>FWWM01000134.1_pt1 | contig 203187 bp, 184 predicted proteins | sample 2228351 | NCBI WGS metagenome assembly FWWM01 (sample SAMEA103939774, study PRJEB20133) | metagenome | reverse complement strand
CTACCTTGTTGGCATTGCCTGTGTCTTTGCAACTGCCCGTGGATAACGATACTAAAGCTAATATACCAACTATCTGCTGCAAAAAAAACTCTCCTGCTACTCATGGCTTTTGCGTTTTGTATCCTGTAGTCAGTTGCCCGAGCCAGAGCAATTTGTACCCCACAATAATAGATTAAATTTAATTCTGTTTTTATTTCCTTGTTTTCCTTTCCCGTAAACAATTTGTTAACTTCCGTAATTTTCGGGAAAATATTATCCCCTCTTCCGAGTGGAAAAGGGGACAAATTTAAGGCTTTAGATAAGCGATTACAGTTAATTGATTCGGTATAGTTGCTGAATTTAGCTACACTAACTATATACGAAACAGTGAAGGTTGATTCCGGAATATTTACGGAATTTTTTTGGCAAACGCCAGATAATTCAGTACATTTACGGTATTATTGTCAAATTTAGATATTTAAGCTAGTATTTCTTTGCTCGTCTTATTTATTTCCTCCTGTATAACCTGTTGCTACCCATACTAAGGACCTCACTCCATCACGTATAGATTTTGTCAGTGGTTCCGGTGAATTGCCCGATGGCACCGACACTGGTTTAAAATCTATCCCTCTGCTACCTAAGACAATTTCGCCGACAATACTGGCACGGCGCATGTGAAAGTCAGAGGTAATCAAGTAGACGCTTTTGATACCAGTTTTTTTCAATTCATCCACTAGCGTTGTAAAGTTTTCTACCGTATTGTTGGCTCGGTAGTCTAGGTGCAATCGCTTAGGATCGATTCCCGCTTTGGCAAACACCTGTTTGGTTACCTGGGGAGGACTACCCCCGGAAATCCATATAGGTAGGTGGGGATGTTTGCGAGCAAAATCTGCTGTAAATTTTTCTCGCTCTAACTTTACTGTTGAGCCACCCAAAACCAAAATAGCCTGCGGTTGTACTGATTGACCTTGTGTTTCTTTATAACTCCACAACAATGCCAGTGGTAGAACTAGAAGCATTAATCGAGAACAAATTCCAGCAAGTAGTAGCTTTTTCAAGGTTTTATCACTTTAGCAACTTCAACAATTTTTCTTGAAAAAGAACAACAAAATATCTGTAAAGTTAAAAACAATAGTTGATCTCAACTATTTTTTCAACTTTACATGCCGTCAGCAATGCTTGAGATTGCAAGCCCTTGCTACGGATCTGATGCTAGATTTTATCTATTTCTGAAGGCAGATGCAAAGTGTTCTCAGTACTTTACTTTAGAATTTAACACAGCGCCAAAACTAATTAAGTATTCTTAGTGATTTCATAACATGATTACGGGACTGGCGCGATTCGAACGCGCGACCTAGCGCTTAGGAGGCGCTCGCTCTATCCAACTGAGCTACAGCCCCAATTACCGGATACCACCCCCATCATATCACTTCTAGTGAGATTGCCAGCTACGCTCCCAAGGAGAGCCGCCTATTTCTAATCCACAAAGACAGCTGTGGGCTTTGAGGATAGTTTTGCTTTCAGTACCGTTGATTTCTCTTAGTTCTAAATTTAACTGTCCTCGTAAAGTATCGCGACAGCAAAATATTAAACCTGATTCTGTAGGTGCGCGTAAGAGAGTTCCCGGTAGGTCGGTAGTTGCAAGTAGCTCAACTTCATAGTGTTGATTTTTGGCTTGCATCTCCCATCGACCCCAAGGCTGAATATTCCAGCTTACTTGCGAGTTCCAGGGAACAAATTCGTAAAATTTTCCTCGGTAGTGCAACCCAATCATCGCCACAGCTTCTGTCCACCATAATACTTTTCTTTTTCCGCCACCAGCGGTGATAGCGAGTTCGGGTTGGTCTGGAAAACTATTGCAGTTGACCCAAAACCATTTTTGCGGAAAAGCACCTCCCCAGTTTTTCTCGCTGTAAGCAGGAGCGTTGGTAAATTCGTAGCGTTTTCCATTCCAGTCTATCCAACCACAAGCCAGACCGCTGGCCATGAGAATTTGCCAACCAGGTTCAAAAATCTGCAAAAATGACAACCATCCTGCGGTTGATTGCTGTATGCTACCTTTGTTACCCCAGCCGTACAGCGGCTGAATTTTGTATTGCCATCGGCAATATTTACCACTACCAGGGTCAAAAATTGCTCCTTGATTTAAAGTTGCTGTAGCTTGATAGCCTTGTTGCACGTAACGCTCAAAATCAGTGGGTAGAAGGTAGCCTGGTTTGATACCTGCTTTTGCTTTACCCCAGTGTCCTAATGCTAATACCTCGCGCTTAGCCCAAAAGGTGTTGACATTTGGAAAAGTACGACACAAATATTCGTCATCGGGACCGAGAATTTGTGCGGCGCCACCACTGTGGGGTTTACCACCTATCGGGTCTTCGATAGAGTACATAAAGGCGAAGGATTGATTTTCTAAAGGCAAAGTTACCCGGTAATACCAACCTTCAAAGAAGCGACGGTTGCTACCGTCCCAGTGGTAGCCACTGTGAGGAGTGTAAGTGGTGTCAAAAGGATTTGCAAGCAAACCAAGCATGAATTTGAGGTAATGACGATCCTTTTTTAGTATGAGGGATGGCCTCTAAATTCAGAACATCGATACAATCCTTTTCTATCTGAGGATAGAAAAACTTTGACAAAAGTCGGAAGTTACTGTGTCGGTGGCGAAGGTAAACAAAGAAAGTACCTGGAGCGATTTCATCTTCAGTAATGGGAAATTTTGGGCACAGATTTCCAGCACGTGCTTGCCAGAAGATGGAGGAAAATCCTTCCAACCTCCTTTGGGGGTGATAGCTGTTTTTTTATTTCCAGCAGCAATTACAGCAAAGTCCACTTATGACCAAACTCCACTGGCTAGAAGTTACTGAATACGTTTGTTTATACGCCTCTGCAGTTGGAACCTTTGTAGCAGCAGTAACTCAGCAAGCTGTGTACGCCGCAGCTCCTTTGACTGTAGCTATGGGGTTAAATGTGGCGAATCGGGAACGATTGAAAAATTTAAACAAGCAGCAACAGCAAAGCGCGATCGCCCAATTAGACCGACTCATCGATCCCCTCAGACAGCGTTTGGAGAACTTCGATCGCTTTACACAAAACTTCAGTCAAACCACTCAACAGCAAATACAGGAATTACAGCGTTACCAACAAGAACAAACTACCGATGCGGTTCGCCAGCGATTGGTACAGCTTGATACTTTCAGACAACAATTGAGCAGAACTGTTGACCAGCAACTCGAACCTCTCAGACAGCACCTTACCCAACTAGACGCTTTTACACAACAGCTCGGCACAACTGTTGAGCAACAACTCGAGCAGCTCAGACACTATTTTAACCAGCTCGATATTTACACGCAGCAGTTAAATACAACTACTTACCAACAATTTGAACTGCTCAGACAGCGTCTGGAACAATTGGAAATTTTTACCAAACAGTGGAGTCAAAGTACTCAGCAACAAACGGAACCATTGCAAAGGTGGGAGCAACTACCAAACATAGATGCTGTTAACCAACGCCTGCAACAGCTGGAAGCTTTTACAAAACAATTGCACATAAATATTCAACAACTCAAACAATCTTTTGAACAGCTAAATGAAAATACTGCTAAACACCTAGAAGAATTCCACCACGCGATCGCCCTACTCCAAACTGAACTGCAAAAACTAACTTCAGCAAGCAGTCAACTACCAACACAAACAAACAAACACTTGAAATTCAGTCTCGATTCTGAAGCTGCAAAGGTATTCCTACCAACGGTCACTTCACCCTTATCCCAGCCAACAATAATACAAAAATTACAATCCTTATCCACTCTCCAAGGACATTCCCACCGAGTTGTTTCTCTTGCTTTTACTCGTGACGGACAAACCTTAGCTAGTGGTAGTCACGATCGCACGATCAAAATTTGGCATTTGATTGGTCAGGAACCTTGTACTATTTCAGTCTCTACAAAAGTAAATGCTGTGGCTTTTCATCCCAGTGGAAATATTTTAGCTGCTGGAACTGATGACCCAAATATTAAATTGTGGAACGTAGCTACGAAAGAAGAAATAGGTACCTTAACAGGACATAAACAAAAAGTTTACTCTGTTGTTTTTAGCCCCAATGGCAAAGTTTTAGCCAGCGGTAGTCAAGATAAAACTATTAAGCTTTGGTATATACAAAAGCAGCAAGAAACATATACCCTCACCGGACATGTGGATGAAGTTTTATGTGTTGCTTTTAGTCCAGATGGCAAAATTTTAGCTAGTGGTAGCGGCGAAGGTGATAGAACTATAAAAATTTGGTATCTAACCCAAAATAAATTCCTCACTCTTAAAGAAGATTCTCGTTCTTGGGGAAGAATTTATGCTGTCGCTTTTAGTCCTGATGGTAATTTCTTGGCTAGTGCCAGTCAAGACAAAATTATTAGATTGTGGAACGTAGAAAATGGTAAGGAAATTCGCACTTTTTTAGGACATACTGAGGAAGTTTATTGTGTTGCTTTTAGTCCGGATGGCAAAATTTTGGCTAGTGGTAGTCAAGATAAAACAGTGAAGTTATGGAAAGTCGAAACAGGTGATGTGGTTCGCACTTTTACAGAAAACCAAAGCGCAGTTTATTCTGTTACTTTTAGCCCCGATGGCGACAAATTAGCTACCGCTAATGAAAATCAGACAATTATGCTTTTGCCTTGTCGCTAGGTTGCTTTTTCTTGCACCAGCACGAAAGGCTGTACGATGAGGGTATGAAATCGTTTGGCGCGATCGCTATTCCACTCGATTAGCTGTCCAGCTGAGGGTTTTGCAATTAATGCTTCTTCAATCCAAATTTTTACTTCGGAAACATTGTCGCTGGCGATCGCTATCCCCACATCTAATAAGTCTAGTTCTGGTGCTACCACAATTACCGCATCTCGCAGCATATGGGGGACTAACCACTCCCACTCAGCTTCATCCAGATTTTCTGTTAACTGTGTTCTTAAATCTTGATTAATCATTTTTTTCTTTTCTACCCAAAGATGATTATACTTGAAATTACACCTTTCAACAATTACTCTTTCTTCCCACTTTCTCCTGAGAGATTTATTTTTCTAATTCTCGGGAATTTGTCTCTATTTTTTCCGCCTTCATCTCCTCTATTTCAAAGAAAGAAACTATTACTCCTGCAATCGGAATCGAAATAAAAATTCCCAAAAGACCTGCTATTCTGGCACCTACTAGTAAAGCGAAAAATACCACGACCGGATTGAGATTTAGTGCTCCCTGCATAATTCTGGGTGCGATCAAATTATCTTGGATTTGCTGAAGCACGATGCAAACAACCAGGACTTTAATTGCTAACCATATACCTTGGGAAAGAACGATTAAAGTCACTATACTAATGCCTAATGTTGCTCCAATACCGGGAATTATGTCTAGTATCCCCACAATCGCTGACAAAATCAATGCAAAAGGCACTTTTAAGCAAACAAAAGCAATGAAAGTTGTAGCGGTAAGGAATAATGTCAGTAGCAACTGACCTCGAAAAAATCCTAAAAATTTACGTTTGATGACATTTGTGAATCTACTGCGTCGTGGCTCTGGTATTTGTTTCACAACAAAATGCCAAAGTTTTTCTCCATCTAGTAACATGAAAAAAGCCACAACTGCAATTAATATAAAAGTCACAAAATTAGTTAAAATTGATTGCAAAATAGCTAAACCGCTAACCAGATAAGAGAGAGCCTTATTTCGCAGCTGTCCTTCTAACAGGCTGAGGTCAATTTGAATATTTCGCGCCCGGAGAAACAATTCTATTTTTTCTACTAAAGGTGGTAAAGAATTTAAAAAAACAGTCAAGCTATTGATTAATTGTTGTGCTTGGGACAAAACTGTTAAACTAATACTAATTATCAAACCTCCGAGGAGAATGATACTGATTAAAAAAACTATAATAACGGCAACAGTGTGAGGAAAAAACGTCGCAGTCCTCGTACGGGATAGCTGAGCAAAAAAGCTAAAATAGTAGCAAATGTGAAAATGACAATAACGGGTTCAAAGTACGCTAAAAGCTGTACGATTGCCCAGCCAGAAGCTACTAAAAGCAAAAAGCGAACTAAAACCAGATTATTCAGTCGCGACCAAAAATTATTGGCTCCAAAGCTACTCATAGTTTAATAAAAAAGAGCCACAAGGCTAAAGATAAAAAATAGCATTTAAAGGTTTTTCTGCTTTGGTAAAAGAATAGAAAAGTAAAAGAAGGCATGGGTGTGGTTAGTTTCATTTCCTGGTCGGAGAGAAAATGAAAGCTACCAGGAATTGTGGGGAATAAAATCCTTTTACCAAAAGAGTTTTTAGCCTTCAAATTACTCTTAACTTATAGATATTGAGTTGTAATTACCACTTCCTTTGTGCATATTTTTTGCTTGCACAACAGCAAACAGAGAAAGGTTGCTTACCGTCCCAGGGCGTGCAGTGCATTGATTGTAGCAGCACATTTTTGGGTGAGAGCTTCTAACTCTTCTTTATCTGTGGAACTAGGTGCTGGGATTGGTTCTCCGATTCTGACCGTGACGGGGACCGGACGAGGAATAACAGCTCCTTTTTGCTCAATAGCTTCTGTACCCCACAAACTAACCGGTAATAATGGTGCTTGGGCTTTAGCAGCAATTAATGCTGCACCTCGTTTTGGATTTGTGATGCGTCCGTCTGGAGTGCGAGTTCCTTGTAAAAAAATACCAACAGCCCATCCTTGTTCCAAGTACTTCAAGGCAGCGCGAATAGCAGCGCGATCTGGTGTACCCCGACTGACCGGATAAGCTCCGTACAAGGCGATCGCGTGTTTGAGAATTGGAATTTGAAATAATTCTTCCTTGGCCATGTGCGCTACCGGACGGCCAACACAATTAGATACAATTGGCGGATCGTAGTTACTAGCATGATTGCTAACTACCACTAGCGGTCCTTGTTTGGGAACGTTTTTTGCGCCGTAAATGCGACCCCGAAAGTAAACGTGCAGCATGGGGCTAACAACAGACCACTTAAAGGCGTGGTAGAGCAAGAGACTGACAAATGGTTCGCGGCTTTTGACCACAGAAGATGATTGAGATCGGACAAAATTAAGGATAAGCGATCGCCACTACTTTTGACTGTTAAAATTGTCGATCGCTTGTTTTGGGTAAATGGCAGCAACGGAGGCTTGTGCGATTTTTTATACGTTTAGAAATTTTCCCGGTCACTCGCAGCAGATACAAGCGATCGCACCTTGAGAAAAATTTTTCATTTTTTGACTCAAAAGCTGCAGAGAATTAGTGTTTAATTATGGTGTCTTTTTTTCCAAAGTGGCAGCAAGAGTGTATATGATACAAACACCCCGGTAGCTTAGAACAGGAGAGTTTATGAGGACGCATGTATTAACTGAAATTATCTGCGGGATGTACCTCCTGCGGGCTTGAGGAAAAATAGGGCGTTAAGAGTTTGGGTTATGGGCTGAAGTTAACCATTGACGTCAAAACAAAATCAAAACTGCAGCGCTATCAAAACTCAGAATAATTTACCTGCACAAGTTAAGCTTGATTAAGGTAGCAAATAATTGCCCTTTGTGGGAGAAATTATCTGTTCCTGCTCAGTTGGAATTTTCGCTGCTTGAGAAAACCGGAATGCTAGACCAAATTTTTGATTATCTTCACTTTCACTTTAGTATAGAAGCCTCCATTGTTTTACTCGTCCTCATCTTTTTAGAAGCAGTGCTATCTGCAGACAACGCCATTGCTTTAGCTGCGATCGCTCAAGGACTGGAAAACAAAGAACTGGAACGGCGAGCGCTCAATTTGGGTCTAGTCGTTGCTTTTGTGTTGCGAATAAGTTTGCTGCTGACCGCTAGTTGGGTACAACAATTTTGGCAATTTGAATTACTGGGTGCAGCCTACCTGTTGTGGCTGGTCTTTCAACATTTTAGTTCCGAAGAAGACCAACAGCATCACCACCACGGCCCTCGTTTTACCAACTTGTGGCAAGTAATACCTGTAATTGCGCTGACGGATTTAGCTTTTTCATTAGATAGCGTCACCACAGCGGTCGCGGTTTCTCGGGAAACGTGGCTGGTACTGACCGGAACCACCATCGGTATTATAACCCTGCGCTTTATGGCGGGTTTGTTTATTCGTTGGTTAGATGAATTCAAGAACCTAGAAGATGCAGGCTACATTACCGTTGCTTTAGTGGGATTGCGCTTGTTAATTCGGGTGGTGAACGAAGATTTAGTACCGCCGCAATGGTTGATGATGAGTGCGATCGCCCTGCTTTTGGTCTGGGGATTTTCTCAGCGTACAGAACAACAACAGCCAACACCACAACAACCACCGGTACAAAAAGCACAAAAAAGCGAAGTGAACGTCGAGGGGATGGGGACTAGAGATTAAAACAGTTTGACCGTGCTAGCTTGGCTAGTCGATCCTGTTGCGATCGCTAATCCCCATAATTTAACTTACTCGTGCAGCCAAGGCATTAAGTGAGGTTGCCAGTGAACTAATTCTTCATCTTTAAACCACAGAGAAATTTCTCGTTGTGCTGTTTCGATCGCATCCGAACCATGAATTAAATTACGACCGATATTCAAGCCAAAATCCCCCCGGATTGTTCCCGGTTCTGCTACCAGAGGATTTGTTGCTCCAATCAATTTTCTAGCAGCAGCAACAACGCCATCACCTTCCCAAACCATCGCTACTACTGGACCGGAGGTGATAAATTCCACTAATCCTGAAAAAAACGGCTTTTCCTTGTGAACATCGTAATGTGCTTCAGCTAATTCCCGACTTACTTTTAGGAATTTTAAGCCTACTAAAGTAAAGCCTTTATTTTCAAAGCGACGGATAATTTCACCCACCAGACGCCGTTGTACGCCATCAGGTTTAATTGCAATGAATGTGCGTTCCAAAGCTATCTCCTCAAAGCGAAAAAATTTTACTTTTATAAATGACAACCAATCACAGAATATCTTAGAAATCACCTGGAAGTGTATGTGCGTTCAAACACGAATGCGCTAAATTGTAAATTCGTGGGAAACATAAAGGTAAAGGTCAGAACAAATGAGTCTTGAGTCAGCTGCTGCATCGGATGAGGTGGTGAAACTCCCATCTGGTAATGGTAAAAAAGACGAATTGAAAAATCACAAACAAAAAAAACTGCTACCGCCGGCTACCACGCACAATAATGGCTCGCGCCAATGGAAAATAGAGGATAGCGAAGCCCTGTACCGCATTGAAGGTTGGGGACAACCTTATTTTTCCATTAATGCAGCAGGTCACGTCACCGTTTCTCCCAAAGGCGATCGTGGCGGTTCTCTGGATTTATTTGAATTGGTAAATGCTCTCAAACAACGCAATCTGGGACTACCTCTTTTAATTCGTTTCTCCGACATTTTAGAAGACCGGATCGAGCGATTGAACGCTTGTTTTGCCAAGGCGATCGCTCGCTACAATTATTCAGGCGTTTACCGCGGCGTGTTTCCGGTCAAGTGCAACCAGCAGCGCCATTTGGTCTCTGATTTAGTACGCTTTGGCAAACCCCATCAATTTGGGTTGGAAGCAGGCTCCAAGCCAGAATTAATGATAGCCTTGGCAATGTTAGATACACCCGGTGCTTTGCTGATTTGCAACGGTTACAAAGACCGGGAATACATAGAAACAGCAATGCTGGCGCAAAGACTGGGACAAATACCAATTATTGTCCTAGAGCAAATTGAAGAAGTAGACCTGGTCATCGAAGCCAGCCGACAATTAGGAATCAAGCCGATTGTGGGAGTAAGGGCAAAACTCAGCACCCAAGGTATGGGACGCTGGGGAACATCTAGCGGTGATCGCGCAAAATTTGGTCTGACCATTCCAGAAATTATCCAAGCCGTAGATAAATTACGTGCCGCTAACTTGTTAGATTCTTTACAGCTGTTGCACTTTCACATCGGCTCCCAAATTTCCGCCATTAACGTCATCAAAGATGCCATCCAAGAAGCTAGCCGCATCTACGTCGAATTGGCGGCGCTGGGAGCAAATATGAAATATCTTGATGTTGGTGGTGGCTTGGGCGTAGATTACGACGGTTCCCAAACTAACTTCTACGCCTCGAAAAATTACAACATGCAGAACTACGCCAACGATATCGTTGCTGAATTAAAAGATACATGTGCCGAGCGGGGAATTCCCGTACCAACACTAATAAGCGAAAGCGGGCGAGCGATCGCTTCCCACCAATCAGTACTGATTTTTGACGTTCTCAGTACCAGCGAAGTCCTCACCGAACCGCCAGAGCCTCCCAAAGAGGGTGAATCTCACATTATAACATATCTTTGGGAAACTTATCAATCAATCCACGAAGACAATTACCAAGAGTTTTACCACGATGCGACTCAATTTAAAGAAGAAGCTATCAGTCGCTTTAACTTGGGAATATTAAGCATTACAGAGCGGGCGAAAGCAGAACGGCTCTACTGGGCTTGCTGTCAAAAGATCCTAAACATTACCAGGCGACAAGAGTACGTACCCGACGAACTGGAAGACCTAGAAAAAATTATGGCTTCCATCTACTACATCAACATGTCCGTGTTTCAATCGGCTCCTGATTGCTGGGCCATAGACCAATTATTCCCGATCATGCCGATCCACCGCTTGGATGAAGAACCAACACGACGGGGAATTCTTGCAGATCTCACCTGCGATAGTGATGGCAAAATCGACCGCTTTATCGATTTGCGGGATGTGAAATCTGTTTTAGAGCTTCACCCCTTCAAACCAGGAGAACCGTACTATTTGGGCATGTTCCTCAACGGCGCCTACCAGGAAATAATGGGTAATTTACATAACTTGTTCGGCGATACGAATGCCGTTCACATCCAATTAACACCCAAAGGCTACCAAATCCAACACGTAGTCAAAGGTGATACCATGAGCGAAGTGGTCGGCTACGTGCAGTACGATTCTGAAGACATGGTGGAAAAAATCCGCCAGCGTTGCGAACAAGCTTTAGAAGAAAATCGCATCACCTTGGCAGAATCTCAGCGACTGCTGCAGACCTACGAACAAAGTTTGAGAAGATACACTTATTTGACTTCTCCCTGAGCGCTAATAGCTAATAGCCGATAATTTGACGCTATTAGCTATTAACTTGCTAGCAGCCCGCCGTGGACTAACTAGCGTTGGTTTCTAGCAATTCTGCGATCGCTTGCCGTTCCAAGGGAGTTTGAGAGGGCGGTGTTTGTCTGGCATCAGTGATCAACCAATCCAAGGCTGCAACTTGAACGTCTATTGTCGCCCCCGTTTTATCTACACAGTAACGCCCAAACACCAACTTATCGACCAGTCGCGCTCCCGGACCCAAGCGCGACCATTCAAAAATAACGCTATTTTCCACGGTGGCGCCGCTACATATCCAGCAGTTGGGGCCAATCATTGTCGGACCGACTATTTTCGCTCCATCCTCAATCTTGGTCATGCCACCAATGTAAACCGGACCGGTAATATCTACTTTGTCCCAATTAACAGCTACATTTAAACCAGTATAAATGCCTGGAGCAACTTGCTGACCGGGAATTTGAACGTTTTTAATTTCTCCTGACAACACGCCGCGAATAGCCCGCCAGTAGTCCGGAACTTTACCAATATCTACCCACTCAAAATCCATGGCAATGGCGTAGAAGGGCGCACCTAATTCCACGAGTTTGGGAAATAATTGACTGCCAATGTCGTACTCTACACCCGAGGGAATATAATCCAATACCTCTGGTTCAAAAATGTAAATCCCAGTGTTGATGTTGGTACTGAGGGCTTCTTCTACCTTGGGTTTTTCTTGGAAAGCTTTGACACGACCCTCTTCGTCGGTGACAACAACGCCATAGCTGGAAACTTCTTCCCGGGGAACTGATTTCATAACAATAGTGGCGATGGAACGTTTGGATTTATGCCAGTTAACTGCTGCTGTCAAATCCAGATCGATGAGCGCATCGCCGCACAAAACCACAAAGGTGTCGTCAAAAAATGGAGAAAAGTCCTGAATTTTCTTTATTCCGCCAGCAGAACCAAGAGCTTCTCCTACTAGCGTACCCTCGACAATTCGCCCCTCAAAAGAATAGGCAATCTGCACGCCAAAGCGCTGTCCGTCCCGGAAATAGCTTTCGATTTCCTCTGCTAAATGGCTAACGTTGACCATGATCTGGTCAAATCCGTGTTGGCGTAACAGTTCCAGTAGAAATTCCATCACTGGCTTTTGCAGGATGGGCATCATTGGTTTGGGCATAGTGTACGTAATCGGACGCACTCGAGTTCCCTTGCCCGCTGCCAGAATCATTGCCTTCATAAATATTTATTCCTCAACCACAAGCCAGTTAACTTTCATTGAGCGATACTTCATACTCGGTTTATTTTATGCCTTTAGTCATCCTGAAAAGGATATATTCAGGCCATTAACGGACACATTAGTAGTAGTACAGTGGTAACACAAGCATAGGATAATAGCACGCGATCGCCTGCATCCTTGCCTATCGATGTTTGCTGTGGAGGAAACTGCTGCCTGCCAGTGTATCATTGCTTCACTCATCTAGTAGTGACACAATCATTGTATTTCCTGCAATTGTGCCGGATAGAGGCAAAAGAACTTATTCGCACTCGATATTTTCAAGTTTGAAATTTTGCTGAGCCATCAATGATGTTACACAATCAGGAAATGAAAACCGTCTTTTTGTGTGCTCGTTGATTTTCAATTACAGATATAACTTAATTTCTCCACTGTTCCAAGTGTTGGTCGCTATTTTTTTCCGTATTTGTCAGCAATCTAATTTTTATATCCTGGTAAAATTCCTCTTGCCACAGCTCCACCTTCGATTGCGCCGACAGCAACAATAGCGCCCAGAAAACACCCACCAGATGGCTGGTTGGTGAATCGCCTCCACAGCCATTTTGTTGCGATTGTTTTGTCTGCATCCATAACTGTACTAATTGTTCTAAATTCAACCAATTTCTCTCTAAACACAACTGTTTTGACCAACTATACAAAACTTGCTCTAATTCTCCAGCTACTTCTGTCAGGTTTTCTTGGTGAGCTAACTCTAATGCCGCCCGCATGCTTTGCAAACTAGATTGACGTCGCGGACGAGGTGTTTGGCTGACTTTTTCTTGTAGTTTTAACTGTTGTGCCATTAACTGCAATTGCTCGAGCAATTCTTGCAGGGTAACGCGGCGTTTAGAAGGAGGCATTGCTGCCGGACGACGACGTAAATGTCGCTCTAAAGGCAATCTCGGATTCGCAGGCAAAACTCCATTTTCTGATTCTTCGGCAAGTAAAATTTCACCTGTACCAATTTCCTGTTCGTCTTGTGCTGATTGCCATTGCATTAAAGTATTTGCCTTAAATAACACCAGCATCGATGCAGAAAGAATTGCTTGCCCAGATTGGGATAAGTCAGCTTCATAGCCTGTTTTTGTCGTCTTGGAGGTCATTAATTCAATATAGCGGTCTATGACCTCAATTACCTGAACGTCCCAAGGATCTATTTCCCCTGCCTGTGCTTGATGTATAAGATTTTCTATTGTTGCCAGTAGCTCGCAAGCATCCATCAACAAATTCTTGAGTTAGTAGGTGGTAATTAGTAGTTAGCAGATGCCCACACAATAGTTGTTTGTTTGTTGTTTTTATTAACTACTAATTGTGAGTTAGGTCATCAAAGTTCGGTCAAAAATGGATTGATCGCAAAGTTTACTTGAAACTTGCAACTACATATTATTTTGAATTGTGAATTTTGATCGTGCAACTTCTAACTAATTGCAATCAATCTTGAAAGTAAAAAGTATAAAAAATTAAGCTTAGCACGAAATTTACCGAATAAAGGTATTAAAAATCACTTTTTTTTCGCTCCATCCCAGCATGGAGATTTCAGGAGTGTTAATCTCGAGGTTTTCGTCCTTGGGAAGGAAAATCCAAGTCAAAAGTGACATTTGATACATTATTCCCTCCCTGGGAATTCTTCATGATATCGAAGGTGCCTTTAATGGTACCAGCAATGGGAACGGCAACAAGTGTCCCCAACAATCCAGCAATTTCAAATCCCATTAGAATAGCAACAAAAATCCAAATCGGATTAAGTCCGATGAAATCTCCAATTAACTTGGGAGCTAACAAATTATCTTTAATTTGCTGCATAAAGATTGCTACCACTGCGACTTTTAATGCTAACCACCAACTTTGCAGCAGCAACAACATCGTAACGCTACCGATTCCCAAAGTCGCTCCCACAAAGGGAATTAGTTCGGATATACCGATGAGAATAGCAAAAACAAGTGCAAAGGGAACTCTCAAAACTATAAAAATGGGAGTTAAAGTTACCACCATAAACAATCCCAACAATAATTGGGACAAAAAAAAGTTCTGAAAATTCAAGTGCAAGGAAGTGGTGAAAGCAACGCGAAACCGAGGTGGTAAAAGATTGGTCAGACCAGACCAAACGCGATCGCCATACAACAGCATGTAAAATGCCAGTACGACCACCAACACCACGTTAATCAATCCCGATAGCAAAGTTCCGGCAAAGCCCACAGCCCCAGAAGGAATTTGTTGGACTAAAATCTGAATGTTGGTATTAATTTGCTGGCTAATTACCCGAAAGTCGAGCGGCCAGCGCCGCTTTTTGGCCAAATTTTCTAAATACTCCAAATTAGCTTGGCTGCTGGCCAACCAATCGGGAATTTTGTTTAATAGTTGGACTGTTTGGTCAATAACCATCGGTACGAGGGTTACACCCAAAACTACCACCAACGCTAAAGTCAGTAATAATACTACAATTACTGCTTGCGTGCGGGAAATACGAGCTCGTTCAAAAAACTTAACGGGATAGTTCAGCAAAAAGGCGAGAATTGCCGCCACGCTCAAAATAGTAATTGGATGCTGAAAATAGCGAAAAAAAACAGATAGCAACCAAATATTGAGCGCCACGATCGGACCGCTCAGACCGTAGATTAACAGATTTTGAACAGAGGCCCAACGGCGCATTTGACGCAAGGTATTTCAAAAACTCCTTGACTTTTGTCACTAAAAGCTACTTTATGCTGATTATCATCATAAGTCACAAACATGAATCAAAAAACTATGACTCGCACCATAGCTGACCTGCGCAAAGATTATACGCTGCAAGGATTGAGTGAAACCGATGCCAACCCAAATCCTTTTATACAATTTCAGATTTGGTTTCAACAAGCACTGGCAGCTCAATTACCAGAACCCAATGCAATGACAATTGCTACTGCTACACCCGACGGTAAACCTACAGCAAGAATGGTACTGCTGAAAGATTTTGACGAACGAGGTTTTGTCTTTTTTACTAACTACAATAGCCAAAAAGGACAACAAATAGCTAAAAATCCCCAAGCAGCCTTGGTTTTTTGGTGGGCGGAACTGGAACGACAAGTTCGTATTACAGGACGCGTAGAAAAAGTCTCTGAGCAAGAGTCAGACGAGTATTTCCAAAGTCGTCCCTTCAACAGTCGCCTCGGTGCTTGGGCCTCCCATCAAAGCGAGGTCATAGGAAGTCGAGAAGAATTAGAGCAGCGTTTTCAACAACTGCAAGCAAAATATAAAAATCAAGAAGTTCCCCGACCTCCCTACTGGGGAGGTTTCCGTGTCATCCCCTCCGAGATAGAATTTTGGCAAGGACGTCCCAGTCGGTTGCACGATCGCTTGCTGTATATTCGCCTGCAAGATGGCAGTTGGAAAATTCAGCGCTTATCACCATAAAAGCAATAATGGAACAAGCTTTGTGACCGCCATCACCCAATTTCTACAATAACGGCAAGTTGCTTGCTTTTGCCGTTGTAATTCCTTTGTTGGTGTTTTATGAGTTACAAATATTGGAGCAGAAAGCGCACTTAATTTTACCGTCGATTCTGTTCCAACTCGACAACCAGTTACGGGTATCGCGACCACAATGCAGCAACAGACAAGTTGACTCTCCGAAATAAACAATCCTACTTCTTTAAGGGATGAGAGTGTCAACTATTATTGATGAAAGAATCACCGAAGATTTTATGCGCATAATACATATCTTGAATCACATTCAAGAAATTGGTAACGGCATTGTCAATGTGGCTGTAGACCTTGCTTGTCTGCAGGCAAAAAGCGGTCATCAAGTAGCAGTTGTTTCCCAAGGAGGAGAATACGAAGCATTACTAGCTAGATTTGGTGTAAAGCACTACTATCTCAACCAAAGCAGAAAACCCGTAAATATCATTAAAGCGGCTGTACGCTACCGGGCGATCGCACAAGAGTTTCGACCAGATATCGTTCACGGTCACATGATGACAGGAGTAGTGCTAGCCAGTTTATTTAAAAATACAGGCGGCTATGGCTTGGTCTCCACAGTACACAATGAATTTCAACGAGCCAGCATATTAATGGGTTTAGCCGACCGAGTGATTGCTGTGAGCAAAGCAGTTGCTAACTCCATGGAACGGCGTGGTATTTCCAGGAAAAAGTTACGAGTAGTACGCAACGGTACTCTCGGTAGTATCCGCAGTCGTCCGCTTCAGGAGTATCAACCTTTACCTTTGTCCCGTCCTGCCATCGCCACGGTTGCAGGAATGTATCGCCGTAAAGGTATTGCTGAGTTAATAGCAGCCTTCGAGCAAATTGCTTCAGACTTTCCCCAAGCACATTTATATCTAATAGGAGACGGTCCCGACCGCCACTTGTTTCAAGCCCAGGCAAATCAAACTGCCTGTAGCAATCGCATTCATTTTGAAGGTTTTCAAGCTCAACCCCAACGCTATCTTTTATCTACCGACATATTTGTACTCGCTTCCCACCGGGAACCCTTCGGTCTTGTACTTTCAGAAGCAAGGGAAGCAGGTTGCGCGATCGTTGCTACTCAAGTAGAGGGAATACCAGAAGCCTTAGATGATGGACAAGCTGGTCTTTTAGTACCAGCCAAAGATAGCCAAGCTTTAGCTGCGACACTGACAAAATTGTTGAGCAATCCCGAGACCCTACAACAGTGGAAAACAAAAGCCCATCAAAACCTAGAATGGTTGAGTGTTGAGCGCGTTCATCAACAAACCCTGGCAGTATATTCAGAATTGAGTAAAAAATAATTTCTTTTGTCGTAAATTCTTTTGTCGTAAATTTGAACACTATAATATTATACAAATTTTCTTCCCTTCGTAGATACCCCTAGAGAAGGGATTTTTTTATTTTTGAAAGGTGTTTTTGTCAGGGGCGCACTTGCAAGCGCCGCCTCGATTGTAAAAATTTACTAAGGGACTGAGCAGAAAACTAGCAAATAAATTTCTTTGATAATGGAGATGTTCTTAAATGTTTTTGAAAGGATTTTTGGCTAATTAGCATTCTAAAATTGCTTTAATCTGAGCTAGTAAGCCATCGGGATCGATAGGTTTGCGGATAATTCCATGCAGCTTCAGGTCGGAGGAAGCACTTGTTGTTAGTGCTTCTTCAAAGGCTGTAATTAATAAAATTGGAAGGGATTTGAGCACAGGATTTTGTTGAATTAGGCGAGCTACTTGATATCCATCCATATCTGGCATCATCAAATCTAGTAGTAGTAAATCAGGTTTTTTCGCTTCTATTTTGGCAAGTGCTGCTCTACCGCTGTTGACAATTTCAACCTCATAACCCTCTAATTTGAGAAAGGTCTCTAGAAAAAAGCAGTTTTCGGGAATATCATCGCAAATAAGAATGTAATGATTGTTACTGGTTTCTTCAGTCCTCATACCACACGAGATCGCAGCTAGCTGCAAAAGTTGATGATTGCTGTTACATCACCTTTAACTATATGGGAGTTTATTATTCCTCTTACTTGAGAAAGAGTTGGGAAGAAAATAATTATTTTATTTTTAGTTTCGGGAGAACAGCAAAAAGCCATTTGCTTGATGTTGTGAAGACTAAATTTTGTGCCAGTAACTAAAAACGCAGCAAGTACCAACAAAGGCAATATCCTGAAATTAGCAATTTCTCGGTAGCTTCCCCAGGTAACGCGTTAATAGAACTTTGATCCACTTCCAATCGAAAAGATCGTGTAGCAGAATGTAAAAACAGGGGATGATAAACAAAGTTAGCAAAGTCGCGATCGCCATTCCGAAGAAAATTACAATTCCCAAGGGTTGCAAAAACTCTGAACCTTCACCGATTCCCAATGCTAAGGGAAACAATCCTAAAGTTGTAGTCACTGTAGTCATCGCGATCGGACGCAAACGCTGGGGAGCAGCTTTGAGAATAGCTACTTGGCGAGTACAACCTTCCTGTTGGCGAATTTGATTTGCCAGCTCCACCATCAAAATTCCCGCATTAACCACAATACCCACTAACAAAACTACACCAACTATCACGGTTGCACCAATAGCCGTATTAGTAATGTAAAGCCCAAAAAGTCCCCCAGCTAATGCTAGAGGAACGGTAAACATAATTACCAGTGGGTCGATAAGGGAATTGTATTGCACGGCCATAACGACAAAAATGAGAAATGTTGCCAATGCTCCTAATGTTTGCAAAGAGTTTTGCAGCTGTTGATTGGTTTGTTGGGCAGAACTTGGTACGATGGTAACGCCTGCGGGTAACTTGATGCTGTTAACTATCTTATTTGCTTCTGCTATGGCTGCACCGAGACTAGCGCCTTGGTTGAGATTGCCTGCAATAATGAAAACTTGGCGTTGATTTAGGCGCTGAATTTCTCCCGGTGCTTGACCTTGTTCTATGCGAGCAACATCTAACAAACGGATGGGTTGGTTGTTGTCAGTAAATAGCGGTAATCGCTCTAGTTGGGAAGGATTTTCAATTGCTTGTTGCTCCAGCTCGACTCGTACGTCCACCAAGCGATTTTGGCGTTGTATTTGGGTGGGAACAGAACCTTCAATAGCAGTCTGAATAGTTTCACCAATTTCTTGTGCTGTTAACCCTAAAGCTGCAACCCGTTCCCAATCGGGACGAATTTGCACTTCCAGCTGGCGAGGGTCTGCATCTGGTCGGAACCTGGCTAATTTTGCCTTTTCTTCCAAAGCTTGCAGTACTTGTTTTCCAGCTTGCTGTAACTTTTGTTCGTCTTCACCTTGGAGAATAACGTCAATTTCTGAACCTTGAGCTGGGGTGTTACTCAAGATCAATCCCCCTACTTGACCAGGACTGAGGCGCAGCAGAATTCCTGCTAAATTGAGTTTGTCTAATTCCTGAGTAGCTTTTTTGACAAATGCTTCCACATCTTTACCGGGTTTGAGAGTGATGGTACTGTTTGCTCGCAGAGGATTTTCTGTGGTATTGCTACCAAAAAGAAAGCCGCCGACGGTGGTGAAAACATAATCGGTTTCCGGTTGCTTCATCAGAATTTCATCTACGATTTGCATTAGTTTCTGAGAAGTTTCCAAAGGTGTACCCGGGGGAAACTGTACTCTTAGGTTGGCTTGTCCGGTGTTGATGCGAGGTAAAATTTCCTGGGGAATTTGACTTGCTACAAACAAACTGCTGCAACCTAAAACTACGAAAGCAACGGCGATCGCCAACAAGCGATAAGGCAAAATTTTCTTTAACAATTTGCCATAGAAAATTGTGGCAGCTTCAAAGCGCAAATTAAACTGGCGCAACAGCCAAAACTCATCGATGCGACTGGACCACTCAATTGCAAGAAGTCGGGAACACAGCATCGGTACTACTGTCAGAGCGACAACAACCGAAGCGGCCACTGCAAAACTAATTGTAAGAATTAGTTCGTTGAATAATAAAGAGACAAAACCACCAACTAATAAAAATGGTAAGACGGAAACTAAGTTAGCAGCAGTAGCAGCCACTAAAGCAGATTCTACTTCTCGGGAAGAAGCGATCGCCGTGGCGATGAAAAATTCGCGATTTGGTTTTGTTTTTTGGTGTTGTTTTGTCTTTATGTATCTTTGGTTGGGGGTCATCCCTGTTTTTTCGGCAATGTTCTCTAAAGTTACCACCGATGTGTCAATTGCTTGACCGATTCCTAAAGTCAAACCTGCCAAACTGAATATATTCAAAGTTAAGCCGAACAATTTCATCAAAGCGATCGCTGCTAAGGTACACAGAGGAATTGCCAAGCTAATAATAAATGTTTGCCTTAGCGAACCCAAAAATAGCAGCACCGCAGCTGCTGCTAGCAAAGCTCCGGAAATTGCCGAAAAAATTACGTCTTGGAGAGAATTGCGAATGAAGCGAGATTCGTCTCGAGTCGGGGCGATCGTCATATCCGCAGGAATGATCCCCGACTGTCGCAATTGTTCCAGGCGCTGCTTAATTCCGTCTATAACCGTAATTGTATTGGCATCGGGCTGCTTTTGCACCGACACTTTCACTGCTGGTTGGCGATTGAGGTAGACAAATATTCGCTGTTGTTTGGTACCGTCAATAACTTTGGCAAAGTCTCGCAGGTAAACGCGGTGAAAAGAGTTAGGGTTAGCAGTATCGGGTGTTTGGAGTGCAGCTTTCATCCCGGTCTGCAAAGAAAGGTTTTCAATTTCCTTAGCATCTTGAAATCTTCCTAAGGTACGCGTCAATGGTTCAGAATCTTTTCCCAAAATCCGACCACCGGATATATCTTGGTTGCGAGCTCGCAATTGATTGAGGACATCGTTTAACCCAATACCTAAAGCTTGCAGGCGATTTAAATCTACAAGTACCCGTACTTCTTCTTGTGCACCACCGGAAACATCAACCGCAGCTACTCCTGGTACTACGCTCAATTCCCGTCCCAATTCTTCATCCGCAAATATTCGTAAATCTTTACTTTGTAGGGAAGCAGATGTCAGTGCTAGTTCGTAAATCGGTTGTTGGGAAGGATCGAATTTAAATATGCGGGGTTCTTCAATGGTATTCGGTAGCTTGGCTCTGTTGCGGTTAAAAGCGGCGATCGCATCGTTAAGAGCTTGGTCGATGTCACCCCCTGGTTGAAAAAATAAATCTAGGCTAACTTGTCCCTCACGGGTACGAGAAAAAACTTGCACAACATTCTCAGTCGCCGATAAAGCTTCTTCCAGGGGTCTGGTAATTTCATCCACTGCTATTTCTGGGGAAATACCAGGTGCTTCTAGGCGAACACCAATCCGCGGATAGGTAATTGCAGGTAGCAGATCCACTTGAATGGTTGTTAGAAAAAATACGCCTATCACAATCAAGGCCAATGTCAGCATGAAAGTTGCCACATGCTGGCGTATGGAAAGGGTACTGATACTGAATCCGCTACTGTTTTGTGTTTGCTGCATCTTTAACCAGTTCAAAATTTTACCCCAAAAAATTGTTAGCTACCCGCAAAACTGGAACCTAATTTTTCCGAAAGAATGGAAATACGCACGGTATTGCCATCTTTTAACGGTTTGCCACTACGGACTACGTATGCCTGTCCTGGTTCTAAACCGGATATAATTTCGACTTTGTTGTCAGCAATTTTACCTAAAGTGACCGGTTGGGCTTTTACCTTGGTGGTACTTCCAGTTCGCACGACTACAAACACCACACCCGTTCCCTGAGGACGTACTGCAGGTAAAGTATTTTTGGGTGTTTCTTTTGTGAAGCTATTTTCTTTTTCTAGCTGTTGAACCGCTGTGAGCGGAACTACCACTTGTTCTTTTGCTTGATTGGAAAAACTAACTCTCGCTAGCAATCCACTGCCAATTTTGCCGTCACTGTTGGGAATCACAATTTCTACTGGTAGCAAACGAGCAGTAGCATTAGCTACCGGAGAAATCCGCGTCACCGTACCGACGTAACTTCTATCGGGAAAGGCATCCAAGCGCACTTGTACCGATTGCCCAATTTGCACTTGTGCAAGTTCTAACTCGGAAAGTTGAACTATAACTTTGACGCGCCTAAAGTCGCCAATTTTTAAAATTTCATTGCCTGGTTGCAGAAAATTTCCCGGTTCTGTTAACTTTTCTAAAACTACACCGGCAGTTGGGGATTTGAGCCGGGTGTAGGATCTGCGTTCCCTTGCTTGGGCAACTACGGCTTGTTGGGCGGTTAATCTACCTTTGGCGACGGCGACAGCTTGCTGCTCTATACGCACTTGTTCCTGGGCGGCGCGAAAAGCTTGTACTTTAGTTTGTGCAGCAGTCTCGGCTTGTTCGGCACTTTGCTGGGCGATCGCTCCCTGCTGGAGTAGTTTTTTGCCTTTTGGCATCTGAGATTGCTTGTGCAACTTCTAGTCGCGCTCTTTCCAGTTGCACGCGAGCATTACTAACTTGAGTGTTGGCTCTTGCGACCTCGGATTTAAGCGCTGCTAGCTCTGCTTCGGCTTGGTTGAGGGCAGTTGTGAGTATGGTATCGTCTATTTGCCCCACAATTTGTCCCTGAGCAAGCACATCTCCTACATCCACGTTTAAGGCTAAAAGCTGTCCCTCGATTTGCGATCGCAAGGACACTGTTCGAAATGGTGTGGTAGTACCTATATACTCTGCTTGTCTTGTCAGCATTTCCTTGCGAGCGATCGCTACATCCACAGCAGGAGGTATTGTCCTTTGTTTTTCTCCGGCAACATTTTGACCTTGAGATTGAGCTTCTGCTGATTCTTTCGGAAAGGAGCCACAACTGGTCATCAGCAATTCCATAGCTAATAAACCAACCAGCCAAAATCTCCACGAACTCCACTCCCAGAAAGAATTTTTTAACAATTTCAGCCGCTTGCTTCCTTTCCGAATCATTCTTTTTGGCTCCTATCAAGGCAGTTTTTAGCTACAAAGGCTTTTGAGTTAAGAAGGAGTTTCGAGCGAGTATCATCTGAAGCATAGGCATAAGATCAACTTTCTGTCAAAACGGAAAAATGCCGGCCATACCTACATTCTGTATGTATAAAAACTGAAAACATAGGTCTCTCCGGACAATAATTAAATAAATATAAATGTTTTCGGCTCCCTAGCAATTGTCTTATAAGTTCAGAACAATCTTGGCTTTATTTTTTACCTATATCCTAAAAAGAACTAATTCAGAAACCATGAGAAAAAAGTCACCTATAAAACCATGACTAAGGTCATGGCTTCACAGTGACGAATAGAAAGTGACAGGTGGCAGCGATCGTGCTTGTGAGAAAGAAAAGCACGCTTTTTACTTACTCAGAGAGCGTTTTCCTTTTAATAGTGATTTCCTGATTTGCGATGGTGTACGGCGGTTACGCCCTCACTTAACACTTTGCCACGATCTACAGTTGCATAAACAAGCCAGTGATCGCCGGCTTCTATGCGGCTTTGTACGGTGCATTCCAGATATGCCAAGGCATCCGTGAGGATAGGACTGCCGTTTTCGGCTTCTTGAGTAGCAATACCAACAAAGCGATCTTGGGCGGGAGCAAAGGGTTTGAGAAAGTGCTTCATCAAGTTTATGTGATTGCCTTCCTTGAGGATATTAAGGACAAATTTATTACCAGAGTGCGTCAGTGGTTCTACTGCCCGCTCTTTAGCAACTGCAACGGTAAAGCCAGGAGGATTAAAACTAGCTTGAGATACCCAAGAGGCGAGCATGGCGCTGGAAACATCACCTTGCTTGGCGGTAAGAACGCACAGAGAACCAACAACTCTTCCTACAGCTTGTTCGACGCTGGTAGCAGGTTGGCTGGGGGTACGTACTTTTTTAGCTTTTTTGAGCGCTTGAGCAAAGTCAGTACCTGCTTCTTCACACATTTGCAGGATGGCGTCGCTAGGTTTGAATTTGACTCGAATGGGGTCAAAACCAAATTGGTAGCCAGCATCTTTGAGTTTGCTTGCAAGTAGATCCACCGCTTCACCGCTCCAGCCATAGGAACCAAAGACGCCAGCAAGTTTATTTTTAGCTGCGGTGGAAAGTACAATACCTAAAGCTGTTTGTATTGGTGTTGGTGCATGACCGCCAAGAGTCGGAGAACCGATAATAAAGCCTGCGGCTTTCTCGACAGCAGCTTGAATTTCTGCTGGGGTGGCGACTTCGCAGTTGATCGATTCGACGCTGACACCTGCTTTGGTAATACCGTGGGCGATCGCCTGGGCTAAGGTAGCGGTATTTCCGTAGGCGGAAGCGTAAATTAATGCCACAGAAATATCCTGGGAGGTTTGCTGTTGGCTCCATTGTCGATAGGCTTTGGTAAGTTCGATCAAGCCATAACGCACTAAAGGACCGTGATTGGGTGCATACATTCGCAAGTGCAGATTGCTGGCAAGTTTTTCCAAAGCGGTTTGCACTTGACGGGCGTGGGGAGCCATCAAACATTCAAAATAATAGCGTCGGTCTTCGAGAAAAATTTGCCAACCTTCATCTAGGACTTGATCGCTACAGATGTGGGCGCCAAAAAGTTTATCCGTGTATAAAATTTCAGTTTGCGGATCGTAGGTGCAAAGAAGATCGGGATAGCGAGGGTTGGGTGTAGGAATAAATTGCAAATGATGACCCCGACCTAAATCCAGGGTTTCTTCGCCACGAGCGATGAAAATTGGTAAATCTGGATCTTCCAGTGCGGCGCGCAAATTAATTGCTCCAGGATTGGAACAAACAAAAGTTATCTGCGGCGCCCGCTTTTGCAAAACTTTTAAAGTAGCAGCACGGTTGGGATTAACGTGACCGAGAATGACATAATCTATTTGTCGGAGGTCAAACCGCTGTTGTAGGGCATTTAAATAAATTTCTGTAAAAGTTTCTCCCGGAGGATCGATAAGGGCTGTTTTCTCTCCTTGAATCAAATAAGAATTGGCGGTTGTACCTTTTGCAAGGGCGTATTCAATTTCAAATCGCAATTTTGTCCAGCTGCGCGATCGCAGTATTGTTGTATCGGTAGCAATGGGGAGAACTTGGACGTCACGGGGTTTTGTAGATGTCATGGCATTTGTATAGTGAAAAAATGCTGCCTTGTGCTTTTTTGTTTAGTAATGGTTTCCTACTTTTCGATGGTGTACTGCTGTGAGTGCATCTGGTTTGGAAACTCGACCTGCATAAACGTTGCTGTAGACAACCCAGTGGTCACCGCAGTCCATTCTGGCGATCGCTTCGCATTCCATATACGCTAAGGCGTCGGCGAGAATAGGTGCTCCGTTTTCAGCATCCTGGGTTCTGATTCCTTCAAAGCGATCGGCGCCAGGAGGAAAGCGTTTGAGGAAATGCTTCATCAAGCTTTGATAATTACCTTCCTCGAGAACGTTGAGCACAAACTTATCCCCTACTTGCATCAGCGATTCAATCGCCCTGTCTTTTGCTACTGCAATTGAGACTCCCAAGGGTTTGAAACTAGCTTGGCTAACCCAAGATGCTAGCATGGCACTTTTGACTTCGCCTTTTTTGGCTGTGATAATATACAATCCGCCACTGAGTCTACCCAAGGCTTTGTCCAAATCAGCATCCAGGGATTTCATCGCTTTGATGCTTTTGTCCCGCGTTACCCACTGTCCTATGTCTGTTCCTGCTTCTTCACACAGTTTGTAAGTGTTTTCTGTAGGTTCCTGCTTGATGCGAATGGGTGGAAAGGCTGGTGTTAAGCCTAAATCCCGGAATTTATTCAGTAGCGGATCGATAGGTTCGTCATCGCCACCACCTGTTTCAAATATCCCCACAGCTTGTTTTTGTTTCACAGCGCCTAAAATAGCACTGAGGGTAGTTTGGGCAAAAGTACTGCCAGCTGGCGGTGTCCCCACGACAATTCCGCTACAGCGACCAACTATTTCTTGTAGCTGTTGTAAATCTGTCGAGCGCAAGTCGACTACTTCCACAGCTGTGCCAGTTTTGACAATACCGTTGACGATCGCTTGCAGCAGGCGATCGCTCGAACCGTATCCAGAAACGTAAAATACCCCAACCGTCGTTTCTGCTTTGGTTTGAGATTGACTCCACCGGCGATAGCGCCCGGTTAGCTCTTCGATGTTGTGGTACAGTAAAGGACCGTGACCTGTGGCAATCATGCTAATTTTTTCCAACTCGTCCATCCGCTTGATGGCAGATAGTACCGAGCGAGCGTTGGGAGCCATCAGACATTCGTAGTAAAATTGAAAGTCTGGAGATATAGCTTCTAAATCTTCGTCAAAGATGGCGTTGGAGCAATAGTGCAGTCCAAATGCATCGCAGGTATACAGAATTTGGGTTTTGTGGTCGTAGGTAAAGATAGTATCGGGCCAGTGCAAGTTGGGTGCAATGATAAACTCTAGTTCGTGATTTTTGCCTAAATTCAAGCGATCGCCGTTTTTCACTACCTGTCGCCGAAAAGGTTGATGCACCAAATCCTCTAAAAACTGAATCGCTACCTTGGAACCAACAACGGTGATATCCGGAGCAAGTTGCAGCACATCTTTTACTAAACCACTGTGGTCTGGCTCGGTGTGGCTGATAATTAAATAGTCGATCTGTGCTGGATCGATCTGATTTTTCAAAGTATCTAAAAAACTGAGGCGAAACTTTTCGTGGGAGGTATCGATTAATGCTGTCTGCTCGCCGCGTATAATAAACGAGTTGTAGGTAGTACCGTTTTGCAAGCCGAATTCAATATCGAAGCGATCGCGATCCCAATCCAAACAACGAATGGTCGTTGTCTCCGATGCTATCTGCGCAACCTGGATGCTAAGTCTTTTTTTCGAATTTTCGGCGAGTGCTACCATTACTCCCCTCCATAGTAAATGAGTATTTCTTCCTTACCCCCCATTGTGACACGAACTAAATGTAAATAATTTTTAAAATATCTATATATTAATTAAGATGTGGTTAGCTTTGATGATTGGCAATTCCCGATTGCATTGGGGTTTGTTCGCAAATAATACGCTTTACCGTACCTGGGATACAAATCATCTACCGGAAGTTGCCGTACAGCAATTAGCTAAATGCCAAAAACTTGACAATTTACTTCCCCTTGTGTTGGCGTCAGTAGTCCCTAGCCAAACACTATTGTGGCAAGCTTACCCCAAAGTCCGTATCATTACCCTCGAGCAAGTCCCGCTACAAGGATTGTACCCGACCCTGGGAATCGACCGCGCTTTGGCATTGTGGGGTGCGGGTAAAACTTGGGGCTTTCCCATGTTAGTAATAGATACAGGTACAGCGTTAACTTTTACCGGTGCAGATGCAAGCCAAAATCTCGTCGGAGGTGCTATTGCTCCAGGATTAGGTTTACAGTTGGCAACTCTTACTCAAAAAACCGGACAATTACCAAATGTAGAATTACCTCAGCAACTTCCGCAACGATTTGCTCTTACGACTCCAGAGGCTATGCAAAGTGGGGTAGTTTATACTGTACTAGCTGGAATCAAAGATTTTGTAGAGGCGTGGTGGCGTTCCTATCCGGAAAGTAAGATTGCAATTACCGGAGGCGATCGCACTTTGGTCGGAAATTATCTTCAATCCCGATTCCCCGAAATCGCAGCTCGTTTGATTGTAGAACCAAATTTGATATTTTGGGGTATGAAAGCATTGGTCAGTTAATCACTCTTGTGACAAAATCCTTAATATCTTTAGCTACCACCCCTGCACAAGTTTCCAACAAATTCTTTCCCGCACGGGCGATAATTTTTAACTCAGCTTTGGGAATTACCCTTGCATAAATATCACTTTTGGCTACCGCATCTGGCAAATCTTTTTCCCCTTGTAAAATTAACGCGGGAACTGTCAAAAACACTAATTTATCTTGCACTAACTCGGCGCGAATTTCTGGCAACTGACGCAGGAATAATAATTTACTACCCGTGGGATACCGCAGCATTAGTTGTCTTTGTTCCCAATCTTCTTCTAGCCAAGGATTTAAACCTAACTTTTTAGTTAAGGGACGAAGTAATCGTAAAATCTTAAAAACCCACACCGGACGTTTCATCAAATTTTGAATTTTCTTCCAATTTTCTTCTAATTTTTCAACTTCTACTCCTTCTGGCGCTATTAATGCCAAACTAGAAATTTGCTCTGGATACTTTAAAGCATAACTAACAGCGATCCATCCCCCCAGAGAATGACCCACCAAATGCACCTTGTCCAATTTTAAAGCTTCTATAAATTTAGCTAAACACTCAACTTGTAAGTCAATTGAATAATGAATGTTAGGGCAGTCTGATTCACCAAAACCCAGCAAATCCGGTGCTAAACAATGCACGTCTTGGCAAAGTAACTCCATGACTTTAAGCCATTGACTGCTATCGTTCCAAGCACCGTGCAAGAAAATTATCGGAATTCCTTCGCCAACTTCACGCCAAAACAGTAACCCTTGAGGAAGTTTAATGCGGGAGTTACGAAATAAATAATTCATTTTAATTTCTAATTTTTTACACCAAATATTTCCACGCAGGTAGAAAAAAGTTCTACTGGAGATTTTTCCAGTGAAAATTGGCAATTCCTCTTTCCTACTCGACTAGACAATAATTAATACTTAATCGCTACTGTTTATTTAGTCAATATAGTTGGAATAACTGCTACTCAGAGAATAATTAACAATCAAGTTAATCTGATTAATTATGCCAAGGTGGTCAAGCCTTTGAGGTAGTCTTCTAATTGACGAGCGTGATCGTGAGACATTTGTTCTGGTGGTAAAGAATGGATGGGAAAAGCTTGAATTTCCATTACTTCTAACTTGTCCTGAATCTCCATTTTTCCCTGCACTTGTGCTTCCACAACAATACAAATGGAATGGATCCTCGGGTCGCGATCGGGAGCAGAGTAAACTCCAACCAAACGTTGAATTTTCACTAACTCTAGTCCGGTTTCCTCCATCAATTCCCTTTTCACAGCTTTAGGTACGTCTTCTCCCCAATCCACCATACCCCCCGGTAAGGCCCAACGACCGTTATCTCATCGCCTGATCAGTACTATCTGACCGTCGGGTAAAATGGGAATAATGCTCGTGCCAGGGATGGGATGACGGAAAATTATCCCCAGTATCGTTTGCCCATAACGCCACAGGTTACGTGTAGATTGAATAGCCACAGTCAAAAAAGTTAGAATGTTCAACCTTCTAATCTTTAGTAATATCTATGTTTTAGTTGATAGCAAAGCAGTTTGCTGCTTCCATGCGCTTTGTTTGCCAAAATAGAGTATTTATACTATTTACCCCGGTTGCTCACAAATACTCCTCATCTAATTTTAACCTGTATGTTTGTGCTGCTTTGCCAATAGGGCTAGCTAGCTTGGAAACTGAAGATTGCCAAATACAAGCTTTCATATAAAGGCTTATTTTTTGAATTCGTCCGGCGAGCATTTGACTTTTAAATAGGTATATTTTGCATTGCAATACACAAAAGGATAAAAAGTCAAGGTTAATGCAACTGAAAATCATGCTCGCTTGTATACGCGCGTGCATAACTGGGCAAAATAGCATTGACACCAGAAGCTGTGATGCGATAATCTAGATTGCTGTTTAAAATGTGTTCATAGCTCAACTAGGCTGAAATCATATGAAAAACTATTGGTAGTCGATATAGCCTATACTAAAGCCTAGGTAAAGCTTCTTGTCGTTTATTAATGAGGTGAACATGGCTAAGCGCCGCAATCCCAAAAAAGAAAAGGCGCTACGGAACCAGGCATATGCCAGAAAGTTTCGTAAACGAACTACAACAGGACGCTTGCAAAGAAGGTTCCAACAAAGAACGCCCAAGAGTGAGGAAGATGAGGCCGCAGCAGCAATTGATGCTGAATAATGCCGTTTAGTGCTTTTGGTGATGAAGGCGTATCTCAGGTACGCCTTTGCAAGCTAAAAAGTTATTGATTGGAAATCTGAGCACGAGCAGCTTGCAGTGCAGCTCTAACTTGGTTGAAACCCGTTCCGCCGTAGCTGTTGCGGGAAGCAACCACTTGTTGGGGTGATATTGCTTGATAAATGTCTGCTGCGAACTTGGGGTGAAATTTTTGCCATTCCTCTAAAGTTAAATCTTTGAGAAGTTTACCGGTGGCAATACAGGTTTTGACTATTTTGCCTACGATGTTGTAAGCTTCTCGAAACGGAACACCGCGTGCGGCTAGGTAATCCGCTACGTCCGTTGCATTAGAAAAGTCTTCTTCTACTGCTTGCGCCAAACGCTGGGTACAAAATTCCAAACCTTCTTTGAGCAGAATGGTCATTGCTTCCAAGCAAGCTTTGACGGTATTTACAGCATCAAAAAGTCCTTGTTTGTCTTCTTGTAAATCCTTGTTGTATGCTAGGGGTAATCCCTTCATCACCACCAATAAAGCTTGGAGGTGACCGAAGACTCGTCCGGTTTTACCTCGTACTAGTTCTGGTACATCAGGATTTTTCTTTTGAGGCATGATACTAGAACCAGTAGCGCAGCTATCTTGAAGGGTAACAAAACGAAATTCTTCTGAAGACCATAAAATGACTTCTTCTGCAAGGCGACTGAGATGAACCATGATCAAGCTAGCAGCGCATAAAAATTCGATCGCAAAATCGCGATCGCTCACTCCATCTAGGCTGTTAGCATAAATGTCGTCAAAACGCAATAGTTCGGCTGTATAATGGCGGTCGATGGGAAAAGTAGTTCCCGCCAAGGCTCCGCAACCTAAAGGGGAAACGTTCACTCGCCGGTAGACATCCCCCAGGCGTTCCCAATCTCGTTGCGCCATCTGAAAGTATGCCAGTAGGTGATGGGCTAAACTCAGGGGTTGGGCGCGTTGGAGGTGGGTATAGCCGGGAATTAAGGTTTCGACGTGATTTTCGGCAATATCTAAAATTACACTTTGAAATTGACGTAATTGAGTGCGAATTTGTTGGATTTGGTCGCGCAGATACAGTCTGATGTCTGTACCGACTTGGTCGTTGCGGGAACGGGCTGTGTGTAATTTTTTGCCAACATCTCCGATAATTTCCACAAGGCGGCGTTCCACGGCAAAGTGCACGTCTTCTGATTCGATACCGGGGTGAAATTTGCCTTGGCGGTATTCTTGGCGAATTTGTTCTAAACCAGCAATCAACTGCTCTTTTTCTTCTGAAGAGATTATGCCGCACTTGCTCAACATTTTGGCATGGGCAACGGAGCCATCTAAGTCGTATTCTAAAAGTTCAATATCAAAATTTATACTGGCATTAAAGCGAGCGATCGCTGGATGCAACGCTGATTCAAACCGCTGGCTCCAAGTTTGCTGTTCAGTCATATACAGGAAGTGAGGAAGTGGAAATTATGAATGATGAACGATAGAATTCTTCATGATTCATCATTGCTCATTCATAATTCTCTAACCGTAGCTTGTCAGACTTCGAATCATATAACCAATTGCCAATCCAATCAATAGTGCCCAAGCTTGACCCGACTGAACAAAATGAGTAAAGGCTTTTTGCATTTGGCCTAGTATGTTCGGATCGGTAATATTTTGAGCCAGAACTGTCAAATTAGCTGCTAAATGCCAAAAGTTATGAGATACTAAGTCACTTACAATATCCATACTCTTTAATAAATCTCCGTTATTCAAGGCAGAAGCTGGAAAAGGAGCATTATCCTTTCAGTGTTTTTATGTCGATATACAAACGGTCAGTACAAAACTCAACACGAATGCAGCCCAAATTACCCAAAGTTTCATTTTTTACTTATATATCAAGTGATATTACTGTCATAACTCAAGAATCAAGGGACGCCAAGTGTAATTTTTCGGCTGTCCGCAAAATTTGACCCGCCAAAACGGCAGCGCCAAAACCGTTATCAATATTTACTACAGCTACTCCAGGAGCACAGGAATTTAACATTGTCAACAGGGGCGCTAATCCTCCAAAGCTGGCGCCGTAACCAACGCTAGTAGGAACAGCAATCACCGGACAATCTGCTAAACCAGCAACAACGCTGGGTAAAGCACCTTCCATACCCGCGACGACAATTAAAACAGATGCTGAGGCAACGATCTGGCGATTGTTGAGCAAGCGGTGAATTCCAGCTACACCCACATCCCACAGGCGCTGGACGTGAAAACCACAAAGTTCGGCGGTCACAGCAGCTTCTTCCGCTACAGGTAAATCAGCGGTACCAGCAGAAAGAATGCTAACAGTACCAGGATAGCGGGGTTTGATTTCAGAAGGTGTAATGGCGCAGATTCGCGCCAGCTCGTAGTATCGCAGACCTCTAACTTTGGATTGCAGTGCGGCAAAAACTGCGCTGTCGATGCGAGTGGCTATTACCACCGGATTGCGCTGGCGCATTACTTCCATAATTTGAGCGATTTGCTCGGGTGTTTTACCAGGTCCCCAAATCACCTCTGGAAAACCGGTTCGCAAGCTGCGGTGATTGTCTATTTTGGCAAATTCACCCACAGGTTCATAGTTGAGGTGTTTGAGTTTTTGCAAGGCTGCATCTGGGTTAACGCTACCATTAGCAACGTTTTCTAAAAGCGATCGCAAAGTAGTTTCATCAGTCATTGCTCAAATTGCCCGCTAGCTATTAGCTATTAACTAATAACTAAATATCCGTTACTTTGATTTCGTGAATATTCCAAAAAGCTCCCCCAAGAGCAGAATATTGGATATTTGCAAAGCGATTGCGCACCGCGGTCATGGACAGCTGATTTACCAGGTAAATAAAGGGTAAGTATTCTTGAGCAAGACGTTGAGTTTCGGCATAAAGAGCTTTCACTTTTGTTTCGTCTAACTCCCGCGCTGCTTGAACGTAGAGTTCGCCAATTTTCTTTTCCCAAGAAGATACTTCCCAACCTTGAATTGGCTTTTGTCCTGGTTGAGGTTTTTGATTAAACATGTGCAGTCCACCTTCAGGGGCCCAGACATTAGCACCATCATTGGGTTCCAGTCCGCCAGTCAAACCCAGCAGCGCTGCTTCCCAATCCAAAGAATTAGAAAGTTTATCTGTGTAGGTATTCCAAGCAATGGGAGTAAAATCGACCGTGATGCCAATTTTGGCTAGGTCTCGTTTAATTTGAGAACCCATTGCTTCGCGGATTTTATTTCCAGCGTTAGTCAGTAAAGTAAAGCGAACGCGGTTGCCTTGGGCGTCTTGTAGCTGACCTTGATTGTTGTAGCTAAATCCAGCTTTGAGCAATAGCTCCTTGGCTTTGTCTGGATCGTAATCGTAGGATTTTAAGCCTTGCTTTGGGGAAAGATAATAGGGACTTTGCACCGAAATCGGTGAATTTTGGGGTTCGCCCAAACCACGAAAGGTGTTGTTAATCATGGTTTGGCGATCGATAGCATAAGCTACGGCTTGCCGAAATTCTACTGTATTAAACCAACGGGACTTGACTGGATCTACTAATGGTTTTCCATTTCTTTTACCTTTATTTAAATTAAACACGATAAAAGTAGTACCGCTGCCTGGTTCTTTTCCGTAGATTTTGAAATTTCCCTGTTTTTCTTGCTTTTTGAGTAAAGAAAAGTAGTCTGGCGATACACCTACAGAATCCAAGCTACCGGAACGAAATTGCAATAAGGAAGTATCGGTTGATTCTACTATTTGCCAAATCACCCGTTCGATATAAGGTTGGGGATTACCTTTGGCGTCCTTGCGCCAGTAGTAGGGATTGCGTCGAAATACCACACGCTGACCGGTGTCGTAGCGCTCTAACTTATAAGGACCGTTGACAATAATTTGGTCAGGGGGAGTGTCAACGCCCCACTTTTGCAAAAAAATAGGCTTTCCTTCTGTGTCTTTTTGCTCGACATACTGTCGCAGTGCGTGAGCGGGTAAAATGGCGGTACCTGTATTGAGTAAGAAAGGTCTAAAGGGTTCTGGTAGGGTAAATTCTACTCGGCGCTCGTCTAGTTTTTTAACAGTGGGCAGTTTGCGACTGGTACCAATTCGAAAAGTGTCTCTAATATCTGTGGGAATTGCTGGGTTGAAGTAGATATCGTTGTAGGTAAATACCACGTCGTCTGCTGTTAGTGGTTGTCCGTCAGACCATTTCAATCCTTTGCGCAAGGTAAAAACAAATTTTAGTTTATCGGCAGAAATTTCCCAGGATTGTGCTAAAGCTGGCTCAATTTTTGCCGTGATGGGATTTTGATTGATCAACCCTTCGTAAGTCAGACCAAAAATATTCGGTGATTCTTGACTTAAGGCAAGGTTAAAGGTTTTGGGGTCACTGAGAATGCTGGTTACCAATTGCGGTACGCGAGCTGCTTGGGTTTGAAAATTAGCTGGATTGCAAGCAGCAACAGTCCATGCTGTTATGAAAGCCAAGATTATTGCTAAGCGAAAAGGCTTAATTCTGGTCAAGGTACGAGCAAATACCATCAGTTTGTATAAAAATTAATCCGGACAAAATCAAGTTTATGTAGGAGCACGTGATGATTTGGCGCTTTGGGAGGATAGCTGCTGGTTAGGCACGTGCTGCCAAAATTCTATCAACAGTGCTTTGGAAATAGATTTATGCTTCTGGTGTATACGATACTGTAAATGTTAGCGTGCCTGTGATTTTTCCACAAAATTGTAATAATGGAAAAAGTTGCAACTTCCTTTGCGATCGCCAAACTGTTGGTAAAGTTGCGCTTCAGCTTTCGATCGTGTTTGAAAAAGCAATTAAAGTCTCCGGTGTCTCCATACCTTGATTGTAGTTTTTTGAAATAGCTTGCTAGAAATATTACTGAGAAGCTACGAGCAAAACAACGGCATAGGCGCAGATACCTTCTTCTCTACCAACGGCGCCTAATTTTTCATTGGTAGTAGCTTTAACACCAACTTGGTTGGGTTGTATTTGCAGTACAGCTGCTAAATTATTCCGCATTTTCTCGATATAAGGTTTGAGTTTGGGCCGTTCTGCGACAATGACCGAGTCGATATTGCCAATTTGCCAACCTTGTTGTTGTATTAATTGGTGTACTTTTTGCAAAAGTATTAAGCTATCTGCTCCTGCCCATTGCGGGTCGTTTGGGGGAAAATAATGACCGATGTCTCCGAGAGATAGTGCTCCCAGTATGGCGTCCATAATGGCGTGCGTCAGGACGTCAGCATCGCTATGACCTAATAAACCCAAGTGGTGGGGTATGTTAACTCCGCCCAAAATCAGGGGGCGATCGCTTACTAAGCGGTGGATATCGTAACCGTTGCCAATACGAAGGTTCATATTTTAGTCCTTAAAAAGTCAAGTAGTTAGCAGTTAGTCGCTGTCTGTTACTCCTCCTTTTGTTCTCCTACTTTGCCATTTTGTTTGTCCTTTTGTTCTCTTTTGGCCTCCTCCCAAGCTTTGAGCAGATCGGGACGGCGCTGGCGTGTTCTTTGGATTTGTTGTTGCAATCGCCACTTAGCAATTTCCGCATGATTTCCGGATAAAAGCACATCCGGTACTTTCCAACCGCGAAAATTAGCTGGACGAGTGTACTGGGGATAATCCAGCAATCCTTGTTCAAAACTTTCTAGTGTCAGAGACTCAACTTTTGCAACAGTTCCTGGTAAGAGGCGCACCACACCGTTAATTAAAGCCATAGCTGGAATTTCTCCACCAGTGAGAATAAAATCACCTAAAGATATTTCGCGAGTAACTATGTGTAACACCCGCTCGTCCACACCTTCATAATGGCCGCAAATAACTACTAACTGGTCGTAATTTTTTGCCAGTTCTCGCAGTAGAGGTTGATTCATTTTTTCGCCCTGGGGGCTCATCAAAATCACCTCTCTTCTTGGTAAAACCGGTAGTGACTCGACAGCGGCGAAGATGGGTTCTGGCTTCATTAGCATTCCCACACCTCCACCGTAGGGTTCGTCATCTACTTTGCGATGCTTATCGGTAGTAAAATCCCGTGGATTAACTAAATTTACTTGAGCAATTTGTTTTGCCAAGGCTTTACCAATTAGCCCCGAACTGAGAACCGAGGTAAAACAATCAGGAAATAGCGTAACTATATCAAAGCGCACAGTAATTCGTATTGAAGAACACTAATCTGAAATTGGAAATGTTTGGTTGACACAAGCCTATGCTGTACAAAAAACCCATATTTATGTTCAAGAGTTTGTACATGCACTGGAAATAGTAGATGGAGAGTCAACAAAAATTTTTCTAATTACTTAATTTATGTTTAAATATTGTCACATCTACATATAATTTATATCTCGACCGAGTTAGCAACTAACTTTCAGGATGCACCAAGCCACTCTCAGAAAAAAAGCCTGCCAATATTTGTTTTACTCTCTTAAAACCAAAGGATATCACGGACACAACGCACGGGATAGTACAACGGCCTTGCTAGTGTCCTCCCCTTCTCTGGCTCCCAACCAGTAATTTTTCAGTTTAGAAAAATGGGATAGGTGAAAGACAAGGTGTTAGCGTTGCCAAACAGCGAACAGACTATCGCCGTTCCCCAAAGCAGGGGTAAAAAGAGGTCGTGCTTGCCATCGTTTTCTCGCTCCAAGGCGAAGCACGAAAAGATAAGGCTGCTCTGTGACCTTGTAATTTTCATCTGAGAGTTGTTGACAGGAGAAACACAATGCCGGAATTACAAGCTAAATCGCTGGAAATGAGGACACCCCAAGCAACTAAAACTGCTGTTCTAGTTATCGGCGGCGCAGAAGACAAAGTCCACGGTCGCGAAATTCTGCGGACTTTTTTGCTCGTGCTGGCGGTAGCGACGCCCACATTGCCATTATTCCCTCTGCTTCCCGCGAACCTTCAATTATTGGGGGTCGGTATATTCGCATTTTTGAGGATATGGGAGCTAAAAAAGTCGAGCTTTTAGACATTCGCGAACGGGAACAGTGTGAGTACCGGGATTACCAGGAATCCCTGGAAGTTTGTACGGGGGTTTTTTTAACCGGAGGCGATCAATTGCGATTGTGCGGTGTGTTGGCGGACACGCCAGCGATGGATATTATCCGGCAAAGAGTCAAGGCAGGGGAGCTGACCTTGGCAGGTACGAGTGCAGGAGCGGCAGTCATGGGCCATCACATGATCGCGGGTGGTGGTAGCGGCGAGTCGCCCAATCGTTCCTTGGTAGATATGGCCACGGGATTGGGATTGATACCCGAGGTGATTGTAGATCAACATTTTAACAATCGCAATCGCATGGGGCGACTGATGAGCGCCATTGCTTCCCATCCCGATCGCTTGGGTATTGGTATAGATGAAGATACTTGTGCCTTGTTTGAACGGGATGGTTGGCTGCAGGTTTTGGGTAAGGGTTCGGTAACTATTGTCGATCCAACAGAAGTTACCCATACCAACGAACCCCACGTCGGAGCCACAGAACCTTTAAACCTTCATGATTTACGCCTGCACATTCTCAGCCACGGCGATCGCTTTCACCTTTACCAACGCACTGTGTTGCCTGCCATCTACCGTGTTTCCAACTGAAGCGTTAAAGTATCTGGAATGACACTGATTTGACCGCTAAACTTAAAGTTACAGCTCCAAAAACCAGAGCAATATGATGTTAGAAGAAAAAACTGTTCACTAGGAACAGTTTACCGGTCAATTACAGTAAGAAACTAGAATTTTGGTTCCGAATCTCCATCTACCTAATTCCCATGAGAATCCTCAAGATCCAGACCTTACGCGGCCCCAACTACTGGAGCATTCGACGCCACAAGTTGATTGTTATGCGCCTCGATCTAGAAAACCTTGCCGAGACGCCTTCGAACGAAATTCCTGGCTTTTATGAAGGATTAGTTGAGGCTCTGCCTAGTCTGGAGAGTCACTACTGCTCGCCTGGCTGTCGTGGTGGTTTTTTAAAGCGCGTGCGCGAAGGCACCATGATGGGCCATATTGTGGAACACGTAGCTCTAGAGCTGCAAGAGTTGGCAGGCATGCACGTCGGTTTTGGCCGCACTCGTCAAACCTCTACACCCGGTGTGTATCAGGTAGTGTTCGAGTATCAAAACGAGGAAGCAGGACGCTATGCTGGTAGAGCCGCCGTGCGGCTGTGTCAAAGTATCGTCGATCGGGGTCGTTATCCCAAAGCCGAGTTAGAGCAAGACTTACAAGACCTCAAAGACCTGTGGCGCGATGCAGCTTTGGGTCCTTCTACAGAATCGATCGTCAAAGAAGCTGAAAAAAGAGGTATTCCCTGGATGCAGCTGGGGGCGCGCTTTTTGATCCAGCTAGGTTACGGTGTCAACCAAAAGCGAATTCAAGCTACCATGACGGATAAAACCGGCATTTTAGGGGTAGAACTAGCATGCGATAAAGAAGCCACAAAGCGCATCCTGGCCAATGCTGGTATACCGGTTCCCAAAGGAACGGTAATTAACTTTTTAGATGACTTGGAAGAAGCAATAGAATACGTAGGTGGCTATCCCATCGTGATCAAACCCCTAGATGGCAATCACGGACGGGGTATCACCGTTAACATCCAAAACTGGGAAGAAGCGGAAGCAGCTTACGACGCTGCCAGGCAAATTTCTCGTTCGATTATTGTAGAACGCTATTATCAGGGACGCGATCATCGAGTACTGGTTGTCGACGGCAAAGTAGTGGCGGTTGCAGAACGCGTACCAGCTCATGTGGTTGGTGATGGCAGATCTACCATTGCGGAGCTAATAGAGGAAACTAACAAAGACCCCAATCGCGGTGAAGGTCACGATAACATCCTCACCAAAATCGAACTAGACCGCACCAGCTATCAACTACTAGAAAGGCAAGGTTACACCTTAGATAGCATCCTTCCTCGGGGTGAAATTTGTTACCTGCGAGCAACGGCGAATTTAAGTACCGGAGGCATTGCCGTAGACCGTACAGACGAAATTCACCCCGAAAATGTTTGGCTGGCGCAGCGGATTGTCAAGATTGTCGGTTTGGATATTGCCGGAATTGATATTGTCACCTCGGATATCAGTCGTCCTTTGCGAGAAGTCGACGGTGTGGTAGTCGAAGTCAACGCCGCTCCCGGGTTCCGGATGCATGTCGCCCCCAGTCAAGGTACCCCCCGCAATGTTGCCGCCGCTGTGCTCGATATGCTGTTTCCCAGCGAACAATCCAGCCGCATTCCGATTTTATCCATCACAGGTACCAACGGCAAAACAACTACCACTCGCTTGCTGGCACACATTTTTAAACAAACAGGTAAAGTAGTAGGTTATACAACAACCGACGAAACTTATATCGGAGATTTCTTGGTAGAAGCAGGAGACAACACCGGTCCCCAAAGCGCTCAGTTAATCTTGCAAGACCCAACGGTAGAAGTCGCTGTTTTAGAAACAGCTCGAGGCGGTATTCTTCGTTCGGGATTGGCCTTTGATGCTGCCAATGTGGGTGTAGTATTAAATGTGGCTGCGGATCACTTAGGAATTGGCGATATCGATACCATCGACCAGCTGGCTCACCTCAAAAGTGTAGTAGCTGAAGCTGTTTTTCCTGACGGTTACGCTATTCTCAACGCCGACGATCCACGGGTGGCGGCAATGGCAGAAAGAACTAAAGCCAATGTAGGCTACTTTACCATGAATCCGGACTCGGAGTTGGTGCGCAACCACATTCAAAAGGGAGGTGTGGCGGCGGTATACGAAAACGGCTTTTTTATCCATTCTCAAGGGAGACTGGACGCACCGAATTGAAAAGGCTGAAAATATCCCTTTGACCATGGGCGGACGCGCACCATTTATGATCGCTAACGCTTTAGCAGCTTCTTTGGCGGCGTTTGTGCAAAATGTTTCTATCGAACAAATTCGTGCTGGGTTGAGTACGTTCCGCGCTTCTTTCAGTCAGACACCGGGACGGATGAATTTATTTAATTTAGGTAGTTTCCACGCCTTGGTGGATTACGCCCACAATCCTCACAGCTATGAAGCGTTGGGTTGTTTTGTCCGCAGCTGGACAAACGGAAAGCGCATTGGCGTGGTAGGTGGACCTGGCGATCGCCGCGACCAAGACTTTATTACCTTAGGAAAACTAGCAGCGGAGATTTTTGACTACGCAATTGTTAAAGAAGACGACGATACTCGAGGACGCACCCGCGGTTCGGCTGCTGATTTAATTATTCGCGGTATAAAACAAGTAAACCCAAATTATAAATATGAATCGATTTTAGACGAAACAGAAGCGATTAATAAAGCCTTGGATATTGCCCCGGAAAACAGTCTGGTGGTGATTTTGCCAGAAAGCGTCAGCCGTGCCATTCAAATAATTAAAGCGCGCGGTGTAGTAAAAGAAGAGATAACTCAACAAAATACCGCCTCTACCACCACAGACTCCCAAGTAGGAGTTGCTTCTTCTAATGTGGTCAATACAGTCAACACTATATTATGAATTTTCTTTTTCAACTTTTTCTGCTTCCGGACTGGTATCCTCACTGGAATTTTTATTTAATTCTTCTTTAAACCCTCGCAAGGTTTTACCCAGTGCTGTTCCCAGTTCGGGAATTTTTTTAGGACCAAAGATTAAAAGGGCGACGATCGCAATCACACCCACTTCCGTCCATCCCAATCCAAACATTAACTTCTCCTGCAAATTCTTTCTTCCATCATAGTAAAGCGAACAATACCCGCTTGAGCAACACTACAAGTGCAGTTAGTTTAGTTTTTGGGTAGTGCCGCAGGTGAATTCAGGTATAATCCTTAGTAATAATAACCTGAGCCGGGTGAATAATGGGCAACCGTGGCTTATTTGTCGGTTTAGTAACTTTGGATCTGATTTATTTGGCAGCTTCTTTTCCCAAAAACAATCAGAAAATTGTCGCCACAGACTATACTATCGCAGCAGGAGGTCCAGCTACCAACGCCGCGGTCACTTTTAGCTATTTGGGCAATCAAGACAAAACTAATAATACCTCGACATTGTTGGGCGCGGTAGGTTCCCACCCCCTGGCGCAATTAATTCATCAAGACTTGCAAAACTATCAAGTCAAACTGCAGGATTTGCTTCCCACAAACAGCAATCCACCGCCTATCTCTTCTATCGTTGTTACCCAAACCAGCGGTGAACGAGCTGTAATTTCTATTAACGCCGTGCGAACCCAAGCTCCTTGTGAAGTTATTCCCCCAGATATCCTACACGATATCGATATTGTCATGCTTGACGGCCATCAAATGGCTGTAGGAATAGAAATTGCTCAAAAAGCCAAAGCTGAAAATAAGCCGATTGTTATAGATGGTGGTAGCTGGAAACCTGGTTTCGAACAACTCTTACCATTTGTCGATTACGCCATTTGTTCTGCTAATTTTTATCCTCCCAACTGCCACACCCAAGAAGACGTATTTGCCTATCTCAGTCAATTTGGTATTCCTTATATCGCCATTACCCACGGTGAAAAACCCATTGAGTATCTTACTTGCATGTCTGCAAATAAGCAAGAAGAAAAATGGCAAAAGAGGACAAATAATTTCCTAGAGGTGCCAAAAACTCGCGTTGTGGATACACTGGGAGCCGGAGATATATTCCACGGTGCTTTTTGCCATTATATTTTACGGCATAATTTTATCGATGCCCTCTCCCTGGCAGCCAAGATAGCAGCTTTTTCCTGTCAATTTTTCGGTACCCGTCACTGGATGAAAGCTTGAAAACTTTCTGTGGTAAAAATGCTACCTACGGTAGATACAGGACAAAATCAATGCCAGACCTGCAAAAAATTCTTTTTTTAGTTCGTTCGATCGCTTGGGAAGCAGCAGACATCTTGCGGTCTTACTATCGTAAAAGTTCTAATGCTTTAGAAGTACAATATCAAGATAGCGAACCCGTGACAGTTGCAGATGTAGCTGTCAATCACTTCCTTTGGGAACAACTACAAAAAGCTTTTGATGAAGAAGATGTTGCCTATCTAAGCGAAGAAACCTACAAACAACAGCAAAGCAAACCATTGCACTCTCAATGGACTTGGATTGTCGATCCTTTGGACGGAACGCGAGACTTTATCGAAAAAACCGGAGAGTACGCCATTCACATTGCTTTGGTTAAAGAAAATCGTCCGGTGCTAGCAACCGTAGCACTACCAGAAGCTGAAAAAGTGTATTACGCCATTAAAGGTGGCGGTACATTTGTAGAAACACGCGCTCGCCAAAGCATTCCCTTAAAAGTAATGGCACGCGATCGCATCGAAGATTTAACTGTAGTCGTTACTCGCAGCCATCGCCATCAAAAATTGAATTATTTATTACAAAATTTACCTTGTCGAAAGCAAAAAACTATTGGTAGCGTTGGTTGCAAAATTGCTGCCATTGTGGAACAACAAGCAGATGTGTATATTTCCCTTTCTGGTAAATCTGCTCCCAAAGATTGGGACATAGCTGCACCGGAAATTATTCTCACAGAAGCTGGCGGTCAGTTCACCCATTTTGACCTCACGCCCTTGCAGTACAACACCGGAGATGTCAATCAATGGGGTGGTTTATTAGCTAGTAACGGACAATTCCACGAACAACTGTGCAAACAAGCAAACGAGATTTTAAAGCCATGGCTGGATTCTTAATTCACAACTTTGAGAAAATGTCAAGCCTGTTGTGAGATGGGGAATTTTGTCCTGATGGGTTGTTCAAAGATGTGTTTGTGCTATACTTCTACTTACAGGAATTATTTTCGGTTGAGAAAGTGGTTTTTTTACTAAAAAGCGTCTCTCCGAATCTAACTCTCTACACTCAGCTGATTTGGGAGATGCCCGACAATGTCTATTTATATCGGTAACTTGTCCTACGAGGTAACAGAAGAAGACCTTAAGGGAGTATTTAGCGAATACGGTAAAGTCAACAACGTTCAGGTACCCACGGACAGGGAAACCGGTCGCCCGCGTGGTTTTGCATTTGTAGAGATGCAAACAGAAGCGCAAGAAGCCGCAGCTATTGAAGCACTGGATGGAGCAGAATGGATGGGGCGCGATCTAAAGGTGAATAAAGCCAGACCCCGCCAGGACAGAAGTTCCAGAAGTTATGCAGGTGGTAATTTCGGTAACAACAACCGCAGCAATCGCCGCTACTAAATAATATTCACAAAAATTCACAACAAGAGTCTCCAGCAGAAGAAAAAAATGGTGCGACTCTGCTGGAATTTTTTATTTATATGCAGCTTTTTACACTTACCCGTTTTTAGGAGTGATAGGTTATGACCCAAGTTGTATTGGGAGAAAACGAAGGAATTGAATCAGCTTTGCGAAGATTTAAGCGTCAAGTTTCCCAAGCAGGTATTTTCCATGACTTAAGAAAAAATCGCCACTTCGAGACTCCATTACAAAAAGAAAAGCGTAAAGCTATTGCCAGACGCAAGCAACGTTCCAGACATAATTCTCGCCACAAGTAAAAGTGTCACCCAGGAAAAGAAATTCGGGAGCGTGCGGGCAAAGTTTTGCTGATAGTGTTAATTAGGTAAGCTTTTGCGGTGCTGTTTCCGGAAAATGTTACGACTTTATCATGTTTTGCTGGGCGGAATTTTGCTAGTGTTGGTTCCTTTGGGAATAAAAGTTTTTAGTCCCAACTGGTTTGGAACTAAAGATATACCACAGCGGTCTCCCGCAATTTCCTCTTCTCCTAGCTCGACGAGTACAGATAATCTTTGGAAATATCTGTTGGATAAAACAGCTACTCCTACTGGTTGGAAAGTTGCTGCTTGTGATGGCGATGCACCCTTGATGTGCGTCTTTGCTAATGGCAAACTTATAGGTACGGTGGAAATAGGAAGGTATCCGCTAGACAAACAGCAGAATTTTGAAAAGATGCTGCGCCAAGCAGGAATTGAACCTGGTCAGGATGCTAGCTATCAAAATCCCCAGTATCAAACTAAAGTATTAACAGCATTGAATGCTTGGGTAAACGACCTTTACAGCGTGCTGTCAAAAAATTCCGACAGCAGTAGTAGTAGTAAAGGCGATCGCGTGGTTTTCGATCCTCATCCTCCCCAAAAAGTGCAGGTAGGTAAACTGCAAGGACTGAGTTACGGGTTCACAAAATTAAAGTCCCAAGGTCAAGTACAAGAACACCACCTTGGTTACGTTGCTTTTGATGGTAAAGCACTTTACGTAATTACCACCGGTTTCAATGGGAATTACACCCTGGGGAAGTTTGATAAATTAGAGGATTTAACTGTTTTTGCACCTTATTTAGCGGCGATCGCTTCTCATTTGCGCTTATCACCAAGATAAATCAAGGCACGGTTGCTTGCCGTGCCTTCGTCAAAAAATTATATTTCAGCTACAGCTCGTTCGATTAATCGACGCGCTAAGGTTTGGGTACCCGTGTGTTCGTAATAATTAGTTGCCACATCCAGGAAAGCTGCTAAGTAGTCTAATTTATCCCCGGTAAATTCGATCAAGTTTTGTAAGTGACTTGCTACCTTTTGAGGTGTTAAATCCCGGGAGACGACTAAATCATTCATCCAACCTTTAACCGAATCGAAGCTTTCGCCGATAAAATTCAGTTTGCTTGCAGGATTGTTTCCTGGAATTGCATCTTGAATGTTTTGAAAAGTAGAGTTTTGTTCTAACTCTTGCGGATTTGTCTGATTGAGTAAAGACAAGCCTTTGTTGATAAAATCGGAACCAAGCGGTATCAAGCCATCAACGCAGACCAAGGCTACCATGCGAATGAACGACTCTCCGCTGTATTCGCCTAAAGAAGCAACAAAATCTCCGATACTGTCTCCGGGAATACCGTTGATACTGCAAAATGCTAGTAACTCCGCTACTAATTTCAAGCACAGATCTATGGTTTGAGCTTTGTCCGCTTTTGGAGTTATAGAGTTGAGAAAACCGAGGAGAGGAACTTTTTCTCCTACCTTGTTAGCTAGTGCTGCTGCTCCCAAAGCTTTATCTGTCCTATCCACAGTTTGGTAAAGCCACATTGCTCGCTGATACCCTTGGGAGCGATCGTTGTATAGGTATATAGCTCGTTCGCCAATGGCTTGGATCAGGTTTTCATCGGTTTCGCCGGTGACTTCTTTAATAGTATTAACAAAACCGACGATGTTTTTCCACTCACCGGGAGCAACAAAATCCAACGAGTTGAGCATGGAAACGGTCAAGTTATTAGTTGGTAACTCGTCGACCAACTCAAAAATTGGTTTGCTCACAAAAATCTCCTTTTGATGAAGTAGTAGCTAGATAAAAAAGCGGTTCGATCTATTTCAGTTGCGCTAGACCATCGAGATTAAATTTTTTGATCCAAGCTTCGCGATCGCTTGCTGTAAATGACGGTGAACGAGAAAGGACTTTGACTTGATAGCGATTGTTAACTAAAATTGCAGTTTGAGTATTACCTATTTCCCGTGCTGGATAACCCGCGATTTTTTTGGTACTGTTTGCATAACTTGCTGCTGTTGCGGGCGTACTTTTGGTATCGGAAATAGCTAACATTGCTACTTCCTTACCATCTTTTTTCAGCTTAGCTTCTGCAAAACCCTTTTTCTCTTGAGTAAATACGCGTTGGTATCCGTCTTCAGCTGGGGGGAAAAACTTATTAAATTCACCGCCCTGGGTTGCGCTTTTCGCAACGGCTTGACCGCTTTTTTGCCGGCTGCTTTCTTGTTGTACTTGATCAAAACGTCCGGGCTGTTTGGGAGTGCAAGCTGTTGTTAATAGTAATACTGAGAGCAAAACAACGGCAAAAATCTTACGAATCTTAAAATTCATGCTTGTCTCCTGTTGGTGGATAAAAGTTTTGAATCCTGCAAATACTCTTATATCTTGATATCTTGCACCGACTGACAGTAGATACGGATGGCAAACCCCTAGCTTTTTAGTGCGGTGCACCTTTTTACTCAAGGCAATTATCTGTGTTTTGGTTGGGGGTAAGTAAAAAATTCACTTTTTAATCACAATTGGACTTGGAAATGATAATTTTCTTACTTTCAAGTTAACAGTTAGGCCTTGAGTTTTAGTGACGGCGGTAGGCGATCGCTGCATAAAAGGGATCTCCTCCTCCCATACCCAACCATTGCAGAAAGTTAGGAAGCTCAGTTGGACGAGCAATTATTTCTGGAGTCGTAAATCCAGGATGTGACTGAAAATAACTTTTGACTAATGCAATTCTGGTTGCTTCTGAACCGTCTCGCCATGCTTGAATAGCCTTTTGAAAAAACATGCGATTGGAAAAGCTGATAATCGCTACCCCACCGGGTTTGAGAATGCGGTGGATTTCGGAAAACACTGCTTCTGGGTATTGCAAATATTGCACGGAGACGCAGTTGAGAACAGCATCAAAATCTCGATCTGGAAGTGGTAATTTGGGATTGGCGTTGAGGTCTTGGACGAAATAGTGGTCTAAACGGGGATTGCGCGCTAGTTCCTCGGCGTTTAGTCCGTGTCCTTCTACGTGGGCGAATTCCATTTCTTCTGGTAAATGAGATACCCAACTGCTCATCATGTCAAAAATTCGCGTCTGCGGTTGAAGACGCTGGCGATATAAATTTGTGAGTTGTTGAATGAAATTTTCGTCTACGTGGGTGACAAAGCGCGGAAAAGAATAAAACAGCTTGTCATCCGTTTGGTCTAATTTCTGGCGTTGTTCTGGTTTTAGCAGCATAAGATTCTCAAATCAGGCTAAAGCTTTATCTTCCCTGCTGTAGGAACGGACGGTATGCTTTTGGTGTGGGCATTGAGAACGGCAATTTTGTGAATGTTATTAAAAATTTTACTTTCTGAGTTGGTTTGGCGGCGTTGGCACTGGAAAGGAAGTTTTCCCTACATTAGTTTGCTATTTTGGCTACTGCCATTATTACTGTTTAATTCCGGACACAGTAGCTTGATGGCCCATGACGAAGGACTGTATGCTTGGCGATCGCGCCAGATGTTCGACTCGGGAAATTGGATCGCTCCCTGGCCCCAAGCTCATCACAAAACTCCCGGTCCCTATTGGTTAATTGCCAGTTTTTATATTTTATTTGGTGTTAGTGAAGCCAGCGTCCGCCTTCCCAGCATGATTTTTGGCGTGTTGAGCGTTCTTGTTTTATACGAAATCGGAAAAATTTTACTGGGTAAAAAAGTTGGCTGGTTGGCTGCTGCTATTTTCTGTGTTGAGTTTCTTTGGTTGCAATACTGTCGTTTGGGTACGCCAGATGTACCAATGATTTTTTTAGTGCTTTTTGCAATTTACTGTTTGTTAAAAGCAGAATTTTATCCCAAATACCGTCACTTTTACAGCTGCATTGCTGGGGTTTGTTTTGGTTTGGGTTTTTTGCTGAGAAGTTTCATGATTTTCGTACCAATTATAGCTTTATTTCCTTACCTAATTTGTGAAAATCGCCGCCACCGCCACCTACAAAGTTTAATGTTGTATTTGGGATTTGCAGTCGGTTTAATTCCCACTATTATTTGGCTGTGGTTGAGTTTTTCACGCTTTGGCAATGATAGCATTGCTCAATTATTTCAATTTCTCTGGCGTCTCGGTTCTGAAGACCGGGGTCATCACGGAATTTTCTTTTATTGTTGGAATCTTCCTATTAAAGCTTTTCCTTGGTTTTTTTCGGCCTTTTGGGCTTATTTTTAATTTTTTACTCTCCTTTACCCCGCTACAATTTTCTCTTAGCTGGTTTTCCCGTGAGTTTATTTGTTGAACTTAGTCTTTTCTCTACTCGCTTACCTCATTACAGTCTGGTAATGTACCCTTTTATCGCTTTGCTTGCAGCTTTAGGATTAGATTGGCTCAGCCGTATTGAAGAAAGACAAAAGCAAACAGAAAAAATAACTTTTGCTGCCTATTTTCACAAAGTTCCTCGTTATCTTAGTTATATATTTGGTTTATTAGCGATTTTATTATTGCTTGCGGGTGCGATCGCTTTGGCAAGCGGCAATGATACAATGCGTAAGTATGCAATTGTTGCTTTAGCTTTAGGCAGCGGTTGGTTAATTTTACCCCTGGTGTGGATTGGTCGCTATCGCTTGGGCAAACAATTTCTCACCTGTAATTATTGGCTTGCTGGCTGGCTGCTTGCAGCATGGCTAGCTTTGGCAGCAGCTGGAGGAAACGGCTTTTTCAGCGATTACAATCCACAGGTGAAAGCTTTTTTGACCCAACCAGCGATCGCCCGCATTCTTGCAAATCACCCTATCTACTTTGTGAACGTAGGAGGAAAAATAGGGGTATTACTTGATTTTTATACTCCTCACCACGCACAAAAAGTAGAAACAATTTCCCAACTACCCGCTTTTAGTTATGCTTGGATCTGGGCACCATCCCCAGCTGAGGTGTCCAGACCCCATCGTCTTCTCGGTACGCTTCAACAATACCAGCTAATTCAAATTCTCCCCGATTCCGCTCACCCTTAATAATTTACACAATTTTAATTTTTAACCATTATCTTTTCAGAATAAACACGCAGATTATCTGCCTTAAAAAAGTCACAAATTTTATGTAATTCTCATAATTTTTATTCGTCTGGAGCACCTTGTTTGGCACTTTATTTCCGTAATCAAGAATATATTAATGTAAAAAATTTTGCTAAACCTGGAAACATAACCTGAAAGTTAATTGCAAATTTTCAACTAAGTGGGTATGTACACCTACAACCAGATAGCGTTAATTTTTCTGGCAGAAAATAACAACAAAAAGTTTATAATTTGTTGGTTTAGTGATGAGATAATATAATAATAACTCCTCAAATTTTTCGAAACAAAATGGAAATTTTCCAGACAATGTGATTTGACTTCCAAATCGCAGCCAGGGGAAGAGTGATGGAGAATTATATCCACAACAAAAGAGATAATTAAGATCCTCTCCCGGGCGGCTGGAATTGGGAAACTGCTAGCTTTGGTTGTTGGACTTGTGTGGTGGTACATGCAAAAGAGGCGCGTTGGGCAAATTCCTCTTTCTCCTTTTCCGTTTGAGGTGATTCGACCGAACGGAAACGTATTGTCTGTGGTTTTTGGTGGTAATGATAGCGATCGTCCCTGGGCGGATTTTCGCATTCCTTATCAAATGCGACAAGGCGATCGCAACATTCGACGAGAATTAGAAACAAAATTAGAAGAATTTCGCTGGCTTTTAATTGTTGGGCGCACAGGAATTGGGAAAACGCGAGAAGCAGCAGAATTAATTCAAATCTACAATCGGGAAGGTTGGACAGTTTTGTGGTTGAAACCGAACGCCTGGATTGGAGAACCAACTTCGCAACAGCTAGAGCAAATCGGTAGTCACCGCAAGTTACTGTTTTTTCTAGACGATCTTAACAGTAGAATGTTCTGCAGCCCCCAAGCAGACACGAGCTTCGATTTTGCTGCTTTGACGATACCAACGCCGCAGCGACTGGCGCACATTTTACAGTGTTATGAAAAATTCTGCGGTCCGGAAAAAATAAGGGTTATCGCTACTGCTTGTAACGAAAAAACATCGTCAACAGCGGGTGAAGCTAGCGAATGGGAAAAATTAGAATGGGACAAGTACTACAAGCAGTGGTGGGAACGGTTCGAGGTTTACGAACTACCAGAACCAGACAAGACAGCAATAGTTCAATTACTGAGCGATACTGCTTTGCAAACATGCAAGGAAGGAAAACAGGAAGATTACCTAGCGATCGCCGAGAAAAATGACGGTACCTTTACCAACGTGGTGGAAAATCTGCGTCGCCTCTACAATCAAGGATTACCATTAAGCTGCAGCAATTATAGCGAAACTTGCCAACAAACCTGGGAAAAGCGCTACCAAGATGCAATCAAAAGATATCCCAGCAGCCGCTATATCTACGATGCCATAGATCTGCTCCAACAGCTGCATCTACCCGTAGAGATATTTATTTTAGAACCAACCGCTCAGTTGCTGGGAGAGGAAAACTTTCGCCACCACGGGAAAGGACGCCAAAAAATTCTACGAGCCCTAAGGTATTTGCTCAAAACTGAAAACATTCTCCACCCGCGGCGAAAACAAATTGCCGCCAAAAAAACCAAGGTAGAGGTGGATAAATATATCCTGCCTTTATGGGATTTAGTATTGAAATTAAAAGACGCACATCCCCAAAAAACCATCGACTCTTTATTTTACCTTGGTTGCCAACTGCTGAATTTAAATCGTCCCCAACAAGCCCTAGCTTGCTTCCACGCCGCCACCACTTTGACTCCAGAAATGTTTGATGGTTGGTTTTACCAAGGTGCAGCACTGCAAAAGTTAGGCTTGCAGGAAGCAGCAATTACCTTTTATGACAAAGCATTAGCAATACAATCAAAGTATTACCAAGCTTGGTACAATCGCGGTTTGGCACTGTACTTGCTAGGGCGCTACGAGCAAGCAGTTACCTCCCAGCAAGAAGCACTGGCGATAGAACCGAATTTGCAGCAAGCTTGGTATCATCACGGCTTAGCACTAGCAAAGCTGCAGCGCCACCAAGAAGCGATCGCCTCCTACGACAAAGCAGTGGCGATCCAACCCGAGTATTACCAAGCTTGGTACAGTCGCGGTGTCGCTTTAGAAGAATTAAAGCGCTACCAAGAAGCGGTTGCTTCCTACGACAAAGCTCTAGCAATCAAACCCGAGCTTGAAAAAGCCTGGAACAACCGGGGAGACATTCTTTACCGCTTGGGGCTTTACGAAGAAGCTGTTGCCAGTTACGACAAAGCTTTGGCGCTCGCCCCCGAGTCCTATCAAGTATGGTACAGCCGAAGTATAGTACTGACAAACCTAGGACGCTATCAAGAAGCCCTCGCCTCCTGCAACCAAACCTTAGCGCTCAAATCCGACTACTACCAAGCTTGGAATCTCCGAGGCAATATTCTTTACTTGTTAAGGCGCTACGAAGAAGCTGTTGCTTGTTACGATAAAGCCCTACTCCTCAAACCTGACTTTTACCAAGGGTGGAACAACCGCGCCAGTGCTCTATACTTGTTAGGACTTTATAAAGAAACGGTCGTTTCCTGCCAGCGGGCATTGGCAATCAAGCCAGATCTAGAACAAGCGTGGTACCATCAGGGCAATGCCCAGTACTTATTAGGGCAATACGAGCAAGCAGTTGCAGCCTACGACAAATTATTGGCAATCAAGCAGGATTTAGAGCCTGCAACTTGGTACAAGCGGGGTAACGCTCTATACTTTCTGGGACGCTACGAAGAAGCACTTGCGGCCTACGACAAAGTATTGCTTGTTCAACCGCATCTCGAACAAGCTTGGAACAACCGGGGTATCGTCTTGGTGCTGTTGGGGCGCTACGAAGAAGCGATTTCCAGTTTTCGTAAGGCGATAGAACTTGCTCCTGATTGCTTTAATGCTGTTTACAATCAAGCTTACTGCTATGCTTTGCAAGAAAATACCCAGCTGGCGTTAGAGAATTTGCAACGAGCTATTGCTCTCAATTCCGAGTGCGTGCAGATGGTAAAAAATAACCCCCTATTTGCAAAAATTCTCAAAGACGAGCAGTTGCAAACATTGAGTTCTAAGGACGAACTGCAGCTAGAAATACATAAAATAATCAAATAATCACAAACTAGCAGGCGATCGCTTTTTTAGCGGTGCAAATGTTGAGGAATAGCTCATGAAAGCAGTATTAATGACAGCAGTTGGCGGTCCGGAAGTTTTACAACTGCAGCAAGTTACAAGTCCCGGTTTTCCTGTGGGTGAAACCGAACTGTTAGTACGCTTAAAAGCAGCAGGCGTTAACCCCATTGATACCAAACTTCGCAAACGCGGTACTTTCTACCCCGATCGCATGCCTGCTATTTTAGGATGTGATGGTGCAGGGATAGTAGAGGCTGTAGGTAGTAGAGTACAAAAGTTTAGCGTTGGCGATGCAGTTTATTTTTGTAACGGCGGCTTAGGCGCACACCAAGGCAACTATGCTGAATTTACCACCGTGGACGAGCGCTTCGTTGCCCGCAAGCCTGCATCTATATCGTTCGCAGAAGCAGCAGCAGCACCTTTAGTATTGATCACCGCTTGGGAAGCTTTGTACGAACGGGGAAGACTAGAAGTGGGCGAACGAGTGTTAATTCATGCAGGTGCTGGTGGCGTCGGACACGTAGCAATTCAGCTTGCCAAACTTAAAGGTGCGCGCGTTTGTACCACTGTTAGTTCTCAAGATAAAGCACGTTTTGTCGAACAACTCGGTGCTGACCGTGCTATTTTGTACAAACAAACAGATTTTGTTCAAGCAACCTTAGATTGGACTGATGGAGAAGGTGTAGATTTAGCTTTTGATACCGTAGGTGGCGAAACCTTTCACAAAACCTTTGCAGCGGTGCGCGTCTACGGCGATATTGTCACGATTTTGGAACCAGATGCCAATACAGTTTGGAAAACTGCTCGAGAGCGCAATCTCCGCATCGGTCTAGAATTAATGCTGACACCGATGTTGCAGAAAATAGTGGAAGCACAGCAACATCAAGCAGAAATTTTAGAAGAATGCGCCAAGTATATAGATGCAGGTAAATTAAAAATCCATGTTAGCCATCAATTACCCCTACAACAAGCAGCTAAAGCTCACCAGTTGCTTGAAAGTGGTTCGATGACCGGTAAAATTGTTCTGTTGATTGACCAGGAGTGATGGAATAAATCTTGTTTGGCAACGCAAAGACATGCAGGGGTTTAATGCTGGTTGCTGTACTTGCAAACGCGTTTCTCTGCATGGCCTTTTTTTCCATCTTCTTTGCTCTACCTGCTTGGGGTCTACCTGCACAACCAGAACGCACGCCCTTAACTATAGAATTATTGCAAGAACGATTGCGCACGCCCACGCGGCGGGAAGGCAATTTGATTGTGGATTTGCGGCAGATGGTGATAGATTTGCGTCCAGAAAATGCTGCTTTTGGCGATGCTTTTTACCAAATGCTGCGTAAAGAACTGCAAAAAACTGGTTCCAAACCTTTGGGTTTAGATTTGAGTTATTCTCTGATTCAAGGAGATTTTATCGGTAGCGATTTGGGTCTGAGAACTCCCCTATACGCTCAAGCGATCGCACCCATATTTACCGCTACCGAAAAAGAGCAGCTCGAACGTCTGCGGGTAGTTTGCTTGCAGTCCTTTGCTTTTGGCTTTTCCATTTCTAAAGATTGTCGCTCCCTTTTGGCAACTTCAGCAACTACATCCAGCGATATCAGTGTTTTCCGCGGTTCTTTATTTTTAGAACATACTTCTTTTACAGGTGCACTACAGTTTGCCAACACGTTTTTTCTTCAACCTGTCAATGCTGAAGGTGCTATTTTTGAGCAACAATCCGATTGGACAGAAACACGATTTAGTCGCACTGCGAGTTTTGCCAATGCAATTTTTCGGCAGCAAAGTCAATGGCAAGGAAGTATCTTTTTTGATAAAAGCAATTTTAGGCAAAGCCAATTTCAAGAAAGCGTTGATTTTCAAAACAGCGTTTTTACGGATACTGCTAGTTTTAATCAAACAAATTTTCAGCAAATAGCAAAATTCCACCGCGTCTGGTGGCAAAAAAACGCAGATTTTTCTGGTGCGCGCTTTGCTAGTTCTGTGCAGTTTACCAAGAGTATTTTCGATGGATTATTATCCTTGATAGAAGCAATCTTTGAACAAGCTGTGACTTTCCGGGAAGCACAGTTTCATCAACCTGTGAATTTGCAAAGCGCTAGCATTCTCAATCAGGCAGATTTTAGCGATGCTGAATTTAGCCAACAAGCTTATTTAGATGTCTCTGGAGTTGCTTTTAATTCCAATCAAGCCAAAATTTTAGGCAACCCCGGTGAAATTGGCAAAAAGCTGGTAGTATCTGCATTGCAAGGCAATCAAAACGTTTTGCGAAATTTGGAACAAAATTTCCGCCAGTTACAGCAAATCGCCGATGCCAATCGAATAGAGTATACAAAACAGCGATTGCAATTGGCACAGTTAAGTCACCTTTTGCTAGGTGCAAATATCAACAACGCTTCCAAAAAACGTCTGCTCGAGCTTGGTTTTTCCCCAACGCAAGCAGAAGCGATCGCCCGTCGTCGAGCAGTACGACCGTTTTGCAATCCCAGCGAGCTACTGACGCTGCTGGACATAGATTTAGAAACCTATACCCAACTTAGTTCTCGCATTGTTGTTGGCGAACCTTTTGGTTTGGGAAGATGGTTGCTACAAGCATGGAATTGGCTAACTTTGAATTTGTTATTGCTGCTTTCCGGATACGGTACGAATTTTTGCTTGGTTTTGGGAATTGGGTCGATCGCGATCGCCTTTTTTGGCGTGCTCTTTTGGCTAGTCGATCGTTTTCGGCGTTTTCATCCGCTACCCGTCGTTCCTCCCATCTCTGAAAGTGCGTGCATCGCAGCTAGTTTTAGCTTGTTAACGTTTTTGGGAGTGTTTGCCATTTTTCACAGCGCCGAGCAACCTTGGCTGACGCTGGGTTGTCTTATCATTATTATCGTCCCCGTACCGGCTGTTTTGTTATTCCGACTGTACCAAAAAGGCCGCTACCACGACTTGATGGATGTTTCTTACTTTACAGAAGATGGTAGCATGCGGCAGCTGAGGTTGCTGCTGGGGCGCTTGCCAGTTATTCCCAGATTTCCAATGTTTCGCGATCGCTATTTACCGCTGTTGTGGGACCGGCGTTGGAACTGGCTAAACTACTACGATTTTAGCCTCAACAACCTCCTGAAAATCGGATTTAATGACATTCGCCTTCGGGATCGCCACCTCCCCGGTATTATCACCGCCCTAGCATGGTATCAATGGAGTTTGGGTGTACTTTACATTAACCTGGCTTTATGGACTCTTTCCCGCACTATTCCAGGATTGAATCTGCTGATTTATTTAAAGTAATTTTTTTGACAATATCTTCCCGCGAGCGCTAAAGGCGCTTGAGAAAACTAAACTTTTGCTTGCAGAGATTTCAACAACTCGGTATTGACTCCCGACTCGCGAGTTAAGGCAATTTTACCAGTGCGGGCTATTTCTCTTAAACCAAATTTCTGCAGTACTTGCACGATCGCCACCATTTTCCCGGGATCGCCGACAACTTCTAGGGTGAGGGAATCTTCTGCTACGTCTACAACTCGGGCGCGAAAAATTTGCGCCAGCTCCACTATTTCCGAGCGAGTGGTACTGGTAGCATTTACTTTCAGTAACATTAATTCTCGTTCTACGCAAGGAATTTCGGTGAGATCTTGTACTTTGAGAACATTGATCAATTTGTACAGTTGCTTGGTGAGTTGTTCGATGACGCGATCGTCACCAGGTACAACCATTGTAATCCGGGAAATTCCTGGTTGCTCCGCCGGACCAACAGCAAGGCTTTCAATGTTGAAACCACGACGAGCAAATAATCCAGAGATACGGGAAAGAACACCCGCTTCATCTTCTACAAGTACTGAAAGAGTGTGTTTCATCTTCGCCGACAAAGGCTAGGAGGCTTATTTTTTGGTGAAGGCAACCCTTGGCAATGGCTGCAGCGTCAGTATAGTCGCATGTTCATTGCTGGTGGGGATTTTTTATTGTAATCTGAAATCGGTCAACAGTGAAAGTAACGCTGCATAGTTTTGGTAAAAATTTCTGCTGCTATTTTTTGGAGAAACAGCATCACTTAGTTATTTAACTGCGATCGCCAGTCGTGTTGATAGCTGTTAAAGTTGAATAGCATTTGCGGATCCGACAAAGGCAGTACGTGCACCGGATGTAGTTTTAACCATTCCTGAAACGATCGCCCTTGTTGCTCGATATATTTATTTAATTCTGGCAAACAGCAACGTCGATAAAAGCCACACAGCGGTTCCCACCTGTTGTCTTTTTGAACCAAAGCTGCAATAGCTTGGGGGGTACGCTGTCGAGTTTTGCCGCCCATTGCTGTAAAATGTCTGCCCGGAGATTGGGTAAATCGCAAGCTAACAGCAGCACCCAATCTGTGTCCACCTGCGCTAGTGCTTGAGCAAATCCTACCAACGGACCGTGAGTTCTGGGTTCGTTACCCGTTTCTCCCGGTAAAGGAACTTCCTCAACGAACTGGGTTTTTGGGGGTAGCAAGTGTTGGTAGCGTTCTTTCCAGGGAGTGACTACACAGACTTTTTTGGCGCAAGCTTCAGCAATGCGATAAACTAACAGCAACATCGGTACGCCTCGAACAGGAATCAAGGCTTTATCGGTACCCATGCGAGTACTTTTACCACCTGCAAGGATAATAGCAGTTAATTTGCTTTTGTCATTCATCATTTACTGGTGGTTGCTGTTTTATGCTCTGATTTGACTTTGCTGTAGCTGTTGCAATAATTTTTCCAAGCTTTCTGCGGCTGGCAGACATTTGAAGCCTTGGCAAACCAAGCCGGCACTACCTTGTGGCAAATTCGATTCTACTATAAATACGGTGGTTGGAAGGTACTGGGAAGCGAGCACATCGATCTGTTCGCTACGGGTGCGGAGCGAGGTACAGTTAAGATACCAGTCTAAAGCTGCAAACAAACTCGGACAAGCTTGGGGAGCGTGCTGCATTGCAGGGCGAAATACCTGCAAAGCCTGCTCGGCTAATTTGAAATATTGCAAATTATCGGTGAGCAAGGCAAGACGAACTAAATTGGCGATCGCTACTCCATTGGCAGACGGTGTAGCATTATCGGCATAACTGCGCTCGCGTACAATTAAATCTTGAGTAGCATCTTTTGCTGTATTGTAGTAGCCGCCTTCCTCACTCCAAAAATACTCGTCAAATTCTTTTTGCACGGCGAGTGCTCTTTCCAACCATTTGTTCGGTTCCGGACAGCAAGCATGTAAATCTAGCAATGCTTTGATGAAAAAGGCGTAATCTTCAGATTGAGCTAGTACGGTTGCTTGACCTTCATAATTGAGACGATGAAACCGCCCGTTGACAAATTGATTGTTCCAAATAAAGTTAGCCGCATCTATTGCTAGCTTTTGGTACTGCGGTTGTCGAAATACCGCGTATGCTCTTGCTAAACCTGAAATCATCAAACTATTCCAGGCGACGATCATCTTGGTGTCAGTTACCGGTGGAATTCGACCAGACCAGTTTCCGCTTTTTGCCTCTTGGTTGTTGCGAGCGGGTGGAAAGGTCTCTAAGGATTCCCAAGTTGCACCGTAACGAGCTAAAAACAATTTCTGCAGAGCAGTTTCTTGTATTTCGCTTAATTTTCCCGGGTGGCGCCTTTGCAAAACATTTTTACCTTCAAAGTTCCCGCTAGGGCTAATTCGAAACGCTTGTTGCAATTGCGTTAGTTCTTCTGAGCTTAGCAGTTGCTGCAGTTCGTCGTAACTCCAAATGTAAAATGCTCCCTCCTTTGGTTCTGATTCTCCGTTTGTGGTGCTGGGGTGAGTAAAGCTATCAGCATCTTGAGCAGCATAAAAGTAACCTGCTGCTGCGGTCATTTCTCGCTTTAGCCACTGCACCGTACCCGCGATCGCTCGTTCTATGGCTGGTTCTTGTACTCCTGCACTGCAAAGGTTTGCCAAGTACTCTACAATCAAACCATTGTCGTAGAGCATTTTTTCAAAGTGAGGTACGGTCCAACTAGGATCGACGGTATAGCGATGAAACCCGCCACCGACATGGTCGTAAATACCTCCCAAGACCAAATCCAGTCCTCGCTGCAGACAAACTTGCTTGCTGTCATACTTCGATGACCAGTTAAACCGCGTTCCCCGCAGAGCTAATTCTGCGTAGGGAATCATGGGGAAGCTGTTACCGTATTGGTTGGGAGTAATAATTCCCACACTTGTTTCCCACCCTCGCTGTAGCAACTCCCGGTCTTGATTTTGTGTTGTACCCTGAAATGGCAACGCCGCATTGCTAAGCAGCGACTCTAAAATTGCTTGTTTGCGAGCGCGCAAATCTTCTTTTTCTGTATCGTAATAGCGGCGAATCGCTTGCAACAGTTGCAAAAAACCCGGGCGACCGTAGCGTGGTTCCAGAGGAAAATACGTACCAGCATAAAACGGTACCAAATCTTCTGGAGATAGAAAAACGTTCAAAGGCCAACCTCCTTGACCGCTCATCATCTGCAACGACTGCATGTAAATGCTGTCAAGGTCTGGCCTTTCTTCTTTATCTACTTTAATGGCAATAAAATTGGCGTTCATGTACTCAGCAACCGCAGGATCGGAGAACGCCTCTTTTTCCATGACAGTACACCAGTGACAGCTAGAGTAGCCAATCGAAAGAAAAATCGGTTTATTTTCGGCTTTTGCAGTCGCAAGCGCTTCCTCGCACCAAGGCCACCAATCAATAGGATTTTCGGCGTGCTTGCGCAGGTAGAGACTTTGAGCTCCAGCAAGGCGATTAGTCATGATCGAAGGCAAGTGTTTAGCTACGATTGTCAGTCTAACGCTTTCTTTTTACCTTCGCCCGCTTTCCTCAACTAACTTTGATGGCTAAAAAACTTAAGATTAATGAAATTGTATGACAAAAATAAAACCTGCCTGGGAAAAGGATTCGCTAGTAAAACAGGCAGGTTTATTTTATCAAGTTGTTGGTATTTACAATTTGTTTACATTCGGAGAACATATGAAAAAATGTTTGCAATGCTTGCACTAGGTCTGTGGAGGAAATTTTCTTATTCTAAAAAACTTAACATTGAACTTGCTACTGGTCCCGATACTTTGCTGGAGGGTGCTGCTGCCTTAGTATGAACAGGAGTTGTATTCGAGCTCAACCCGAAGATGAGCTGGAGTAAAAAGGTTATGATCGCAGCTTGTACGAATTTTTCTAGCATGGCAGTCTCCTCTGAGGGTGGACGTTTTTAACTTGGAGATGGATTTTTTGGGAACACACCTGATACTCTTGTTGCTCGATCCAGTTGGGGAGACGACATTTTCTCTGTCGCTAGCAGTAATCTAGTTTGGTTTGACCGACAAACAACAAAATTGTTCCGGTCAGTTGTTGAGAAAACATTAAGGATGGAGCAGTTTACTGTAGTTGCTGCGCAAAACAATCAGCCTTTGTCATCGATAAAATATATGTACATTCATTACAAGCAAGCTGCATGATTCCTATCGTTATTGAACAATCGGGTCGTGGCGAACGCGCCTTTGATATTTACTCGCGCTTGATGCGCGAGCGTATTATCTTCTTGGGACAACCGATTGATGACAACGTAGCAAACTTGGTTGTTGCTCAACTACTGTTTTTGGACGCCGAAGATGCGGAGAAGGACATTTACATGTATATCAATTCTCCCGGTGGTTCGGTGACGGCAGGCATGGGCATTTTTGATACGATGAAGCATATCCGCCCGGATGTGTGTACCATCTGTACTGGATTGGCTGCGAGTATGGGTGCTTTTCTCCTCAGCGCTGGTACAAAGGGTAAGCGGATGAGTCTTCCCCATTCTCGGATTATGATTCACCAACCCCTTGGTGGTGCTCGAGGGCAAGCAACTGATATTGAAATTCAAGCTCGTGAGATTCTTTATCACAAGCGACGGCTAAATGAGTATTTAGCCGAACATACCGGTCAGCCCTTAGAAAAAATTGCTGAAGACACCGAAAGAGACTTCTTTATGTCACCTCAAGAAGCTCGGGAATACGGCTTAATAGACCAAGTAATCGACCGTCACGCTGCTGGTAGTCGTCCTGTAGCAGTAGTTTAGTTGCGATTCAGCAGTCAAGAGCCAATCGTTGCTATTGGATTTTGACTGTTGAACAGTAACCTCTCCAAATACAGCTGAACTTGATTTTGTTGACAGCTGGGATTCGAAAATTTTTTAGAATTCCAGCCGTTACTTTTTGGTCAGTAAATGGCTTAGGGTTTTTGTTAATAAATATTACTGCCCAAGGGGGATTAGTTTTACTGAATTATATCTTAGATAACTCCAAGATTCCATAAGGTTTATTACTGTTTTTAGTCAAAATTCTGCTAGAGGGTCTGTAGGTGTGGGTTGAGATTCCAGGTATTTAAGAAAATCGCGCAATTCATCTGCATTGAGCAAATGGCGCGATCGCTTTCCGTAGGTTTTAATCAAATAATCTCTTCCCTGTTCTGTTGTCCAACCCAAACGTTCCATTTCCACACCGATTTTGGCAATATCATCCGATTGATCTACAGGTTCACTTTTCTTTTTTTTCTTGGTAATTGTGGATGGCATTGTTCCATCTTCCGAGGAGTGGCTGTAACTTGGTTGTGGAAATGGAGTAACTTTACTAGAAGAAATCTCTGACGATGGCTGAGGTTCAAGCTCGTTGCTAGATTGGAGCTGGAAAAGTTCGGGGGTAGTTTCCGATTGCGGTTGTGGATTGGTGGTTACAGGAATGTTTGGCTGCAAAGAAGTTTTTTCCGGCGAAACAGGATGGGGAGCGGTTGGGGAAACTGTTGGCGTTTGCGAAAACAAATTGACAGAAGCAGGAGGAGTAGATTCGCGACCAAGGCCATCAATTGCAGCTAAGGAACGGTTTGGCTGTACTTGGGAAGTTGGAGAAACGGCGATCGCGTCTTTTGGTTTAGCTGCTGTTGCGTTCAAAACCATTAACGCCCTATTCCTTGCTTGGTCTTCAGCTGCTTCTACAGTTTCTGCTGCGGCCATACCCGTAGCACGCGTCACGCCGTCAATTTGTACGCTAGCGCGAACGATATATTTACCGTGGTAAATTTGCACTAACTCGGAAATTAAGCTACCTGTAGGATACAAGCTTTGGAACTCAGCCAACATCATAATTGCCACCAATTACCATCTGCAATTAAATTCTTCACGCTGTTACCCTTGGGGAAATTATCTTTAGCGTCTGGGTTTTTAGCGAATATTAATACTACTTTTACTTTATCTTGCCAAACCACTTACTTGCTTGGGGTGTGGAAAGTCGCCTGCTGGTTTTTATGGTTGTTTTTTTACTATCTATTACCGAAAGCTCCACATTGCTTTCAGCTGTTGTGTTACTGTGATGTTGTTTTTTTCTAGCGCATACCAACAGTAGCGGCAAAAGTGGTGGGTAAATTTTTTGTTACTTTCTGCTGCTTCTGCGTAGTCTTACTAGTGATGCTATACTATTTACCCAATTAAACATCCAGAAATCTTTTCTGGAAGTACTTACTAAATCTACAATAATGAAGTAATGGTTCGTCCTCACAGCTTCATAAGCTGCTGACCTGATTGTGACCGATTCTACATATGTAGCTTTCAGGTTTGTCGGCAGTTTCTCCTAGTTAAAAATTCAGAGTCTAATGGCGGAAAGTACCTTCCGATTAGGCAATCGAACACCTGCAGTTTACCCTACACGGTAGGTTTGGGCAGTTCTGTTGAGAGCGATCCAAACACAACTTCTGAAAAATCCGCGATCTCATGAGCCTAGTAGGGTAAAATCCGACATCAGGCATGCTTTTTCAGAGCGGCCTAATGAGGGAACCGTAACAATTTAGTACTCTGAAATGAACGTGTAGCGCCCTACTTGTTGGGAAGTTCGTTTACCACTAGTGTCTGTGGTTCGTGAGGGTAATCAACAAAGAACCAGATTCAATGACAAACACCTTGCACGCAGCGGGGAACTCTCTGAAGTTCAGATTGCTGGAAATCGGCGCTGGTACCTGTGTTTGCACGCAAGTGTCTTAGAAAACAATGATGTTTTGACCAAAGGTCGGTTCACTGCATGGAATTCTCAATCGCTACACTCCTTGCCAATTTTACAGATGATAAGTTGGTAGCTCGTAAACTCTTAGAAAAGAAACTTGGCTGTGAAGATGAAGAAAGTTTAGAAAAACTTCACATCGCTTTGGATGTGCTGGAAAAAATAGGAATACTGGTAAAAGAACGCGGAAAGTATCGTCGCGTCAAAGAAGAAGGTTTGATTGAAGCGAAACTTCGCTGTTCCAGCAAAGGCTTTTGCTTTGCCATTCAAGATGTGGAGGGAGCTGAGGATATATATATCCGGGAAAGCCATTTAAGTAACGCTTGGAATGGCGATCGCGTCCTAGTCAAAGTTCTCAAAGAAGGTAGTCGCCGTCGTTCTCCGGAAGGAGAAGTGAAATTGATCTTAGAACGTTCCAATCATACCCTGTTGGCGCGCATCAAACAGGTAGAAGGAGGTTATCGAGCCGTACCTTTAGACGATCGCCTGCTGTTTGAACTCAAATTTCAAAATCATAACTCGAATTTAGAACAAGCAGTCGACCACCTTGCCCACGTGGAAGTTTTGCGCTATCCCCTAGCACAATATCCTCCCATAGGTAGGGTAGTGCAAATCCTCGGTAGCGATGCCGAAGCCGCAGCAGATATTGATTTAGTTACCTGCAAGCACGATCTTTCCCGTACTTTTTCGGAGAACGTACAAGAAGCGGCGGCGAAATTGCCAAAAAGAATTCTCAAAGCAGACCTGAAAAATCGATGGGATTTGCGCTCCCAGCTAACTGTAGCAATAGTTGGTAACGATGTTGACACCAAGACCGTAGAAAATGCCTTTTCATTAGAAACAACAACAACAGGACAGTTACGGCTAGGTTTCCACATAGCCGATGTTTCCCACTACATCCAACCAGACGAAATACTCGATCGAGAAGCGTTAAAACGCGGTAGAACCGTGTATCTGGGCGATTTGGTATTGCCAATGTTACCAGAAGCCGTAGCAGAACGCTGCAGTTTGTTACCAGGAAGCGATCGCCTGACGATCTCCGTTTTCATGAACTTCGACGCGCAATCGAAACAGCTGTTGAGTTGGGAAATTCAACCCAGCGCGATCAAAGTAGACGCCTTGGTCAATCCTCAACAAGTAGAAGCAATTTTACAGAACAAACCCACCAACATTTCCCCAGAAGTAGTGGAAATGGTGCAACAACTAGAAAGTTTGCGCCTTCACCTCAAACAACAGCGCCTGCATCGAGGTAGTTTGCAATTAAATCTACCACCAAACAAAAACCCCTTCTACGATGAAGGTATTCTCGGATGCGTACTCGACAACGATTCACCAGCGCGAGCGCTCCTGACAGAGTTCGTATTGCTGGTAAATCAAATTGTGGCAAATCACTTCAGCGCTTTGGGAATTCCAGCTATTTGGCGAGTGCAAAGCGCGCCCGATCCCGAAGACGTACAAGAAATGCTCAAATTAGCCATTAATTTGGGTGTAGAGCTCGAGCTCGACCCGGAGGTAGACATCCAACCGCTGGATTACCAACAATTAACAAGGGTATTTGCAGAATCATCCTCTGAGCAAGTGTTAACTTACTTGTTGCAGGATACCCTCAAACAAGCCACATACAGCACCAATAAAGCACCCCACTTCGGTCTGGCCCTTCCAGAATATACCCACTTTACAGCTCCTTTGCGACGTTACCCAGATTTATTAATGCAAAGAGTGTATTACACATTGCTCGAACACGGGCGCGATCGCCGCAACACCCGCGTCAAAGAGCGCGTTAACCTGCGTTCCTCCACCAGTCACGGCGAAATTAACTGGAACGTCCTACCTCCAGAACTGCAAAGCGAACTGCAAAGCGAACTGACAAGGGTCATAACCCAAATCAACGACCGAGAAAAAGAAGTTCTGGAAGCAGAAGCAGACTTGGAAGGCTTGCAAAAAGCCTCCTTAATGAAACAGCGCATCGGGGAAGTTTTTCACGGTGTCATTACCGGTGTCCAATCCTATGGCTTTTTTGTAGAAATTGAAGTACCGCCCAAAGACGGACAAGAAAACAACAACGTACCCATACGAGTAGAAGGACTGGTACATGTCAGCTCCCTCAAAGACGATTGGTACGAGTATCGAGCTAGACAACAAGCACTGTTCGGACGCAAAAACCGCGCTTCCTATCGATTGGGCGATCGCGTCGCCGTACAAGTAAAAAGCGTTGACTACTATCGCCAGCAAATCGATTTGGTCACCGTTGGTAGCGAGGGAGCGACTTCTCGTCCCGAAATTGGTGTCGCCAACGGCGAAGAATCAGACATGTACCTTCCCCACGAACTGGAGACCGACGACTTAGAATCATATCCAGAAGATGAATAAACAGGCAGCAGCTGGCTGGCTAGCTAGTAGCTAGCTAGCTAGCTGTGTAGTTAAGTAGTGAGACAAACTACCACCTACAATAAAAGCAAAAAAGCAAAGGCCAATTTTTGGGTCCTGCTTTTTTCTGGCTTTGTCCTGCTGCGCGCGCAGCTTGATTTATCCTTTCTTTCCTCAGATTATTTATACAGCGTGTCACATCAAACTCAACCACTAGTTTTAGGAGTATCAGGCGCATCTGGTCTCATTTACGCAGTTAGAATGTTAAAATTCTTACTAGAAGCTGATTACGCCGTGGAATTGGTTGCTTCCAAATCAGCCTACATAGTTTGGCAATCCGAACAAAATATTCGCATGCCAGCAGACCCGGTGCAACAAGAGCAATTTTGGCGACAGCAAGCAGGAGTAGAAGTTGGAGGAAAACTGCGCTGTCACCCCTGGAATGACGTGGGAGCTAATATTGCTAGCGGTTCTTTTCGGACCTTGGGAATGATTGTGATTCCGTGTAGCATGGCTACAGTAGCCAAGCTCGCAGCAGGTTTAAGTTCTGATTTATTAGAACGAGCAGCAGATGTACAAATTAAAGAAGGGCGAAAATTGGTGATAGTTCCCCGGGAAACTCCTTTGAGCTTGATCCATTTGCGCAATTTAACTAGCCTTGCAGAAGCTGGAGTTAGAATAGTTCCTGCTATTCCCGCTTGGTACCACAATCCGCAAACCATAGAAGATTTAGTTGACTTTGTAGTCGCCCGTGCTTTAGATCAGTTGGATGTTGATTGTGTTCCCATTCAACGCTGGCAAGGTCATCATCCCTCGTCAAGAGGCTAAAGTTGAAAGGGAAAAAACAATGACTCCACTTTGAAAGCTCTTCCTCTCCCTGAGTCAGTCCCTATTCTCTTTATTTCTAATCCCCATGGCTGTATTTCGTTTAATTTTGTTAGTGACTGTACTGGGAGGACTGGCGCTGTTGTTAGTGCAAAATTGGTCGCCTGTCCTTCCACTAGTCTTTTTGGGTACGCAAACTCAATCCTTACCACTTGCAATGTGGATTTTGTTCAGCACCGCCGCCGGTGCTGCTACTTCTTTATTCATCTCTATTTTGTTTCAATTGTCAAGCTATTTTGCCGCTTCCCAACGCCAAACTCCCCGTTCCCAACCATCAAAAACTCCACCCATTGGCGATCGCACTCCTCCACGACAACCTCAATACAGCTACACCCCTACAGATAAAACAGACGATTGGGAAACAAGTGGTGTTAATGATGATTGGGATTTTGAGGAAACAAGCGGTGCATCCCCATCTCCTCAAAATACACAACCTCAAGATTCCAAGACCTACGAACGACAGCAGCAACCAAAAAGCAGCTATCAGTCAGGTTCAGTTTACTCATACAGCTACCGGGAACCTCAAAACTCCGGAGTCGGAAAAACCGAATCAATTTACGATGCTGATTATCGGGTGATTATCCCTCCCTATCAACCACCACCTCAAAATCAAAACCGTGACGATGAGGAGGATTGGGGATTTCTAGACGATGACGATAGCGACAATCAACCCTCCCGTCGATAAGTACCAACACAATTTTCCTTTTGCTAGATTTTGCAACGTTCGCGAGACTCCTGCTTGACCTTACCCATCATTGCAGCTTCCTGTAAAGTCATAAAAGCGTTTAAGTCTTCTAAATCATACTGGGTCGCTAGTAATTTTCGTAGCTGATTTTCTGCTTCCACAGTTAGATATCCGGTTACTAAAGCTTTTTGCACAACATCTCGAATCCAAGTCATGGTTGAAACCTCTAACGACCACACTTAACCCACACTTTATTTATTCAGCTCAATTGCCTAAAAATACGCAATTTTTCTTTGTCTCTCCCACAGCTCGAGCTGGCAAAGCTTTTTCAACCATGCAAAAAGTTTAGTCATATTTTACACCTTTAGTTCCTATCACAAAATATACTGAATTGCGACCTAAACCCATCATCTATAGCGAATTTAAGTTTCTTTCCCTCTCTCGAGATAATGTGTTTAAATAAACACATGTTGGCGGAGGACTCTTGTTGTTTGCGTACCCTACTCTTTAAAGTTGACGTCAACTGGGCAGATAAAGTTTCAATCAAATTTCATGAAAGTTCCGTTAAGCCCAAAGATAGCCGAGCTGTTACCAGCTATTCACCTAACGAACGTTAGTAAATTTGTTATATTTTTCTTGAGAAAGCGATCGCTACTTCTTAGAATCATCGTTAATAAAATTGCTGAACAAACTTCAATCAATCACATTAATGACAGTATCTAATTCTAAGCAAATACAAGAGGAATTTATAGAAGCTAGAAATCACTGGGAATTAGAAAAATTATACATAGATTTAGCATCAGCAAAAGGAAAAGCCCTCACACCTGTTGAAAAAAAGTTTTTGCGGGGTTTACTTTGCGGTTTGAGTCCTGCGGAAATTGCTAGTACCGTTTATAAAAGTGGTAGTAGCAATACTGTGAGAGTTTATCTTTCCAATGGATTGTACAAGTATATAGAAGATATGCTGAGTAACCAAACAGGATACTCAGTTAAAGTGAAAAATTGGAGTCGCGTCACTCGCTTATTAGAAAAAGCTGGTTACAAAAAATCTGGGTCAAAAGCAGCAGGCGAGCATTTTGTGACCCCTATCTCTTCTTCTCAACTAGATGAAAAAGAAATAACCGATGTCAGTTTCTTTTCTGAAAGAGAAACAGAATTAGCCCAAGTCCAAAAATGGATGTTTCAAGAAAATTGTCGTCTGGTAGTAATTTCAGGTCCAGCTGGAATTGGAAAAACAGCTTTTGCAATCAAGCTAGTACAAGCAATTCAAGAAAATTTTGACAGTGTGATTTGGCGTTCGTTAAGTTTTGCTCCGCCTGCAGAGAAACTTTTAAGCGAATTAATTCAGTTTTTCTCTTCCAACAGTACACAAGTAAACGCAAAAGTTGGCATCTCCCACCTTTTAGATTGCGTACGTGCTTCTCGCTGCCTGATAATTTTAGATGATTTAGATGCCATTTTAGGCAACAAATACAGCGACCAACATCAAGATTTTCCTGTCTCCGCAAATAATGCTTTTTACTCTTTACCTCATATTAGCTATCGCCAAGAATACGAAGATTATGAAGAATTAATTAGATGTATTTTAGAAGCACAAAATCAAAGTGTTTTATTGTTAATTACACGAGAAAAACCGAGGCAAATTGCCGAATGGGAAGGTAAAAATCTACCGGTACGTTGTTTAAAACTAACAGGCTTAAGTCAGGAAGGTATTCGCAAAATTTTAGCAGATGCAGGTTTAATGGAGTTGGATGAAGAAACTGGCCAAAAAATCACAAAATTCTATGCAGGTAATCCGTTATTTGTTAAATTAGTTGCTCAGAGCATCCAGGAGTTTTTTGATGGTAAAATCCAGACATTTTTAGAACAGGAAATGTTGGTAGTGGGAGATATAAAAACAATATTAGACCAGCAGTTCCAACGTTTATCAAATCTAGAAAAGCAAATAATATCCTGTCTGGCGATTAATTCCGAACCTACTTCTTTAGCAGCTATACAAAGTAGTATTTTGCCGCAAATACCGCCACAATTAATATTAAAAGGGATAGAATTACTGCAAAAGCGATCGCTGGTGGCAAGACAAGGAGCGGGTTTGACTTGCGATCTAGTTTGGAGAGAGTACATCGTTGAAAAATTAATAGAAGAAAATTGGAAATTCAGCGTAGAAAAAGCTAATTTTTTCCTCTCGATCGCTCACGCTTTTTTGGAAAAGCAACTGAAAAACTACCTCAGAGCCAGTCGTTTAAATGTAAAAAATTTAAGGTAGAGTAAAAAGAACTAACAGTTGGAGTCAAGTCAGTGGTGAATAACCTTTTAAAAGGAATAAACCTGTACTTGGTGGCAATGCCAGGAGCTGGTAAAACAACGGTAGGGCGCTTGCTCGCCCAAAAACTAGGCTATGGGTTTATAGACACCGATGCAGTGATTGTCAAAGCAGCAGGACGGTCTATCAATGAGATTTTTGCGGAAGAAAAAGAAGCAGGGTTTCGCCAATTAGAAAGTCAGGTTTTAGCCCAAGTTTGCGCCATTCAAAGGTTAGTGGTAGCAACTGGTGGTGGAATTGTTCTGCGACGAGAAAACTGGAGTTATTTGCATCACGGTTTGGTTGTCTGGTTAGATGTAGCCTTGGAAATACTATATGACCGTTTAGCAGAAGATAAAACTCGCCCTTTGCTGCAACAAGGCGATCCCCAGACAAAACTGCGATCGCTCCTGGAACAAAGACAACCCCTCTACGCTCAAGCCGATCTGCAAATTACCATCAACACCGAACAAACGCCAGAAGAAATTTCCACCCGCATTTTACAAGCCATTCCCAGCGATATGAAAAAAAACAGTTTCTGCACCCAATGGTTGTTAGTTATTTTGTTAGCAAGCGCTAACATCTTGGCAAGAATTTTGTCTTAGACCAATCTGTGAGAAATTGTTGGCAGTACCAAATTCACAATCGAAAGCTCCTCGTCCATGACCAACGATACCGAATACATTCACCAAGATGCAGCTACCCGCGTGCAAGTGTTAAGCGAAGCGCTACCTTACATCCAACAATTTGCAGGTCGAACAATTGTGGTTAAGTATGGTGGCGCAGCTATGAAAGATAACAATCTCAAAGATCAAGTAATCCGCGACATTGTATTTATGTCCTGCGTAGGTTTGCGTCCTATACTAGTCCATGGCGGCGGTCCGGAAATTAACAGCTGGCTAGACAAACTGGGAATAGAACCGCAGTTTAAGAATGGTTTGCGAGTGACAGACGCTCCCACAATGGATGTTGTAGAAATGGTGTTAGTCGGTCGCGTCAACAAAGAAATTGTCTCTTTAATCAATCAAGCTGGCGGTTCGGCAGTGGGATTGTGCGGCAAAGATGGTAATTTAATCAAAGCTCGTCCCCAAGGAGAAGAAGGTATAGGCTTTGTCGGAGAAGTGAGCATTGTCAATATCAGAATTTTAGAAACTCTGGTCAGCCACGGCTACATTCCTGTGGTTTCGAGCGTGGCTGCCGACGACACCGGACAAGCCTATAATATTAATGCCGATACTGTAGCTGGAGAAATAGCAGCAGCCATAGGAGCAGAAAAGCTGATTTTGCTTACCGATACGCGAGGAATTTTAAAAGATCATAAAGATCCGTCTAGCTTAATTGCAAAAATTGATATTCAAGAAGCCCGCCAATTAATCGCTACGGGAGTAGTAAAAGGGGGTATGATCCCCAAGGTCAACTGCTGCGTGCGATCGCTTGCACAAGGAGTACGTGCGGCCCACATTATCGACGGTCGCATTCCCCATGCTCTACTGCTAGAAATCTTTACAGATGGTGGTATCGGTACGATGATCGCTAGTTCTCAATACACCTTTTGAGAAGGGGATGCGGAGTGTCTTGGGTATCATCACCACCCAACCTACCAAGACTTGATAATAATGTGATTCCTCACCGGCTTGCGACCGTAGGAATCAATAATTGTCGGGTTAATGAGGGTAGAGTTTTTAACGCTGGGATTTACCAACACGGGATTGACCAAAATCGTATCTCGGTCGTAATACCTTCCCCGCCGATCGTAGTAGTCGTAATCTGGATAAGAGTAATAGTCGTACTCTGGGTAAGAGTGGTAAACACGATGCGGATACGAGTTATGGGCGGGATTAGGCGCCAATCCTGTGGTTGGATTTACTGGTATGGGGGTAGGAATGGGACTACCGTAAATAAAGCCACCAACACTGGGCGACTGACTACCTCCATAAAAATCCGCACCACCGATGATTTTAATTTCCGCAGCAGCAGGAGTAGCACTAACGCCGAGGAGCGTAGCAGCTGCTGCTACTGCTGTTAACCCCAATCTCAGTAAATGTGCTTGCAAAACCTTGAGCGGAAACATACTTTTTATCACCTTGCTTGTCAAAAGCAGTTGTTAGCTAAAAGGGTTTCAAAAATGTTGCCGTAATTGGCACAATAAAGGCAGTGCCGATTATTTGTGAACCAATCGTGAGCTCAGAGAGTTTAGAAATTGCCAAAACTCGCTATCAAAAAGGAAAAATAGCCTTTGAAAGCGGGCAATATCGCGAAGCTGTCGAACAATTAGAAAAAGCCAGTGCTCTTTTGGCTCGAAATACTCGCTTTGGAGGCGAAGTACAAATCTGGCTGGTAACAGCTTATGAGGCCGCCGGACGCACCCAAGATGCGATCGCGCTTTGCGAACAGCTAAAACGCCATCCCCACCTAGAAACTAGCAAAGAAGCGCGGCGATTGCACTACATTCTCAAAGCACCCCGATTGCAACGCCCCAGGGAATGGATGACAGAAATTCCCGATTTTAGCGCACTACCTGATAACAAAAGCAAAATTCGTTTTACTGCTAATACTAGCAAATCCTCTTTGCCCAAAAAGATCCCTGAGGTAGATTTTGTCGATCTTAGCCAGGTAAATACCAAAGACAATCGCTTTATTTGGGTAGCCTTAATTATTATCGTTTTGACCCTGGGTGGTTTGATGTGGTACTACTAACGCTACTAAATTTTGTGGGAGGTTAACGCTGATGAATTTATCTGCTTTGAGAACGAGTTTGCTGCCCATTAAGCATCTTTGCTTGCTAATGATACTATCCCTGCTGCTAGCTGGTTGTATGGATTATCAAGTGGAAGTGAATTTTGACCATGCCAATAGCGGGGAATTGGTGCAGCATGTCAAGCTGGGAGAAAGACTTACTACTTTTGCTGGCGAACCTGTTTATGAATGGTTAAATAGTATAGAAGAGCGTGCCCGGCAGTTAAAAGGCAAAGTAAAGCGACTTTCTAAAGATGAGGTAATTGTAACAATTCCTTTTACAAACTCTCAGGAATTACAACAAAAGTTCAATGCATTTTTTCACTCTCCCAGCCAACAAAAAACAGAAGTGACAGCTACAAACTCAACTTCTCAATTACCGCAGATAGCATCCAATTTCCTTTTGAAGCAAAGTAATTTTTTCTTGTTAGTGCGGAATCACTTGATTTATGATTTGGATTTGCGATCGCTCGGGTTGATTTCCAATCAGGGAAATGTCTTGGCTAATGCCGGTTCGATTCTGAATTTGGAATTTAGCTTGAAAACTCCCTGGAAAGCAAAAATTGTAGCTGCAGCTGAAAATGCGGTACCAGCAAAAACCAATAAAAATCAAATAATTTGGAAGCTTAATTCGGGTCAGCTCAACCACATAGAAGCGGTTTTTTGGCTTCCCAGTCCCTTGGGAATCGGTACGCTGTTAATTGTTTTGTTCGTTTGGGCTGGTTTTTATCTGCGTTACAAATTTATGCCAGATCCAAAAATTCAATTTGCTTCTCAAACAGCACAACCACAGTAGGATTTGGATTAGTACAAATGTCATTCCATTAATATGTATTTGCGAATTTGACCGCTGTAGCAATGAAAATGTCGATGCACAAAAGCCATAAGTAAAATTTGCCACGCCTGGCAAGAAAATATAGAGAAAATAGAAGAAGAAATTATATTTTTTCCGCCTTGAAAGTCTCTTTGTTTTAAGGCTACAAGTAACCAATGCAATTTCAAATAATTTTGAATATCTTTCCAAGCAGGAACGCAAGAGCGATATTTTTCATCAACCAAAGCGTAAATTTTCTTCTTGATTAAAAGATTATTGCTGAAACGCTCAAACGAAGAAAACTTATTATTGTAAGCACCTTGCCATATGGTTCGGCAAGCAAGACACTGATTGAGGAAAATGGCATCGCCGAATTTGGCAATGTGAATCCAACAATCAATATCATCACAGTTCACATCCAACTTCGAATCCCAGCCACCGGTTTGTAATAAAGCATCGCGACGACAAGCGACCTGTACGGGTGTACCAAAAGGCAGAAGTTCCAACAGCATGCCATAATGAATATCTGCCTGGGGAACGTAAAAGGCCAAACCAGGACCTACTTGGGGTGTACGACCAACTTCCACTTGTTGTTCGTTGACTTGAGCAGCAATACAAGATACGATCGCCGCTTGGGGACGCAAGGCGATCGCTGCTGCCATCACTTCCAGACAATTGGGAGCTAGATAGTCATCGTCGTCCAAGAACTTGATCCACTCACCGCTAGCTTTGCCAACGCCCGCATTCACAGTCGCAGCGTGACCCGAGTTAACTTGGTTGCGATGATACACAAGCCGAAAATCTCCAGCTCTTGAGAATTTTTCTATACAACTAATTACGTATTCTTGCGTACCGTCGCCCGAACAATCATCTGCTACGACCACTTCACAGGGAAAACTTTGGTTAAAAGCAGAATCAATGGCTCTTTTTAATAAATCCAAGCGGTTGTAAGTTGTAATCACAACGCTAAATTTCATACTTTTTATTTACCCTGGCCGGGGTGCTGATTGCCGTGTTCATGATTCAATGACACAACAGTTAGCCGCAAACGTCATCAGTTTAATCCACTAGACTTCTATAGCGTTGTAGTTTTATTATGGATGATTGTGAGTTTTTGTTTCGGCCATGAACGCTCAAGAAATCATCCGCTCTATAGAAGCGGAACAACTAAAATCAGATTTGCCCGAAATTTATGTGGGCGACACCGTCAGAGTCGGTGTCAAAATCAAGGAAGGAGATAAATACCGCGTACAACCCTACGAAGGCGTTGTCATTGCCAAGCGTCACTCTGGTATAAATGAAACTATTACAGTGCGCCGAGTATTTCAAGGCGTGGGCGTCGAAAGGGTATTCCTCCTTCACTCTCCTCGCATCGATAGCATCAAAGTCCTGCGTCGCGGTCGGGTACGGCGTGCTAAACTTTACTACCTGCGCGATCGCATTGGTAAGGCTACCCGAGTCAAACAACGCTTCGATCGTACTTTGCTATAAACATCGAGAATGGGAAAACAACTCAAATCCAACTCTTAGCGGCATCAGCCGCTAAAACCTCCCCCACAGTCAAAAATTAATCTCACCACAAAAGCCAAATTGCGTTAAACTAAATAATGCCTAACATTAAAGGCCATAACTGAATCAAAACAGCGCCTGCGCTCTTAGTTCAGTTGGTAGAACGCAGGTCTCCAAAACCTGATGTCGGGGGTTCGAGTCCTCCAGGGCGCGCTGCGATCAAAAACCCGAAACAAGTGCGACCAGCAAGCTTCCTTGATTTCGGGTAAAATTATTTTATCTGCGGCTTTGCCGTGCAAGAATCGAGCTGCGAAAAAGCCGCGACCGCTTACGAACACTAGCAGCACTTCGCCATGGGGGGAGTAAAAAAACTGTGGTCAAAAAAAACGAGGCAGAAATTCAAGAAACAAACAGCGGCTCTAGCGTGATTAACTTCTTTCAAGGACTGAAAGAAGAGTTTGAAAAAGTAGTTTGGCCTAGCCGCAGACAATTGGTCAGCGAATCAGCAGCAGTTTTGCTGATGGTAAGTCTCTCCGCAATTTTAATATACGTTGTAGATAAATTCTTTACTTGGGCAGCACAGCAGGTATTCGGATGACTTCTGTAAAAGACCAAGAACACAATTCGGCTCTACAGCCAGAACAAGGCGCACAAAATGCAACAACAGCGCCAGAAGCGCGCTGGTATGCAGTACAAGTCGCCTCTGGTTGTGAAAAGCGCGTAAAGGCAAACTTGGAACAGCGCATCCAATCCTTCGATGTCGCTGATAAAATTCTTCAGGTGGAAATACCGCACACGCCAGCAGTAAAAATTCGCAAAGATGGCAGCCGTCAACACACCGAAGAAAAAGTCTTCCCTGGCTACGTTTTAGTCAAAATGGTCATGGACGACGACACTTGGCAAGTGGTGCGAAATACCTCCCACGTCATTAATTTTGTGGGAGCGGAGCAAAAACGCGGCGGGAAAGGTCGCGGACACGTTAAGCCAGTACCACTGAGTCACGCAGAAGTAGAAAGAATCTTCAAGCACACCAGCGAACAAGAGCCAATTGTCAAAATAGACATGGCCGCAGGTGATAAGATAGTTGTGCTTTCTGGTCCGTTTAAGGACTTTGAAGGCGAAGTGATAGAAGTAAGTCCAGAACGAAGCAAGCTCAAAGCATTACTTTCGATTTTTGGACGAGATACACCCGTAGAATTGGAATTCAATCAAGTTCAAAAACAGAGTTAATTAGAAATGGCGAAAAAAGTAGTAGCGGTCATCAAACTGGCCCTGAACGCTGGAAAGGCCAACCCAGCACCGCCAGTAGGCCCTGCGCTGGGTCAACATGGCGTTAACATTATGATGTTTTGTAAAGAGTACAACGCCAAGACAGCAGATCAAGCTGGAATGGTAGTACCGGTGGAGATTTCAGTTTATGAAGATCGAAGCTTCACCTTTGTACTCAAGACGCCTCCAGCATCAGTATTAATTAGTAAAGCAGCAAAAATTGAAAAAGGCTCCAGCGAACCCAACAAAAAGAAAGTTGGGTCTATAACCAGAGAACAGCTGCGACAGATTGCGCAAACTAAAATGCCCGATCTCAACGCCAACGATATTGATGCGGCAATGAGAATTATCGAAGGCACTGCTAAAAATATGGGCGTGACCGTAGTAGATTAAGGAACATAAAGCGATCGCCCATAACAAAACAGCAAATATAAACTTTGCATCGGGGGAGAGAATTCACCTCGCTCGCTAACTACCCCAGGAGAAAAAAATGGCAAGAAAAAAATCGCGTCGCTTTCAAGCACTACTAGCAAAAGTTGAAGACAGGGAATATGCCCCCCTTGAGGCTTTAAATCTTCTCAAAGAAACGGCAACAGCAAAGTTCCCAGAATCAGCCGAAGCTCACATTCGCTTGGGAATTGACCCCAAATACACCGATCAACAACTGCGGACAACGGTAGTACTTCCCAAAGGAACGGGACAGCAAATACGGGTAGCAGTAATTGCAAGAGGAGAAAAGGTAACAGAAGCAATTAATGCAGGTGCTGATGTTGTCGGTTCAGAAGAACTGATCGATGAAATTCAAAAAGGCAGAATGGATTTTGACAGGCTAATTGCCACGCCAGACGTAATGCCACAAGTGGCAAAGCTTGGTAAATTACTCGGTCCTCGCGGTTTGATGCCATCACCAAAGGGCGGAACGGTAACATTTGACCTCACCAGCGCGATCGCTGAATTTAAAGCTGGGAAAGTAGAGTTTCGCGCCGATCGCACGGGTATCGTACATGTTATGTTTGGAAAGGCATCTTTTTCAGCAGAGGATTTGCTGGTAAATTTAAAAGCGTTGCAGGAAACCATTGACCGCAACCGTCCTTCAGGTGCCAAAGGTCGTTACTGGCGTTCGGTATACGTATCTGCCACCATGGGACCATCAATTAAAGTTGATATCAACGCCCTGCGCGATTTGAAATTAACGGAAGCAGCTTAATAGCTCACAGCAAAACAAAAACCAAATCATTACAGCCAAAGACAGCAGGGGCCTTTTGACTTAATATCCTGCCGAGGTTTGCAAATCTTTATTGCCCGAAATTCACCTGTTGCAGGTGCAAGCATTCTGGCAAGTTAAACCCCGGCTCGTGCAACTAACTAGCTGGGGTTTGTTGTTTTTGCTGCTGCCTAACTTAATCTCCAAAAGGTGAAACAAGGATGGGTAGAACCATAGAAGATAAAAAAGCGATCGTCAGCGAACTCAAAAAAACTTTGGGTGAGTCACAATTAGCACTGGTGATTGACTACCAAGGGCTGACAGTCGCTGAAATTACCGATTTACGGCGGCGCTTGCGACCGACTGGCACGGTTTGTAAAGTAGCAAAAAATACCCTTATGGGCATTGCCATTCGAGAAGATCCAAAATGGCAACCAATGTCAGAACTGCTCAAGGGTTCTTCCGCCTTTTTGTTGGTAAAAGAAAATTTCTCCAGTGCAATTAAAGCCTACGAAGAATTCCAAAAAGCCACCAAGAAGACAGAACTTCGCGGCGGTGTTATGGAAGGACGCCTGCTGCTTGAGCCAGAAATCAAAGCTTTGGGAGATTTACCTTCCAAAGAACAGCTGATGGGACAAATAGCTGGAGCCATCAATGCTTTGGCAACAAAGATTGCTATTGGAATCAACGAGGTTCCCAGCTCCCTAGCCCGTGCTTTGCAGGCGTACGCTGACAAAAACAAAGCTGAAGAAGCCAGCCAATAGCGAACTAATCACTAACATCTAACAATCTACTAATCGACATCAAAGGAGTAACATCAATGTCTGCTGCTACTGATGAAATTTTGGAAAAATTGAAATCTCTAACTTTGCTGGAAGCAGCTGAGTTAGTTAAGCAAATTGAAGAAGCCTTCGGAGTCAGTGCTGCTGCTCCTGTGGGAGTTGCAGTGGCCGCACCCGGCGCTGCTGCTCCTGCAGCTGCTGCTGCTGAACCAGTGGAAGAGAAAACTGAATTTGACGTAATTCTAGAATCTGTCCCGGCTGATAAGAAAATTCCCGTACTTAAGGTTGTAAGGGAATTAACCGGTTTGGGTCTCAAGGAGGCAAAAGACTTGGTAGAATCTGCACCGAAGCCGGTCAAAGAAGGTATTGCCAAGGAAGCTGCTGAAGATGCTAAAAAGCGCATCGAAGAAGCTGGTGGTAAAGTGACTGTGAAGTAGTCCATATTTATCGTTGCTTTTGAAGGAGCCTTGAGTGCTCCTTTTTTTTAACATTTTCTGGCATCGGCAGGATTAACAAAATCGTGGAAAGAAGCTTCCCAGATGCTGATGTAAATAAGATCGCACTCTTGACGCACAATTTGACCCCGCAAAGAACCAACAGAAAAATAAAAATTATCTAACCGTCGCTGCAACACTTGCAGCAACCCTTGCTTAATTTCCAACGGAACCGGACGACCTAACATTCCCTCCAAGGTAGCAAGCATCAGTTGCAAGTCTACAGATTGGGCAAAAGCTACCTCTGGAGTGCTGAAGCCTCCCAGAAGTGCGGTCAAACAAGTAACCAAGCTCGATTCGACCGGGCAGGATAATATAAGTAACGGCACGGGTGTTGCCCCAAACACCTCTTAAATCTTTTACTGGCTTGCCAAGAACTGCTTCGACAGTACTTCTTGGCGTCCCCGGAGGAAACCCCGGGACTTTTCGCGTGCTGGCGTCACCACCAATGTGTTTTGGTTTCGAAATCGAAAGTGGTGGTGACGCTGGAATAACAGGTTTTTTTGATTTGGAGACTAAAGCTTTTTGTGTGGCTTTTGATTTACCAGTATCTTCTGGTTGCGGGGGAGTTACTGGCGTATCATCTCTGTTAACCGTAGAAACTGGAGACTGGGGCGACGGTGTTGGAGATAGCGGTTTGAGTTACTGGAGTTGGTGCGTCTAAGGTAGGCGAGGAAGATGCAGGTTTTGGTTCTTTGCGGGTTTGAAAAGTCGCCAGCGCTCCTATCAAGATGATTACAAGCAAACAGCCAAAAATCCAAGCTGGTTGACGCCAATTTCTGGTAAGAGAATAAATAATGGTGACAGGAGTATTTGAACTAGAAGGTAGTAACTGAGTTTTTTGAGAGACTGTGTTGCTAGCAGAAACCAAAGCTCCCAGCCCGTAAGTCACTCTCTTTGGTGTTAAACAAGCAGACTTCAACTCAAGGATGCATTTTGCTAGCACTGGGGTAGCGATCGCTCGCTTGAGGCTTAATAGCCCGATTTAGTATTGTTGCCAATGACGGCGATACCTCAGGAGCATAATGTTGCCAAGCTATTTCCCCAGTGCGCGGGTTGGTTTTAAACTCGCGCGGATGTTTGCCAGTGAGCAAATAAATCGCCGTCATGCCTAAACTATAAATATCTGTGGCATAAACCGGGCGCCCTGCAACTTGTTCGCTGGGCATATATCCTGGCGTACCCATCACTAATGACTCAGTAGTATACCCAAAAGCATTCTCTACCAAACGTATTGTTTCCTTAACAGCTCCAAAATCAATCAAAACAGGCGATTCTTTGCTAATTTCCCCTAGTTCGGCAAAAGTATTAAAAGCCAAAGAAGTACGAAGAATAACATTATCTGGTTTAATATCTCGGTGAATAATACCTTTGCTGTGAATGTAGTCTAAAACTGACAACAAACTTAATAAAATTTCTCTTACGGCAGTTTCAGAAAGCGACCCGTAAGACCTAACTATATTTGATAGGGTTGGTCCCTGAATCCATTCCTGAACCAGGTAAAATTGCCCGTTTTCGCAAAAGTAAGCGTAGAGTTTGGGAATTTGGTTACAACCCTCCCCCAGGTATTCTAGGATCGTTGCTTCCCGTTCAAATCGCCGTTGGATCCGCAGATAAACTTTCGGATCGCTTGTCAGCGGCTTGAGTTGCTTAATTACACAGCGACGGCGAGAAGGAAGATGGGTATCCTCTGCTAAAAAGGTTTCACTAAACCCACCAACACCCAATACCTGAATAACTCGATAGCGATTGTTCAGCAGCGCGGTCATGCTCTGTTCATAGCATTAGTGAAACTTGCCTTCTAGAAGACTCGTATGACAGCAAATGCTTTATTAACAAGTCAATTATTGCTATGAGATTATTAATGATTTTGAGAAAAAACGTATCTATCTAAGTAAGGGAAACACCACTGGTCGTATCTATACCATTGGTAGTGGAACTGATGGTATTCCCGCTTGGCTGCCAGCTATACTTAGTTTCTAGCTTGACGACATTGAAAACAAAGCTATTGGTATCAAAACTGTCTAGACAATTCAATGCAAGTCTGCATCCCAAACGCCAATGTAAATTTGATCCTCCTCGTTGCGTTGAATTACACCTTTTAACCCCCCTGTTCGAAAAGAATATTCATTGATTTGGCGCTGGTATACTTTTTCCAATCCTTGTTGAATCGAACTAGAAGCATTACCCGCCAACATTCCCTGTAATGTCGATTGCATGGTTTCTAGGGGAACAGATTGGGCAAAGGCTACTTCGGTTTGCCGCAAAATGCCTGATTTCCGGTCAAATAAATAACCAAGATCGACGCGGTTTGGTTGCAGTCGATAAAGGTAAGCACGGGTATTCCACAAACCTTTAGAAACCTTACTCGGTTTTCCCAAGGCATTGACAATCGTATTTTCCGAAGTACCTGTAGGAAATCCAGGAACAACAGTGTCGTCAATATTCGTGGTTGCGACTTTTTTGCTTCTTTGGCTTTGGCGGTGAAAAAGAAGCATTATCTTCTTCTGGTGTGGGTTGTGTTTGCGGTTTTGGTGTAGAAGCAGCAGAAGTTTCCAATTCTTCTTGGGTTTGTGGTAATTCTTGTTGCGGAGTTGGTACAAACGTTACCGACTTTTGGGGTTCTGGTGTCATCTGTAGAGAGCCTCGGATAGGCTCTTGTTGCTTTTGACCGCCTTCTGTGGTCAAAGTAGTTACAGACGGAGAAGGTCGAGAAGCGATCGCTGTGTTTGGATTTTTCGGTTCACCAGTAAAAGTAACAACCTCTGGTGCAGGCTCCTGATGGGCAGTAGCAGCAGTAGTAGTAGTTTGGGGAGTAGGCGATGTGGCAATCTCCGTTTGTGGCTGCTGGCGAGTAAAATTAGCGATCGCTATTCCGCTTATCACACTACCTACAACTAAACCTGTAAAAATCAAAGCTGCTTTTTGCCAATTGCCAGTGTTTGCAGGAGAAGCAGAAACCAAAGCGGATTTTGGTTGTGGTGGAGGAGATACTGGCTTTTGTTTGGATGCAGGAGGAGATAGGGCGACGGTAGATTGAGTGGACTGATGTGACGGTGTCATCGATGTCCTACCTTGAAAAGGCAGGGCTTGCGGATGACCGCCTTTTGCGGTCGAAGGAAGAGAACTGATAGACTGCAAAGCATGTAACATTTTGCTGGCAGTAGGGTAGCGATCGCTAGCATGGGGCTTAATCGCTTGGTTGAGAACAGCTATGAATTCCGGAGAAATATCGCTAGCAAATTGCTGCCACAAAATTTCCCCAGTTTGCAAATCGGTTGGGAACTCCTGGGGTGACTTGCCAGTCAGCAAGTAAATTGCTGTTAAACCCAAACTATAAATATCAGTAGCATAAACTGGACGCCCAGCTGCTTGTTCGCTAGGCATGTATCCAGGTGTCCCGATGACCAAAGATTGAGTTAAATGCCCAGCGCCAGTGACTATTGAGCGTATTGTTTCCTTAACTGCACCAAAATCAATTAAAATCGGCTTGCCATCGGTAGCGCGAAAATAATATTCTCAGGCTTAATGTTGCGGTGAATAATGCCTTTGCTGTGGACATAATCTAAAACTGATAGCAAACTTAATAAAATTTCTCTGACCTGATTTTCCTGCAACGGTCCCCGAGCTTTGACAATATCTGTTAGGGTTTGACCTTGAATCCATTCCTGAACTAAGTAGAATTTTCCATTTTCACAAAAGTAAGCGTAAAGTTTGGGTATTTGCTCGCAGCCTTCCCCAAGATACTCCAAAGTCGCCGCTTCTCTCTCAAAGCGTTGTTGAATTGTCTTATATATTTGGGGATCTTTTGTGATTGGCTTGAGTTGTTTGATCACGCAGCGACGGCGAGAAGGCATATAAGTATCTTCCGCCAAAAAGGTTTCACCAAATCCACCAGCACCCAATACCTGAATAACTTGATAGCGATTGTTCAGTTGTTTTATTGTCATGCTCCGTCCAAAGCGATCGTCGAACTCCAAAAAGACTAAACCTTGCAAATGCAAGTTAATTGGCCAAACTATAGACAAAATTTGAAAGTAACGGGCAAACTACTTGACGGTAGCACCCATTTATTATTTTTGACAAACCGCTTTTACATTTTTGCTCAAATATTTCCACAGCGCATCTACATCAGGGTATTTATGTAACTACTGTTATTAAGTTAACTCAATCAACCACTGTTCCTTACTTGCAAGTAAAGGTAATTTACTCCATCCGCGGCAGCTAGCTGGTAAATTTGGAGATTATCTTCAAGCTATGACAAAAACATGATGTCCAAAACTCAGTTCAAGTACATTGGTTGTTTGGCACTGGTAGTGATATTGTTCTTTATTGTTACACTTCCAGTAAAAGCACTAACTTGCCGTTACCTGAACAATCACCGTATTTGCATTATAGATATTAAACGAAGTGCTAAATACCATTGGCAGTATACAGCAGTCGTTAGTGTTGATGGTGTCAAAAAACCAACGCAGGTGTATAATTGCCGCGATCGCTTGCAAATTCGCGAAGATGGAACCACCGCACCCTTTGCACTTGATGGGGTCGGAGAACTAATCTGCAGTCTGTTGGAAAAATAAGCACAGTTTTAGTTACAGCTACTTCTTAAAATATCTGCGATTGTGACGGTCTTGGTAATTAGCAATATATTCAACATTTCGCTGCTCGATAGGAGATAACAAATTTGTCGGAAAATTCTTTGGTGAATAGATAGGACGATACCAAGGTTGACTGTCAAAATACTTTTGCAACCCTGGAGTTTCAAAACGTCGACCGTGACGTGCAAAAATGGAATTGCGCATAATATCTAACTCAAAACCATCTTTGCCATCTAAATCAGCATCTGTTACCAGTCTTTGAGAAAGCCAAGAATAATCGCTAATTGTGGTAGTAACTTTTGGTGGTGATGGATATGATGTTGGTGAAACAGCAGTAAAGACGGATTGGTTAGCAGCTGGTGAATTAAGAGCGGGAGTTTCTGCTATCTCCTGGGGTGTTGTAGTAGCAGGTGAATCAGCAAAAGGTGAAGTTGGTTGCTGGAGTGTTTGTCGTTCCTGGGGTGTTGTAGTAGCAGGTGAATCAGCAAAAGGTGAAGTTGGTTGCTGGAGTGTTTGTCGTTCCTGGGGTGTTGTAGTAGCAGGTGAATTAGCAAAAGGTGAAGTTGGTTGCTGGAGTGTTTGTCGTTCCTGGGGTGTTGTAGTAGCAGGTGAATCAGCAAAAGGTGGAGTTGGTTGCTCTTTTAAGGCACTAGCAATAATGACAGAGCCACCGACCAAGCTAACGGCGATCGCGCTTCCTACCAAAATAGGATTGCGACCATCAGGTTTGCGAGGTGGTAGTGTTGGTGGTTGGGTAATAGCTGGTTGTGTGGGTGGAACAGGACTTACTACTTCTTGAAGGGCGTCTAGCATTTCTTTGGCACTAGCAAAGCGATCGCGGGGATGGTAGCGTATAGCCTTATCAATTATGTTCGCGAATGGGGGGCTAAGGTGCGTGGCATAATCGTGCCAAAGAATTTCCCGGGTTTGGGAGTCTGTTTGCAGTTCTTGCGGCGATCTTCCCGTGAGCAGGTAAATGGCCGTCATTCCCAAACTGTACAGATCGCTAGAATACACCGGTCTACCTGCAGCTTGTTCGCTGGGCATATATCCGGGTGTACCGATGACAATGGAACTAGTGGGTAATCCTTGCGAATTTAATACCGTTCCCATGCACTCCCGTACCGCACCAAAATCAATCAGTACTGGTTTGCCATCTTGATCGCGCAAAATGATATTGTCCGGTTTGATATCGCGGTGAATGATGTGCCGCGAGTGTACGTAGGCTAAAACGGGTAATAAATTTACTAATAATTCCCGAACGTCACTTTCGCTAAATAAACCCTGCTGTCTAACCCTTTCAGTGAGCGTGTCACCTTCAATCCATTCCTGAACTAAGTAGAATTGACCCTGTAATTGAAAATAAGCATACAAAGAGGGAATTTGCTGGCAACAACTGCCTAACTCTTCTAAAATCGCTGCTTCCCGCTGAAATCGTTCTTGCACCAATTGATAAACTTGCGGGTTGTTGTGAATGGGTTTGAGTTGCTTGATCACGCAGCAACGGCGGGAAGGCATTTGGGTGTCTTCCGCCAAGAAAGTTTGACCAAAGCCACCGCTTCCCAAAGTGCGAATTACTTGATAGCGGTTGTTGAGCAGCATTTACTTAACATCCTGTTGCCATCATGTCAAAAATATATTCCTTATTATCGTTCTAAGTAAACGCAAAGGTCACCACTTCAGTAAATTTGCAGGCAGGGCAAAATAGATATTGTAGTTAAACATGCAAAACAGCGATCGCCTATTTACTGTTATATGTTCCAAAGCACTCGTCGTCGTCTTGCTGTTTGGTACACTGCAATCACCGCCGTGTTGTTGCTGTTATTTGCCATTGGCGTATATTTGTACGTTCGCAATACCCTGATCGAACGCATTGACGATACTTTGAACCACGTGGTGGAAGTAGTAGAGCGATCGCTTGTTATCGAACCTATCGATTCTAGTAGCAGAAAATACCGCATTAATGTCGAAGCTAGTTTTCGCAACAATGCTGACGCAGTAGAAGACGACCACATCGATTTAGAGTGGTTTAGCCCCACCGGTGAGTTGCTGTGGTCAACGCTATCCGAACCTTTAGATATTCCCATTCATGTCAACCGCACCGGAGAAACCGTACATGTAGCTAGAAAAAAAGGAGATACAAAACAACAAGCTCCTTATCCTTTTGCAGATTCTCGACCTCCGACGGGAAATTCAGGTATACTGCTGCGACAAGTCACCCAAAGAGTAGAAGTCGGAAAACAAGTGCTGGGATACTTGCGCGTTAGCCATCCTTGGTTTGAAGTCACAAAACCAAGCCGACAGTTAATTTTTGATTTAGGACTGGGTACTGGATTAATGGTCCTTTCGGTGGCGGCTAGCGGATGGTTTCTTTCTGGAAAAGCAATGGAACCAGTACGCGAGTCTTACCAGTGCCTCAAACAGTTTACCGCCGACGCTTCCCACGAACTGAGAAATCCTATTACTTTAATTCAAACGAACGTGCAAGTTGCTCTTGCTGATTTGGAGTTAGCAGAAACAGAAAATCCTGCTGTTAGCCACTACAAGCAACAATTAAAGCTAGTAGAACGCCTCACCCAACGCCTAACTAGATTGGTCAACGATTTGCTGTTTCTTGCACGTCAAGATAGCGGTATTGCCAAAGAAAGTTTTTCTCCTTGTCCTCTAGACGCTTTATTGATGGAAGTTGTAGAAGAACAACAACTATTAGCAACCGAAAAAAACATTACTTTAACCTTGAACTTGATCGATCCTCCCAACTTCGAAATTAGTCCTGAAATACTAGAAAACTGGTTCACATTCACGGGTAACTGGGATCAACTGGTACGATTGTTTACAAATTTAATTGGTAATGCCTTGCGTTATACTCCCTGCAACGGACAAGTAAAAGTAGAATTGGCACGCATAGAAACAAAAAATCGCATTCCGGGAGTACGTTACCATCACGGTGCTCAGTTGCAAGTTAAGGTCAGCGATACTGGGATCGGTATTCCTGCAGCGGCCTTACCTCGCTTGTTCGACCGCTTTTATCGGGTAGACCCGGCGCGCACCCATACAGAGAAGACCGCAACAGAAACTACTGCTGGTTCGGGATTGGGGTTGGCGATCGCCCAAGCTATTGTTGAAAACCACCAAGGTCAAATTCAAGTTGATAGTACCGTTGGTGTAGGTACAACTGTTACTGTTACTTTCCCAATCCATTTCGATCATCTCAAGGAAGTCGCTGACGGAAAATAGGGAACAATACAGCAGCTGGGGAAATCATTTTTTTTAGTACTGAGTGCAATTACCACGACCTGAAATGATTATCTTTCTTGAGATGGAAGTAACTACAAGAAAGTTAATTGGTTTTCATTCCCTGGGTGAGAAGAAACAGACTTTGCCAATTTGATAAACGTTAACTGATAGTTTGCCTTGATAAAAACTCCGACTTAATTAACATCAACCAGATAGTTGATTGACTGTAGCAACTGTAGTCAAACTAGAGGTAAATATGAAGAAAATTTTTCATCAATCCACTGGTTTTTTGAGTGCTATTTGTGGAGGTTTATTCATTAGCTTGCCAGCAATTCCCCAAGCAGTTGTAGCTCAACAACAGCAGCAGCAACCTTCCGTTTCTCCTACCTCCCAAGTGAATCCCTGTCCTAGTATTTTCTATCAAGAACCTCACAATAGTAGAGTTTTAGTTCCCCAAGGTTGTCCGCCCAACGCTTACACTCAAAAACAAAAAAATCAAGTCCATCTTCTTCTGTTTCCACTCCTCCTGCTTTTTCTTCTCCTGCGCCCAACCAACGGTCATCGCCCGCAAGTAGTGGTAAAACACCTTCTGCACCTACTGCAGCTACGACCGGTTCTAGCAGTCTAAATCCTTGTCCTAGCATTTTCTACGACCCGCGTTTCTACAAGCGAGATGTTGTCGTCCGTCAGGGATGTCCGCCTAAAGAATCAGCACCGTCAAGTCAGGGTTCTTCCGGCCAAACTGCTATTCCTGCTCGCCCGCAAGAAAACGTTACCCAACCACCTGCACCCGAGGAAACTTCTCCTGCGGTGGCTACGGTTACGCCCGTTAATGGCAAAGTGAGTGTCAGATTAAAAAATAATACCAATGCTTCTATCAGCTATCAAGCGATCGGGCACACGGGACAACGTCTTCTGACTGGCAAGCAACAGGTAGTACTGCGAGATTTGCCACTACCGGTGACTATTACAGCAGTGCGTCAAGATAAGGGTTTGTTGCGGATAACGCCAACAGCTTCTTCATCAGGAATGTTGGAACTTAATTTCAACGAAGCCACAAATTTAAAAAATAGTAAAGGTGCAATTAGGATTCGTGAAAATGGCGATGTCTATTTAAACTAGGTTCGCAATTAGCAACGCGCTTTTGCTCCCGACGCCGAAGTTTAGTTGCGGCGCGGGTTTTTCTTGGCTGGAGGTAAACTTTAGAAATAAATTACACCCAGCTTCTGCAGGAACAGGCAAAAATGAAATTTTTAGGCATTGATTTGGGTTGGAGGTCGCAACCAACTGGGGTATGTTGTTTAAATTGGGTAGAAAATCGACTACACATCCTTGATATTGACCGCAAACAAACAATAGCAGACATTCTTTTTTGGATCGATCGCTGCGTGCAAACTGACGAAAGTGCCATTATAGCCGTAGACGCACCGACAATTATTCCCAACCTGACGGGAAGTCGTCTACCTGACAAACTCACCCATAAGTATTTCGGTAAATATCAAGCTGGATGCTACCCAGCTAACCTCAATTTACCTTTTGCAGAACGTACGGTGCAATTCGGTTTAGCACTAGAAGCTCGAGGTTTCCAGCACGCACCTACCATCGAACCACAAAAACCTGGTAGATTTCAAATAGAAGTTTTTCCCCATCCGGCCATAGTACATCTATTTGGCTTAGAACGCATTCTCAAATACAAAAAAGGACGCCTTGAAGAACGTCGGTTAGAACTGATAAAATTGCAAAATTACATTATCCAGACTCTACCGTTTTTGGAACCGAGTTTGTATTTAGGGCAAAATCAAAAATCTTCTTGTCTGTTTCCTTTTGATATTTTGCTTTTATCGTCAACCGGTGCTGCCCTCAAAGAAGTTGAAGATAAGTTAGATAGTCTCATTTGTGCTTATGTTGCAGCGTACTGGTGGTATTGGGGAAAAGAACGCAACCTTGTTTTGGGCGATCGCACCACAGGTTACATTGTGATTCCGCAAAGAAACTGATGGGGAAAAAGAGGATCGGAAACCCTATCCCCCAAGTTTAGCATTACCCAAATGTATATTTTTTACCTTTTACTGCGCCCACAAAATTAATCTTGGTTCGTAGGGACTAGAAAGGTATTTGTGTTTGGGCAATACACGCAAAGATAAGCCTTGTAATCCAGAAGTTGTATACAAAATATTAGCCGTGTAAATACTTAATCCTTCCGTATCTTCTCCTTGATAATCCATAACTACAGGCATGCCATTGATAATTTCGCCGTTGGCATCGATCGCACCTTGATACAACTCTACCTGGATATCTTCGTTCGTCAAAGTCGCTAAATCTAACTTGGCTTTCACAGCGATGGTTTGGTTAACTTTAATGTCTGTACCGCAGGATACATCAATATCTCTGATTTTGATGTTGTACCAACGCTGGTTCAGTTTTGCTTTCCAAGCTGCTAATTCTTTAGCAGGAGCGTAACGATCGCTTGTGAGGGTAAAGTAGCGATCGCTGGCTGGAAAATATGCCCGCTGGGCGTATTCTCTGACCATCCGCGCTGTATTAAAATAAGGGCAGTTTAAGCGAATCGCATCTTTCATTTTGGCGATCCAATGTCTTGGCAAGCCATCAGCATCGCGTTCGTAAAACAAAGGTACAACTTCTTTTTCTAGTAAGTCGTACAAAGCATTCGCCTCTACCTGATCCTGATAATTAGGATCGTCGTAAATTTCTCCGTGGCCTATCGCCCAACCGGTACGGACGTAATCCGCTTCATCCCACCAACCGTCTAGGACGCTTAAATTTAGCAATCCATTCATTGCTGCTTTCATACCGCTTGTTCCTGAAGCTTCTCGAGGACGACGGGGTGTATTTAACCATACATCGCAACCAGCTACCATTAACCGAGAAATGTAAATGTCGTAGTCGGGAACAAAGACTACTTGCTTTTCCAAGCCTTGTTCGCGAATAAAATGGTTAATGTCGCGGATTAGTTCCTTACCCGGAATGTCCCGGGGATGGGCCTTTCCGGAAATTACAAATTGTACCTTGCGGTGTTTGTTGCCCAACAACAGGCGTTTGACGCGCTCTACATCCCGCATCCACAAGGTAGCGCGCTTGTAAGTTGCAAAGCGGCGAGCAAAACCAATGGTGAGAACGTAGGGGTCGAGAACTTCTTGCGCTTGGGCAATTTCACTGGGAGAAGCACCGCGGGAGCGCAAATGCTTCACCAGACGCTCTCGCACGTATAAAATCATATCCAGGCGACAGCGCTCGTGATTTCGCCACAACTCCTCATCGGGAATAGCATCCATGCGGTCCCACAGGGGATGGTCGCTGGGTGCTGATGACCAGTTGGGACCTAAATAGCGATCGTATAACTCCTGGGTAGATTTGGCAACGCAACTGCGAGCGTGAACGCCGTTAGTAATAGCAGCGATCGGTACTTCTTCTACTGGTAAGCCTTTCCACAAACCTTGAAACATCTGTCGCGACACCGCACCGTGCAGCTGAGCTACACCGTTGGAAAACGTCGCCATCTTTAACGCTAATACCGCCATACTAAAAGGCGCTGACAAATCGCCGGTATTTTCCCGACCCAAAGCCAAGAATTGATCTTTGTTCAAACCAAAAATATCTGCATAGTGACCTAAATAATATAAAACTTTGTCCGGAGGAAATAAATCAATGCCCGCAGGTACCGGCGTGTGAGTGGTAAAAATGTTTGTGGAAGCTACCACTTGTTTGGCTTCTTCGTAACTTATCCCCTCTTCCTGGATGAGGATGCGAATGCGTTCGAGGGCGGAAAAGGCCGCGTGTCCTTCATTCATGTGGTAAGCGGTGACGTTATATCCCAATGCTTTTAACATCCGCACGCCACCAATACCCAGCATGATTTCCTGATGGATGCGCATGTCGATATCCCCACCATACAACTGGTCGGTAATATCGTGATCGTAGGGATTGTTGGGTTCAATGTTGGTATCGAGCATGTACAAAGGAACCCTACCTACCTGTACCCGCCAAACTCTAGCGTACACGGTGCGCCCTGGATAATCTACCGCAATCCGCAGTTCGGAACCGTCAGCATTGCGCTCCAGGTGCAAAGGCATGTTATAAAAGTCGTTAATGGGATAACGTTCTTGCTGCCAGCCATCTACATTGAGATACTGGGCAAAATAACCTTGTTGGTACAGCAAGCCTACTCCTACTAAGGGTATTCCCAAGTCGCTTGCTGATTTGAGGTGGTCGCCAGCTAGTACGCCCAAACCTCCAGAATAAATGGGTAAACAATCTACAAGTCCAAATTCTGCAGAAAAATAGGCGTAGCATTCTTTGGATTTGCTCGAACGCTGTTTTTGATACCAGGTTCTCTCTTTGAGATAGTCTTCTAGCTGCAAAGCAGCACGATCCATTTGGGCCAAAAAGCCTTCATCTTCCACTACTTCCATCAACCGTGCTTGGCTGATAGTTCCCAGCATCAAAACGGGATTGTGATGGCTCGATTCCCACAAATCCGGATCCAAGCGGCGAAATAAGTCTTTGGTCTCAACGTTCCAATCCCAATGTAAATTATAGGCAAGCTGGCGAAGCGGCTCTAAGCGCGCGGGTAAAGAAGGAGAAACGTTGAATGTGCGAATTGGCTGCATAGGCAAGCAGAACTCCAAGTCTAGCTATGGCTATTGTTGTCTGTCTTTAGTTCATGTTGCCAATTTTTTATACTGTGTTTGTAAATTACCCCTAACATGATGAAATTTTGCTAATAATTATCAAGCTTTGATGCTAATTTTTAGCAACTAGCTCCGTCGGCAACAGATAAGCTGTGGTTTTTGGAGCTAATTTTTTAGCGATCGCGCATCTTTATCTACAAAGCCACCATCCATGGAAATTTGGGCTTGACATATAAAAATATATCGCAGGTATGAAGCTATATTTTTGTTTTTTGTATATTGCAAAGCTCTGCTTGTCTCGGTTGATTATTAGTAGTTGCAACTTGCCTGTGGAGCAAAAATAGAAAACAAGCGATCGCTGTAATTTTCATTTACTTACACCCCATTTCCAGCTATTAGGTATTCAATTTAACATCTTCTGCCCGGGAAGTTTTTCTCTTAGTTCTTCCGATCGGATTAAAATTACAACTTTATGCAAACTTCATGAAAAAAACAATAAAATGAAGCTAAAATTGTTAATCATTAAGATGGCTAAATAATGTATGGTACAGGTAGGCAGGATCGCTGCTAAAAGTAACCTGTACAAATAAATGTAATTTCATTTGTCGGTGGTTAATCTACGTACATCATGACAAAAGCAGCAAGCGATAGAAATTGGCTGCAGGAAAGCCGTCACATAAATCGAGGAAGCGCTTACCTTTTTTCGGCTAAGCTGAATGTGATGGCTGAAGTCGGAGAAACTCCACCTTAAATTGGTTATGCGCAAGCAGAAATATCAATAATGATTAGAACTGCAATAACTACATTTGCAATCCTCAAAAATAAAAATTCCCAAATGTAGTTGGGTTGGTAAGAAGATTGAATTTTTGCTTGTCTGGCGAAATCTTGGAAAAGTAACTGCATAGCAGAAAATACTTTTTACAGGCTGTAATCTTTTCCAGAGCACGTGAGAAATCAAAAAGTTCATCTCAACCATCTACAGTAAAACTTGATGATTTTGATGGTGCGCAGATTTTCTCCTTACTCCAAGGCAAGCTTTTTATCTCGCAAGATAATTTCATTGCCAACCAATAGGTTTGATACCAAGTTGTAAACACAAAATTTTGCTGCTCAACTTTCTGGGTTCTATCAACTTGCTATGGAACTTGGGCAAGAAGATTTATTGGCCAAAATAAATTTCCATTTTTGGTAGAGCAGCAATCAACAAAAATAAAAAGAGTAAATAGGCTATGAATCAACAACAATCATTTTCCAAACTTAAGCGTCTCCAAGAAGTTTTGATATTTAGTTTGCTTGGGGAAATTCCTACCATTGCTTTCGGACCGAAATTGCGCAACTTAATCTACCGTTTGGTATTTGCTCAAATCGGTCATTCCGTCTATATTCAAAATGGCGTTGAATTTATTAATGCTGCTTGTATTGAAATTAATAATGGCGTGCATATTTTTAAAGGCGTGCGAATAGATGCCAGAGGACACGAAAATAATCGCATTTGTCTGGAAAAAGGAGTTGCTATTGAGAGAAATGTTGATATTGGTTGTTTAGAAAACACTTGCATTCATATTGCTCAAGACACGTTTATCGGTCCAGGTGTTTGTATCGCCGGTCCGGGAAACATTAAAATTGGGAGGCGCTGTTTGATTGCAGCTCATTCGGGAATATTTGCCAACAGTCACACTTTTGCAAATCCTTCCCAATACATAGCAGACCAAGGTGTAACTTGTCAGGGAATAGTTATAGAAGATGACTGTTGGTTGGGACATGGAGTTACAGTACTAGACGGAGTCACCATCGGTAAGGGTAGCGTTATCGGTGCAGGAGCTGTTGTCAACAAAGATATTCCTCCCTTTTCTATTGCTGTGGGAGTACCTGCAAAGGTGATTCGAAAACGAGTTGGTAACCAACAACTTGAGCAAGTGACTAGCTAATTTGTCAAGGAAAAACATTTGTGCAGTGCTGGTAAACTTCCATTTAACAGCACATTTTTTGAGTTCGAGGTGATTTGCGATTGTTTCTTACTGCAGTTTTAGCAAAGTAGAAGTAAAATAAACTCTTAACTAACTTTGGAGTTTGGAAACAAACCCAGTCAGTGGAGTTGCTAGAAAATAACTACCTGTCAGGTCTGATTTGGGAAACATCTGTACAAAGCAAACGTCAATCGAGCTGGAAGATGTTGGAGAAGACAGTTAAGATTGCCTGCACGGTGCTCTCCAAAAAGGGGAGCGGATTTGGGTAAGATAAAGAAGCTATCTCGATCTGCACCGCAGATGCAGAAAGTTTATCATACCCACAGGAGTTATCTTTCATGCTGACTTTAAAAATCATCGTTTATATTGTTGTTGCCTTCTTCGTAAGTCTGTTCATTTTTGGATTTTTGTCAAACGATCCTGCTCGCAACCCTCGTCGTCGAGACTTAGAGTAATATCAAGACAGATTCACGCTCACTGCCAGAAGGCAAAAAAGACTAAAAGCCTTTGGGTAGCTTGAAGGTGAGACAGCGTGCAAAAAGGGGGTTTTCCCACGAGCAACTGACACCAAACAAAGCAAACTACCCTAGGGTAAAAGTCGGAAGGCAAATTGTCTAGCTAGTCCTTCCGACTCTTAATTTGGCCGTTTGTTTGCTTGATTGTGCTTAAATATGCTTGATCCATTTGTGCTGTCTGCGCCCTTAATTCTGGAAATACAACCTATAACTTTGTCAACAACAGTTGGGGGCGATCGCCAGTTTGATTTAGCCGTCGAGACTGACAACAAAATACGGGAAAGGAAAAATTTTTTTCACCAACAACAGCAACAAACAGCACCACAGCTAACTTCTAGCAATGAGGCGATCGCCACCGAAACACCTTCTTCACCTACTCAACCACCATCTTCTACTCTTATTAAAGAGGCCGCGGCTTTAGGCGAACCTTTGTCTGTTAGTTCTGAAAATGTAGAATTTGCTCAATCAAACAACAACAGAGTTATTTTCGGCGAACCTTTATCTGTTGGTTATCCAGCGCCGCAAAAGTCACCATCTTCCTTAGTTGCGCAATCAGTTTCCTTCCACACCAACGGCAACAATAACGAACCTCCAAAACCTTCTACAATAGAATTTAAGTCTCGCCACCTCCTCGGGCAATCGCAACAACCGTCTTCTCCGTCTCCGCAAACAAGGAGAGTAATTGAAGTTATAGCCGACAGCCAAGAGTACGATGAAGTTCGGCGAGTGGTAACGGCGGAAGGTAACGTGGTCGTACGTTTTGACGGAGCGGTTCTAGACGCCGATCGAGTACAGGTAAACATAGATAATTTGATTGCTGTTGGAGAAGGAAACGTAGCACTAACAAGAGGCGATCAGGTATTGCGGGGACAGCGCTTCACTTATAACTTTATTCAGGACAGTGGAGAATTAATAGCAGGTAGTGGTGAAATTTTCATACCAACAGCACAGCAAGATTTTTCTTTTTTACCCACAGACGTAACGCCTGCTGGAGTTACAACTCCTCCCCTCAGTGACAGAATCAGACGCAATCAACCCTTAACCGGAGTCAGCAGTCCAGGGGGAATCAATATTGGAATCGGTACTGGTTCCCGTGCTAGAAACTTTCCCGGACAGCAACAGGGAGGACAAATCAGACGGTTGCGCTTTGAAGCAGCACGAGTTGATTTTTATCCCCGCGGTTGGGTAGCTAAGGATGTGCAGATTACTAACGACCCCTTTTCGCCTCCGGAATTAGTGCTTAGAGCTAATCAAGTCACCCTGACGCGGGAAACGCCTTTGCGCGATCGCATCCGCACCCAAGGACAGCGATTGGTATTTGACCAAAAGCTCAGCGTACCGATTCCTGTGGATGAGCAAGTCATTGACCGCAACGAGCGGGAAGTAACGCCAGCACTAGCTTCGATTGGCTATGACGCTAAAGAGCGGGGTGGTTTGTTTGTGGAGCGCAGCTTTCGACCCATCGACACGGAACAGTTTCGTTGGAGCTTCACGCCGCAGTTTTTAATTCAAAAAGTTGCGCAAAAAGGTGTTAGTAACATTCCAGCTTTATTTGGCATCAGAACCAGTCTCAATGCGACTGTAACTCCACGCTCTAGAATCGACGCGTTTGGACAATTGAGCAGTTTGGACTTGACCAAAATCGAAGACAACCTGCGAGCAAGCGTGCGCTGGCGCCAACAATTCGGTGATGTTAGTGCTCCCCACACCTTGACTTTAGAATACAGTTACCGCGATCGCCTCTACAACGGTACCCTCGGTTTTCAAACCGTCCAAAGCAGTCTGGGTGGGGTGCTCACCTCTCCTGTGATTCCTTTAGGAAAAGACCTCAATTTTAGCTATCAAGCTGGCGCTCAATACATCAACGCCAACACCGACCGGCAAAACTTGCTAGAACCTAACCGCAAAAACGACCGCGTCTCCCTTGCTCGCCTGCAAGCGAGTGCAGCATTAAACGGAGGTATTTTACTGTGGCAAGGCAAACCTTTACCAGCTACCGCTCAACAAGGTCTGCGATACACGCCCAATCCGGTTGTTCCCTACCTGCGAGCCTTTGCAGGAATCACTGGTACTACTAGTTATTACACCAGTGGCGACAATCAAACCTCTTTGTTTGGCACCATCGGTTTGGAAGGACAGTTAGGGCATTTTTCCCGTTCTTTTTTAGATTATACTGCTTTTAGTGTCAGTTACTCCCAAGGACTCAACAGCGGTCAATCTCCCTTTTTATTCGACCGCGTGGTCGACACCAGAATTTTGAACGTTGGAATTACGCAACAAATCTACGGACCATTTCGCTTTGGGTTTCAAACCTCGGTTAACTTAGATACGGGAGAACGCAGCAGCACAGACTACATTTTAGAATACAGCCGCCGCACCTATGGCATCACCCTGCGTTACAATCCAGTTTTAGAAATAGGCAGTATCAACTTACGCATTAGCGACTTTAACTGGACTGGCGGTACAAATCCTTTTTCTGAAGTGAAACCCGTGGTTGGTGGAGTGCAAAAATAAGTTTAGTATTATAAGTATTATATTCTCCCTATCTGTGTTTGCTTTTTATCTTCTACCTTGAGTTCCAATTCTGAAAAAACCTTGTAAAAAGTAAAAAATCTTCACAAAGAAATTTTCTAACCAAAGCATAAGGCGGTCTAGCCATTCTAGAATTAGCTCTAAGGGGTGCTTTTCATACCCGACCAACTTGGCTTTGATTTCGATCCACTCTGGTTTTGCCTCGACTTGAGCGTTGCGAACTTCATGTGTGGCTAAGTGAGAATTAATTTGTGATTTTTGTTTTGCTGAGGCGATCGCATCCTGACCGTGCTCTTTTAACTTTTGTAAATTGACAGCAGAAGGCGTCTTTTTTTGCTGCCATTGACCAAATAAATCCCTTTCTTTAAGCCATACATCTGTTAATTCGCTACTGGGTAGCTGAGTAGTTGCAGGTAAAGGTTGATAACTGCAGTCTGGTTGAAGTTTTTGACTGCAAGTCTCGGGTGATGAAGTTTGTTCTAATTTATTACCCCGGTGTTCTCCAAAAAAGAACATTACTGCCGCCCAAATCAAGGCTTTGATCTTGAACGCTTGATTTTTCCAATAATTTTCAGCTGCGTTTGGTGTTTGCTTGCTAATAGATATACGAAATTGAGTCAATCCATCCAGCTGGTTACTTCCGCGCCCAAGGGAGAGTAACTCCGACCTAACTCGAGATAGAAGTTGAAGAGCGTTTGTTTCCAACCTGGCGATCGCCGTGTCTAATAATGCCAGTGCTTTGGGATAATTATGTAACTTAATCTCCGCACCTTTTGTGCTTTCTTTATAACCAAAAGCAAGCAAATACCTCCTTGCACTCGTTTTTTCCGCAGTGAGTTTATCCACAAGATTGTTGACTTCCCTGATAGTTTTTGTTTCTTTTTTTACTGATAAGTAGCGCCAGCAATACCAGTAGCGAGCAATTTCTGTGATGATGCGTTCTGCCAAAATTTGGCGTTGCTGGGGTGTTAGAATATCTAAAATTTCATTTTCATCGCTGACAAGTACCAATTGCCGATTCGACAACTGCGAGGCAATGGCGCGGATGCGAAATCCAGAGAAATACAAACAAGGAGAAACAAAAGAGGCTAAAGGTTGTCTGGACAATAAAGGTTCGCGAGCAATAGCAGTACTTTTGTCTTTTCTTGTCCCGGGGAGTTGCTGTTTTTGTGTTTGTTTGTCTTCTACTTGCAAGTCTGCTACCGCCTGCAGCACTTTTAAAATTGGGGTATCAGCTACCAAAGAAGTTTCAGACTGAAAATCAGTGTCATTTGCTTGCAACTGTGGTTGGTTTGATTTGTCTTTTCCAGACAGTTGTTTGCTCGCTGAGAGCATGGCTTTTTGAAGAAGCTGGAAAAATGGGTACATCAGCACTTCTAGAGACCAACTAGCAGCAACTCGCAGGTGGCGCCACGCTCGTTCCCATCCTTCGCTCCAGCGTCGAGATTGTCTGTGGACAAAGTTAAAAAGTCTGCTTTGATAACGTCCAGAGGAACCAGAAGACATGGTAGTGAATTTTTGTTGAGATATTTGTGAATTTTTTGATCCCCGCCAAACAATAAAGTGATTGGGTTAGTTCGCAGTTGTAAACAACAGCTGCAATCTACTTTGTCAGTGTCCCCATCATAGCGGAATTATGGCTGATTGTGCGTCCCCATCTGATATCGAATTAATTTCGACCACAGTGGCAAAGCTGCGCCGTTTTTGTCAAGAAAATATTCTTGCAAATTGGCGTTATTTAGCAGAGGATTTGCCAGCAGCTCAAGTCAAATCGACTTGTTTGTCTGGTTGGACACCGGTGCAACTGAGCGCTAAGGAACATATTACTTGGATGGCAGGACGAAAAGTTTTATGGTTGGCTCAAAAGTATGTGGTTCCCGAAGCTTTAGAAGGTTATTTTCTCAAGGATTTATCTTTGCGACTGGCGTTGACTTGGTGGGCAAATTCCGTGGAAGTTTATGTAAACGGTAACTTAGTCGCTCAGGGGGATTTGTTTGATTGTTCGCCTCGAGTGTTACTATCAAAGGCAGTGACGCCAAAGGATGAATTTTTTGTCGCTTTGCGTTTACTCAGTCCGGAACATTGCGATGGAGCTTTAACGCGATCGCTTTTGATTTACGAAGCAATTGGCGATCGCCACCCCGACCCCGGTTTTGTAGCTGAAGAACTTGCTTTAGTACAGCTTTATTTGCAAAAGTACGCGCCGCAGCAATTGAATAGTTTGGCTGCCGAGATAGAAAAAATTAACTGGCCCCCACCCCACAAAAAGCCTTTGGAACAAAAGCAAGAGTTTGAGAAAATATTGCTCGAGCTTCGACAAAGTTTAATTAAATTTAAAGTTCCTGCTTTTGATGCTAAAATCTACCTTTTGGGACACGCTCATTTGGATATGGCCTGGCTTTGGCGCGTCAGCGAAACTTGGCAGGCAGCTCAAAATACTTTTGAATCAGTCCTCAAACTGCAGCAAGATTTCCCAGAGTTAATTTTCTGTCATTCCACTCCAGCTTTGTACGCCTGGATCGAAAAGCATCGCCCAGATTTGTTTCAATCAATTCAACAAAAAGTTGCACAAGGGCGCTGGGAAGTGGTGGGCGCTTTTTGGGTAGAACCAGACTTGAATTTAATTGCTGGTGAGTCCATCGCTCGCCAATTATTGTACGGACAACGCTACATCCTAGAAAAATTCGGCAAACTTTCAACTGTGGAGTGGGTTCCAGATAGCTTCGGTTTTTGCGCCACTTTACCCCAATTCCTCCACCAAGCAGGTATTAAATATTTTGTCACGCAAAAGTTGCGCTGGAACGACACGACAAAGTTTCCCTACGGTGCTTTTTGGTGGCGTTCCCCCGATGGCAGTCAAATACTCGGTTTTATGTCTGCTCCTATAGGTGAAGGTATTGAACCCCTGAAAATGGCTAACTACGCCATCGAATGGCAAACTCAAACTGGTTTTGCGGACTGTCTTTGGTTAGTTGGTGTTGGCGACCACGGTGGTGGACCCACCCGAGATATGTTAGAAGTTGCGCGTCGCTTTCTGGAGTCTCCTTTTTTCCCAAAACTAGAATTCACCACAGCACAAAAGTATTTGCAGCAACTTTTGCCCGCAAATTCAGAATCTGCTCTCACCTCCCTCCCCATTTGGAACGACGAACTTTATTTAGAATTCCACCGCGGTTGTTATACTACCCACGCTGACCAAAAACGTTGGAATCGTCGTTGCGAACATTTACTTTATCAGGTGGAGCTGTTTGCTTCTATAGCAACAATTCGCACTTCTATTCCCTACCCCAAAGCCCAACTGACAGCCGCGTGGAAAAAGCTGTTATTTAACCAATTTCACGATATTCTGCCCGGCTCTTCCATCCCAGAAGTTTACGAAGATGCCCTGCAAGACTGGCAGGAAGTAGCAAAAACAGGTACGCAAATATTACAGCAGTCTCTAAGAGCGATCGCCTCCCAAATTCACCTTCCCCAGCCACCGCAACCCGACAGTTTGCCCGTTGTTGTCTTCAATTCCCTCAATTGGCAGCGTTCGGAAGTTGTTGCCGTTCCCTTACCTTCGCAGCAACTACACCAGCAATGGCAGATACACGATGCCTGCGGACAAAAAATCGTCTCTCAGTTAAGTCAAGGTAATCTGCTGTTTTTAGCAAGCGATATCCCTCCTGTGGGTTATCGCCTGTTTTGGTTGTCGGCGGCGCCTTCTGAAGGCCATAGTTACCCTGATTGTGATGATACCAATTTCAGCCTGCCAAAGCAAGAACATTTTTCACTAGAAAACTTGACTTTAGAAAATGAATTTTTGCAGGTAAAAATTGACGAGAAAACAGGTAATTTATCCAGCATTTTTGACAAGGTTAATAATAGAGAAGTTCTTGAGGGCGGCGGTGGCAACCAATTACAAGCTTTTCGAGATAGCGGTCAATACTGGGATGCTTGGAATATAGATCCCAATTATGCCCAGCATCCCTTACCAACAGCTCGCTTAAAATCTCTGCAGTGGCTAGAAAACGGACCGGTGCAAAGCCGCCTGCGCGTGATACGCCAACTTGGTAATTCAGAGTTTAGCTGCGATTACATCCTCCAAAGTGCCTCACCAATACTCAAAATTGCCACAACCGTCGACTGGCGAGAAAGTCAAGTCTTGGTGAAAGCAGCTTTCTCCCTAAACATAGAAGCAGATTTTGCTACCTACGAAATTCCCTGCGGCGCCATTTGCCGCTCCACCAAACCCCAGACTCCGGCAGAACAAGCCAAATGGGAAGTCCCAGCCCTGCGTTGGGCTGATTTGAGCACAAACAAACAAGGTGATGCCTACGGCGTTAGTTTGCTCAATGATTGTAAATACGGCTACGACTGTCAAAGCAATCAATTGCGCCTCACCTTACTGCGCAGTCCTAACTGGCCGGATCCGCAAGCAGACCGGGGATGGCATGAATTTACTTATGCTTTGTATCCCCACGCCGGTGACTGGAGATCAGCTCAAACAGTACGGCGAGGCTATGAATTAAATATTCCTTTACAAGTAATGATACATTCCAAACCCCAATCTCCACCGTCAGAACAAAAGGTGAATCTAGATAGATTGAGTTTTCTCGATTTAGGCGCGCCAAATTTAATCTTAATGGCCTTAAAACAAGCGGAAGAAGACCAACAGCGGTGGATTCTTCGCTGCTACGAATGTCATGGAGAAACAGCGCAGCTAGATTTGCAGGGCGACTTGAAATTAACTGTAGAAAATACCACAGATTTACTAGAACGACCTGCTTGCCAATCCGGGTCTTTTGCCGAAAAAGTCACGCTCAGACCTTGGCAAATTGCTAGCTTTCAACTCCAAGCTAGTAATTGTGCAAATTCTGGATGACCGCGCCCTTTTGCACTACACGCCAAAGGCGATCGCCACCCTTGCAGCTAGCTTGGCAATTTCCGGGGACGAACAACTTTATTGAATGCAGCAGTCGTCCTATTTCTTGGCAATATTGAGCTTGTTCAATCTTCATGATCCTCAAAAGGATCGCTAAGTTCCTTAGAAGGAGGACCGAAAGCAGTGTAGATGGACACGGCGGTGATAGCAATTAAAATCGCAGCCACGGAAATAATAAGAACTGTTGCAGGTTCCATAACTGAAAGATAGATTGTGAGTGCTATTCTTATAGAATATTACAGAAGATTAAAAAAATGCTTCTTTGGCAACTGTTCTTAAGGTGAAATATGGCACAACGGACGTGGTTGGGAGATATCCTCAAACCCCTGAACTCTGAATACGGTAAAGTTGCTCCAGGTTGGGGTACGACCCCCCTGATGGCTGTTTTTATGGGACTGTTTTTTGTCTTCTTGTTAATTATTCTGCAGCTATATAACAAGTCAATAGCAATTCAAGACGTCGACATCGATTGGCGGAGTTTGGGACAGTAACTGACTGCAAAACTCAAAAACTTCCCAAAACAGCTCCTCCACCCGGCTAGACCGGGTTTTTTGTTAACTTAACTGTTGATTGTTTAAACTAAATTTGTGGCTTCGAGCTGACAGGAAAAACAGACATGAATATATTTGGTATCGGGCTGCCAGAAATGGCTTTAATCATGATTGTGGCGCTGCTAATCTTTGGTCCCAAAAAATTGCCAGAAATCGGTCGCAGCTTGGGAAAAGCGATTCGCAGTTTTCAAGATGCTTCCAGAGAATTTCAAAACGAATTTCAAAAAGAAGCAGCTCAGCTGGAAGAAGCGATGAAAACAACTGCAGAACTCGAACCCAAGCAACTAGAACCTACTCGTAAAGAAGAAGTTTGAGGAAAAGTAAATATTGTGCTTTCTACTTGCAGATGACAGAAGCTACTACCAAAACAGCTGTAGTGATTCCTCAACTGATTGTAGGTTTGGGGAATCCAGAACCCAAGTACGAGCGCACGCGCCATAATGTTGGTTTTGCTGCTATAGACGCTCTCTCCCGTCATTGGCAAATTCCCTTGCAAGAAAATCACAAGTTTCAAAGCGAATACGGAGAAGGAATCGCTCCCAACAAAGAAAAAATCCGCTTGCTGAAACCACTTACCTATATGAATCGTTCCGGACAAGCAATCCAAGCGGTGACAAACTGGTATAAGTTACCACCCGAATCGATATTGGTCGTATACGACGATATGGATTTACCACTAGGAAAAACCCGACTGCGCTTATCTGGTTCTGCTGGCGGACACAACGGTATCAAAAGCGCGATCGCCCACCTAAACACGCAAAACTTTCCTCGCCTGCGCATCGGTATCGGTAGACCCAAAGATACTACCAACGAGGAAAATAACGCTGTTGCTCACGTTTTGGGAAAGTTTTCTGCCTCTGAAACTCAGTTGCTCTCCCAGGTGTTAGAATTTGTCGTTGAGTGCATAGAATTATGCCTGTTCCAGGGAGTAGAAAAGGCTATGAACCGCTGTAACAGCCGTACTTTTACTCACCCTGAATTTTAGGTCGAGACAGCAAACGAACCACACCCCCCAGGAGTGCAGTTCTGGTTTTTTGTCAAAACGAACACGCAAACACCTTAACTATTTATACTTGATGCTGTTTATACTTGATGCTGTAAAACAGTTTCAGTAATAAACTTATTTAAAACGCCGCTTGCGTCTAGCAGCAACTGCTTTGCGCTTGCGTTTTTCCAAAGGTGTTTCAAAGTGTCTGTGATACTTGACATCAGCTAAAATTCCTGCTTTAGAAACCTGGCGCTTAAAGCGGCGCAATGCTGATTCTATTCCTTCATTTTCTCCTAATACCACCTGGGTCATTCTGATTTGATCCTCTAATCGATATTACCCATTGTAATGCTGGCTTTACCTTGGGGAAACCTAGTTTATATATTTTGCCTTGTGTCTGAAGTAGCAATCATACTCCAGATTCGGTTTCAGGTATGGAATCAATTGCAAGTTGATACAGTTGGCGACGGGGAACAGAAGTCACTTTTGCTAATTCACGACAAGCTTGCGATCGCGACATTCCCCCAGCCATAAGTTTTGTTAAGCGAGCAATTAATTCTGCTTGTGAAAACTGAATTTCACCAGGTGAGGTTCCCGCCACCAGTAAAGTATATTCTCCTTGGGGTTGGCGCTGACAAAAACAAGCAAGTGCTTGGGCAGCGGTTCCCCGCCAAAATTCTTCGTAGAATTTAGTTAATTCCCGCGCCAGCACAATTTGGCGCTCGCTGCCAAAAATCTCTGCTAAATCCTGCAAAGTTTCTTGCAAGCGATGAGGAGATTCGTAGAAAATCAAAGTGCGAGATTCTGTTTTCAACGCTTGTAGATGTTCTCGCCGCGCTTGGGCTTTAGCTGGTAAAAATCCTTCAAAGACAAATCGCTCTGTTGGCAGTCCAGCTGCACTCAGCGCCGTAATCGCCGCGTTCGCACCGGGAATCGGTACTACTGGAATTCCAGCATCAACGCAAGCTTTGACCAATTCATATCCAGGATCGGAAATTCCTGGTACCCCTGCATCGCTGACAACAGCGATCGCCTTACCCTCAGCTAGCTGTTTTAACAATTGGGGAATGCGACGGTGACGGTTGTGCTCGTGATAGCTTATTTGGGGAGTTTTAATTTCGAAATGCTCAAGCAACTTTCGCGTGTGGCGCGTATCTTCTGCTGCAATCAGATCCACACTTTGTAAAATTCGTACCCCCCGGAAAGTCATATCCTCCAGGTTACCAATCGGTGTAGCGACAACGTATAGAGTTCCTGGTTTCGGATCGGTTTGCATCCTTTGTTTTTAAAGGCGAAGGCTCCAAGGCATTTGAGCGAATTTTTCAGTCTTCTTTGAGGACAGATGGCATACGCTCGCTTTTCGATGTCACTGCAGCTTGCAAATTTGTTTTCACTACACTGCCATCGAATAAAAGTATAACTTATCCAGCTAGCGGAAATAACCTCTAAGATAGAGCCAAAACTGAAATCAACTATCTGTTGAAGCTTTTATTTGCCAATGCCAAGCTATCACTTTTGTAAGAGGGATAATTACTTTTTTCCAGTTAGTCTGAATTTGTACTCAGAACAGCTAATTGGTTGCAAAATAGGTTCATTTTTTCCAAACTTTTTTGGTAGCTGGGAAAAATAACCGCCAAAATTTATTGGGAGTATTGGCATGAAAAATTTATTTTCTCGCATCGGTTCTCTGTTTGCACAACTGCAAATCAAGCGTGTTTTGATCGTAGTTTTCATTGGTTTTCTAGTACTGCAAACAACTAATGTGGCTTTTGGTAGCGATCGCCAAGACTTAAAAGAAAAAGTCCGCACCCGAGTAGAACAAAATGATGCCCAAAGACCGAAAACAACAGGCGAGTGGAATCAGCAAGCACGGGAAACTGAAGGCAATCCCAAAGAAAGACTCAATCGCATCGGTCAACAATCTGCAGAAGCTCTCAAAGAATTTGGCTCTGGCTATGTACAAGGCGCTAAAGAAACCGTTGGCGATGTCAAAGAAGGTGCAGCAAGGGTAGGTAAGGATATCTCTCGTTAACTTTGTTCTCCAATTGCTTTTAGTCGATAAAAAAGCACCGCGACAGACTTCGTGGTGCTTTACCTGCAGTCGTTGGTTTTTCACATACTTGCTAATTTATCTAGATGCAAGCAGCTGTGCTACCTCCGCATGGGCCAGTACTACCCCGGGTTCGTGTTGGAGAGCGGCGTAGTATTTTCTAGCAAAGGCGTTACCTAACTCTGATGGGGTGAGCAACGTGCGAGCACTAGCAGTCAATTTTTGCACTTCTTCCGGCAAAATCGGCTCGTCTGCAGCAAGCATTTCGTCGATTTGTACAACCAACTCGGAAATGTTACGCAGCCAAGCAAATTGTTCGTGCTCGATCGCAAGTCGAAGAAGCTCTCTGCTGGATACTCGTCCGCGCACCTTTTCATAGGTGATGCGCTCTGCTTCCAGCAACATTTTGTGAAGGTGCAGTAATTTGTTTCTCAAATCACGCAGATACTGATGTTGGCGAATTCTTTGTCCAAGTATGTTAGAAGTCAACGAAATCCATCCTCCCGTTTACAATAGCTTGAGTATTTTCTCGATTCCAAAGCGGAATTATCGTTCTTTGCCCCTGATTTTTTGCCGTCGTGCGTTAACAATCCGGAGCAACTAGCTAGAGCTAGTTGAAAATTTTGCCCTCGCCACTTCCTTTCTATTTTGACCGCCGTTTCCTCTTTGTCTGCAGCAAACAACTATTTTGTATCCAGTAATTATCTTTACCCCATTTCTGGCGCGATCGCCCCTGTTTCAAACAAAACCTGTTCATTTCACCTTCCCATTTCTTCGACAAAGGAACTACCTGTACCTATTGCCTTTATCCTCCAGGGTTTGAACGCTGCCGACTATTCGTGCTAAAGTCGTCATTAATTTCCTCCTTAGTCCCCTTGTGTGGAAATTCCCTAACTTGATAGCTAGCTGCAGGGCATGAAACTTATCCAGTTTTGATGAGAAAACTTCGATCGGATTGCTTGGTATCTATTCGTTTCAAAATCAAATTCTTGGCATTTATTTATTGTACTTTTAAAGCTTTATCGTATGTGAATATTCTCATATTAGCATAATAAAATATAAGAAACGACCAGGATTTCCCTACTTTTTCTTTTCCAAAAACTAAATTATATGTCGCTAGCGCATGCTATTTTGGGTTTGCTGCAACAACAACAAAGAACGGGCTACGAGCTGAAAACCAACTGCTTCGATCGGTGTATTGCTCACTTTTGGCCGGCAGACCAAGCACAAATCTACAAAACCTTGGATAAACTAGTCGAGCAGGGTTGGATTACCTGTACGGTGGAAATTCAAAGCGATCGCCCCAACCGCAAAATCTACAATCTCACCGAAACAGGTAAAACCGAATTACTGCGGTGGCTTCAATCTCCCCAACCATTAGCGACAGTACGAGAACCGCTGCTGGTGCAGTTATTTTTTGCTGCCCAACTACCAAACGAAGCTATTATTTACCTTTTAGAAAAACATCTGGCCCTGCGCCTCAAAAAGCTTAAAGAATTAGAAAATATACACCTGCCAAATCTGTACGACCAACAAGCAAACCGCGAGCAACTCATGCAACGACTCGTACTGGACCTAACAATTCGCAGAGAACAAACCTACATTGATTGGCTCAAGACAGCAATTGATGTTATACATCATCGTTAAGAGAATTTACGGAGGAAAGGATAACAACTCGACCGTTTTCAACAACAGTAGAGCTTTGAGAACAAATTTTTTGTCTTTGAGCAAGCGTAACATCAGTACGCTGTTTGTGGTGGTAGAAAGTTTGCTGTTGTTGAATTACGGCCAAACAAGCAGCAGTAAAGCATGACATATTTTTATACCTTTGAGTTCTACAATCAATTATCTTTATATCGAAAAATACCCCTTTTGGGGGTAGGGAAAATTTTGTACCTTTGCAGTCAACTTAAACATTAAATCGGAATAAAATCACATCGCCTTCCTGGACAACGTAATCTTTTCCTTCACTTCTGACCAAACCTTTTTCCCTTGCAGCATTCATGGAACCAGCTGCCACTAAATCATCATAAGCCACAGTTTCAGCACGAATAAATCCCCGTTCGAAATCACTGTGAATTACTCCTGCTGCTTGTGGTGCTAAAGTTCCGGCTTTAATTGTCCAAGCGCGAGTTTCTTTTTCGCCAGAAGTGAAATAGGTACGCAGACCCAACAGGGTATAAGTAGCACGAATCAAAGATTTTAAACCACCTTCTTTGACGCCTAAAGAAGCTAGAAATTCACTTCTTTCTTCCTCTGGTAATTCGATTAATTCTGACTCCACTTGCGCCGAAACAACAACTACTTGAGCATTTTCAACCGCTGCGATTTGTCGCACTTGTTCTACATATTTATTCCCTGTGGATAAATCATCTTCAGAAACATTGGCAGCATAAATAATTGGCTTAGCACTTAGCAGTCCCAATGGTTTAATTGCCAAAGCTTCTTCTGGTGTCAAATTAATTTGCCGCACCGATTTGCCCGCATTTAAAGCCGCAATTAATTTTTCCAATACTGTTAATTCCAACTGTGCATCTTTGCTGGTGCGAGCTTGTTTGCGAGTGCGGTCTATTCGTCGCTCTAGTTGAGCTAGATCCGCTAAAGCTAACTCCAAATTAATAATTTCAATATCCCGCACCGGATCTACCGAACCAGCAACGTGAATAATGTCATCATTTTCAAAACAGCGCACCACATGCACTATAGCATCAACTTCCCGGATGTGAGACAAAAATTGATTGCCGAGTCCTTCGCCTTGGCTTGCACCTTTGACCAAACCAGCAATATCTACGAACTCAATACGCGCCGGGACAATTTGTGCTGAATTGGAAATCTGGGCGAGAACGTTTAAGCGTTCGTCTGGTACTGCAACAACACCGACATTAGGTTCGATAGTACAAAAAGGAAAGTTAGCAGCTTCTGCCTTAGCATTGGCAACTAAGGCATTGAACAATGTAGATTTTCCAACATTGGGAAGTCCGACAATCCCGGCTTTTAGCATCTTCGCTCTAAAATAATTTCGATTGCAAACTAGACGAAATTCATTTTAGACAGGATTGGGAATTGTTTGGGGAATAGGACCGGGAACAGTTTGGGGAATGGGAGCGGGAACCGGTTCGGGAGCGGGGTTGGGTATGGGTTCGGGAGCGGGAGTTGGTGTGGGTTCGGGACGGGGTAAAGTTGGTTCTGGATCGGGGATTTGAGGTTCGTTGGGTAGGGGATCTGGTGTCGGAGCAATCATGGTTGGTTTCGTTAAAACTTAACGACTTTACTAAGCTAGATGACAAACTACAGCACCGACATCTTCCCAAATAGCTAATTCTTCACGTATATTTCCCAAGAAGCAGTTAAAAGCAATATAGTTTGTAGCGAGTATAAAGTACTTCCTAGCTGTGGGGTTGGGAAAGAAAATAACTGCTGCAGGTATGATATTAAAATTGGCTGAAAAAGTACTGCGCAGGTGATGGAGTTGAAGTTTTGTTAGCTTTTTCAAACAGCAAGTCAGGTTTTGTATTTGCATGCTTTTGTGGTTTTTTTGAGAAAAATGCTAGCCCAGGACCAAACACCTTTACTAGATGCTTTAAAAACTGATGCGGAATGTCCCCAAGCTTGTTTTTATACTCCAGGACACAAGCAGGGACAGGGAATTTCCCAGAAAATAGCTGATGTTTTTGGCACAGCTGCGTTTCGTGCTGATTTACCGGAACTGAGGGACACTGCAGCGATTCAACAAGCACAGGAACTTGCAGCTCAAGCCTTTGGTGCAGAAAAGACGTGGTTTTTAGTAAATGGTTCTACCTGTGGAATTGAGGCGGCAATTTTAGCTACTTGTAGTGCTGGTGATAAAATTATTTTGCCGCGCAACGTTCATTCTGCTGCGATCGCCGGATTAATTTTGTCTGGTGCAGTGCCGATTTTTGTCTATCCGGAGTATGACTTTGGTTTGGATATTGCCCATTGTATTGCAGCCGATGCTGTTGCAGCAGCACTGTCAAAACATCCTGACGCCAAAGCTGTAATGGTAGTTTATCCTACCTACTACGGTGTTTGTGGAGATTTAAAGGCAATAGCCAGTGTTACCCATCAATACGATATTCCCCTACTGGTGGACGAAGCTCACGGCGCCCACTTTGCCTTTCATCCCGAACTACCTGCTCCTGCCTTAGCTGCAGGTGCTGATTTAACCGTACAGTCTGCTCACAAAACCCTTGCAGCTTTTACCCAAGCTTCAATGCTGCACGTGCAAGGAACAAGGATAGACCGCGATCGCCTTCAAAAAGCATTGCAATTGCTGCAGTCTACCAGTCCTAGTTATTTGCTGTTAGCATCTTTAGATGCAGCACGGCAGCAAATGGCGCTGTACGGAAAGCAATTAATGTCCCATGCACTGCAACTTGCCCAGCAAGCTAGAAACCAGCTCGGCGAAATACCGGGACTATCGGTTTTCGACCTTACCTGCAAACAACAAAAGTCCCAGGTGAGTCCGGGTTTTGCGGACTTGGACAAAACGCGGTTAACTGTTGATGTTTCTAAGTTGGGTTTAACTGGCTTTAGTGCAGCAGAAATTCTCGAGCAGCACTTTGGTGTGACTGTGGAATTAGCGTCACCGCGCCATTTAACTTTTATTATCAGCTTTGGCAATACCCAAAAAGATATTGAAAAGTTAGTTGAAGCATTTACCTATCTCGGTCAAGAAAAAGAGGAGTTGGGGGTTGCCAGCGTTCCTTGTTTTTGGGATGATGTTATTAAAGTTGGGGACTGCCTGGCCGTTTCTCCCCGGGAAGCTTTTTTAGCCAAAACAGAAATATTGCCTCTACAACAAACTCCAGGACGCGTTTGTGCAGAAATAGTCTGTCCTTACCCGCCGGGGATTCCGGTGTTAATGCCGGGAGAGGTAATTAGTAAATCTCGGCTAGAGTATTTGCAAAGTATCCAGGCTATGGGCGGATTTATCAGTGGCTGTGCCGATGCCAGTCTGAAAAATCTCAGGGTGTTGCACAGCTAGCTGAGGTGAGATTCGTGGGTGAGATTAACGCCTGACTTCAAATCTGCGCAAACCTTCTGGTTCTTCGTAATGTACTGCCACATCCTTCACGACTGCTGCTGGAGGTCCTTGGTAGCACCAGCGAACCATTTCCTCGACCACTTCCCGCGCTCCTTCAAACACTGCTTCCACTCGTCCGTCAGGAAGATTTCGCACCCAGCCGCTCAATCCTAACTGAGTGGCTGTATCGACAGTGGCAAAGCGGTAGCCTACGCCTTGAACTCTTCCGGAAATGAATACGTGGGCGCGGATTTGCTGTGACATCTGTGTTTTATTTTGCCTGGACTGGCATTATCTTTACGAGATCCAGTCTACCTGAAATTACATCTGTAATAAGCTAGCGATCGCCTGCGGTACGGGCAAGATTATACTCACTAGCAAACCCATAGCCAGCAAACCCCAAATATCGCGTTTGTTATCTAGCTCCGTAACGTCGTTGAGGGTGGGTTCATCGATTAAGGGTATAAAGAATAGAATAATTGCCCACAGGAGAAATCCCGGTTGCACGAAAGAAAGTAACAATAATAACAAGCGAGACACCTGACCGACGATCGCTGCGGTGCGCTGTCCGAACATGGCATGAATGATGTGGCCTCCATCTAGTTGTCCTACAGGCATTAAATTTAAAGCGGTAACAATCAGTCCCAGACAAGCAGCTACAGCTACTGGATGCAGGTTAATAGCAGATTGGGGTGTAAGCTGACTTCCCAAGGCTAGTTTTGAAAAAATGGCTAAGAGAATAGAATATTTGGGATTGAGAGCATCGGGATTTAAAAGTCCTGTTTTTTCGCCGCTTGGCAAAGGAACAACTTGGGAATGAGCCAAACCCCATATCAGCAAAGGTAGTGTGGCGACAAAACCTGCAATTGGTCCGGCGATACTCACATCAAATAAAGCCTTGCGGTGAGGTACGGGACTGCGCATTTGAATAAATGCACCAAAGGTTCCCAAGAAAAAAGGTACGGGAATGAAATATGGCAAAGTAGAGCGAATTTTGTAATGCCTGGCAACGACATAATGACCGAGTTCGTGGATGCCCAAAATAAATATCAAAGTGAAAGCGTAGGGCAATCCTTGCAACAATATAGCTGGGTGAGATTGAATGGCTGCTATTGTAGGTACGACTCCATTGATTCTGACTCCCACTAAGGTTGTGGTGATTAAGGTTGTAAGTAGTAAAAGCAGTGCTAGTCCCGGGCGCGTTAACCGTTCTTTAGCTTTGGCAACCTGAGTGTTGGGAACGAGGACAAACAAAGGTTTGCCATCCAAACCTTCTTGAAAGATTAACAAAAAGCGATCGCCAAACTTTGCTTCCACATTTGCTTTGATCTTTTGGTAAGCTTCAGTTGGTTTAGCTCTAAGTTGACCCCGACAAATTACAGCTTGGGGTCTGTATTCAATATTTTGGACGTAATAAACAGACCAAGGAAAACAATTGCGCAGTTGAGTTTCTTCACTACTGTCCAGGGGACGCAAAGGAGGTAAAGGCTCTAAATTTCCTTCTTGGCTCGGTACCGATTTTGGTACTTGAGCTTCGCCGTGTTTGTTTTTTGGTAGTTGCCTTCCCCAGTGAAACAACACCCAATACAGCAAAGGACAGATAATCAAAGGCCAAATCACTAGCGAGGGCGGTAGGGGTTGTTTGGTACCGTGCATCAGTGTCCATCCCATCCATAAAAATGTTGGCATCATCAACACCAACCATAAAAGCCAAACCGGCGTCCGGGTGATGTTGCCGACACTGCGCTGCACCATAAAGTAGGTAATTATTCCCAGTAAAATCAGAAACCAGACAGCCATTTTATTTTCATAAAGTTACAAATTTAGCCTTGCTTACAGTCAACAGTATCGTAGCTGCTACCGCAAGCCAAATAGCGTTTCCCGGGAAAAGAAGTCTTATACTGAAACTGGAGTAAGCGTAAATCCCCAATTAGCAGTGTTCTCATGTGTAGTCCCTCGCCTTTGAAATCAACTCAGATACTTAAGCCACCACGAGAAGTCTTAGATGGTATTTTTGCATTTCCACCAAATCGGGACACTTTAGGAGGAACCGCTTATTTTATTGTAGGAAAAGAAAGTAATATCCTGATTGATTGTCCGGCAGTTGACCAAACAAATCAGGAGTTTGTACGAGCTTGTGGAGGTATACGCTGGTTAGTTATTACCCACAGAAGTGGAATTGGTAAGGCGGAACAATGGCATAAAATTTTTAACTGCGAAGTTGTAATTCAGGAACAAGAAGCTTATCTGTTACCAGAGCTTGCTCCCACAACTTTTACTCGGGAACTGACCTTGAATTCCCTTGTGCAAGTAATTTGGACTCCCGGCCATTCTCCTGGCTCTAGTTGCCTTTATTACCAAGAACTTGGAGGTGTGCTTTTTTCCGGACGCCATCTAGTCCCCAACCAGCAGGGTGAACCAGTACCGTTGAGAACAGCTAAAACTTTTCACTGGCCAAGGCAAATTAAAAGCGTCAAAACTTTAATAGAAAGGTTTTCACAAAAGACGCTGCAGTATATTTGTCCTGGTGCCAATACTGGTTTTTTGCGCCAAAAAGGCGCGATCGATAATGCCTACCAGCGTTTGGCAAATCTAGATTTAACAGCCTTATTACAGTTACAGGCCGTTCTTTGAGCGGAAATCATCCGACACAATTACACGACAGCAGACAGAATTTGATACCGTACGGTGATTGTGTCGGAGGGAGGAACTGTTTCTAAAGCTGCTTAACTACTTAGTGTATCTACCAAGACGACCCGGCGTTGGGAAATCTTCACGCCACACTTTTGGTGAATTGATATCGGTCTGCAGACAAGGTAGATTGCGTTTTCCTGTGGTTCAGTGACTTTTTGTGCAGACAACGGCTACAAGTGTTAGTAGCTTGCAGGGAGTATTTAAGTACTCACTACAAGCTGTGTGTTTGCCTTTAAGAATTGTTGTAGGATTTTACTTCTATCTTGTCTGGATGATTACCGTTAGTGTTGGCACTAATTTAAGTCTCTCCTGCTGCTAGAACTGAGTTTTTCGCTAAAAGTTCTACCGCAGCTTGGTATTGGGGGTCTAGTTCCGTACCGATTTGCTCGCGAGTCATCGGTTCGGAAGTAACTATTAAATCTGGTTTAATCCCTAATTTATTGATATCTTTATGTTTTGGAGTTTCGTATTTGGCAATGGTCACCGCCAGTCCTGAACCGTCAGATAGCTCGAATAAGGATTGAATTAAACCTTTACCAAAGGTGGTTTCTCCTATTAGCCGCGCGCGACCGTTGTCTTGCAGTGCGCCGGCGAGAATTTCACTGGCACTAGCAGTTCCTTGATTGACTAAAACCACTAGCGGATCGTCGGTTAAAGCCGGGCCAAAGGATTCAAAACTACCTTGAATGCCTTGGCGGTTGACGGTATAGACTATGGTACCAGAGTTTAACCACAGCCTGGCAACTTCAATTCCTGCCTGTAAAAGTCCGCCGGGATTGTTTCGCAAATCTAGAATATAGGCGGCGGCACCTTGTTTTTCTAAGTTGTTAATGGCGTGGGCCAGCTCCATGGGAGCATTGGCATTAAATTGAGTGAGGCGAAGGTAGCCAATGGGTATACCTTCGGGAGTGGTGCGCAAAGAAGCGATGACGGGATTGAGACTGATGCGATCGCGTACTACTTTAAATTCTTTTTCTCCCTCTCCATCTCGCTCGATCAAAAGCGTTACCAGGGTCCCGATGGGACCGCGCATTTTGCTTGCTGCTTCGTCTAAAGTTAACTTTTCTGTGGAAATGCCTTCAATTTTGAGAATGCGATCGCGCGGTTTGATTCCTGCTTTTTCTGCGGGTGAACCAGCAATAGGAGCGACTACTTCTAGTTTGCCTGTTTCTGGATTTAAAGCAATTTGCAGCCCTACTCCTGTTAGCTCTCCGGAAGTATTAACTTGCAAGCTGCGGTATTGCTCCGGGTCTAAAAAGCGTGTAAAAGGGTCATTGAGGCTTTTGAGCATTTCTTCAATCGCTGCGTATGCAGCTTTTTGGTCTGTCAAAGCGGTGGAGAGAACCTTTTGTCGCACCGCTGCCCAATTTTGGTGGTTAAACGTGTCATCCAAGTAATTGCGGTTTACAATTCGCCACACTTCTGCCACCAGCTTTTGTTCTTCAGTCAAAGCCATTGCTGGTTGACAAAAGCTGCTAAATACTATCCAAAAGGCCACAATCACTGACAAGCTCACCCGAAAAAGCCGTTTATACATGAACCCCATTTCTAACTTCACTTTCAACCCTAATTACCTATCTCAAAGCTTTATCTTGATTTATGAAATCTATCTTTCGATTATGTTACTTTTTTTATAGAAGTGGTTCCTCTGGAAATCAAGTGGGTTAAACCATTGATTTCAGCAATTCCCACTTTCCAAACGCTAAAATCTTCATTGTGTCCGGCATTTTGTCTGCGGGTGCAAAAACAACGCCATCATTTATCATTATTGACAGAGTGTTAACTTTTTTTAAACTATTTTCACTCTGAGCTCCCAGGTTGGGTTAAGATCCCAAAACCTAATGTGGATTGCAACCGGGAGATAAATCAACCGCGATCGCTTTTTAGGAAATTGAGACTGTATGGCCAACGTTTACGACTGGTTTCAGGAGCGCTTAGAAATTCAAGCGCTAGCTGATGATGTAACCAGCAAGTATGTCCCTCCCCACGTCAATATCTTCTATTGCTTGGGCGGAATTACCCTAACTTGCTTTTTAATCCAGTTTGCGACTGGATTTGCCATGACATTTTACTACAAGCCGACTGTAACGGAAGCTTATGCCTCCGTGCAGTATATTATGAATGAGGTAAGCTTCGGCTGGCTGATTCGTTCCATCCACCGCTGGTCTGCCAGCATGATGGTGCTGATGATGATTTTGCACGTTTTCCGGGTTTACCTTACAGGTGGCTTTAAAAAGCCCCGCGAACTCACCTGGATTAGCGGCGTCATTTTGGCTGTGATCACGGTTTCCTTTGGCGTCACCGGCTATTCTTTGCCTTGGGATCAAGTTGGCTACTGGGCTGTGAAAATCGTTAGCGGTGTACCGGAAGCTATTCCTGTAGTCGGTGTTTTGATCTCTGATCTGCTGCGGGGCGGTTCTAGCGTAGGACAAGCAACTCTAACTCGCTACTACAGCGCCCATACCTTTGTTCTTCCCTGGCTGATTGCGGTTTTCATGCTGCTGCATTTTTTAATGATCCGCAAGCAAGGTATTTCTGGTCCGTTGTAATCACAAGCTGAAAGCAACAGGCAAAAGCTATTAGTTTCAAGATTCAGTTGTTTGTTTTAAACTGAAGTAAAAACAATCATTATCGGCACATAAAAGACAAAAAATCAAACAAGTCTGTCTGAAGCTAATAGCTAATGCCTGGTAGCTAGCCAGTAGCTTGCTTTCAAAGAGACTTTTACTAGACCAAAGCAGGAGAGCACATTTAGAAATGGCAACACTTAAAAAACCAGACCTCAGCGATCCGAAGTTAAGAGCCAAACTGGCAAAGGGCATGGGTCACAATTACTATGGTGAACCTGCATGGCCGAATGACTTGCTATACGTCTTTCCCGTGGTGATTATGGGAACTTTTGCCTGTATAGTGGCTCTTTCCGTACTCGATCCGGCTATGGTGGGAGAACCAGCCAATCCTTTTGCCACGCCTTTAGAAATTTTGCCAGAGTGGTACTTGTATCCTGTCTTCCAGATTTTGCGTTCAGTTCCCAACAAGCTTTTGGGGGTTTTGTTAATGGCGTCCGTACCCCTGGGGCTAATTTTGGTTCCCTTCATTGAAAACGTTAACAAGTTCCAAAATCCCTTCCGCCGCCCTGTAGCTACAACCATCTTTTTATTTGGTACCCTAGTTACGATTTGGCTGGGTATTGGGGCTACTTTCCCCTTGGATAAATCCCTTACTTTGGGACTGTTTTAAGCCAGTAATTATAGCTTGAGTTTGACGCCTGTGAGTTTCTCAGCAAGTGCAAATGTACTTTTGAGAAAAGCTAGCAGGCGTCTATTTTAATAACCAGGGTGAGATTTAAAAATTGGAAGTTTTGGACTAAAATGCCATTCCAAAGTGTAAACGCAATAAATTACAGCAAGTACCCGATAATATTTTTTATCTACTCAAGTCAAGGTCAATGCTTACCATAGTACAGCAAGACCATCTGACGGTGAAAAGCGAACTGAAGCTGCTAAACCAGGTTCAACAATGGTTTGAGCAATTCTGCTTGCGACATTTATCTCGGCTTGGCTGGCCAGAAAGCCAACTTTATCGTCTCAATTTAGCATTAGCAGAAGGCTTCACGAACGCTGTCAGACATGCCCATCATTCCTTACCTCCAGACACTACGATTGAGATAGACGTTTGTTTGTGGATAGACCGACTAGAGATCAGGATCTGGGATTATGGAAAACCTTTCAATCCCGATGCGATCGCCGAACCGGAACCAGGTACTCTGCAAGTAGGAGGATATGGATGGTTTCTTCTGCGTCGCTTAGCGGATCAAGGGGTCTACGAACGCGGTGCGGATAACAGAAATTGTCTGCTCATCGTCAAGTATGGTCTACAAGGGCAATAAATTTCAGATTTCTTCCCAGCTTGGCAGAATTTCTGCTTGCGACGAATTTTGCTAACTGCAGTGACAAATTTTAACAGTAGTTATTTGTCGCACTCCTTGTTGAATATAAAAGCCCAGACCTTGGCGGACTTTGGTTTGGGTAGTTCACCTCTCTACAGACTGTAGAGAAAGAAAATCAACTTGACGTTGACTTTTAACAACCATTTGAATAGAGCGATTTGGTCCTGTGACCAAACCACGACGTTTCGGTTGGACGTCGCGGTTATCTGTTAAAGCCAATTCCCATCGAGAGAGGATGTTCGCAAGCACGACTTTCATCTCAAACTGGGCAAATGCCATACCGATACAACGTTTTGCACCTCCTCCAAAAGGCAAATATTCGTAAGGTGAAAATTGTTTTTCCAAAAACCGTTCTGGTCGAAACTGTTTTGGTTGCGGGTATAAATCTTCACGATGATGCGTTAGGTAAATACAGCCTGTAACTGTTGTGCCTGGTGGTAGTTGGTAACCGCATATTGATATTGGTGTTTTGACTACACGGGGAAAAGTGACCATACCTACTGGGTATATTCTTAAAGTTTCACAGCAGACGGCATTTAGGTAAGGTAATTTGGCGATGGAGTTGCAGTCTAAATTATTACCTAATTCCTCGATTTCTGGCAGTAATTTTTTTCGTACTGCTGGTAGTTTGTGAATCCAGTACAATGCCCAAGTCAAGGCAGTGGCCGTAGTTTCGTGACCTGCTATTAGCAAGGTTATTAATTCATCGTGTAATTGCTGCTGTGTCATTGGCTGGTTGTTTTCATCTCGTGCGCTCAACAGCAAACTGAGAACATCTGTGCGGGAGGGATCGTTTTGCTTTTGGCGTTCTTGAATTTCTTCGTAAATTAATTTTTTTACTTGTTCTCGCCGGCGTAGAAAAGTTCCCCAGGGAGTGAGGGGTCCTAGATCCTTTTGGAGAATCGGGAAATAAAGCATGAATGCTCGCAAGAAAGAACTGCCGCTGGCATCTAGTATTAAACTTAAAATTTCTTCTATTTTTTGAGCTCGGGGACTATCATATAATCCAAATACAGCTTGCATAATTACCCTGAGGGTAATCGCTTGCATAGCAGTCCGGACGCAAAAAGGTATGTTGGGTTGCCACTGGCTGATAATTTCTTGTGTGACTTTAGCAATCACTTCTTTGTAGGTGCGCATCCTTTCCCCGTGAAAAGGAGGCATCAGCAGCTGGCGTTGACGCCAGTGGGGTTGACCGCTTAAAGTAATCACAGATTGCGTGCCCAGTAAAGGTTCAAAAAGTGGTTCGCCAGGAGCTTCAAAATCTTGAGTATCTCTTGTTAGTATTTGCTGTAAACCTTGGGGATGGCTGACAAAAACAATTGGTTCACCCAGCTTTAAGGTAAAGATATCTCCATATTGCTTGGCACAGGCTTCCATGAGGGAAATGGGACTTATAATCCACTGCAGCGTCTGCACGATCGCTGGGGTTGCAGGACCATCAGGTAGTAGTGTTGTCATGGGTTCGATTACCAAACTGTTATTTTCTAGATGGTAATCAATTTAAATTGCCAACTTAATTGCAGTTGTTATTGAAGCTAATTATCTTTAGGTTGGGAAATAGCAATTAATCGTTACAACCTGAAAGTTGTAAAATTTTCGTTAACTCAGACGAGCTTTTTCAGCGTCTCCTCCTACTTAGTAAGGTATTTAGCATGACGGCAATTTCTTTGAAGGCAAATTCAACCCTTCCTGACTTTTGCGAAGGAATTCAGTATTTTGGCGAGGCTTTACCAGAATTTGAAATTTATGGAGCAACGGCTGCGATCGCTCCCGGTGAAGCGGCCATCGCCTCCGTGGAAGATGCAAAAGCAGTGTACCAAACTTTGCTGGCTGCCGATGCTTTACGCTACCTGACACTGCAAATTACGGGGAGTAAAGCTTCTGGTCATCCTGGCGGTTTTGCCAGCCAGGCGGAAGCTTATGCAGCGCTGGTCATGCTGGGTTATAAAAATATCATTACCGAAGTGGGACACCACGCTCCAGGGTTTTATAGTGCCATGTTCTTGGATCGTTCTTTAGAGGACATGGGCATATACACGGTGCAGCAATTGCGCGATCGCTTTCGGGAAAAGCATGGCTTGCTGGGACACCTCTCTGGCTATATTCCCGGCATTCTAGCACCGGCAGGGCCTTTAGGACAAGGGCAGCACTTTGCCATGGCAGCGGCGCTGTTGCACAAAGACAAGCTCTTTCCCTTCACGGTTGGTGATGGAGGATTGGGGGAACCGTATGTGATGAGTTCCATGGCCCATTTTCATACCGCCTTTCCTGGGGTGACCAACTTCTTACCAGTGCTGGTGTGGAACGGTTACAGTCAAGAGCACCACAGCATGATTTCTGCCAAAACTAACGAGCAGATGATGGCATACTGGCACGGTAACGGTTTTGAAGAAGTTGTATTAGTCGATGCCAAGGATTTTGACGATCGAAACCAACCGGGGGACTACGTTGATAGTACCGCCTTTTCCTTTGGGCAACGGCTGGCTTTTACCAAAGCTGTTTTATTGGGTGTGGATGAAGCGGCGCGATCGGCCTTGAGCGGTAAGTTAACCGTATTTATTATCAAACAATTAAAAGGTGCAGGCGTGCATGCCCGGGGAGCAAAATCTCACAATCTTTATCCCCAAGACACCTTAGATGCACCACATATTGCCAGTGCTTTGCAAGAACGTGCTTTACCTTACGCAGCTTGGCAATTAGTACGAACAAACTTTGAACGTGCAGGCGGTGGTCCTGCTGCTAAAACGGTGGTCACAGAATTTGAGTATCCTTTACCAGAATTAGGGGAATTGCCGTTAGAAGAATACCAAATTGGGGGTGAACCGAAAGTTTCTACAAAAGCCATGGGACGTTTGGCGATCGAAGTCGGACGGGTAGATAGAAATTTTCTGGTTACAAATGCAGATGGAAACGAAGCATCGGGAATTGGCAATATTAACCAAGCATTAAAGATTATTCACCCTAGTGTTGATGATTTATACAACCAGCAACCAAACGGACAAGTTTACGAACCTTTAAACGAAGATGCTTGTGCGGGTTTGGCTGCAGGTTTGTCGTTGATGGGGGCGAGAAGTTTGTGGTGTTCTTATGAATCTTTTGCTGTGAACGGATTGCCAATTTGGCAAACAGTTACGCAAGCAATGGCCGAGCTGCGTCGTCCTACTCCTTCAACGATTACCTTGTTGACAGCAGGTGCGTTAGAGCAGGGACGCAACGGTTGGACACACCAACGTCCGGAAATCGAAGCTTATTTTGCTGCCATGATGCGCAACGGTAATGTTTTTCCTTTATTTCCCACCGACGCTAACAGCATTCAAGTTTGTTACGACTGGGCCCTGAGGACAAAAAACAAGGGAATTGTAATTACAGCTAGCAAGTCACCCCTACCGATTCGCACTGATTTGCATATGGCTCGTCAGGGTTTGCGCGATGGTGCAGTGGTATTGCAGGAATTTCCTGGGGAGAAAAAAGTTGTTTTGGCTGCGATCGGCGATATGATATTGCTGCCGGTATTTGAAGCTGCTAATCTGTTAAAAACAGAAGGCGTGGGAGTAAAGATAGTTTCTGTCATCAATCCCCGGCGTTTGTATCGTCCTGAAGATACAGCTTGGGAAACCTGTAGCGAACCCGACGGTGATTTTATCTCTAATGAAAAATTTGCCGAGTTATTTGATGGCGATGTACTAATTGGCGTCACTGGTGGTGCAGCAGCGATGCTAGAGCCAATTATGTTGCGAAGTACTTGCAAGCGGGATGTTTTTGCTTGGAAGCGCGGCGAGACAACGGCGAGCGCAGGGGAATTGATGGCGCTGAACAATTTGAGTGCAAAGGCGTTAGTAAAGCGAGCAACAGATATGTTGCGCTAGTTAACAACAACGAACAAAAAACTACACACCCAATTTTTTTGGAGTCTGCTCGAACACAGAAGCAGACTTTTTTTCAATTTTGTAAAAACTCAATAATAGCTGCATTTACTTGTTTAGAAGCACCCATGGAAGCATCGTGACAGCAGTGGGGAAGGATTTGCAACTTAGAATTAGGCAGGCATTGATGTAATTTTTTGCCATGACTGACGGGAAACCAACTATCTTGTTCACCCCACATTACTAACGTAGGACAGTTAATAGCATGGAGATTGTTTTGGATTTTGCTGAGTAAATTCGGTTTATTTGCTTTCAAATTGTCGATTTCTCGTGCTGCTATTTGTATTTCTTCAGTGACTTTGGTGAGAGTACCGGGAAATTCAATTAAAGGATAAGTTATCCAGTAAACATCTTCTGCGGTCAAGACAGACGGATCGAACAGCACGTTGCGCCGTTCTATGGCCATAACTTCTCTCACTAACGGTGCAAATAAATTTGCCAAACGCAGGGTATCGATCGCTTGTACGATTTCCAAAGGAATCTGAGCAAGTAATGACATTCCCCAATGAGGTAAACGTTCGGCAAAGATAGGTACATTTATTACTACTAATTGTGCTACTAATTGTGGATGTTCTTGAGCCAGAGCTAGAGCAACTAATCCGCCTAATGATTCTGCTACAATTGCTACGGGTTCGTCACTTAATATGCGAATAATTCTTTCTAACTCTATTATTTGGTGACCGCTTTTTTCTCGACGAGATAAAGGTTTTTCAGAAAAGCCATAACCTTTGGCGTCAAAGCAAATGACGCGAAAAAATTGAGATAGCGGCCCTATAGAATGGCGCCAATTATAACTCCAGCTACCCATGCCGTGTAATAAAATTACAGGCTTGCCGGTACCTGCTTCTCCATAGGCAATTTGTGCAGGATAACCATTAGCATCGGTAATTGTAAGAATTTGCCGTCCTTGTGGAAAAGTTGCTTGCCACCAATCGTTCATTGAGAACCTCCTCAAGACCCCAGCGAGAGCGAAGTGGTGTAGGGAGAAATGATAGAGCACAATTAAGAGCAATTTGCAGATAATATCACGTTTGTGTGAAGGTACAATTTTTTTTGTGCAAACAACGATTCGCGTCCAACTTCAATCTGACATCGAAACGGCCAGGGTGCTGTCTCAAACGGTTGAGCAATAAACTCGATCGTTGTTTGAAAAAGCCTTCTGGTGGCCAGAAACGTTTCAGAAAAAACTGCGATCGCGTACTGAACGAGCGTTTGGTTCAGTTTGTTCCTTGCGGTGTGACGTTGGTTTTTGAAGACCTAGAACCTTTTTGGAGGAAAACTCAACCTCGCTTACTTGCATCGATAGAGTTCTCAGTTCCAAGTATTCGTTAATTACAAAGCCGAAGCTCTTTTGTGTGAAACTTGATGCGTGTTAATGCTCGTTACAAAGAGTCAAAAATGTTCATATTGAGTGTGAGAATCGCTTGTCTAGCGGCTGAATTTCCATGTTACAAGGTAACGCGGCGGTAAACTCTACAAGGTGGTCAAGGCTGTCTATTTTCAAGGGCCGGTGGGCGATCTCGGTTAGGGACAAGCTCACCGCAAAAGCGCAACTTCGGCAAAGAGTAGTTGACTTGTGAGAGTCAATCCCTTAATTTAATTACCGATTAACGTTTTCCACAGCAGTCTCACTACTAGCACAGACAAGGTTACTAAGGCAACGCCAACAAGCAACAATACAATTAAAACTAGAAGAACAAACCATTTATCTTGTGCTTTTCTTTGGTTGGGAAATCTAAGGTATTCTTCTAAGAGTTTGATGTTGTATTCATTGGCTGTCCAAGTAAAATCGAAAAAGTCTCCTATTACGGGGACAGCGCCTAGCAAGCCGTCAATAATAATATTAAAAACCATTCTGCCTATGGTTGCACCTGGTGCTCCCAGTCGTGCTGCTTCTAGAATAATGTAGGCAGACAGTAGAATACCCAAAAAATCGCCGCCAACGGGAATCAATCCCACAATGGGATCTAGACCGATACTAAAGCTAGTTCCAGGAATAACAATGGCTTTGTCTAGTAGTCGACTCAACTGGCGCAACCTTTTTAGAGTGGGTGCTTTCAGTTGAGGTTCCGTTGTTGAGAAGCGGGGAGGTGGATCGAACATGGAGGCGATCGCGTGTTTGTTTTGAAATTCTAAACATTCTACTCCGATCTTGCCAATTTGTAGGTATGGGGGGTTTGAAAGTTATATTTTTAACTCAACAACTGAGAAGATACTTTTTCAGTAGTTATAGTTATTACTATAATTTTCCTTGCTTTGATGGCATCTATGACTCAGGAAATAACCCAATGGCTGGTAGAAATTCAAGCTCTGCGACAGCAGGTAACAGAGTTACAAAAAGAACGGGATGCTGCCTGGGAAAGTGCGGAAAAATGGCGTCTGCTTTATAACACGGAAGCAGAACAGCGCCGTAGGGATGCGCAGCTGTCGCAACAGGCGATCGCATCTTTAAAAGCAGAAATCAACCGCTTGCAAGGAATTGAAGAAAGACAATTCCAGGACGGTGCGGCGTTGGCGGCAATTGAAAAACAAGTAGCGCAAATCACATCTGTAGAAGAGCTAAAAGCGAAATTAATTGCGACGCTAAAAGAGCGCGATCGCTTGCAGCAAGCGTTGAAAGCAGAGCAAGACGATCATGCCCAAACCCGCAAAAATCTCACTACTGCCTTGGGTGATGCTATTGATAGTTTAGCGCGGCAGCACAGTCAACAGTAAGCAAAAAAGCCCAGCACACAGCAGGGTGATTTCTAAAATCCCATCGCTGCGGCTACAGCTTTTATTTCTGGTTCGATACCTTGTTGAAATTGGCTTTGGGCGTGTTTGATAGCCGTGTCTGGGTCTTTTAAACCGTTACCGGTGAGAACGCAAACTATTGTTGCACCTGCAGGAACTTGGTCTTTTTGCTGCAACAAACCTGCTACGGAAGCAGCGCTGGCTGGTTCGCAAAAAATGCCTTCTTCTGATGCTAGCAGTTTGTAGGCTTCTAAAATTTCTGCATCGGTGACGGCATAGAAATTTCCCATACTTGCTGATTTAACTGCCATAGCTTTTTCCCAGCTGGCGGGATTTCCGATTCTGATGGCGGTGGCTATGGTTTCCGGATGGGCTACTGGTTTACCTGTTACTAAAGGAGATGCACCAGCAGCTTGAAAGCCCATCATCCGAGGTAGGCGATCGCATTTTTGTTCTTGATGATATTGACAAAATCCCATCCAATATGCTGTGATGTTTCCAGCATTTCCTACTGGAATGCACAACCAATCGGGAGCGTTGCCGAGGACATCAACTATTTCAAAAGCTGCTGTTTTTTGTCCTTCTAGTCGAAAAGGGTTAACTGAATTGACCAAAGTCACTGGATAACTTTCGGCCATCTCCCGTACAATTTCTAGAGCTTGGTCAAAGTTTCCTTTGATTGCCAACACCTCGGCGCCATACAGCAAAGCTTGTGCTAGCTTGCCCAATGCTACATAACCGTCGGGAATAATCACAAAAGCACGCATTCCGCCACGTCTTGCATAAGCGGCGGCGGCCGCTGATGTGTTACCGGTACTTGCACAGATCACAGCTTTGGCGCCAGCTTCCTTGGCTTTGGAAATTGCCATTGTCATTCCTCGGTCTTTGAAGCTACCGGTGGGGTTGAGACCGTCGTATTTGACGAATACACGGACTTGTTTACCGATGCGTTGTGCGATCGCGGGAGTTGGAATTAGGGGAGTATTACCCTCCAGCAGGGTTACGATCGGTGTTTTGTCGCTGACAGGCAAGTATTGGCGATATTGTTCTATCAGTCCAGGCCAAGGTTGGCGGTGAGATTTAATAGCAGACAGGCTCAAAGTCACGGGATTTGCAAGCAGATAAAAAGGTTTATTAACTAAGCATCAACGTTAGCTAGCTAGCTGGGAAAATTTTCCCACTTGTTAATTATTGAATGTAGATTGTCAGTTTATCTTTTTAGCTATATCCATGAAAAGTCCCGGGCTAGGTTTTCTGAAACTACTGTTGGGAACAAAATTATCTCCTTGTTGGTCATGGAGTCCGCAAGCTGTAATATGATACTCTTGCCCAGAAAAACTATACAATTATTTAATAAATCTTCAAATTGCTTTATTATAATATCTCTAATGGTGTGAGTTGAGTTTTAGATTAGTCAAGCAAGCAATGTCTACATCTGGTGTTTCCGAACTAGAGTCCCAAAGGATCCTAACAACAAAGTTGGATAAGTGTTTTTATCAAGCAGACCAGCAAGTGAAACTGCTGCACTTACAAGCGGAAGTGGACTGTCTGCTGCAGCAGCTACAGAACTTAAAGATGCAGCGCTTGGCGACGGACGCAAAACAACAATAGCTCAAGCAAGCACAATAACAAGAGAAGTTTGCTACTCAAAGCGCTGATTTTGCTCTGACCAGCGCTTGAGCTTGTAGGAGTTGCTGTCTTCTACCAGTAATGCCAAAGAATTTACTGTCGCGAGTTTGGCGATCGCCGTTAGGAACTGTCGAGAATTCGGGCCAAAATCTGTATATATTAACCGACTGCTGTCGGAAAAGATAAGTGTCCTGGGACGAGACGGTAGCTGGGGGCGATCTTGACTTGAATACAAAGATTGTATTGCTTCTGCAGAGATAGTTAACACTGTTTCTGGCTCACCGTTACCTGTTAAATCTATTTGTTGCACGGGCCAGGAGCCTAGCTTTTGTAACATTTCTGACAAGCTGGGAATCTTTGCGGGTGGTAGCTGTCCCGAAGCTTGCAAAGTGCTCCACACTGTGGGGAGTATAGTCTTGATTAGCAGTTGGTTTTGTTGATAGAGCTGTTGCAGGGAAATGGGGTTTGGTTGCACCCACTCCAAAGCTGCAGCTGTCAGTGCAAGAGGAGGTGGTTGGGTACCAGGGTCAGTAGCTTGAGGAATGTTGTCATCGCTAGCAGCTAAAAGTCGCAGTATTCCCTTTTGGAACTGCACAGCTTTAACTGTAGCTGCAATAACTTGCTGTTGTCCGTTTGCAAGCCAAACCACGATGTCAATAGTGGGATCGAAGCTTAATCCCAAGCTTTCCCAAAAAAACTTTGTCAAGGAGATAGGCGAGTTGTGGAAATTTGCAAAGGGAGGAAAAACCCAGCGCTGACCGTCGTGGAAAGCGATTACTTCTATTTGATACCAAGCTTGGGTTTTGGGGAGAGTTTTGGAGTTGAATAGCCACCATTGAGCAGGATTAACGCTGGCGATCGCCTTTACCGAACCCACAATCCGACTAGGGTGAGCAGAAGTAATTCTCGATTGTTGTGCTAGTAAACTTTGAATATACGCTAAGGACTGGGGAGAAATTTTACTTTGTTGCTGCAGGAAAGAATTAGCGCGTTCTTGTCCGTAACGAGCTGCTAAAATTAAAGCTGCCCAGGCTTGTACCTGCGGTTGGTGGGGATTAACTTGCAATGCTGTTTCTACACGAGTCCACAACCGTTGGGAGTCCGTCCGCAGTAAAGAATTTATTTCTTGAACGTTTTGCACTGAAGCTGCAAAAGTTTGCAAAGCTTTTTGCCAGCGACCGTCGATTAAGTCTGCTAACACTTGTTGACTAGGACTGGCCCATGTTTTATCTGCTTGGGCTTTGGTTAATTGGGAATGAAGGCGAATATAATCGATTTGTGTTTTGACTGTCTGGGGTATTTTGCCTTGATGTTGTTGGACAAGAGATTGTAACGATTGCAATGCTGGTGTCCACAGACCGCTACGAGCAAAAAGCAGAGCGTTTTGGTAAGCAGAATCCTTCAAAAGTGATGGTTGTAGGGAAATTTCTTCTAATTGAATGGGGTGGAGGACAAACTTGACTGGTTTAACTTCATAGATACGCAATCGCGGTTCAAAACCTACAGTTTGGTCCACAACTAGCTCTTGGGCGCCTGCGTTGGTTACTTGTCGCCATTGTGGTGGTCGTCCGGAAGGGCTTGTCCAAGATAACATCAGTTGTAGGTGGGTGCGTTCGGGGTTGTAGTGAAAAACGTGACCGTAGGCGATCGCTTCTGTTCCCGCTTCGGTTTTGCCTTGCAAATAAAACCAATAACCTGGGGATGGTGTTTGGGTTTCAAAACGTCTTGCTGCGGTTACGGGTAGAATTTTGTTGGCAGTTTGACGATCTAAACCAGCATCCAGCAAAGGGGCGAGTACAAAGGATTCTTCTAGTCCGCTTACAGGTAGCTGTGCTGCGAGATTGTAATATTTTTCTGGCTGGGATTTTACTTGTGGGCTGGACGAGCGCTGATAAACTCTAAGCTCAATTATATTTTTACCCTGCCCGAGCACTGGCAGTACAAAAGTTTCCGCTGTATTTTTACTTTCTAAATATAAAATTTCTCCTGCTGTCAAACCCTGTTTTTCGAGGTTGATTTTAATTTCCTGAAGGCTTTGAGAGCTTTGTTGATAATTGAGAGATTTTACCCATCCCGGTAAAAGCTGATTCAACCAAGTGACTGCATCAGGATCGAGTATTAATTCAATGCTAATCCAGGTAAAAGCTGCAATTAAGCCCACACTGCTTAACAAAATTGCGATCGCCAAGGTTGATAACAAGCGGTCTTTTGTGCGAGCAGGAGTTGTCTTTTTCTTTGGTTTTGGATGGGGAACGGCGCTGGTAACTTGTGCAGGGTTCCGAGGGGAAACTTGTCGTTTTTGCTTTTTCCAAAGGATTTTTTGTACTTTCTGGATCACGCCTTTCTTACTTTTAGCAACAGACTGATTTTGTCCGTGTGATTTTGGTGTGGGATGGACTGGGCGATCGACCATACTGTTATCAGTGAGCGAGCTTCTCAGTAATCTTTTTCTTTTATACTTTTAAAATCGGAGAAAATTAAAGTATTAATTTTTACAAAAATTTTTGTCATAAACGAGTAAATAAGCTAAATTAATCGCTAATAGGTATAAAATTAGTAGCAAATTGAACATAAAGTTGCGAACTGTACTTACATTGATATTAGTAGCAGGAGTTACTGGGCTGGCAAAAACAGCGATCGCCATTCCTGTTTCCACAGATGACCCTAGTCTGTTTGAGGATGAAATAGCGCAGGTTACGTCTGTTTCTCAACTAAGGGATGTACAACCAACAGACTGGGCGTTTGGTGCATTGCAGTCTTTGGTAGAACGGTATGGTTGCATTGCAGGTTATCCCCAGGGAATTTATGGCGCCAAGCGTGCTTTATCTCGTTATGAATTTGCAGCTGCATTAAGTGCTTGTCTGAAGCGGATAAACGAGCTGATGGAAACAGCTAGCAGTAATTCCACTAGCCAAGAAGATTTAGTCACTTTACAAAAATTACAAGCGGACTTTGCTGCGGAATTAAAAACTCTGCAAAATCGAGTTGATAATCTAGAAGCTAGGGCTACCCAAATACAAGTTAATCAATTTTCTACAACCACTAAGCTGAGCGGTATTTCTATAGTTGGTATTCAAGGGCGTACCCCAAATCGTGCTGATATTGCTCCCCGAGACGGTAAAAAAGATACTAGAGATTTAGGTATAAATACTAACGTTATCAACTTAAACCTACTGTTTTTAACTACTCAGTTAAGTCCCCGCAGTTACCTGTTTACAAGTCTTTTAGCTGCGGGTGGTTCTACAGCACCCAAGCTTAGCAATAACATCGCCCTTAGCTACGAATATCCTACCAACAATCAGTTGATCGTAGGCGATCTTAACTATCACTGGTTAGTTACAGACAACTTAGCTGTGATGGTAGGAACAGAAGGTGTGAGCACACTTACTGCTTTTCGGGGTCCGAATCGATTTGAAAGCGCTGCAACAGGACCGTTATCATGGTTTGCACAAAGAAATCCAGTTTTAGATATTGGATTTGGTAAGGGTGGGATAGCTTTTGATTGGCAATTTGCTAAGCGCGCTAGCTTGCAGGCAATTTATTCTAGCAATACTCCTGGAAATCCTAGAAAACGCAACGGTTTATTTGACGGTCACACAACTACGGGTGTGCAATTGCTACTGACACCTGCCGACGTTTTTGATATTAGTTTATATTATGTTAATAACTATTCCTCGGACGGATGCTTGCTCAGTTTTGTTGGTGACGATTGCTTAACTGTAAAAAATCCTGAAACAGGAAAATCAGAACCGCTACAAACAAATGCTATCGGTAGTTCTGTAAATTGGCAAATTTCACCCTGGGTTACTTTGGGTGGTTGGTTTGGTTATACAAATTCTTATATCCCTGGTAAATCAGGAACTGTGGAAACGACAAATTACATGGTCTATCTCAATTTTCCTGATTTGTTTGGCAAAGGTAATTTAGGTGGAATTTATTTTGGACAACCTCCAAAAATTGTAAGTAGTAACCTTCCTGTAGGAAACAACATTCCTGATTTTCTCGGTACTGGTTTAGGGCGTCCGGGTGGTCAACCGGGAAGGACCAATCACCTGGAAGTTTTCTATCGTTTTCGAGTCAGTGACAACATCAATATCACGCCAGGAATAATTCATCTTTGGGAAAGCGATCGCTCTCCCAATAACGATCCAATTACCATAGGTATTTTGCGAACTAGTTTTAGTTTTTAAGTCAGAATTGATTTGCTAAAATTTTTCCCATATTACTTTGAGCAATCTTCATAAATATTTCATAGCTGGTTTGCAAACCAAAATCAATTGATGGCAGTATAAGCTTTTTTAGCCAATTTCTTCATATCTGGATATTTCCGAAAGATTTCTGTTGTAAACACCTGGGGAAGGATATAAATTTTGAATAGTGAATCATCTACATAGCTTTTTCGGCTGAAGACTCAAAGATAGACCAAGAAATTAACTAGGCATAAATACATTTTTATTTATGCCTGTCTACCTCATGAAAGTTTTTAGCAACCAAGCCGGAGATTAAAACCACTAGGAATTGCATGCTTGCTGCTTGACTTTATTTAAGTGTAAAGCACATGTATTTTTCATGGCATGCAGGACTTGGGTTCCATTTTCAAACAATATTGATGAAAAATTGTTTTTATGCATCAATATCAGCGTTATTTCCTGTTCAATTTTTTCCTATTTTCTTCTGCAACAATTGCTATGCCTGCTTTTGCCGACACTTTCCAAGAAATTGATTTAGAAAATGCTAACGATTCTAGAAATGCATACTGGGAGTGGGAGTGGTATTGGGATAAAAATTTGCCAATTACCTTAGAAAATGTAAGTAAATACCAGAACAATAAATCTGATGTATCAACTCAAATAGTAGCTGAAAAAAGTGAACAAACTGCTAGAGTTCGTCAGCAACGCCTTCCCATATTTAGTAAAATTTTTCCAGCGGCTTTGCGGCAGTAATTAAAACAAAAATAAAACTAGGGGCGAGGTTTATTGCTCCTAATTTTTAATTTTGCTTTCCCAGACATACTTGCTCGTAACGTTTTCCAGCAATATCCCAAGTAAATTCAGTTTCTACTAATTGTCTGGCGTTACGAGATAATTCTTCTCGTAGTTTTTTGTGAGTAAATAAGTAACTAATAGCATTAATATATTCGGCGGGGTGATTTGCTCGCAAGGCAGTGAGTGATACGTTAGCTTGTTCTCCGGTTAGTCCTTCTAAACCGCGATCGCTCGCCACTACCGGTACACCTGCGGCCATTGCTTCTAAAGTTTTATTTTTAATACCGAATCCAGTCCGCATTGGCACAACGCAGACGGTTGCTTTGTGCAAGTATTCTACTACTGAGGGAACATCTGCAGTCACGGTAACTCCCGGTTTATCTTGCAGTGCCAAAACTTGCGGTACGGGACGAGAACCAATAATATCGAAAGTTGTATCTGGATAACGTGTTTGAATTTTTGGTAAAACTTGGTTGCAAAAAAAGCAGACGGCGTCAATGTTTGCTAAATTGTCTAGCGCACCGATAAAAATTAAGCGGTATCCTCCCGGGTCGCTACTGCGGTAGGGAAAAGATTCTAAATCCACACCATTAGGAATAACTGTAATTTCCTTATTGGGGTTCAATTGTTGCAGTTGAATTTTTTCTTCTTGTGTGGTGACTACAATTGCTGAAAATTTTGAGCAATACTTTTGTTCGTAGCGTCGCAGAAGCTGTAAATTAACTTTGTCTCTGAAGAAATTTTCGGAAACCCCTGCTTCTAACTGGTTGCGACAAGTTCCATAGATGGAACTGTGGACGTTAACTAAAGTTCGCACTTGTTTTTGGAAATGGGGTTTGACATAAATTTCATTCACGCTGTGTTCGCAGGTAATAACATCGCATTTTCCTGATTGTACAAAGCTATCGATCCACTCTTGCATTTTGCTCGAATAGCGATTTAAGACGCTTGGTGGAACTCCATCTTGTAAAAATGATTTGAAACGCTGGATTTTTGTCAGTATTCCACTTTTGGTTCCCAACTGTGGAGGACGTTCAAAAATAACTAAATTATCTACCCAATTTCGCAGTTCATCTATGTCTGTGTCTGTGACATTAGCTTCCTGTTGAGTTACAAGGGTGATTGCGTGACGTTGGCTAAGATATTTCAGTAAATTAAACGTTCGCACTTGAGTTCCACCGCGGGTAGGTGGATAGGGAAAAGTAGAAGATAGCATCAAAATGTTCATATATCTAATTACTGGGGAATAATACACAATGAAGCACAGCAATGTATATTCAATGACCCGTTGCTACAGTATATGTCAGTAACAGCTTATTGATAACCCTTATTTACATGCCTAAAATCAGCGTTTGCATCCCTACTTGCAATCGGGTAAAACTGCTAACTGCAGCTATTAAAAGCGTATTGCAACAGTCCTATCAAGATTTCGAAATCATTATCTGTGATGATGGCTCACTAGACGAAACGCCAATATTAGTATCACAATATCAACTTCAAGATCAGCGCATTCGATACATTCGTCACTCGCAAAATATTGGTAAAAGCAATAATATGCGGTCTGGTTTTGAGGCTGCAACAGGTGAATATTTTATTAAATTTGATGATGACGATCGCTTGACTCCAGATTTTCTAAGTTTTACTGCTGCTGTTTTAGATCGAGATGCGAGCATCGATTTTGTGAGCACCGACCACTGGATTATAGATATTCATAATGTCCGCGATGAAAGAAAAACTCAAGAAAATTCTCGTCGTTGGGGTAGAGCAAGTTTACCAGAAGGTATTATTGATAACCTTCTAGAAGTTGTATTCGTTAAACAAAGCTTGCAAATCGGTGCAACTTTATTTCGTCATCGCAGTCTTGAAGAAGTAGGATTTCTGCGCCCGAATTGGCAAAATTGTGAAGATAATGATTTGTTTGTACGGCTAGCTTTGGCAGGAAAAAAGGTTATTATTTACCGAAATTGTTAATGGAGTATCGCCTGCACCCAGAGCAACAAGGAATTGATAGAGCTATTCCTTATTTAACTGATAAATTGCAATATTTGAATAGTTATACTTTTACATCTCAAAAGTTAGAAAAGGTAAGGCAAAAGCGTTTGACACAAACCCAGCTGCTGTTGGGGTTGCGGTTACTGGAAAAGGGAGAGACCGACAAAGGAAGGAATTTTATCCTAGCAGGACAGTCTTTTTCTCCCATCAAAGCTTGGACTGGGTTAGGGTTGTCGTTATTACCAACAAACGTAAGACGTAGGGTGTTTGAATTAGCTAGGATTCGCAAAACGGATATCAAGAGTATATTTCGTAACGTTTATTTACATTGGCGAAAAGCAAAAGGTGATATGTTGTAGGTTACAATCGGAGATAGTTTATCTAATTTTAGATAGTTCATCAAATTTTGGATAGTGTATCAAATTTGGCTGATTAAACAATATTACTCAGATGAACGCGGATGAGTTAAAGTTCTTACTCAAGTTGTTGGGATGCGAAAATTATCGGTCAAGTCTTAGTGCTAGTATTTTTAAATCTTTCAAAAGTAAAAATAAGATTTGTCAAGATTTGAGCGATCGCGAACTGATAGATTATTCTCGCGAAATCACCGCAGTCAAAATTTTACCTCCCGGTAAAGCACTGTTGAAGACCGCTACCACTGAAATTCCCATTCCAGAAAAAGAACTGAAACTGCTACAAGCCATTAGCAAGATTTCCAAAAAAATTACCCCCAGTCAAATCAAAATCCCATCTTTAACAGCATCTGAGAAAGAAGCGATTCTGAAAAGTTTCTGCGAAAAAGGATTAATTGAAATAGAGACAAAACTTAAAAAAACAAAGGCTGAAGTTTGGCTGACAGAACGCGGAATAAAATACTTGCGAGATGAATACAACCCCAACAAGGGTACTAAACCTGTTATTAGCTTGGATCTTTTAAGCAACTACGTGCGTTTTTTGCGCAAAACTTTGGGAGGCGAGACAACAAAGACGAAAACCACTATCAGCGATGAACAAATCTTGGAAACTATCAAGGAATTAGATCGAGAATTGGGTAACAACAATTACTTGCCAATTTTTCATCTGCGACAAAAATTACAGCCTCCACTATCACGGGATGAGTTGGATCAAGCTCTTTATCGCTTGCAAAGAAGCGACAAAATCGAGTTGAGTACGTTATCAGATCCAACTCCATATACTGAAGAACAAGTAGATGCTGGCATTAAGCAAAATATTGGTGGTCCATTGTTTTTTATTAGTGTTAATCATTAATCAAAATAATATTATCTAGAAAAATTTTACAATCAACATAATATTATCTAGAAAATTTTTAGTATTTTTACTCTTTGGTTACGTTGTAATTATGCCGTCAATCGATGATATTATCAAACGCGAGCTCAATCCTTTTGACACAGTACAAACAGGTAATTTTTGGACTAGTACTGAAGATGCAAGCTTTTTAGTAGAATCTATTCATCAAAATGAAGTTGATGAAATTGCAGAAATACTAGATTTGGTGGCGATAACTCACCGTAGCTATAGTGTATTGCTTATAGGCGATTCTGGCTGTGGAAAAAGTTATTTTCTAGGCAGATTAAAACGCCAATTTAATGATAAAGCTTTTTTTGCTTATATTGGTCCTTGGGCTGATAACGATCATATTTGGCGACATGTTTTGCGCTATACAGTTGATAGTTTAATCCAAACACCAGAGGGACAGCAAGAATCTCAACTGCTACTGTGGTTAAAAAGCTTATCTGCCTTTACTAGGCAAAACAGAAGTATATGGGAACTATTACTTAGCGATCGCCAAAAATTTATTAATCATCTGAAAAGTAACTACGAACGGGAAGGAATTTACAACGCTGACGTTTTTTTCAGAATACTTTACGCTCTTACTCAACAGGAGCTTTATTCTCAGGCTTATGAATGGTTAAGAGGCGATCAAATCGATGAAGAGTCAATGCAAGCTTTAGGAATACGAAGATGTATTGATAGTGAAGATGACGCCAAAAATATTTTGGCAAATTTTGGCAAAATCTCTACTTCTACTTACCCAATAGTTTTATGTTTTGACAATATAGTAGATTTAACTCCAGATTTCAAACCCAATGTACAGCCTATTCTTAATATTAACACTACTATTCACAACGAAAATTTAAAAAACTTTTTAGTCATCATCAGCATAATGAAAGATACTTGGCAAAGAGCTGCTAATAATATTTCCCAATCGGACAAAGCTCGCATAGATAGAGAAGTCACGCTTGAATCTATCAATTTAGAACAAGCAGAATCTCTCACCACTTACAGACTACGACCATTGCACGCAAAAGCTACTCCTAGACCCGATTCACGAATTTATCCCTTGACCAGGCAATTACTAGAGGTTAATTATCCTGGTGCTAAAGCTTTACCTAGGGATGTGCTGAAACTGGGAAGAAAAAAGTATCAAGAATACAAAAAGTTCTTGAATGAAGCTAAAATTTCACTTTCCTCAAAAGATTCATCAGATGACTCCAAAAAACCTGCTATTCAAGTTGAAGTTGAATCAAAAACTCCGCCACCATCAAGAGACGAAAGAATTAAAGCTGAATTTAACCTACTCTGGCAGCAAGAGTACAAAAAATAGAAAGCACAGTCAGTAAAATATCTCTTCTCTCATCACCTGAGTTAATACAGATGTTACAACGGGCTTTGGAAGCCTTAAATATCCAATCAATAAGACCCAAGTTAGTTAGTGGTAAATATGCTAGTTATTCCTTTAGCTATCAACACCCTCATCAACAAGAAAGAATAGGTGTAGTTTGGACAGAAGATGCAAATATGACGAGTTTTTTCCACATTATGGTTGCCTGTCAGAAAATTATTCAAGAAAATCTTTGTCAGCGTCTATATTTAATTAGAATTAATGGTTTAGGAAACCCTCGACTTGAGGGACATAAACTTTACAGAAAAATTTTTACAGGCACCAACCACATTCACATCAGACCAAATTTGACTTCGGTTCATCATTTAGCAACTTATAACAGTTTAGTCAATTCTGCACTGGCTAAAGAATTAATTCTACTCGGTGAAACTATTCATTTACCAGAGTTGCAATCTTTAATTCGAAGATTAAATATTTTAAATCAATGCAGTTTATTGCAAGATTTAGATATTATTCCTAGACAACCAGTAAAAGATGAGTATTCACAAAAAGTGAAAGAATTTTTGTTAAATATTATGACAACCCAATTATTTATGGGAGTACCAAATTTAATTTCTTATTGTCAGCGGCAATTTCCTCAGGCTAGCGAAGCTGAAATTCAGCGTTTAATTGAGGAATTATGCCAGGAGAACAAATTAAGGATTAGGAATTCTAGAGCAAGATTACAAGAACAATTAATTTATTTTGTACCTCCAAATACTTCTCAATAACATTCAGTCATGCCATACCTGAATACACCTTGTGAAATCAGGATACAAATTGCCAAATTTGCCCTAGCAAAAACATTATGGCTCGATACAGAAATTGCAGGCTGGCAAATCAAGCGCCCACAATTATCATTAATTCAGGTATTAGCAGAGCCAATAGCTCATAAAGAAATGGTTTATATCCTTGATGTACTAAATCAGCCTGATTTGGTTGCATACTTTATTGACCAAATCATGATTAATCCTAACATTGAAAAGGTATTTCACAATAAAAGCTTTGATTTGAAATATTTGGGTGGTAGTTCTGCACAAAATGTTACTTGTACTTGGCAGTTAGCAAAAAAAATTTGCCAGCCTACCTTAAAATTCTCTAATTTAAAACTGAAAACTTTAGCTGTAGAACTGTGTCATTTTTCCAATGTAGATGTACAAGAGCAAAAAAGTGATTGGGGAAAACGTCCCCTAAGTCAAAAACAGCTAGATTATGCTGCTATGGATGTTGTGTATTTAGCGGCGGTATATAAACGTTTATTAGAAATTTCTCATTATAATAGTACTATTGATAATTATTTAGATATGAGTTCGAAGAGTTCAGAGTCATATCAAGATGACCGTCAAAATTGCTATTTATCTGCTACTAAAGTTAGAGTAGCTTTAGAGTGTCCTCGTCTATTTTATTTACATCATAACTTTGGTGGTAATAGTTTATTTCAACCAGAAGATAATCAACAAGGGGTTGGAATTAAATTTCATAAATTAGTTGATGAATTTATCAAGTTAGCTACTACAGAACCAAGATTTAAAAAAATATTTCAAGATAATTCCTCGCTTTTAAATTTAGAGGAAGTAGCCTCTCAAATGCAACAGCTTTTTTATCAGCTCAGATTTTATAGTTATTTAGAGGAAGCTAGGGTACAGGATGAAAGTAAAGCACAACTATTGTTTAAAGTTTGGCAAGGTTTAAAAGGACTAATCCACCGTTTTGCCAAATTGTTGGTAATAAATAGAAGTTATTGTAATTGGGAAAATCTTTTTAGTAATACTTTTATTTCTGAAGAACGGAAACTAGAGCATAATTTTGATTTGCCAGATGGAACTCGACAGCGAGTGTTAGGGGAATTTGATTGCTTAGTTTTTAATTGGGAATTAAAACGCCTTTGTGTAGTTGAATTTAAAACTTATCAGCCTGTAGATCCGTCAGCACAGTTAGCCCAGGTTGCACTGTACAGTTATATGTTATGGTGTAAGAAAAATTTGCCTGTTGATTCAGCGGTTTACTGTGTTTTACCAGAGTTTAAAGAATATACGTACACCTGGGAAGAGTTAGAAAGTACGATATATGAGTTAATTCCCTACAAATTGCAGCAAATGCGGCAATGGTTGAGATGGAAACCACCACATCCCAATCCGCCACCACCTACAACTCAACCTTACCTGTGCAGCATCTGTCCTCAACGGGAAAAGTGTCAGGCGTTTTTTAATCTCCCATCAGACAATGGTATTCGTGACAGTTCCTCTACAAATACCTCCACAAATACAAATAATAGTGCGGAATCAGCTAACGCAGATGCTATAGGCCAAGAATTAGTAACTATTCTGAAATCTTTTGGTATTGATACAGATTACCAGGGAGCAGCGATCGCTCCTAGTTTTATCCGAGTCAAGCTCAAACCTCATCTTGGAGTTAAGACTAATTCACTATTGAAATTATCTGCGGATTTGCAAGTGCAGATGGGGTTAGATTATCCACCCTTAATCGCACCCCAGGCTGGTTATGTCAGTATAGATTTACCTCGTTTGCACAGGCAAGTTGCGAGGTTTGAAGATTATATCAAGCCACAGGCATTACCAATCAACGCACCTGTCAAAATTGCCATAGGGGTGGATTTAGAAGGACGGTTGGTAGAAGCTGATTTATCCGATCCGAATACCTGTCACTTTTTAGTGGGAGGTACGACCGGTAGTGGGAAAAGTGAATTTTTGCGATCGCTTCTTTTGAGTTTGATCGTTCGTCACTCGCCAAAGCACCTACAAATCGTTCTTGTCGATCCCAAGCGGGTCACCTTTTTGGACTTTGAGCAGATGCGGTGGTTGCGTTCGCCAATTGCGAAAGAAAGCGCTTCGGCGATCGCGCTGATGAATGAACTGATTGCAGAAATGGATTTGCGCTACGAGCAATTTGAAAAATTGGGGTGTGGTGATTTAAGTAGTTACAATAAAATTTCTAGTCAACCATTACCTCGCATTGTCTGTATTTTTGATGAATACGCCGACTTCATGGTAGAGAAAGAATCTCGTACAGCATTAGAACAAAGCATTAAACGACTGGGTGCAATGGCCAGAGCAGCTGGAATTCACTTGATTATCGCCACCCAACGTCCAGAGGCCAAAATAGTAACTCCTGTGATCAGAAGCAATTTACCTGGAAGAGTAGCTTTGCGTACTGCCAGTGAAGCAGATTCTGATATTGTTTTGGGAGGTAAACAAGCAGAAGCTGCTTATCTTTTAGGTAAAGGCGATTTACTTTACAAGGTGGGTGCTCATACCCAGCGTTTGCAAAGTTTGTTAGTAACAAAGATCCAGTTGCCAGAAATCTAGACCAAGGGTAAACTACCCACAGCTAGCTATCAGTTCGAGTAGCGGTATATTCCCCAACCCGGGCTGGTACGATCTAACTGCTAAATCAAAGCACTACCAGCGACACCAATAATTTTGAGTGTCGTAAATCTTAAATCTACCAAAAATTTTGCCAGGATAACCAGACGTATAAGTTACCTAGATGGGAATGCGTCATCAGAGGAATTAAGCAATGGGATATGTAATTGCAACTGCAAATATGAAGGGTGGTGTGGGTAAAACAACCCTGAGCGTCAACGTCGCCACTTGTTTAGCAAAAGAATATGGCAAAAAGGTGCTGGTTCTTGATTTAGATACCCAAATTAGCGCCACCCTCAGTCTTATGTCACCTGTAGATTTTGCCAGACGCCGCAAGCAGCGAAAAACATTTAGGTATTTAATAGACCAAATTATTAATCCTGAACCTCAACCAAAACATACGATTACAGAAATAATCCAATCTCAGGTTTGTAATCTCCAAGGACTGGATTTATTACCAGGAGATATTGATTTGTATGATGAATTTGTGATTTCAGAAATGCTGCACCAACAAGCAGTTACTCTGGGGGAAAATAAATTCGAAATAATTTGGAATCGCTTTGAAAGAGTATTGCTGGCTAAAATCATAGAACCAATACGCCAAGAATATGATTTTATTATTTTAGATTGCGCTCCCGGCTACAATCTTCTCACTCGTAGCGCTTTGGCAAATAGTAATTTTTATATACTTCCTGCTAAACCAGAACCTTTATCTATAGTGGGTATTCAGTTGTTGGAAAGACGTATTGCTCAATTAAAAGATAGCCACGAACAAGAGGCAAAAATTAATATACAAATGCTGGGAATTGTTTTTACAATGTCTAATGCCAATTTGTTAACTGGCAGATATTACAAACAAGTGATGCAACGCGTTCATCAAGATTTTGGTCAGGAGAAAATTTGCCAAACGCAAATTCCAGTGGATGTCAATGTTGCTAAAGCGGTTGATAGCTTTATGCCTGCTGTTTTAAATACTCCTCAATCAGCTGGTTCCAAAGCTTTCTCTCAGTTAACTCAAGAGTTGGTAAAAAAGTTGAAAATGTATGTCCCCGTTGAGAGATAATAATAATTAATCGTCAATTCTCAAAACCTGTCCAGCTTCAGCCTACGCCTGCTTCTAGTTCAAAATTTGTGAGTTTGGGCTCTACAGCTAGAAGCCTAAAATTTCATACCAGACGCCAGCGCAGTTAACCTACGCATGGCGCTGCTGTCTTTGCTAAAGGCAGACTGTGGCTTCCTGCTTTTTTGCCTGCCTAAAAAGCTAAATCTCTGTGTGAACGTGGGGAATTGTATGGTCGATAACACACCGCATCTAAAATTTAGTTTATTTTAGACTTGGCCTTACTATACTTTGATTTTAAGTTTTATGTTAGATTTAAAATAATTTTTAGAATCAATCGATCAATCTTTGTATTCACCAAAGGTTCTTATTTATCCTTAATAAGTAGTAATAATTTTTTTAGGAATGCCGAGGATTCTAGTTATAGACGATGACCCAGCGATTTCAGAACTAGTTGCCGTCAATTTAGAAATGGCTGGTTACGACGTTAGCCAGGCCGAAGATGGCATCAAAGGTCAAGCGTTGGCTTTGCAACTGCAGCCAGATTTAATCATGCTGGATCTGATGTTGCCCAGAGTAGACGGGTTTACCGTTTGTCAACGCTTGCGACGGGATGAGCGTACTGCAGAAATTCCCGTGTTGATGTTAACTGCTCTGAGTCAAACTCAGGATAAAGTAGAGGGCTTTAATGCAGGCGCCGATGACTACCTGACCAAGCCCTTTGAAGTTGAGGAAATGCTAGCGCGGGTACGAGCGCTGTTGCGGCGTACCGATCGCATTCCTCAAGCAGCAAAGCACAGTGAAATTCTCAACTACGGACCGCTGACTCTGGTTCCCGAACGATTTGAGGCTATATGGTTCGGTCAAACAGTGAAGCTAACTCACTTGGAATTCGAGCTGCTTCATTGCTTGCTGCAACGACACGGTCAAACTGTTTCTCCTAGTGAAATTCTCAGGGAAGTTTGGGGTTACGATCCCGATGACGATATTGAGACGATTCGAGTCCATATTCGACATTTGCGAACAAAACTAGAACCCGATCCCCGTCATCCCCGTTATATCAAAACGGTATACGGTGCTGGATACTGCCTGGAATTGCCTAGCACGCCTCAAGCAAGCGAAACCGCAGCCACATCACGGGTTGAGTAAAATCACGTGCATCGATGGAAACAGATTGGGATAATTGGTACTCCAGGTTGTGCGCCCCAGGAGTACCAACTTATTTGATTAACTGTAGTTATTAATAACTATATATACATATTCGTCAGCAGTCAATTATGTTTTTCAGCTAGTTGAGGAAAGCTTGGCCAAACGATCTAACTCTTGTTGCATGCGACGGCGAACAAGTTCGTAGCAATAGCTGACACAGTGGCGGATGCGCGCATGGACAACAAACAGCTAGCTGCGTCGAAAGCAATGGAATATGCTCCTTGCCAGTAATTTGCACGCAAATCAGAGTGGTAGTAAAGCCATTCCCAAATTGGCATTACAGATGAGATAAATTTCGGACTCGCCGGTCCAAAGACCATCTTAGTTGTTTTGAACGGTTTTTGTTTATAAGTGGGTGTTGGCATTTTGCCTTCTGATTTACGTAGTTTGCCGACCGTTGATAAAATCAAACAAATGGTGAGCTAGCTGCAATTTACTACAAGGTGAAATCTTGACTTGACGGCCTTGCCGATCCAAAAATACTGCTTGATTGTTGTCACTGCCAAAACCACTATCTGGTAGATCTACAGGGTTAGCTACAATAGCGTCTAAATTCTTTTTGTGTAACTTTTCTAACGCTGGGGTAACTATATCACCCGTCTGGGCGGCAAAACCTATGAATTGCTGATGGGGTTGCTTGCGCTTGCACAGTTCGGCAACGATATCCGCTACAGGCTCTAAAGGCAAACACTCCGGAAGCGATCGCTTTGGTAATTTTTCGCGAGCATACTCCCGCGGCTTGACATCCGCCACAGCTGCTGACATTATAATTACATCGGCATTCAGTAAATGCCGTAGCATAGCTGCTCGCATCTCTTCGGCACTGACAACAGAAATTGCCTCTATTCCTAAGGGCACATTCCAGCTTGCCGGACCGTGTACTAAAGTTACCTTAGCTCCGCGGTGCAGTGCTGCCTGTGCCAAAGCTAACCCCATTTTCCCCGTGGAGGGATTGCCAATAAACCTGACCGGATCGAAATGCTCTCGGGTTCCTCCAGCACTGATTAACACCCGCTTGCCTGCTAAATCTCGCTTGCCTGCAGCGTGCAATAGTGATTGAATATAAGCCACGATCTCAGGTGGTTCTGCCATTCTGCCAGCTCCGATGCGATCGCAGGCCAACAATCCCGATGCTGTTGGCAGACTATGAAATCTGTTATCGGTAGATAACTGCTGCCAATTGCGCTGTACCAGTTGCTGTTCCCACATATCTGTATTCATTGCTGGCGCCAACAGAACCGGACATTTGGAAGCCAATACCGTATTGGTGAGTAAATTATCGGCCATACCAGAAGCTAACTTGGCAAGTGTGTTTGCTGTCAATGGCGCGATCGCAAAAACTTCTGCCCATTCACCCAATTCTATGTGTAACGGACGGGTATGTATTGGTTGCCAGAAATTTTCATCTGTATAGGCAGGATGGCGAGATAGAGTAGCAAAAGTTAAAGGCGTAACAAATTTTTGTGCAGAATTAGTGAGGATCGTTCGCACTTCTACACCATTTTTAAACAGTGTAGAAACAACTTCACAAACTTTGTAAGCGGCAATTCCGCCACCAACACCAATTAATACCCGCCTTGGTTGTGGACTGGACATAAATTTTCCTGCTTGCAGCAGCCATAACCTGAGAAAGTGTGCACCAGCAGAGAAAAATTGGCCTTGTGGCCAATTGAAGGGGGTATCTTCTTCTACCTCCTACTTTTTATTTCGCCCTTTGTGTTGCCTTATGCCGAGCGTTAACTTCCTTTACGCTTCATCGTAAGGTTCCAAATCTAACAGGTGGATATAGGGTTCAACTAACTCTGGGCGTTGGAAGGCGATCGCCCGCAACAGGTGCCAATCTTTTAAGCCTTCGAAAGCATTGCTGTAGTTGTCTTGCTCCAGACGCGTCGCTAATTTTTCTACATCTTGTGGAGTCATGGTAGAAATTTCTGTTTTGGAAATGCTTGGAGTTTTCATCATGCTCGCCCCTCCCATTAGCAGCATTTGCATCCAGCATGGGGTTCATTGCGCTCGAGGCACTCACCCAATATATCTTACTAATTTGAGGACATCAATTGCGTAAAAATTTTCCGGATTTCTACCAGACTTTGTAAAAATTTTGTAACCAAAATTGCTATCTAAACAGTAAAAACTGTGGCAGTTTTCTAAACATTGACGACAAAATTCTCGATTAATTTCAGCATTTGCGGTCGAATTTCGTGACCCATATCAAATTCATGGTACTGCACTCTTACTCCTTGGGACTCTAAAGTTTCTTTTGCTGTCACTGCTGCTTGGAGGGGGACAACTTCGTCGTATCTACCGTGCATAATTAAAACTGGAGGTAAAGATGCTGGATTAAAGCTGCGAGTTTCTAAGTTCGTTATTGCTCCAGGATGCAAATATCCGCTCATTACAATCAAACCTGCAACAGGCAATTTTAAGCCTACATCAAAAGTCATGGCCCCGCCTTGAGAAAAGCCACTTATAAATGTCCGCGACAAAGGTACGCCAGTGCTATTTTCTAAGGATTGCAACCAATCGAGCAGTAGTTGTCGACTTTGTGCCAATCCTTCGTACATATTTTCCCTGCTAAGGTCGTACCAAGCTCTACCGCTTGGCGAATAAGGATGAGGAAAGGGCGCGTTGGGAAACAGAAACTGGTAACTAGGTAAATTTAAAAAAGGTGCTAAAGACGCTACATCTTGTGCATTTGCACCCCAACCGTGCAAAGTGACGATCGATCCCTCGGGTGCTTGTCCGGTTTTGGCAGGAATCTGAATAAATTCTAAAGACAGAGACTTTCTCCTTTTATCCAACTCTCTTATATAGATATTATTAATGGCACAATTACAAACGTAAACTAAAAGGGATGGTCAAAACATTGTTTTTTGGCAAATCTGCATTTTTCTTCGATAGCTGTATATTTTTGGCAATACTGGTAGTTGCGGCTGTTAACTAAAAAACTCGTTAGTATTTTAGCAATAGGCATTGCCAAATTTAGCTTGTTATCATATGGATTGTCAAAGTAATGGCACCAAAAAAACATAAATAAAATAAGATAGTTAGCATTCCGGACTGCTAACTATTTTGGTGTCAAAGAAAATATAGGTTTGAGTAGATAAATTCTTATGAGTAATATTGTTCTGGTGGTGACGGGTGCCTTAACAACAGGACAACCTTATTTGCCGTATATACTGCCAAAGTTGTCAATTCAGCTAGACAATCATAAAAATAAAACAGAAAAGCCAAAACCAAGTCATTTATCTCCAATAGTTTCTCGGACTGAGATCGCGCCACCAGAATTTATCTTGGCAGATAGCAGTCCTATTTGGGGACCGCAAGCAGGTGCGCTTAGAAATAAAAAACAAATGACAAGACTTTCAATTTCTAACAATCCTGCTTTACCAACTTTGCGTTTTGGTAACACGGGTAATAGTGTCAGAGTACTGCAATGGTTATTATTAACTCACGGCTACGCTATTGAAATTGATGGTATTTTTGGTGCTTTAACAGAAACCGCTGTCAAAGCTTTCCAAAATAGACGGAATTTAGTTGTAGACGGAATAGTTGGTCAAAAAACCTGGTACCAATTAACAAAGTAATCAACAAATTTAACTATCGATACTGATGCTGTTGTAGTAATTGTTGTGCCCTGGGTTTATAGATTAAATAAAACAAAGCTTCTACGTAACGCAATAAATCCTCTCGGTTTTGTTTGGAAATAAAGTTCCAAAAACCGTAGACGCGTGCTAGCGATAGCAGCTTTTGACTATGAATTGTCCAAGTGTAGGTGCTGTAAACTCGGTCAATAGCTTGGCGAGAAATTTCATGCCAATAATCTGGATGTTGCTGGCATTTGTGCAGGAAATCTAGAATTTTAGTGGCTGTTTCTTCTAAATTGGTGGGATTGATATAAAAGCCATTAACTTGGTCTTGAATAATTTCTAGAGGACCACCAAATTGGGTAGCAAAAGTAGGTAATCCTGAGATCATTGCCTCTAAAATGGTCAAACCAAACGCTTCAAATAAAGCCGGTTGTACAAAGATACCTTGGCGATCGGCAATGACGCGGTATATTTCTCCTGAATCTGTTTTCGACAAACGTACACCCAGCCAGCGAATTTTACCTTGAAGATTGTACTTTTCAATAATTTGATAAAGTTTGATAATTTCTTCGCGTTCTTCGTTGTCTTTGGATTCTTCAGGGAGCAGTTTTCCTGCTACTAAAATCAAGTTACATTGTTGTTGCAATTGTTGATTTTGACCGAAACATTCAGCCAAACCGGTGAGATTTTTGATCCGGTCGAGACGGGCCATGGAGAAAAGGGGGCGTTTGTGGGGATCGTCGAGTTTACCAAAGACCCAAGCTGGATCTTCTAGGGTAAACAGCATTTCTTCCAGACGTTGGCGATCGCTTGCAACTCGGTCCTGGATACGGGTATAGGGAAAGAAGTAGCTTTCGTTAACTCCTGGCGGTACGACATTAAATTTAGGACTAAATAGTTCAATCCCGTTTACCACATGATACAATTCCGGCATTGTAAAACATTTGTAGGATTCGTATTGTCCGATGCTATCTGGTGTTCCCACAATTTCTTGGTAAGTGCTGCTAATAATAAAATTTGCAGCATTCATTGTTAATAAATCAGCAGTAAATTGCAATGAAAAATGATACTTATCTTCTAAATCCTGCCAGTAGAGATTGCTAAACAAATATTTAGTTTTTTCGAAAGCATGAGCAATGTTGCACTGGGTAACACTCAAGCGACGAGATAACAAAAATGCTACTAAATTGCCATCAGAATAGTTACCGACAATCAAGTCAGGTTTACCACGAAATTCTGCGAGTAATTCTTTTTCAGCATCGATGGCGTAGGTTTCTAGGTACGGCCAAATCTCAAATCGCGAAATCCAATTTTGAGTGACGTTAGGATTAAACTCTCGAAATGGTACGCGCAAAATCCAAGCATTTTCTGTACCGTAGATTTTTTCCAAACGTTGGTTGCAAAGAGTACCCTCACTATTGGGGATCAAGCGGGTGAGAACGATTACCTTTGGTTGTACGTTGAAAGCTTCTAAACCAGATAGTTTAGTATCTTGTTGCAGTTGCTTTTCTAAACTTTTTGCTTGGTCAAGCACGTATACAACTTGGCCGCCTGTATCGGGACGTCCCAATACTCCCTCTTGTCCAAACCAACCGTGGGGAGAGACCAAGACGATTCTAAAAATCATGGGAAGGCGAGAAATGAATGCTTCCAGGGTTTGGTAAAGGGCTAGTTGGCGTTTTTGGCGCGCAGCAGAGTCGAGCAATTGCTCGAGCAATTGTAGGGTTTGTTGAATGCGGATGGCGGTATTACCCCAACCTGGTTCGAATCCCATGGTTTGTAATTGCAAGCGAAAGACTTCGTAGGGTTCGTCATGAGGACGATCGCTAACAAAGGCGATCGCGCGTTTGACTTGTGCTAGAAGTTGCTGTGGAGATTGAATGCGATCGTTTATTAACAGCTGAAGGCCATTGTATTGATGTAATTTCAAGAACAAAAACAAGCTTTGCAACCATTGTTTGGGAGCTTGCGAGAATTTCCTGGAAAGATAGCGATTGAGAAACTGTACTCCTTTACCAATATTTTTGGGATTGCGAATTAAGGGAGAGTAGTCGTAAAAAGGACCGAAATCCAATTCCAACAGACCGCCTTGTTGGGGATGAAATTTATTTACCAAGCGATCGCGCAGGTCTAAAAGTTCCTGTACGGTCATTGCTTCCACATTCAAATCTGCTGTGATTCGACAAACTTCTTGACTAGCAATTTGGGGACGGACAACAAAACAGAAGCTGGAGACATCTTGAATAATTTCTTGGGTGTAGTAAACTAATTTTCCTAAGTGCGATGAAGTCAAAAAATCTTTTGATTTTTGATAATGCGAGCAATATTCTTTATATATATTGAGAATCTCATTCCGTAGCAAGTAGATTTTTTCTTGTTGGCGTACCTCGCTCAAGAAAGAACGCAAATCATTTTTCTCTTCGCTATTAATAACTGCTTGAATTAATTTAGACATGGAAAATTTTTAAAAAAACAAACTATCCTTGTAACTGAAAAGGAAAATGTTTGGAGATATTGCTTTCAATTTCATTATATTGTTAGGAAAAGCTTAATTTTTAATAATTAGCTGCGCCAGACAAAGGTTCGCCGCACAATACCCCCGAAAGTGATTTTTTTTGGGGAAAGATTTAGCGTTGTTTAACTAAACTGACAATTGCTTTAATTAATATCTCTGGTTCCACGGGTTTGGAAAGGTGCATCTCAAATCCAGCGGCGATCGCCTGCTGTTGGTCGTACTCTCGAGCATAAGCAGTTAAAGCAATTGCTGGTAACTTTCCTCCTTTTTCTGGTGGTAAGGCCCGTATCTGACGCATCAACGCGTATCCATCTACATTTGGCATGCCAACATCAGCAATAAGAATATCTGGAAGTTGTTCTTGCAAAGCTGCAATTGCTGCAGTGGCGGATGCGGCGGTAACAACGATCGCTCCTAAACTTTTCAGCATTGTGGCTATTAGTTCGCGTATGTCTGCTTCGTCATCTACAACCAAAACTCGCAATCCGTTTAAAGTCAGCTGCATTTGAGGTTGTTCTTGTTTATCAGTTTCCTCCCACTCTATCGGAACCAGGGGTAAGGAAACTGTAAATGTTGCTCCGAGATTTTCTCCCGGACTTTCTGCTTTCACCGAACCGCCGTGTAGCTTTGTCAGATAATGAACAATCGACAATCCCAATCCCAGACCGCCAAATTTTCGGTTTGTAGATCTGCTTTCTTGAGAGAAGCGTTTGAAAACATGGGGGAGAAACTCAGGACTGATTCCTTTACCTGTATCGCTAACTTGAATTTGGGCATAACGGTCAAAATATTCTAGCTTGAGAGTGATTTTTCCTCCTTCTGGGGTGAACTTGACCGCATTGGAGAGCAAATTCCAAACTATTTGTTGCAGGCGACTGGGATCTCCTTTGATTTTGTAGGGAGTATAGTCTAGAAAAGTTTGAATTTCGATTGCTTTCGCTTGTGCTGCGGGACGAATTGTTTCCAGGGCGGCCTGAACGACAAAAGCTAAATTCACCGATTTCATATTCAAACTCATTTTGCCCTGGATAATGCAAGATATATCCAGTAAATCTTCGATTAATTGAGTTTGTAGTTTGGCATTGCGCTCGATGGTTTCTAAGGCGTATTCGGTCGTTGCAGCATCAAATTTCTTTAACCGCAAAATTTGTGCCCAGGCCAGTATGGGAGTGAGGGGAGAGCGGAGTTCGTGGGAGAGGATCGCCAGAAATTCATCTTTAATTCGGCTGGCTGTTTCTGCTGCTTCTTTGGCTTGCTGCAGTTCTAATTCTACTTGTCTGCGACTGGTAATATCTCGACACACAGACAAAACAGTTTCAACGGAACCATCTTCTGCCAATTCAGGTACAAGACGAGACGACCAATATTTTATTCCTGTAGCGGCGGGAAACTCGGATTCATAAACAAGTTCCTGTTTGGTTTCAAAAACTTTTTGCAAAGCTTGATGCCAAGGTTTGACGATCGCTTCCGGATAACCGAGTTCCAGTAATGTTTTTCCGATCCACTCTTTTACAGGAATACCCATCTCTAACTCGACCCGAGGATTGATATATCGAAGGCGGAAGTTTCGATCGAAGCGGGAAATTAAATCGGGGGAATTTTCCACCAAAGCTCGGAATTCTTGTTCTCGTTGGCGAAGGGCTTCTACTGCACGTTTGCTGTGGGTAATGTCGTGAGCAAGGGCGAGAATTTGCTGAATCTTTCCTTGGTTGTCGAGTAGGGGTACATATTTGACGTTAAAAACGATGGGCTGGCATTTTTGACATTCAAGTGAGGGTATGGTGCATTCTCCTGTTTGCAATTTGCCGGTTTCGGCTGCTTTTAGCAGCAAGGGTAAATAAGCATTTGTAACTTCCGCAGGAAAAACATCTTCATCTCGACGCCCAATAAATTCTTCTAGAGTTTTGCCGCTAAGTTGCAGTACTTTAGCGTTGACAAATTGGAAACGACGTTGGGCGTCATAAAGCATGAACGCTTCGGGGAGGTTTTCCACAGCTAGTCGAAATCGGGCTTCCGAAAGGCGCAATGCTTCTTCTGTTTGTTTGCGTTCGGTAACATCAAGCGATGTTCCAATTAATTTCACAACTACTTGTCCGTGCTCGTCAAATACGGGTTCGCCGCGAGAATCGAGATAGCGAATGGAACCATCCGGGCGCACTATTCGCATATCAAATGCATAGGGAATTCCTTGGGCGATCGCTCGCTCTACTGCTTGTTGCAAAATTTCTCGATCCTCTGGATGAACCCTTTTTAGCAATTCGCCATAGCTTGGTTCGCCTTGAGCGGGATCGAGTCCCCAGTGGTGAAATGTAGTTTCCGACCAAGTAATTTTTTGGTTTTTGAGATTGAATTCCCAACTTCCGACTTGGGCGACTTTTTGAGCCATTGCTAAATGAGCTTCACTTTGGCGCAGGGCCTCTTCTGCTTGTTTGCGAGCTGTAATATCTAAAGCCACCCCTGTCATGCGCGCCGCTTTGCCGTATTCATCGAGGTAGACGCGTCCCTTGGATGCTAGCCAATGAACTGTCCCGTCTGCCCAAATAGTTCGAAACTCTACGTTGTAGTCATTTTCCTGAGTGTTTGTCGAAGACGTACTGTGGGCGATCGCTTGCTGTACTGCTTGAGCGATGCGTTCGCGATCGTCTGGATGCACGGCGTTGAGGAAAGTTTCGTAAGTTATCTTGACATCAGCAGCAGTTAAGCCGAGCATGGTTTGGGTGCCGTGGGAGCATATAATTTCTCCAGAGACGATATCAAAATCCCACATTCCCAAGCCAGTCCCTTCCACAGCCAAGCGCCACCGCTGTTCGCTTTCTTTTAAGAGTTTTTCCATTTGTTTGCGTTCGGTAATGTCGCATAAAAAAACATTCAGCCCGCCTTCCCACGGATAAGCGCGAATTTCTAGCCAAGTATTGAAAGGTTGACAAGGAATTTCAAAATGGACTGGTACTTGCTCGGCAACAGCACGGCGGTATTCTTGTTCTACCTGCGTTCCAGCCAGCCAATGCCAGTGCTGCCAATGATTTTTGCCAATAATTTCCTCGCGTGTTTGTCCGTTTTTGGCGGCAGCTTTTTGGTTGACATATACGATTCGCCAGTCTTTGTCCAATGCCACAAATGCATCTGTAATGCTATCGAGGATAGAGTCAATTTTGTTATCTATAGTTGTCCCTAATGCTTGAGTTGTCCCTAATGCTTGCAACTGCGGCTGGCATGTCGTGGCTGGTTGACGAAGTTGTGCTGCTGTTTCCCAAAGACGGGCGTTGGCGATCGCGTTGCTGATTTCCGCAGCTACGGATGTTAAAAATTCTTGGGTTGCTTTGTCTGCAGCTTGTTTTCTACTCGCTCCTACGACTAAAAATCCCTGAGGTTGGCTAGCCCCTAGCTGTGTTATGGGTAACACCACGGCTTTCTCTACATTTTTGACTTTGGTTGTGCAAGGGTAGGTGTACAAACCCTCGGGCAGGTAATCTGTTATCAAGGGCTGTCCTGTTTGCAAAACTTTGTCAAAATGCCAAACTCGATCTTCTTTTGTTATATCTATTACTTCTATATCCAGTGTTGATTCTAATTGACAGCTTGTTTTTTCTACCAAACGTGCTTTTTGATTTGGTTCTATTAAATACAGCAATGCAAAGGGTATGTCCGCAAAATTGCTAGCTAAGCTTTCCATGAGCAAACGACAGGTATCGCAGACGGTTTTGGCTTGACTACCCTTGGCAGCCAATTTTTGGATGGTTTTCAAGCGCCGTCGGGCGATGGCGTAGCGAGAATAACGGCTTTTTACAGTTCGGATTTTTTGGCTGCAGCAAACAAAAATACCTCCCACCTGACCGTTTTCATCGATAATGGGAGCGCAGGAAAAGTTTGCACCTATTTGCTTGCGATCGCTACTGGAATTAACAACCGATAGTTGGATGTTTTCGCACCAAACCCCTTGTTTTGTCTCCATGACTTTTTGCAGCACCGGTCCGAGCTGAGACCATAATTGCGGCTGTGCGCAAGTGATTGTTTGTCCTAGGGCCTGGGGATGCTTGTCTCCCACAAAAGGGATATAAGCATCGTTGTATAAACATATAAATTTGCAACTCCAATAAATAGCTGCAGGATAGTGGAAGTTAAGTAAAATGCTAACGGCTGTATGCAAGCTTTGGGGCCATTTTTGTCCAGGACCGAGGGGGGTGCTTTCCCAGTCAAAGCAACGCATGAGAACACCCATCTGTCCACCACCAGCAAATATGCTTTCTAGCGCATTTGTTTGCTTTTGGATCATTTCAGGTGCTCCTGAGGTCAAAATATACAGTTAATAATGTGTTGGGCGCAAATATTTTCCTGGTCTGACATACCTGGTTTTTACTTTTTGGAAACTAAAGAATTTTTTGCGCGTTTTTTCATTATTTGATTAGACACCTTAACCGTCTTGGATGGCAAATTAATTTGAGTTTTCCTTGACTTTTGTGAGTATTCTGACATGAGTTTATCTAAATATTTGCCAATGAGCGAACCGATCGCCTGGATATATCATGACGCTAATCTTACATTTTCTCTAGCTAGAATTTTGTGATTTTTAAATTTCTTCTCATCAAGGGGGTAGTTGGTTTCTTGAGAAAGATTACATCTGCCAAAAGATATAAATACGTCAGTAGTAGAAATTTAAATCTAAGAAATTTAAATCTATTTGCTGCAGTGCTCCCAAAGTCCGAGTTTGATGGTGGTGTAATTTTTAGCAATAAGTCAGATTTTTTTGAAAACAAATACGAACCATGTTGCAATAAAAATTCATTTATCTTATACGATTGTGGCAACAAGCTTAAAAATAAGTGAATTTAGGTCAATTTTTCTATGATACAACATTCCGGTCGGATGCAAGTATTTATAATTGCAGCATAAGCTCAATCAAAGGTCAGGTGAATTGAGAATGACTGAACATACTCACCATACAACAACTGAAGACCACAGCGTGGGCAACATTATTATTTTCTCTCTGCTTGCTTTGTGCGGTCTTACCTTTATCTTTTTAATGGGAATTTTTTAATTTAGGATCAAACGATTTTGTGTTGCCTAAACTCTTTTCCAGCAGCAGCAGCCAGTTTCGTGGTGGTCTGCTGTTTCGCTTAGAAAGCAAAAAGCGCTCAGGAGTGTTGCCGTGTTTCCACCCTCAGCGCCTCTTGATTTACACTTGCTCCTCACACACACCTAAAGATTATCACTGCTTGCAGCTAATGACAAGTATTTAATTATGAAGATTTTGTCAATTTTATAATTTCCAATTTCTAAATTAAATAAGCGCTTGAAAGTGTTACCCTGTTTCCACTTCCAGCGCTTTTTATTTTTAAGTTACTCCTCACACCCTACTTAAAAATAGCATTTATTATTTTGATGCAATAAAAATGCTAGTGCCAGTTTAATAGGTGTAACATCTGGCTTGAGATAGATTAATGCAAAAAGTGACGTACACCTGTGAAGACCATGGTTAGACCCAGCTTGTTTGCAGCTTGAATCGAGTCTCGATCTCGCAAGCTTCCACCAGGTTGGACAATAGCAGTAATCCCAGCAGCAGCAGCGGTTCTCACCGAATCCTCAAAGGGGAAAAATCCATCACTAGCAAGGAAAGCACCTTTGGCTTTTTCTTGAGCTTGTGCAAGAGCGATTTTCACCGAACCAACACGATTCATCTGTCCTGCACCTATACCTAGGGTGGTGCGATCGCTACTGACAACAATGGCATTTGATTTGACGTGTTTGCAAACTTTCCATGCAAATAGCAATTCTTCTAATTCTGCAGGTGTGGGTTGACGTTCGGTAACAACTTTCCATTTACTAGTATCGGTAACGATGTCGTCTGAAGCTTGAACGAGAAAACCACCTGCTATTACCTTTACGGTTTCTTTAGAACCGCTACTCAAATCTGGTAAGATTAATACCCGCACTTTTGACTTAGCCGCTAGAATTTCTTTGGCATCCTCTTCACATCCCGGAGCAACTACGCATTCTAAAAATGTCTTGGTTAACTCAGTTGCAGTTGCTGCATCGATGGAACGATTGAGTGCAACAATACCACCAAAAGCAGAAACCGGATCGGCATTCAATGCTTTTTGGTAAGCTTCTAGAATCGTGTTTCCCAGCGCTGTACCGCAGGGATTAGTGTGTTTGATAATTGTAGCTGCAGGAGTGTCGGAAAATTCTGCCACAATTCGACGAGCTGCTTCTAAATCAACTAAGTTATTGTAGCTGAGTTCTTTGCCTTGGAGTTTGGTAGCGGCCGACCACCCGCTTGCAGTTGTTCCACTTTGATACCAAGCTGCACTTTGATGGGGGTTTTCACCATAACGCAGAGATTGCAGCTGCTGTCCGCAAAGAATGTACTGTGGCGGTAGCGCAGATTCTAAAGTAAATTGTTTGCTCAAATAAGATGCGATCGCTCGATCGTAACTAGAAGTATGCAAAAATCCTTGCCATGCACACTTTTGTCGAAATGCAAAGGAAGTTTCACCGCCATTTTGACGCAATTCCTCTAAATATTCGTCATATTGAACAGGATCGCACAACACTGTTACATGAGCAAAGTTTTTCGCTCCTGCTCTGAGCATAGCAGGACCGCCAATATCTATTTGTTCAATCGCCTCAGCTAAATTTACGCCCTCTTTGGCAACAGTCTGTTCAAAAGGGTACAGATTCACCACCACTAAATCAATCGGACGAATTTGGTTGTTTTCCAAATCTTTTAGATCTTGCGGTAAATCCCGTCGCGCTAAAATGCCACCATGAATGCGAGGATGCAGCGTTTTGACTCGTCCACCTAAGATCTCGGAAAAACCAGTATAATTTTCTACTGTAAAAACCGGTAATCCTGCTGCGGCAAGGATTTGGGCAGTGCCTCCACTGCTTATAATTTCAAAATCAAATTCTTCTATCAGCCTTCGGGCTAGGTCAGTTATCCCTGTTTTATTAGATACACTCAGCACTGCCAGACGCGCCATAATCTCCCAGCTTTATTAATTCAAGACTGTCAACAGCTTCAAGATTATCGTACAAAACTTGGCAGTCAGTGCAAAATTTTCACGACGAGGTCGGGGATTTTTTTAGAGACTGTAGTAACCTTGTAGGGCGTGCATTTTTCACATTTTCGTAAAGTTTTGGATGATGAACGAACATATAATGCTCGTACTCGTACCAATGCATTTCTCCTTTTTCTTGGTTACACATTTGACAAATAACCCACAGGTTATCAAAGTGCATTGACAACCAAGGGTATTGCGCCCTAGGTAATTTGTGATCGATGTTTTTACCGCCCCTAAGAGAATATTTTTGTTCACAGATCGGACAAAGCCAATCTGAATTTTCTTCTACCCAGTTTCTACTTTCTTTGGTTGTTCCACATTCTCGATTACCGTTAACGTAGCGCCACTTGTCAAATTTTAGATAATCTTCAAAATCTTGACTAGTTAGTTTATGATATCGTTTTTTGCCAACTTTGTCTGCTAGCTTAAACAATTGCTCAAGACTTTTATCTTCTAAACTCATAGTTTTTACACTATAATCTCACAGTTCGATATAATTTGTGAATGCGTCGCTTGGAAGAATTTTTGTCACCAAAGTCAATAATTTCCATTTTGGTGTCAGGGAATAGTTTATCTATCTCTTCTGCAATTTCATTAACTTCTTGAGTTAATTTTTGATTAAACTCTTCTCTTTCTTGATAAGTAAGATATTTATTCCCAATCCGCTCTGCTTCTAAAAATAATTCTTCTAGACTTAAATCTTGCCATTTATATTTCTCTAAAATCTCTTCGATTTTCTGATAAAGATTAATAACATTATACCAACCGACATTTTTATAACCATTATCTTTCAACCATTTTTGATCTTCTTTTTTAAGTTGACTTCGTTTTTTTGAGTTAGCACTTTGAACCTGCCTATAACTCATATTTTTAAAAGTTCTTTTTTATTTTTTTACTTGCCATTTTTATAGCTCCTTAACCTAAGGTCCAACTAAACAATCTAATTAGCGCTTTTTTGATTTCATTTTCTTCATATTTAAGAAGTAACTTTACATCTCTTGCTAGTCTAAACTTAATTTCATGTACTATATTGGTTAAGTTTTTATTGTCTTTCTTTAGCTGTTCGTTGGCATCAGTTAATTCTTGATTTTCAGCAGTTAATTTTTGAACTCTATTAACTAGATAATTATTTTCAGTTTCTAGTTTTTCTAACTCTTTTTTCTTCTTTTCATTTAATTGTTCTAACTCTTTTTTTCGCTTTTCAAGCTCTTTTGTAGATGCTTCTAAATAGTGAATAGATTTTTTGAGATCCTCATATTCTTTTTTTAATGATTCTAATTCTCTCTCCGCCTGGTTCCGCATTCTGGCATAATAGGCGTTATTGCGACCAAGATAAGAATTTTTCTCACTAAAAGAGTGAATAAGTTTTACTAGAATTGGTTCTTGATGGAGGAGATGAAGTAATTCTTCACATTCTTCCTTTGTCAAGGGTTCGCTGATATTCTTGTTAATACTATATTTTCTTTTAAAAGATTTTGATACTCATCCTTTGATGCCATTTAGCTACCATCCAAGAATCGATTAACAAGCAGAAACTATTGCGTTAGAAAAATAGAGAAGCAGGTTTTGCAGCACTCCCCGATAATCGGACACCAGACCAGCGATCTAGGTTCCCCAGCACTGCAAACAGACCTCTAATACTATCTCCAACATCTAATACTATCTCCAACAACAATAATTTAATTTAGACATATGATTATACACAAATGATGGTATGTTTTTCGGTAAGGATACAAAAAGATATGCGTTCGCACTCAAGAGCTTTCTGGGCGATCGCTTCCTCTTGAGGCGATCGCTTCCTCAACAGCTTCTACAAACTGTTCGGGATTTTCAGGCGTGATCGTGACGCTTTTGTGAGTAAAACGGTCAATCAGTACAAAGTTGTCGAGTTGTGAAATATAGAACTCTAAAAAACCTCGACGATACGTCCACAGCCAGCCAAAGCCACCCCAAAGTCCTCCCACACCGATACGTATAGCCCAGCCAAACTCCTGTTCAAATATGTCGTTGTTGATAATGCGGATAGCGCACACATCTTGCATGGGGATCCGGCGTCGCCAGACTGGAAACACAATCTCCACGAAGTTACTGCAAACTACAAACCAGGATGGGCGACACCAAAGCCATACAGCTGCATATATGATGAGCAATAGAAATATGATACCGATACCTGCAAATGGCTGGCGCAATACCAGCGCAGATATGCCCGCTAAAAACGGTAATGTCCACAGTGCGATCGTCACTCCTCTGAAAAAAGGCGACATCGGTGCAAGCTTAAAGTAGCGACTCAAACAGAAAACTCTCCTAAATTTGCATGACAAAGATTATTTCAGGGGCTAAAACCCTAAGTACATATTATTTCAAGGGCTAAAGCCTAACTATAAACTTTTACAATTGCTCAAACATTACCATTATTTCTAGGACTAAAGCTGTGACTGCAAACTTTTACAATTTATCAAAATCTACTTGTACTCAAATATCTTCGTGTCAACATAGTATTTAACAATCGCTTTTTTTGTTGCCAATTGGTTGGTGTAATACTTTCAATTCCCCAGTTTTGATGGAACTAATTTGTCTGTGGTTCTGAGGATTTTGATTTAAGTATCCAGATACTAGAATTTGAGCAACATCACCGTGGGTGACAAAAATAATTTGCTTACCTTTGTATAGGCTGTCAATTTCTCTAACTGCTGACGTTACCCGTTCTAATACTTCATAGGTGCTTTCAACACCCCATTTTTTATGACACGGATTCTGGTAGTCTTCTAGCCAAACTTTTTGGTAGTTAACGTCTGGTGTGAGTTCCCACTCACCAAAAAAACGTTCTCGCAGACGACTGTCGTAATATATTTCCTTAACTAGGATGATTTCTGCAATCAGCGATGATGTTTGAACCGTTCTTAAAAATGGTGAACTACAAATGATAAATTCATCTTTAGTAGGGGTAGTTGCTAGGAATTGGTAGAAGCAGTCTCGAATTTCTTGAATACCTTTTGCTGACAGACCATAGTTAGCTATACCATTCTTAATATCGCTGACAATCAATCCTTGCTCGTTAGCTTTACTATAGCCATGGCGAAGAATATACAGAGTATTGGAAGAATTGTGTATGTTTCCCAGGTGGTTGTACATTCTCCAATTCCAGCAAGCAATGCAGTCTTGATGATGGAGACGATTGTTGCTTGAGTTGGTATTAACATTATGGAAAGTCTTGTTCATTTGGGTAGAACAGTGCAATAAGCCGCAAAAGTGCAACAACTTTTGGAAAAGTAGTATGCAAAGAAAAATCAAGTGGCTTGATTGGGTGTAACAAGGGTCAAGGGGAGTGTTGTGCGATCGCACTCCAGCAATCACCAATCAAAAGCAAACTTGCGACCTTACCATTTTTTATACGGTAAAAATTTTCCAGACATAATGACTTTGACGCGATCGCCTTTTGGGTCTTCTTCTTTTTCCACATCCAAGGTAAAGTCAATCGCGCTCATGATCCCGTCGCCAAATTTTTCGTGAATTACTGCTTTCAAGGGCATTCCGTATACTTGTATAATTTCCATAAAATCTATAAATGAGGGGATCGGTGGGTGGAACTGGTCCTAAGCCTTTTACAGGGTATTCAGTCAATTGTTGAGCGTAACTTGCATCCAATCCTAGCGCCTCAACTAGTAACTTTGCTTCTTCGGCGGAAGCACTTGCTTGATGGTAGATTACAGCTGCTATCCATACTTCATCGCGTCCCAGAATTTTTTCTAAATCGGCGAAAGTAAGTCCCTTGTCTTTTTTTTGCTGCTAGGAGCTTTTGAGTAATCTCAGGAATAAACATCTCTATCCTTAAAGCGTGGCTAACCTTGGCAAGAAGTGTATCGTTTCGCTTTGGTGTGGCGCAAGTTTTTAATTGCAAGGAAGGGAGTTTTGTAAAGTTAAATTGCTTTTTGTGGATAGTTAGTAGTTATTTGTGACAAAAATTTTGCTCTTGGCGTAAATTTTATACCAAAAAATCGGTTTAAGATCTCAAAAGGCAATAAAGTTGCTTAGCACTGCAAATGAGAACTTACTTATATAAGCTTTTTCAATGGCTAAAAAATCGCTAATTTCCCGAGAAAACTGGGTGCCAATGCAGATTAGCTGCTACAGTCAGATAGGTTTTTCTCATTTTACATTTTTATCTGCTAGTTTTTGTTCGGGCTAAGATTTGTAAGATGCCGTTATAACAGGTAGATGGATTTTTCATTCTCGGCATAACCGCAAGTATTTTTTATTTTGGATCGTAGTACATGACTTCTGCTGCTGAACTACCAGCTGGTGCTGGTGCAAACTTGACATCGCAACAACAGACCATGACGTCTGCGTCCGCCAGCCACAAGCAAGCTACGGGTATTTACGTAACCGTGCACGGACATTTTTACCAGCCACCGCGGGAAAATCCCTATTTGGATGCGATCGAGCGCCAAGCCGACGCAGCACCATTTCACGACTGGAACGAGCGGATTCACCACGAATGTTATCGTCCGAATGCTTTTGCCAGAGTGTTAAACGATCGAGGTGAAGTGGTGGGGATCGTGAATAATTATGAGTATTTGAGCTTTAATATCGGTCCAACTTTGATGTCGTGGATAGAACGTCACGATGTGGAGGTTTATCAGCGAATTTTGGAAGCCGATCGCAAAAGTTGCGAACGCTTGAACGGTCATGGTAACGCGATCGCGCAAGTATACAACCACATCATCATGCCTCTTGCTAACGAGCGTGATAAATACACGCAGATTCGCTGGGGGAAAGCAGACTTTCGCTCTCGCTTTGGACGCGATCCCGAAGGAATGTGGTTAGCAGAAACTGCAGTTGACTATCCAACTATAGAAGCTTTAATTAAAGAGGGGATTCGCTTTATCATTCTGGCACCTTCCCAAGCTCAGCGTTGTCGTCCCTTACCTACCAAGGAAAATCCCCATCCAGAATGGCACGAAGTTGGTGGTGGTCAAATCGATCCGACACGTCCCTATCGTTGCTATCTCAAACCAACACTCAATACCACATCTTCTAGTTTGTCTCCCAGGGATGATGGTGAAGACGCAAAAAAAAGCGATATCTTGATCTCAAACAGCGATCCCGAGTCTGTGCCCTACATTGATATCTTTTTCTATGACGGTCCGATTTCGCGGGATATGGGCTTTAGCGACGTTCTGTACAATTCCCAGCACTTTGTAGGACGAATCGGTGCAGCAGTGCGCGGGGATCGTCGCCCTACGCAATTAATTGCCGTCGCCACAGATGGGGAAACCTTCGGACACCACAAAAAAGGAACGGAAAAAACTCTCGCTTATGCTTTTACAGAAGAATTTCCCCGTCAAGGTTGGAAAGTGACAAACTTTGCCCACTATTTGAGTTTAAATCCTCCCACTTGGGAGGTGGAATTAAAGCCAGTAACTGCATGGAGTTGCGCCCATGGTGTTGACAGATGGCAAGATAATTGCGGTTGTGGTGGTGGCGGTCAGTGGCATCAATTATGGCGCCGTCCATTACGAAACGCCCTCAATTGGCTGCGGGATCGGCTCGTAGAAGTGTATGAAGAACACGGCCAGCAGTTTTTTCGCGATCCCTGGAAAGCTCGGGATGAATACATACAAGTGATTCGCGATCGCAGTTTTGCCAACGTACACCGTTTTCTTTGTCGCCACCAAACCCACAAATTGTCCGATTCGGAACGGGTAGACGCTTTGCGCTTGTTAGAAATGCAGCGTCATTCCTTGCTGATGTTTACAAGCTGCGGCTGGTTTTTTGAAGAAATATCACGTCCAGAAGGAACGCAAATTTTGCGTTATGCTGCGCGAGCGCTGGAATTAGCAGCAGAGGTAGCGGGAGTGCAACTAGAAAAAGGTTTTCTCAAGCGTCTGTGTCTGGCGCCTAGCAATGTCGAGCTGTTCAAGCACGGTGGTGAAGTGTATCGCCAACTCGTACTGACTTCCCAGGTTAGTTTTAAGCAAATTGCTGCCCATTACGCGATCGCTTCCCTGTTTAACCACCACAAAGCTCAAGGGTGCGAAGGTGTCTCTTGTACCAACAACGGTGCAGCCAGACTTCCCCATTTCCGGGAAAAACGTATTTATTGTTACAATGTCTGCGAGTTAGATTACCAACTGCAGCGCTTGGGCTCGCTCACAATGGCGATAGGTCAGTTGCAATTAGTGTCAGATATTACTTGGGAAAAGGAGCACTTGGTATTTGCAGTGCTGCATTTGGGAGGATGGGATTTTTACTGTTGCATTCAACAAATTGAAGGAAGGCGTGCTTACAGCTTGCTGAAAGAAAAACTGCTAGCGTCTTTGCAACAAGCTAGCGCTGCCCGCACTATTGCTGCCATGATAGAGTTGTTTGGGGATCGAGCATTTAACTTAGACGATCTGTTGGTTGAAGAACGCTATCGCTTGATGCAGGTGCTAAGTCAGGAAACGCTGTCACGCTTAGATCAGCTTTACATGCAAGCATATCGAGACAATTACGGCGTATTGATGGCCTTTCACCGAGAAAAACTAGAAGCACCGCAAGAATTGCAGGTAGCAGCGGAAATCGCCTTGAGCTATCGGTGCATGACCACACTGCGATCGCTGGAACAAGAGCTTGGCGAACTGCAATCAAGCATGAATTACATCCTGGAATTAGAAGCGATCGCCAACGAAGCAAAACACTTGCACTGTCGGTTGAATATCACCCAAGGCAAGCAGATTTTAGAGCGAATCATCCTGCAGTTATTGTGGCAAGTATTACACGATGTTAACGGCTGTTTGGAAGCTGATTTGCTGCGGTTGGAAAGGTTAATTGAGGTAACCTATCAGTTAAATATCGGTATTTCTCTTGCTCGTTCTCAAGAACTTTATTACAGCTATCTGCACAGTCAAATTGTACCGCAGTTACAACACAAAATTGCTGGCAACGGGGATGTTGCTAAATGGCGCCAACTGTTGAAATTAGGGCAAAAATTAGCCGTGGATGTCAATTTTTATTTACATCAATTAGGTTAATTTTCTTTTCCTTAGGTTGACAAAACAGCGGGTATTAGCCCGCTCAAATATACGATCGCTTTTGCAAGCAAATGGTTTATTTTTCAGTTTCTCGTTGTTGATTGTGTTGGCGCTCCTTGAGTTGGAGCAATATTTCTGCATGCATTTCTCGAGTGATAGGGTAGAAAAATGTCAAAAATAAACCGCAAATTAAAAAAATTGTCGAGACAGGACCAGTAGCAAAGCGAATGGCGAAAAGTGCAGAATCGGGTTGAGCTGGTAACGTAGCTTGTCCCGGTATAGCTTCTCGAAAACCAGATGCTTCTAATGCTATTCCTACCAAAAACAATCCAAAGGCCAAACCGAACTTTTGCAGCATCACCATAAAGCCATAAAAAATTCCTTCCCGACGTTGTCCGGTTTGGAGTTCATCTAACTCCATCACATCTGGCATCATCGACCAAGGAATTAGATAAGCAACAGAAACTCCAAAACCCGCCATCACAGCCAATACGTACATCAAAACAATTTGACCTGGCTGCAAGAAAAACAGCCCTACTTGTGCTATTATCCACAAGCTCATCCCCAGAAAATAAACCGCTTTTTTTCCTATTTTGCGACTCAAAGCACTCCAGACAAATAGCATTAACAAAGCAGTAGTTTGTACTGCAATCAAGAGCGTAGGAACATCTGATTCTTTCAAGCGCATGCAGTTGATGGCAAAGTAGGGGATAATACTGGCTGTTACCTGCACGGCTAGCCAGGAAAAAAGATAGATACCGATCACGAACAAAAAAGGTCGGTTTCTGAAGACAATTTTTAATTGTTCGCTAAAAGCAATAGGTGTATCTTCCTGGTATTGGGTGCGTTTTGCTTCAAAAGCCAAAATGCGATCGCGCACGCCCCAAACGCACCAATACAACGCTAAAACAGAAATAACGCTACAAATTGCTGCTAACACCATGTACTGTTGCTGGCGATCGCTGATTCTGTCAAAAATAATTTTGGCTAAGAGTAACGAGAATATACTGCCGCCAATGGAAAAGGCAAAGCGAAAGCTATTAAGACTTGTGCGCTCGTCATAATCTTGGGTGAGCTCGGGAGTCATGGCCGTGTAGGGTAGATTGACAACAGTGTAAAAAACCTGGGAAATTAACCCGATCGCCACATAATACCAAAACAACCAGCAAAGGTTGGTACTTTGGTCAGTACTAAATCTCGGTACGATCCACTGCAAAAAGAAGGAAATTCCAAAGGGAATGGCTCCGTAAAATATCCAAGGTAAGCGACGTCCCCAAGGAGATTTGGTTTTGTCGGTTAAGACCCCGACAATGGGATCGTTTACTGCATCCCAAATCTTACCTATCATTAAAATACTGCCAGCCAAACCTGCTGGAATTCCAGCTACATTAGTAAAAAAAACCAGCAAAAAAAATACCGCTATGTTGGCAGTAATGGCCGGTCCTAAATCGCCTGCACCATAAGCAAGTTTGGTTTTCAGATCGAGTTTTTCACCATCAGCGCTGTATTGCGAATAACGAAAAGGGGTAGAATCGCTCATATTACCTAGCGCTCATACTAAAATAAAAAGCTTGGTTGCCATTACGGCACAGTTAATTGCGCGTTTCGGAGAAAACCTCCGCAAAGCACTGCCTCCAGTATCAGCGATAAATTACCTTTCCTATGCCAGACCTTTACATTTCTTGGTCAGAATATCACCACAAAATTGAATTACTAGCTGCTCAAATATACAAATCCGGCTGGAAATTCAATCAAATTGTTTGTCTAGCTAGAGGAGGACTGCGGGTAGGAGATATTATTTCCCGTATTTACAAGCAGCCTTTAGCAATATTAGCCACATCATCTTACAGTAGCGCCGGGCAACAGGGAAAGCTAATTTTTTCCCAACACCTTACTATGACCACCGACAAACTGGGAGAGCGCATTCTTTTAGTGGATGACCTGGTAGATTCGGGAATCACTCTCAAACAAACCATTCCTTGGTTAAAGGCTTATTGTGATTATCCTATTGAGGAAATTCGCACTGCTGTTATTTGGTATAAGGCTCGTTCTATTATTGTCCCCGATTACTATGTTGACTATTTACCTGACAACCCTTGGATTCATCAACCTTTTGAACCTTATGAGTTAATGAGTCCAGCGGAACTGTTGGAGAAAGTGAGTCAACCGTGTTAGATAGATCGAGTCAAAACAGCGCCAGCAGCTAGCTGCTCCTAGCTTTTAAAACAACCACAACCACAAAGGCAGGGTAAATAGTAATACTATAGTACCTCCTGCCACTGCTGTCACTGCTAGGTCGCGATCGAGGTCAAAGGTTTCGGCAAGCACCAAGGTAGCGAAAGCTGGAGGCATGGCCGTTTGCAGTACCATGACTCGTGCTGGTTCCCCTGTTAAACCAAATAGTGGTAAGATATTGCCTATCACTAGCGGCACGAGCAGCATTTTTATTGCCAAGCCGATCCCCGCCTGTAGTAGGCTCTGCCAGGAATTAAGCTTGCTCAATCGCATTCCAATTAATAGCAGTGATAAAATCACGGCAGTCCAAGCACATATTTCCAAACAAAATTGAATGGTGGTAGGAATTGCGAGGTGACGCCACCACAAGCCAAAAGCAAAGCTCCACAGGGCTGGATTAATACCGATCGCTTTGAGAATTTGTCTGAAGTTGGGGTTTTTGCTGCGCAAATGTGCTGCTAGTGCTACACCCCAGCCGTAGGCGCCTAAGGTTGAACCCAGCAAGTCGTATAATAAGGCCCAGGCAAAGTAGTGGGTGCCGACTAATGTTAAAGTAATGGGATAGCCTAAATAGCCAGTGTTACCTACCATCGCCGCCAAAATCAAACTAGCCTGGGTTGCTGGTGGAGGAACTGTTTTTGTAGACCAAATTTGCCATTTTATCCCCACCCAAGCTAAAAAGGCTCCCAGGAAAACAGCTAACTGAGCGATCGCCGCTGCGAACCAAATCTGCCCCGACAAATCGGCTTTTGGTAAAAAATTTACAACACTTACTGGTATTCCTACCCAGAAGAGGAACTGGCCGACACGGGTAGCAACGCTGGTCGGTAATTTACGCCCTATAAAGAATCCCAACCATACCAGACCCGCCAGTTTGAAGTATAGTTCTAACAGGTTTGTCAAAAGTACACCTATTTTTCAGTATATAAAATGATACTGAATATTACTTACAATCTTTACTATTCTCCAGTTTACAATCTGGTATGAATTCTTTCGACAAAGCAGGAGTGAACCATTGAATAACGCTGAATTCTCTGGCAAGCCGCGAAACTCATTACCCAAGTCGGGAGAAGATATTCCGGTGGCTTTACGGGACGCTACCGATGCAGAATCGAAGATGGGTCTTCGCCTGTTGCCTTTAATAATTGCGGCAGTAGCGGGATTTATAATCCTAGCTATTATTAGCGGCTTTTTATTTGCGTTGACCGGACCGAAAAAAAATCCAGAATCTTTATCCTCCTCTGGTGGTCCCCAAGTTGGGAATTCTGCCAGCAATGCCAACAAAAATACAGACCAAAACGATCAAGTTTTAGGACATTTAGCATACTCGGAAGCACCCGAATCAGACCTAGTACCAATTTCTGCAGACCGGCGCGTCAAAATGCGCAAAGCAGCGGCTGTAAAATTTGAACAAATGGTGGCAGCAGCGCGCAGCCAAGGCGTGCATTTGGTACCTATTTCTGGTTTTCGCTCTATCAAAGAACAAGAGCAATTATTTTTTACCATTGGTGCCCAGCGCAATCAAACACCAGCACAAAGAGCGGCTTTAAGTGCTCCTCCCGGCCATAGCGAACACCACACGGGGTACGCAGTTGATATTGGAGATGGCGCCGCACCAGCAACGAACTTGGTTCTCAGCTTTGAAAAGACTAGAGCTTTTCAGTGGCTGCAAGCCAATGCTGCTCGTTTTGGCTTTGAAATGTCTTTTCCTAAAAATAACCCCCAAGGTGTAAGTTACGAACCTTGGCACTGGCGTTTTGTAGGCGATCGCGACAGTCTGGAAACTTTCTACAAAGCTAGGAATATCAAACCCCAGCAAACACCATCACCAAGGTAACAAAAGCTTCGCTCCTCAACAGCACAAAAGCATCCACCACTGTTTTATTTACAATTGATTCGATTCTGCTTGGGCAGATAATCAGGGCAATTAATTGCTTCTTGGCTCAGAACTTTGGTAGGATGTATGGCGCATTGAAGATAGCGGTTGTTTTTAAAATATTTACAGTTATTACAGGAAATTCGGTGATTGTACTTAATAGGAAACATGCGGCTGAGCATAGCTTTTCTAAAGTTGGGGTGTAAAAAAATTGTTACCAAGGCCACCAAGACACAGCCAAGATAAACCGACCAAACATTTACTGCGGAGGTGTTTGGGGAATTGAGCGGTGCTGCGCTCGTAGGAGAAACGTGAGTTGAGGGTTGCTCGACAAAAACTTCTGGCTGTTGCATTTTGCTTCCAACATTAACTATTTGCCCGCCCTGCACTCTTATTGCTAATGCGCGATAATTTACCTCGGACAAGCATTTTTCAGTAAATGAGGAACTTCTCCTCTTTACAACTCAACTAACCTGTCAAATAGGAAAGTGCCAGTATATTTTTCAACTAATCAACAATATTTAGCCAAGGTGAATTAAAGACGAGCAAGATGAAATCGAAACAGGGCTAATATAACTAACTAACTCTTGAGCTGTTACTAGTTTATCTATCCAAAGTTGGGTTTGCTGCTCTAAAAATCTTTCTTTGAGCAAGACAAAAATTAAACAATTAATTCCATCACGGATACATTTTCATCCGCGATGGCAGTAAACTTTAATTTGGATTGCGCCGATGTATTAAGGTCGGGCTAGCTTGATCTACAGGCATGAGAATCACTTGATTGATATTTACGCGTGCTGGTCTGGTAACGCAGAAAAATACCACATCGGCCACATCATCAGGAGTTAAGGGAGTTAATCCTTGATAAACTTGACTGGCGCGCTGGGTATCGCCGTGAAAACGCACTTGGCTAAATTCCGTTTCCACCATCCCGGGATCGACAGAAGTTACCCTAATTGGCGTTCCCAGCAAGTCTTGTTTTAATCCTTCAGAAATAGCTTTTACCGCTGCTTTTGTCGCGCAGTAGACATTACCGCCGGGATAGGTATAATGACCGGCAATGGAACCAATATTGACAACGTGACCGCGATTGCGACTCACCATTTTAGGAACAATGTAACGAGTCAGATAAAGCAAACCTTTGAGATTGGTATCGATCATTTCTTCCCAGTCCTGGAATTGACCTTGGTGAAGTTTGTCTAAACCACGACTGAGACCTGCGTTGTTGATGAGAATATCAATGTCAGACCAGGATGGAGGCAAATTAGAAATAGCAGATTCCACTGCTTGGCGATCGCGCACATCCAACTGTAACAAATAAACATCGGTAGCAAAGTCTTTGTGAAGTGCTGCAGCTAGATTTTGCAAACGTTCCCAGCGTCGCGCCGCCAAAATCAATTTCGCACCAGCACTAGCAAAAATTCTGGCACAGGCGCTGCCAATACCGCTACTTGCGCCAGTGATAAAAACTACTTGATTTTGCACAGAAAGCATTGTTAGTCAATAATTGATAATTAATGCCAACAGCAGTCACATTCGCCGCTATTTCACTATTTGCATGCGCTCGGTAATTGTTGTCGTACCACCTTTGCCCAAAATTACCGCCGAAACCCATTGACTCCCAGGTTTGGAAGGTGCTTTTCCAATTTTAAAAAGTCCTCCAGATGTAAGTAATTCTAAATCTACCGATGTTGGTTTGAGATATTTGTTTGCCTGCACGGGTTCTTCCAGTGCTGCTCCTAAAAGATAGTCGTCTCCAAGCGGTTCGAGAACGATCGCATCAAAATTATACTTTTGACCTACTTTTACCTGCTGCGGTACCCGTAAATCTACCCGGGGGGGTTTAGCACCAGAGGTAATTTGGGTACGTTCCGACAGGATTTCCTGACGAACAATTTTTCCACCCACAAGGCGCTGACGCGATCTAATGGTAGTTGATAAAGCCAAATTATCATTGCCGGGGGAAGGTAAAGTAGTGATTTTGGTAACGGTGTCGGTGACGATCGCTTTACCTTCTGGTTGCCAAGACTGCAAGATAGTAGTGTATTTCAATTTAGGATACTTTTTCCAAAAAGAAACCAAAGATTGCTCTATCGTTTGACGATTTAATCCATCCCCGTGGGTAAAATTAGGAGCGTAAAATTGCATCACTGCTTTGACATCACCCCGACTGGCGGCTAAATCAATTTGCGTTAATAATTTTTTCACTTCTGCAGGTGCGCTGCTGGGTGGATTAGCTCCAACAGATTTGCAAGTGGTTGTGGTTGTAAAACCAACTGTCAGGATCGACAGCATCAACCAACGGTAGGGACGTTTCCATAGTAAGGAGATAAGTTGATTCATAGGTGATTGTCAGTTTTGTTTCCCAAAAATTTTCCTTGTTTTCCAGTTAAACGCATCCAAGTAAAAACCGTGGTACATTCATTGGCAAAATAGCCTTCTAGAAAATAGGAAGGTTGCTTGATCTTAAGTTAAGCCAAAAACTGAATATGGTAACGGAAAAATGGCAAATACACCAAAAAGATTATTAATAGCTGCAAGCGGAACTGGCGGACACTTATTTCCGGCGATCGCTGTTGCCAAGCAATTGCCAGATTATCACATTGAATGGCTCGGCGTTCCCAATCGTCTGGAAACTCAGTTAGTTCCCCAACAGTATAAATTGAATGTTATTTCTGTGGAAGGCTTTCAAAAAGGTTTGGGATTTGCATCGCTGCTCACTTTTGGAAAACTCATCGCTGCTGTGGCCCGAGTCAGAAAGCTGTTAAAACAAGGTCAATTTCAAGGAGTATTTACCACGGGAGGTTACATTGCAGGTCCGACGGTAATCGCAGCGCGATCGCTCGGTATACCGGTAATTCTCCACGAGTCTAACGCTTTCCCGGGAAAAGTAACTCGCTTTTTTGGTCCTTGGTGTAGCGCTGTGGCGCTAGGATTTCAAGAAGCGGCTAAGTATTTACCCCGCGTGAAAACTGTTTATACCAGCACTCCCGTGCGTCCTCAATTTTGGCAAGAAGGTATCGAAGCAACCCTGGATTTACCCGTTCCCGAGAATGTTTTTCTGATTGTTGTTTTTGGCGGTAGTCAAGGTGCAGTAGCGGTAAATAATTTGGTGCGCCAGTGTGCAAAAGCTTGGTTTGATGCTGGTGCTTGGGTTGTGCACTTAACTGGCGATAACGACCCGCAAGCAAACAGTTTGCAGCATCCCCAGTATATTTCCTTGCCATTTTACAACAATATGGCCGCGCTGTTGCGACGAGCAAATCTAGCTATTAGTCGTTCTGGCGCTGGTAGTTTAGCAGAATTGGCCGCCTGCGGTACGCCTGCTATTTTGATTCCTTACCCTTTTGCAGCTGAGGATCATCAAACCTACAACGCCAAGGTCTTTACTTCAGCTGGTGCGGCGTTAATGTTTCCACAATCGCAAGTTTCGCCCCAACTGTTGCAAACAGAGGTTTTGCGCTTGTTGAATTCACCGCTGCAGCTGCAAGCAATGCGGGAAAAAGCCAAGGCGCTCGCAACTTTTGATAGTGCCGAAAAATTAGCACAGTTGGTGCGTGAGGTGGTGGAAAGGTAAACTAATTTTACTTAACTTCATCTCTGATTGCAGGCAACGGCTAATAGTAACTATGGTTGTGGTTTGTTATGTATCTTTACTAACTGTATTCCTACTCCCGTTCCTCGGTTGCTCAGCTAGCTGTGAGCAAGACCCCAAAAACTATTTTCACAACGTGAAATTTTCTCAAGCCACTAAGGAGATTGACGCTAAAACTGCCCTGAATTTAGTATGGAAATTGCCCCAAGTACAACGCAAAGCAAAAGAAATTGAACGACTTTCCAAAGGAAGTATACGTGTAGCAGCAGCTATTGATAGTTATCCTACTTCCCAGCAACCTTACTACACGATTAAAGTATTTGAAAATCATCTAAACTATGTTCATACAATCTACTGGTTCCGGGTTTTAACTCCCAGCGGTACTGTTCAAGTACTGGATATTTTGCAGAATGAATACGTATCATTAGATCGATGGAAACCTAATTAAATCTTTGGTTGTACTACGCGATCGCCCCAACAAAATGTCTGCGCCCAAACCCGTAAACCTTTGGAAATACAAACCTTGGTGGTGTCAACCGTGGTCAATTTTCTTGACAGGCTTGACCCTCATTGCCGGCAGTTGGATAGTATTTAAAACTGTCTGGCTCACAGTTATTATTTCTATTCCCATTCTTGTGTGGATGGGGTTTTTCTTGTTACTTTGGCCAGCATTAATAGTGCGCGGCGGTGATTTGGAAAAGTTCTATCCATTAATGCCAAATCAAACCACAGAGGAAGATAAATAAATTGCACGGGGAAGGTTATTTCCCCACATCCACTCCCGTTCTCAAACGTGTCATTTCAAACAGCTGTTGGGCGTTCTTTCCCAAAAAACCATCAAAAAGCACGAACTTACCAGGTTCTACTTCTATAGGATAACGCTGAGCTATTTCGTAATAGGCGTAGGTCCAAGGAATTTGAATTTCCGTATCCGTGGAGTCATCTAATACTGTTACGATTTCCATAACTGCTTGGGTTGCTGTTTGTCGCAAACCACAGCTAGCATCACCTTCAATCTCGGCTTTCATGGGTACGCCCAAATTAGCTAAACCACGAGCTGTAGTATCTATATCGGGATATTCTGGAGTATTTTGACGGTTGACATAACCTGTAAAGTGATTGACTGCATAACCGTGCAGCAACACCCAAGCGCCGTATTGAGTATTTTTGTTTACTTCTTCTACCACGGAACGCCGGGGAGGTTGCCAAGGACACGTGAAAACTTTTTGCAATTCCCTGGCAAGGCGATCGCTATTTCGGTTGTATGTATCAAACAAAGCAGAAAAGCTAAATAAATTTACACCCGATACTGTTTTCTCAATCAATTGAGCAGTTTTTTTCGGCAATTCCTCCACTATTAATTCACTGATAAATAACTTCGGCAAATCATATTCCTCTTGCTGGGGATGGCGATAATGACGGGCGTAAATATGACTTTCTGGAAAAGTGTACTCTCCTGCTGCTTCGTAACCTAAAGCTTCGGCTAGCTGAGCTAAATAGTCAATTCCCAAATTGACCTTGCCATGGGAACTATCCACTGTGAGACGCAAAGACCGAAAGGCTATATGATCGTTAACAACAGTTCCACCAGCGCTGGTTATCATTTTGGCATAGGTTTGAGCATAACTTACCCTGGCGCTGTATTCTTTCCAAAGCAACTCCCAAAGTTCGTGGGCAAGTAAACGCTTCATAGGAATATCCTAATTCATGTTTCATACAGTAGCGCAAAATTGCTGTTTCATAGAATTTCGATCGCAAATTTCGCTAGAAAGCACGGTAGTGAAATTCTCCCTTCACAAACTACTACCACCAGCATATCTGCGGTTTCCTAGCTCGTTTGTGCTATCTCAGCAACTATTTTGGCAACATGTATGTTAAACTTGCTGTAGGAAAAACATGAATTTATTGCTCCCAAGCGAGCGCTGAAATTGTCAGAGCAGTGAAAGGTCATTTTCAAGAAGCTGCAGCTATTTGTGACGGAGAAAAACAGGTTCATGAAGCAAGACGGGAAGCTTTGTAACAACTTGAAGTCGATCAGAACTCGCTTGGGTATGAGTCAGCAAGACTTAGCTAACTTAGCTGGCGTCACCCGTCAAACTATTAGTGGCGTAGAATCGGGACAATACGCTCCTTCAGTTGCCGTATCGCTGCGTCTGGCTAAAGCTCTTGGCTGTCAAGTCGAGAACTTATTTTGGTTCGAAGAAGATTTGCCGGAAACAGAAGCAGTCGTAACAAAACCCATCGCCGCTAAAGAAAGACTGCGAGTTAGTTTAGCACGAGTTGGAGGCCAGTGGATAGCCTATCCCTTAGTTGGGAACGATGCTTTTCGCGTGGAAATGATCCCAGCAGATGGTGAAGTTCAGGGTCAAACAGGAACAAATAAAGTCCGAGTCCAGCTTTTGGACGATATGGAAAAATTGCACCACACAGTCGCGATCGCTGGTTGTACGCCTGTTATTTCCCTATGGGCAAAAGCTACCGAACGCTGGCATCCCCAACTGCGAGTTCATTACAATTTTGCTAACAGCATGGCCGCTCTGCACTCTCTCAAACGAGGGGAAGTCCACATTGCAGGAATGCATCTGTACGATCCCCAAACCGGTGAACATAATATTCCTTTTGTGCAACAAACCCTAGCAGGTAAAAATGCTGTTTTGATCGCCATCGGAATCTGGGAAGAAGGATTGCTAGTTGCACCAGGAAATCCCATGGGAATAAAAAGTATTTCTGATTTAGCAGACTCAAAAGCAACCATTGTCAACCGCGAAGAGGGTTCTGGTAGTCGGATGCTTTTAGAACAAAAACTCCAACAACAACGCATCCCTTTTCAAGCTATCAAAGGATTCGATCGCATCGTCCACAGTCATAGAGATGTTGCCTTATCCATAGTCTCAGGAATTGCCGATGCAGGTATAAGTACTGCATCCATAGCTGCTACCTTTGGCTTGGGATTTGTTCCCTTGCACCGAGCGCGATACGACTTGGTAATTCTCAAAGAATATCTAGAAGAAGCACCGGTACAGCAGCTACTGAGTACCTTAGAACATCGATTGGTGCGATCGCAATTTGAAATTCTCGGTGGTTACGACACAAGCAATATAGGGGAAGTAGTCGCAACTATTTCCAGTCCAGCTCCCCAGTAAATCGACAATGAAAACTACAAAACGCCTGTTACCAATTTTTTTTGGTAAAAACGAAAAAATAGTTAAATTCGCTACATTTTTCTGACTTCCTCAATTCTACTATATTTCCATGTCCACAATCTAACTAGGGACTTTAATCACCAAAACATTTCGATTTCATAGTCCCTAAGAATTATTTGCTTGCAACCATATTGAAATATTAAGTGGAAGTTGTCTTGCTTTTCCCATTTCTATTGATTGGCATTGAAATCAACAAGACCAACAGATATTTCCTCTCAAATTAATATATGATTAACCAATTACCCATGCCTAGCAAATTATCACATCTTGCCGTCGAAGGTTACGCTAAATATGGACGTGGCTTTGTACATTGGATTTCAGAAAAAGATACGCAAGAACTTGGAAAATACCACCCCGCTAAAGATTGCAAGATTTTTAGATTTGAACCTTATGGAGAATATTTACAGCAATTGGTACAAATTTACAACCCAATTGTAGAGTTTGTACTGTTTATAAATATCGAGTCTCAAGGTAGGCGCTCGCATTTGTATCCACGCTTATTACCTTTATTAGGAATTAAATAAAAAATACCAATTTTGCAAAACTAAAAATCAAAAAATAAATAGTTATAAATAAACGGCATTGTGGTATAAAAAAGTTGGTATTATTCCCCAAAGTTGGTAAGGGTTGCTAAGTTACCAGCGATACCCTTAGCAAAACTTGCCTAATTTTTTTGAACAATAAAATTGAAACTTGTTTTATGCATTTTACTCGCCAGTTTGCGATCGCGTCCCTAACACTATCCGTACTAGGATTATGGCAACCTGACTTAGTTAGACCAAAAGACCGCGCTCCTTGGGAAGAAAATCAGTGTCCGGGTGGTTTTTCAGAAAAAATTCGCCTGGGTGGTGAGGTTAACAATCCCACGACCCTAAATTTGTCACATCTTCAATCTTTACCATCCACTCAAGTCACAGTCAGCTTCCAAACAAAAACAGGACTTAAAACAGAAACATACTACGGAGTATCCCTGTGGGAATTGATTAATAGCGAACAAGCAGGACTTAAAGTTGGTAATTCAGGTCTAAACCCAAAAAACGCTTTTCTGCGACAATATATTCTCGTAGAAGCCACCGACTGCTATGGAGCAGTTGTGAGTATTGGTGAAATTCACCCCAATTTTGAAGCAAAAAGGTGTTAGTCGCATATGCGAAAAAAGCAGAAGATGGTAAAGTCGAATATTTGACAGAGGAAGGATTTGCTCGTTTAGTAGTACCAGGCGATCGCGCTGGAGGACGTTTTGTTAGTAATATCAGAAACATACTGATTTTGTCTGCTCCCCCTTCCCCGTTAAAACCCAAATATCTCTTTGACAAGGAATACGAAAGACAATACCCGTAAACAAAGCAATAAAGCTATAGACTGTGTGTATTGAACTTACTTAACAATCTCAATTTGTGATTTTTTTGACAAAAAAACTCCCCAATCGCTGCAAAAAAAATAGAAAATAGCAAATAAATTTGCGATATGTATGTTATGCTTGCAGTAAGGGGAATAAAAATAGCGAAAGCATAAACAAGTCTTCCTAAACAGGCTTAGCTATTCTCATGGAAAGTGCTATCTAATCGTGTCCGTTGTTTCTAACTTTCCCAAAGAATAATCTGTGGTCTATAGATAATCGCCATGTCGCAAACACCTCGCCCAGTACAAGTTATTTCTCCCATCTTGAGCTTGGCGAAATAATTGGCTTTGTGACTTCTTAGCGAACACGAAAAGCTTGCTTGCTGGATAAGGTAGCTCGGAAAAGGGAATCTTCCCTTTTCCATTTCCTCTCATCACTCTCACGAAAAAAATATTCCACAGATTTTTATCAATAGGGGATGGGGAAGAAATACCTTGCTAAGCACCTAACCTTTTTGCAAGCACAATGGTTACTCCTTTACTTCCAACTCCCCTATTTTTCCTCTTGCTTTCCAAACCCAACCGAGCTCTCATCAACAAAAGCAAAAAATGAACAATACTCAAGTCAAAATCAACAAACAACAAGGACTCACTCAAGGAAATTGTCCTCTAGAAGGAGCAATGGTTGCTTTAGTACCAATTACTGATACTGCTCATTTAGTACACGGTTGTGCTGCTTGTACTCGCAATCCTTTGGTAAACCGCGGTAGTCTCTCATCAGGTTCTAAACTACACGAAATTGGCTTCACTACTGACTTGAGTGAGAATGATATTATTTTTGGTGGTGAAAAAAAGCTTTATCAAGCCATTCTCGACATCGCTCAACGCTACAATCCTGCAGCTGTCTTTGTGTATTCTACCTGTGTCACTGCTTTGATTGGTGATGACATGGATGGTATTTGTCAAGCAGCTGCAAAAAAAATCGGTATTCCAGTTATTTATATAAATGCACCTGGATTTCTTGGTAGTAAAAATATAGGTAACCGTATTGCTAGTGAAGCTTTATTGAAACATGTAATTGGAACTGCAGAACCAGAAATTACTACACCATTTGATATCAACATCATCGGCGAATACAATGTTGCTGGTGAAATATGGAATGTTTTACCGCTGTTTAAAAAGTTAGGTATTCGCGTTCTCTCCAAAATTACGGGTGATGCTCGTTATCAAGAAATTTGCTATGCTCATCGCGCCAAGTTAAATGTAGTAATTTGCTCGAATGTATCGCTAAAAATAGCACAAGCAATGAAGGAACGTTATGGGATTCCTTATATTGAAGAATCTTTCTATGGTATAGAAAACATGAACCGTTGCTTGCGGAACATTGCTGCAACATTAGGCGATTCCTCTTTTCGAGAACGCACAGAATCCCTAATAGCACAAGAAACTACAGCACTACAGATTGCTCTAGCTCCCTACCTTTCCCACTTAAAAGGAAAGCGCGCTGTTCTTTACACTGGTGGTGTCAAAAGTTGGTCAATGATTTTAGCAGCAAGAGACTTGGGAATGGAAATTATTACCACGAGTGACAGAAAAAGTACAAAAGAAGAAAAAGCTAAAATTAAGCAATTACTCGGTCAAGATGGCATTGTTTTATCCAAGGGAAGTCCGAGCGTATTACTACAGGTACTAGAAGATACAAAAGCTGACGTTTTCATGGCTGGAGGTAGTAATCAATACACAGCCCTCAAAGCGCAGATTCCTTTCTTAAACGTTAACCACGAACGTCACCACGCTTACGCTGGTTATGCAGGAATGCTAGAAATGGCCAAGAAATTATATCAAGCATTACACAGTCCTGTGTGGAAGCAAGTTAGAAAACCTGCTTTTTGGAATCAAAAATACTAAGTTGAGCACTTGTCCTCTGAGGATTCTTACACATAAAAATTACTTAGTTTGTGGAGTCAACAAATGAAAGTAGCCTTTACGACAAGCGATGGAACCTATGTTAACACTAACTTTGGTCTAGCAAAAGAAATTGACGTTTATAAAGTATACAAGGATGGATTTAATTTTGTCGAGACTTTAATTTTTGAAAATAAAGATCCAGACAGTGACGATAATATTACATCCAAAATGGCAGCAATCCTTGATTGCAAAATTCTCTATGTCAAGGCGATTGGTAAAGATATAGGAAACAAGTTGATGAAGAAAGGAGTAACTATTATTAGAGCACAAGAATACGATAGAATTCCTGATATTTTATATATGTTGGTCCGCAGTATGAATGGTAATGCTCCACCAAGATTGCGCAAAGTTATAGAGCAGCAAAACAATTATCCTGCATCTTCTTCTCAAGAAGAAATGAATACAGCTATGCTAAGTTGATGAGAGTTTAGCATTGATTTTAAATTGTCTCTTTTTCTGGGAGTAGGACTTAGTTTTTCTACTCCTTTTATTAATTTTATTTTTCGAAAAAGTTGTTTCAATTACTATTAATAATTAATAATAAAGTTAGTATTATTTTAAGACAAAGAGAGAAATATTTTCTTCTTAATCAATAGAAGAAACATTTTTCTCCATGTATTGATGCCCTATCAGGAGGAATTAGTAATGCCATTAAAATTATTAAAATGCGACGAACAAATACCGGAACGCGAAAAGCACGTTTACATCAAAGAAAAAGGAGAAGATACAACTCAATTTCTGCCTCTTTCCAACGTTGAAACAATACCCGGTTCATTATCGGAGCGGGGATGCAGTTACTGTGGAGCCAAACTTGTAATTGGCGGTGTTCTCAAAGACACCATTCAAATGATTCACGGTCCTATAGGTTGCTCCTACGATACCTGGCATACCAAACGCTATCCTTCTGACAACGGCAACTTTCAACTCAAGTATGCCTGGTCAAGCGACATGAAAGAATCACACATTGTCTTCGGTGGAGAAAAGCAACTGAAGAAATCAATGCTAGAAGCCTTTGCCGAATTTCCTGACATCAAGCGGATGATAGTTTACACCACCTGCGCTACCGCTCTGATTGGAGATGATATCAGAGCTGTTGTCAAGCAAGTAGAGAAGCAACTTGGTGACGTAGATATATTTTGTGTGGAATGTCCGGGATTTGCAGGTGTGAGCCAATCTAAAGGTCACCACGTTCTTAATATTGGTTGGGTCAACGAGAAAGTGGGAACACTGGAACCAGAAATCCACAGTCCTTACACCATCAACATCATCGGTGACTATAACATCCAAGGCGATAGCTTTGTCCTAGAAAAGTACATGAAAAAAATGGGCGTACAAATTATTGCCCATTTTACCGGCAACGCTACTTATGACTCATTACGAGGTATGCATAGAGCACAGCTAAACGTTACCAACTGCGCTCGTTCTGCTGGCTACATTGCCAATGAGTTAAAGAAAAGATATGGCATTCCCCGTCTAGATGTAGATACCTGGGGTTTTGACTACTGCAAAGAAGCATTGCGTAAAATCGGTGCTTTTTTGGTATTGAGGATAGAGCCGAAGCCTTGATTGCGGAAGAAGTTGCTAAATATGAATCTAAGTTAGCCTGGTATAAAGAGCGTTTGAAGGGTAAAAAAGTCTGTATCTGGACAGGCGGACCAAGATTATGGCACTGGACTAAGGCACTAGAAGACGATTTGGGCATGCAAGTTGTTGCTATGTCCTCAAAGTTTGGCCATCAAGAGGATTTTGAAAAGGTTATTGCCAGAGGTCAGGAAGGCACAATTTATATCGATGATGGTAACGAACTCGAATTTTTCGAGGTGCTAGAGATGGTCAAACCGGATTTAGTTTTGACTGGACCGCGTGTGGGAGCATTAGTAAAGAAATTACACTTACCGTATGTAAACGGACATGGATATCATAATGGTCCGTATATGGGATTTGAGGGTGCTGTAAATATGGCGCGGGATATGTACAACGCCATTTACTCACCTTTAATGAAATTTGCTGCAGTGGATATCCGTTGTGATGATACCGACAAAGAAACATCTAAGCAGGAAAACCAAGAGACTCTGGCGGAAAAATCTGAGGAAATTGCAGCCTATATCAGACAACGAACAGAGGAAATCACAGCTTATATTCAAGAACGCTGTTTGTGGCAATTCCATTCCCGTTCGTGGGATAGAGAAGAAAACATCAACGGTGTAATCAACAAAGCTGCTGCAATTTTGAGCGCACAACAGCTAGTTCTTGAAACACTAATCGACAAGCTTCATTATGCAGACGCAAAAATTCTTGTAGATGACCTCAAAGCTAGGTTTTCGTGGTTAAGCGAAATGAAGAATGCAGACATAAAAACAGTACTGGAGTTAGTTAGACAAAAACTGCTTCATATTGCCATTACCGGATCGCTTAATTCCGAATTGAATCATTCGCTTTACTAGAGTAATACGCCTGTTTTAGTCAGCGAGCTGTAAACCGCTGACTGCGAACCTTATAAACAGGTTGGTAAGTTGATTGCAACTTTCGTCACTACACTATTTAGGAGATCCTTGAGATGACTTTAGCTGTCAAAAAGAAGGAGCGTGCTGGGGTAATCAATCCCATATTTACCTGTCAGCCTGCGGGTGCTGAATATGCAACCATCGGCGTGAAAGATTGCATTCCCTTAGTGCATGGCGGACAAGGTTGTAGTATGTTCGTACGGCTTATGTTTGCCCAGCATTTGAAAGAAAACTTTGACATCGCTTCTTCTTCACTTCATGAAGCTAGTGCAGTATTTGGTGGTATGCCAAGGATTGAGGAAGGAGTGAAAACTTTAGTAGCGCGATATCCTCACCTGCGCCTGATTCCCATAATCACTACTTGTTCCGCTGAAACCATTGGAGATGATATCGAAGGAACAATCAACAAGCTCAACAAATTTCTCAAGAAAGAATATCCCGATCGCCAAGTTAAGTTGATTCCCGTACACACTCCCAGTTATCGTGGCAGTCAGGTGACTGGATACGATCTGGGCGTACAGTCCTTGGTAACCCACTTGGCCAAAAAAGGTGAACCCAATGGCAAATTAAACATCATTACCGGTTGGGTTAACCCTGGTGACGTCACCGAAGTCAAACACATTCTTCAACAAATGGGTGTTGAAGGTAACATCTTATTAGATACTGAAACCTTCAATGCTCCTACTATGCCAGACAGGAACAGCTTTACCTTTGGTAATACCACCATTGAAGATATAGCTGATTGTGCCAATGCGATCGCCACGATTGCTTTATGCAAATACGAAGGTGGTAACGCAGCGGAATTCTTGCAAAGGGAGTTTGGAGTTCCTGCCATTATCGGCCCGACCCCCATTGGTATTAAAAATACTGATACTTGGTTGCAAAATATCAAGAAACTGACTGGTAAAGCCATACCAGAATCCTTGGTAGTAGAACGAGGTAAAGCGATCGACTCCTTAGCTGACTTAGCTCATATGTTCTTTGCTAACAAGCGTGTGGCTATTTACGGCGATCCCGATTTAGTAATTGGCTTGGCAGAGTTTTGTCAAGAAGTAGAATTGCAGCCAGTACTGCTGTTATTAGGCGACGATAACCAAGCTCCCTCTAAAGACCCCAGGCTAGCAGAGTTAGATAACAAAGCAAACCACGCTGAGTACGATATCGAAGTGATCTGGAACGCAGACTTGTGGGAATTGGAACGCCGTGTCAAGGAAAGAGGCGATATCGACTTGATTTTGGGTCATTCCAAAGGTCGATATATTGCGATTGACAACCAAATTCCAATGGTACGCGTAGGGTTTCCCACCTTTGATCGTGCAGGTATGTGGAAACATCCTGTAATTGGTTATCGCGGAGCGGAATTTTTAGGAGATGCGATCGCTAACGCCCTATTTGCAGATATGGAATACAAGCGCGATCGCGAGTGGATCTTAAACGTTTGGTAAGAAGGTTCTAAACGCAGAGTAACGCAAAGGAACGCAGAGTTTTAAATCGAGATGCTGTGCGTGACTTTGCGCTCACTTGACCAACCCTAATATGGAGAGCAACTGTGGGTACAAATATCGATGCCAACGTAGTATTCTACGGCTCTTTGAGCGAATTGTATCGTTTGGCAAAAGAAGGTAAGATTAAGACAAGCTTACAAGGCAGTCATACCCGTCCCTGTAAATTCTGGACTGCAACTAAGATTTTGAGTGGTATAAAAAATGCAATTGTAATTTCTCACGGTCCCAGCGGCTGTGCCTACGGAGTCAAGCGAGCATATAAACTGACTAATAGCCGCAACAGTGGTTCCCCTTATGAACCCGTGGTAACTACCAACATGAGTGAAAAAGCGGTGATTTTTGGTGGGGAAAAAGAATTACAAGGCGCAATTCGCGAAGTGGACCAAAAATACCATCCCGATGCGATCTTTGTGACCACCAGTTGTGCGTCTGGAATTATCGGAGACTGTGTTGATGAGGTGGTAAACAAGGTACGCAGCGAAATCCAGTCTGAGATTATGACGATACATTGCGAAGGATTCGCAGGAGAGTATCGCAGTGGATTTGATATCGTATTTCGGCAACTTGTAGACTTTATGGAGCCGCCAACGGTAGAGCGCAAAGCAGAACTAGCCGATGCTGTGAATATTGTCGGCGCGAAGATGGGACCGGAAAGGACAGAAGTAGAAACCGATGTCAAAGAACTGGTGCGATTAATAGAAGGAATGGGAGCCAGAGTTCATAGCGTGATTGCTGGTAACTGTACGTTAGACGAGCTCAAGCAAGCACCGAGTGCAGCAGTTAACTGTACCTTATGCTTAGACCTGGGCTATACCATCGGTAAAGCAATGTTAGACAAATTTGGTACTCCTCTCAACTCTACTATTCTTCCCTATGGAATTTCTGCTACAGAAAAATGGCTGCAAGGAGCGGCAAAATATTTAGGCATGGAAGAACAGGCAAATGCCTTGATGAAAAGGGAATATGCCGCGATCGAGACTGAATTTGAAGAAGCTAAAAAATATATAGAAGGGAAGTTAGCAATTATTGAAGGACATGATGCGATCAAATCCCTGTCCATTGCTCATATGTTAGAGCGTGATTTTGGGATGCGTGCGGTCATCTATAACTTCCATCCCTGGAGTACGGAGGCGCGGGAAACTAGTGTAGATTACCTATTAGAAACAGGGTTAGATCCGGAAATCTTGATCGCCAAAGGAACACTAGCTTTTGGTAAGTATGAGTCGATGAAACAAACGGAAGATGAATTACTGAATTTTATTGGTAGTCTTGATGCAGATTCGGTGGTATATTTTGGTTCTTCCCTAAGTTTCCCTCATATTCCCGTTGTAGATTTAAATGCCATTTTAAATCGCCCGAGATTTGGCTATCGTGGAGCCTTAAAAGTAGCTAAGTGTATTCGGACTGCACTCCAGTACAGATTTAGACCTCGCAGTTCGTTAACCAAACAAATGGTATTCCCGAAAAACTCAGGGTTAGCATCTGCTCAATCCCTGACAGGAAAATTAGCCCAAGATTTGCCCGACTGTACCGTCTATGCACAAAAAAGAAGAGAAAAATGTTGTCAGGAATAACAAGCGGAAAATCTAATATCGTCAATGCTATGCCTTTCAAAAAAGAGAGACTAACATTTGACAATTGCGACCATAGCAAAGACCCTATCGTAGGTTGTGCCTTGGAAGGCATTGCTAATATAGTTGCTGGTATTAAGGATGTCAGTATTGTCATTCATTCTCCCCAAGGTTGTGCCTCAACTGTGGCAGCTGGCTACGATCATCATGAGGTTGATTTCACCAAGCGCAAAGTAGGCTGCACTCGTCTTTTTGAATCAGACATTGTCATGGGAGCCTCTGAAAAACTCAAAGCTCTAATTAAAGAAGCGGATCGATCTTTCCATGCTCAAGTGATGTTTGTCGTTGGCACCTGCGCGGCAGATATTATTGGAGAGGATATTGAGGGATTGTGTAACAAGCTTCAACCAGAGGTCAACGCTAAACTTGTTCCTGTGCTTGCTGGTGGATTTCGGGGCAATGTTTATGATGGTCTGGAAATGGGTTTGGAGGCTTTAGTTCCTTTCATCAAAAAAAGGCAGACCAACAGAAGGGGTAGAAAGCCGAGGATTGTGAATTTAATTGCACCCCAGGCAAATATAAATCCCACTTGGTGGGCTGATTTGCATTGGATCAAACAGACATTGAAATCTTTAAGAATTAGGGTGCAGACAGTCATCTCCCATAATACTTCCTTTGCAGAATTGGAACAGGCTGGTGAAGCAACTGCCAATATTCTTCTCAGTCATGATGTCGGATATAAGTTTGCTCGAAAAATGCAGCAGACACATAATATTCCCTTGATACTTGAGAATATACCTTTACCAATTGGTGTCAAAAATACTACCCGATGGTTGCGGGCACTGGCAGCACATTTCAAAGTAGAAGAGAGAGTGGAACCACTCATCAAACAAGGTGAAGAAATGGTCGTAGATACCCTTCGCCGACGAGCATTAATGATTATTCCCCGATATCGTAACTGTAGAGTTGCTGTTTCTACCGATGGAACGCTGGGAATTGGACTGGTGAGAATGCTTTTTGAAGAGTTGGAGATGATTCCAGAAGTTTTGTTATTTCGCTCAGGGATGCATGAATCTCGTTCGATTCTAGAGCGAGAATTGCAAAGTCTTGGTATTTCTCCTTCTTTGGTGTTTTCTGCTGATGGGTACCAGATCAAACAAGCTTTGGCCGACATGAATACTGATGCTGTTTTGGGCTCGGCATGGGAAAAATATATGGCAGAGGAATTGGGAATCAAAATTGCTTTTGATGTATTTAGCCCTACTAACAGAGAGACTTATCTCGACAAGCCATATTTTGGCTATGAAGGAATGATTAACATAATGGAAGTAATTGCCAACGATTGGGATAGAGCTTTTCGTTCAAAATATATTCACTGGACGTAAAAACAAATGTTTGTTCCAGAAATTCCCGACTTTTGAGAAGGTTGGGAATTTGAATACCACCAGATTGGTATTTCGTTTTCTAATATATTTTTGCTAGCTGAAGTAATGTTTGCTGAGTTAGATAGCCTGTACGCAAAGTAATCCCCTTGTGTCCCTAACTGCCAAATGTTCCAAATTTATAATGAAACGGTATGATTGTATAGACTAATAATTTTCAGTGGCCCAAAAAGCTATGAGAATTCATTACTTACAACACGTACCTTTTGAAGGACTTGCTAGCATTCAACAGTGGGCAGCACAAGGCGGTAAGATTATTTCTGCCACTAAATTTTACAACAATGACTCTCTACCATCTGTGGATGACCTAGATTGGCTAATAATCTTGGGTGGTCCCATGAATATTTACGAGGATGATAAGTATCCCTGGTTAAATTCAGAAAAAAAATTTATTGCAGAAGCAATCGAAAAGAATAAAGTGGTAATTGGTATTTGTCTTGGCTCCCAGCTAATTGCTGATGTTTTGGGTTCTAAAGTTTATAAAGGTCAGGAAAAAGAAATAGGCTGGTATCCAATTCAACTAACAGGGGAAGCACGAACATCTCCAATTTTTGCCTCATTTCCTGAGTCTTTAACTGTGTTTCACTGGCATGGTGATACTTTTGACTTACCTCCAGGCGCGGTACGATTAGCATATAGTGAAGCCTGTGATAATCAAGCTTTCATTTATGGTGAGAAAGTACTAGGTTTACAATTTCATCTAGAATCGACTCCAGAAAGTGTACGCGAAATAATTGCCAATTGTACTTCTGAATTAGTGGTAGGAAAATATATTCAAAAACCGGAAGAAATGCTGGCACGAGATAAGGATTTTCACAATATAAATAAAGCGATGTATAACATCTTAAATTATTTTGCTAATTTGACGTCTGTTGCTAAAAACTAAGTTGCACAGGAATACTAACAGTTCTGGGGGAGAAATGGTAGAAGTATAAAGGCGCGAAAAGTTACCTAAAATTTTCCATTTTTGTAAAATATATCTTTCTAAACAAAATGTGCATCTGGGGAATTGAATGCCAGTTTAATAAATTGATCGTGATAAATGTTGCTGGATATTTGATGGCGAGGGATTCTGGCTATTAAAGTTTGTTCTCCTACTTTTACCCAAATAGTGACAGTACCGATACCATGTAAAATACGTTCTACTCGTCCGGAAAAAAGAACCGATTTGGGTTTATTTTGTGTTTGATGCTCGCTAAGATAGAAAATATCGCCTGACAAACAACAGGCAGTGACGGGCGTCTTTACTTCTCCAGGATATAAAAACTCTATACTATTTGCAAGCTGGATATAACTTCCACGGCGATGTCGTTCTACCCGACAGGGAATAATATTATCCATTCCTACTAGTCTTGCTAGCTGCTCCGTAGCGGGTCGGTGGATGAGCATTTCCAATTTATCATCTTGTATAATGCAACCATTGAACAATGCGATCGCTCTTTCTGCAAAATGCAGTATATCGGTAAAGTTATGACTGACTAATATAACTGCCGCTCCCCTTGCTTGAGCCCATTGTCTAATTTTCTCGAGGATCTGGGCTTGTATTTCCACATCTAATGATGCACTAGGCTCATCCAAAAGCAGCAGTTCGCAATCTGTTACTAAAGCGCAGGCAATACAAACTCGCTTTGCTTCACCACCAGACAGCGAACGAGCCGAGCGATCGGCCAGATGCTCGCAGCCAAAAGTAGCGAGGGCATGATGTACCTTTTGTTTAATCTTGTGGGTTGGTGTTCCTCGAAACTCTAATACTTTGGCAACATTATTAAACACAGTATCGTTCAGCAGTAATGTCTCTTGAAATACCAAAGCGGAACGACGACGCAACCATGTTTTATTGGCATGAGAGACATTGTGTCCAAATAATTGCATTTGACCGCGATAAGGTTGCAATAAATTGATTGTTCTTAGGAGGGTACTTTTACCAGCGCCATTCGAACCAAGCACAGCCACAAGTTCTCCAGGACGAACGGCAAAATTTGCAATTGATAGGATATTTTTACGTTTTTTGCTATCAACGCTAACTTGGCGCATATTCAGGACATACTCGTTGTTGTCCGCAACATTTTCCTGTCCTGCTGGATAGGATTGCAGATTAACACATGACTGAAACCGAGTAACGATAGTCATAATAGTTTTTTATCTTGCTGTAAAATAGTTAACGATACTACAATGCTGTAGGCAATAATGAGAAGAATAAACGCGATCGCCATAGCAACATCGTAATTGCCTTTCCCGACTTCCATGACAATTGCCGTGGTTAGCACTCTTGTTTGCCCCTTGATATTGCCACCTACCATCATGGAGGCGCCAACTTCTGAGATGACGCGACCAAAACCGGCGATGACAGCTGCTACTAACCCTAACCGTGCTTCTTGAATCAGCAACCAGTTGGCTTGCCAAGGTGTCGCTCCCATCGATAACAGTCGCAAGCGCAGATTTGGGTTAATGCTAACAATTGCTGCAAAACTAAAGCCGGCAACAATTGGACAAGCAATAATTGCCTGAGTTAGAATCATTGCTGTTGGCGTATACATCAAATTCAAACTACCCAAAGGACCAGAACGCCACAAAAACAGACTAACCACTAAACCCATTACAACTGGCGGCAACCCCATACCGAAGTTGACTAAGCTACTGAGTAGTTGCTTGCCGAAGAAATCCTCTAAAGCTAGCCACAATCCCAATGGTACGCCTAGTACCACGCTAATAACTGTAGCTATTCCAGAAACTACTAGTGTTAAGAACGTAACTTGCAAAACATCGCGATCGCCACTAGCTAAAAGTTCAATAGCTTTTATCGCTCCCTCAAAAATAGTATTCACAAATCCTCTCAAAAACCGTAATCTTTCTCTGTTTTTCCACCATCTGCAAAAAATAGCGGTTCTCCAAACCGATCTTTTCCATGAGCCGCAATTAACCTCTGTCCTTCACCAGACAAAAGAAAATCACTAAACGCTCTTGCTCCTTTTTGATTCACCCGAGGAAATTTCTGCGGATTTATTTCCATCACGTGGTAGAGATTCAGCAGTTTTTTATCTCCTTCTACCAGTATCTGTAAAGACAGATTTTTCTTTTGAAAGATATAGGTTGCGCGATCTGCTAAAGTATATCCTTTTTTATCATTAGCAACTTGTAAAGTATGTCCCATTCCAGCACCTGTTTGCTGATACCAAGCGCCAGTTGGTGTGACATTAGCTTGTTTCCACAAGTTCCTCTCTAGTTTGTTAGTACCTGAATCATCACCCCGCGACAAGAACAATGCCTGATTTTTAGCAATCAGATAAAATGCTTCTACAGCATCCTTTTTTCCTCGTATATGCGCTTTGTCAGCAGCTGGACCGACGATTACGAAGTCATTGTGCATTACTAAGCGTCGATTGATTACCACACCATCTTGCAAAACTTTTTGTTCAGCCAAGGGTGAATTGACAAAAACTGCATCTACCTCTCCTTTTTCAGCAAGGGCTAAAGCTTGTCCAGTTCCAACAGAAATGCTTTTGAGTTGATATCCTGTTTTATTTTCAATTGCTGGGATTAAATCATCCAGCAGACCGCTGTCCTCTATACTGGTTGTCATTGCTACGATCAGATTTTTATTTGTTGAGGAGCGGGCGGTGGTTGGTTTTTGCTGAACTAAGTTATATTTGCAGCCTGTACAAATAACCACCAACCAACTTACTAAAAACGTGTTGATTATCTTCGCAAACATATAATCTCAGGAAATAGTTATTAGCGATCGCTTATCAGTTGAGAACCTTGAGGAACTAAACTTAGGAGTTCTTCCACTGTGAGGGTTCCTCAAAAGTTCACCCATAGGAGCGAATGTTTGCGGACTCCGATGCGAGACTGCGCTTGGTTTGTGTAGGGTGATGTCGCACGGAATCTAAAACTGATTGAATTTCTGCAGTACTTTCCCTACCAAAAAGTGACGTTCCCAACCAACATCTTCCGGGGTTCATAGGTATCTGGATTTTGCAACACACCATGAACGTGAATGCCTGATTCATGTGCGAAGGCATTTTCACCAACGATCGCTTTCCAGGCAGGAACCGGATAGTTAACAGCTTTGGCAACTAACTGTGATAGTTCCACCAACCGTTTCGTATCAATACCGATTTCTATACCATAGATGCATTTGAGTGCCATGACAACTTCCTCTAGTGCTGCATTCCCCGCTCGTTCGCCTATTCCGTTTACTGTGGTGTTAACCGATCGCGCTCCTGCTTTAATACCAGCTAGGGTGTTCGCAGTTGCTAAACCAAAATCATTGTGCATGTGCATTTCCACCGGTATGGATAGCTGCAAGACAAGCTGGCGAACTTTGTTGTAAGTAGTGATAGGATCGAGGATTCCCACAGTGTCACAAAAGCGAAATCGAAAGGCTCCCCACTCTTGAGCTAATTGCGCTACTTCCAGCAAAAAAGATTCCTCGGCTCTAGAAGAATCTTCTGCACCAACGGATACAGATAAACCGCGATCGCAGGCAAAATTGATTGCATCTTGCAGGCGAGCTAAGACTAACTGTCTTTGACCTGCAAACTTGGCAGCAATTTGAATGTCAGAGACAGGAATAGAAATATGCACTCGCTCTAAACCACAATCTATAGATGCTTGAATGTCAGATAAGTTAGCTCGATTCCAGCCAAGCAGCTTGGCATTGAGTCCCAGACTGGCAATAATTTTAATTGACTCTGCTTCTTCTTGCCCCATTGCGGGAATGCCAACTTCTATTTCTTGAACACCGATAGAATCAACTAAAGTGGCGATCGCAATTTTTTCTTCCATGTTGAAAGCTATACCTGCGGCTTGCTCGCCATCTCGCAAGGTCGTATCGTTAATTTGAATTGTGTGATTGTTCATAGGCAAGTGGTGACTTGTTGATTACTTTCATTAAAAATAGCGATCGCTCCTACCACAGTCAGGATTTTTATTGCAAGTTGGACTTTTGGGCTTGCACGACCAGCGATCGCGGCGTAGCAAACAAACTTAAATCTACTCAGGTAATAGTAGTAGCAAAAGCCTGCCTGTGGGCGCTTGATGGAGCGGAAGACCAAAAGAGTGCTTCTGTAATACTGTCTCTCCAAAAATATTTGTAGCTAGCAGCAAACACACTTTGTGCTGACTGCGAACCATTTGTTGTGTTTGCGGTAGGTAAATTGAACTTGTTGTTAGTTCATAACTACTTGTTTACTCTTTCTATAGCAAGAATATCATACACGTCGCCAAAATAATTGCAAAAGAAAAAACTTTTTATTTCTGTATTTGTACTCAAAATGTATTTTTAACTACAGAAAATCTCCACCACTTATCTGCCGTCCTGCAAGTAATTGAGTTAACTGAGAATATTTGCTAGCTGTTGATGGAAAACCTGGTTAGTTAAGAGAGCCACCAACAGCCTTTCAGAACAGGGGTATAAATCGCAGTCAATATAAATTTTTTCTGTGGGCTCACCATTAACACTTGTGCTAATTCAAGCAGTTTCTTTGAGCGTTGTTCACAGGCGTCATACAGACAAGGGTGGCTGTATGGAAAAATTCCGTATAATACCCGGATAAGTATGTAAAAATTTTCCACATATGAGGACAGGATTTAGCCGTGATTAGAGAAAAACCATACGTAAACTTTCCGTATAATAAATCTTGCGCTGAAGGGGGTCTTGCATGAAGCGACCGCTACTTCTCCGACTTCTCCCAGACCACCTTCGCACCTCCGTTTGGGCCCGGTACTACCGTGGGGCTCACGCTCGCTGGGAACTGCTCTATCGCGACGCTGAATTGCGGTATGCCCCTGGTGTTTACATGCACTTGGTGCCGGGGGATGTGATCTCCGACTGTATCGCGTTCACAGGGGTATACGAACCGGTTGTGACTAAACGGGTTGTCCAGTTGGCGAAGGCCGGGGGGCTCTTCATTGATGTTGGAGCTAACCTTGGCTACTTCGCACTCCTGTGGGCAGCGGCTAATCCCGATAACACCTGTATCGCTTTCGAACCGTCACCTAGGAACGTGGAACTCCTACAGCGTAATATTCAGCGGAATGGTTACGAATCGCGGATCCAGGTAATCGCCAAAGCCGCCGGAAGTTCAGCTGGGAGGCTGCAGTTCCACCCTGGTCCAAAAGATCAAACTGGATGGGGTGGGTTCACGACCACAGGCGGTGGCCTCGAGGTAGATGTCGTCCGGGTGGACGAAGTAGTGCCGGCCGGCAGCCATGTTGCCCTTCTGAAGGTGGACATCGAGGGTGCAGATGCATGGGCCCTGATGGGGTGCGAGCGTCTGCTGAAGGCGCGTGCAGTGGATGAGATCTTGTTCGAGCAAAACAAGCCACGGATTCGTGCTCTGGGTATCCCAGAGAATGCTGCTCAAGACTTCCTCAAGTCGGTTGGCTATCAACTGCGACCAATGGGTTTGCCATCCAGCGAGCTGGTGGAGTGGTCGGCTGCTCCAGCACGGTAACATTGGTTTGTGTGAGTTTTTAGCTTATTGGGGCGGCGCGGCGGCCTCACCTAGTTGAGCTTGGTCGTTGTGTAGCCGTCCGCAGCTTGGTCGTACGGACCAGATTTCGATAAATAAAAATACTCTATCCTACCTCAGACAAACGCGATGAGCGTAGTGGTCGATGGCTAGCTGAGCATTATTTTCAGGGACAGAAGTTTCAGGACATTAGGCAACTTCAACTCACTCCTGGCAAAAGTTCGCATTTATCGAAGACATTATCTCAAGGCGAAAAGCTTCCATCACTATGCGAACGATGTGCGGACTACTATGAATTGTTTGAAGGAAATCCGCCTAGGTACGCTGCATTCGTAAACTCGTACGAAAATAATGCTCTTGCTTTGCTTGTTCGCTTCAAAATGATATGATTTTGGATTGAGGTTATGCAAGAGGGTGTTGAAATCGGAACGCGTGCACTTGCCGAAACATTAGAGATATCTTAACCACAATTAGTAATTAGTTATTATCTCAACGATGAAATGACATGGGAATCCTTGTTGAGTAAAAATCAAACGTAAAGGCTCTGAGCGATCGCAAGATAATTCAGGCAACTCTAGTCGACTGCAAAAGTGAACTGCGAACAAGACCTGCAAAGTACCAAGTTTTCTTGGGTAGGACTCTGTTTTGAACAGTCTGGCGATCGAAAACAAAATGACACAACCAATTTAGTGGTTTTTGCGTATGTACCGATTTCATCGCTTAACTTTCGGTTTAGTGATTTTACTAGCCTTTGGTGGTTGTAGTTCCTCTCGGAGGGATGCTAACTCGACTGCGTTTCAGCCAACCGAAACAAAACCAAATACGTTTCAGCCAACCGAAACAAAACCAAATACGTTTCAGCCAACCGAAACAAAAATAACTCAAACAAAAATAACTCAAACAAAAACTGTTCCCTATAAACCCACTTTAGCTCAAGTTAATCAAGCTCAGCGGCAACTTAACGCTCAAGTCACCGAGCAAGAAGTTCGCATTAGCCTACCTGCAGACATCCTGTTTGACTTCGATAAAGCCGATATTCGTCCGGATGCTGCTGATGCGCTTCGACAAACGCTCACCGTGATTCGTTACTACGAACAAGCACCAATTCGGGTGGAGGGGCACACGGATTCAAAAGGCTCTGAGGAATACAACCAGGAACTTTCAGAGCGCCGTGCCCGCTCTGTGAAGGAATGGTTGGTTTCGCAGGGCAACGTACCAACTTCTCGAATTACAACTAAGGGATTTGGAGAATCTCGACCTAGGGCACAAAATACTAAACCAGACGGTTCCGACGATCCGGCTGGTCGTCAGCTTAACCGTCGAGTGGAGGTTATCATTCAAAAGTAATAGTTGTTGAAAATGACCCTGTTATTTTAGGGCTCAGCCAAAGCTGCATCCATGTCTGGTTGGATTTGTACGCTCTAACTCCTTATTACCCAAAAAAAAGAGTTGCAAACCATCTTGAAGCTACTTGAGGACTAAAGCAGGCACTAGAAGCGAACCGATCCTAGTTGTTGGCCTGGTCAGGAACTGCATTTAGTAAGCATTTATACTTAGGTTATGCATGCGAAAGTTGAGATAAGTTTGTCTGAATTTAGGGCGATGGTCCCAAGCGTTTATAGGCTACTCTTTTACCAGAAATTCAGCATCTTCACAACTTAACGGTGCAAAAATCGCAGTATCCGGTGAAGCATTGCTTTTATTTTCACTTGCTTTGAATGCTTGCATTTTAACAACTTGGCTCTGAAAAGAGATAGAAGCAAGACTCTTAAGAAGCTTCAGACAAAAATTGATAGGGTAGTGGTAAAACTAGCGATCGCTTGTGATGCGTCGGATAACTATCACCCTTTGCGTCGTAGGTGCAATACTTGGAAATATTTAATATTACTATTATGCTGCTGCTTCAGCAATCATCATTCCCCACACAACACCAAAACGAAATTTAGTTGTACGTCTCAACTCAAATTGTGCAGATATAAGTAAGCGATGAAATTCTTTTTGGGTATAACACTGCCGATAAGCAGGGTCAAAAAATTTCAAGACAAAATCACAAATACGGCACAAAAGATAATCTTTACACCAATCTAAAATAATAACTCTTCCTTCTGGTTTCAATACACGTTTTATTTCTTTTAGTGCTAGAGTTGGATCGTCAAAATAATGAAACGCACTAGCAGATACAACTACATCAAAGCTATTATCTGCAAATGGTAAAGCTGATACGCTTGCTGTTCGAAATGAAACATTGGGATAAGTGCGACATTTTTGTTTAGCCATGAGGAGCATTTTTTCTGAAATGTCTACTCCGGTTATCACCTGCTGTGGATTTTCAGTTAGTAATAATCGCTCAAACTCTCCTGTCCCACAGCCAATATCAAGTACTGCCGCGTCTGGTGAAATCTGTGTCCAATTTTTTAAAAAAGATAGTGTCTTGGCAATGTAATTATTCCAGCGCTGGTCATATACATCTGCCATCTGGTCATATTGTTCGCGAATTACTGTCTCATTCATAGCCATTGTTTATAAACCTAGATGAAAATTTATCATCTCCAGTAATCTTTCCAAATTCTTTACTTTTTCTACCTATAGTGAAACTATAGCAAATCCAAAATAGCTGTCCGCGAAATAATTAAGGACTGGTATTCATTAATTATTTTGGGTTATTCAACCAATGCAGATTTACAGGAAAAACCCACATGAAAACTTCGACAACAATTGCTTTCACAATTACTTTAATGAGTGCTTTGGGCGTTGGTGCAGTACTAAAAACCGCGAATGCCTCTCCTTATCAAAACAGTGTACAAGTAGCTGAAGCTAGCGATGGAGATGGTGAACTTAATGACGCTACAGAACCTCCTGAAAATGTACAACTTCATCATCAGTTTATGCAAATGATAACAACGAATAAAAGTCATTACACTAAAATAGTCCGCAAAAGCGACGGTGATGGTGAAACAAATGACGATCGCCAATCACAGCAGGAGCAAGCAAAACTACAATCTTTAGCTAAGATTACCCCGCAGCAAGCCCAACAAGCTGCTGAGACTCATGTTGGAAATGGCGCCAAAGCTAGCGGTGTCAAACTCGAAAATGAAAACGGTAACCTGGTTTATGCCGTGGAAATTGGTCAGCAAGAAGTAAAAGTTGATGCTGGTAATGGCAAAGTTCTCTATAGTGAGAATGTCGATCGGGAAAATGATGAAAATGAGGCTTCTCGTCCTCAAAGTAGCATTCAGGTTCCGCAAAATAGTAACGAGCAGTAAGCAAATTAAGATGACAAAATGGTGATGTAGTCGGAACTAGGTATAAGGTTGTTGAAGAGATAATTTTCAACAACCTCGTATCTAGAAATAAAAAAATAAATTAATTGCAGTATGGCATATAAATATCAGGCTTAAGTGGGGATAAACACTGTTAAACACTTGTTTTTAGAGGTAAACGTACTGTAAAACAACTACCAACTCCTAACTGACTTGTGACAGTAATTACTCCTCCATGATTTTGGGCGATCGCTTGAGCTATAGCCAGCCCTAAACCGAAACCATCAGAGTTATAAGCACGCGATTTGTCTGCTCGCCAAAAACGTTCAAAAATTTTTTCCAAATCTTCCCGTCTTATTCCTACACCTGTATCTTGAACATTAACAACTATATGAAAATTACTGCGATAAGCTATGATTTCTACTGTTCCTTTTGATAGTGTATAATTAATGGCATTTTGAATTAAGTTACTAAATAATCGCGTTAACTGATTGGCATCACCTAATACATAAAGCTTCTCCGATAATTGACTTTTAAAATTGATATTTTTGACTACAGCTTGCGGTCGATAGAGGTGTACTAAGTTACTTAAAATTAAACTGAGATCTATAGTTTCTTTACTCCGATCGGGAATATTGTCACAACGAGCTAAAAATAGCAAATCTTCTGTAAGTCGAGTCATTTGGTTAGTAGCACTAGCAATAGCCTGAAATTTTTCTGCATCAGCTTTGCGCATTCCTTCTGGATACTTTAGTGCTACCCCTGCATTAGTTTTAATCGCCATTAAAGGACTACGGAGTTCGTGGGAAGCATCAGCAGTAAACTGTTTTAACCGTTCAAAGCTTTCTTCAATGGGTTGCATCGCTTGACGAGTCAGCCAAACTCCACCAATACTACTAATCATCAAAGCTACAACAATTCCGCCACCTAATCCCAGATCTAATTTGTTTAAAGTTTTATCGAATTCTTCTAGAGATTGACTTGCTCTTACATATCCAATCAGCTGCTTATCATCATTACTAATAATTGGTAAAGTTACAGATTGGAGACGATTTTTACCAATGGTACTAATTTGTTCTGCTTCTTTTACATGAATAGGTAGATTTAAATCTTGTCCTTGTTTTTCTATGAAATTGCCTTGGCGATCAAACCAGCTTAACTCTTGATGATTTTCAATCAATTTATCTTGGGGTAGGTCGTTTTCAATTTTCATTACACCGTTATCAAACTCTGCATTAGCAGCTGCAACTTGTGCTAGAGCAGCAAGCTTTTGTATTTGCTGAGCATAAAGGCTGTGGGTAAAGACAATCCGAACAACTATGGCAAATCCACCCCAAATTAATGATAGTACAATTAAATAAGATAAAAGCAGACGACGACGAATTTTCTCAAACATAAGCGAAATTTGCCCTTACTTAGGACACAGACGATAACCAACTCCATAAACAGTTTCAATAAAATCTTGTGGACTGCCTGCTGCTCTCAGTTTCTTTCTTAAATTTGTAATGTGAGTTTTAACTGTTTCTTCTCCTGATAATTTATCCAACTCCCACAATTTATCTAAAATTGCTGAGCGAGTTAAAACTTGATTGGGATGTCTCAAAAAAAATTCTAATATCATGTATTCTTTAGGCGTTAATGATATAGTCTTGCCTGCGTAGGTAACTTTACAAGTACTGGGATCTAACTGTAAATCACCATGAATTAAAATTAAATGGCGAGTTTCGGGACTTCTCCGAGATAAAGCTCTAATTCGTGCTGCTAATTCTTCCAAGTCAAATGGTTTAACTAAATAATCATCTGCACCAGCATCAAGTCCAATTATTTTATCTGGCGTTGTGTCTCGTGCTGTCAAAATCAATATAAAAGTGTTGCGCTCGCAAGCACGTAAACGCTTACAAAAAGTAATTCCGTCTAAATGCGGCAACATTAAATCTAATAAAATTAAATCGTAATGAGCAGCTTGAGTGTATTCCCAGGCTGCAATTCCATCGCAAGCAATATCAACAGCGTGATACTGATGTTTTAAATCTTCGGCTAAGGGTTTAGCAATGCGCTCGTCATCTTCAACTATTAAGATTTTCATATTTTTCTGCTATTAGTTTTGTGTTTAAGAAAGAATGGTCATCATATTTTTATCGCTCAACGGGATTGCGCGCTTTTTTCTCCTGGAGCGAGGAAAATAATAAGATAATTGCCAACAGGACAAGGGCGATCGCACAAGCATAGCCTCTTGACAGTGATAAACCGCCATCTTTGATTGGTTTGGTCAAAAAATCTCCGAAGGTGGCTCCAAGGGGTCTTGTGAAGATAAATGCCAGCCAGAATAACACAACATCGCTTAACTTTGTTAGGTAGTGAACAGCGATAACAACACCAATGACACTGCCTGTCACGAATGCACCCTGGATATAGCTTAATCCTAGGTTGCTTGTTAAAAAATCGCCAAAGGCTGTTCCCAAACTATTGGAGAAAACAACTGCTAGCCAATAGGTGATCTCTGTGTCTTTCCTGAGGATAGGATAAACGCTTAAATCTCGATCTCGGTAATACCAAAAAGCAAGAACACTTAAAAGACAGGCTACCAAAATCAACGATCCGATGGCATAGCCTAGTCCCAAAGATCTATCCATCAGATCTGAAACTTCCGTTCCAGCTGTGGTCGTGGCAATAATAGCCGCCCAATAAAGAGCTGGATAATACCTGTCAGATTGAATTTGAAAAAACAAAACAACAGTCAAAATCATAAAAGTTAGAGCAAAGGCTGCGTAGTACCCCAGTCCCAGAGACATTGAGATGAAGTCACCCGCTATTTCGCCCAATGTCGTGGCGACGATCTTCATAATCCAAAAGAAAATCGTGACTTTTGCAACTTTGTTCATGATTGCTGTTACTTGTTGCTGGATACCGTACTCGAGCTTTGCTGGTTCATCGTAGAGAGAAAAAGTCAAGAACTTGGAAAGATGAAGATTTTTACTCTCTAATTACTGGTTTTTGTCCCATGCGATCGCACTCAACGAAAGTTGCTTGGGAATTGATTGTTTGCCACAAGATGCCTCTTTTTGTTAAACAAAGAAGATTTGTTATGGTGCAATCCTGCTTCAGTTGCTCGACTAATTAATATATTGTTAAATCATATGATTGGATGGTAATATAGTAGCAATAAATTCAGAACTAAGACGGCAATGGAAAACGTCAAAAAGATTAACGATGAATTAACGGTAGCAGGACAGGTAACAGCACAGCAGTTACAGCAGGCGGTAGATGAAGGTTATAAATCTGTACTCAATCTACGTTCGCCAGACGAACAAGGTTTCGAGAGTGATGAACAACAAAAAGCGCAAGTCTTGGGACTGCATTACATTAACATTCCAGTCAAGCCAACCGAGATCGACGACGAACTGACAAAAGAGGTACTCAAGCAAATTGACGAGCTACCCAAACCTGCTTTAATTCATTGTGCCAGTGGTATGCGTGCAGGTTTGATGGCATTTATATACGTGGCGACACGAGGAGGAATGACACCAGAGCAGATATTTGAACAAGCTGCTGCAGCTGGCTTTGACTGTAGTGCTAATCCGCAGATGAAGCAGTTCTTAGAACATTATGTTTCAACTCACTCACGAGCAAACTGAGAAAACATTATGAGTTAGGGGATGTGGGGGTCAATTGAGAAGTAACGATTCGAGTGAGCGATCGCCATGACTCTGATTTCTCTTATTGATGTGATTGTCCGTGCTCACAAACTACTTTTGGTGCTTTACCATCCTCTACAGACGAGGTAGTACGCCTAGGTAGTAAGAACTTACCAAACTTGGCGTATAAAGCAGGTAAAACCAATAAAGTTAAAGCTGTAGAAGTAAACAAACCACCTAATACTACCACCGAAAGTGGTTGAAGAATTTCTTTTCCTGGTCCGCTTTCAATTACTAAAGGAGCTAATCCTAAAGCCGAGGTAAAAGCTGTCATTAAAACAGCATTAAGCCGTTCCATGGAACCTTTAATTAACAGTTCCTTTATTGGCATTCCTTCTGCAAATTTAGTGTTGTAATTATCTACCAGTAATAAACCATTACGGGTCGCAACTCCAAATAAAGTGACAAAGCCAACCAAAGAGGCGATAGAAATAATTCCTCCAGTCAAAGCTACTGAAAATACTCCTCCTACCAATGCCAAAGGTAAATTAATCATAATCATGGCGGTAGAAGGAATAGATTTGACTGAAAGGTACATGATAACTGCGATCGCAACAAAGGCGATCGCACTGAAAATTAAGATATTTTGAGTAGCTCTTTCTTCTGCCTCAAATTGCCCTGCATGTTGAATGTAGTAACCTGAAGGTAACCGTACTTGTTGTTCAACTTGGTTGCGAATTTCATTGACAATAGAGCGCAAATCTCTACCGCTAACATTAGCAGAAACAACTATTAAACGCGAGACATTTTCTCTGTTGATAGTGTTGGGACCAGTACCATTTTCGATGGTAGCAACTTGTGCTAAGGGAATTTTTTGACCATTAGGAGTATCAACTAACAAGTTGCGAATTGTATCCAAATTTTGACGTGCCTCTGGCTTTAACCACACAAGTAAATCAAAAGTTTGTTGTTTCTCTAAAACTTGAGATACGACTTTACCATTGAGAGCGGTCTCGACGATATCTGAAAGTTTTCCTACTGTCAATCCATATCTGGCAGCAGCCGGACGGTTAAACTTAATTTGTATTTGTTCAATTGGTATTTGCGGTTCCAGTTGTAAATCTACAATTCCACTAACGCTTTTCATAACATTATAAACTTGCTGACCGAGAGTGCGGAGTTGTTCTAAATCGGGACCAAAAATTTTGACCGCGATCGCACTTCTGACGCCAGATAATACCTCATCCATGCGATGAGAGATAAAACCACCAATATTCGATGCTACCCCTGGTAATTTTGCAAATTCTTGCCGCAGCTTCTCAATAGTCTGTTTTCTATTTTTCATTCCTGCTGTGCTTAGCTCAATGTCCAAATGTGCCAAATTCACTCCTGCTGCATCTGCATCACCAGGTGCGCGTCCAGAACGTAACTGTACGTAAGGAAATCTGGGATCTCCCTTAAGTGCGTGCTGAAGTGCTTCACCAGCAGCATTGGTAGTTTCTAAAGACACGCCAGGATAAAGAGTCAGGGTATTTACCAAAGTTTGTTCTTGAAATTCTGGTAAAAACACTCTTCCAAACGAGGGAACAATCAAAACTGCTGCTACTAAACTAGCAATAGCTACAGCTATAACAATTCCAGAACGTCGTAGGGAAAAATTTATTAAAGGATAATAAAGGCGCTTAAAAAATCTTGCTACCCAAGGTTCGTTTTCTGGCAAATAGCCGTAAGGCAATAAGATTGCGCATAAAGCTGGAGTTACTGTTAAAGCTGTGATACTAGAAGCAATCACAGCTGCCATATAACCCAATCCCATTGGGATAAAAATGCTACCTTCTACGCCAGTCAAAGCAAAAACTGGTGAGAAGACAACCATAGTAATAATTGTGGCTCCAAATACCGAATCACGTACTTCTTGACAACCGTCAAATACCACTTCTAAAACAGGACGTGGTTTGGGGGAATATTTATTTTCTCGCAGGTGGCGGTAGACATTTTCAGCATCGACAATTGCATCATCAACTGCTGAACCAATTGCTACTCCTAACCCTCCCAAAGTCATGGTATTTAAACCTTGTCCCATCCAATTTAGCAGTAGTACTCCTACTAATAAAGACAGGGGGAGGGCAGTTAAACAAATAGCTAAATTGCGCCAGTTCATTAAAAATGGAATTAAGATAATGGCAACAATAATGCTGCCTTCAATTAAAGCTTCTCTAAGATTTTCAATGGCAGCATCTATATAGTTTTTTTGGCGAAAGGTAGGAGTGACTTTTATATCTTTGGGTAAGCTGGCTTGAATTTCTGACATTGCTGCTTCGATAGCACGGGTGACAGTAGGGGTATCGGCTTGTGGCTGTTTGTTAATCATTACAATTACTGCCTTTTGACCGTTAAAGGAGCCATCACCTCGTTTGATAGCTGCACCAATTTTGACATCAGCAACATCTGATATTCTTATAGGTGTACCGTTGCGAGTGGTAACTACCGATTCTTGTAGTTCTTCTATAGATTCAATTCGTCCTATACCCCGAATTAATTTTTCGCGATCGGAAGTAATTAAATAGCCACCTGGAGCGTTAACGTTAGCAGCAGCAACAGCTTTTTCTACATCTTCTAAGGTGACATTAAAAGCTTTAAGCTTTACTGGATCTACTAATACTTGATATTGGCGAATATCACCGCCGTAGGCTATTACCTGAGAAACACCATCGACAGCTAAAAGGCGGTTTGTTACTTGCCAATCAACAATGCGCCGCACTTCCATTAAAGAAGTCTTTTCTGATGTAAAGGCATATTGGAGTACAGTTCCAATGGGAGAAGTAGCAGGGGAAATTTGCGGTGTTTCAACTCCTTCTGGAAGTTTACTTTGCGCTTGTTGCAATCGCTCTGTTACTAGCTGGCGAGCTTGATATATGTCGGTTCCCCAGCTAAAAATGACTTTAACAACAGAGATTCCCGAAGCGCTGGAAGAACGTACTGCTGTAACTTTTGGAGTACCGTTAATTGCACTTTCGATGGGTAGGGTAACCAGAGATTCCACTTCCTCTGGTGCAAGTCCTGGTGCTTCCGTTTGAATTTCTACTTGAGGTGGAGCGAAACTGGGGAAGACATCCAAAGGCATTTGGATAATTGTCCGAAATATCCAAATAGTAATAACGATCGTACCTAGAATGACCAACCAACGGCGAGCGATCGCCCATTTAATGATGGCACTCAGCATTTTTTATTGTTGAGTATTTTTACTGCTTGATAATAACTTTCGATTCTTGTGAGGTGGGGTGATTATCGTTTGTGTTTGTGGAATCATGGGGAGAATCTTTTGGTACACAGGCAAATTCTGACTGTGGAGCAAGTTGAAGTTTGTGACGCTGACCAGACCAGAAAGCACCACTGATAAAAGCTACAGTAGCGATCGCTGCACCTCCACCTCCTAGCACCCACAACGGTACAGATTTGCTAGAGTTGTTCACTTCAGGAGTTTGTTTTGTCTGTTGTGTGAGCTTGCTACTTCCTCGCAATGATTGTGCATAAAGTTGCGGTGCACGCTGAGTGACTATTAAATCTCCCTCAAACAAACCAGTTTTCACCTCCACCATATCTTTTGAGGTTTGTCCGAGGGTGACTTCAACTTTTTGGTAAGAAGCATTTCCAGTCTGTACGTAAACCAGTTTTTTGCCATTGACATCAACTACTGCTGAGATAGGAATAGCTAAAACAGCCTTTGATGCTTGCTGGGTGAATATTTCTAGTTCTGCAAACATCCCTGGTTTGAGCATTCCACCAGTATTGTTAATTTCCGCTTGTACTGGTAGAACTCGTGTTTCTCCTTCTACTGCTGTACCGACTCGGGAAATTCGTCCAGAAAAACTACGTTCGGGTATACTAGCAACTTTTAAAGTAATTTTTTGACCAATTTTGACTCGATCTAAATCTTTTTCATAGATATTGGCTGTAGCAAATACTCGACTATCGTTGATGATGGTCATTAATTTGCCACCTGCATCATTAAAAGTTTGACCAACACTTGCTTCTCGAGTGGCAATCTTACCAGAGATAGGAGCTTTTACCGTTACCAATCCTTGGGTGTTAGCACTATTGCCTAGTTGTTGCAATCGCGTTCTATAAATACTATTACTAAGACTAATACGCTTTTTTGCTGCTTCTAGTGCTGCTTGAGCGCGTCGCAGTTGATTTTCTGCTGCTATTACCTCTTTGCGACTCTTAGCTTTGGTCAATTCTGCTTTAGCTTCTGCTAGCTGAGTTTGAGATTCAAGTACATTGCGACGCGGCAAAGCCCCAGCCTCAGCTAATTGTTTATCTTTGTAGTACTTTTCTCGAGCAAAGTCAACTTGACTTTGTGCTTGGGCGATTTCTGCTGCGGCTATTTGTTGATAGCGATCGTAATTTTGTTGAGCTAATCTCAAGTCTGCTTGCGCTTGCTGCAAATCAGCTTCAGCTTGAGCGAGTTTTTCTTGGGATTCCACTCGCAGTGTCACCAAATCAGGACTGGTCAAAACCGCAAGAGGTTGATCTTTTTTTACTGATGAACCCGGTTCTACCAATAATTCAACTACTTTTGCCCCGGCAATTGGAGTTGTTACTTCCACTTTTTGGCCGGGAAGAGTTTCAATTTGTCCTGTGGTTTTGATAGTTGCAGCTAAGCGCTGACGTTTAACTGGCTCGACTCTAATTCCCAATCTTTTGGCTGTTTGTGGATCGACCCGAACAAAGCTGGTAGTTTCAGTGGCTTGATTTTCATCTTGGAATTCCTCTTCATGTCCGCCGTGAGCTAAAACAATTGCGGGAGTTGCTATTAACAGCAAACTCAGTAGTGTACTAGAAATGCTACCAATTGCTGCAGGTTTTGGTAATAAAAAACGCCGGGAATTAGACATCACGCTTGTAAAGTCCTTGACAATGAGATAGAAAAATCGCCAGCAGTCTAAGTATTTTTTAGTATTTTTTATGGGAATTCCATTTCCAAATGAAATGGAAAGGAAGGCAAGTTTGCTATTTTTAGTTATTTTTTATACCAATATTTTCGCCACTCCTTCATTTGGTTAATCTCTGCACTTTGGGAATTTATGATATTTTGAGCCAATTTTTTGATTTCGGAACGGGGAGATTTTTGTAAAGCATCTTTAGCCATAGTTACAGCAGCTTGGTGGTGAGGAATCATTGCATTTATAAACCGCAAGTCAAATTCAGCATCACTAGGTCCCAAGTCCACGTCCATCATCATGCTTTGCACCTGCTCCTCAGACATGGGGATTGTTTTACCAGTTTTAGCGTCGTAAGCTACCGGCGTACTACTAGCAGAAGGATACCAAGCTTGGCGCCACTGTTTCATCTGGGAAATTTCTTGGTTTTGGGCTTTGATAATTTCGTTGGCTAGCTTTTTAATTTCAGGACGTTTTGATTTTTGTTGTGCTTGTTTAGCCATGTTCACTGCTCCTTGGTGGTGTGGAATCATTGCATCAATAAACCGCAAATCGTAATTAGCATCTGCTGGACCTAAATTTATTGCCATAGTATGGTTTTTGCCGTTGCCATGATGCATCATCGTGCTGTTATGGTCTGTGGCTTGTTTGCTGCTAGCATCAGTCTTGGTCGTGCTAGTAGGGTTTGGTGCTTGGCTTTGGTTTTGGAAAGCGGTTGTAGAACAGGCTGTTAACAAGCTGCTAAAAACGGAGGCGATCGCCACCAAGGTAAATGACAAAAACCAATTTCTTAGATTCTGTATTTGCATAGTAAAGATCCAGGTTACGTCCCGATCTAATTTTGAAATCTCCAGTTAACTGGAGAGTCAAGCTTTCGGTGATTTACCTCTACTCGGGTAATAAAATTGCCTACATCTTTATAGGAATTAGTTTGACAACCAAAAATGAAATCAGGATGAAATTTTCCATCCTGGTGCTTCTTAGCTCAGCTGGTGGAAGCTAAAGTTGACTGCAAAAATTTATGTGTAACTTGACGCCATGTCATAATGCCTGTATAAAAAAGCCTGGTAGCAACAGCAATTGAGCACGCAAAGCAATTGTGTCCCAAACTTTACCCAGCAAAAAATGACCTATAGTAGATAAGATTTGCCATTTTGGCAACTTTTTTCCCTGGAAATAGGTAAGTTATTTAATACATGCCGTCCTTATAGCAAATTGCAAAAACCTCCTCCCCCGGTAGTTGACTACTGGGGTCTTCATATTCTCAGGTAAGGCTTTGACGTTGTGGTTTGAAAGCGATTCATAACTTGACGCTGGCATCAAAATTTTCTCAATGAGTTTAACTAACCGTACACCGCATTCCTATCACTCCTGAAAAAGTGCTTCGTTTTTTTAAATTCAAGTTCAAAACTTGACAATATCGAATTCCGTGGTTATGGCGTACTCTGATTAGTGATAAGGTTACCTTTAATTATTGTGTATTTTTAATTTTGCTTGCTGCTGAGCGAATTCTAATTTAGTTGTTGGTGGTAAGTACAAAGTAGGCTGATAATAAGCAAATTTTTTTTCTTAGTAACTATTTAAGTGCGTGCTAGAAGTTTGAAAGGATCTAAAAAATTAGAGCAATTTAATTTTGGGTATTTGGGATTTCAAAATGGTAGGAGTAGTGATATGGATTCAAATTCCAGAAACTCTAGAGTGGTTAGGTTAAAGATTGCGACACAAGACAAAAAAAGAAACAAGTCCGAGTCCTGCTTAGGAATACAAATGGGGATATAAAAAGTCTAGGGGCTTTATTTGAGCAATCGCAGTCCACTGAGAGTAACTAGCAAAGTAGAACCTTCGTGTCCTACCACACCCATAGGTAGATTAACATTTCCGAGAAAACTTCCTGCTAAGAGCAAGATAATAAAAGAAAGGGCAATGATTATGTTTTGTTTGACTATCATCTGCGCCCTTTTACCCAAGTCGATTGCTACTGCTATTTTCTCTAATTTATCTGCCATTAAGACAATATCTGCTGTTTCTAGGGCGACATCGCTTCCTGTGATTCCCATTGCTATACCAACGGAAGCTTGAGCTAGTGCTGGTGCATCGTTGATTCCATCACCGACCATTGCTACCGTTCGATACTGTTTTTGGAGATGGCGTATGATGTGGAGTTTGTCTTCTGGTAGTAATTCCGCGTAGACTTTATCTATGCCAATTGCTTGGGAAACACTGTTAGCTGTTTGTTGATTATCTCCTGTGAGCATAACAATTTTTTCTATTCCTAGTTTCCGCAAACGCGCGATCGCTTCTGCTGCTTCCGGTCTGATTTGGTCAGCAAGGGCGATCAAACCTAATAGTTGTTTTTCTCGTGCTACCCAAACAACTGTTTTGCCTTGTTCTTGTAGAGATTGAGCGTAACAGCGCAATGGTGTTGGTAAATTGGTGACAAATTGCTGGACAAAATTTGCATTGCCAACAATGACTTGCTGCTGGTTGACAACACCGATAATTCCTTGTCCTGGTAGAGCTTGTACTTCCACAGCAGTTGGAAATTCTGAATTGCCAGCTGCTTGTACTATTGCTTTCCCGATGGGATGCTCGGACCTGGATTCGAGAGTGGCTGCAGCTTCTAATACCTCTGCTTGCGTATATTCACTATTGGTAATAACTTGACATACTTGTATTTTTCCTGTGGTGAGGGTGCCTGTTTTGTCAAAGGCGATCGCTCGCACCTTTCCCGCCATTTCCAAGCGGCTACCATTTTTGAATAAAATTCCTTGTTTAGCACCGTTAGCAATACCAGAAAGCAATGTTGGCATAATAGCTGCCATTAAGGCACAAGGAGAAGCTACTACTAAAAAAGTTAAGGCTCGGTATATTGTGGTTTCCCAGTTCCAATTCCAAAGCAGCGGCGGTAATACTGCTAGTAATATACCAGTGATGACAATTACCCGTGCGTATCCTCGTTCAAATTGCTCGATAAATTGTTGAGAGGGGGGTGCTTCTGTTTTTGCTTGTTCAATCAAACGAATCACGCGCTGGATTAAACTGCTTTGAGGTGGCAGATGTAACTTTACCTTCAATGCTCCATGTCCGTTGAGGGTTCCTGCAAACACTTCCTCGCCAACTGTTTTTTCTACAGGTAAGGATTCGCCTGTAATTGCAGCTTGGTTGAGGGTGCTGTAACCTTCCACGATCACCCCATCTGTGGGAATTAACTCTCCTGGTTTGACGATAATTTCATCTCCTAGTTGCAGTTGGTTAATCGGAACTATTTGTTCTTTTCCCTGACGCCAAATTCTGGCAGTATCTTGAGTTAGACTCATTAAACTGCGGATACTTCGTTCTGTTCGCAGCATGGCGTAACCTTCTAGGGCGCCGCTAATAGCAAAGATGAGAATCAAAATTGCGCCATCGATGATGAGATGATATTCTCTTTGCCACAAGCCCAAACCAGCAGCACCCAGTGCTGCCACAATCATTAACAAATCTACATCTAGTTCTTTTTCTTTTATGAGAGTGGTAAGTCCCTCCCGAGCGCTGGAGTATCCACCAATTACGTACGCTGCACTTAGCAATAGCAAGGCCCACCCTACAAAGTCAAGGTGTAAAGCAAGCCATCCTACAAACACCAGCAAAGCACAAGCAACAGCTGCTAAAGCTTGTGCGTGTTCCTTGGAAAATTGATGTAATCGGTCTGGGTAAAGCATAAGAGTCAAATTAGCACTGACTTTCTTACGCTAAACCTTGACATAAGTGTTAATGTCAAGGGCAACTAGGAATCATTAAGCAGAGAGTATTGAGAGCAACGGTGATGGTTCCAATGGTTGTTCTTAGTAACTCTTAATTAGCTTTTCAGGCTGATGTAAAAGTCACGACGGATAATGAGAATAGTGCTCGCCAAAAGTTAGGCAGTAAGAGATATGTGTATTGAATTTGGCAGAGAAATTTGCGGCATTCTCGCTTCAGCAGAGTCACGGGAGTGGTTGGTAACAAACGGCATAGGTGGATATGCCTCTGGCACGGTGGCAGGATTGCTAACTCGTCGCTATCACGGTTTGCTAATGGCGGCTTTGAAACCACCCCTAGGACGGACCTTGCTGTTAGCAAAATTAGATGAAAATGTTTTGTATGGCAATAAATTTTACCCTTTATCTACCAATCGCTGGACGGATGGAATTGTTAGTCCTAATGGTTACCAGCACATAGAACGTTTTTGTTTGGAGGGTACTGTCCCTGTATGGCGTTTTGCCTGTGCCGATGCGTTGTTAGAAAAGCGAATTTGGATGCAGCAGGGGGCTAATACTACCTATGTTTACTATATTCTGCGCCGTGCTTCTCAACCATTGCAACTGATTTTTAAAGCTATGGTTAACTATCGTGATTATCACAACCTCACTCAAAGCAATGGCTGGAAGATGAGTGTGGAAGCGGTGGCTGGAGGAATTTGCGTGACTGCGTACGAGACTGCTGTACCGCTTTATCTGTTAAGCGATCGCGCAAGTGCTGTTGCTGCCCATAATTGGTATTACGGATTTGACTTGGCACAAGAACGCGAGCGGGGATTGAGCGATCGTGAAGATCACTTGCATGCTGCGACTTTTCAAATAATTCTTCACCCTGGAGAATCTCTGACGTTTGTAGCCAGCACAGAGAAAGATACTGATTTAAATGGTGAAGCAGCTCTCAAACTCCGTCGAAGCCAAGAGCAAAAGTTAATCGCACTTTGGAAATCTAGTCGCTCTTCTCATGCAAAAGAGGCTCCTGCTTGGATAAATCATTTGGTTTTGGCAGCGGATCAATTCATTGTTGCTCGTCCACGAGATGATGATACTTACGGTAAAAGCATTATAGCTGGTTACCACTGGTTTAGTGACTGGGGAAGAGATACGATGGTTGCTTTACCAGGATTGACTCTTTGTACAGGTCGTCCGGAAATTGCTCGCTCTATTCTCCGCACTTATGCCAAGTTTGTAGACAAGGGAATGTTACCGAATCGCTTTCCCGATAGTGGTGAAATACCAGAATACAATACTGTCGATGCTACTCTTTGGTATTTTGAAGCCTTGCATGCTTATTATCGCGCTACTGAAGACGATGATTTGCTAGAAGAGCTTTTTTCTATTTTGGTAGATATGATCGATTGGTACAGTCGCGGAACTCGCTACAACATTCACCTGGATGCGGCAGACGGACTGCTTTATGCTGGAGAAGCAGGAACCCAATTAACTTGGATGGATGCCAAAATTGGTGATTGGGTAGTCACTCCACGTATTGGCAAACCAATAGAAGTTAATGCCCTCTGGTACAATGCCCTGCGAACAATGGCAAATTTTGCCCGTCGTATTGGCAAACCCTACCAAGAGTATGATGCTATGGCTGAACGTGCCTTAGTTCGATTCTCGCGTTTTTGGAATCAGGAGACAGGTTATTGCTATGATGTGTTAGACGGTCCCGACGGAAACGATCCATCTTTGCGTCCAAATCAAATTTTTGCTGTTTCTTTATCGGAAAGTCCTCTGACGCCCAATCAACAAAAATCCGTAGTAGATGTTTGTGCGCGGATGTTATTAACTTCCCACGGCTTGCGATCGCTTTCCCCCGATCATTCTCAGTATCAAGGACATTACGGCGGCGACCAAAGCCAACGCGATAGTGCTTATCATCAAGGAACAACCTGGGGATGGTTAATTGGTCCTTTTGTACTAGCACACCTGCGAGTTTACAAAAATCCCCCTCAAGCTCGTCAGTTTCTAGAACCAATGGCTAATCACCTTTACGCTCACGGGGTTGGCAGTCTCAGTGAGATATTTGATGGTGATGCTCCCATGACACCAAAAGGTTGTATTGCCCAAGCTTGGACTGTAGCAGAGGTACTGCGTGCTTGGTTAGCAACTGAACAGCTACCCGTCAATAACTAGCTGCTATTCGTCCCACCTTCCCCAAAAAAAACCAAAACCTCCTGCAAACTCTGGCAGCAGGAGGAAGGAAAAAATAAACCTGGCACCGAGCTATTTTGACTTGGGGTGTCCCCCA
>FWWM01000187.1_pt1 | contig 206106 bp, 177 predicted proteins | sample 2228351 | NCBI WGS metagenome assembly FWWM01 (sample SAMEA103939774, study PRJEB20133) | metagenome | reverse complement strand
ATGACCACTTCAGCGCCAAAGAGTTGACTGCAAATGCTCGAGCACTAAAGTGCTAACTAGGAACATTTGTAGTTAACGGTCAAAAAAAAGATCCCCGACTGTTTATAGAAGTCGGGGATTTGTGTTGTTTCTAGAAGCTGCTTAGTATTTATTGAGGTTAATTCCAGCTTCTTTTGCCATTGCTTGCAGTCCTTTTTTTTGAATGGTTTTGATGGCTTTGGTAGAAAGTTTGAGTCTGACCCAGCGATTGCCTTCTGGCCACCAAATGCGCTTGTTTTGTAGGTTGACGTTTTGCAAGCGCTTGGTGCGACGGTGAGAGTGGGAAATGGCAAAGGCGTTGTTTGCTTTTTTGCCAGTTAGTTGGCAGCGGCGAGACATTGTTCAATTCTCCGATTTACTTGCACACAGTTTTTTATTGTATTCTTTTACTGCATCAATGGTGTCAAAGGAGATACTGGGGAGGATTTAGGTCGTTGCTAATGGCTATTTAGTAGCTTTTTCCGTCAGCTGAGTCAGTACTTGATTAGAACGTTCAACGAAAGCTTTCATTCCTTCTGCGTCGAATCCTTTTTGAGACATCAACGCCAAGTCGTAAATGTGGTTGCAAATCATATTCACCAACTCAGTTGTGGGCGATTGACCATCTGTTTGCACAATACTACCTTGACTGAGGTTTGCCAGATTTTGAATCAAGGGGTGAGCGGTATTTATTAGCAGTATATGCTCTTCGGGGAATTCAGCTGTTTGCTGTTGCATTAAAGCGTTCATTTCCCGCAGGCGACGCAAGATTTCTGGTAGCAGTACTACTGCTGGTGGTGTTCCGAGGGGGTTGTCAGATTTTAAAGCTTCGGTGCGGATGTTGACTTTAGGTTTGTTGAGAGCTTTTTCGAAGAGTTCTTTGATCAGTTCGCTACGGGTTTTATTGGTTTTTGGATCGACGATTTCTCCGGCTTTATCTTTATCAAGTAGGGTTTGATCCAAGTCGGAGTCTACTCGTGTAAATTTGACGTTTGTGTGTTCTCGTTCTAAAAAGTTGATGAAGTGGGTGTCTATAAAGGAGTCCATAAATAGGACTTCCAAGCCTTGTTTTTTATGTAATTCTACATAAGTGGCTTGGGCGCTTTCATCGGTGCAGTAGAAAACTCGGTTTTGGTGGCGTTCTTTGTTGCGTTCTAAGTACTGTTTGAGGGTTGTGTATTGATATTTGAGATTTTCTTGTTCTTCGTTTGTGTCTTGTTCCCAAACGTCTTTTTCTTCGGATTGATTTTGTGTTGTGGGGGTTTGGGACGTGGTTTGTTCTGGTAGCTTTGCAGTGGTGCGAAAGATAATGAAGTCTTCTACTTGTTTTTTAAATTTTTCATCATTCATGACCCCGAATTTGACAAAGGTACCGAGGTCTTTCCAGGCGTTGATGTATTGTTCGCGGTTATCGCGATAAAGTTCTTTGAGGCGATCGCCTACTTTTTTAGCTATGTAATCTCCGATTTTTCGAACCGTGCGATCGGTTTGCAAAGCACTGCGCGACACGTTGAGGGGTATATCGGTGCTATCAATCACACCCCGCATGGGAAGGAGAAATTGTGGAATTATTTCTTCACAGTGGTCGCTGACGAAAACTTGATTGCAGAAGAGTTTGATTTGTCCTTTGGTAACATCTACATCTGGCTTTAATTTCGGGAAATACAAAATACCGTTAATAATAAACGGATAATCCGTATTGAGATGTACCCATAAAATAGGTTCTTCTTGGAAAGGATACAGATAGCGGTAAAATTCTAAATAATCTTCTTTGGTGAGACTGCTGGGAGACTCGCGCCAGGGTGCTTTTTGTCTGTTTAACACCTCGCCATCGAGTTTTATTGGCACTGGCATAAAGTCACAATAGGTCTTGACAAGATTCTTGATTCGTGCTGGCTCGAGATACTCCAGTTCTTCTTCCATTAAATGCAGGGTGACTGTGGTACCGCGAGTGGTGCGCGATGAATCTTTAAGGGTAAACTCGGGGGAACCGTCACAGCTCCAATGGACTGCTTGTGCTCCTTCTTTATAGGACAGGGTATCAATTTCGACTTGTTTGGCGACCATAAAGGAGGAGTAAAAGCCGAGACCAAAGTGACCGATTATTGGTTGTTCGGAGGAGTTTTTATACTTGCGAATAAATTCTTCCGCACTGGAAAAAGCCACTTGGTTGATATATTTTTTGACCTCATCTGCTGTCATACCGATGCCATTATCGGTAATGGAGAGAGTCTTTTTATTTTTATCGATAGAAATTTGAATTTCTGGTTCGCCGATATCGCCAGAATACTCTCCTGCACGGGATACCATTTTTAGTTTTTGAATTGCATCTACGGCGTTCGATATCAATTCCCGCAGGAAAATTTCGTGGTTCGAGTAAAGAGACTTTTTGATGATCGGAAAAATATTCTCAGTATGAATAGTAATTGTGCCTTGTTCTAGCATATTTACCCATGAAGTTTTGATTTGATTGCATGAATAATTCTGAGGATCAATTTTCCGCGATCCTTTATAGTTATGGGTATGGGTTGCCTCTAAATTTTATTCGGATTTCCCTACTCTCAGGGGTAAGCAGTTTTTGTATCTTTGATGACTTCGGTATAAATTTCTGCTAATTCCTTAGCTTGCGCGTTAACGGTGCGAACATCTTTAATTCCTTGGGAAAGTTGTTGCAGCAGGTGACGATCGCGCGCCAAAAGCTGCAGTGCTTCGCTCCAAGCTTGGATGTCATTAGCTGGAACCAGCCATCCATCAATTCCGTGTTTGACTAATTCTGCAATACCTCCGACATTGGAACCAATCACGGGAAGCGATCGCGCGTGCGCTTCCAAGACAACGAGCGGTCCTGTTTCCAAACCTTGGGACGGTACGGCTAACAGGTCGTAGTTGGTTAATACTGTTGGTAGTTCTTCTCTTGTCAGTTCTTTTGCCAAACGAATGCGACTGTCTTTTCCTATTAATTCTACTATTTGTTTGCGATATGCTTCATGTTGAAATATACCGTGGATGACAAGTTCCACCTTGGTGGTGGGGGGTAAATTTTTCACCGCCTCTATTAAAACATGAAGTCCCTTGAATGCTTCTAAGCGACCCAAGAATACAACTTTCAAGGGTTCTTGCGGTGATTTTAGCCGCAGTTGTTTTCTAGGGGAACAAGTGAGAATACCAGCGCGGCAAAGAACAATTTTTTCTTTTGGGATACCATTGATGAGCAGAGCTTGATACAGCCAATCGCAGACTGCAATAATGCGGTCGGCGAATTTTGCCATGCTTAGCAAGCTGGATTGACGAGCAAGCACGTAACCGGGTACAAACAACGGACGACAGTAAGCTCCCGGGGTTTTTTGTACTTGGGAGCAGGGAAGGTATACGCTTGCAGGTAGTTGCAGGCGACTGACCACAGACATGGGTATTCGACTCAACATTTTAACTGCCAAAGCGGGTAATTTTTGAGTTAGGCGATCGCAGCAATAGCTACAGCGTACAACATCGATTTTGCCATCACAGGGTTGTTGTCCCTCGAACATCAAAGTAGTTCGCTGACAAATGGGTATAGCAGAGTGTACGGTCACTACTGTTGCCATACCCAATTTTTTTGCCAAACGCAAATGCGGTAGACCGCAAATAACTTCCCAATGATGCTGGTGATAGATATCAGCTTTTTGAGCGGACAACCAACGAGCAAAATAAGCAAATCCTGCATGAGGAAATTGTCCGTGGTTGGGTTGTGGTCGGGGTACGGGACTGACAGGATAGCGATATACTTCTACACCGTTATGCTGATAGCAATCCTCCGCGGTGGAATTATTTTTCGCCGCAGCTATTTTGACTTCTACCTGATGCGATCGCAGTTCTGGTATTAGTTCGCTAAGGTTTACTTGGATACCTCCGCATTTATCTGGAAAATAGCGAGCAAGGCATTGGATTGTTTTCATGGCAGGATCCAGAGTTTCCAATTATACTTATTCTTCCCCTTGGCAGCTAGATTCCAGACTTGAACTTTTGAGGAGTTTGGGGCTATAAGCTCCACGCCAAAATCTTTTTTGCCAGCGTAGGATAGATGGATCGCCTCTATCGGCCAGGGACTGTGGCGAACAAAAACAGCACTAGCAGCGGTAAATGGGGGACTTCCAATACCGCACTGCTTCCTGTCAAGTGTTTTTTTAGGGTTTACAACCTAGATAAGTGGCGTGGGGCTTTGCATTTCCAACTATGAAGTTGGAAGCCCACACCAAAATCTTTAATTTGGCGTGGGAGAATGTCAAGATTCGCGAGATGCTTCTAGTACGTAGGTAAGATTTGGGGATGGGGCGACGGCAAGAACTTTTTTCTTGCTAAAGGTAAGTCCTTTTTCGCCTTTATCGATGACGATCGTGTCACCAGCGCTGAAGGTGGTTTCTAAGATTTTGGTTGCGATCGCGTTTTCTACTTCTCTTTGAATGGCTCGTTTGATCGGACGTGCGCCGTAGACTGGGTCGTAACCGATTTCAACCAGGTAATCACAAGCACTTGCAGATATTTCCAAAGATATTTTTTGCTCTGCCAGTAGATTTTCTACCCGCTTGAGCTGAATGCGAACAATTTGCCGCAGTTCGCTGCGACTGAGAGCATGGAAAATAATTAAATCGTCAATGCGGTTGAGAAATTCGGGGCGGAAGTGCGATCGCAAAGCATCCATAACTCGGTTCCGCATTTTCTCGTACTGGGAGTCATCACCAGAAATATCTAAAATATGCTCGCTACCGATATTGCTGGTCATGACGATAACGGTGTTGCGAAAATCAACCGTTCTACCTTGAGAATCTGTAATTCTACCGTCTTCTAACACCTGCAACAAAATGTTGAACACGTCTGGATGAGCTTTTTCGACTTCATCCAGCAGCACTACTGAGTAGGGACGGCGGCGAACAGCTTCGGAAAGTTGACCGCCTTCTTCATAACCCACATATCCTGGAGGCGCTCCTATCAAGCGAGAGACCGAGTGTTTTTCCATATACTCGGACATGTCCAAACGTACCAGGGCGTCATCCGAGTCAAAGAGAAATTGCGCTAGGGCGCGAGCAAGTTCAGTTTTTCCAACTCCCGTTGGTCCCATAAACAGAAATGAACCGATGGGACGATTAGGGTCTTTCATTCCCGCACGGGCGCGACGAATGGCGGCGGCCACTGCTGCTACTGCTTCTTGCTGGCCGACGACTCGTTCGTGCAGGTGTTTTTCCAGCTGCAGAAGTTTTTGCCGCTCGGACTCTAACAGGCGATTGACTGGAATTTTTGTCCATTTAGCGACAATTTCGGCAATGTCAGCTTCTGTGACTTGTTCGCGCAACAAAGTTTTGCCTTGGGCTTGAATTTTCAATAGTTCGGCTTCTTTGGCTTCCCGTTCCCGCTGCAGTCCCTCTAATTTGCCATACTTTAACTGAGCAGCTTTGTTAAGATCGTAGGCTCGTTCTGCTTGTTCAATTTGCACTCGCAGTTTTTCTTCTTCTTGTTTTAAAGCACTGATTGCCTCTAATAGTAGCTTTTCCGTTTGCCACTGTCCGTTTAATTCTTGCTGTTTTTTTGTTAAGTTGCTAATTTCTCGTTCAATGCGCCGCAAGCGTTCTTGGGTTTGGATGGTGGCTTTTTCTTCTCCGGCTAATGACAACTTTTCCATTTCCAGCTGCATCAAGCGGCGGTCGATCGCTTCCAATTCTGCTGGTTTGGATGTGATTTCCATTTTCAGTTGAGCTGCTGCTTCATCTACCAGGTCAATGGCTTTATCTGGTAAAAAGCGATCGTTAATGTATCGTGCGGAGAGGGTAGCAGCTGCTACTAAGGCACTATCGGAAATTTTCACGTTGTGGTGAACTTCATAGCGTTCTTTTAATCCCCGGAGAATGGAAATTGTATCTTCCACACTAGGTTGGTCTACGTACACTTGCTGAAAGCGCCTTTCTAGAGCGGCATCTTTTTCGATGTATTTGCGGTATTCGTCGAGGGTAGTTGCTCCGATACAGCGTAGTTCTCCCCGCGCTAGCATGGGTTTGAGTAAATTGCTCGCATCCATTGCTCCTTGCTGTCCGGAACCGGCGCCAACAACGGTATGCAATTCGTCAATAAACAAGACTATTTGACCGTTGGATTCAGTAACTTCCCTGAGAACAGATTTTAAGCGGTCTTCGAATTCACCTCGGTATTTGGCACCAGCAATTAAACTACCCATATCCAAGGCGATGAGTTGGCGGTTTTTCAAAGATTCTGGAACATCGCCGTTGACGATCCGCTGGGCTAAACCCTCGGCGATCGCGGTCTTACCCACCCCGGGTTCGCCGATCAAAACTGGGTTGTTCTTGCTGCGACGAGATAATACCTGAATTACTCGTCGAATTTCCTCATCTCGCCCAATCACCGGATCTAACTTGCCTGCTTTTGCTTGCTCGGTCAAGTCTCTTCCAAATTTTTGTAAAGCTTCGTAACGAGACTCGGGATTTTGGTCTGTAACTTTTTGGCTACCGCGAATTGCTTTAATTGCAGCCTCCAGCTTGGCTGTATCCAAGTTAAAATTTTTCAGCAACCGCCTTCCGATGCGTTCGTCCTCTGCAAAGCCTAACAGTAGGTGCTCTACTGAAATGTAGGAATCTTTCATTCGCACTCTGGCCGCTTCGGACAAATCTAACATGGCATCTAGATGGCGACCGAGATAAAGCTGATCGCTTCTAGCAACTTTGGGTTGGCGACGAACGAACTCTTCGAGTTGTTGCTGAAGGCGATTGACATCCACACCCGCGCGGTTGAGGATGCGTGCTGCTAAACCATTTTCTTGCTGTAATAAGGCAATGATTAAATGTTCGACTTCTAATTGTTGTTGTTGATAAGCACGTACTATATCCTGGGATTTGACAATTCCTTCCCAAGCTTTATCTGTAAATTTATCCGGATCTGTAGGCTGCATCTTGACAATTTTTGATTTGGAATTTTAGATTTTAAACTACTAATGTATGTCCTAAGTATTTATCGAATCATCATCTGACTGCATCTGCTTGTATCTACAGTTGCAATTTGAGATGGGGTGATTAGTGGTTAGTGGATAAGGGAGAATAACTAATTCCCATTCCCCAATTTAAAATGAAAACACACTTCTGAGAGTGGTTTGCCAAATAGTACCCTTGGAATTGTCATTGTTGGGATTGGCGACTAACGAGAGTACGGGAGTAATGCTCAGATTATCGCTCAGCAGCAGATTGTAAAATGCTTCCAAGTTAGTTTGAGTAGCGTTACCCACACCAGCGCTAAGGAATGGTTGACCAACAGCAACGCCCGCAACAGTACCGGGAAGCAGGAGATTGCGAAAACCGAAACCAACAGCCCAACTAACAGGATGTAAATCTAATTCTTTGTGAACAGCACTGTTGAATCCATTATAGCTGCCAAAACCAAAGCGACCGAAGATACCTGTGTTGTTGTTAATAGCGTACTCGGTATTGATACCGAAGGCGTTAATAGTTGTGTTGTTAATCAAAGCATTTGTGTATTGCAGTCTCAGTGCTATGCGTTCGCTGGGCGAATATTCGATTTCTACACTTGTTTGGTAGCGATCGCCAAATAAACCGCCGACCGTGGTATTGGCGTTTGCTTGGTTAGCATCTGCTGCAATGTAGAGCGATCGCAATGTCCATTTTCCACCACCAGGATTCCACAGTAAAGCAGCTCCTGCACCACCGTTGCGATCGATTTGGTTTTGAACAATCAGGGGATTGCGCAAGAAAAAGCCAGAACTAAAATCTACCGCCTCGTTGTCAGCGTATCTGTTGCGATCGATGAAATCTCGTGGCAACATTTTGGCACCGACGGTTAACGCCAGATCTGGCCGAGGACGAAAAGTGTAGTACAAGCGTCTGAGCTGGAAATCAAAATTCACTCCTGCGTAGTCGAGTCCTCCGCCATTGACAAGCAGACCAGTCGTTCCAAATAAATTGGATTTTTGTTTTTGTGCTAAATCAATGGCATCACCACCATTATTACCAGATTCTAATTGGGTAACTAATAAATCTTTTTGGTTGAAACTGGTAGAAAAAGTTAACCGCGAACGGGAAATAACAGTTTTAGCTGCGTCGGTACCGTCGCTCAAAGCAATAATCTGTTCCCCCTGGAGCTTGGTTGTGGTGGAGAATTGATTTTCTTGTAGTTGCGTGACGCGGGTTTCGGTGTTTCCAACTCGTTGCTGCAAGTCTTCTAAAGCTGACTTGTACTCTTTTTGCAGTCGTTGCAACACGAGAGCATCCTGTTGGGTGTATTGCTGGTTGCTATCTTTGACAATCGACTGTTCTACTTTTTTAAGGGTAGCCGCAAGCACTGCAGCAAATTCGTAGCGGCTAAGGGGACGATTGCCAGCAAAAGTGCCATCCGCGTTACCCACTATAACACCGTAACGTTTCACAAGCGATCGCAATGCCTGATAAGCCCAGTCTGTTGGCTCCACATCGGATAGCTCGAAAACCGCAGGTTGTGCGGTCAACCAATGAGAATCGATGTCAAAATCACTAGACTCCTTTGTTAACGACGAATCACAGTCACAAGCTTGGGTTTTTGACGGCGATTGCTTTTGAGCAAGCAAAGAATTAGCTGCTGCAGGTAGGGGAATAGGGCTGAAAATGCTCCAGCCAAGTAAAATCCAAGGTAATATTTTTGATAATAAACTTCTTTGCCCCAGGCATTTCTTAACGCTCAATCAGTAATTCTCCTTGCCGTCTTTTCTCCAACTTTACTGATTTACAAGCTTATATTCAGTTTCTTTTTTAACATTAGAACCTTGAGTACCCAGCTGAATTAGTTCTACTTTATATCCATCCGGATCCTCTACAAATGCGATGACAGTGGAACCGTGTTTCATAGGTCCTGGCTCGCGTACTACCTTGGCACCAAGCTTTTTGAGGCGATCGCAGGTAGCATAAATATCATCAACTCCGATAGCAATGTGACCGTAGGCATTTCCCAACTCGTACTTTTCTACACCCCAGTTATACGTTAATTCTAGGACAGTATGGTCACTTTCATCACCATAACCCACAAAGGCCAGGGTAAATTTTCCCTCGGGATAATCTTTTTGTCGCAGCAGTTTCATTCCCAGAACATCACAGTAAAATTTCAAAGATTCTTCGAGATTACCAACCCGCAGCATCGTGTGCAGTAGGCGCATAGCAGTCTCCAGATTTTTAACTACCAATTGTTGATTTTAAATTGGATCTGAAAAACAGACAAAGAAAGTCTCCACACCAATACCGTTAATTTGTCACTGCTAGCAGTAAGATTTATCTCTCCGTAGTAAGGGATTTATCGCGCTCCAAACACTGGTGATAGTAAGCGATTTCTCGCTGACTACCAGCAGCAAACAATTTATTGCTTGATTCCTCAGGCTAGGCAATTTTATAGCATTAACTCCATTGTATCCCTTATTACTCCAGTTCCAATCGCCCTCGATAACCAGTAATAATTCGACTACCATCTTTAAAAATATGAATTTCTATTTGGTCGCTAGCCCAGGTAATATGTTCTTGCAAGGCGGGATTGAAAACGTGAACTCGTTGATTGCTAGAAGAAACAGGAGAATCAGGAGAATTTAAAGCTAGGGATTGAATGTAGGGACCATCGATGAGAATATCCAATTGATTGAGTAAATCTTGGCTGCCAGCTGGAGCATAATCGGATTGTAATTCCTCCAAAGTAAAACCGCTAAAAGACATTACATTCAGCCCAGCTGCTTTAACTTTACCAGCTAAAGCAGCGAGTGCAGCAGCTTGCCAAAAAGGTTCACCACCAGAAAAAGTCACTCCTTGGTTGTGGGGATTACTGAGAATTCTTTCGGCAAGAGTGTCAACTGATATTAGTTCCTTGATTGCAAACGACCAGGACTGTGTATTAAAGCAACCACGACACTGGCGCAAACACCCCTGTACCCAAACTACAGCACGACGTCCGGGACCGTTTACCTCAGATTCATCAACATACCCCATAATGTTGAGATAGCCAGGGGGAATCTGCATTAGTTCCATGGGGAAATTATTGTTGTTTTGAACCATACTTTTTGTCTGTATTGACCAGCCTGTTTTTTTTCAGTTCAATTTCCAGTTTTGCTGGGGAGCCTCTTACCACACGTTCACTTTCAGAATTTATCAGGGTGCTTCGACCTTCATCTGTGGTTTTGCAGACAAAAACCCAGAACCAAAATCTTCCTTAATCTCTGTTTGGATTGTCCCCCCAAAAGCCTATGCTAGATCGTCGGGTCAGCAACCGAAACGTTTGTAAAGCAGTGAGAACACGCTCACAAAAAGGACAAAGGATTGATGATGAATACAGCCATTGAAGCAATTACCGCCCGGGAAATTCTGGACTCGCGGGGTAGACCAACAATAGAAGCACAAGTGCGCGTATCCAACGGTGCTGTAGGGTTGGCGCAAGTTCCCAGCGGTGCGTCTACCGGTACTTTTGAGGCGCACGAGCTGCGAGATAACGATCGAAGTCGCTATGGGGGTAAAGGAGTACTGAAGGCGGTGCAAAACGTCAAGGAGGTCATTGCTCCCAAGTTGTTAGGAATGGATGTTCTCAATCAAGAACTCCTAGATCGGACAATGATTGCCTTGGATGGTTCTGCAAACAAATCGAATTTGGGTGCGAATGCCATTTTGGCAGTTTCTTTAGCTGGGGCCAAGGCTGGAGCTGCATCTTTGGGTATTCCCTTGTATCGCTATTTAGGTGGTCCTTTAGCTAATTTACTACCCGTACCGTTGATGAATGTGATCAATGGTGGTGCTCATGCGGCAAACAATGTGGATTTCCAAGAGTTTATGATTGTTCCTGTGGGGGCGCCTTCTTTTCGGGAGGCGTTGCGTTGGGGTGCGGAGGTATTTGCTACCCTGAGCAAAGTTTTGGATGAGAAGGGTTTGCTTACTGGTGTGGGGGATGAAGGTGGTTTTGCTCCTAATCTGGAATCGAATCAGGTAGCTTTGGAATTGCTGGTGACTGCAATTGAGAAAGCTGGATACACGCCTGGAGAGCAAGTGGCTTTGGCTTTAGATGTGGCTGCTAGCGAGTTTTATAAAGACGGACAGTATGTCTACGATGGGAAACCTCATTCTCCGGAAGAGTTGATTGATTATTTGGCGCAGTTGGTCGAGCAATATCCGATTGTTTCCATAGAGGATGGGTTGCACGAGGAAGACTGGCAAAACTGGCACTTATTAACTCAAAAGTTAGGTTCTCGCGTACAGTTGGTGGGAGATGATTTGTTTGTCACTAATGCTACTCGCTTGCAAAAGGGAATTGAGTTAAAAGCAGGCAATGCAATTTTAATTAAACTGAATCAAATTGGGTCGCTAACGGAAACTTTAGCAACTATAGATCTAGCTGCTCGCCATGGTTTTCGTTCCGCGATCAGTCATCGTTCCGGGGAAACAGAAGATACTACCATTGCGGATCTAGCCGTAGCAACTCGTGCTGGCCAAATCAAAACAGGTTCTTTGTGTCGTAGCGAGCGAGTAGCAAAATACAATCGTTTGCTGCGGATTGAAGACGAATTAGGCGATCGCGCTGTTTACGCTGGAGCAGTGGGGCTAGGACCAAAGTAAGGGACTTTCGCACTGGTAGCCAAAGCATAAATAAGGTATGGGGCGCAAGAAAAATTTCCCTTCCCCATACCCGCGCTTGCGTTTTTGCTTTTGCTTGTTGTTAGGGATAAAATCCTAACTTTGGCAAGCCCAAGGTTTCATCCCAACCCATCATGATGTTCATGCACTGGATCGCTTGACCGGCTTGTCCTTTGATTAAGTTGTCGATTGCCGACATGACAATGACGCGACTGGTACGCGGGTCAACTTCTATACCTATGTAACACAGGTTGCTGCCACAAGCCCATTTGGTTTGAGGGTAAATGCCGGGATCGCAAATTTTTACCCAAGGGGAGTTACGGTAAAAGGCTCTGTAAATAGTTATTAAATCATCTCTCACTAAACCGGGATCTCTTAAGGTGGCGTACACGGTAGCTAAAATACCTCGTACCATGGGAACCAGGTGAGGTGTAAATTGTACGGTAACTTCACGACCTGCAAGCTCGCTACAAATTTGTTCGATTTCTGGTGTGTGGCGATGGCGGGCCACACCATAAGCTGCCAGAGAATTATCTGCTTCAGCCAATAGCATATTGATTTTGGCTTCTCTTCCTCCACCAGAGGTGCCGGATTTGGCGTCTATAATGGCGGTGTCAGGGACGATCAATCCTTGCTTGAGGAGGGGAGAAAGTGCTAGGAGACTAGCGGTGGGATAGCAGCCAGGACAACCAACTAACTGAGCTTCGGCGATGCGATCGCGAAACATCTCCGGTAGTCCATAAACTGCTGTAGCAGCAATAGCAGTATCTTGTCGCTGCTTTCCATACCAAGCTGTGTAAGTGGCGAGGTTGCTAAAGCGGTAGTCAGCACTTAAATCAAGGACTTTACATCCTTTTTCCAGCAATTTCGGAGCGAGTTGACAAGCCAAACCGTTAGGTACAGACAGAAAAACTATTTCGGCGCGGTGAGCGATAATTTCTGGGTCTACTGCTTCTACCGAGAGGTTGACTGCATGAGCCAGATGGGGGTAAATATCTGCAAATGGCTTACCAGCGCTACTATCACCACCTAAATAAACTAACTCTACTTCTGGATGATCCATCAGTAGACGTACCAACTGTACTCCGCCATAGCCTGACGCGCCAACAATCCCAACGGGTACGCGTCTCAAATTGCCCATGATAATGAAATCCTTATCCGCTTTGTGGTTAATTTGTTGTTAAATATTAAAAATCGGCAAACAGCAAAAAGCTATTAGCTTTTAGCATATGACGGTTAAAGATTTAATGCTAACCGTTGCTCGTCGATTGTAGAAGTTTTGTTGTATTTGAGTGCTAAAACCCAATTTTAGCGGTAGAAATTTTAGCTACGCCATCTTAAACAAAATCAAAAGAGTATTTCAGGCTTCTGCCATTGGTCTTGCGAGTTTTTGCTTTTCCTAAAGGCAGTTTTGAGTCTGTAGGAGAACAACAAGTATAAAAATAATCTCCCATAGCCATTTGAGAAAGTGCCGAAGCGCCAATTAGATGTGTAATAATACACATAAAAAATTTTTCTCCATTCCAGTTAACATCTAGTTCTGTGGGAAGTTATCGTGGTATCGGTAAAATCCACGCCCATTTTCGTCCAAACTTGCTATATGAGGTTATGCCCTTACCCAATTACTTTAGTTATCTTTTTTACTTGCCTGGCTTGGGACTGCAGTCCCGGTCAAAGGGTGATGCAAATAGAACCTGTGCACAAGCAACCTATTCTGAAATTAAGCAGTACGGGAAATGACCCAAAGGCAGTGCCAACCCAACTTCAAAAGCTAGGATACCGCAGGTTGGATTTTAGGAAACAACTGCAAACAGAAATAGATAAAAAGCCTATTTTTGTGAGTGTAGCTTCCCAGTCGCAGCTCGGTAGCAAGCAAGAGCAATCTAGCAAGCATGATTTTTGGTGGTGGTTGTTAGTGGCGATCGCTGGCTTGGGAATTTTTGGTACGCTTTTATATCTAGTGAAATGGTTGGGAAAACTCAAAACAAATTCGCTTGCCAATTCAGATGCTTGTTGCCAAAATACAGAAATGAAAATCGCTTTGGATGTTTCCAACCCCGATTCCACAAACACGCCACAACCCCAAAAATTACTGCCACCAGAACCAGAAACCACTTCTCGCCTTGCCAAAGTTAGTATTGTGGAAGAATTAATTAAAGACTTAGCCAGTCCCGATCCTATCAAGCGTTCCCAGGCAATTTGGGATTTGGGACAACAAGGAGATTCGCGAGCAATTCAACCTTTGGTAGATCTGATGGTGGAAGCAGATTCGCAGCAACGTAGTTTAATTTTGGCAGCCCTGGCAGAAATTGGCACCCGCACGCTCAAACCAATGAGCCGCGCTTTGGCCATGTCCCTGCAAGATGAAAGTCCGCAAGTACGGCAAAATGCGATTCGCGACCTGACTCGCATTTATGATGCGATCGCTCAAATCAGTCAGATGTTGTGTCATGCAGTACAAGATTCGGATGCACAAGTGCAAGCAACAGCACGATACGCCCTAGCGCAAATGCATCGCATTCGCAGTTTGTCTTCCCCAGAAAATTTTCCGGGAACCTCATCCAGCGAATACCAAAAATAACAATCTCCCCCTTTCCACCTAACTTAAAAATAACTCTTTAATTCCTGCGCTACCAATTTCTACAGCCAAAGCCGCTAGCAGAAAACCTAAAAGTTGAGTAATAATTACTTCACCTTCTGCACCGATCCACCCGTCTATCAAGTTTGCCTGTCGCAAAATTAACCAACTGACAAACATGGCGGCTATAATTCCCACAACCACGCTCAAGTGCGAACTTGGAGATTCTGACATTAATAACATCACCGATGTCAGGGTACCGGGACCGGCTAGCAGCGGTAAGGCTAAAGGGGTAATTGCTACATCCCGTTGTTGATCGATAGCTGGAGTATCTAATTCTCCTTGTAGCATTTGCAGGGAAATTATTAACAATAGCAGTCCCCCCGCTACTCGTAAAGAACCCATACTCACATCTAAGTAACTTAAAATAAACTGGCCAGCCCAAGCAAATAGTAAAAGCACTACAATTGCCACTAATATGGCTTTATCTATCACTTTATTTCTTTGTTGCGGTTCCATACCTTTAGTGAGAACCAAAAGAATCGGTATATTACCGACTGCATCGGCAAGTACAAAGACAGCAACAAAAGTTTTAATAAGAATGGATGTGTCCACAGCGAATAAATTCTAGTCAGGGTTTTGTAACAACTTAACGTGAAATTTGGTCCGTTTTCTAGCAGCCGTAGGAAGATAGAGAAAGTTATGAAACTAGGACGGACCAACACGTTTGTGGCGACTGGCCGTATACCGAGTAGGAGAACAACTGAAGCTACCTAAACAAACATTTTAAAGATAATCTTTGTTTTGTTTACCGCCTATGAAACCTTATTTAGCTGCCGCTATTCAAATGACAAGCGTACCAGATCTGGAAAAAAACTTGGCACAAGCAGAGGAATTAATTGATTTAGCTGTGTGTCAGGGTGCAGAATTAGTGGGCTTGCCAGAAAATTTTGCCTTTATGGGAGAAGAAAAAGAAAAACTTGCTCAAGCAGAGGCGATCGCCCAGGAAACGGAAAAATTTTTGCTGAAAATGGCGCAGCGTTTTCAAATTACCATCCTCGGCGGTGGTTTTCCGGTTCCGGTAGAAGGTGGGAACAAGGTCTACAATACAGCTTTACTCATCGACCCCAACGGTCAAGAACTGTTGCGCTATCACAAGGTACACCTATTTGATGTTAACGTTCCCGATGGCAATACTTACAGGGAATCCACCACTGTTATGGCTGGCAAAGCTCTACCCTCTGTGTATATGAGCGAAAAGTTGGGTAACATCGGTGTTTCCGTTTGCTATGATGTTCGCTTTCCAGAAATTTATCGTTACATGTCAGCCAAGGGAGCAGATATTTTTTTTGTTCCCGCCGCCTTTACCGCCTTTACGGGTAAAGACCACTGGCAAATACTGCTACAAGCACGCGCCATTGAAAATACCTGCTATGTAATTGCACCAGCACAAACCGGATGGAACTACGATCGCCGTCAAACCCACGGACACGCCATGATTGTCGATCCTTGGGGAGTGGTTTTAGCTGATGCTGGTGAAAAACCAGGAGTGGCGATCGCTGAAATTAATCCTTTGCGTCTAGAGCAGGTTCGCCGTCAAATGCCGTCTTTGCAGCATCGAGTTTTTCTTTAAGACCCACACTACAAGCAATACCTCAAATTGTAAAGAATTAGAAATCAAAGCCATACATTGGCTTTTTCTATTCACAATACAAAATATCGAAACTTAGTTTTACGTGCCAGTAGGTGTCAAAAGTTGAACCAGCAAATGTGGAAATATAGCTCGACAGCGCTTGTCTGTCTATTACTCTGTTACGCCTGCAGTACAGACAATACAGCACAGCAAACAACTACTCCTCCTGCTGCTAATTCCCCGGCGTTAGTCGGTTCACAGTCTGCATCCGGCGCCAATGTCGTTCAAGTTACTGCCAAGGAAATGGAATTCCAGCTATCAAAATCAACGGTTCCAGCAGGAACTGTGGAATTCCGCGTTACCAATAAAGGTAGGCTTGCCCACGAAATGGTAGTTATTAAAACTGACCTTCCCGTGGATAAGTTACCCCTCAAGGGACAACGACTTGATGAAGATAAAGCTGGTAAAAAAATTGGCGAGATAGAAGATGATGAACTTAAAAGTGGTGCTACTAAAACGCTAAAAGTGAATTTAACTCCTGGCAAGTATTTAATAGTTTGTAATTTACCAGGACACTTCCAAGCAGGAATGAAAAAAGTACTTACAGTTACCAAATAAACAACCGGGGGCATAAATGCTTCCCGGCAGTACACAATCTAGAAAAATAATTAATTAAGCGTGGGGAACGTTCTTTGCAGGGCAATTAATTGTTTCTGTGATTTTTTTCCCTGGAACGTCCCTGTTTGTCCCCGCCTTAGAGAACAACGGTTTTCCTGGTAGTAGCGCTCAGCTCGCCCTTAGCATACTTAGCAGCGAAATCTTCCAAAGAAAGTTGCTTGATCTTGCTAGCATTGCCGGCAGTGCCGAATTGCTGGTAGCGTTCAGCACAAACTTTCTGCATATACTTAATGGAAGGCTTGAGGAAGTGACGGGGATCGAATTCCTTGGGGTTAGCTGCCAAAGCTTCCCGGACAGCAGCGGTAATTGCCAAACGGTTATCGGTGTCGATATTTACCTTGCGCACGCCGCTCTTAATACCTTTTTGAATTTCTTCTATGGGTACGCCGTAGGTTTCAGGAATAGCACCGCCGTACTGGTTGATCAAAGCAATCAAATCTTCGGGTACGGAGGAAGAACCGTGCATTACTAAATGGGTGTTGGGTAAACGACGGTGAATTTCTTCAATGCGGCTAATCGCTAGAATTTCTCCAGTGGGTTTGCGGCTAAACTTGTAAGCACCGTGGCTGGTACCGATAGCAACAGCCAAAGCATCCACTTGAGTTTGCTCTACAAAGTCTACGGCTTGATCTGGGTCTGTTAGCAGCTGGTCGTGGGAAAGCTTTCCTTCAAAACCGTGACCATCTTCTTTGTCACCCATGCCAGTTTCCAGAGAACCCAAGCAACCGAGTTCGCCTTCGACGCTGACACCCACTGCGTGAGCTACTTTTACCACCTCGCGGGTAACGTTGACATTGTACTCGTAGCTAGCGGGGGTTTTAGCATCAGCTTCCAGCGAACCATCCATCATAACGCTGGTAAAGCCGTGCCTAATGGCAGAATAGCATGTGGCAGGCTCATTACCATGGTCTTGATGCATGGCAATGGGAATGTGGGGATAGGTTTCCACTGCTGCCAAAATTAGGTGACGCAGGAAGTTTTCGCCAGCGTACTTGCGAGCACCACGAGAAGCTTGCAAAATTACGGGGCTATCTGTTTCATGGGCAGCTTGCATAATAGCCTGAATCTGCTCCATGTTGTTGACGTTGAAAGCGGGAATGCCGTAATCGTTCTCTGCCGCGTGATCTAACAGCAGCCGCATTGGCACGAGCGCCATAGATAGTCCTCCTATTTGTGGTTGTCAGCTAGTCGATTTGATATACAGCGCAAACAAAATATTACGCCAATCTTAAGATGATTGTGAGCTTATAGGAAATTATAACTAGTGTTGGGTGTTTATGTTTAAAAAGTTTACGCCATTAATAAATATCTTCTTAATTAGCTTTAAACTACTGTAGGATTAGCTACTTCCTAGCTGAATGTTTGAATATTTCTATGGGTCGCCTGGGATTCGAACCCAGAACTAATCGGTTAAAAGCCGAGTACTCTACCATTGAGTTAGCGACCCGTTGCGACTCAAATTAATCGGCAACTCCATCAATCTATCACAGCCACACGTCGCTTGGCAAGCAGATTTAGAAAAAATTTGCCCTCAAGCGAAAAATAGCTGCACGCCCGGTCTTGGGTGCGAGTATTGTTAAATGTTCGCCGGTGTTGATAGCGTTGCGGGGAGCACTCCAAGGTTCCAGGCAATAAAATTCCTTGCCTTTAACAGTCCAAAACACTAAAGTAGAGAAGAAGTCATCAAACTCTAAAGTCAATTTCAAATTGCGGCTGTGGTCGGTAACAGTTGCCGACGGACTTTGAAGTTGTTTAAATGCCACGTCAATTTCATCGCGATTAAAATCAAAACAACCGTTAAATACATGCATTTCCTTAGTTTGTTGGTCTTGATATTCTCTGCAGGGAATATCAAATTTTAATTGAGTTTTATCGCGAGTTAAAAAGTAAGGATGAAACCCAACAGAAAACGGCATGGGTGTTGATGAATTATTATAGAATTCTTGCCGAATTTCTAAGGTATTGCCTTGAAGAATCTGATAACAGAAACTCAAGTGAAAATTAAACGGATACACTGCTTGTGTTTGCTCGGTGTCGTGTAAATGAAGTTTGAGAAAAGCTTTATTTTCTTCAGCAACGACCTGCTCTACTTGCCAAGGTAGATCGCGAGCAAAGCCGTGTTGTTTGAGAGTATACTGTCTGCCGTTATATTTGTAGGTGTTATCTGGTAAATTGCCACAAATAGGAAACAGTATTGGAATTCCGCCTCTGATAGTTAATTGCGGATTGGCAAAGCGTTCTTCATCTAAATAGAGAATATCTTGCTGTTGGATGCGCCAGCGAGTGATGATTCCGCCGCGTTCGGGTACAACTTCTATTTCGGAGCGGGCGGCGCGATCGCGCAATATAAAGGTTAAAAATTTTCTTTGTTGTTGTAATATTTCAAACACAACTTTCTTCCCAACTAACAAAAGCCTTACAGGTGCACCAGGAGAGCTAGCAGTAAAAAAATAGCGCCACGCCTCTTTTGGAAGCGGCGCTAACCCACCAGCTCGAGCTACTAGAGCTTTGTTTACTCGTCTTCGGCAAACACAAAGCGGTACAATTCGCTGGGATCGGGTTCGGGGCTAGCTTCTGCAAACTTCACTGCTTCTTCGATTTCTTGCTGGATTTGGCGATCGATCTCCTTTAATTCTTCATTTGTGGCCAAATTTTGTTCTGTTAGATAAGCTGCAAATTTTTTAATAGGATCGCGAGCAAACCAAAATTCTTTTTCAGCTTTGCTGCGCAGTTCGTCTGGATCTGCCAAAGAGTGACCTCGAAAGCGGTAGGTCAGTGCTTCGATTAATGTTGGTCCTTCGCCAGCACGAGCACGAGCCACAGCTGCTCGAGCTGCTGCACGTACGGCCATCACATCCATGCCGTCTACTTCTACGCCTACCATATCAAAGGCGCTGGCTTTTTTATAAATCTCTGGGTTGGAAGTTGCTCGTTCGTGAGCCATACCAATAGCCCACTTGTTATTTTCGACTACGAAAACGATCGGCAGTTTCCACAAGGCTGCCATGTTTAAAGTTTCAAAAAATTGACCGTTATTGCAGGCACCATCCCCAAAAAAACAAGCTGTGACTTGATCGGCACTTGTATCGCCTAAAACTTCGCGGCGGTATTTAGTTTGAAAAGCAGCTCCAGCTGCGACGGGAATTCCTTCTGCGACGAAGGCGTAACCGCCTAGCAAACGGTGTTCGGCAGAAAAAAGGTGCATGGAACCGCCGCGGCCTTTGCTACAACCGGTAGCTTTACCGAATAATTCTGCCATGACTTGTTTGGCGGGTACTCCGGCGCTGAGGGCGTGAACGTGGTCGCGGTAGGTGCTGCAAACGAAATCTTCACCAGGTCGCATCGCCCCTTGAATAACACCGGTAGAAACGGCTTCTTGGCCGTTATAAAGGTGGACAAAACCGAACATTTTGCCCCTGTAGTACATTTCCGCGCACCTGTCTTCAAAGGTGCGCCCCAGTACCATATCTCTGTACAACCGCAGTCCTTCTTCTTTGTCTATTTGTGCGGTAGTGACATCAAATGGGGGTAAAGTGCGTTCTTGAACCATCGTTTTTGATTATCTCCGTATTAATACATAAAAAAGTCAGGGGACAAAGTGGGAAATTGCGTTAGTACAAACACTAAACAAGTTAAGTTATTGACTGTATGCGATCGCATCCTCAAACTTAACAATACCCATCAGAATACCTTGCTTTCTGCATATTCATTAACAGTTAAAAAAATAATCTCTCGAGCTCATCTTTTTTAATAACTAATTGTCTTAACATTTTAGTTATGTTATACTTCGGCGAGCTAGCAAGCAGCAGCGAATCTATACAAAAATAGTGCTGATGTGAGCAGATGCTAAAACAATTAGCTTTACTTGAGTTGCAGTTGTGGTCAAGCCGGAGATTGCAGTCAACATATTTGTTGGCAAAACGTGCTTGTTATTGGCGCCACAGAGGCTGGAGAAGTAGAGATGAACTTGTTGCCAAACACACTTGTAGTGTAAAACCGATCGGTTATTATTATGGCACGGTTTTACACTCCTGGTATGCTCTGGGAGAATTATTTCGATGGCGCTGCAGGGGAAGTTAGGCTGTGCGAATTCCGCTAGATTATTACCGAATTTTAGGACTACCTTTGGCGGCAAGTGAAGAACAACTGCGGCAGGCGTACAGCGATCGCCGACAGCAGCTGCCACGTCGGGAGTATTCCCAAACAGCAATTGAGTCTCGCAAAAAACTAATAGAGCGAGCATACGCAGTTTTATCAGACCCAAAACAGCGCCAAGCCTACGATCGATTGTATTTTGCCCATGCCTACGGTTCCAACAGCGATCGCCACCCAACTAACGGTGTAGTAGTAGAAAACCAGGCTTTGAGCAGCAATGGCGATGGTGACTCTCCCCAGCTTGGCATCGAAATTAACCAAGAAGAATTTGTCGGTGCTTTACTACTACTGCAAGAGCTGGGAGAATACGAACTCGTACTGAAATTAGGCCATCCCTACCTGCTCAATAAAAACGGTAACTCTGCTTCAGTAAGCACCACTTGCGAAACTGAAACGTCTGCTCAAATTTCTACTGAAAGAGCAGATGTGATTCTGACGGTTGCTGTTGCCTGTTTGGAAGTTGGTAGAGAACAATGGCAACAAGGTCACTATGAAAATGCAGCAGTTTCTCTAGAAACTGGCGAGCAACTGTTAGCCCAAGAAGGTTTGTTCCCCAACGTCAGGGGAGAAATTCAGTCGGACATATACAGACTGCGCCCGTATAGAATTTTAGAGTTACTGGCACTACCGCTAGAAAAAGTAGCGGAACGCCGCCAAGGATTGCGATTGTTGCAAGAAATTTTGGACGAGCGCGGTGGTGTAGACGGTACGGGAGACGACCAAAGCGGTTTAAGTGTAGATGATTTTTTGCGATTCATCCAGCAATTGCGCAAACATCTTACCGTTGCGGAGCAACATAAGTTATTTGAAGCAGAAAGCAAGCGCCCTTCTGCTGTGGCTACGTACCTAGCTGTTTACGCTTTGATCGCACGGGGATTTAGCCAGTGTCAACCGGCTTGGATCCAGCATGCCAAGCAGATGCTGGCAACGTTGAGCAAGCGTCAAGACGTGCATCTGGAACAATCGCTGTGCGCTTTATTTTTAGGACAAACAGAAGAAGCAAGCCGTGCTTTAGAACTGAGTCAGGAATACGAAGCCTTAGCTTTTATTCGAGAAAATTCTTGCAACTCTCCGGATTTATTGCCAGGACTGTGTTTGTATGCCGAGCATTGGTTGCAAAACCAAGTGTTTCCTCACTTTCGCGACTTGGTGCAAAAGCGAGCTTCTCTGAAAGAATATTTTGCCGATTCCCGCGTACAGCTGTATTTAGAACAACTACCCGCACAAGCACAAACAAATAGCAAAGAAATTGCCAGCAATCCTCAGCCTTCCCAGACCAAAACAAATTTTGCCAGCACTGGAAGCCATAACGCCCATAAAGCCAGAACAATCGGCGATCGCAGCACCCAAACAACTGCTTCGCTTTTGTCAAACCACCACAAGCCCAGTAGCGTAGAATATTCTTCGCAGAGATTTGCTGCAGCATCTACTCTTAACACAGCAGAAACTGTCAGCAAAGGTGCTAACTATTACCCAAATACCACACCTCCACTCCGACAAAGGCAACCTCAAAGCCAGCGCCGACGCACTTTCTCTGGTGGTCCAAGAGGACGTGCGGCTGAAGTACGTCCTGCTAGTCGCAGGCGGCGTTATTCCTTTGGTTTGAGATCAAAAACACGGCTGCTATGGGTTGTGTTAGTTGGTTTGGCAGGAGGAGTAGGAGGAGTACTGCTTTTGTGGCTGTTAATTTCAGGGATTTTGGGATGGCTGAGCCATCGCTTTTGGCCTGCACCCGCTTTGCAAGGAGAACAATTGGCTTTGCAGCTAAACGAACCTCCTTTACCCATTCCGGATGCCAACACCGCTCAATTACCAGAAGAACCTTTAACGCCAGCCACAGCAAAACAAGTGATTCAAACTTGGCTACAAACGAAAGCCTTGGCCCTCGGACCAAATCATGAAATACAGCGGCTAGAGGATATTTTAGCAGGTCCGGCTTTGTCTCAATGGCAACTAGTTGCCAAGCAGGAGCAAGCGGCAAATCGCTATCGCAAGTACGAGCACAATCTCAAGATAGAGTCTTTAGAGACCAGTTCCCTGGATAGCGATCGCGCTACTGTTTTAGCATCGGTTGCAGAAGCTGCCAGTTTTTATGAAAACGGTCAACTCAACCAACGCAAGTCTTATAATGAAACGGTGCGAGTCAGGTATAGTTTAATTCGCCAAGATCGAAAATGGCGCATCCGGGAAATGTTGGTAGTAGGTAAATTGAGTCGATTTCTTCCATAGCGATCGCTTTGATGACGGTATGCACGCCCAACGGTACGAGATGGTTCTAGGACTCTCTTCCAGAAGCCCAAGTATCGCGCCATTTCACCGTACCTTCACTAGCAATCACCCAACGCCGAGCAACAAGATTTTCCCGCAAAGGCGAACGTCCTTCTCGCCACATGGCGTACTTATAATTGATTAACTTGCCAACGCTTTCATGAAAAGGAATTTCGCCAAACCACGTGTTGGAATTAATGTATTCTAGAGGATAAGCTCGATCGATGTCCCAGTTACCTAGTTCGGGACAATCTCCTATAACGACAATGGTTTCTCCTGGTTGAGTACGAACACCATTTAATTGTGCTCGAACAATGGTTTGGGCTTTGATGCGTTCTCCAACATGGCTAATGGCGATCGCTTCTTTGGCAGCAAGTTCAAGATTATAAATTTTTCCATCTCGCACTTCAAACTTGCGTCCCGTTAACAAACAAGTATGTTCTCTATCTGGTAATTCTGTATCTACCACCTCCAGGGTGACAGCATCACCTCTGTTTAAAGCGACAAAACAGCGAGAATCGCGATAGCGGCGCACGTAGCAGTAAACATCGGGGGTGATGTATTTTTGCCACTGACTACCCATAGAAACGGCGGGATTGAGACGGCGCAATCCTGAAAGTTTGCGGATGTCCCGGTAAATGGGAGTATCTGTGTCCCAACTGTCCATCATCGGGCGATTGTAGGGGTCGTTGTTACCGTAGATATTGTTATCGCCGTTGGTGTCGTTGTGCAGGTATTGTTCCGTGCCGTAGAATAAACAGGGAATGCCGCGAGTTGTCATCAACAAAATTACTGCCAACCGCAAAAGCTCGCGATCGGGATTGAGCGTTAAAAAGCGGTGCATGTCGTGGTTATCGATAAATGTAATTAATTCTGTTGCTCCGTTGTAGCGATAGTCTTCGTCCAGGACGTTCTGAACTAGGTAGAAACCTTTGGCGTCATTGGTTGCTAAAGCTTGTCTAATAGCCATGCACAACCCAAAGTCGAGAATGGTCATGCCAGAATTGTTCGCAAACTCCACAGAGCGATCGTCTGCAGGACTGCTATAAATCCATTTCCCAAAGATGAAAACATCTGGTTTGTGTTTGTACATTTCGGCTGTAAACTCTTGCCAAAACCAAATTGGCATGTGCTTGACTGTATCTACCCGCAATGCATCTACACCCCGATCCAACCACTGCTTGATTGCAGATTTAATATAGTTGCGATAGTGAATGTTATTTTCGTTAAACGTAGCTAATCCTGATAGTTCGCAATTTTGAACTTGCCATTCATCTTCCCAATCTGTGACTTCACCGTAGTGGTGATACCAATGGTCTTTGTCATCATTGAAATCTGCAATTTTCACTCCATCATCGTACAATTCACCTTTGCATCCGCCCGTATCCGGACTGCTGTGATTGCAGACAATATCTAGCACCAGCTTCATTTTGCGCTTGTGCAATTCCTCTATCAAACGGTCAAAAACCGTGTTTCTCGTTTCTTGAGTTTTATTGAGAGAAGGATCGTCATCCTTAGCAATAAAACGAGGGTTGAGGCGCTTAAAATCCTTTGTCCAATAACCGTGAATAGCAGCACTTTGAATAAATAATTCTTCTACCTGCTCAAACAAGGGGGTCAGCCAAATCGCTGTCACTCCCATATTTTTTAAATAGTCTAGCTTGTCGATGACTCCCTGTAGGTCGCCACCCCAATATTTTCCCCAATCTTCTCGAGTTGGATCGTAAAGTTCGGGATTGGGACCTTCATTGTTATTTGGATCACCGTCGAAAAAGCGATCTACCACAATAAAATATATTGTTTCCTGCCGAAACTCAATATCCCTGGTGTAAAGGAATTCTAAATCAATATCTGTATCTGTTTTGGGAGATTGAATAATTGCTTCTACTTCTGCTGCTGGGTTTTCTACTTTGTATTGAGCGTTGGAAGATTGAGATGGAGGGTTTGCTACCATAATAAATTAATAAACCAAAAAACTATCAGCACCAAAACGCAAGCTAACCGAAATTAGCTTATTTTATTACACGCCTTTGTCCTTCGCCAGTATTTATTTGTATTTAATAGAAATAAATCTATCTTTAGTTAGTTTTTCTAATTTTTACTCTCGCCGGATAGAAAATTAAACATATCTTATAGTAAAATACAAAGTTTATGTCTGGATGCTAAGATGAGCAGACAGTTGCAAATGCTACATTTTTGCTTTTTAAGATAAAATCTGTCTGTTGCTTTCATACATTTAGAGGATAAAAATTTTGCTAGTACATAGTCCCATTATCGCCTTTACTATTCTTCTATTAGTTATCTTAACGATACCACCTGTTTTTGAGAAATTGAGACTGCCTGGATTAGTAGGTTTGTTGCTAGCAGGTGTAGTGTTGGGTGAAAATGGACTAAAACTTCTTAATTCCGAATCTGAAACAATCAAGTTACTTTCAGATATTGGCAAAGTATATTTAATGTTTGTGGCAGGTTTAGAAATTGATTTAGAGCAATTTCGCCAAACCAAAAATCGTTCTATCGGATTTGGAATACTGACTTTTGCAGTACCGCTAATTACCGGGACTTTGATTGGAAAATTATTTAATTATGGTTGGAACTCCTCCTTTTTAATTGGTTCTTTGCTCGCTTCCCATACTCTTTTGGCCTATCCTATAGTCAGTCGCTTGGGAGTAGTAAGAAACGAAGCTGTTGCCGTGACAATTGGTGCCACAATTTTTACGGATACTGGTGCTTTATTAGTACTAGCAATTTGTGTGGGAATTCATGTTGGTAAATTTACGGCTTTGAGTTTAATTACGCTTTTAGGTGGATTAGTAATTTACTCAGCTGTGATTTTATTTGGCTTTGATTGGGCGGGAAAAGAATTCTTTCGACGTTCTGGAGACGAGCAAAGCAAACAATTTTTATTTATTTTATTGGCATTGTTTGTCGCATCTGTAGGAGCGCAGGTAATTGGAGTAGAAAAAATTGTTGGTGCGTTTTTAGCAGGTTTAGCTGTTAATGATGTTTTGGGACGCAGTCCGGTCAGAGAAAAAGTTGAATTTGTGGGTAGCGTTCTATTTATTCCCTGTTTTTTGTAGATATGGGTTTGCTGATTGATATTCCAGCTTTTGTGAAAACAATCAGTTCAATTTGGCTGACTTTAGCAATTGTCGGGGGACTAATTAGCAGTAAATTCCTAGCAGCATTCCTAGCGAAATTATTGTATCGTTACAACACGGCAGAAATGCTAACGATGTGGTCATTGTCATTACCGCAAGTAGCAGCGACATTAGCAGCAACTTTAGTAGCCTACGAAACATTAAATCCTGCTAGAGAACGATTAATTGATGAGGGTGTTCTCAACAGTGTTATAGTGCTAATGCTGGTGACGGCAATTATTGGTCCGACGATAACAGCACGGTTTGCAAGTTTGTTGGCGATTCCGCAAGCAGATATAACTACAGATAAACTCTCAACTTGGTGGGGAGAAAATGATAGCGAAGCAAAACCAGAACACAACCACCGATTTACCGTAGTAGTTCCGATTTACAATCCTCAAACTCAGCGCTATCTAATTGAAATGGCAGCACTGCTCGCACGTCATGAATCTGGAACAATTGTGCCATTGGCGATCGCTGTCGGTCGAGTTCATATGGACGATCCGCGATTAAATGCAGAACTAAAGGAATGTCAGCAACGATTGCAAGGTGCTGTAGAAATCAGTCAAGAATTTGAGGTGGAAGCTTCCCCAGCAATTCGTATAGATGACGATGTCGCTTTAGGAATCAGCCGCACCAGTCGAGAAAAAAATGCTACCGTTGTGGTCATGGGTTGGTCCCGTACTACAGGTTTGCGCGCCCGCATATTTGGTAGTGTAATTGATAGCGTTTTTTGGTCTTCTCACTGTCCGGTTGTGGTGACGCGGTTATTGAACAGTCCAACAACCATCCAGCACATTCTTGTCCCGATTGGCGATCTCACATCACAAACTATTAGAGCGATTGGATTTGCCCAAATTATAGCTGATGTCAACAAAGCAGAAGTTGTTTTGCTGCACGTGTGCGATCGCCGAACACCGCGATCGCAAGTTGCTAAATTTGAGTCGCAGCTTTTTGAGATTGCTTCTGAAAGCAAGTTGCAGGTAAATATTAATATCCGAACAATTGCTGATGATGATGTTGCCAAAATAATTATTCGAGAAGCCAAAGCTTTTGATTTAGTGATTTTGCGTTCGACTCGCTATCGTACTGCTGGTGGATTAGCAGTTAGTGAAGTCACAACCGAGGTGATTAAAGAACTAAATTGTTCCATGGTATTGCTGGGAGAACCTCACTCTTAATCGGTGGTTAACACTCATCGCCCCCACCAAATGTATTAATACTAGTGTGAAGGCAAAATTGTCGAGCCAAACAATGTCTCAAAGGTCTAAAAGATCTTTTTTCCAGACTTCACCAACATGTTTCTCCTGTTTTTACCAGAATAAAGGCACAAAGCAGAGAGAGGGTAAAGATACAAAATCCTAGCTGGGAGCATTGGTGAAGTGCGATGAGTAAGAACTACCCTTACCAACTGCTAACAATAACTTTTTAAAAAAAGCAATCACTTCCCAGTATTTTTAAAAATTTTTCTCTTGTTATTGACCTACTCAAACTTAATTGCCGCGGTTAAACACGGCTTCGTTTTTTTTGGTCAAACAATAACACTAACATCTATTCTCAATACAGCCTAAGATTCTGCCTTGACCGTGATAGAGCCGGAATTACTATCTACTATCACATCGGAATCAAATTTAGGGATATAGACTATTTTGAGATTATTGTTAACAGTTCCTTGTAAATAAATCTCGCCTGGTAATTCCCCACCTAAATCTAGAAATCCAAACATTTCTTTTTTGACGGTATTAAAGTTGAATCGAAAATAATTATTTGTTGATCTGCCATTAATAACGTTATGGTAAGTAGCAAGCAAGTGATTAGAATTGTCAAAAAAAGAGATCTGCAATGACTGCAAAACTTTAGTAGTCCCAAACCCCTTTTCTGAAAAAGTTGCTGGAGCTGTGTTTTCATCGTAACTAAATGAACCAATCGCTGAATAGTTATCGTTACCGTTCCAGCTAAAGTTCAATGTCATTGCTTGAACGGAAGTGATTTCCATCAGCGCGATCGCCAAAGCTATTCCTATAACAACGGCTATGGTTGTAATCTTTTTTTTCACGCCTTTTATCTCTTTTTAACTGAGCGAGAAAATATTCTACTGTCAAAATACTGGCAAAATAAACTGTTTTTGAGGCAGGACATAAAGGTAATTAAGTTTTAAAGTCATATTAATAAATTAAATTTATGGATTTGCATAAAAAAACTGTTTGCTGTTTGTGATATGAAGCTTTAAGCTAAAGTTAGCTACTTGATATATTTTTTACAATATTACCCAGGACAGATGACTAACAGCGATCGGATAGACAAGAGAAACTTCCTCTACCCTCGTTATCGATACCGAGGTCAATTTTCTTTACCAAACTTGATATTTAGTGCCAATCTTCAGGAATTTTCTCAACGAGTCTGCTACATTTGCAACATACAGACTCGGGGAAAACTTTCTCCCCAACAAGCGTGGGAGCAAATTGAGGAACTTTGGCAGCAATTTCAACGCAGTTCTAGGAATTTAGGTCTTGAAAAAGATGCAATTCAATAAGGGTGAAAACTTATGGAAAATTTTTATGCTATGGCACAATTCGTTGGTGAAACAACTGATGTTACTTGTTGGCTAAGCAGAGCTGGACTAAAATTCGAAGATTTAGGTGACGATCCTGCAAGCAGAGCAATTCGCAAGCAGTGGCGAGAGATCAAGCTGCGGTGCAAAAATGTTGTGCTGCTACGGGTCTTTTACCAGAGCACATCCAATTGAGTGGTGTATATGCCAAACTGAGAATACCTCAGATAAATTATGAAGCTTCGAAACTCAACGAGTGGACTTTACTGCTTGATTAATTTTGTGCCAAATCAAGCCAACGACAATCAATCCCAAACCTACCTGCCAAATTGAAGACTCTACCCAAAAAGCCAAAAACAAGCAAGACAAAAGACCAAAAATTCCTACCCACGCAGGATAAAGTCGCTGTTGAGAACTAAGTTGCAAAGCCGCAAGGTTGGTAATTGCGTAGTAAATTAAAACACTAAAGGCACTAAAAGACCAAGTTGTCTTGACATTCCCCAATAGAACTAGTACCGCGATCGCAACTCCGGTAACAATAACAGACCAGTAGGGAGTAGTTTGTTCTCGGTTGAGATAACAGAGAAATTTGGGAGCATCGTGACGGCGTCCCATAGCTAACAACACTCGCGATAAGCCCAGAATTAAATTTAACAGCACGCCCAACATTGCCGTCATGGCACCGACTGCTAAGACAAAAGCACCACTCGTACCAGCAACAGTGCGAGCTACAACTTCCAAAGGTGCTGCTTTTGTTTGTTGGGTAGCGCTAGCTAAAGTATCTACGCCCACAGCCCCAATACTAACTGCTGCCACTGCCATATAAAGCAACATTGTTATAAAAAGACAAATTATCATTGCTTTGGGAATTGTTTGTCTTGGCGATCGCGCTTCCTCTCCTAAGGTGGCGATGCGACCGTAACCTGTATAAGCCACAAACATCAGGGCGCTAGCATGAAGTATGCTTGCAGGAGAATTTTTGAAAAAAGGCGTGAAGTTTTCCATCCCTGCTTGAACAGCACGGGGAAGACAGGCCAAAATCAAAAACCCCAAAGATAACAGCGTGACTGAAACAATGGCGGTATTGGCAAAATGAGAGCGACGAATACCGCTTAAAACAATTAACGTCACCACCACCACAGCTAAAATGGCTGTGGGAACAACCCAGCTAGAACCGACTCCCAATAAATTTAGCAAATATGCAGCAAAACCCAAAGCCGCAGTTGCTGCAGAAGCGGTTTTGGCTACTAAAAACATCCAGCCAGCCGTAAAACCGAAGGCAGGAGTAAGATACCTATACCCGTATTCATAAGTACCACCACTCATGGGATGATTGGCTGCTAATTGAGCGCTGCTTAGCCCATTACAAGTAGCAACAATAGCCCCAATCGCAACTGCTACAATAACAGCAGGCCCTGCTATCCCAGCCGCAATACCAACACTTACAAATACACCTGTACCAATAATTGAACCAAGCCCCATCAAGGTAGCACCAAAAACCCCTAACTCTCGCTTCAGCTGGGGTTGTGGGTTGGTTGCAACCATTTCTCATCTCCCGTTTGAATTGCAAAATTATTAACTATCCTAAAAGATATTCAATTTTTCCCTGCTATGTAAGCTCGAAATCGAAAATTTCCACTTTCAACAAATCAAACAACAACGAACTCGTATCAAGCGATCGCAGTTCGCAATCAGCGATAAATCGCTGATCTCTTTCCTTATATCAACAATTTCTGACATAAATACTTGTCAAAAATTAACATTTATCTAAGACATGGTTAATTAGTAGTAAAAATACTTGACATCAAAAAAAGAATTTGATAGGATACCTATTCATTAGCAAAGCATGAGGATTGGAAATCGTAAATGCGATCGCTAATCGCTAGTAGCAATTACCTAATCAATTGATGCATCCTGGAAAAATATCTACATTCGTTGCCGGAAAGTTAGAAAATTTTTGGCAATTAGTTCAAGCGGAAATTTTGTTTCGTTGGCTTTTACCCGCCAAAAGTCAGCTGTTACCAATAAGTACAAAATCAACAATGATATTTGCTCCTCATCAAGATGATGAGACCCTTGGTTGTGGTGGATTGATTGCTCTCAAACTTCAACTTGGAATTCCAGTCAAAGTTGTTTTTTTTAACAGATGGACATAAATCCAACATTCAAATTCCCCGAGAAGAAATTATTCAAATTCGTAAACAAGAAGCTAGCAAGGCACTAAATATATTAGGAGTTAGTTCATCAGAAGATATATTTTTTTAGACCTACCAGATGGGGAATTACAGGATGTTTCCAACGAGCAACGACTAAATATCATTAATCAATTAGTTCAACTACTACAATCCTTTCAACCAGAGGAAATTTACGTTCCTCATCAAAAAGATCGCCATTGCGATCACGAAGCTGCTTATAATTTGGTTTGTACTGCAGTTAAGGAAACTAAAATTCCAGGTCAGATTTTTCAATATCCAGTCTGGTTGTTTTGGAAAATGCCACCACTTTTGCAACTTGATTTAAAGAATTTAGGTCAATCTTATAAATTAGATATTAAATCTGTACTAGAAAAAAAACGAAGTGCCATTCGAGTTTATGACTCTCAACTTAGGAACCTTCCTCGCAGTTTTAGAAGAAGGTTTGTCATGCCTTGGGAGATTTTTTTTCAACAACAAAATTGATATTTTTACCCGGCCAGTGCTAATATTATAGCCGGGAATTATCTACAATCTTCAAGCCAGAGAAAGACAGAGGCAATCTTTTTTAAACTTCGACTTTGACACCCCGCCAGAAGGCGACAAAACCTTCTATGTGCTTAGCTTTTTCCTTAGCGGTGGGATAGTACCAAGCAGCATCCTTATTAATTTGTCCATCTACTTCTATATGGTAATAGCTGGCGGTACCCTTCCAGGGACAGCTGGTGTGAGTATCGCTTTCTTTAAAGTATTGTTTGTGAATAGAGTCGGGAGGAAAGTAATGATTACCTTCCACAACTATCGTATTATCGCTTTCAGCTAAAACAGCGCCATTCCAAATCGCTTTCGGCATAAGAGGGTATGTGAGTAAAGTTTACACATAACATTGTGACATCTATACACCCAGCTAGCTGCTTATGTTTGTACGGTCAGTGCTACAAAAGTGGTGCAGCAGCATTTGCAACCTCAATTGATTTGCGTGTTGCTCAGATAGGGATAGTGTATTTTTACTAAAACAAGAACATTGAGCAAAGATGAACTTCTGCATAGAATGGGTTATCTTCGTAACTACTTATGCAGAACGCCTTTAACAACAGCGATCGCCATGTCTGAACCCTCCCATCTAGAAAAAGCGCTCAAATATTACTTCGGTTACGATAAATTTCGTCCCGGACAACGAGAAATTATCGAAAATGCGCTTTCTAATCGGGATTTACTGATTGTCATGCCTACGGGTGGGGGCAAATCACTGTGCTTTCAACTACCAGCGATACTGAAAAAAGGCGTAACTGTGGTAGTATCGCCTTTAATTGCCTTAATGCAAGATCAAGTGGAAGCACTGCAAAAAAATGGTATAGCAGCGACATTTCTGAACAGCAGTCTCAACTTTTATCAAATGCGATCGCGGGAACAATATATTTTAGCTGGGAAAGTAAAATTGCTCTACATTGCTCCCGAACGTCTGCTCAGTGAGAAATTTTTACCATTTCTGGATCTAGTGCACCATCAAGTTGGTATTTCTGCAGTCGTGATTGATGAAGCCCATTGTGTTTCGGAGTGGGGACACGATTTTCGCCCAGAATACCGCCAGCTGATTTTACTACGAAAACGTTACCCTGGTGTTCCGGTTTGGGCATTTACCGCTACAGCAACCGCTCGCGTGCGTACCGATATTATCCAACAATTAGGGTTAAAAGAACCGAGCATTCATATTGCCAGCTTCAACCGTCAAAATCTTTACTACGAGGTTCAGGTCAAGCAGAAAAATGCCTATATTCAACTGCTAGAGTTGATTCGGGAAACAGAAGGTTCTGGAATCGTGTATTGCCTGACGCGCAAAAGAGTTGACGAAATCACCTTTAAACTTCAGCAAGATCGAATATCAGCGCTACCGTACCATGCAGGTTTAACAGATGAAGAACGCAGTCAAAATCAAACCCGATTTCTGCGCGATGATGCGCGCGTGATGGTAGCAACGATTGCTTTTGGAATGGGAATTAACAAACCAGACGTGCGCTTTGTGATTCACTTTGACCTTCCCCGTAATATAGAAAGTTATTACCAAGAATCGGGTAGGGCGGGTAGAGATGGAGAAGCTTCACGCTGTACGCTTTTTTATAGCTACAGTGATGTGAAAACAATTGAGTATCTAATTAGTCGAAAAAGCGACCCGCAAGAACAATTAATTGCCAAACACCAACTGCGACAGATGATAGATTATGCAGAAGCTACAGACTGTCGCCGGAAAATTCAAATTGGTTATTTTGGCGAATATTTCCCAGGAAATTGCGGTAATTGTGATAATTGTCGTTATCCCAAACCGGTGCAAGATTTCACAGTGGAGGCGATGAAATTTTTATCTTGCGTGGCGCGTTGTCAACAAAAATTTGGCATGAATCACATTATAGATGTGTTGCGGGGAGCTAAAACAGAGAAAATAACTCAATACAAACACGACCAGCTTTCTACCTACGGTATTGGCAAAGATAGAAGTGTTGATGAATGGCGTTTGCTAGGACGCTGTTTGCTGCATCAAGGTTTGCTAGAACAAACTAGTGATGGTTACGCAGTCTTGAAACTCAACTCTTTGAGCTGGGAAGTAATGCGGCGCCAGCGTCAAGTGTTTATAGCTGTTCCCGTCGCCGAGAGAATGAGTTGGAACCAAAACACTAGCAAAGCTATAGAAGCGGAAATGCTATTGCAGAGGTTGCGATCGCTGCGCAAAAAAATTGCCGACGAGCAATCCGTACCGCCTTACGTTATTTTTGCTGACTCTACCTTAAAGTTGATGGCGCAAGTCAAACCACAAACGAAACAAGAATTGGAGAAACTTTCTGGTATCGGTAGTCATAAACTTGCTCTTTACGGCGAACGATTCCTCACAGAAATTCGTAACTCTTGTCAAGAATCTAGTGTTTGCCAACAACAACCTTTCTCAGCTGCTGACACGCCTTCAACTACAGAATTGCAAACTCTTCAACTGTACCAGCAAGGTTTAAGCATTGCAGAAATCGCCAAAAAGCGTCGTCTTAGTCCAACAACGATTGTCCGTCACCTTTGCGACTTAATGGAAAAAAACCAATCAATTGACATAAATCCTTTAGTTTCTTACCCAAAGCAACAAAAAATATGGCAAGTTTTCGATGTTCTAGGAGATATTTCTTTAGCTGTTATTAAAGAATATCTAGGTGAAAATTATAGTTTTGACGAAATTCGTTTAGTTAGAGGTAAATGGCGACAACAAAACCGTAAATAAATGGCAGAAAGGTTGCCCTTCTGCCCTTTTTTCACGAATGCTTCGCTCAAAGATAACTGGGTACTTCTTTGTTAGCATCTTGTGGCACCGAGACAATTGTTGAAGTGGCAGTAAGTTTTGTTTTTGCTGTCAAAATTATCGACAGAAGTTTAGGGAAGGTAAAACAAATCAAACTACTGACTAGCGTGAGAAGCAAACTATCTATTAAGCCCATATATCAACCTCCTTCCAAAAACTGTATCTACGTTTATTATTTTGAAACAAAAGACTTCATTAAAGCAAATTCTCTAATTTTGAATTTCTTTTGAATTGTATAAGTTACTTTTAATCTTTGACCTTCTGTTTCTCTCAGCTAGTGCGGGAAGGATTGTCGAATCAAAGAAAATAGCAGCTGTTGCGTTGACAATCCTACAGTTTCGGGGAGAACTATATAAGAAGATTTATGGCTGTAAAAAGTTGGAATCTATGGTAATAACACCAAAAAAACTTATGTACTTCATAACCTTTACTCAATGAAAGTTAATATCTTCAGAACAAGATAGAGAAACAGGTCTGAAGTACGCACTCGGGTGTAGGTTAATTAGTTAATTTGGAGAGCATCTACTGCAAAAATGGGGACTGAATTTGCACGCGGGACTGCCTGTTAAGGCGTAGGATGTACAGTAAGGAAAGGTTGTAATACCATATTTTGTTTTTTGCCAGGTGGAAGTAGCCTGGAATTTTTGATTTTTTTGGGTGCTGAAGTTAACAATGACACTTAAAAGTTTAGGAAAGATCGCACAGGCAACAGTGCTGAAGATTGTGAGTAATGTTGCGTCTATCCAATGCATAGGTAATCACCTCTTTTGATTTCCAGGCGTCTGCTTGGCATCAATTATTATCTATACCATTTGATTATATTATAGATTTATTTATATGTATACCCCTATGTGCAAATTTATTTAGATTTATTTAGACACAAGGAATGGCATTTATTTTGATTGGTTATTTTAGCTGTATAGAGCCATAAAAATGGCAACATTAATTTCAAATACTTAGGATACGGTGTGATGTTACAAACTACTGTTGAAAATCCCTTTCTTACCAACATTAGTGAACGAGAACGCGAAGCACTCAAGGGTTTAGCCGATTACTCCAGCTGCAGTTCGTTACCGGAAATATGGCCTTTAGCTGCACAGCGATTTGGTAATATTGTTGCCTTACGGGATCCCCATGCGAAACCAGAGGTAGTTTTGACTTATACACAGTTATGCCAGCAAATTCAACAATTTGCGGCGGGGTTGCAGACATTGGGAGTCAAAGGAGGCGATCGCGTTTCCCTGATTGCAGATAACAGTCCGCGTTGGTTTATTGCCGATCAAGGTATTATGACCGCTGGGGGGGTAAATGCAGTGCGCAGCTCCCAAGCAGAACTAGAAGAACTACTATACATACTGGCAAACAGTGGCAGCACAATTTTAGTAGTCGAAGATTTAAAGACGTTTTACAGACTGCAAAAACGACTTGAGGATCTACCAATTCTGTTGGTAATCCTGCTTTCAAACGAAACGCCCTCAGCAGCAGAAACTTTCCAGATTTATTCTTTTGCGCAATTAATGGAAATCGGCGAAAAAAATACCCTTCAGGCGGTCAAGCAAAGCAGGGACCAGCTTGCAACGTTAATTTATACTTCCGGAACTACGGGGAAGCCCAAAGGCGTAATGCTCAGTCACGGTAACTTACTGCATCAAGTTACTACTTTAGGAGTTGTGGTGCAACCACAACCGGGAGACATTGTTTTAAGCATTCTTCCTACCTGGCATAGCTACGAACGCACTGCCGAGTATTTCTTACTTTCCTTGGGTTGTACGCAAGTTTACACCAACCTGCGTTCCATCAAGCAGGACTTAAAAGAATTTAAACCTCATTACATGGTTGCTGTACCGCGTCTTTTAGAATCTATCTATGAAGGAGTGCAAAAACAGCTTCGCGAGCAACCAGCTTCTCGACAACGCTTGATCGATTTTTGTTTGGGAGTAAGCGAGAAATACATTCAAGCGCGGCGAACGGCCGAGGGTTTGAATTTACTCAATCTCAATCCTTCCTGGAGCGAACGTTTAGCAGCTTTAATACAAGCTGCGGCTTTAAAACCCTTACACAGCTTAGCACAGCGGTTAGTTTACAGCAAAATTAGGGCGGTCACAGGAGGAAGAATCAAGCAAACAATCTGCGGAGGTGGTGCACTTCCCAAGCATATCGATGACTTTTTCGAGATTATTGGAGTTGAGATTTTAGTTGGATACGGTTTGACAGAAACTTCGCCGGTGACCCATGCGCGACGGTATTGGCGAAATTTGCGCGGTTCAGCAGGACAACCCATACCAGCAACACAAGTCAAAATCGTCGATCCTGAAACTCGCAAACCGCTACCGGTTGGGAAACAAGGGTTGGTTTTGTTACGAGGACCGCAAATTATGCAAGGTTACTACCAAAATCCAGAAGCGACAGCAAAAGCTATCGATTCTGAAGGTTGGTTTGACAGCGGTGATTTAGGTTGGGTAACACCAGAAAATGACTTGATTTTGACCGGACGAGCTAAGGATACAATTGTATTGAGTAATGGAGAGAACATAGAGCCGCAACCAATTGAAGATGCTTGTTTGCGATCGCCCTACATCGATCAGATCGTGCTTGTCGGACAAGACCAAAAAAGTCTGGGCGCTTTAATTGTCCCTAATCTGCAAGCTTTGCAAAAATGGGCGGAAAGTCAAAATCTCCAATTGTGTATAGAAGATAAAAATGTGACTTCAAGTACCGGTCAAACAATAAATTTGGAGAGTAAAATAATCCAGGATTTATTTCGGCAAGAACTGAATCGGGAAGTGCGAAATCGTCCTGGTTATCGACCTGACGATCGCATCGGTCCGTTCAAACTGATCTTAGAGCCGTTTTCCATTGAAAATGGCATGATGACACAAAAGCTGAGCATCAAGCGTCACGTCGTTTTGGAACGCTATCGCGATCTCATTAACGCCATGTTTGCCTAATAAGTCCATCACCAACTCTAAAGTTAACCTTGACTTTTTTATGGATGTTTCCAAACCTCAACTGCTCTTAAAACGCATTGTCAACGTGAAAGCCATTGTCACTCCCTTGTGGAAGGAGGAAGTGCAACAGCAACTGCAAGCGCAAATCAATCAAATCGATCAGCAACTGCAACAGTTGGACATCCAGGGACAGCGGGCGATAGCAGAAATTCAAAAACAAAGCCTGCAACCGCCCGGTCCTCAAACTCTCCAACAAATTGAGAATATTCAATACCAGGTAAATCAAAAGAAAAGCGAACTTTTAGAACAGAAAAACCAAAGTCTGCAAAATCTTCAGCAAGTACAGCTTTTGGAGTTAGACCAAGAAGTGAATCAATTTCAAATGGAAGGCTTTTTCCGCATCGAACCCGGGGATAACTTAATTAGCAAATTGCAAATCGAGATCGTGCTGCGTGATGGTATTGTCGAAGAAATTCGCGGCGATATTTGAACTCGATTTTACAGTTAACAAATAAAAACTCCTCACACCACTTTTTTGGTCACTCCTCACTATTTTCGACTTTTACTGGCACACAGCGATTGCTAATTTTTTCTCGCTCGGATTTGAAGAGCATTGTTTTTGGGAACCAGCCCAAACAATTTGCCACAACGGTGGCGAACTAGCAAGCAGCGATCGCCCAAAACTTGTCAATTCCACTCGGTACTTCACGGTGTTTTTTCCATTTTTTTTGTCCCTATTCTCAGTAATGGTTACCAAAGCTTGACTGGGTTGGGGATAAAACACCTCTACCTTGCGAATTCCTCGCGGCGATGCTCCGCTGTCAAAAGCATCAAGGGCAACAGCAGCAGGATCGCTACCTAAAAGAGATGAATTGAGCTGTTCTAAAGGAATTGTTTTATATTTAGCCCGTTCTGGATTTACCGCCAGTTCTTGGGCGGAAACAGCCGCAGAAAAGTGCTGTCTTTGCCCATTTCCAGAAGTTAATACAGGTTGCTGGCGATTAGCTATGTAAACTCCAGCCGCAGTGGCAAAGATACTGAGTACCAGAATGACCAAAATCTTCAACTTTGCCGACATAAAAATTACAAAGCGCTTTCCAAAGATTTAGCGAACGATTTGAATTTTAAATGGTGGGATCGCCTGATTACTTCTTACTTTTGAGTAATATTTCTATCACACCAGCCGCGATCGCAAGTACAAACTCATAGACCCTAGAGTCTAGAGAATAGTTCCTCTGGCCTTTGCTCAAGCTACAATTCGATCTGACAAAAGCTGTTAAAATCCATAAAATTATCGATTCGCCAAACCCCCTATGAGCATTCTAGAAATATTCATGCCGGCGCTAAGTTCCACCATGACTGAAGGCAAAATCGTATCCTGGGTAAAATCCCCAGGCGACAAAGTGGAAAAAGGCGAAACCGTGGTGGTTGTCGAGTCGGACAAGGCAGATATGGATGTGGAATCCTTTTATGAAGGATATCTAGCTCACATCCTGGTTCCAGCTGGTGAAACCGCCCCTGTGGGAGCTGCGATCGCTCTTTTAGCAGAAACGGAAGCTGAAATTGAAACAGCCAAGTCTATGGCCCAAAATCAAGGCGCTGCTAGCACTACCACTGCTGCCAAATCCCCAACACCAACACCAACAGCTGCTGTTGCTGGACAAACAGCAGATACAACTACCGCAGCAGCTCAAAACGGCTCAAACAAAGACTCTGGCAGAATTGTGGCTTCACCGCGCGCCCGCAAACTCGCCAAGGAATTAAAAGTTGATTTGGCTAGCATCTCTGGTAGCGGACCCTATGGTCGCATTGTCGCCGAAGATGTAGAAGCAGCAAGCGGTAAAGCTAGCACCAAAGCTGCTCCCGCTACCCCCGTTACACCAGCAGTACCTTCTTTTGCCCAACCCACACCTGCTCCCGTACCAACCACAACTGCAGTTCCCGGGCAAGTTGTGCCTTTGACGACCCTGCAAAGCGCCGTAGCGCGGAATATGGTCGCCAGCCTCTCGGTGCCTGTCATTCACGTCGGCTACAATATCACTACTGATGCCCTAGACCAACTTTACAAGCAAATTAAGTCCAAAGGCGTAACGATGACAGCGTTACTGGCAAAAGCGGTAGCAGTAACGTTGCAAAAACATCCTCTTATTAACGCCAATTACTCTGACCAAGGTATTGTCTATCCTTCTAGCATTAATATTGCCATAGCCGTGGCTATGGATGACGGAGGATTGATCACACCAGTTCTACAAAATGCCGATCAATTAGATATATACTCTCTTTCTCGCAGTTGGAAATCTTTGGTTGAACGGGCCAGGACTAAAAAATTACAACCAGAAGAGTACAGTACTGGCACATTTACAATATCGAATTTGGGGATGTTTGGCGTAGATAGATTTGACGCAATTTTACCACCGGGACAAGGTTCTATTTTGGCGGTGGGAGCATCGCGTCCCCAAGTGGTAGCAACAGCCGATGGTATGTTTGGTATCAAACAACAAATGCAGGTGAATATTACCTGCGATCACCGTATCATTTACGGTGCCCAAGCGGCGGCATTTCTCCAAGATTTGGCAAAGTTAATTGAAACAAACCCTCAATCTTTAACAATGTAACTTTCCTATTCTTAACTGCACAAAACAACTTCAAACTTGGAGTTTGATACTCCAGGTTTTTTGTTTTTTAATATAATTAGCCCCATCTCGAAGTTTTTGGAATAATCTGCCCAATCTGGAAAGTTTAACAATTATGGTTCTCAAAGCTTTTCCCGAGTACATAAAGCTTATTAAAATGGGTTACCATCCATCAAATATGGGATTCGGGTCTCAAGCTAAACGAACTGATATTAGTCAATTTAATAGCAGATTTAGGCTAGCTAAAAGTTTCCAAGGTATTCGTGTAGATGGCTACTCACGAAAAACAATTTATGGATATAACGCTTTTTTGCAAGTTTTTTTAACTCACTCTGCTTTGGAAAGATTTATAGAAATTTACTCTAGGAATTTAGATGCACTAGAACCGCTCTTGATTGACTATGGTTCAGAACAAATTTTACAAGAGATATTCAAACAAGATCAACAGGGATTGTTATTCGATTTTATTTATCAACGAGTTAATAATAAGCTCAAATCTAAGTTGATGAATTGTCGCCATTTTCAAAGTGCCAATGTAGCTCATATTTCGACTGGAATTAGACATATATTTGCTCACGGTTATCTTTGTGCCCATAGCAATCGCATTTCTCCTAAAAAGGTCTATTATATCTGTAGATTAATTTCTGATTTTTTAATTAATTTTATGGATTCTGAATTTACGAAAACAATAGTATTTTTTTCCAAAAAAATAGAAGAAAATATTTCCTAATGCCGGAGTACGCAATAATTAACTATTTTGATATTTCGGAATAATTTCTAATTCTTTGTAGCCAGTTTGTTCATCGAGAGTGCGGAGAAAAGTAAAGGCATCTGTTATACCAATGATTATTTCTGCTGTGGTGTAAACTATACATCCATCGTCCAGATGGCCTCCGATAGTTTTACCTAGGGAATCGGCAACAGCAATGTGAAGGTGCACGCCTGCGATCGCAATTGTACCGTTGAGGGAAATAATTTCAAATTTATCGCTTAGCAGCGTACTGGTTTGTTGGTTGGCAAAGCGAATTTTAGCTTGTTTGAGGCTACCGACTGCGCTTATAATAAAGCCTGCCGTAATATTATGATGGAGTGCAAATCGCTGTAAACTTTTTTTAAATCTTCGTCGGGTCTAAGTCTAATAGCAACAACTTCCATGGTACTTGCAAAAGTAAAAATTCTAGTAAATAAGGTAGCCCCGGACAGCTAATTTCGAGGCTACAACATGCAATTAATTTTCGAAATTGCTAAGTGTTATTCATTCTTTAAGTTCTCTGTGGAAGTGTCTTGAAAAAATTTCATGCGGATGAATTTGGTTTGTTGACCATCAGCAGCAGTAGCTTTCATAGCGTATTCGATGGAATTGTTTGTAAAAGGTATGCGCAGGTGAAAAGTACCGTCTGGTTTAAGTTTGATGGGGTGGCCGCCGATATCTACACTGGAACCAGGTTCGGTTGCTCCGTGGACGATCAATTCTGCATCGGCGATGAACCAGAAATTTTTCTCTGGACGACTAAAGACGCGAACAATGGCGGAACGAGCAAGTGATAACCAGCGATTCTCATCAGTTAGGTAGCCAAGTTCTGCCATATAATCGCGATCGCTGGCGGGAATGGCCACGTAGCGATCGCTGATTGTTTCTTCACACTCGTATTGCTGGACAACAACAGGGGTTTGATAACTCAAATCAATGCCAGTAACATCATAAAGTCGCAAGGCAAATTGAGAACCCCCTTGTTGTTTCAGATTTTGCTTAGCTTCTTCGGAAATTCGCCAAGACACATAAGCCCATTTGGGAGTTCGCGTTTGGAGGACAATACTATTGTCTCCATCTAAGTTTTGCGATGGTGCAATGGGTTCGCTGGTGCTTGTTTGCAAATTGACACTTGGATTTTGATTTTCGTCTATTCCATAGATAACAGCCCAAGGGCCGATGCTCGAGTCTGTTTTTGAATTAATGTCTGTGTCCTCTAAAGCATTAGAACTGGAATTAGATAAATTTTGAGATGATTGCTGTGGCGATTCCAGCTCCGAAATATCTGGTAGTTCTGGGACGGAAGTGTTGACAGCAGCTGACGGTTCTAACTCAGATGTAGAAATAGGAACTTGCGGGGTTGATTCTTCCTCTGTAGATGTATCTTCCCAAACATCTGGTAAGGGAGGATATTCAGTTTTGGCAATAACCTCAGAAGAATGAGATTGCTGGTGGACAAAGTTAGCGGATTCCACAGAAGGTGGTTGCTGGTCTGGAGCAAGGGAAACTTCGGGAATTTCCGGTGCTTGTTCGCAAATAGCAGAATCCGTAGTTTCTACGGAGGGTAGTTGCTGGTCTGGAGCAAGGGAAACTTCGGGAATTTCCGGTGCTTGTGGGGAAGACACGTCTTCCCAAACATCTGGAAGTGGGGGATACAGGTCTTGCGTAGTGTTGTGGACTGCAGTTTTTAGCTGTTCGCTTTCTGTTGCTGGGACTAAAGGAGCATCTGGTAAGGGTGTGTAGGATTTGTTGACCACTGCTACCGGTGCTTCTAAATCTAGGGCGGTGTTCTCGGTAAAGGCGTCTGCTGTTTGTGATGATTTTAATGGAAGTGGCGATCCTATTGTGGAAGCAGTACTTTTACCGTATTTTTGAGATAGTTGCGGTGTTAATTGAGAATTATTATCAGCATTTGTCTCTGCGGGAGAAGCAACTTTGACTACCTCCTTGGTAGGATCTGTTTGTGAGTCAGAAGTGACTTTGTCTTGTGTTTGAGTTTTTGGTTTTCTTCGCAACAACCACAGTATTAATCCTCCTGCACCCAAAGCAGGTAATGCTAGCCAAAGGGCTTTTTGGTTTTGGTCAATTTGAGTGTTTTCGGCAACAGAAGTCGCTATCTTAGTTGTGGTTTGTTGAGTTGCAGTTGCGGAAGTGGTTGTGGTTGGTGTTTCCTGTTTGGGACTGGGTGGAGTGGTGGTGTTGTTCGCTATTGGTGTCGTCGAGGGAGAAGCGGTTGGGGTTGCAAGGAAGGGTTGGGGTTGCAAGAGGCTATTTGCGATCGCTTCTGCTTGTGCAGTCATAGCGGCCTCTACAGCTTGTTTCCCGGGTGTATTTGTCACAAAGCCCAAAAAACTGCTCGTGTTCGGGCTGGGATTTTTCCTGTATACGTATACCAAAGGTTGCGAAAACGGATACCTGGGATCGTCGGGCAAAGTGTTATGTATTTTCAGGATTCGCACGCCTTTTAGTTTTGATACCTGATTGGCTAAAGCGTAACTGATACCGTCTTTACCTAGTTGTTTTACAACTTCGGCGGTGTTATCCTCGCTTAAGCGGATAGCGTTGGCACCGGTTTCAAATTTAGCTCGTTCAAAGGCTGGGTAGGTGCGAAAAGTTTCTCGAGATTCGCTGCTTGGCGGGCGGTCTATGAACCGAATCTTACCTGCAGCGCGTCCCAGTTGTGACCAATCTGTGATTTGACCGCGGAAAATTCTGGCAAATTGGCGACTGGTCAAGCTTCCTTGGAAGGGGTTTTCAGCACCGACAACGATCGCTATTTTTTCTCGTCGCAACCGCACTTGTTCCAACCCTTTAGCTTTTTCTTCTGGGGTTAGGCCGCGACCGATCGCTGCTATATCGATTTGTCCTGCGAGCAAAGCTTTGAGTGCAGCCTCAGTACCGTTAGTAGCTATTTCTACTCGCGCTCCCGCAAATTGTTTCTCAAACCTTTCTTTTATGGCTTGATTAATTGCGCTCATGCTGCTCGAACCATCGATGCGTATCACTGTGTCGCTTGGTACTGTTTGCGGTAACGGAAAGGATACAGCATTAGGAGCAGGGGATTGAGCTGGTGCTGATTTTGACAGTACCAAATTTACTGCCATAGGGCTTGCAGCTAGTACCAGCAATAATGCCAGGCTAACTATGGAACTTTCTTTTTTGTCTTTTTGCCACATAATGTCTTTTAATTTTGAGGTAGAAAACAGCTATTTTTTTCTGGGAGACGCGCTAATTATACATCCGTGTTATTTTTTTGGCTCCGCAATACTTGTATTTAAATATACCTTTAGCCCCAGAAGGGGGACTCGACAGGGGAGAAAGCCACAAGGCGCTACCTCCTCTACCTAGCCGGGCTATGATATCCATCTTGTTTAGCTGTAATTAGCTATTTTGGTTGATTTATGGTGCTTGACAAAAAGATACTTAACTGCTTTTGGGGGAGCATTAAAATTCCATAAGGATAACACTAAAGATTTTTTTTAAAAACTAAAAATATAAAAATATATAAGATTTTATTGATTGTAAAAATTTTTCCAGCCGTAAATTGTTCCCCCTGACCTTTTCAAGTAAGGGGGAGGTAATAAGCACTGCCAAAGCGTCCTTAAGTAACAAAGGCGGGGAAAACTAATTGGAAGCTAAAGGCTTATTTGCCACGTCACCCAAGCCTATAGCTTGGAGCAAATTTGTCCATTCTTTCTCAAAGATTTCATTTTGGGGAGATTTCTGGCGTAGTTCTGCTACAGTAGTCAGGGCATCGTGCCAAAATCCGTTACCGGCATAAATAGCAACTTGCTGCAGTGGCTGTGCTTTTTGTAACTCTTTTACCAAAGCTGCATCAGGCTTTTTACGTATAATGACTCCTTCTACAAAAATGGGGACTGATTGTTTTTGGGGATCGCAGTAAACGTTAAGGAACCAACGGTATTTTTTACCTACTTGCAAGGGAGGAATGTTGTGAGGTAGAGAAACAGCGATCGTGCTTGGCTTTGTTGGTAAAGCGATCGCACTGGTGTAGATCGGGTCCTTCGATTCATCATCTAGGACTGTAAACTCTGCTTGTGTAGAGGAGTTTTTGGTATAGGGTAGATAAAACCACAATTTTGGGTATTCCTTTGCAGTCAATCCCCAGACATTCGTGACTGATGACGAGTCTGGAGTGGAAGGAACCAAAGCAGTTAATGGCGGTGTTGCATTTGGACACTGTCCTCTTGTTGCTCCACCATATCGGCGACCCCCGGGAGCGGAACCTGGAGGTAGTTGGGGTAAAACCACAAAGGTGCGTTTATCCCTCCTAGAAGAAGGAGTTGTTTTTGGAGTTGGTTTAGTTGCTGCTAGTAAGGAAGAGGGTGCTGCAACCAAACCCACAGTACCAAACAAACCCGTGCTGCCAAAAGTAGCTGCAAAAGCGAGTGTGAGCAACGATAAACCAAATTTCATAAATTTTCCTCAGTGTAAATAATTTTAGATTTAGTCAATTGCAAATACGAGAACAGGAGAAGTTGCTATGTTTTTAAGAGTTTTATGAAACGGAATAACTTGAAAAATAGCGGCAAAGTAGCACTCAGGCTACTCTAAAAGTAGGTAATTCCTGCTGTTGTAGAATTGCTTGCTTGTGAAGAATTTTTGCCTAAGAATTTGGAATTGAGAATTGCGGTGATGCCAACACTTCCTGTTAAGGTTAACGCTGGGGGTACAAGTGGCACCCAGTAACCTTGAAGGAAAAAACCAGGCAGAAAATATAAAGTATTGCCAACGATGCAGTGACGATAACAGCCAATCGCAGTACGAAGTATCGTGTTTTTTGCCAAACCAGCAGTGCTGCTGGTGCTGCTCCTCCAGTTAAAGACCAAATCCATATCCACCCAGTTTCAACCCAAGGGTGCCAGGTTACAAGCAGCGGGCGTTTATCCAGTACAGCACTAAGAATCTGGCTGAGGGCGTGAGCTTGTACCAGCACTCCTGGGATTTGCTTATCTAACTCAGCTCCGTAGGGTGTAGCCCAATAATCGGGAAAATCGCCTTTGGCAACAACACCGATGAGAACGATTCGGTTTTTAATAGCGTTTGGGTTTATGGGTGCTGATAAAAATTGTGTCAGGGTAACTTGTTCGGCAACTTGTTTGGCGGAGCGATAGTTTAGGAGTATTTGACCGCCGTTGGCGTCGATTCCTTGGTAGGGGCCTGTTCGCGATCGCAAGCGTTGTAAAATGACCTGCTGCAGTTGTAAATCTCCTTGGGGCGTGAATTTTGCTTTCACTCCCAAAGCTTCTAGGTAGCGCGCTGCTAACTGCAAGCTAAAGGCGTAGTTTGCAGGACAGGGCGATGCTGTCTCTTGGTTCATAAATAGTAGGTGTCGGCGTACCACTCCGTCTGGGTCGTGGATAAAGTCGCTAAAACCCAAATTTGCTTGGGGAATTTCCGGTGGCGGCTCGATGCCGTTGGCATTGAGCGATGCATCGCTACCTTTACAAATGCCTACTAAATTAGGAGTTTGGCGCAGGCGATTGATTAAATTTGGAGATTCTGCTGGAAAATCGCGGTAAATATCCAAGCCAATGGCTCGGGGTTGGTATTTTTGAAGTTTTTGCAACAGTAGGTTTAGGTAATTGTCAGAAAGGGATGTACCTTTTAATTTTTCGCCTTTCCGACGTTGCAGTGCAATATCAGCGTCATCGATGGTTATCAACAGCAGGCGGGGATCGACTCCTTCATCGACGAACAGAGAGCGCGATCGCACCATAGCGTCGAAGGCTTGTAATTCCCAATTTTGTAATAGCCCTAAAAATCTCATTCCTGTTACTGCTGCGGTTACTAACGTGCCAACAAGCAGTACTTGCAGGCATTGACGCACAAGTTGGGGGCTTTTACCAGCAATTTTTGCTGGTGTAGTTGCGGTTTGTTTGGTTGTTTTGCTAGTTTTTCTGCCTGTAATGTCTTCCCAGGTCGGTGGTCGTTCGGCAAGATTTTGGTAGATTACTGGTAGCCAGGTGGCGCAGGGAAATCGATCCTCCAATCCTTGTAATTTTTCTCTTGCTTCCCGCACCGCTACATAAAAACCTTCACCAGCAGCAAATCCCTCTAGAAAATACTTTAAAAACTCTTGCGCCACCACGTCGGGGACGGGTTCGCGCATTACTATCATTTGAGGAATGTGGAGCTCGGCTAGTTGTTGTGCTAGTCCCAAGCCATCACAGGAGTTGAATATTGCAAGTTGCAAGCCTTGTTCTACTGCTTTTCTGAGGGCGTATTTTAATTCTCCAACACTCAAGCTATCTGTTTGATTGAGATAAATCTGCCCGCTGTTGTGATTTTCCAAAGTGTAACTATGACCGGCAAAGAAAAGAATATCCCAGCTTTTGTGCCACAATAAGTCATTTAATTGTTTGCGTTGTGGCTCTACCAAAAAACTGACTTCTGCTGTACTCAAAGCTTCTAATAAAGCTTTGTCTGCTTGGGTATTTATTCCTTGACTGTTGCCGATTACAGCTAAAATATTTACCTTACTATTCAGTGTTTTTTTGGAAATAACGCGCTCGTATTTCAAAGGTGCTAGGGCAATTTCTGCTTTGGGGTAGCGTTGCAGCACGTCCCATAAATGCCAGGGAAGGCGCTGGAGATCGCGGTCGTCTGTTTGCAGTATGACTCGTATTTCTTCCTGCGGAGACAGTTGTTCTAGCCATTTTTCCCGTACGGGACGAAACTCAGAAGCCAGCAGCCAATTGTTGAGATGCGATCGCAGAATGTGGGCTGTTTGGTCGCAGTCTTGGACTATGGATACGTTTGTTATCTGGACTTGCTCTGCAGACAGGCGATAACGGCTTCCCATCTTCAAATAACTAAACTGCCCATCTTTATACTTTTGTAATAATTCCCTAGCCTGAGGAAGCCTACCTGCTATTTCTGCTGAAGGTAGCTCGCCTTCAGTGCTAATTTGCAGCGTGACGGCAAATCCTTGATTCCAACTACCGTCTGAAAATTTCAGAACAACTAACTTACCCATAGTTAATGAAAGTGTGAGGTTGCGATCGCGAGCGCTATGGTGGATGAAATTGTGAAGTTCTGGTGATGGGGAGAAAATGGGGTTGCAATGCCATAAATGTGGCGTAGTGCTGGAGCTTTAGCACGCTACTGCCAAACAAAAGTGGCGAAGGTTTACATAAGTTTTAGTTTTTCTTGCTAACTTACATATAAAAATTATCAAAAAAACTCTTAGAAGCGTTAATTTAGTTAATTAATTGTGGCGATCGCAGCGCTGATTTGCCTAAATAACAAAATTTTCCGTAACATTGGCATCGTTAAGTGCTACTTTCACACTAAAGCGCTCTGCAGGTTCTCCCCGAAACTGCAATTGAATGTAATTATCCGCGCTTCTAGCCTGGGCCTCTAAAAAAACAGCTCCTGACTGCTCTAAAACCGTTAGTTTTACACCTGGTGGCAGATAATTGTCACCGCTAGCAGGATGCAATTGCAGGCGAACGCCGGTTTGTCGGTTAGCTTGGGGATAGATTTCCACAACTAACATTACCAATTGGTTTGCAATTTGAATTCCCAAGTCAATTAATTTTCCCCGCTTTACAGATAACTGTTGTTGAGCGGGGACATTGTTGTTGTCTTTCTCAATTAAATAGCCACTTCGGAAGGCAAATTGCGGTTGTTGCCAAAACGATTCGAGTGCTTCCCACCCAGGGGTAAAGATACCCGCAAACCACTGACTCAAATTCACTACTTCTGGAACAACTTGCGACTGTGCAGCAGGTGACAAACGATCGAACAAGGCTTCTAGAGGTTGTAGTTCAGTTAAAGGTAGTTGTTCGCAAGCAACACTTGGAACAAACCCTAGCAATTTTGCTTGCTTTTGCAACTCATCTAGTTGTACGATTATATAACCAATCCGCTCTTCCCAAGTTTCTGGAGGAAAGTAACAAAATTTTTCGCCCGGGCGCACGCCCCGACACTCCAAACGCCCTTTTCCTGGTATTTCTATGTCAGCTACATCAGCACACGTGCGGATAACCGGATTCCAACTATTACTAGTTTTCAAATCACTAGGAATGCTCATCATTTGCAAATAGTCCTTGACTACTAATACGCAAAGGGTATTGATGCGAACTCGTTCAGCGCTTTGTGATGTTGGCTGTTGATGGGCAAATTGCTGAGCAATCTTACGAGCTGCTTGAGTGATAGGCAAAGTTAAAGCCAAATCTTCTAGCTCAAAAGTAGTCATGTTTTATTTCCCAGAGATGAATGCTGCTGTTTAGATATCGCGGCCAGTGACTGAAATTACGCAAGAAAAAAGGGAGTTTAATATTCGTAATATTAGATATTAGTATTCGTAATATTAGGAAGCAAAGCAAAACTATAACCAATTGCCGATCAGCACGTAAGCAGACCAAAAAGCAGGTGCATTGTAGTTGGGATGTTTGAGCAGCTGCAGTTGTGCGCGGCGTACAGCTTCTGCTTTGGTAATCTGAGAATTTTTTAATTCTCGATAAAAAGCTCCGACAAATTCAGCTGTAGATTCGTCGTCAATTTGCCACAGGGAAGCTAAGGTGCTGCGCGCACCTGCGCGTACAGCTGCTCCGGCTAAACCCAGTGCTGCATGCTTGTCGCCAGCAGCTGTTTGGCAAGCACTCAACACCAGTAGTTGCACAGCTTTGCTTGAAAATTCATCTTGATTGCGAAGGATTTGATCGAAGTCATTAACGTTAATTGGACCGTCAGCAGCTAAAATAAAGGTTTCTTCGGCGCGGGAGCTAAATTGACCGTGGGTTGCCAGGTGCACTACGTTAAAAGAAGCAGAGTTAACTTTTTTCTCGAGTGCTTTTTTGGTGAATTGCCTGTCCAAAAGCTCGGTGGTGGGGATACCAGTTTCAGCAATGTTTTTAATTTCGGTGGCGATCGCTGCTAAAGGTGAAAATTCCTGGGAATAAGTTGGTGGTGGTTTAGTTAACCCTGCAACTAAGACATGGAGCTGCTTTTGTTGTAGCGGTTTGGGATCTAAAAGCTGTAAACCAGGACTGAGGGCTGTAGCATATTTTTCTATTAAGTAGTGCTTACCATCGTACAAAGAAGACATCGGTAAGTCGCGCAATGCTTCATCTAGTATAAACACTAAAGTATTAACACCGCTTGCCGATAATTTTGCTTCTATCGGTGCGATCAGCCATTGATAAATTTTTTGTGACTGTATTCTTGCTGCTTTGATAGCAGCTGGATTGACAAGATTTTGCCGCAGTTGTGTGACTGTTTTTTCTACTTCTGCTTGAGAAATGTCGGTATAGTAATGCTGGAGCGGTTGTTTGGGAATTTTAACAATTACGTGCAACTGTTGGGGAAGAACAATCGGGTACAATACGGCAGCGGTAGGATTTTCTCGATCCACAATTCGATCCAGCAATACTCGCCGACCTTGCAAACAAGCTTGGCGAAAGAAATTGTCTAATTCTGCTAGTTGCAGTGCTTCAATTTGCTGGCGTGCTGTTTCTAAAATTTTTTCGCTTGGTTGTTTTTGTTGCCATTGAAGCAGTAATTGTACTGATTGTCGATAAACGGGTTCGATATTGTCCCGAAAGTTAAATTGTACGTTTTGGTTAACTGCAACCAAGTCGTTGCGAAGGGATTGGAGAATTTGTACGGCAGCGTCGTAGGCGGCGATCGCTCCTTGTAAATTTCCCTGGGCTTTTAGTATCCTTCCTAACTGCCATTGCCATCGATAGGCAATGTCGGGTGCATTGTGGGCTTGTGCTAAAATTAAGGCTTCTTCGGTAAGTTTTTGCGCTTCTGCTAACTGTCCGGTTTGTTCGTACAAACTTCCCAAACTTCCTAAGGCGTATGCTTGGGAGTGCTTGTCGTCGATGTCGCGAGCTTGTAGGAAGGCGGTGGTCAAAAGTTGAGCGCTAGCTTTGGAAAAAGCAGGATTCATTCGCTGCAGAGTTTGCGCAAAGTTAATGCGGGCGTAGATACTAGCACGGCCAGGAGGTAGTTGCTCGAGCAGGGATCTTATTTGTGGTAATAAAGTTTCAGCGTGGCTCGATTTTCCTTGTTCCACAAGCAAGCTAAGGCAATTAAGTTGTGCTTGCAGCTGCAACAGCGGTGAGGAAGTTTGTTTAATTGCTTGTTGATAAAATTCGAGCGCTTGGGAAATTTGCTGTTGTTTGCGGGCGTTATTTCCCAAACTGAAAAGACTAGCGGCGATTTGTTGGGAGGATTGCAGGCGCTTTGCTACTTCCCAACTTTGCAGCAAAAGAGTGCGGGATTGTGCTAGGTCCCCCAGTAACTGAAAAACATCCCCAAGCGATCGCAATGTTACTGCTTTTTCTACAGAATCTGGTTGGGATGACAATGTCTGCTGGAGTTGCAAAAGTGTTGCTTGCGCACGACGGAAAAATCCGCTGGCAATTAATGCTTGCGCTTGATTGAGGTGCGATCTTACTACGCCATTGCGATCGCCTAGTTTTTTATAAATAACAGCACAATTGTTCCAAGTTTTCCAAGCTTTTTCTGCTTGTCCGGTTGCAAGTTGCAAACGCCCCAAAATATCTAAAGACTGAGCTAAAAGCGGTAAGTCCTGAATTTTCAACTTGGCATGGGAAAATGAAGAAGTTTGTCCTTCAGTTTCTTGGAGCTGATAACCAAGGATATTTAAACTTTCTGCCATCACCTGCTTGGCTTGTTCCCAAGCGCCTAGTTGTTGGTAAGTCAGGGAAAGGTTACTTAGAGCTATCACCAATTTTTTTGCATCTTTTTGCTTTCGATATTCTTGAACTGCTTGTTGCAATACCTGTGCTGCTTGCGCAAATCTTCCAGTTTCGTAGTAGGCTTTTCCTTGTTGTAGTAAAGAAGTGGAAGAAAAAAGAAAATTTGGAATTGGCTTTCCTAAACTTGGTGATACGCTCGCGCCCAACAATGCAGTTACCAACAGCAATAGTAAAAAATACCGAACTAAAAAGTAAGAGAAAATTTTTCCTAGCTTGCAGCTTTTTGCTTTCTGTCTGGGTCGGTTTTTTCCTTTTTTTTGTCCGAAAAATTGGCAACCACGGAAAAGTAAAAATTTTTTTCCTGTCATGAACCTTCCCCGCAGCAATTGATGAGGTTGTGCATTGCAGGTTATCAAGCAGAAACTTATCTTTCCATCAATCAATTAAACCAGCTTCCCTGGCGCGTATTTGTGTTATTATGCGTATGTTTTTACCTTGATTTTTTAATTCTTGACAATCTATACCCAAAATATCCTGCAGTCTATCCCAATAATGACGTACCATCCGCTCGGATACGCTAATTTTTTTGGCGATCGCTTTGTCTTGCAATCCTTCTTGAAAAGCAAGAGTTAAAAGCGTCACCAACTCTGGTTTAAGCTCCAATGGCGGATAAATCGGTTGAATATCTTTGACATGAGTCAACCCCTGCAACGCCCAACCAACCCTAGTCAGCATTTCCCGACCGCAAAGACTTTTCTCAGCAACTGTAAAGCCTCCTTTATGATTATCTATCTCTGTTTTTAGCTGTATTAATTTTCTAACGTGTTCGCTGTGAATAACAATGTTCAATTTGGGATAGCTATTTAGTAAATTTCTCAGTAACTCTATACCTGTTGCCGTTCGTGCTACGGCATTTTGTTTCTCCGGAATTAAAATATCCATCACTACCAAAGCTGGCTGCAATGTCGAGATTCGCTCGCTAACTTTTTCCGCTGTTTTGCTAGTAATAATTTCTGCATTTGGATACCGAGATTGCAGCAATTTTAGTGTTCCGCTCAAACAAATTTCATGACCATCAATTAAAAAAATTTCTGCGGTGCTGAAAGTAAATTTTTATTCATGCTTGCTTCTCACACCTCGATACTTACATCAGAATTCGTTCAAGCTTTCTTACGTTTTTCAGTAGGTATCAAATTAGCATTTATTCATGGATTAATTTTTGTATGTAGATTATTTCCCCGACATCAACAACTATGTTGCCACTTTCTCTTCCTCTGAATTTCAAAAACGTATCCCTGTGATAAATTCGCTTTTGTTTGGAAGAATTATGCAAAATTTTACAAAACTTTACTTGTAGGTGTTATCAAACAGTTAATATCAAGCAAATAGACTGCTAAAAAGCAGCAATTACCTCGTCAATTGCTCAGCTAAGTTCGGAAAACGAGGTTTATCATTTCTATTCTTTGCCGGAGAAATACGATGTTTTATTTTATACTTAGCTTTACTAAGAGTGCAAAACAAGAGTGTAAAATACAGAGTATAAAATCTCCCTATTAAAAGCAAGATTTTTTACAACTTTTTTATAAAAATTTCTAATTCGTAACTGCACATAAATGATGAAACAGCTGTTAATATCTACTACTAGGCATGAAAAACACATCTATTGTTTCACCTGCTGCCAAACCAAATGCAGCAACCAAACTCAACAATAATAGTGCATCTCGTTTACTAAAGCCTGCAAAGCGTAGCTCTATTTCGGCTAAGATTGAACTTGCCAATGGTGCAAGAATAAATGTAATAAATAGTGACCAAGCTGCTATTAAAGCAACTGATGCACTTAAACACAAAACCACTATTAAAAATTGAGAACCACATCTAATTAGTTGCTCTAACCAAGATAAGCTCTGTCCAACAAGAGTAATTACCAAACCTGCTACTAATATTCCCACCACCCAGATAATATGATGAACAGATAAATACCATCCTAAAAAAGTGTAGGACAGCCAAAGTAATACTAAAGGTGTCCAAGGAAAATGGTTAAAGATCTCAACATTCATAACCCAACTGTTAACCTTACTGTTAAATTTTAAATATGCATTTGTTATGGTGCATGCTTCAAGAGAAAGATAAAAGTTGAGTTTGAAAGTTTGAATACTTTGTATAAGATATAACTTTATGGGCAAATTAAGTTTATACAAACATATCCATCATACTTCTTAACCTTTCTAAATTTACTTGGATGTTGCCATCTTCTTTGCGGAATTGAAAGTTATCAGGATTAGTTAAACAACCATATTGAAACCCTAAACTTTTAGCCAGGTTTGCGAAAACAAGATTGGGAGGCGCTACACCACAGATTTCAATAACTTTTGCATTTGTACTGAATATCATGTTGGTCAGACCGGCGCCATGGGGTGCAATAATAAATTTTGCTTGCGAAAACAAATTGATTTGGTCAGCCAAACTGAGATCTTCTAACGTATATCTTCGGAAATTATACTTTTGCAAGCATGCATTTAATTCTGTTTCATTAAGTATTTGTCTACCTACTGCTTTGTGACGAGAGATGTATATATAGGGATGTACATCGTTACTAGGATTGCAATTTTCCCGAACATATTGCTTAATTTTTTGTGCTACCCACAAACAAGCTTGAGGAGAATCATAGCCGTTGTATATACCTTCTATTTTAGAATAGTTTTTGGGGCAAAACCTTATTAATTATATACTTGGAGTGAGTTGAATCTAGAGAAAAATTTCTGCTGCAGCCAAATTGAGTGCTATTAAGAAAATAAAAATGGTGTCTTCCCAGTGCTTTATAGCCAGTCAACAGGAAGAGCACCTCATCAAAGGATGATAAGGATTCCACCAGCGAAGTTCTTCGCCATATCAACCTGCTTTTTGCATTTTTATCCCTCAATTTCAACTGGACACGGTACTAGAGCGTTCTTGCAAAATACGACGTCTTTGGGTAGCTCCCGTACTTTTCAAAGTAATATGCTCAATGGAACTATAAAGAAAAGGAGGTAACAGTACAAGCAAATAAGCCGCAGCTACAGTTAGTAAGGTACGGCGCGGTTCTTCAAACAAAATACGCCAGTTTGTCGCCAAAGCTTGATTGACCATTTTGACAGCCATAGAACCGTCTTGCAAACGTACGGCCCTCCGAGCTAAATATCGCAACATGTATGCTCTGGCCAACGGTTCCCAGCGATTAACAACCTCCGGAGCGTAAGAGCGTGTTTTTTCAATTACTTTTTCCCAAAAGTGAAACTGTTTGAGCATGTTTGATGAAAGTCCGCCAGAGTTTACGCGGTACAAAGTCAGAGCTTCAGGAATACCCTCCATTTCCCAATTTGTTTGAATTGCTATGCGGATCCAGCATTCGATGTCCTCGCACTGGCGAAAGTTTTCATCAAAATAAAAGTCTTCAACGCAACCGTAAAGATTATCCTGGAATTTAATATCTTCAAATACTTCCCTGCGAATTACTGGAGCTGAACCATTGCCAACAGGATTGCGGCATAGTAGATGTGGTACAGTGATACCTTTGAGCTTAGGCATTTGATAGGTACCCAAAGGTTGTCCCGCTTCATTTATAAAAGCAGAACGACTAAAGCTAATACCAACAGTTGGAGATTTTTCTAAGTGAGCAACGTGTTTCTCTAATTTCTCAGGTAACCACAGGTCATCTCCATCTAAAAAAGCTAAATACTCGCCTTGAGCATGACGAATACCAGTGTTTCTCGCTCCAGCAAGTCCCCTGTTTGCTTGACGGATAATTTTAATTCTCGGGTCTGTGAATTGTTCGCAAATGGCGATACTTCCGTCAGGAGAAGCATCATCAATAATCAAAAGCTCGAAGTTTTTATAAGTTTGATCGAGAACAGATTGGACTGTAGCAGCTATGTACTTCTCGACTCCATAAACTGGAACAATTACAGAAACTTTTTTCATCTTTTCAGACTAAACTTCAACTACAGTCGCGATTCAGGTTGTATTCTTAGTACAGTAAATCCGACCTGGCTGCAGAAACACTATCCCCAGGCTACGATCGCACCTCGTCCTGATAGTATCCAACAAAGTGCAAAAATTATCCGCTTGACTATCCACTAAGTAGTAGTAATTGGAAAGGCGATTAAGGCTTGAGACCAAGCGCTTGCATAATTTCTCTATCGTACAGGTCTAACTCGAACCACTGTCCCCAGCCTATACCGTAGGATTCAAGAATTTGTCTTACATCTAGTAAATAGCGAAGCATAGAAGCTTTGGGTACACCTGTCCAAGGTATAACTCCAAATTCATTGCAAATAACAGCAACACCATTCGATTTTGCCCAATTGGCAACTGGTGATAATTCTTTTAATAATTTCGCTTTGTTCCACTGTTCCTTACCATAATATTCTACTGCCGATTTAGCTTCCAAGTCTTTGATTTTTCTGAGTACGGGTGCAACAGCTTGGGGAGTAGAAGGATAGGGAATTCCCTTGATATGTTTCAAAACGCTCCATCCCCAAGTAGCTCCTTGATGGGTAAAGATCATGGGAGTATAAAAGTGGAAATTGTACACAACATTTTTATCTTTAACAATTTCAGTTTTCAGGAGTGCTTGGGTATTATTCCAGTCATTTTTGGAGACTCTCAGATTAGAACTAGCAATAATGGTATGATTCGGAGCACGAGAGCGAATTGCTTTGATCAGTTCTACTTGGATGGTATTCCAAATCTCAGGTGTTTCTGCTGAAGGTTCGTTTAGAACTTCCAAAAACACTTTTTCTGGATCTGTTTTACTTAAGTGATGAGCAAAAGCTTTCCAAAAAGCTACAAATTTTGCCACCACTGCAGGATCTGAATACAATTCTGACGGAGCATCGAAAGGACACAGGCAAATTCCCAGTCCCATTTTCAGGTGCATCTGAATAATCTTATCCAAAACCGGAAGATAATCTTTCTTTAATACACTTGGGTTTTGGTCGTTAAAAAAATTGACTAAAACTAATGGTAGTCTAGTATAAGTCAAACCCAGACGTTTGTACCGCCACAAAGTTGCTTTTAGCTTGGAACCGTTCTCAAATTTGCTTTCTTGCCAGCGTCCCAGATTAAAACCCTTTGATAAGGTTTTGAGACGATTGGCTTTGACCGTAGACTTAACAACTTTAACCGTAGATTTAGGCTCGTTCGTGGCCTTGACCAGACTGTACATGGAAACTGTCAGCCCCGAGCATAAGGATAAAAGTCCCAAGCGGATAAATTGAGATCTTTTTAAACCAGTTAAACCAGGCATAGTAGATTTTTCTACTAAAATACAATTACTATCGTGCGATCGCTTGGGCTCAAAGTTGCCGGTTTTAACCCTGAACCTCCAATTTTATAATTCTATCTAAGTTTGGATTTTTCTCACTATTTTCTAACTGTCGTACTCGATATAAAAATTTCTAGGAGAGTAAACGTCATTTGCAATTAGTTTGGGGTAATCTTCAGTTGTCAGTATTCGAGGATAACCGTATCTACATCGTTCGATAAATCCATATTGTAGGTTGATGCTGACAATTTTGATAAAGAAATTCAACGCATTCTCGAAAGAGAGAATACAATTAAAAATTTCTATTTTACCCTACTCTGCTAATGACATCAACACTTGATATGATAAATTTCGAAGATGTTTTGCATCTAAATTACATCCCTGGTAGTCGTGACTAACCAATACATAAAGATTGGGACGATATTGTTTAATCATTCCTAATACCCTGTCAATTTGTTCTGGATTTTTAAGAATTTATTTTCCGTTTCAGTAGAGTTGATACAGGTAGAAATAACTACTTGGAAAAAACATGATTTGTTACCCATGCTGTAAAGACAGGTAAACAAATTGTATGCACTAATAAAACGGATATAGCTACTCCAACCGCTTCCCACCGAACGCCAACCAGTAATGCACAAGCAAACACAAAAGTAAATATAACATTCCAACGCAAATCTATATCAGGTTTTCCGATAGCTACCAATAACTGTGAACCAGCCTCTGCGAAGGGTCTTGGTATTGCTGAAAGACAAATCAGTATTAAAATTGGAATAGCAGCTATCCATTTTTGACCAAAAACAATTGGTACGTATAACGGTGCTAAGCTACTCTGAAAAATTACCCAGGGGACAATAATAAAGGTAATAGTTTTCAGACTACTCAAATAAGCCTTCTTTAACTGATATTTCTGGGAGCGTGCCGCACACAAATGGGGTAGTATAGGTGATGTAACAGCGTTAATGATACTGAGACTGATTCCCAAACCAGCGTTAAAACCGAAGAAGTATATTCCCAGTTCTTTAACTCCCAAAAAACGACCAACTATTAAATAATCTAAGTTGTTTCTGAGAGTCCTTAACAAATTTATTCCTAGGAAATTTTTACCAAAATGAAATATTTCGTGCCAATGTTTAGTGGTGAATTTTTTAGTTGGTCGCCAAGGATGATAAATTAAACATATCAAAACTCCTAGGGGAGCCACTAAAACCCAAGGAAGAACAATTGCCCACATTCCCATGCCCAAAACAGCTAAAATTGCAGACAAGAGATAGCTTCCTGAAGTATATACAGTGTTATGCAATGCTATAATTTTTAGCCTATTTTCTCTTAAAATTAGACTGTATTGAATGTTAGAAATAGGAAAAATCAAATATGGAATTGCAGATACACAAATCGGCAAAATAACTTGATTATTACCATAAAACCAAGAAATAGGAAAAGCTGCAAGAATTTGTGTCAAAAACACTGCTGGAAAAATAATCCAATTTAACCAATAAGCAGAGTGACAAATTTCCTCTAACTCTTGTTGGTCTGCTTGAATAATCTTTGCACTGATGCCTAATTCCATAAACACCCGTGCAAATTCGTTAACTGTCATCACAATAGCTACTAAACCGTAGTCATAGGAGTTTAAAAAACGTGCTAAAACTATTGTTACTCCTAAACGAAAGACACGAGGAATTAACTCTGCTAAACCCATCCAACCAATATTGCGAATGAATTGGTCGGATAATTTTTGACGAATAAAATTAATAGGTAATTTTTGTTTTAATTTGTTAATTAGCATTTTTGTGGGCAATTGAATTGAAAAATCAAAAATCCTCCCCTTACTAGATTTTTAGTCCAATAAGGAAATACAAAGGGTATAAATTACCAGTTTTTCTAGTTTATAGTTTTCGGTAAAACGTAAGTTTTATGACTGTTAATGCTAAAGTTTTGAAGCTGTAACGAAATTCCCATCATGACGAGGCCAGGCCAGTAAAGATAGGCTAGCATTTCCAAATTTTCCCCAAACGTAAACATAATTAAAACTAAGCTAATACTCAGACCAACTGCTGCAGTTTTATTTTTTTGAGCTTTAATTAATAGGTCTATAAAACTGTAGAGCATGGGAATAGCAAACGCTATAAATCCAACAGCACCTTTGACAAATAAAAGACTAGCTATGGTGCTGTGGGTGCCGATCATCATATTTTCTACTAATTTCGGTCCGCGTTCTACTACTCCGTGTCCCCAAATGGGAGCTTCGCGCCAACGTTGGAGAGCTATTTCCCATAAAGCTGCTCGCACTCGGGTAGAACTTGCTCTGGAAGACTTGACTTGCTCTGAGAAAGTAGCGAGTACCTGAAGAATTGTGGGAGCAACGATACCGGTTACTGTGGAAGCAAAACCCATTAATATCAAAAACACGGGGCGAGAAAGATTTTTGATTGTCCAGGTGGCGAGCAACACAATTGGCAGACAAAGCAAGGCCAATCGCGATTGGGACATCAGGCACATGATGATGCTGCCAACAATACCACACCAGCGCCATTTATTGTTCTTTTCTTGTAGAGACAGGAAAAAATAGATGTCAGCAACAAATCCCAAAGCGGGAGCCCAGGGTGTGAAAAGACCCCAGCGAGGTAGACCATTACCTGAATCAATACCGTAGAGGGAGACTTGAAAAAATTCTGGACCCGGTCCGCCGACTATTTTCAGAGGTGAAGTATAAAGCGTAGTTGGTAGGTGCAGGATATAGGCGAGGATACAGATGGGTGCATAAAGCAAGCTTTGGAAACAGACTATACAAGTGGCTCGATAAAGTAATTGGGGACGAATTGGTAAGCAGCCAATCAAGGGGAATATAGCCATTAAAGCCCAGCCTTTCGCCCAGCCTATAGAAGATTTGATGATTTCTGCAGTACCCAAATTAAAATCTAAATGTCCTGCGATCAGGGCTACTTCTTCAATTAACATTCCGGCGATCCACAGCCAAATGGCTAAAGGAATAACAATTTTTTCTGTTTCCGGAGTTGTTTCATTTTGCTGCCATAATTTTTTGATGAGGTAGAACAAAAGTATCCATGCGATGGCGGGACCTAGGATATAAAGACCTCCAAGGAAGTAAAAGGCGTAGGTACCGATGATAGAGTACCAAATTACCTGCTCGGGGAAGTTTTGAGGCTTCATTTATGTTCGTGGATCTGGAAAAATTTACCGCTTGCCGTACCTTGGTTTTTTCGACAAAAGTGGATGGTGGCGATTTAACCTTCGCTAAGATATCGGCGTTGGGATTTGCGATCGCGCAGCCAAAGCAATACTATACCGCTGGTTGCAAACAGAGAGCCAAAGGCCGCACCCAAAAAGGCGTAGATTTTTTTCGGTTGACTGGGACGGTCGGGTAAGGTTGGTTCTGTCACTATTTGAATGAGTGGATAGGAGCCAAAAGCATTGGACTTACCAAGGTCTAGTTTGGTTAAAGTCGAAGAAAATAATGCTTCTGCAACCTGTAAATCTCGTTTGAGAGCGTCTAAGTAAGACTCTTGCTGTGCTAGTTTTTTGAGTCTGTTTTCCAGTGCGGCGATTTGTCGGTCTATTGTTTGAGCTTGAGCTGCAAGTCCTTTTTGTTCTGATTGAACTGTTACTATTTGTTGAAAAAGATTTTCCCTAGCTGCACCGTTATTAGTGTTAGTAGTGTTTAGACTTAACTGCTTGAGTGCTTCCAGGTCTACCGGACGTCCGATTATACTTGTCGCCCGAGCGAGCATGGCTTTGGCAGCAGCGTCTCGCTTAGCTTTTTCTGCAATAACGCTGGGATGGTCTGGTAAAAATTTTGATTCTAAAACAACCAAATTAGCGCTGGCTTCGCTATAGTTTTTTAAATTTTGTTGAAAAACCGGATCTGTTTGCAGACCAAAAGCATCTGTAGCTTGTTGGGAAGATACTTTAAGATTGGCTGATAGTTGTTTGAGACGAGCATTAGCTTGTTGCTGCTGAGCTAGTATTTCAGCTCGCTGTCTGCGCAGCTGCTCGATATTAGCTGTAAGATCGCTGATTTGAGCTTCCGAGTTTAAACCGGAACGAGCTTTGTATTCGGAAAGACGCTTTTGAGCAATTTCCAATTTTTTTTGTGAAGAAGTCAGAGCCGCTTGGGAACTTATTTCTCTTTGAATTACCTCTTGAGACCTAAGCTGGTTCAATCTTGTTTCAAAGGCTTTGTAGAAAGCCAGGGATTTTTTTTGAGCTTCCTCGGGAGTTGCGCCGCTAAATTCCACACTCATTACCGTAGTATTGGGTATTACCTTGAATCGCGGGCGGCCGAACTCTTCCAAGGACATGTTGAGTTGGGATGCTGCTGCTTTGAGTACGTTCTCGCTCTCAGCAATAAATTTGTAATTTTCTCTTGGGTCCATAGAGGCACTAGCTGCGTACGGAGATGAACTTTCGTAGTAAGCTTGACCAATATTTGGTATGCTCAAGCTAGCGTTTGAGCCTTCTCCTGGCAAACTCATGGCTGAATAGCTAGTGTAGGTTCGTGGTGTGAGCTTGAGATACAGCAAAGCAGATACCCACAGGGCTAGATTCGTAGCTATGCCTAGAAGTAAGTAATTTTGCCAACGCCCTTGGTTCGTTATTGATTTGCCAGGGTATGCAGAGACCTCTATATACTTAGTCATTCAAAATCCTTGATAAAGTCGGTAACTGGCGGAGTTCTAGAGCCTAAGTGGTGTTGTTCTATTGCCTCGATCTAATACTATACTTTCAAACTTATGCTTTGATGACTTGAAGATTTTTATTTTCTTCCAGTCTCCCTGAAATTATTGAATTCCCGCAGCCGCAAACAACACTATCTGACGGTTACGATCGCTTGCACGCAGACATCGTCCTCAAAGAATAGAAAAAATATCCACTTGGCTATCCACTTGGATATTCTCAAAGCAAAATTTGCTGGAGGGTGCAAAATCACCCTGCTAAATGTTGATGGTAATTTCAGCCAGAAAATCTCTTTTGAGATTAGGAAACCATATTTTCCCTCACAAATTGATGAAATTTCAAAAATATTTAAAGTATATTGATAACATTTAAAGATTGCTTAAAGCGCTTTTAACCAAAGAGTCAAATATGACAGGATTTACACTTGATATATCTTTGCAACAGATAGGAATTGATGTTTGACAAAATCCGCAATAAGGTACTGGGTTTGCTTTCCGAGTGTGGTTATTGGTGGTCGCGGATTGTGCATGCCAAAAAACTACCTGAAGTTTCTGCCAGCGATCGCAGCATTATTAACGGGCTGAAAAAAAGAAGGTGCCTACATCACCAGCTTAGAAGAATTGGGATTACCCTCCACAGCTTTTTTGCTGCAAGCTTCTAGGAAATGTCTGCAGCTGATGGCAGCAGCTGGTTGGTCAGTACAGACGGAACCACAAATTTGCACGGTTACAGACATGCCAGAATTCTCCAGTTGGGGACAAGAAAATCGCCTGCTGAAGATAGCAGAAAACTACCTGGGATTGCCAGTCAAGTTTCAAGGCGTGCACCTGCGCAGAGACTTTCCCAGTACCGAACAGTGTGGAATTCAAAGATGGCATTGGGATATAGAAGATCGTCGTGTGGTAAAGATTATTGTTTACTTAAACGATGTAGACGAAAAAACAGGTCCGTTTGAGTATATTCCCAGGAAGTTGACCTCTGGCTGGTCTTGGCGAAGGTGGCAAATTACTCGCGCTGCAAAAAGACCAGGGGTATTTGGCATTGCAGATGAGGAATTAACGTCCATTATTCCCAAATCAGCTTGGAGGAAGTGCACCGGAGCTGCGGGTACAGTTATATTCGTTGACACAGCCAACGTTCTGCATCACGGTACGTTGCGCACTAAAGAACGTTCTGCTTTGTTTTTTGTTTATACTGCTGCCGTTCCCAAGCGACCGGAAGAATGTAAGCAATACAGCGATCTCACTTACCAGCGTCCGGATCGTTTGGTGGCTCAATCCATAGCCAACATTTGCAAGCAAACAGTTTAACCAGCACTTGCCCAAAGCGCTTGGTGCAACGGACTAGTTGTAATGTCATCAGTTCGAGCCAGCTATTAGGAGAGAAATATATCTATGCCCAAAGTTTCTGTGGTCATCACAGCCCACAATGCAATGGCTTATTTACCACAAACAATGGAATCTGTACTGTGGCAAAGTTTTACTGACTTTGAAGTAGTACTGGTCAACAATGGCAGTACAGATAATATCGTAGAATGGGTTGCTCAGTTAAAAGACCCGCGCATCAAGTTGATTTCTCAAGAAAATCGGGGAATCCCCGGAGGATGGAATCGGGGAATTGCTCACGCTCAAGGCGAGTACATCACTTTTTTGGATGCTGATGATTTGTGGGATCCTACCAAGCTGGAAAAACAGGTAAAGGTTTTAGATGAAAATCCAGAGGTAGGTTTGGTTTACAACTGGGTAATTTTAATTGACGAGTACTCTCAAAATATGGGGGGATTAATTCGCAGGCACTCAATTGTTAAGTGCGATGCAGAGGGTGATGTGCGCAAATCATTACTGGAACAGGATATCATTGGCTGTGGCAGCTCGGCAATGGTTCGTCGTGCCTGTTTTGAAGAAGTAGGACTATTCGATCCCAGTTTTACCATTGCTGCAGATTGGGATATGTGGGTTCGCATCGGTTTGCGTTACCCGTTTAAGGTGATTAAAGAGCCACTCACTTACTACCGCAAGCATTCTCGGAGCATGACTTCTAATTGGCAAGCTGCACTGCAAGATTGCGGTGTTGCTATCGAAAAAATATTTTCCTACGTTTCGCCGGAACTGCAATACCTAAAGGCTCGCAGTTATGGTCGACTTTACTTCTATCATGCTCGACAACGAGTTCAAAGCCCAGCCAGAGATTATCAGGAAGCGAGTCGTTTATACAGAAGAGCAATTTACCACTATCCCCAACTAGCTTATTGTTGGCAATCGCTACGCTTAAACGTGACGATCGCTTTGTTAAAGTTACTTGGTGCCGAGCGATACAACAAACTTCAGCAGTTTTTGCGTTCTAGCTTGAGAATTTTCGGTCAGTATTTTCAGTCCCGACCTTTGGCAAATTCAACTTCTTCTTGTTTAGATGCGATCGCTCAATCCAAATAAGCTTCTTTGTGCCAACAACTTTACTAACTTGCCACTGCTTGGGGTTGTAATTGCAATTCCAAGCGTTCCCCGGGTTGCGGTTCAATTACCTGCGTTGTCAAATGATGCTTCTGCAGTAAGGACCGAAATTCTGCAACGGTTCCTTGCTGACGAAGGAATTTTGTCAACAATCCCTCAAATTTTACATTTTTTCCAACTGCTGTAGGTAGCATAACCTGGGGTAGCAACCACTTTGCTACTTCCAGGGCGGATTTCCTACCTTTGATAATTGGTCCAGCCAAGGGTAAAGTTAAATCGACAACAGGCGTGATGACCACATCCACGCGGGAAGCAGCATTTTTCAGGGAGGGATGATGGTAACCGTGGGGCTCGTAGTAGATGCTCAAGCTAGTTTCTAACTCTTTGAGCAGATAACCGTTCTCTACTAAAGCAGGACCGATGGGGGAACCGGGAACAGCCTTGATCTCTACGCTGCTGTTGAGGATAAAGCTTTCACCGTGAGCAACTGCTGTGACGTTGGTGTAACCTAATTGCCGAACTACCTTGGCAGCATTCACAGAGGCTACAACTGGAATATTGCGATGCAACTGCTGGAGGGTTGGTGGATGAGCGTGATCTTCCAATCCTTGAGACAGCAAAATCAGGTCAAGATTTTCTGGTATGGGATGTTGCTGAGTTCGGTAACCTTTGAAAAGCCAATCTAAATTGCTAAAGGTCAAGCAATTAACTAGCCAAGGATCGACAAGTATGCGTTGTCTTCCTATTTCCACCAGCCAACTGTTGCTGTCCAAGTACGTTAAATACATAACGTTTGCCAAGATAACACCTTTTTTATTTTGACATGTGGAAATATTTTCCATCACTGGATACGGCACCTTTTTAGTGCATCCGCCAACAATATTTGTCCTAAAAGGGATTGGCAACAATAGAGAAATATAAACCGTTTTCCTGCCATGAGTCTTTTTCTCCAGAAATATTAATCACAGGAATACCCCAGTCGAAGCGAGCGTTAAGGCGGTCTTCGATCTGCAAGCGCAGTCCCAATCCCACAGACGCTAAAGTATTGGTATTTAATTTGAATTTCGAACCAGAACGATTCCAAGCATTACCAAAATCAATAAAGGGAGTTAGTTGTAAAACAGAGTTGCGTTTCCCAAGACGAACAAGGGGAATACGTACTTCCGCGGAAGCAAAAATGCCATTGTCTGCAAGCAAGGCGTCTTGGCGGTAACCCCGAACGCTATCTTGTCCTCCCAAACTAAATTGTTCAAAGGGTACGAGAGGTCGGTCCGCCAATTGTATATCACCCCGCAACAATAACAGCGTATCTGGAGCTAGCAAACGCGCCCACTGTAGTTGTCCTCTCCAACTAACAAAACGACCATCGGGAGGATTTGCATTAATAGTAGCATTCCACAGATCCAGCCCCGCGCTAAGTGCAGAACGCACGGTAAATACTTGCTCGGTGTTGCTGCTAGTCCATTCTTGAAAAAAGCGCAGCGCTGTGACTGTGGTTCTTCCTTGCTCATCTGCTCCCGAACCTGGAAAAGGAAGTTCTCCATTTAAAAAACTGGCTTGGCTTTGCTGGTGTGTTAGCGTTAAACCCAAGGCAAATTCCTGATTTGGTTTTTGTATAATTGGTTGGCGGAATGTCAGTTCGTAGTAGTTGTAGCTGGACTGAATGTCGAGAATGTTGAAGGGTTTTTCTATAACATGAGAATGGGATGTACCGTAGTTAAAAAACAAGGCACCGTTACGGGCATTGATGGGTAAAGAATAGGAAAAATCAAAGGCATTGCTACCATCAGTATTGCTGTAGGTTGCGATCGCGCGATCGCCCCAGCCAGTGACACTACCTTCTTCTAGTTGTATCTGACGACGAAAACTACCAACCGCTGGCGATCGCCCGTTATCCAAAATCACCTGCACCTTAAAAGTGTCCGCTTCCACTATGTGCACCTCTAACACGCTTTGTCCCGGACTAATACCAGCAGATAATTCTGCTTTGATATTTTTAATCAGGGGATTGAGCTGTAATAGTTGCAATGCTTCCAGCAAGCGCTGGCGACGAAGAGGCTTTTTTGTAGCAACAGCAACGCGACTGCGTACGTAATCCGGATTGAGCCTGCGGGTACCTGTAACTTTTATCTGTTCCAATCCTCCCTCCACTACCCTGATTTCTATCACCCCATTTCGGAGTTTTTGGGGTGGGATGTAAGCTCCAGAAGTAATGTATCCGTTTTTCACATACAAATTAGTAATTTTTGACCGCAGCTCGAATAGTTCTGTTAAACTCAGAGGACGGTTAGTATAGGGTTTGGTAATTTTGGCAAAATCTTCCGCACTAAAGACAGTGCTACCCGTCACTAAAAATTTTTTGATCGTAATCGTTCCGGGGATTTTTCCTTGCGAAGGTGTAGTAGTTTGTCCCCACGGCGATCGCTGTTTGGGAACAACTTGTCCTTGCACTGGCAGGGGAATGAAAATACTAATAATGAAAACCAAATGCCAATAAATCTTTTTCTGAAAGTTAGATTTATAAAACATGACAATAATAATTAAAAAAAAGAATGAAAACATATTTATAAAAATTTATAAAAAATGATATAGTAATTGCGCTTTGACTGGCGGCATATCGCTGTTTTGCGCGCTCCAACTTACGCCGTTGCTCCCTCCTATCAGAAAGCGGTAATGAGCTTGAAAAAAAAGCAACTAAATGTTAGTTGCTCAATTACGGAAGTATTTCTCCCGTTCCACGTTCGGAATATATTGGCACAATGAAGCTTGGTTAAGCAATACCCAGTACTTTACGCAAGACAACTTGGTCTTCTGATTTGGCCTTGAGGCGACCTTTTTCAATATCGCGAATCCAACTTTGGCTTTTACCTGCTAGCTTTGCTAATTCCCTTTGGGAAAGATTGAGATTCTTTCGCGCTCGTAAAATTTGTTCACCAATCAAATCACCTGTAATTTTTGACCTTCTTCGGTTTTTTACACTTCGCTGTGGCTTTTTTTCAAAATCCGTTGCAGATTGCTCCCAATCTGAAGGTAAATCAAAGGATAAAATACGCGCGTTCATCAACAGATTCCACTTACCACGAGGACCTGCATCTGTCAAACGAGAGCTGCTACCACCATCATTCATCCAAAATTCCAAAGCTTCATCTGGATCTTCGGGAACATCAACTAACTTGGCCCACAAAGGTTGGATAGCGGGTGGATAAGTAACAGGGTCAAAAAAGGGCTTTATTCCATAATGATTGAGAACTTCTAAATCGTGTTCAAAAGTCCGCAGCAATCGCTTGCGTTCCTCTCGCTGCTTAAAGGCCAGGGCTATTTTTTCCTCACCGTAGGCAACACGCATTAAGGTGGGAACGGTGATGCGTTGTTCTTTACCCATTTTAGTTTTAAACAACAACCACAACATCAATCGCGCTGCACCCTCGTGCTGCTGCCAAATACTCATAATGGTAGTTAGTAAGGATTTTGGCAAACTACCGTATTGATAAAATGCGGTTTTTTCCTTACATCCGTGTTTGTTCAGAAAGTGTTGCGCCCAAAGACCAGCTTTAACTTTAAAGGTTAAGCCAACAAGATACTTACAGCCAAGAGTGTCTTCTTGAAAATGATGCTGAATAGCTAGCAACTCCCACAAACGACTTTCTTTAAAGGAAAAACTTTTGATTTGGCCTTGTTGCGGCCAGTCAACGGAAACAATTAGCGAGCAAGCTTGCTGTACCAAGTTCTTGATCAAGGCCAACTTCACAGCTTTACTGAGGTCTTTGCGTTTGTCTAACCCTAAATATTTTTCTAGTTGGCGCTCATCAATTGTAAATTCTTGCTCCCAAGGTCGATCCAAGGTTGTAGCATAGGCTGCGAAAATTAAATGAACGCACGCAGATCTGATATCTAGCGCTTCAATAACAGCTAAATCATCCGGAGGCGATTTTTTTGGTGCTTGCGGTGATGCCAAAATATGAAAGGCGATCGCTCCTTTACCCTGATACACTTGACGGCGATAACATAAATTTCCCCGTTCGTCTGTATCCCAAGCTAACGTTCTACCTTGAGCTAGGACATTGCAAGCTTCCCAAATGACAATTGCTGATGCAAAGGGACTGTTCTTTCCGTTGCAAAATAAATCTGGACTGGTCACTTCTTTTGCAGAGATTCTGCATCTTCCTCTTTTCGCCTGCAAAGGAATCGGAGAATTACTAGGACAGGCTACTACACACTGAGGTTCGGAATAATAACCTTCGCAGTTGTTACAAAGACATGGATCGATCCAGTATTCATCGTTCTCGATTTTGATAGCACCAGTAGGACATTGAGGACGGCAACGATCGCATCCTGCGCAACTGTGATTAGGAATTGTATAAGGCATAAGGCTATTGCCACTGTATTTGTTGAGATGTTTGGCTCAAGTTTCCCCTTGTTGTGTTCTTACCCACTGCTCACAACCACATTCTTTCCTTAGCAGCAATAATTTTATTGCTGTACTAATTACCCACATCTATACAGCTTTTAACCAGACTAAGCCTGGAAATCTTGATTATCTATAAATTTCATAAGTTTTGCCCAAAATGTGTTCATTACGAGCTAAAGACTATTACTTCATTTTCTTGCTGACGTGATTATCGTTTTTATCCTCAGAAAAAACCTGACTGAATTTTTTATTATTACTAATATTTTGTTGTCCATTTGGTGGTTGTTGGAAAAATATTAATACTATTAATATTTAACAAAAATTAAAATTCTGTCAATTGATTTACATTTTCCTGATTATCCCAAACATTCCTAACTAAAGTTAGGCAGTGGCAAATTATACGAATATTGAAAAACTTTGCCCAAATCTTATTAGTAAAAAATTTCAATTTTCCTAGAAAATTTAGAAGATTATCAGCAAACAAAAACTGAAATTAAAAACCAAGGTTATGTTAGGATGAGCATAAAGCGGAAACATACTTGTACAAAATTAAAGGTGCTTGCATGGCAGTACTAACAGGATTAACACTTGGCGGTAAAACTTGGATACCGAAATTTATTCAATCGATAGACCAAGATAAATGTATTGGTTGTGGCAGATGCTTTAAAATATGCGGGCACAACGTACTAGAACTAAAAGCAATGAATGAAGAAGGGGAATTTGTGGATAATGAAGATGACGATGAAATCGAAAAGAAGGTAATGACTGTAGCGCACCCAGAAAACTGCATTGGCTGTGAAGCTTGTGCCAGAATTTGTTCAAAAAACTGCTACACCCATGCTGCCTTAAATAACTAGAAATTTGGGTGGTAAAAAGCTGTTTCTTGTTCTAAAAAACACCAGGTGTCCAGAAGAGTAATAAAAGTAGCAAGTCAAAAAGAGGGGAAGACTGAAAATTGGTGACAATTTCGCAAAAAGTTCACCGCCAACAAAAACGTGAATTTAAAATTGTCAACGATTAACAAAAATAACCTTGCTACAATTTCGCTTCAAATTCTTCTCGAACACCACACTCCAAGCGGAATGATGGGGAATTCCAGAAATAATAGATGGGGGGAAAGGGAAATTAAAATATGCTTAAATTCCCCCCGATTATTTATAAAAAACATCGACAATAAAACTATTAGATAACCTTCGTCCGCGTCGGAAAACTGTAACAACTGCTAAATTTTTACCACAGACAAACCCAGCAATTCTGTTTGTGAAAGTAAGGCACGTATACTGCTTGATAATTGGCAAGAATCAGACCTTGAAAACGTGTTAAAAAGCAGGTATGTATGCAACAAATTCCTATTTCCCTATTAACCTTAGTTGCTGGAATGTTAATCACGCTTTTCAGCATTTGGGTTGGTCAACATCACGGTCTACTACCGGAACAAGCATCTGTGCAAGCGCCTTTAGTAGACGGTTTTTTTAATATTATGGTAACGATTGCTACTGCATTATTTGTAGTAGTAGAAGGAACAATTGTAATTTTTTTGTGGAAGTTTCGTTACCGAAAAGGTGATGAGGGAGATGGGTTACCAATAGAGGGTAACTTACCTTTAGAAGTTTTTTGGACAGCCATTCCAAGTATCATCGTCATTTGCTTGGGAATCTACAGTGTAGACGTGTTCGGACGCATGGGGGGACTAGACGTTCACAACCATACTTCATCTCACGTCGCTCAAGCAGCGCAAACCACCTTGGCATCATCGCCTTTGGATGCATCAAAGATAGAGAACAAATCGCCAATTGGTATTGGTGCAGCAAGCGATCGCCCAAACAAACCCGCCGATTTAGCTGTAGATGTCACGGGAATGCAGTTTGCCTGGATTTTCAACTATCCCAACAGCGGCGTTACTGCTGGTGAGTTGCACGTTCCCGTTGGTGCAGACGTGCAATTAAACCTGAACGCAAAAGATGTAATTCACTCGTTTTGGGTACCGCAATTTCGCTTAAAACAAGATGCAATTCCTGGCGTACCGACCCAGCTGCGGTTTGTGGCCACCAAAGTTGGTACGTATCCAATCATTTGTACAGAATTGTGTGGTGGATATCACGGTTCGATGCGATCGCAAGTTATCGTTCACACTCTTGCCGAATTTGAGAGCTGGTTAGCACAAAACCGCGTTGCGCAACAAAAACCCGAACAAGTTGTAGCAGTCACTCCTGCAGCATTATCCTCCCACAGCCAAAAAATGTAAGAACCCTCTTACCAGTCGCAATTGCTTATGACCCTCGAAATTCCTCGAAATCAGCAGCTACCAGAAACCGAAAGCGCCAGCGCAGCAGTCTCCAAAAGTACCCACCATCCTCAAAAGTGGAAATGGTACGACTACTTCAGATTCAATGTTGACCACAAAGTCATTGGTATCCAATATTTAGTAACGGCATTCTTGTTCTATCTCATCGGTGGACTGATGGCGGTTGCTATGCGTGTAGAGCTAGCAACGCCAAGTGCTGACTTACTAGATCCCAATTTTTACAACGCCTTGATGACAAACCACGGAACGATCATGATTTTCTTTTGGGTCGTTCCCAGCGCGATTGGCGGATTTGGCAACTTTCTCGTACCCTTGATGGTGGGTGCGAGGGATATGGCTTTTCCAAAATTGAACGCGATCGCTTTTTGGCTAAATCCACTCGCAGGATTGCTACTACTAGCAAGTTTCTTGTTTGGCGGTGGTTCCCAATCAGGTTGGACAGCCTATCCACCCTTGAGTCTGGTCACTGCTTCTGTGGCTCAAACACTGTGGATTCTCGCCATCATTTTAGTTGGAACCTCCTCGATTTTAGGATCCCTAAACTTCATTATCACCATCTTATTCATGAAAGTTCCCAGCATGAAGTGGGATCAAATTCCCCTGTTTTGCTGGGCTATTTTGGCAACTTCGGTCTTAGCACTTTTATCTACACCAGTGCTAGCAGCAGGATTGATACTACTGCTGTTTGACCTCAACTTCGGTACCTCTTTCTTTAAACCAGACGCAGGCGGTAACGTTGTCCTCTACCAACACCTGTTCTGGTTTTATTCCCATCCGGCAGTATATCTGATGATTCTGCCTATTTTCGGTATCATGTCCGAAGTTATTCCCGTTCATGCTCGCAAACCGATCTTTGGATACAAAGCGATCGCCTATTCCAGCTTGGCTATTTGCCTTGTAGGTTTGTTTGTCTGGGTACACCACATGTTTACCAGCGGTACGCCCGGTTGGATGCGCATGTTCTTCACCATCTCTACCTTGCTGGTCGCCGTTCCCACCGGTGTCAAAATTTTCGGTTGGGTTGCTACCCTTTGGGGCGGAAAAATCCGCTTCACCAGCGCCATGTTATTTGCCATCGGCTTATTAATGATGTTTGTCTTAGGCGGTATCGGTGGCGTTACTTTGGGAACTGCACCCTTTGATGTTCACGTTCACGACACCTACTACGTTGTCGCTCATTTCCACTACGTGTTGTTCGGTGGCTCTGTATTCGGTATTTACGCAGGAATTTACCACTGGTTCCCCAAGATCGCCGGACGAATGATGAACGAAACCCTAGGCCGCATTCACTTTCTCCTCACCTTCATCGGTACAAATCTAACTTTCCTACCAATGCACGAATTAGGATTGCAAGGAATGCCTCGTCGCGTCGCCATGTACGATCCGCAATTTACCTCTCTCAACGAAATTTGTACCCTCGGCGCCTATATTTTGGCAATCTCTGTCATTCCCTTCACCATCAACGTTGTTTGGAGCTGGTTGCTGGCCGCAAAGCAGGTGCTAATCCTTGGAATGCCATGACTTTAGAATGGACAACTGCTTCTCCACCTTTAATTGAAAACTGGGAAGTTTTACCCGTGGTGACCCACGGTCCCTACGACTACGGCGTCTATCGCGAATAGTTAGTGCTTAGTTGCTACTTGTGTTCCTTTGTGGTTTTTGCACGAACTACAAAGGACACAAAGTGCCCAAACAAACAAAAAGAAAATCTATGGTACTGATATGGCTGTTGCAACCCATCACGAGGAATATCCAGATTTACGAGTCAAGGGTCTTTTGGCGTTCCTTGTATCTGAATCGTTGATGTTCGGAGGCTTTTTTGCCACCTATTTATTCTTCCGAGCAACTTATGAAGTTTGGCCTCCACAGGGAACAAAAGTAGAGTTGTTTGTACCGACTATTAATACTATTATTCTGCTTTCTAGTAGTTTTGTCATTCACTTCGGTGATGTGGCTATCAAAAAAAATGATGTTCGAAGCATGCGGATGTGGTACACCCTCACCGCTATCATGGGTACAATCTTCCTACTCGGTCAAGCTTATGAGTACGTGACTTTGGGATACGGCTTGACTGCTAATGTGTTTTCTAACTGCTTTTATTTGATGACCGGATTCCACGGCTTGCACGTGTTTGTGGGATTGCTGTTGATTTTAGGTGTGTTGTGGCGATCGCGCCGTCCTGGCCATTACTCGGCCGCTAAACATACTGGCATTGCAATGGCAGAAATTTACTGGCACTTTGTAGATGTTATCTGGATTATCTTGTTCGTGTTGTTATACGTTCTCACCAAATTTTAGGTAATCAAAATACATGACTGGAATTAGGGATTTGCTCCACGCTAACCCCTGATTACCAGTTTTCCTATTCGGATCGTTATGAGATGTTTTGATACACCCACCAGAAAAAATATGCAAGGTCAAAATTGGCTTGTCGGAAAGGATGGAAAATGTCAAATTTCTCCACCAATCAAAACTTGGAATTTGTTAAGGGATAATTATCGTCTTTATCGATTTTTAACTGAGTTAGAAGATCTTCTCAAGAACGTAGAAGATGAAATTAGCTGCTTACCAGAAATTCAAATGCTGGTCAGGCGACTTATTGTTAATTCTTACTGGGTGCAAAGCCAATATTTAGAACCTTGTCCCAAAACCGGTACTTCAGTTTTACTTCTTTATGACGAGCTGGGTTTTCCATTTACAGTGCAAACGGTAACTTTGGCACCGGGAACAAAATCAAATATCCACAACCACGGTACTTGGGGAGTTGTAGCTGTACTAAAAGGCCAAGAAAAACACTCTTTTTGGCGACAAAATTCTCAGCCGCAACTACCAAATCGAATTGAAAAAATAGACGAATTAATTTTATCTCCAGGTGATATTATTTGCTTTACTCCTGATGCAATTCACAGTGTAGAAGCATTAGCGAATGAAGTAACTGTTACTTTTAATCTCTATGGAGAAACCGAGCCTCAACGAAGATTTGAGTATGATTTGTCCACCCATACTGCCAAAAATTATTAATTAAAAAAATCATTTATTTTTATATTAAAATTTCATTAGACGGCACCAAGAATGCTTCTTGCAGAAAAGAATTAGGGGAATTTTTCTTGTTGATTGTATTCCTATACTCAGGATCTGTTCTTCTTAAAAACCATCAGGAGTTACGGCAATGGTCAGAGTGATTTTTTATGAAAAACCAGGCTGTAAAAATAATACTAAACAAAAAACTCTACTAACAGCTGCAGGTCATGAAGTCATAGCATACAACTTACTCACAGAACCTTGGACGGTAGAACGTTTACGCTCTTTTTTTGGCGATCGCCCCGTGTGTGAATGGTTTAACCGCGCTGCTTCCCGAGTACAATCAGGTGAGATCGATCCAGAAAAAGTTGATGCAGAAACTGCTTTGCTGCTGATGCTCAAAGACCCATTGCTAATTCGTCGTCCTTTAATGGAAATAGGCGATCGCCGCGAGGTAGGTTTTGATACTGAAAAAATTGACGCTTGGATTGGTCTCAAACCCAAAGATCCAACTTTAAGGGAAATTACTCAAAAACTGCTCGAACAAGATTTGCAAGCTAGCTGTGCGCACAAACACGAACACAAACACCATCACTAAAATTGTACAAGTTGGGTTGAGAAACAAAACCCAACATTTTTCACTTTTTTAAGTAAAAACACTGAGTTATTTTAAATATTGTATTTATATTTACATATAAAAAGCCGTTAAAACGTGGGAATAACGGAAGACTGTTGGCGAAAAATTTGTATAAACTATATCCACATCCTCCGAAAATGCACGAATGCGATGGTTGTTTGGGGCATCGTGCAAGTTATTTCCACAGCGATAACTGAAATTTGCGATCGACACAAATAACTAATTTGATACTAATTTGCATTGGAAATTAATCAAGTTGAATGTTCAAAAAGCTTCAAAGCTTGGAGATTTTAATGCTACGCAACTTTGTTTTCATATGCCTGATGTTCGTCACAACTGTAGCATATCCGCTCGAGGTAATAGCCCAAGACAGCAATTCTACCGAAAGTTCAAAGCTAACAATTGAAGATTTTATTGAGTTAGGAGCCAAACCCCTCAAAAGTACGGATGCTAACAAAATCACCGGCGCTAATATAGATGAATCGAAAGTGTCTAAGATTATCTATGTATCTAAGAGCGCTTGGAATGCATCCGATGATAACGACGGAAGCGAAGACAAGCCACTTTTGACAATTGCTGCAGCTTTGCAAAAAGCAAAAGAGTATCTGTCTTTAGGAATCTCGACCAAGATAGCATTAAGTCCCGATGTTTACCGCGAAGGTTCATTAAAAGTAGATTACCGCTTTCCCAAGGTGCCAGAGGGAGTAGTGTTGGTAATTGAGGGACAGGGAACTAAACCGACAACGATCAGGGGTTTCGAACTGGTACCGCTTTCTGCATGGACACCCATAGCCAGAACTGACAAAGGTACAATATACCGCATGCCTTGGAATTATGATTTTGGTAATAAAGGCGGACCCTATGGTAAATATGGACCCAAAAACGTTGCTGCACATCGAAGGGAACTTTTATTTGTAAATGGTAGACTGCAGCAGCAGGTGTTACTGGAAAAATATAATTACACTTACCCTAATAGTTTTCGAGGTACTGGAAGTTACGAATATTTAGGTTTTGTCAGTCCTGAAAGTGCACTTCGTTATCCCGGAAGTTTTGGTGTCGCCGAACGCCATGAAAACGGGAATTACCTGTACTTTCTTCCCGATAGCAACGTTAATTTCAAAAGTGCAACTATTGAGGTAGGAGTGCATCCCTTCTTGATGCGATTTTACCAAGTGCATGATATTGTCCTGCGGAACATCGCCTTTCAACACTCAGTGGGTGCGCTGGGAGAAACTGCTGGGGTGATATTTGGCGAGGAGTGGAACAACCAACGGGGGATGATTAACCGAAATATCTTTATCGACCGATGTCGTTTTGAGTGGAATAACTACCAGGGTCTTTATCTGTATAAGACTGAAAACGTAACTATAAAAGACAGCACCTTTAACTACAATGGCTTTATGGGCGTATCATCTGACAACATGGTGAATGGCCTGTGGATTGGGAATAGTACGAATTTTAACAACTGGCGCGGTCATCTTTCTGACTGGAGAGGTTGGGCGATCGCTGCTTCTAAACACCACCACGCTAGAGATGTGCTGCTTGCAAACCAACAGGCGATCGGGAATCTAACAGGTGGAATGTGGTTCGACCACGAAAATCAGAACATAATTATAGATAATTTTGTGGCGGTGAAAAACTCTTTAGGATTATTTTTGGAGGTGTCACCAGGTCCGTTCCTCCTCAAGAATTCCTTTATTTCTAACTCTACCCAAGATGCAGGGATTAATCTTAGCAATGCTCAAAACGTCACGATTCAAGACTCGGTGATTGCTAATAACTTCCACCAGTTGTCTGCTGTCGGAGCACCGCGATACTACTCCAATTCCACAGCTTATCATCTAGGAGAAGTACAAGAGATTAGTAACGTTCCTGTGGGACTGGGACCACTCAAAATCACAAATTCCCTGTTGTCCTCCCTAGCAACAAACCAAAAGTTATTTTTTGCGAACACTGGAAACAATAAGATGTACGCCTCGGTCTTTCAGAATCATTATCAATCAAATAATAACACCTATTGGGCACCACAACCCAAGTCGTTTTTGCTAGAACCGGACTATCCTTCTAGCCCTGGTGCAATGGTCGTTGATCTCAAAGGATGGAATTCTTATACAGGTGACAGCGCTGAGTGGAAACAACCAAATTTTTATTCGCCTGCAAACTACGATTATACTCTCTCCAACATCAAAGTACGCTCCTATTCTCTGCCTGAAGAATTAGCAGCAAAACTTGAAAATTTTGAGAATCTTGTCAGTCAACTGACCCGAAAATGAAAATAAATACCATTTATTATTGAGTGACTATCCTAGTAAGTTTCCAATCCTCTCCAAATCAGCTTTTGTTGACGTTCAATTGAAGATTTTTTGAGAAATTTATAACCAGCCTGCTAAATGTGAGATAATTTCTTGTAAATGTCCAAGGTGAAAAGCTCACCTTTTTTGTAGGTGAGCACACTAAGTGAATGGGTACTACTTTCCCTTATCACCTACCAACTAGTTAACCTGATTTTGTATCAAAAGCAAGGAAAAGGTTGGAGGTGTTTTTCTTGCTACTAATACTTAATCAAGTTCCTTCTGCTAAGTTCTACTATTGCTCAAGGGAAAGGATGTTGGCAAGGGAAGATAAAGAATTTAAGGTGGAACTTAGATCGCATTGATAGTACTCGGTAAGGGAAAGTCTATCTTAACTTAAACCACCGGCGCTGTTAATGACATTTTGCGCTTCCAGTACAGCTGCTACCCGCAAAATCAAAGCTTCACGATACGGTGCAGCTATTAACTGTACTCCTAAAGGTAAAGCATTTGCACGTTGAACCGGTACAGATAAAACAGGTAAGCCAATGAACGATAAAGGCTGAGTAAACCATCCTAAATGGGGACGAACAGCAACTTCTTGTCCATCTACAATCATAGTTTGCTGTCCGATGGCAGGGGCAGAAACCGGGGTTGTGGGAGCAAGAATAACATCAACTTGTTCAAAAATTTCCCGAACTTGATGGCGATACCACCTTCGAAACCGCTGTGCTTGAACGTACCAACTGCTGGGAATTAACGCACCTGCAAAAAAGCGATCGCGCGTAGCTGGATCGAAATCTTGAGGACGTCGGCGCAATTTATCTAAATGTAGATTTGCTCCTTCACAAGCGGTAATGATAAATGCTGCTGCACGAGCTCGCTCGACTTCAGGTATAGTAACGTATTGTTTGACATCCAAAGCATCGGCAACTTTTTGCACTGCTTGCAAAACTTCCGGATTTGCTTTTTGGCAAAAATAATCGCCTGCGATCGCAATTCGCAAACCGTCGATACCCTGATGTATTTGTGAAAAACAAAATTCTGGAGGACGCTGGGTACAAACAGGATCCCGTTCGTCCTTTCCTTGGAGGACATCAAAAGCAACAGCAATGTCTGATACAGAACGCGCAAAAGGACCGATGTGGTCAAGACTGCTGGAAAACAAAGCTGCACCAGCACGGGACAACCTTCCATAGGTTGGTTTGAAACCAAAAACGCCGCACAAAGCAGCTGGTACGCGGATAGAACCATTTGTATCAGAACCAAGAGTCAAGGGTACCAACCCAGCTGCTACTGCTGCTGCAGAACCACCCGAGGAACCACCAGCAATGCGGTTAAGATCGTGAGGGTTGCGAGTAGGACCGTAGTGAAAATTTTCCGTTACGAACCCGTAGGCGTATTCATCCATATTTAAGGTACCCAGGAGAATTCCACCTGCTTGTTTTAACCGCGCTACTGCAGTTGCATCTTCAGTAGCTGGAGGATTTTCAGCGTTGATTAAAGCACCTGCTAAGGTTGTTAGACCAGCGACATCAAAAAGATTTTTGACTGCAAAGGGAACACCAGCAAGCACACCGGGGTTTTTACCTTCAGCAATTTCCCGGTCGATTCTTGCTGCATCTGCTAAAGCTGTTTCGGAGGTAACAACAGTAAAACAGTTTAGTTCCGGATCCCGCAGTGCAATGCGTTCCAAAGCAGCTTGCGTCACTTTTGTGGCGCTGACTTTACCTTTTCGCACTGCTGTCGCCATTGATATAGCATCTGGAAAATTTAGATTCATGGTTCAAAAATGGGAGCTGCTTCTATTTGTGCATCTAGAGGAAAGGAATTTACAAGTTCGGCGCTCGCGCATAGTGTCTCAAAATTTGCTACTACTCCATCTAAATATTCATCTTTTAATTGCAAATCCAACAATAATGCCATTTGTTGAACGTATGTTTTCACATCGAATTTTTGAGTTTCCATTTTTCTCCTCTAATTTTCAGATAAAATTTGATAAATTTCATCTAATATTGGATCTGGTTCTGATTTTTCCTCGGGATAAAACTCAAAATCTACTTGGTTCCAACTAGAATCGATACTTGATATATGCACGTCTATTTTTAGTTTTCCTTGTTGCCAACCTTGACTGCCAATTCTGAGGACGTGACTGTTGATTTCATAGCTATATCGAATTTCTTGAAGCTGAAATTGATGTTCGTTTAAGGGAATTGTTCGAAATAAATCAAGCAGAGAAACACCAGGTTCAAGACTGTTTTTTTCAGAAATTCGCCGCTGTAATTTTTGTTTAACATGCGTGGCAATTAAATCTTTTAATCTACTAACTTTAAACGTATCTTTTCCCAAGAGAACAACATCATCGCAATCGAGTGGTATCAATTTATTATTCATATTTTAACTAACACAATCAGCAGTATTCACATCATAATTTAAGCTCCAGGATAAGAGTGCCAATATAGTAACAATCATGCCAGAGAATGCAATCTCCAAAACTGTCAGTAATAGTGAACTCGAAAGCTAAATCTGTAAAATTCCTTGTTCTGGCAGCAAATCTCCTTAGTACGGAGAACCGAAAGTTATTGTTCGGGAAGCCACACAATCAGGTGACTTGCTGTTTTGGAAATTCCTTCGCTAAATTAGCACTCAGATATTGAGAGTGCTAATCAATATCTCTGGAGACAGGCGAGGCAACAAGCTCCGACGCTTGTTCCACCAAAATTCTCAACCAACAACCTCAAGCAGGTAAGGTTGTTTCCTCCCCAGGGAAGTGAGAAGGGTTTAAATTGTGTCATTCAGTTTAACTGCAAGCTCAATGAGATTAATTCACTTGAAACTCAGATTGTTATAGAGGTGATGAATCTATGATGATCCGACGTTGGCAACCTTTTGATGCAATGGAAACCCTTCGTCGTCAAATAGATCGAGTATTTGATGAGTTCAAGGAATTAACCGGCGAGCGCTCTCATACTTGGGTACCGGCAATTGAGTTGCAAGATACCCCAGAAAACCTGATTTTACGTGTCTTACTACCTGGTGTTGCTCGCAACGATGTCGAGATTCACATCAGTCGCGAGAGTGTCTCGATAGCAGGCGAGCGTCGCTATCCCACTGGAGCGGAAGATCAAGGCTACTTCTGCTGTGAGTTTCCCTATGGTAGGTTCCAGCGGAACATATCCTTACCTTTACCGGTAGAGCACGAACACGCCAAAGCAGAGTTTTGTGATGGTATCTTGACTTTAACTTTGCCCAAGTCAGAGGAGTATCGCCGTCAGGTAGTAAAAATCAACTTGGATGACACGGTGGAAGCAGCTACCACGGCGGAGACTGCTAGCTAACCAAATTTCTACAAAGAATAGGCACTTAGGGATTGGGGAAAAACAGCGAGGGAGGATCGATAGTTGCCACCCTCTTTCCAATCCCCGATCGATAGGTGCGATCGCAATCAGTACTTGCGAAAATCTGAAGTTACTAACTAAGTCGGGAGAGCATACAATGGCAACCGTTTCTTTAAACGTTTCTACCGTCAAACCCCTTGGCGATCGCGTATTCGTAAAGGTACACGAAGCTGAAGAAAAAACCGCTGGGGGAATTTTACTGCCAGATACAGCTAAAGAGAAGCCCCAAGTCGGAGAAGTTATTGCCGTTGGTCCCGGAAAATACAACGACGACGGTTCCCGTCAAAAAATGGAAGTCAAAGTTGGCGATAAAGTACTTTACTCCAAGTACGCCGGAACCAACATCAAGCTTGGCACAGAAGACTACGTTCTGTTATCGGAAAAAGACATATTAGCGACCCTTGCTTAACAACAAAGACAAAAACGATAAGGAAACTGCATTCTACAAATATAAATAGTCTTCAGTTCATAATTTCTGGAGGAAATTCATGGCTAAGCAGATCGTTTATAACGAAGACGCCCGTCGTGCATTGGAAAAAGGAATAGATATCCTGGCTGAAGCTGTAGCTGTTACCCTTGGTCCGAAAGGGCGCAACGTAGTTCTTGAAAAAAAATATGGAGCACCTCAGATCATCAATGATGGCGTAACCATTGCCAAGGAAATTGAACTGGAAGACCATATTGAAAATACAGGCGTGTCTTTGATTCGCCAAGCAGCTTCCAAAACCAACGATACTGCAGGAGACGGTACAACGACGGCAACGGTTCTAGCCCATGCCATGGTTAAGGAAGGATTGCGTAACGTTGCTGCGGGCGCCAATCCTATTGCTTTGAAGCGAGGAATTGATAAAGCTACCCACTACTTGCTCGACCGCATAGCCGAACACGCAAGACCTGTTAATGACTCGAAGGCGATCGCTCAAGTTGCTGCTATCTCTGCTGGTAACGACGAAGAAGTAGGTAAGATGATCGCCGATGCCATGGAAAAAGTCGGCAAAGAAGGGGTGATTTCCTTAGAGGAAGGAAAATCCATGACCACCGAACTGGAAATCACCGAGGGTATGCGCTTTGATAAAGGCTACATCTCTCCTTACTTTGTTACTGATACCGAGCGCATGGAAACCTCTTTAGAGGAACCCTACATTCTGCTGACTGATAAAAAGATTACTTTGGTACAAGACCTAGTACCCGTACTCGAGCAAGTAGCGCGCAGTGGCAAACCTCTTTTAATTATCGCTGAAGATATTGAAAAAGAAGCCCTGGCGACGTTGGTAGTCAATAAGATGCGGGGCGTGCTGAACGTGGCCGCAGTTAAAGCTCCTGGCTTTGGCGATCGCCGCAAAGCTATGCTCGAAGATATAGCAATTCTCACTGGCGGTCAGGTGATCAGCGAAGACACGGGTCTGAAACTAGAAAATGTTAAACTAGAGATGCTCGGTAGAGCCCGTCGCGTCACCGTTGCTAAAGAGCACACCACCATTGTCGCCGAGGGCAATGAAAAAGCCGTTAAGGCCCGTTGCGAACAAATTCGCCGTCAAATTGAAGAAACCGAGTCCTCCTACGATAAAGAAAAACTGCAAGAGCGCTTGGCTAAATTAGCTGGTGGTGTAGCTGTAATTAAGGTAGGTGCAGCAACAGAAACAGAAATGAAAGATAAAAAACTGCGCCTAGAAGATGCTATTAACGCCACCAAAGCAGCTGTAGAAGAAGGTATTGTTCCCGGTGGTGGTACGACATTGATTCACCTAGCACCACAATTAGAAAAATGGGCAGCTGAGAATTTACAAGGTGAAGAATTTACCGGTGCAATGATTGTCAATCGCGCCCTTTATGCTCCACTTATCCGCATTGCGGAAAATGCTGGTCAAAACGGTGCGATTATCGCAGAGCGAGTCAAGGAGAAAGAATTCAACATTGGTTACGACGCAGCCAAAGATACCTTTGTCGATATGTTTGAAGCTGGTATCGTCGATCCCGCCAAAGTTACTCGCGCTGCTGTACAAAATGCCGCTTCTATCGCCGGTATGGTTCTGACTACAGAATGCATCGTCGCCGACAAACCAGAGCCGCCAAAGGCTAAATCACCCGCATCTGCTGGAATGGGTGGCGGAGATTTTGACTACTAATTCCGGTTTGGGTTACTTGAAAATGAATCATAGCCGTTCGCTAATTGCAAACCGAACGGCTTTTTCTTTTGTGTTCTCCTGCAACTATTCTGACTTTGATGGTAAAGATGGACGCACGCACAAATAAATTAATGGCCCGAATAAGGGAATCAGCGCTGCTAACCAAAACAGCAGGGGATTTTGCAAACCCCGACGTGCCATATCATCTTTGAGCAGTACGGGAAACAAAAGGCAAAGCAAGCAAAAATCCCAGCTCATAACGTGGATAAAGCGGCTAATTTGCCATTGCTGCACAAAATCGGCCCAATCTCCTTGTCCTAATCCGTAAGCAACTAAAATAAGAGTCACTGCAGTTAGGACGATACCGGTGGCGCGGGAATCCACTAGCCGGATCCAGGTGTTCTTTTCTCCACACAATTGCGTGTTTGGTTCCCGTAGCGCCAGGTAGGGTAATAAAGCAAACGCGCCAACTCCAAAAGACGCTATTACGAATGGCCAGGCAGGGATTTTTTGGCTCCTACCTTCGATTAACACTACTGCACCGTAAATAGCCGGCCACACGCCCATGAGATAAAAAAGGCTAACGATGAGGGGATTGATACCTTGCCATTGACCCAGGGAGAGATTTTTGATTAACTCGAATGTACCGGGTTGAGTGGGAGGAGCAAAAACAAAGGCATAGGTAATCAGTCCCAGCCAAATTAACCAAAATATAATTTTCTGCTGCATGAATATTTATTTTACTCAGAGCAGCAAAATAAATAATTCATGCTTGGGTGATATTTATTTTGTAATTAACTAAGGGCTTCTGATAGATAATCAGCAGCAGCGGCGACGACAGCGATCGCTCCTTCGTAATCCAGGCGTGTTGGTCCCAATACTCCTATACTTCCCACCGGTACCGAACCGCGACGATAAGTAGAGGAAATTAAGCTGCACCTTTGCATCGGTTCTAGGGGATTTTCCGAGCCAATGCGAACCGTGACCCGTGATTTTCCGCTTTCATCTACTTCTGGCTCGTCGAATATCAATGGCAAAAGCTGTTCTTGTTCTTCTTCCAACAGGTGGATAATTGTTTGCACTTGTTGCAGTTGGGAAAACTCTGGTTGACGCAAAACTTCCGAGACACCGCGAACCATTATTTGTGTAGAATTTGGAATGGAGTTGCGACGGCCGAGTAAAGCCAGTGATTCTTTTAGGTATTCGCTGTAGTGTTGAAACTCTCGATCTAACTGACTCCAGTCTAGGTTGGCTATCTCTGCCAAACTGCGTCCTCGCAAATGGCTGTTTAAAAAGTTGGAAACTATTTGCAGTTCGCGGGCGATGACTTCTGGGTCGAGTTGTGCTTCTTTTCGTTGTGGTGGCAAGTCGATTAATGTTGAATGGGTTTCGTAGCTATCTGTGACCGCAATCAGCATTATCTTCCCGGAGTCAATGTGCAGCAGTTGTATGTGTCGCAGTTGGGTATTGACGTTGTGCGGCATGGTAATTAGGGTAATGCAACCGCTCAAGGTTGCTAAGATTTGGGCTGCTCCCTGTAGTAGAGCTTCTAGACTCCAATCTTCCCACTTGAGGCAATTTTGCAAAGCATCTTCTACTTGTCGTGCGACAACATCGGATGGCGTAATCAGCTTATCAACATAAATGCGATAGCCGAAGTCGGAGGGAACTCTACCAGCGGAAGTATGCGGTTGGTAAAGTAGCCCAGCTTTTTCCAACATACCCATAACATTACGAATCGTCGCCGAGCTCATACCCAAGTTGTATTCCTCAACTAAAGCCTTGGAACCAACAGGTTCCGCCGTGGCTATGTAATGACGTATGGTTGCCCAAAGTATGTGTTGTTGTCGATTGGTCAGCTGGACTGTCATAGTCTTGAGTTTATCAAAGCCAAATTTAAACTAATTTAATAACTGAATTGTCAAAAGCAATTAATAATAGTTAAGCAGGATATAAAATTTGAGACGTATCTAGAAATACTTAAGAAAAATTTACTGTTTTTAGTGTCCTTTTTCCCTCAGCTAGTATTTGCTCTTGGAGTCATCCGCGGTGATACAATTTCAGGGGAGGAGCGATCGCCGACTACAAATTCAGTCCTGTTTGTAGAAGTTTGCTTTGTCAGTTAAGTCAGTTTTTTGCATCTTAAGGTACTTCCCACCAGGCGGACTGTTCCGGCCAGTAAAAATCTCTTGGTGATAAAAGCCTTCCACCCTGACTTATATATTGTCTTGAATTCAGAATAGCAAAATAAAGCTAATATCGTCATTCATGATTAATACTGAGGAATAGAAGGATCGATACGGCTAGAGTAAGCATCAATACCACCGGCAATGTTTTTAACGTTTGTGAATCCTTGCGCTACCAGCCACTGACACATCTGGGCAGAACGAATGCCATGATGGCACAAAACTAAGGTTTCAGCATGGGGATCGAAGCGATCGAGAATTTTATCTGCCCAGTCAACAAATTGGCTCAGAGGAAGATTGACAAAACCTTTAATATGAGCGATCGCTACTTCTTGCGGTTCGCGCACGTCTAACAGTTGAAGGTTAGGCTCTTGTGCTAATAAACGCTTTTGAAGTTCCTCTACACTAATTTCCCTAATAGGCTGACTACTAAAAAATTGACCAGTCATTAAGCTATCGTCAAAAATTCTAGAGGTTTGGTAAATTGTGGATACCATTTATGTTGGCATAAAATTTTTCGAATTAATATCGGCAAAAAGCCATAAAAATCTCCTGCCAGGGGCAGAAAATAACTCCACCACCACAAGGTAGCTTACTCAAGTTACGCCCTACAATTAAAGTCAAGATATTTGCTTGATTTCTTAAGGTAAGCTAAGTTTTGGCAGTAAAAACGCCTTTGTTGTAGAAGAAGGCGGTTTAATATTCTTGGGTGTAAGTATTACCCCTGGGTGGTTGATGTGAAAAAATTATGAAGCAGTGTTTATTGTTTCGTTTGTTAGCAGCTGGTTTGTTCGTGCTGCTGTTAGCTGGCTGTACCGACTCTTTTGAGTCCAATTTTGTTGCTGGCGGGACAACCAAAGAACCTGGAGCAACAATTTTTGTCTCTAAACAAGCACCAGTGATGGTGTCAATTTTGGTCAATCCCGAACAACTAGAGTCTTCTTGGGGACTGGGAAGAGAAATTTCTAAGCTCAAAAGCAGCTTATTCGCCGACACAGGTATTGATTACAAGCAAGATATTCAACCGTGGTTGGGAAACGAAATTACTTTAGCTGTCACAAGTTTAGATATCGATCGCGATCCGAACAACGGATGCCAACCAGGGTACTTAATGGCCATAGCAACTAAAACACCATCAAAAAGCCGCGAATTCGTAGATTTATTATTTTCCAAGCGAGCAAAAGCAACGGGCTCTAGCTTGGCTGTGGAAGAATATGAAGGCGTAAAGCTGATTTCTGACTATTCTCAAACAGATAAAGTTCTATCTGGTGCTGTGGTAGGCGATCGCTTTGTTTTATTCGCCAACGATCCGAAAGTTTTGCGAGAAGCGATTAATAACGTTCAAGCTGCGGAATTAAACTTGACTAACTCCAGCCAATACCAGCAAGCTGTTAAACAAGTACCTAAAAAAGCATTTGCACTGGCTTTTCTCAACCTTCCTGCTGTGGCACAATGGCAAGGATGGAAACTGCCAGAAACAGCAACCTACAACAGCCAAATTATTTCCCTGGTTTTGCCCAATCGCAAACAATTGCAAGTAGAGACGATTTTTCTGGGAGAAAAACAGACTTTGCCGACTTCGGAGTTATCTTCTCCATCTCGGGAAGCATTGCAATATATTCCCACTTCTGCAGGGCTAGTAGTTTCCGGAACAAATCTGAGTAATTTAGATCGCAGTAACTTAGGTTTACTGTGGGAACAAATTGCAACTTCTATATCATCTGGTTCTGGTGAAGAAAAACTGTCCGAATTATTGCAGCCTTTGGTGGATTTACAACAACGCTGGGATATCAATCTCAAAGAAGATATCTTTAGCTGGGTGCAAGGAGAATACGCTATCGGATTGATACCCCGTCCCCAAAAGACAAATCCCGATTGGATTTTCGTAGTAGAAAAATCCTCAGCAACGCCAGCAGCAATTTCCCGTTTGGATGCGATCGCCACCTCAAAAGGACTGTCGCTTAATAGCTTTGATTTAGACAAGCAAAAAATCTCGGCCTGGACTCTCCTCCAAGCTGCAAAAGTTGCTGACGCTTCCGCTAAACCAACCTATACCCTAGAAACTAAGGTGTATGGAGTACACACCACTCAAGGAAATTATGAAATTTTTGCCTCTAATCTTGGTACTATTGAGGAAATCCTCGCTAGCAACAACAACTCCTTCGATCAAAATCGGACTTTTCAAGATAATATTGCTGCCATCCCCCAACCAAACCAAGGCTATGTCTATCTCGATTGGGTAAAGGGTGGAGAGCTCGTTAAAAGTCGAGTACCAATTCTCAAAGTTCTAGAAATAGTAGCAAAACCCTTTTTCCAGAACTTGCGATCGCTAACGCTAAGCAGTTACGGTAGCGATAGCGAATTGCTCAAAGTTGGCATGTTCTTGCAATTTAATGGCTTTTAATACCATTTTTCCAAATCCAGGACGCAAATATTCTTTGTAACAAGTACTTTAGTACTCACTACGAACTATCTGTTATTTTGCTAAAATGGGGAAAAATTATCTTTTTTCCCCTTACCGTTTACTTTATTTCTATTAGTCACTAAGATGATTCGAGAAAATGTTGAAAAAAATTGCCCAATTAGCGACAAAATTTGATTATTTTCTTTTTTGAAGATAGCTGAATCTTTTTGGTAGCAGAAGCTAGACCTTTTTGATTAGCAAATAAAGAACTTGCGAGCAATTATTTATATTTAAAAAATTACCCGGCGACTAATACAATATCAAATCAATTGTCCCAAATTTATTATCCTAGCAATAAAATTGCTTAACAGTATTATTAAAAGCATCTTTAATTGGCAAAATTTGTCCTCAGAAATTTGTTACGAAATAGGGCATTATAAAGTGTAGGAGCAAGCACGCTTGCCAAATGAAAATGCTATACCTAACCTCAAGTTTTTAGACTAGTAATAAAATTCGAAGGCAGATGGCAGTATCAAGGAAATTATAATTTATCCCACGAAAGTAAGTTCCCAACACTCTAGCAGATGGTTTCAAACCTATATATTTATTTTTCCAAACGCTCGCAGTGATGTAGAGCTACTTATACTCAAATATCCATTGACAAAATTGCTTCTGTTGTAAACTGTTCCAAATGGTTACAGAGACTCATTGAGCTATTCAAGGGTTTGATAAAATCAGGACTACCATTGGAAGCGTAGAGCTATTAGCTACCAGCAGCCATGCAAGCAACAATAGAACAATTACGCTGCATCTCAATCTTCACATCATTAGAAGATGCACAATTAAATAACTTGCAGTCTCATGCGGTCGTTAAGGCTTATGCGAAGGGGGAAATCATCATGCAAGAAGGCGATCGCCTTTCTCCCGGTCTCTATGCTCTTATCTGTGGTTTGATTCGCATCACCAAAATGGCAGCAAATGGAAAAGAAACGATTTTACGCACGCTCAAAGATGGTGAGATATTTGCAGCACCTGCTTTATTTGGTGATGGTATCGCTCCTGCGACGGTGACAGCACAAGTCGATTGTCAAGTAGTTATGGTGGCAAGAGAAGCTTTACTTAATGCGATTCAAGAAGCTCCAGAAATTGCCTTGAAAATTCTTAGCGTGTATAATCAACGGCTACAACAGCTACACAACACAGTGCACGGGTTGATATCAGAACAGGCGATCGCTCGTCTAGCTCGTTATATTCAATATTGTGCTTGCGAGTACGGTACGGAAGCAACTGAAGCAGGTCATTGTTTGCGATTACGACTTCCTTACTATCAAATAGCTCGTAGCATTGGTATCACCTATGAAGAATGCGTACGTTTGTTCAAGCAACTTTTGCCATGGGTATCTTACAGTCGGGGTGGAAAAATAATAGTGCAAGATTGGAATGGATTGGAGGCGATCGCCTCTGGTAGCGTTAAATAATGCTTTAGCAATTAAAGATGGGGTGGTAAAACAGAAACGCTAGCAATCGTCCCGAACAAAAGCGCCGAGATCGTTTCTAACATGGCAACATATTTAATTTGAGTCGTACAGTACCACTCTCGCCTAAGTACGACGAATCCAAACTTCAAAACAGCAACAGCAAAAGCACAAGCAGTAATTAGGGAAAGCCAACCAATATACCAGAGTAATACGATCGTGAGAGTGGCGATCGCATGGTACACCAGTCCTGGCATTGGGGAATGGGTTTTGGATTTACGTAATTTGACGCTAAAGATGGCACTAGAGAAGAATAGCGTATTTAGTATCCAAAGTCCGATGGCTGTTTTTGAAATTGTACCAGTGGTGGCAGCATAGGCAAACGGAGCACAAAGGCATACAGCTGTAAAGGTAATCAACTCATTGACAATTGACTTTTGCTGTCGATGGAAAACAAAAATCGCATCTATACAGAAAGCAAGAATTGCTCCTGCATAAATCCACAGCAAGATTGGGTGGAACACGGCAATACCAAGGGCGATCGCCAACGCCACGGTAGAATACAATCCAGCCCAAATTAAAAAACGAGGCTTAAGGCTTTTGTGTTGTTTAATCTGGAGAATTAGGGGATGTTCTGCTTGGAAACCGCACAAAGCACTAATGAAAGCGAAAGTTGTTGCCAGTGTCCAGCTTTGGGCAGCTGCTACACCTGTAAGGAAGGATACCAACAACACAACATAGACACCGTGCTCGGGTGAAAAGGTGGGACGATACCAAGCCTGTGGATTTGACGTTTTACGTTTACTGGGTGTTGATGGTGAAATTTCTTGATTGAACGTCGATTGGCTCATACTTGTGTTGCAATAGTTTCTTAACGAGCAAAAATTAGCCTGAGTGCAAGCGAATTCATATCTGGGAGCTATCAGAGAGTGTTAGTAAAAATGCCAAGTTTTCTTCAGCTTTTAAGGCATGAGGAGCATTAGCAGGCATGAAAACAAAGATACCAGGAGTTAAGGAAATGTCACTTCCATTCAATGTGAGTATACCGCGTCCTTCAATGACATTAATGGTGGCATTGCGTGTAGACGAGTGCTCGGAAATTTCAGTACCACCAGCGAGACAAAAGAGCGTATATTGACAGCACTTATCTTTGAATAAAACTTTACTTAATACACCAGCTTTTGGATAATCAATTACATCGTGCAATTGAATCGTTGATGATTCAGATGAGACTAAAGTAACGCACATAACTGCCTCCATCAAAGGCGTTGAGCGCATATAATGATATACCCTAAATCCTGTTTGTACCGGTTAAAGACCTGGCGCATTTGCACAATCCGTTGCCGCAAAAGTGGCTTGGTGAGAATGTTCCACAATATTAACGCTGTACCGGTAATACCTTCATCATGCAGCATTTGCCGGATAGTCAAAAGTCCCATGATTCCAGTTTGATGCTGTTGTACCTGTAGTCCGGCTGTTTCAAAGGCAGCAATCCAGTTGGATTTTGAGTATGGTGCGGCATTGACGCGAATTACCTGGGACAATACCTGATGAATCTCACTTTCATTGTTTTGCGCTAATAGTTCGTGAGAAAGAAATTTGCCACCGGGTTTGAGGCGATCGCGCACTCCTTGCAAAATCTTGGCTTTACCTGATGGTGATTGCATTGTCAGAATAGCTTCTGCAAGCACATAGTCGAACTGTTTCCCCAGCCGATCTAAATCAAAGATATCGCCCTCAATAATTTCGATGCGATCGCTCAATCCCGCAGCCGCAACATTAGTACGAGCGCGAGCAACACTGTCGGGATTTTTCTCAATTGCAACCACGTAAAGGCCATAGCGTTTTGCTAGGGCAATGGCGCTATCTCCAAAGCCGGCTGCTAATTCTAAAACAGTTTCACCCGGTTTAAAATCCGCCCATTGAAATAATTTCTCTGTTGCAGCTCGTCCACCTGGACGTAGAATTCGTTTACCAGCTGCAGCCAGAACTTGATGTCCAGGAGCAGTTTGCAGATTGAGAGTAGGGTTTAGCATCAACTCAACCTCTGAACTCATTTCTCTGTTATTACTGTGGCACAACAACTGAAGTTTCTCTATGAGCTACCTCATGTTTGGTCAGCGGGTGTAAGGAAATGAAAAAATCAAACTCAACGCGGTTTCCTAACAGCAAAATCCCTTTTCCAAAACTTGCGATCGCAGTTACGTGCAGCAGTTACGGTAGCAATTTCGATCTCTTTTAATACCGTTTTTCCAAATCCGGGAGGCAAATATTTTTTGTAGCAAGTACTTCAGTACTCGCAATGGGGAAAAAACTGTCTTTATTTCTAGCTAGCAGGCGATCGCAGTTATGGTGGTGTTTTAGATTCGTCAGTTGCAGCAGTTGGGTTATAAACATGAACTTTTACTTTGACCCCAATCTCTTTGTTGACCAGAACGTGAACTTTAATCTTCAAAGCATTTTTGACTGTAACTTTGACTTTGACCTCAACTGTGCTGCCAACATTGACAATAACTTTGACCTTGACCACATTTTCTTGTTTTGGAATTGTCTTTATCAAAGTGCCACAGATTCCCGCTGCGAACAGTGGCTAGACATACAATCACGGCTGGCTGAAAGCTCACCCCCTATCTCTAAAACCTTTTTCAATTTTTTGTAATTTTGGATACTTTTTGCCAGAAAGCTTTTTGATATTTCTAAAACAGAATACTTAAAACAATAGCCGTGTCAGAATGGGAAAGTTACACCCACTAAAGTCACGCACAAACAGGTTGATACTCAAAGGTATTTCCTTGCGGCGTGCTTGAAAAACAACGACGCGGTCAATTTCTCAAATTGCACAAACAATCACCCAAAGATTATTTAGCAATCGGGTAAATACAAATAGCTTCTAGGGTTCCGGTTTAACAGCATGAAAGTTAAATGACTGGTCCAAGAGAAGCACCCAGTTAAACAAAAACTGGCCACACGGCGGGAAAAAAGCCCGGGAGATCGATAGCAGATATACGTGCTGTTATGACCCCGGGCTTATAGTTTTTGGTTTGTAAATTTTGAAAATTCTTTTCCCGAAAATGACTGAGCAATCTTCTGATAACTCCAATTCTCATTTTCAGCCGCCTTATACCCAAGCAAACCGAGCGTTGGAAAAAGAAGCGAATTTACCGCTTACAGGTTGGCAGCAAGAAGTTTCTAAAGGACTAGAATTGGGACTAGAAGCAGCAGAAAGTATACGCGATCGCTCGATTCCGACGTTTTCTCGTGGTGAGCTTCCTCACTTTGCAGGGATTAATACTTTTTTAAAAGCACCTTATTTAGAAGACGTACGCAAAGTTGGTGAATACGACGTTGTGATCGTCGGCGTACCCCACGATAGCGGGACTACCTATCGACCGGGAACTCGCTTTGGACCTCAAGGCATCCGCCGTATTTCTGCATTATACACTCCTTATAATTTTGAATTGGGCGTGGATTTGCGCGAACAAATTACTATTTGCGATGTCGGTGATATTTTCACCATTCCCGCCAATAATGAAAAATCCTTCGATCAAATTTCTAAAGGAATCGCCCACATTTTTAGTTCTGGTGCATTTCCCATTATCTTGGGAGGCGATCACTCCATCGGTTTTCCCACAGTTCGGGGAATTTGTCGCCATTTAGGTGACAAAAAAATGGGAATTATTCACTTTGATCGCCACGTCGATACTCAAGAAACAGACTTGGATGAAAGAATGCACACCTGTCCCTGGTTCCACGCCACAAATATCAAAAATGCTCCTGCAAAAAACCTAGTGCAATTGGGGATTGGTGGTTGGCAAGTACCGCGTCAAGGCGTCAAAGTTTGTCGCGAAAGAGCCACAAACATCCTCACAGTTACCGATATCACAGAAATGGGGCTAGATGCAACTGTCAATTTCGCTTTAGAAAGAGCACTAGACGGTACAGACTGCGTTTATATCAGCTTCGATATTGACTGCATAGATGCTGGCTTTGTTCCTGGAACTGGTTGGCCAGAACCGGGGGGATTGTTACCGCGCGAAGCATTGTATTTATTGGGTAAAATTGTCCAAAATGCACCGGTGTGCGGGCTAGAAGTTGTAGAAGTATCGCCGCCCTACGATATTAGCGATATTACCTCATTAATGGCAACGCGAGTGATCTGCGATACAATGGCACATTTAGTTGTATCTGGACAGTTACCGCGCAAACAAAAACCTGCATATATTCACCCAGAAGCCAAGGCGCACTTAATTGAAGAATGGAGGTGAATTGTGCACGAAACAGACATGACAAAAGCGCTAATTTTCACAGTCAAAAATTGGTGGCAATCTCAACCAAAACAGCCTCGCATTTCTCAAATTCATTTAATTGTTGGTAAGTTTACTTGTGTTGAACCTGCGAGTTTGCAATTTGCTTTTGAAGTCCAAACACGCAACACCTTTTTAGAAGGAGTAAAACTAGTAATTCAAGAAACCCCGCTAATTGCTTTTTGTCATCGTTGCCAACAAGAATATTTCCCACAAATTGGTTTGCAATATGCCTGTCCTGATTGCCATTCTCCCATGGATGATATTCGCTCAGGTAGAGAATTAAAAATTGACAAAATTGAGTACGATTATGCATCAAACCTTTAACGCCGCATTAGGAATTAACCTGCTTTATGCCAATCAACAAGGCGCTGACCACAACCGCTCCCATTTTGATGAATGGGGAATTACTTGTTTCAATATCATGAGCAGTCCGGGTGCTGGCAAAACAGCGCTACTAGAACGCACTCTAGCAAGTTTGAGTGACGAGTTAAAAATTGTCGTGATTGAAGGAGATATGACCACAAATTTAGATGCCGAACGCCTGCGGAAATACGGTGTTCCTGTAATTGCAATCAATACCGGGCGTTCTTGTCATTTGGATGCCAAAATGGTAGCGGGTGGAATTCATCGATTGGAACAGGAATACAATCCTGCTGATTTTGATTTAGTGTTGGTAGAAAATGTTGGCAATTTAGTTTGTCCAGCCGAATTTGAAGTGGGAGAACACGCTAAAGTGGCGTTACTAAGCGTGACTGAAGGTGAAGATAAACCGCTGAAGTATCCAATTATGTTTCAAGAAGCAGATTGTCTTTTAATTACTAAAATTGATTTGGCTCCTTATTTAGATATTGATATTAGCCAGATCGAAGCAAATGTTTGGCAAATGAATCCGGATGTGGTAATTATCCCTGTTTCTGCGAAAACTGGTGAGGGATTGGAAGCTTGGTTTGATTGGGTGCGATCGCAAACTTCACAACACCGGTAGTAGCGATAGTAGGTTGAGGAGCTTGGTATTTGACCTCAGAAAACCCAACATGACTGCATACCTATATCAATGCACAAGTCAGAGTCAGGTAAAATGAGAATTCGCAATTTACTATCTTTATTTACGGTCTTTTTACTCAGTCTTGTTATTGCTGTTAGTTGTACACCATCTCAACAAAATTCTACATCCAACAACTCTACGGCAATTAAACTAGGTTTTAGTGCTTGGCCTGGTTGGTTTCCTTGGCAAGTAGCTCAAGAACAAAATTTATTTGCTGCTAATAAAGTTAATGTAGATTTAAAGTGGTTTGATGGCTATTTAGATTCCATTAATGCTTTAAGAGCAGGACAACTAAATGCAAATACTCAAACTCTAAATGATACCATCAGCTCCGTTGCCGCTGGTTCCGATCAAGTTATCGTTTTAGTTAATGATAACTCCACTGGCAATGACAAAATAATTGTCCGAGAAGGAATTAATAGTATCGCCGATTTAAAAGGGAAAAAAGTTGCTGCTGAAGAAGGAACTGTTGACCATTTTCTTTTATTACTGGGTTTGAAAAAAGCAGGTTTATCTCCAGCAGATATTCAATTTCAACCTTTAGAAACAGGAGCAGCAGCAGCTTTTGTTGCTGGCCAAGTAGATGCTGTTGGTGTTTTTGCCCCTTTTACTACCAAAGCTTTATCGCGTCCTGGTAGTAAAGAATTATTTAGTTCCAAAGACTTTCCCGGTGCAATTCCCGACCATTTAGTCGTGACTCGCCAATTAATTAACGAGCGTCCCCAAGATGTGCAATCTTTAGTGAATACGTGGTTTGCTACTTTAGATTTTATCAAAGCAAATCCAGAAAAAGCTTATGAAATTATGGCTAAAAAAGCTGGAGTGTCAGTGGCGGAATATAAAGCTTACGATGCAGGCACTAAAATTTTTTCTCTACAGGAAAATTTGCAAGCATTTCGCCCCGGTAACAACATGACATCTTTGAGGTATGCTGCTGGAGAAATCAGTAAATTTCTGGTGGAAACTGGTTTGATTAAACAAGCTCCCAATCTTGACAAAATCTTTGACGATCGCTTTGTAAAAGCTTACGCTGACCAACGAAAATCATGAACCGATACGCTGAAAATCTACCAGCCATGAATTCCAGGCGACCCCAGAAAACGTTACGACAAACAATTTTTTGGCGAATTGGTGAAGAGATTCCCAAAAAACTAGCTTGGACTTTAATGTTTCTGTCCATAGCTGTTCCCATTATTCTGTGGTGGATTGTTTCCAATACAGGAGTAATTCCACCTTTGTTTTTACCAACTCCAATTCAAGTTTGGAATGCATTTCAAAGACTTTTGCAAACAGGAGATTTACAAAAAGATATTGCTTACAGTTTATTTCGGGTAATAACTGGTTTTTTGCTAGCAGCAATTATTTCGATTCCCTTGGGAACTTTAATGGGAAGTTTCGCCAGCATTCGTGCCTTGCTAGAGCCAATTATTGGCATTGTTCGGTATATGCCTGCTCCAGCTTTTATTCCCCTATTAATTTTATATTTTGGTCTGGGAGAAGCTCCCAAAATCATGCTGATTTTCATCGGTACGCTGTTTTTTAACACCCTAATGGTCATGGACGCAGTTAAGTTTGTTCCTAAAGAATTACTGGAAACTACTTATACTTTAGGTGGGGTAAGAAAACAAGTTTTGCTGCAAGTTATTTTCCCATTTATTTTGCCTAATATTATCGATGCTTGTCGCGTTAATATGGCAGCATCTTGGAATTTAGTAATTGTTTCAGAATTAGTAGCAGCAACAGAAGGTCTGGGGCGAAGAATTAGCGTTGCTCAAAGATATCTTAAAACCGATGAAATTTTTGCAGGTTTAATTGTTATTGGGTTGATTGGCTTAATAATTGACATTTTGTTTCGACTGTTACTGCACGTTACTTGTAAATGGGCTAGTGATTAGGGGAAAAGGGGGAATCATATAAATTATGCATTTAGAAGTTAACCAGCTCCACAAGCAATTTCATACCAGACGGGGTTCTTTGACTGCTCTTAAAAACATCAACTTGCATGTAGAAGAGGGAGAGTTTGTTTGTGCGGTGGGAGCGAGTGGTTCCGGTAAGTCAACTTTGCTGCGGTTAATCGCGGGATTGGATACTCCGACTGCAGGAGAGATTTTGGTTGATAAAGTGCGGGTAACGGGACCGGGACCCGATCGCGGTATGGTATTTCAAAGTTACACTCTTTATCCGTGGATGAATGTTGCAGAAAATGTGGAATTTGGTCTGAAGTTACAAGGTGTACCCAAACAAAGACGACGACAACAAGCAGCTTATTATTTGGAAGTAGTCGGGTTGTCGGGGTTTGCAAAAGCGCTTCCAAAGGAATTATCGGGTGGAATGAAGCAACGGGTGGCGATCGCTCGTGCTTTAGCATCGCAACCCAAAATTCTCCTTATGGACGAACCTTTTGGTGCGTTGGACGTACAGACAAAGGAAACAATGCAGCAATTTTTGCTGGAAATTTGGCGCAGTACCAACACAACCATTTTTCTGATTACTCACGATGTTGAGGAAGCAATTTTTCTTTCTCAACGCATATATGTGTTAAGTTCGAGACCGGGTACGATCAAACAGGAATTGCAAATTCAACTACCAAGGGAAGCTCATCCCCACATCAAACGTCACCCTGTTTTTCAACAATACAAGGATAAAGTTATGGAGCTGCTGCGTGAAGATGAATACCAATCCAGCAGTTGGGAGGAACTACCCTTAGCAATTTGACACCATTGCAGATTTTCTCAAGCAGAACGAAAAAGCACCCGTCCCGGTATGATTTCGTCATCGATTTTGGCATATACTCGCAGACACGCAGACACTTCTCCCGGTACAGCGCCTGTATCCAGCTGCAAATCGTCCTTTGAGAAAGCATACACATCTGCATAAGTTCCCCATAAAGGGCGGATCTGCACGTGGTGACCAGCATTGCGAGCTGCTTCCACTGCTAAATCAAGAGCGCGACGTGCTTGTTGTTGCAACTTTCCCCACCAAGAAAAGCGATCGCAAATTGGCAGGTAAACTAAGGAATGGATTGCTTCATCTAAATCTAGTCTGGCATGCAAGGCTGTTACCGGATCGGCGCCGATAGCGGTAGCAAGGACGCGGTGGAATCGGTCTAAAAGTGCGCTAGTATACTTTAGCCTTTCCGATTCTAAATTTAAAGACCTAATGCCGAAGCGATCTACACTTTTCAAAGCATGATGTAAATTCGCGTCCATTTCAATAAATTTTAGACAAACGGATACAATCCCCGCCCAAATATCTAATTCTGTACCCGTCCTTTGCATCTGCAGTCGCGGATCGAAATTAACTTGAGTTGATAAACACAACCCACTAGCTTTGATATCACCTTGCAAACCACAGTAAACATGCTCGTGACGATAAAAGGGAAGTTGTTGCACTAACATGCGATCTTCCCAAGCACCTAATTCGCTGACTTGCGCTAAGATACGCTTTTGCTGCAAGCAAGCTATTTTGTCTGGAAGTCGCAGCAGCAGGCGTTGCATTTCGTTCCACAAATCACCGTCGTTGCTGCTGCAAAATTGGTATTCACCGATATAGTAAGACAATTCCTGCTCGGCAAGCAAACTTTCAGCCACACGTGCAAGTTTCATGTTGCTGGCCGCTTCTGGTGGAACTGGCTCAAAAACATCTTCCCACGGGATAGTTAAGTTCGATTCCCTTGGTTGTAAAAGTTCATCCAGCTGTTGCAGAAGTTCGCGACAAATGGCGCTACCAGGGTCGGTTGCAGCTTGTTTGAGCGCTTCCTGTAATTGCGTTCGCAGTCCGTACAAACCCAAGCGCAGTACCCAAGCTAGCTGGGAGTTCTCAATCTTTAATAAATTGCTCAGGTGCTGCATTTTACCTCCGTTTTCATTTTTGACTTCCAACAGCTAACAGTTGCTGTCTGCAATAGGTAGGAACTACTAACTAAAAAAACTGAGGTTGTCTTGTGGGCGAACTCTAAATTTTCCCTTGCGCGTCACTTCATTTTAACTACAAATCAAGTTGAGTCAGCATATTTGTTTGTTCTTGTAGTTGCTGGCTATGCTGCGCGATCGCTAATAACCCAGTATATGAGATAATCTGCACAGGTTGCTCTAGTAATAAAAATTGACATAAAAAATTATCTTGCAAAAGTCGATATAATTGACCGGACAAATATACTCAAAATGTACTGTTTGATAGCATTAATGGCATGGGTTGGATACCATTAAAACAAAGAATTCAGCAAATACCCCTGATTCTAGCAGGACCAATTTTACGACGTACCGAACCTAATGCTGTTACTGTTTGGATAGCTTTAAAAGAAAGCCGCATCGTCACGCTAGTTGTCTTTGACACTAACAAAAAAGTATTAATTACAGGTAGGAAAAAAACAATACAACTCGGTACAAATTTACATGTTGTTGCGGTTACTGCTCAAGCTGCTCAAGCTGTACTTTCCTATGGAGAAATTTATCTTTATAATTTAGCTTTTGCTCCTGGAGAAACACTAACCAAAGCAGGAGTTTTAAATCTAGAAGGCACAATAGCAGACATCACATATCCTCAATACGAATTGCCTAGTTTTGCCATGGTACCGAATAATTTGCAAGATTTACGCATTATTCACGGTTCCTGTCGCAAACCCCACGGCGAAAGTATGGATGCGCTAGCTGCAGCTGACAAAATGATTGCACAAGCGCTAGCAAAAGATCCGAAAAAACGACCGCACCAGCTGTTTCTCACTGGCGATCAAATTTACGTAGACGATGTGGCAGATGCGTTATTGTTTATGCTTGTGGATGCTAGCCAAACACTTTTGGGGTGGTCAGAAGTACTACCAGTTGTTACCGATCCGGAAAAATTAAATCCTGGTAAACGAAATTATTTAGCAACGCGTATTGCAGGTTTAACAGCAAGTATTAATAAAATTAACAGAATTTCTCGTACTGCTAAAAGCCATTTATTTACATTTGGTGAATTTTGCACCATGTATTTATTTGCCTGGTGCGATGTTTTATGGCCGCAACTGCAAGACTTGCCATCCTTTGCGGATGTTAATCCCAATTTACCAAAATTTGCAGCAGGTCGAGCTTTGTTTCAAAAAGAATTGCAGCATTTGCGAAATTTTCGCCAAACTCTCAAAAATATTAGGCGGGCTTTGGCTAATGTTTCTACTTACATGATATTTGACGACCATGAAATTACAGATGATTGGTATTTGAATGTAACTTGGTGCGATCGCGTTCTTAGCAAACCTCTTGGCAGGCGAGTTATACAAAACGGTCTTGCAGCTTACGCTATCTACCAAGCCTGGGGAAATACGCCAGACTACTTTGAAGATGGTAAACCAGGTGCGGCATTACTCCAAGCCATAGCAGAATGGACAGCTGCAGGCGGTCAAAATACCCAATCGGAACAAGAAATAATACGCTTGCTCAATGTACCATTTCCTGAAGACATTCGCCATAGCAATCCCCGGCAAGTACCCCACACTCCCGATTCCCTGCGGTGGCATTATACCGTCAGGGGACCAGGATATGAAGTTTTAGTACTCGATACGCGCACTTGGCGAGCATTTCCAGGTCGAGATTTCGATTTTCCTGCGCTTTTGAGCGAGGAAGGCTGTAGGGAGCAAATTTCCTCAGTAGTTCGTTCCCAAGATACACAAGTGACTGTGGTAATTTCACCCACTCCTGTGATCGGCGTGCCATTTTTAGAAACTATACAAAAAGCTGCTAAAGCTTGTGCACAAAAACTTAGCAGTCCTGCTTGGGGTTTCGATCCAGAAGCTTGGAGTTTAGAACCGACAGCTTGGGAAAGATTGCTGTCTGCTTTAGCATCACGAATTTCGCCACAAAAACAAGGGCGGGTAATTATATTATCCGGTGACGTGCACTACAGTTTTGCAGCTCGCTTGCAATACGCAGCTACACGTCCTTTTCAACGGCTAGAAAATAGCAACACAGAATTAATTGTTGTCCAATTTACCAGCAGTTCTTTCAAAAATGAAGTCAGCGGCGCCACTGGTAGTCATTCATTACATCAAAAAGGTTTTTCTCTAATTCGAGCAGTTAAGTATCTACCAACAGCAGAAATTCTAGGATGGAACAATCCACAAGAAAAGGAAATAGAAGTTGGTGTTATATACACTTTTGCTGACGAAATACTGCTTGCTATTCCCTTGAAGATTAAAGGTGAACCTGCCAGGCTAGATTTGGTTCGAGAACGCAGCTGGTACAGAATATTAGAAATTACTAAAAAACCTCATTGGTGGTATCGAATTGATTTTATTTCAGGCAAAGACGAAGCGGTTGGTAAATTACAAAGTTCCGATAACATTAACTCCAGCTTGGAAGACAAGCAGTCACAGTCCGTAACTGCTCCCCTACCAGGAGAAGACCGCAAGTTAGCTTTGCAAAAATATTTAGCAATGGCAAAAAATGGCAGCAATAACTGCGGTCATTTGCAAAATGGTAGGGAAATTGTAGGTGTTAATAATATGGGAGAAATTACTTTTGAGTCGATAGATGGCAAACCAATAGCTGTACAAACTCTTTGGTGGCAAATGGAAAGTCGGGAAAAAGGTAAACTTTTAGAACCTTTTCCCTTGACCAGGTATGAAGTTTGGCTCGAATTTGACGCTCCAGAGCATCCGATGGCTGAGGTTTTGCAAGAAGTAACAACGGCCTCAAACTTTTAATGGCGTTTTTTGAGGGCAAGAAGTTGGTAAATTCAATTACATTTTCCTTCCACGGGCGCCGTAACTCAACAGTCTTTCAATAGCAACAAGACGATTTTCCCAAACTTTGACTTGATACGGATTATCTAAAGCTTGCGGACGCATCCAAATTCGAAATTGAGACTGAAAGCGAGTCAGAGCAGCTTTTGCCGCTATCAAGTTGCTGGTATTGGGCTTGCGGGCAAGTTGCTCGAGAGCGTCTTGCACAACTTGTGCTTGAGCATTAAAGTCAGACGCAACCGTAGCTGGTAATCGCCAGCGATGATTTTGCTTGACAAAGTTCCATTCTCCTAGTAAGGCAGCATAACGAGCAGCAGCAGTTTGAAAAGGCTGGTGTAAAGGATTTGGTTGTTTTGGCATTCCTTGAGTGCGGCTGAACATTTTTTGGATATCGCTGTGAAAGTGTTCCGCAGCAAATAAGGCGTAACCGTTAATTGGCAAGTCGCGAACCAATTGAATTTGGTCGAATACCCCCACAGTTGGTAAAAAAAGGAGACGAATTCCTGGAATGATAAGGGTAGAACCCAATTTTGTAGAAGCAATCCAAGGTTGTGCCAGTTGTTCAAAGCTAAAAGTATCTCGGGCGTAAGTCATGGGGATGATTAAATCTACATCATTGCGCCTTGCCCAAACTTCCCAGTGCTGCTGAATTTTGCGAATTCTTTCTTGTTGTGGGAGAGGAAACACCGCTGCTGAGAGAATCAAGTCTGGTCGCTTTGAGCGCAATTTTTGCGATACTTGAGCGACAAAGTTATTAACTTGCTCGGTGCGAAATTCTATCCATTTTTGCCACAATTGTTGTTGACTGGGAGAAATATTCACCGGATCGACACCTGTTAGTTGTTGAAATTGCCTTCTAGCGGCTTGTCCGTAGCCGTAAGTTTTAAAAGCAGCTTCGTCTTGAAAAGGATAGCGGATGTAGTCTAGCTGCAAGCCATCTACTGGGTAGCGGGTGACAATTTCTTCAAACAGTCGCAGCAGGTACTGTTGCACTTGAGGATTGGCTGGATCCAAAAAGGGTTTTCCCTGACCGAGAGGAATCATTTGACCGCGGTTATCATACCCTGCCCAATCGGGATGAACGGCTAGTATCGGTCCTGGATAATCAGGGTCGAGGTTGAGAATTTGATTGTGACGTCGATTACCAGCTGCAAAAGTCCAAACCCAAGCGTGTAATTCCATTCCTCGCTCGCGGGCTAATTTTACTGCTGCTGCTAGCGGGTCCCAACCGCGAATTAATGGGTTTTGCTGCGGTGCAACTTGACTGGGATAAATAGTGTAACCAGCGTTAACCGTTTCAAAAAATACTGTGTTTATTCCTGCTTGCGCCAGGCGATCGAAAATTTGAGCTAGTCCCCGCTCGTTTTGAGAGCGGACAATTGTTCCTCGGTCTAGCCAGATAGCTCGGATTTCTGGTTGAGCCAATTTTCGATCTAGGGGAAATAACTGTAACAAAGATGCTTTTGCTTGCAGCCAAGAAGAACGAGCTTGAGCATATTGTTTGTCTGCAATGAGTTTGGGTAAGCTTTTGGCTATTTCTCGTGCTTGAGCTAAAAGCTGTTGGGTGTTGGGAAGTGCGATACCAGGTTGGGCGGAAGCTAACTGCGTCTGTTGCTGTACGTTTGAAAGTTGCAGGTTATCGTTAAAAACAGCGGCGGCCAGCAGGGCGCTTTCTACTCTTCCGATGAGATTTTCCAGCTGTTGCTGCAGGGCGATCGCCTCGCCGGGACTAATGGGTGCGTCAACGTTGGGTGCGATGTTTAAACGCATTCCTGCTTCCAGCTGGTCAATTGCTTCCTCTGCAGGTGGCGATGCGGAATTATGAAACTGGGGTGTTGCTAAAGCTGAACTGGCGGAATTTTCTTGTTGTTGTTCTTGTTTTTCAATTGCAGCTGTCAAGGTGGTATAGCAGCTGGGAGAACCTCCCGGTACAACAGAAAGCGAGGTATCTGTGTAACGTTTGAGCGCAGCTATTAGCCAAGCAGTATCCAGCTGTGGTGAAGAAACGGTATCTATTCCCCAGCGCCAACCTAAAAAGGTAGAGCGTTCTGTTGTGACAACTGCTGCAGGACGCTCTTGGATATTCCAAATAGCTGCTACCTGCGCGACTGCAGTGTTGGGAATTACAACACCGCCGTGAACTTTACCAGACAAGCTGTTTTGACTTATCCATCCTGGTGCTTTGACTGACGCAAGTTGTAGCGTTTGCGGCGCCTCCAAACTAAATCCCCAGTAAGCTCCGAGGAGGGTTTGCAGTAACTGACGCACTCCTGGTGGTGACAAACTGCCTATCGGACCGCTGGCAATCAAGCGCCCGCCTTTGCTCATCCATTCTTCTAAGGCGATCGCTTGTGTTGGTGTTACACTTTCTACGTTTGGTAGAAATATTACCGGGCGATCGCCTAAATCTGCGGCGCTTTTAATTTTATCCAAAGAGACTATACAATACTTTATTCCCGTTGCTTGCAAACGATTTGTAATTTCCTGCCATTGATTGGCATTTTCTTGAGTATAAACAATGCTTAATACCGGTTTGGAAACAGAAGTTACGGCTTTGGCAGGCAAAATACCGAACGTGCAATACAATAAAAGCTTAATTTTTAAAACTAAAAATACTCTCTTTTGCCTTTTCTTTTTTTTTCTGATTTCAGTTGCAATTTTCACTCTCCACTCCTCACTTCCATAGTTGACCGCTAACTCAAATCTGTACTCAGGTTTTCACCTTTTGTGTCCAGATTGAGCTAGAAGTTACCAGGGTACTATATTTCCATATAGTGCTCCGCCGTTTGGGGAGCTTTTTAGTTAAATAAAATCCCCTAGATTTGGGATATTACTTTAGCGTTAGCCCAAAGGTTGAATGCAGGTCTTGATTAATTCTTCTACTCCTGCTACTACGAAAATTTTGGTTTTTAACTTTCGAGCCAATTCTTCAACACTTATATCATCTAAAAACACCGATTCGCCATGTTTGAGCATGATACTTGGCAACAAAATTCCGTTATCTAAATTTTGCCCTTGTAAATTTAACAGTAAATCGTGACCGGTTAATAGACCTGTAACAGTGATACTTTGCCCCCAATAATCACTGTTTAAAGCATGCATTTCTACCTGTAGTCCTGCTACAGAATTCAAGCGCTGGTGGATGGGTTGAAATGCTTTTTCAACGGCGTTGCCAACTATCCAATGCCATTTGCGCGGCGATTTCAATTTTGGTGGTAATAATTCTGCTGCTGCTTGGCTAAATTTTTTTAGAAACAAGCGAATGGAACCCACACCATTATCTATTTGCGGATAATCTTCATATTCTTCTTCAGGCGGTAATTCTTCACCGGCAATTAAAAACCATTCATCAGCTAACCAAGCAAAGGTGGTATGAAATTTTCGGCGAAATTCTTGCTGCAGCGATCGCACTTGCGCGATGGTTTGTGTGGCTTTTTCTGGAGTTACCGGTACGAGTTCATCTCGCTGGGGACGAAACTTGGTCAATCCCACGGGTACTACGGCAACAGAAGCAACTGCAGGTACCTTACCAGTATGAAATGATGCTAAATCTCGCAAAGTTCGTTCTAAATGTTTGCCATCGTTTATACCGGGACATACTACCACTTGGGCGTGAATTTGCAACCTTCTTTTTTGAAACCACTGCAGCTGTTGCAAAATTTGTCCGGCGCGGGGATTTTTCAGCAGTCTAATTCTAACTTCTGGTTCGGTGGCATGAACAGAAACGTATAAGGGAGACAGCCGCATTTTATCAATTCGCTGCCATTCCCGTTCTGGTAAATTAGTTAAGGTCAGGTAAGAGCCGTACAAAAAACTAAGGCGATAATCATCGTCTTTGAGATACAAACTGGAACGTTTTCCTGGTGGCTGTTGGTCAATAAAGCAAAACGGACAATGATTGTTACACTGGATTAAATTATCAAATATTGCTGTTTCAAATTCCAGCCCCAAGTCTCGATCGCAGTCTTTTTCGATTTCGACGTGATGAATTTTTCCAGTGGCGTCTAAGACTTCTATTTTTAAGACTTCATCGGCACATAAAAATTGATAATCAATTAAATCCCGGGGACGCGTACCGTTAATGCTGACGATCGCATCCCCAACTTCAAAACCTACTTCTGCGGCAATGGAATCAGGTAATACTTTAGTAATTACAGCTGGACGAATATTAGCCATTTGTCAAGGGTCACAAATCGTGAAGTCATTAGTTACAAGCTAGAAATAACTAATGACTGGGGACTATTAACTATTTTTAAACACTCCAGTACCGATGGCCGCCAGTATTGCTACGCCAAATACTAACCGATACCAAATAAATATCCAAGTGCTTTGAGTTTTCAGAAAACGCAGCAAACCAACAATTGCTAAATACGAAAAAACGGTGGCTGAAATAATTCCTGCAACAAGGGGAGCAATTCCTGTGTTTCCTAACCCTGCTTGCAATACATCTTTAAATTCGACCAATCCCGCAAGGGTGATAGCTGGAATACCCAATAAAAAGGAATAACGTGCAGCTGTTTCCCTTTGTAATCCCATCAACAGTCCTGCTGTCAGGGTAGAACCAGAACGAGAAACTCCAGGTATTAATGCTAAAGATTGTGCCAAACCCATTAGGATTCCATCTTTGAGCTGCAAGTGTTCAAAGTCCCGTCGTCGCTTTCCCAGTATTTCTGCTAGTCCCAAAAGTAAGGACATGACAATGGAAGCTATGGCGATCGCACCTAAACTGCGCAGGATGGAGTTATCAAAATCTGGCAGAAATTTTTTGATTAACAATCCGAAAACCACAATCGGAATTGTTCCCAAAATAATTCCCCAGCACATGCGCAAGTCGTAATCGGCGTAATCTTTATTGGCGATCGCCCGTAATGCTCCTGTTACCAATCGCCTCAGGTCTCCCCAGAAATACCACAACACTGCTGCGATACTCCCTAGCTGAATAACAGCAGTAAATGCTACCCCTGGGTCGCCCCAACCCAACACCACTGGAACTACTTTTAAATGTGCTGTACTGCTGATGGGTAAAAATTCTGTGACTCCTTGTACAAAGCCTAAAACTAAGGCCTGAAAGATATTCATTGCTTGCAGTTTATCTGTTGCAGTTACCGACTCGGTGCTCAAAGCTTGCATCGGGTGGACTACAGCTGCTACCAAGGCGGATACTGCACTTAACAGTATAAATAATCGACGTTTTGATAAAGCCATTTTTTTTGACAGCACTTAAACTTCTATCCATCTTAAGTTTTCCATTCCTGACTTTTGCCACATCTTGGTCAGGATGACAACAGTTATAAAGTTAACAAGCCATACAAAATTAAAGCTTGGCAAGAAAAATAAAATTTAGGTAGAATACATATGCCCCTGGGGGGGATATTTATTGTGATATATTAAATAAGATGAAGTTAAGTAAAATATATTAAAAAAAATTGATTAATAACAACACCTTGTCTTCAGACACTACTGTTCATCCGAGCAAGACCGAGCTGTTCTTTTTTCCTTTGCCCGTATTTGTATCCCTTTCCCAGAGCTGGCTAGTGTTTGCAGCTGCAGGATTTTTAGTGTCCGTACCGGTATTTATGGAAGCGCCCCTAGTGCGAACGCTACCGTGGTTGAGTTTGTTGCTAACAGCCGCGTGGTTTGGGTTGAGTTTCTTATTAATGTCACGTTCTGTAACATATTTATGGGGCGATTTAATGTATGGATTTAGTTGGAGTTGGTTTGCAGGTTCCATTTACTGGGGTTGGTTGCGTTGGGAACCGCTGTGGCATCTGCCGGTAGAATCTATTGGTTTACCCTTTGCTATCTGGTGCCTGCGTCGCCATTGGGGTAAAGTGGGTAATTGGTTTTACCTGGGTTCTTTCCTAGGCACGGTATTAACAGATATGTATCTTTATCTAGTAGATTTAGTACCCTACTGGCGACAAGTTATGCAGTCCGAACCAGAGGGCGTGTCAGTAATTTTACAAGCTGCGGCAGCGCAGGTCCAAACTCCCTGGGGGGTGGGCTGGGCATTAATTTTAAGCTTAATTTTAATAATGCTGGGAACTTTACCTTTACGCTGTCGCCAGGGGCACTGGTATGCTTTTAGTGGAGCAGTGTTGAGCACAATTTTGGTAGATAGCTTGTTTTGGCTAGCCGCGGTTTTAGCTTGACTTTTTTAGCTTGACTTTCCGACTACAAAGCAGGGCGGAAAAAGCGCGATCGCCTCTTGTTACTCATCACTACCCTGACTGGGAGTAGCAGGTGCTGTTACAGAAGGCGCAGACCGCAGGCGACTGTTGCGTAAAGCATTGCGCAACCTCTCTACACTGCTATTGTTAGACTCTGGTTGCTCCCGTCGGCGTCGCCGTCGCTGTGAATTTGCTTGCGATGTTCTGACTGAATTGCTTTCTACGCTATTTTGTCGGGTGCGGCGTAAAGACTCTACTAAAGAGCGGCGACGGGATGTAGTTTCCCCGGTTTGAGTTTGTGACTGACGACTAAAACTAGACTGGGTGCTTCTAGAAGTTGCTGTTTGTTGTGATGGCGTCTCTACTAAACGCCGCCTTCTTCTGCCAGAAGAAGTAGGAACATCTGTATTATTGCCTGATGTAGCTTGCAAACGTTGTCTGAGACTGGAAGTTTGCTCTGCTGTGTTCGTTCGAGCAGCAACTGCTTGTTCGTTTCTTTGTTGTTCCCTTTCTCTTGCTCTTTTGCGTTCTTGAACTTCACGGTAGCGCCGCGAACCTTTGATGGCATATTCCGTGGCAATCTTAACTCCTTGTCTACCCGTTTCTGAGGGTTTTAATTTCCATTCCCGCGCTTGTCTTAGATGCGCTTCGTCCAACTCGCGGCTTCCGCTCGACCTGAGTAGCCGCACATTAGTAACATTACCGTCTTTATCAGTATCAACAGCTACTTCTACCCTGCCTTCTATACCTTTGCGCCGAGCTTGTTCTGGATACCTCGCATTGCATTGACGACAAGCCGCGCGGCCGCTATTATTGCTAGAACTGGGAGTAGAGGAGGGCAGCGAAACGGGAATTTTGGGAGTTGTAGGCGCTGTGGCTACTGTTGTTCCCCTACCGCTTCCGCTACCAGTTCCGCTACCAGTTCCACTACCAGTTCCGCTACCAGTTCCGCTACCGCTTCCACTACCAGTTCCGCTACCAGTTCCGCTACCAGTTCCGCTACCAGTTCCGCTACCGCTTCCACCTGTGGTAACAAGACCCGTACCCGTACCGGTGAGAATTCCATTACCAGTTCCAGTTTCACCAACCTGGGAGCTGGAAGTACCACCACCTCCACCACCACCTCCACCACCCGAGGGTTGCGAATTTTCCCTTGTCTGCGTTGGGGGTGTGTTTCTTGCTTGGGAAGAAGAATTTTGAGGTACTGACTTTTGTGCTGTTTGTTTGAAAGCTGTATTTGACGGGGGTGCAGCTGCAATTGGTTTTACTTTTGCGACTGGTTGCTGGAAAGTTCGAGTCTCAATTGGTTCTGGTTTGACTGGTTGCGGAATCGATTTGCGTACGGGGGTGGTGGTTTCGCGTGTTGGTTGGACAGGCGTTTCCACGCGGGGTTTTACTGCTAAAGAAGGTTGTGGTTCAGGTTTTTCTACCGAAATTTTTGCTTTTTTGACAGACTCTGGTTGTGGTTTTGGTGTTTCTGGTGTCTCAGGCTCAACGAAAGTCAACTCCATGGGTTCTTCTTCTAATTCGGGAGTTTTAACCAATAAATTCACAGCACCAGAGGCTAAGACGCCAATATGTAGCACTAGTGAACCCATGATGCTCAAAGCCAAAAAATACTTCAAAGCTTTAGCTTCTTTCTCTCGTTGCAATCCGGCAACACTAGAAACACTCATACCTTTGTTGCTACCTATTATCACTTCTGTCAGATTAAAATGCTTGGAAATCAAAGTCAAGCCACAATTGATTAAGGTTTTAGTTGAGAAGGTCCAAAACTCCTACGCTGAAAAAGGAAAATAAATCAATACTTAATAATGGTAAAAAATCTAAATTTTAATAAAATTTATCATCAACACTAGAGAAAACTTGACAATAAATTTCATTTGTTCTAATCTCTTTTGAGAAAATCTATCATTTGATTGATGGAAACAGGTAGCCCTAACTTTGGGATTTGGAACTGGTTTAGGAACAATACATGATTAGCAGACTTTTTGCAGCAGGTGGCGTAGTAATGTGGCCTCTGCTTGCTTTTTCAGTGTTAGCGGTCGCTTTGATTATCGAGCGTATTCGTTTTTGGTATCGCATCACTCATCGTCAAAATCGCGTGGTCAAAGACGTTTTAAACTTATATCGTCTGGATAACTTAGTTGGAGCTTTCGACCTACTCAAAAAGAATGCAGATCTGCCTATTGCCCGCATTTTCTTGGCAGCTTTAGAATTAGAACATCCAACGCCAGAGGAATTTCGTTTAGCTTTGGAAAGTGAAGCTCAAGCGGAAATACCTTCTTTAAAGAGATTTAGCAATATCTTTGACACGATCGTATCTTTGGCTCCTCTACTGGGTTTGTTGGGAACTGTTTTAGGTTTAATTACTTCCTTTGCGTCTCTTAATCTCGGCGACGTAGGAGGTACGAAAACGGTAGGTGTAACTGCTGGTATCAGTGAAGCTTTAGTTTCCACTGCTTCGGGATTAGTGGTAGCGATATTCACATTATTGTTTGCCAATACCTTCCGGGGATTGTATCAGCGACAAATGGCATTAATTCAAGAATATGCGGGACAGCTAGAACTACTATACCGTCGTCGTTACGAGCGAGGAGAGATGATTTATGCGTCTACAAGATGAACCAGACTTACCACCGCAGATTAACATCGTGCCGATGATTGATGTTATATTTGCGATTTTGACGTTTTTTATCATGTCAACCCTGTTTTTAACCCGAAGTGACGGATTGCCAGTAAATTTACCTAAGGCAACAACATCTCAACGCTCTCAAGTTCCCGCCAAAATCACCATCACCCTTGATGAAAAGGGACAAATTAGTCTGAATCGCCAACCAATAACTATTGATGCACTGACACAGCAAGTGCGCAACCTGGTTGGCTATAATCCAGAAGCGTTGGTGATTATTAACGCCGATGAAAAAGTACAGCACGGTCAAGTAGTGGCGGTTATGGATCGGGTACGACAAGTTAAAGGCGCAAAGCTGGCGATCGCTACCCAAAAACCGTAATCACAAAAACAAAGCAGGAGGATCAGTCAGCTAGCTAGGAAACTAGCTCCAGCCAGTCTCATTTCTAGAACAATTCTGACCTCCTGGAGAAGCAATAAAAATTCACCAGAAAAATTTTTCTGGTCAGGGTAAATATTGTGGATATTAATACACTGTATATTAGTTTTTAATGACTGCTGTGTTGATAAAGCTGTGGCCTTAACTAAAGAATGAAAGTTTAGTTCTCCAGGGTGTAGCTTCTGCTGCTTTGTTAGGGTAAGATAGCTTGAGAAGAAACAAACGACCATACAAAAAGTCACCGGCTTCCAAAGCCAAGGCTGGCTTTCTCACTTGCGTCCTACCCTTCCCTGAAAACTTAAATTCCCAAGTTAACGGCTGCGGCTAGCTGAAAGTCCTTAATTTCGGTTTGATGAAAGAGGTAGAAAAATCGTGAGAGGATTGGTGCGTTTATTAACGGTCTTGAGTTTATTATTATTAGGATGCTTGGGATGGTTGAGTACTCCTCAGATAGCAAAAGCAGCTACCCTGAGCAGTCTTACCTTACCCTCAGAAACCCTGCAGACGCTAAGCTGGCACAGGTATACGGGAAAAAAATCGATTTGAATAACACTAACGTCAGAGCTTTTCAGAAATACCCGGGATTGTATCCTACTTTAGCAGGCAAAATCATTCAAAACGCCCCTTACGAAAAAGTAGAAGATGTCCTGAAAATTAAAGGACTGACCGAACGTCAAAAACGAATTCTAGAAGCTAATCTGGATAATTTTACCGTTAATCCGGTAGAAACTGTATATACCGAGGGATTTGACCGCTATAACAACGGAATTTACAGATAACTGCGTTTGCAGTTAACTTCTCAAACAGGAACTCACTCCCTTGTTCAGGGAGTGGGTAATTTATTCACATTCACGAGCACTCAAGAAGTGGACCCCGGGATGGTAAAAGAAGCTAGAGGAGAAATTTGTAGTGGGAGTAAACCGCAGCTTGACCGCAATACTGATGATTTTCATCTAATAAATTCCAAATCGTACCATCTTCTATATAGAAAGGCCGACCCGAACTGGTAATGCGGACACCAGAAAACTTACTAAAGCCTTTAGCGGCTGTCTCGGCTAAGAGTTTGTTGCGCTCTGATTGTACCATCTTTTGAAGCTGTTTTTTTGAAGGCATGCGGGTAAACTCTTCCCACGAAAGTTCCCATAGTTCTAAAGCCTTGCGGTTACCATAGTTAAAAATAGGATCGGGTTCGGTACCGTGGGAAACCAGAACAAAAGGAGCTTCAAACACAGCTTGAGCTATTTCTTCTGGAGAACCGCTGACATCTAACAAACAACGCTGCAACCAATACTGAAAACTATTCATCAAGCGTAGGGTGTGGTGAATCACAAATTCTTGCTTCCAAGGAAACTGAAGATTATCGCTCATGGACAAGTGAAAGTAAGGCATTGATATCTTAAGTATTAGAGCAAGTTGAATCGCTCAACAGCGATCGCCGTTTTTAGGTTACAGCTTGTTTTCCAGCGAGATACCTTTTAATAAAAAAATTAAAGCAATGAACCAAACTATATTTCATCTTGCCTTTCCAGTTACCGACATTGCCCAAGCTAAAGCCTACTATGTTGATGGTTTAGGCTGCATTCCCGGTCGCGAAAATCGCCACGCTTTGGTTCTGAATCTTTACGGTCATCAACTGGTTGCTCACCTGACCAAAGAACCGCTAACACCCCAACGCGGTATTTATCCTAGACATTTTGGATTAATTTTTACCTCGGAAGCAGATTGGGAATATTTACTCACCAGAGCACAGCAACAGCAATTACTTTTTCGAGAAAAACCCAAGCATCGTTTTGTCGATTCCCCTTTAGAACACCGCACCTTCTTTTTAGAAGACCCATTTTACAATTTGATGGAGTTTAAGTATTATTATCATCCGGAGGCTATTTTTGGCAGTGCCGAATACGTAGAAATTGGCGATCCTCACTCCTAATAGCGGTTGACAAAATGCCAGCACAAAAGGCTTGCTCACCACTTGCAAAAAACAATTTCAAATCTCTAATTTCCGGCGCTGTCTTACGTATGTTGAAAGTATACGTTAACTTTTGTTAAAGCAGGTTTGAGAATATTGCTCTTAGATCCAAAAAAATTTAATAATTTACTTAAGTATTAACAATATTCCAAGCACTTAAGATAGAAAGTTGATAGGATTTGCTCTTAGTAGTGACGAGAACGATCGTCACCGTAAAGTCATGAGGACCCGTCATCAAGACTGGTGAATGCAAAGAAAGGTTAATTAATACAGTATCTGGAGATAGATGTAATAAATTTTCCTAATTTTTAATGAATTTAGTCATTTTTCAGTTATAAAAGACAGGAGCAATTGTAATGTTTGGCTTTATCAAAAACTTAATCTCTGGAATCATGAAATTCATCACTGGGCTTTTTCCTTTCAAAAAGAAAAGTAACGGTTATTATTTAGAGCTGAAGGAAGATGCTGACACTGCAGCTACAGAGAAAGTCGCCCAAACAGCTAAAGCTGCTGTAGATAAAGTAGCTCAGACAGCTAAAGCCGCTGCAGAAAAAATCACTGCTACCACTGAAGCTGATGCGGATAAAGCTATAGAAAACGGTAAGCAACCAGCACAATCAGCTGCGGCCGTGCAAGAAGCAAAAAATGGCACCAAAGCTCCTGCAAGACCAGCGGAAGTTGAAATGGTACAAACTGCGTCAGGCGTAAGAGTCAAACCCAAGTCTGAAAAAGAATCGGCAAAAGCAGCCAAAATCATCAAGGAACAGCCAAAAGAAACAACCTTTGCGCCCAAGTATTTATTGGTACCCAACACTGGTAACGGTCGTCGGCGTCCGGGAGCAAATATGAATTATTATTTAGAGATAGCGCGTCAGGTGAAAACTCCAAAGACAGCTAGGTAAATTTTGACCGCGAGCAGAATATTTAGTGTGGATTGTATCTCCAGCTAGTGTTCTGCTTGCGTGGAAGATAGGGAAAGAAAAACTAGTCCGCTATACAGTTGAAAAGCGGGATCCCAATTTGTTTTTTCCCTGCGCAAAAGATAAATGTGAGGCTGAATCCGCTCTAGGACTTCTGTTTGTTCGAGAGCCGTTTCTGCAAAGAAGGTGAAGTCTGACCAAACCTTAATTTTGGGTAGTTGCTGGTCAATAAAGGCAAGTAAATTACTCCAATTTTTGGCAATAGTGCTTTTTTCACCAGCGGAGGAACCCAATTCTATACCTTGCTGAAATTGATAGCCGCAATCGTAAAGTCTGAGAATGCACTGTTTTCCAGGAAGGTGAAGGTCATAAAATTGCAAGTAATCTTGAGTTTGGGTTTTCCGCTTTAATTTTCCGCGAACATCGCGGTCTACAACTTCTTCAAAGATGGGTAATAGCCCTTGCACCCGACCTTTGACTTCTGACCAATCAAAATAGAGATAGCCGAGTTGTTTGGCTTGATTTTGACAAACAACTGCAGCTTTGGGATGGAACTGTGTAAAATAACAAACTTGAAAGACCTGAATTTTTTCCAGAGCCGCTAATGTAGCCCAAAAACAAGCAATACCAGCTTTTTGGAGCTGTTCGCCATAAAATTTTAACTCTGCGAGGGCGCCGCTGCGGAATAATCGCCAACCACGACTGGGTAATAGCAATCGAGCGCTATAGGTATCCATTTGCATAATTTGGGCTAGTTTTTGTGCTGCTTGAGTTTTAAATTCTCTGCTTACAGGTTCCAGAACCAATACAGCAAACTCAGCGCGATCGCCCTCCTTTGTTGCTTCCATAACCGCGCGTTTTCTTTGTTGCTGCTCCAATTCCTGCAAGCGCTGCAAACCTTGTCTAGCTTGGGTGATAATTTTAACATTGGTAGTATTCTGCAGCAGTTGGCGGTAGACTTTTTCTGCTTGTTGGTATTTTCCCCAAACTTCGTATAACCGTCCTAGATAAAATTGTACCCAAGGGTTTTCCGGCGATTGTTTTAAAAGTTGTTTGAGTAGTTTAGCTGCGGTGCGGTAATCTTTGCGTTCGAAAGCAGCAGCAACGGTTTCAATCATATATTGTGTTTTTTATACTATTTTTCTTCTCAGTGGTATATATTATTTTATACTTCATAATTTGCGGCAATTAACGATAAAGCGACTATGGGGGCGGTCACTGCTGCGAGTATGCGCTTTCCTAGAGAAACAACCTCAAATCCAGCATTAACTGCAGCCTCAATTTCTGCTTTTGTCCATCCTCCCTCCGGACCGGTGGCGATGGCGATCTCAGATGTTTTTGCATTTTTGCAGATTGCTTGGTGAAGGTGAGGATAATCGCCCCTTGCTTCGCAGATGTAACGTTGGCTAGCCGTAGTAGATGCAATAGCACAATTAAAAGTCACAGGTTCTAAAATGGTAGGAACGACAGCACGCTCTGATTGTTCCGCAGCTTCTTTGGCTATCCGTCGCCAACGTTCTAGTTTTTGGGGACTGGGATGAAGCAAACAGCGAGTGCTGAGCACCGGAGCAATACAGGCTACACCCAATTCAGTACAAATCCGGATTGTGTCCTCAAAAGCATTGCCTTTGGGTAAGGCTGCAATCAAAGTAACGGCCACGGGTAACTCGGTATCGACACAAACGACTTCTAAAATCTCCGCACCTCCCGTTGTTGTTAGCTGCGCCAACCACCACTGACCCATCCCGTCCATAGCGATAAAGCGATCGCCCGACTGCAGGCGCAAGACCCTGTACAGATAATGCTTTTGTGCGGGTGTGAGTACAAGCTGTTGTTGTTGGAGTTGGGAAGAGGCGATCGCGATTCTTTGTAATTGCCGCATATAAAAAATTATGCCAAGCCAGAACTAGGATAAGCACGGGCTTGATGAGTCTCAACTTCTTTATTAATAGCTGCGCGATAGGTATCAACAGCATGGTTTGGTAAAACATCACCATACTGCGCTAAAAAAGACCACTCCTGTCCGACGTGAGAATATATATCATTTCGAAAGATCGTTGGGGGTGAGAGGGGAATGGAATCTGCTAAATTCACAATGCGATAGCTGTTGGGAACTAATTGACTGTGTACGCGAGCGAAGCTTGGATTTCCAACCCGCGGTCCGGCGTAGGCGTACAATCGAATTTGCTTTTGCAGCTTGGGAACTGAAACTGCAAGATCGATCGCTGCAAGGGTAGCTAAAGCAGCTCCCAAACTGTGTCCTGATATATAACAAGGTATGGATGGATTTAACTGACGGGCAATTTCGCGAGTTTGTGGCGCCAAATCTTTATAAAGATTGGCAAAACCAGAGTGAATTTTACTATCACCAAAATCTTCATAGTTTTTCTGAAAAAGAAAAATATTTCCCAGCCACTCTGTGGTTCTTTGAGTACCGCGAAAAACAATAATGTTGGCAGTTTTGGAGACAAGAACAAAGCCAAAGTAAACTGGAATAATTTGCTTTAGCTTCACCGCTTGTTTGACAGTGCGACCAATGGCTTCTTGCGCAGTATCTAAATTATTTTCAACCGGGTCTTGAGTAGTATTGTTTGCAGAATGGGTTGTTTCTACCGGTACATCAACTTCAATGGTTTCTGAGCTTTGTACATCTTCCAAACCCTTTAAAGATGCGATCTGAGTATAGCCATCCAAATCAGAAGTATATGCAGGTAAGGATTTTATCAAGCCGTTAAAGGAAGGGTTTACCTTACCCGATAGATATTGTTGAGTTCCCAACTTGCTACATTGAATTAAAAGCTTAGATATACTGCGATCGTAGGGAATTTGAGGCGGGGTCAGTTTTAAAGATGCTTGAATTGCCATTGTTTGGTTGATTTTTTTTGTATCAGCTGCCAATGTTTCTTTTAATATATTTTGCAGCTTTGCTTGCGATTGTTGGCGAGCTAATGCCTCTAAACGACTTTGTAGCTGAAGTCGTTGGTAATTGCGAAAAATGGTTGCTGCTACTCCCGATCCTAAGCCTGCAAGTAGAATTTGCCTGCGTCCGAACTTCATGTTTGCCTTCCTTACCGACCGCTTGCATAAAATTGGTTCATTACTTGTCCTAGCGTCCAAGTTAGGGTAAACAAAGCTGCGGAAATACCAAATCCAGACAATAGCGGTGCAAGCAATCCCAAGCAAAAAACCGTTACCCAAGCCATAAAAGCAAGTGCAAAAGCCCCTACAATACCAAAAAGTTTTCCAGCGATCGCCAAGGCATCTTGACCTTTAGCATACCCCCAGGAAGAACCTATATCGCGAATCATTTTCCATATCAAAAACCCAGTGACCAGCAGTGTCAGCGTTAAAGTACCGCGAATGGGATTTAGCCCCAGCAGTGCTGCTGCTATAGCATAATCCAAAATCAGATTGCGCACTTGGCGGTGGCGTTGAATGAGAAATAGCGGCGTTGCAAATTCCTCAGAGTTTTGCGATCTTGTTGACATGTGCAATGCGATATTAGTTTATGGATTTATTTTTTATTTGAAAATCACTTGTACCACATCTTCAAAAAATGTAATTGACGAGCATAGAGGTCGCTGCAGTGACGAGGTTTAGGTATAATTTAAAACATAAAATTTACCAATAGCCGCAACGGATTAGAATTGTAAAACAGCAGATACCAGCAAGCTCTACCAATGTTGCCAACCCAGGATTTAAATGTCATAGAGACGGTGCGCCTCGAACCGCCGCGAGCGCTCAAACAAGAACTTCCGATGACGCAACAGTCAAACCGTACTGTCGTCGAAGGTCGGATGGCGGTGCAACGGATTTTGCGCCACGAAGACTCCCGTTTGTTAGTCGTGGTAGGACCGTGCTCGATCCATGATGTTCAAGGAGCTTTAGAGTACGCGGAAAAACTAGTTCGTCTGCGGGAAGAACTCAGCGATCGCCTATGCATTATCATGCGCGTCTACTTTGAAAAACCGCGCACTACCATCGGCTGGAAGGGCTTGATTAACGATCCCTACCTGGATGGCACCTACAATATCGAAATCGGACTCAAAAAAGCGCGACGTTTGTTGCTCGACATCACCCAAATGGGATTACCTGCAGCCACAGAATTTCTCGATCCGATCGTACCGCAATACATCGCTGACTTGGTAAGCTGGGCAGCGATCGGAGCCCGCACCACCGAATCGCAAACCCACCGCGAAATGGCTAGCGGTCTTTCCATGCCTGTAGGCTTTAAAAATGCCACCGATGGTAGTTTGCAAATTGCCTTGGATGCAATGCAAGCAGCACGCACACCCCACAGCTTTTTAGGTATCGACCAAGATGGCTTCACCTCCATTGTACGCACGAAAGGTAACCAATACGGACATATAGTTTTGCGGGGCGGACGCACCCGTCCCAACTACGATGCCCAAAGCATTGCCGAAGCCGTAGCAGCACTGAAAAACGCCGGGCAAAATCCAGCAATTATGGTAGATTGCAGTCACGCCAACTCCAGCAAGCAGTACGCCCAACAAGAAGAAGTAGCGCGCAGCGTTATTGCCCAACGCATCGCAGGTAACTCCGCCCTCATCGGCTTGATGCTCGAAAGCTACCTATTTGAAGGAAATCAACCACTACCAGCAAACCCCGCCGATTTAAAGTATGGCATTAGCATTACAGACGGATGTGTAAGTTGGGATACTACCGAGCGAATTTTGCGCCACGCTCACCAGCAGCTATCGGCAACTGCAACCATACAATAACCGTGCATATCTAGCTACCCTAGTTTGGCGACCCCACCGCCACCATCGTCTTTTCAATCTCGGCAATTAAGTTGCTGAGATTATCCACATTCAAACGATAACTCAAAGGATGGGCAATCAACCGCGCCGTACTTTCGTATAGCGTTTCAATCTCCACCAAACCATTTTCCCGCAACGTCCGCCCCGTTGAAACCAAATCAACGATAGCTTCTGACATTCCCGTAATTGGTCCTAACTCCACAGAGCCGTACAGGGGTACAATTTCCACAGGTAGATCTAAACTGTGAAAGTATTCGCGCGCACAATTGATATACTTGGAAGCAACTCTGCTATGTGCGGGTAAATCCAAAGGTGAGCGATAAGGACTTGATTGCTTGACAGCCACCGACATGCGACAGTAACCAAACCGTAAATCCACTAACTGCGCTACCTGTGGTTTTTTCTCCCGCAGCACGTCGTAACCAACAATACCCAGTTGCGCTTGACCGTACTCTACATAAACCGGAACATCCTGCGCCCGCACCAACAGTCCTCTTGCTCTTCCAGCAGTATCGGCAATTTGCAGTTGTCGATTGCTGGAGTCTAAAAAAGCACTAAAATCCAACCCCACAGCTTGTAGCAAACGAATACTGGGTTTGAGAAGTTCTCCTTTTGGCAGTGCAACAGTAAGCATATAACAATCTTCTATTTTCGACTTTAGATTGTAGATGAGAGAGCTATTTTTATGGTCAAATTACAGAAAATAGACAACAAATCAAAACCCAGCTTGCAAAAAACCCAGGGAAATCAAATTTTTATCTTCTTGTCGATCGCCGATTTGAATAGGTACTTTCAAATCTTTCTTGCGAAAAACTCCAGCGAGTTATGAAAATCTTGCTAGTTGACGATGAAACCGAACTTACCGACCCTTTAAGTCGAGTGCTCGCTCGTGAAGGCTACAAAGTCGACACCGCTTATGATGGAACGGATGGCCGCTTGTTAGCACAAACAGGCAATTACGATCTGCTCATACTAGACTGGATGTTACCAGGAAAAACCGGACTAGAAATTTGTCAAGAATTGCGTCGCCAAGGTGTTTCTACCCCCGTACTGTTTCTTACCGCCAAAGACACGTTAGACGACCGAGTAGAAGGTTTAGATGCAGGTGCAGATGATTATTTGGTTAAACCTTTTGAGTTGCGAGAATTACTAGCAAGAGTTCGTGCTTTATTGCGACGTTCTACTTCCCAAGCACGCGGTAATCAAATAAATCGCTTGATAGTAGGCGATTTAGAACTTGATTGCGAAAACCAACTAGCCTACCGTCAAGGACGAGTAATTGAACTGTCAGAAAAAGAAAGCCAATTACTGCAATATTTTATGCAAAACACCGGCAAGCTGCTCACTCACGCCCAGATTATGCACTCTTTGTGGAAAGATGGCGAGCAACCCAGCAGCAACGTTACTGCTGCATTGGTACGACTGTTGCGTCGCAAGATAGAATTGCCTGGAGAAACCCAACTCATTCACAGCGTTTATGGTAAAGGATATCGCTTTGGTGCTGGAGAGTCTGGTCGAGGTGAAAGCTACAACTGATGCGGTGAAATTCGGCAACTAACTTTTTTTGATGAAATTATTGATTTGATTTTGAATTTTCTCTCGCAATGCTTGCGCTTGCTGATAAGTTTCTACCCGTCCTTGTTCTGAAGGTGCTGTTTCTAAAGGCTCGATAAAATAACGCAAGCGACTTTTCATAGCCCAAACACCCATAGAAGGAAAAAGAATAAAGATTGGCATTAAAGGCGATAAAGGTAAAAATGGTAATTTGAACAACTGTTGCAATTTTTGCAAATTAACAGTCCAGGGATGCAAATTTTCATTGCCAAGGCAAATAACAGGTAGTATCGGAATCTGAAAACGCTGGCTCAACTGAATAAAGCTGATATCAAATTTTTCCAGTTGGTAGCGCTTTCTCCAACCCTTTCTAGGCCCGCGCAATCCCTCCGGCGCGTATAGAATTATTTTACGCTCTTGTACGGCAGCAGCAAAATTATGCCGGTCTGCCCTCACACCACCTAAAGCATTCGACCATCCAGGTGGTAACCACCATCTCATCCAAGCGTGGTCAAACAACGGTGAACCGGCTAAAGGTTGTACTATCCATCCCCGTTGCTTTGCTAATAAGTAACCCAAGGCAATAAAATCCCAAGGAAAACACATTCCTGCATGATTCATGGCCACGATCGCCGGTCCTGTTAGCGGCAAGTTTTCAGTTTTGTGTATCTCTGCACGAAAATAACATTCCACGATCGGAGCCAGAATTTCTTCTCGAAAAGCTTGTTGATACTTAGGGTCAAATTCTCTATTTACATACCTTGGTGAACGAAATCCCAAACGCAACCAACGAAGTAACAGTGCTAAATAAAAACCCCCAGGAACTAAAAATAAAATATACTCCAACCAATTCCAACCTTCGGGATCTGAATGATAATGCTGCCAGTGGCGATTGAATAAAATCAACCAGCCTGGAGGATACCACAGGCAAAACCAATCAAACCAGCTAAATTTATAGCCTTTAACCGCTTTTTCTTCCAGAGGATGATTTACTAAGGTCTCTGAGTTGGGATTTATCACCACTTAAATATAATTTCAAATCTTAAAAACTATTCTCTCATTATAAATATTTTTCTCACAAATGTCATCTTTCTCTAGATATAAAATTAATGCTTTTCTCCTTGCTAGGGCTGGAAAATGATTTGTTTTTTTTATGACTCCACCCTATTTTTATCCAGATCAATCCCGTGCATAAGAGATGAAAAATGTGAGATTTTCTTGATGAAAGTTAGGGAGGAAGCTTTCTCAAGAAATGGCAAAAGGCGAAGAATTTTTATTTTGGGCATGTCATCTGGTTTTCCGAACAAAAAATATTATAGTTTTCCCCACAATTAATTCCCAAAAATTTGTGACGGCTATCATCACTTTTTCAGTGAGAAAAGCCGTAATTTTCACCAAGAATATTTAATTAACATGAAAAATAACAAAAGATAAAAACTCTATCGATTAGGTTGCACACAAAAATTATGACACTAGTACGTTACAATCCCTGGCAAGAATTTACTGCTTTGCAAAGCCAAATTAACCGTTTGTTTGAGGAAAATTTAGCATTTGCACCTCAACTACTGTGGGAAACTGCGAGCAATCTAAAAATTCCAGCTGCAGAATTATCTCAAACAGATGAAGCAATTCATCTGAAACTAGAAATTCCTGGTATAGAAGCCAAAGATCTTGATATTCAAGTTACCGAGCAAGCAGTTTACGTAAGCGGGGAGCGAAAATCAGAAACTAAAACTGCAGAAAAAGGCTTGACAAGAAGCGAATTTCGCTACGGAAAATTTCAGCGCGTAATTCCTCTTCCTGCAAAAATTCAGAATACCAAAGTTACCGCAGAATACAAAGACGGAATTTTGAAACTGACACTGCCAAAAACAGAAGCACAAAAGAACCAAGTAGTCAAAGCTAATCTAGAGCAAGAAGCAGCTGCTTGAGTGCAGTAATTGTCTTGTCTTATGTACACATAGCTGCTCTGTTACACGCTAAAGATGTAACAGGGCTTTTTCTTGAAAATCTAACAAACTAGCGATCGCCAAGCAGCTCGGGAAGAAAGCAAATGAAAACAAATAAACCACTAACAACAGTAAGAGGTAGCACTTATGGCGTTAAGATAGAGTGTAGCTTGTTTGAACGAGGGTACAAAAAGCGTGCTGTCTACACTCATTGCTGACTTTCGCATTATATTTGAACGCGATCCAGCTGCCCGTAACTGGTTGGAAGTATTGTTCTGTTACCCCGGTTTGCAAGCTCTACTATTCCACCGGTTGGCTCACTGGCTTTACAACATAGGTATTCCCTTTATTCCCCGCTTGATTTCCCATATCGCTCGCTTCTTGACCGGAATTGAAATTCACCCCGGCGCTCAGATTGGTAAAAGCGTATTTATTGACCACGGAATGGGAGTAGTGATTGGAGAAACAGCGATCGTCGGAGATTACGCCTTGATTTATCAAGGTGTCACCCTCGGTGGTACTGGTAAAGAAAGTGGAAAGCGACACCCCACTTTGGGTGAAAATGTAGTTGTCGGTGCGGGAGCAAAAGTGCTGGGTAATATTCACATTGGCAATAACGTACGCATCGGCGCTGGTTCGGTAGTTTTGAGGGATGTACCTTCCAATTGCACCGTGGTGGGCGTACCCGGTCGCATTATCTATCGCTCTGGAGTGCGGGTTGCTCCCCTCGAACATAACAACTTACCAGATTCAGAAGCAGAAGTAATTCGTGCTTTAGTTGACCGCATTGAATTGCTAGAACAGCAAATGCAGGCATTACAAGAAATTCAATCTGGCCGGGAAACACCAGTGTTGTTAGGGACGTTTGCTGGTAACAACAGTAACACTTCTCAACCGGCTCCCCACTGTCACATCAAAGATAAGGTGATTCAGGAGTTTTTAGACGGCGCTGGAATTTAATAATATTCTGTTGGTCTTGCAACCTATGGATTGATAGCTTTTACAGACCATTCCTGATGGTCATAGCTGTAGAGCCAGCGATTTTGCGGTTCTCCCTGTAATTCTAAGTGCTCCACCTCCACAGGAGCGAGCAGCAGCAGGCAAAAATTGGCCAAAGGCTCGATAGCATCTGGTGGTGGTGGTGCAAAGGCATCTTGGTTGTTTGTTCTTGGTTTACCGGGATCTGGCCAAGCGAACTGCAAACGCGCTGCATCACTTAGCTGTTGCCATGTAGCATAACGGGCTTTTCGTAGCAATGGCTGAGAATTATCACTTCCAACCAAAAGAAGACGACCGTGAATGCGAAATTGTTCGCGCGTGCGGGGAAAGTACCAGCAAGCTTCCGCCCAAGGTTGTTGCAGTATTTGCTCGACTTTTTCGCTGCGGGCATCGGTGATAAATTTAAGTTGGTCGGTATCTTCTAAAAATCCGCGAAATACTACGGTACGGTTAGCTGGACGACCATTTGTCCGTACTGTGGCAAGCTGTAGGTAGCGGGCGTAAATCAAACTGCGATTTTGATGGAGAGCACGAGCGATCGCGCTGCGCCAAGGAGCAACAGACATTTGTTAAAGTCCCAAAAATTCACGCATGTACTGGTTCACTAACTCTGGTCTTTCCTGCTGTACCCAATGACTGCAGTTGGAAATATATCTGATTTGGAAATCCCTTACATAAGCTTCGGTACCATAACTTAATTCTTTTCCAAGGGCGCTATCGTTTTCTCCCCAAATCATTAATGTTGGTACTTCTAATATGCCCCAACTAGAATTAAATAAATTCTGTTGAAAAATATTGCGGTAATAGTTTAACATTGCTGTTAAAGCACCCCGTTTAGCTGCAGCATCTTTATAAGCATTTATATCCGCCGCAGTGAAAGCACTTTTGTCAACAGCCATACCTCGAAAAATATTTTCCAACAGCTGATAGTCTGAAAATTGTATCAGTAATTCTGGCAGCCACGGCAGCTGAAATAAAAATATATAAAAGCTCTTGAGCAATTGCTGGGGAGTACGCAGACCTTGACTAAATTTAGCAGGATGGGGAATATTAAGAACAATTAATTTCTCTACCATTTGCGGATAGGCATAAGCAAAACACCAGGCGATCGCACCTCCCCAATCGTGTCCGACTAAAACACATTTTTCATGTCCCAATCCCTTAATTACCCCCTCCACATCTTTGATAAATTCATCCATTACGTAAGCTGATTGCTCTTTTGGTTTATCACTGTCGTTATAGCCACGCAAATCAACAGCTACCACCTGAAAATATTTAGCAAATTCGGGAATTTGGTAGCGCCACGAATACCAAAATTCAGGAAAGCCATGCAACATCAGCATTAATGGTCCTTCCCCTTTAGTGACGTAATGTAATCTCACTTTGTTCGCTATCACATAACCATGCTTCCAAGTTTCTTGTTGCATATACATACATTGCAGCTTGAAAATGATTGCCAGCTTCAAGTAATTAATAATACTTCAAATTTTCCATTTTCGAAAAATATTTTTGGCTCAACTTAGCAATAATATTATTAAATATTTTCAAATCCTTTCTACAATCTTTCTCTCCCATTTTTGTGCTAATTATTGATTTCCCTGCCAGCTACGTTGAAAACTCAAATGAGACAATAATAAATACTTCGATATGACCCGATATCGCTCACTTACTGATAGTTGAAAAAATATGGTATTAATCGAAACGCGGGGCGTATGGCTTACGACTACAGACAGCGAGGTGCTCCACTCTCAACAAAATATTGCACGAACAATGGAATTCCTTGCCGCTACAGGATTTAATGTTGTCTTCCCCGTGGTTTGGCACAGGGGAACTACACTTTATCCCAGTCAGCTCGTGTATCAAATTTTTGGTTTGGCAATAGACCCCTTATTTACCGGACGCGATCCTTTAGCAGAAATTATTACCGAAGCACGTAAAGTAGGTCTAAAAATTATACCTTGGTTTGAATATGGATTTGCCAGTTCCTACAAAATGAATGGCGGACACATTTTAGCAAAAAAACCAGAATGGGCCGCTCGCGATCGCCATGGCAACTTACTAGAAAAAAATGGCTTTGAGTGGATGAACTCCCTTGATTTTGAAGTTCAGAATTTCATGCTCAACCTCATACTAGAAGTTGTGAAAAATTACGATATTGATGGTATTCAAGGAGACGATCGCTTACCCGCATTACCCTGTGAAGGCGGTTACGATCGCAAAACTACAGAACGTTACCGTCAGCAATTTGGTGAAAATCCGCCACCAAATCCCAAACATCCACAATGGTTGCAGTGGCGCGCTGATATTCTCACAGATTTTTTGTCCCGTCTGTACCGAGCAACAAAAGCTGTCAATCCCAACTTATTAGTATCAATAGCTCCTCATCTCCCCGATTGGGGATATCAAACATATCTACAAGATTCTCGAACTTGGTTAAAACAAGGATTAGTAGATATGTACCAACCACAAATTTACCGTCGCGACTTTCTCAGCTATAAAAGCGAGCTCGACAAAATCTTGAACGAGCAGTTATTCGCTAGAATGCTGTCCAAAATAGCACCAGGAGTTTTGATCAAAATCGGCTCCTACCACATCGATCCAAAATACTTGTTAAAAGCGATTAAATACAATCGTGCTTGTGGTCTTTTGGGAGAAGTATTTTTCTTCTACGAAGGTTTACAAGAAAATAACAATACTTTAGCACAGGTGTTGCGCACACAAGTTTACACCCAGCCAGCAACTTTTCCTTCCGTTGCAGATTTGCAGCAGCTTAGGACAGCTAAAATAATCCCTGATTCTATTTGGCAACGCGGACTGAGATTTTTCAGAAACCTTAAATAAAATCTCACTCTCAGCCGCTAGGGTACGAGCTGGATCGGATTCACCGCTTAGATGGTGGGTGAGACTAAGCAACCGGTTTGGGTCGATAGCTCATTGAAGTATTGCCCCTGAAAATTGACTCGCTCTCCGTTCCAAAGGGCCTGAACAATTTTGATCCACTCCTTGCCCAGTGGAAGGGATCAAAACCTCTCCCAGAGGTAAAGGACATCCAAAACACATAAATCTCGAGAACATAGTCTTTCCCCGGCAAAGTCGCATGGATCGCTCGTCCCTGCCAAACATTACTCAGCTTTGGCGGTAGCCGTTTCCATAACGCTGTTCTCAGGTCTGATTTGTCGGTAAACCTGCTTTTTGCAGAGTAATTCCGCCTTTAAGCACAATGCTGTCTACTCTCAACCTGAAATAAATTGGCATCTCCCGCACATTGCCCTATAAATGGCGATCGCGGCCGTTGGTAAAGATTAATCGGAGTATCGACCTGCAAGAACTGACCCTTGAACATCAGCCCGCTGAATGTCTTTCAGTTCAATGCGAAGCCATTTCCGCAATGGACGACCGAGATTGGCGAATGGTTCATCCAGCAGTAACAGCTTGGGGTGAGTCACCGGTGCTCGCCGTGCCAGCGCCACCCGTTGCTGCTGCTGCCCTCCAGAAAGTCGCTATGGCAAAGTTTTCCTACGACAGGTTGAGCTTGAAATTGCTATTAGTTGTCCACCAATATTTGACACATTCGCGATGTTCTAAAGATACCGTTACGAGTAGAATCCTGGCGGTGGCAGAGTACCATTGAGCGCGTAGTTACCAACGTTGCTGAGATGGTAAACCAGAGGACTGTGTAGCGATTCGGTGCGAGCATTGCGCCAAAAGCGATCGAGTCCGAGGCTTCTGTTTGCTGCCGATCGCGCACCTGTGACTTCAAAAATGCCTTGCGAAACATGCAGCGCTGTCCGACCTGCTGTAGCCTTTGCAGCCAGTACTGCCACTGAAGCTTTGCCTCGCTCCTCCCAGGTGAGATCCTGCCCTTTGCCAATTGCCTCTTCGAGAAGTATGCCAGCCCGATCGACTAGAGTTTCTGCTGCTGCTAACTCGGAGAAAAATTCACCATACCGTTCCAGGATATAGGGATCGCTGGTTGCTAGTTCTGTAAGCGACTGTGACCAAGCGCGAGTTTGGCTGCGGGTGTAGTCTCTAGCAGCTTGCAGTGCGCCTTGTCCAATGCCTAGGAGGGTGTTTGCCTGCTGGATCTGAAATAGCAGGATCGGTGCCGAGTCGAAGGGAGTTTGCGACTGAGTTTCTGTTCTTTTGAGCAGTTCTTCTGCCGACACTTGAACATGATTCAATTCAGTTCTACCGCTGTAGGCTGCTTTTTGTCCGATCGGGTCCCAGTCCTCCAGAATTGAGACTCCCTCACGATTTGAGGGAATAAGAATCCACACCCAGCCATCCTGAGCTGAGGGAAGATCATCGGGTACAGCAATGGTAAAGAGAAGATCGGAAACGATCGCTCCAGTAGAAAAGAGCTTTTTCCCATTCAGCCGAAAATGATTGCCCTCTGGCACTAACCGAGTTTCCAAGTCAAATGTGGATTTACCCCCCTCAGTGCTGGCATTGCCGGCCCAAGCTCTTTCCTGAACAATTTTCCGAAAATAACGGGTGCGCTGCTCCTCATTCCCTAGCAGTCCAATCCAGGAGCTAAAGATCAGGTGATAGCCGAATAAACGTCCAAGTCCACCATCGATTGCTGCAATTTTTCTCACAACCCAAAGAATCGTAGAAATTGAGCCACCCAAACCGCCGTACTCTTTGGGGACAGCTAAAGTAAACAAACTGCTGTTGCGAATTAATTCGACTTCCTCTCTGGGAACACCGCCGTTGCGATCCCGTTCGGGAGCAATTGCTGCAAGCTTTTCTTGTAATGCTAATACTTCACTGACAATCGGCTCACCCGGAGTTGGTACGATTTCAAAAGGCAATTGTGCAGCATTTGAGGATGCTGTGGGTTGATCGATCGCTGGATTGATTAGGGTATTCGATTGAGTCATTTGCTTACTCCTTTTTGGTTGTGTTGGCTCTCCAGAACTTAGAGAGATACGTAGACAAACTTTTCAACTGTAAAGTGGTAGAGTTACAGGCTAGCGATCGCCTCTGCTCGTCGTGGAGTTAAGTTAGCCTTACCTAATCCAAGATGATCGCGCAGCGTCTTGCCACTATATTCCTTGCGGAACAATCCTCGTCGCTGCAACTGTGGAACAACCGACTGAACAAACTCATCAAACGATCCCGGTAGATAAGCAGGCGAAATGATGAATCCGTCGCAGGCACCTTCTGTAAAAATTGCTTCTAGTCGATCGGCAATTTGGACTGGAGTTCCAACGATTTGCGGCACTAGAATGCTCTCGCCATAACGTTTCCCAACGTCTGCAAGGGTCAAGTTTTCTTCCTGACTCAACCGATGGGCAACATTAAACAGCCCTTGAACACCGCCGACGGTTACGTTTTGAACTGGTTCATCTAGAGCATGCTGCGAGAAGTCATAGTCCATATGGCTAGACAAAACCAGTAGTCCTACGATGGGATCGACAAGCTCATTGTGGAAGGCTTGCTTCTCTCTAGCGATCGCTTCTGTTTCTCCAATAAACGGCATCACAGCTGGAAAGATTTTGCACTCAGACGGATCGCGTCCATACTTCAGCATCCGCGACTTCACATCTTGATAGTAAGCCTTCATTCCAGCAACACTGGGTTCAATCTCAAAGATGATTTCTGCCCATTTTGCGGCAAACTCTCTACCTCGGTCAGAAGAGCCTGCCTGCATAATCACCGGACGACCCTGTGGCGATCGAGGTACGGTTAACGGACCTCTACATTTAAACCATCTGCCAACATGATTAATATGTTTAACTTTGCTCGGGTCGGCAAATATGCCCGCTTCTTTATCTACAATCAACGCACCTTCCTGCCAACTTCCCCAGAGTTTATAAGTCACCTCAACAAATTCATCAGCGCGATCGTAGCGCAGCTGATGCTCTACATGTTCCTCAAGTCCAAAATTCTGAGCTTCTCTGCGGTTGTGCGATGTCACCACATTCCAGGCAATTCGTCCGCGCGAAAGGTAATCCAGGGTAGCAAATGTTCGCGCCATGTCATAGGGGTTGTAGTAGGTCGTGGAACGGGTGATACCCAAACCCAAATACTGAGTTGCAGCAGCCATCACAGCGACTATATAGGCTGGATCTAATTCCACTGCCCCCTGAACGCCATGTCGCAATCCTGCTTCTAATCGATTTTCATAGCGCTCTGGAATTGCCAAAATATCAGCAAAAAACACAAAATCAAATTTACCTCGTTCTAGCACTCGCGCTATGTTCTGATAAAACTCAGGATGAAGAAAGTTTGAATCATTAAGTGGATGCCGCCACATCGCATGGCTGTGCGTGACTTGAGAAGGAATTAGGAAACCAGCAAGGTGCATCTGTGCCATTTAAACTCTCCTGGGTAGGTTAACTTCTGCGAAAACACGGGGACAATCCGTATCTCAAAGTATTTATTAATAAAATTTTTGACTCCTGGCGCTTCAGCAATGTGTTCAGTTTCTTAATCTTGGGATTATTTTCTCTGCCCATTGACAGCAAAAATAGTAGTAATCAGGAAACCTTTAGAGACGAAAAATTGTTGAGATAGACTCAGATTTCTTCACTGTGAGCTATAGTTTTTTTGAAAAAAGTCAAGAACAAGTTAAAGTATATGGAAAATAACTGTCAATTATTTTCTAATTAGAACTATCATAGAGAATACATTCCAAGATCAAATTTCTTGATTGTACTTTGAGAAACAATTGTTTAGTAATTGAAGGAACCTTATTGATTAATAAATTTTTGGTTTAGGCCAATACAAATCAAAAAAGTTTACTCTCTTGTCAAGCTAGATTGATATAAAGCCGCCTAAAATAATTAGGAAAACTAAGAAACTGTTCGTCAACAAGAATTAAGAACGTTGGAAATATTATGCAGTGGGCAACTACTTCCTCAATGGTCATCTTTAGGTTATGAACATGAGCATTTCTGTCACCGCTGGCTCAAAAGTGCTCAAGCCAGGGACGCAGTTCTACTTCCCACGTCCAAGCACTGCGGGGTTGACGTAGAATATGCAGATACGTTTGAGCGATCGCATCAGGATCTAGAAAACTGTCAGGTTTATCAACCGGATCAGGACGGGTCGCTGAACGAATGACTCCATCTATCACAAAATGTGCAACATGAATATTTTGTGGCGCTAGTTCGCGGGCAATACTCTGAGCCAATCCGCGTAGAGCAAATTTTCCCATTGCAAACGGAGCAGAACGGGGATACCCTTTGACGCTGGCAGAAGCTCCGGTAAAGAAAATGGCACCTTCTCCAATTTGGAGCATTCGTTTTGCTGCAGCTTGCGCGACTAGGAAACCACCGTATGCATTAACTTCAAGAGTTTCAAGAACCTCTGTCGGATTTAAATCAATCAAGGCTCCTGAAATCCGTAGGGCTGGATTATAAATCACGACGGTTGGTACACCTAATTCCTGTTCAACCTGACGAAATAACCGCTCAACTTCATCAGGTTTTGAAGCGTCACAGGCGAAACATTTCGCTCCAGTTGCTTGCGCCAGGTCATTCAGTTTGTCAATATGCCGTGCTGCCAATCCAACCGTCATTCCTTCCGCTGCGAACAAGCGCGCCAGGGAAGCACTTAGCCCACTACCTGCTCCAATGATTAATGCGATTTTTGCCATAGCTATGCAAGCTGTTTAACAAAATCATACAGCTCATTATTAAATCGATCGGTATCTTCCCAAAAAGGAGCATGACCAACATCTGCATAAATCGATAGATGGGAATGACCAATCAGTTCAGCATGTTCTTTAGCAGCATTTAGCAGAACGATTTCATCAAGTTCTCCGTGGGTAATGAGCACAGGCACGGTGATGGTCGGCAACAAGTCATCGTTCGTCAATGAGCGTGACAGCAATCCTTCCCGAACGTAGGGAGGCACAATCGTGTTATATCCCAATGTGTAATAAAACTCCTCTGGTGGTAGAGGTTTATGAGTAATTAGCCGAACCAACCTCTCAAGGGCGTTGGAGCTTGCGATCGCCTCATTAGAAAAGAACCCTGGAATCAGTGAAGCAAACTCTTCTCCCAACAGCGGCAACAAAGCATCTCCCAATTTTGTTAGGGCACCAATAAAGTGAATCCCCCCCAGTTGAGAATCACCGTAAATTCGCACATAGTCGCTGATAATAACTCCACCGTAAGACCAACCGCTTAAAACGGGACGTTCTAGTTGCAATGTAGTGATGACTGCTTGAATATCGTCTGCCCATAGTTTGGACTCTCCATAGGCATCTTTCGGCTTTTCAGATGATCCGTGCCCGCGCAAATCTAATGCAACCAGTCGAAAGTCATTGACGAGGTTAGATTTGAACTGCTTGCGCCAGGTTAACCGACTTTGAGAGAAGCCGTGAATGAACAAAATGGCACGACCATTCGGATTCCCAACTTCTTCTACTTGCAGACGAACACCATTTCCTCCAACAACCTCATGAAGTGTCATAGTCTTCCTCAGATGAAGGGTTTTCAATTGAATCTAAATCCTGCAGTTCAATCGACGCTCTCAGCAAAAAATTAAGAGTTTCTGTATTTATACGATAAACCTATCGGTAAACAGTATTATATGTGTAATTATAGGGAAAGTCAATGTTTACCAAAAAATCTATCGATAAACCGTATAATTAAAGTTTATCTATAAGCAATGTTCACCAAAATTGAACTCAATTCTTTACAAGACCATCTTGGCTTTGGTGGTTTTGGGGCAGATTTCTGAATTTCTCAATTGGTTAAATAGTTAGAGATCGATCGCTATGGGCAAAGTATTTCTGTATGCTGAATATCAAGTTTCAATTCCGTTTTCTGAAATTGATTGGGTTTCAATTAATTCAGAAATGAAGAAGTTTACTGGATTAAAATCAAAAACCTGGTTGAGTGGTATCAATACAAATTCTGTTGGTGGATTTTATGAATTCGATTCGATTGAAGCTGCTCAACAATATGTTGAAGGTTTATTGATTCCCTTCACTCGACAAATTAAGGGCAATTTGTCGGTTAAGCTCTTTGATGGGGAGGTAACAAAACAAGCTAGTGCTAGTATGAATTCCCCTTTCTACTAATTGACTTTTTATTGATTAACTACGCAGCAAACCTATGTAAACTTGATGGTTCTTTGGCTAAATAGTAAAGACCAAAAAAGAGTGGTAGGCGTATTTTTTGGAAAAGGAGTCAACCCATGTCTACACTAGAGAATGCCCAACAAGAAACAATTCCATCATTAGACGAAAGACCTCCGCTCGATCCCCATCCACTTAGCTTGTATGTTGCTTGGGCTGGACATCGAAACCGCAAACCGATTCTGGATGTTTTTAAAGAAAAATTTCCAACTGTTCAAGCTGATGTATTGGAAATAGCATCTGGTAGCGGAATGCATATTCACTACTTTGCACCTAATTTTCCACATTTAACGTTTCAGCCTTCAGATGTGAATGAAGATGTATTTGAGCATATCAAGCAACTCACTCAGACAACACAGGCTAAAAATGTTAAACCACCAATCAAGATTGATCTGACTCGACCAGAAACATGGTCAATCCTCAATGGGCAAACGTTTGATGCAATCTTTTTAATCAATCTTTTTCAGGTTGCTCCAATTGAGGTCGCTGATGGACTTGCGAATATTGCTGCAAATTATCTTTCCAAGAATGGTGCACTCTACATTTATGGACCTTTCAAAGTGAATGGTAAATTCACAACTCAATCAAACGAGGAATTTGATGCTGCCCTGCGTTCCCACGGAGTACCAGAGTGGGGACTAAAAGATGTTGCGGACATTACCAAGGCAGCAAACAAATACGGTTTGACGCTAAAAGAAACAGTGAATATGCCCGCTAACAACTTTATTTTGATTTATGGTTTATAGGCTAATAATGCAAGAAAGGAAATGGAGGAGAATGTCACTTTTTCTACAAACAATTGTGCTTAGATGATAGGCAGTAATGAACCAATTAACTCATTCAGATAAGCACGACGATGAGCTAACAGTTGCGGGACATTTTCGCGGTTCCATTGTGCATCTGAAATGCTAAAAAGGCACAATTCCGAAAAAACCCGATCCGGTTCGTATTTCACCAAAGAAGACCGTGATGGGGAACAAACTCAAGCCACTGGAAATTCACCAGGCTGAAGACCCTTGTGCTGGTTGCTTTTTGAGCAATTTGATTGTTGAACTCGTCTAATACAATTCCACCTTTCGCCAGCACCTCATTCAGGCATTTGACGGATGGCAGTAGGCGATCGCCCAACTGCTTCATATAGGTCGATCGCAACTAAAATCAGAACTCGATCCAGATTTGCTGGCGCGGCAGCTTCTGAGCGCAGTAGAAGGAGCGCTACTTATAGAGCAATTGTATCACAACCCGGAACGCTTGAAGCAGTGCCTCGATGGGTGTCGTTTTCTGCTGCAGTCTGCTTTGAAGCATCAACGGGTATGGTCAAAATCCTGACGAAGAACAGCTATTTGATTTGAAACACTTTCCCTGAACGTGCCCAATTTTGAAACTGCGATCAAACTGTTTTGGAATACCTGCATTTGACCCCTCATCCCTCCCCTATATACAGTTCAGATGAGATGCGCTTACAGTTAGTTGCAACTGGCTGCAAGGACAGAAATCTGATAGGCTCTGCTTCATAGAATAGCGATCGCTATCTATCGCTTGCAATCTGTTTTGCCTTTTGTGCTGGTGTGTTTCCCCGCTCGGGCTGCCAAGATTAACCCACTTGAATCTGCTAAAGTAATGGCAGTCCAACCGTTCTCGACTTCGAGTTCCTCCGCTAAGCATTGCTTTTGTTTTTTTTGCACAAATGACCATAGCTCGCCGCTACTGAGCTAGCTGCTCAGTTTCAACTTGTTCAACCTGGTCGTTATGCACTAGCATTCGCTTTAGCACTCGATCCGCGAACAACGCTGACCACGGTGTTGTAAGCCAGTCCAGTAATGCGGCCGATACCTCCCAAAGCTTGGAGCACTTAATCGATCTGCTCTGGGCTAATGTGGCGGTAGTAGTAAAGGGCGTCAAAGCTCTCTGCGAGAGTTTGCTGGCAATGGGGGCAAAAGTAGCGTTGATGACCATTGCCCATCTTGCCATGTTTATAACTTATCCAATATTGTAGTAGTTTTTGTGAATTAAAGTACTACAAGTTAATATTCACAACATCTCTTGAGAAATTCCTGCGAATTTATACGCAAAATAACCTTTTTGCAGCAGCAACCAAAGTCAAAAAAGTACTTCAAACTTCTAGGATAGCGAAGTCGCTGCTGAGAAAAAAACCTGATTCTTAACTTTAATTTGCTTGAAATTCCAGTATTGACCGAAGTGCACGATACCTATATTCTAAAAAAAAATAAAGTTTGGAGTGCGATCGCTATAGCATAACACGTTTCCTAAAAGGGTCACCAGTAATTATTGCTACTTTCATATTCCCATCTCGGATCTGGGATGGCTGCATGTAATTTTAATTTCACTAAAAATTTACAAATCTAATTAGGCACGAGAATTAATTCTTTACAAATTATTCCGTAAAACTATTTAATATCAATTTGGATAGACAATTTCCTCACAATAGTATGCAGCTTTATACATTCTTGGAAATTGAAAGAATTCAACAAGACATTCCTTATTTGATTGAAATTATGGAGTGGGTTAAAAACTTTTTAGCCAAACCCCACCCACATTTAGGTAGAAGTGGTCCTGTATGTCCTTTTGTTCCTCAATCAATTAAATTAAACAGCATTCACATGGCAGTTATTCGTGCCAAAAATTTGGAACCTCAAAAAATTGAAGATATTGTGAGGAACTATCGAGACATCTTTCTGCAAACGGAACCAAGAGACAGAAAAGCAGGTATCAACAAAGCTTTCTTACTCATCTTTCCCGATCTCGACCCAGACCAAGCTACCACACTTATCGATGGTGTGCAAAAAAAACTCAAACCTTTCTTTGTAGAAGAAGGATTAATGATTGGGGAATTTCACAAGCGCACAGAAACCAGAGGACTGCACAACCAAAACTTTTATCCTCTTCGCAGTCCAATTCCCCTTTTAGCAATACGCTTCATGGTGGAAGGCGATTTACCTTTTCTGACCAACGCAGACAACCCCAATTTAAAGATCAAATACATAGAAGCTTATTTGCGGCATTTTGAAAAAGAAATGAAAGATGAAGCTAAGTTAAAGACAGCATATCAAGAATTAGCCTTAGCAAAAGAGAAAGCATTCCAAGAAAATCTCAGTCATTTCACCTACAAAATGATATGGGAAATTAAATTTTCCAATCCTTTTGCACACCATCATAATTAAAATAACTAACTGCTGTGATTATAATTAACTAGCAATTAAGTATTTATTTAAATTTTATTTGTATGCCAAATCAAACCCAAAATTTATATAGCAATCACAAAAATGAGTTTGAAAACATTGCTATAGCCCAGGAAACAAATAATGGCAAAGCAAACAACATCGCCAATTTATGCATTCACCAAATATTTGAAGCACAGGTAGAAAAATCTCCTGACGCTACTGCAGTTATATTTCTAGATGCACCTACACAACTAACCTACAGACAACTCAACCAACGAGCGAACCAGCTAGCACACTACCTACGTAATTTAGGAGTTGGTCCTGAGGTATTAGTTGGTATTCACATGGAGCGCTCCTTGGAAATGATAGTAGCATTGCTAGGAGTACTCAAGGCTGGTGGAGCTTACGTACCCTTAGATCCAGCTTATCCTCCGGAAAGATTAGCCTTCATTTTAGAAGACACGAAAACAGCAGTAATGCTCACCCAGGAAAAATTGCTGGGTAAACTATCAAATTGTGGAGCGCAGGTAGTTTGCTTGGACTCACAGTGGGAACTGATTGCTCGCTACAGTCAGCAAAATCCTGTCAATCAAACGACACCGGAGAACTTAATCTACGTTATTTACACATCTGGTTCCACAGGACAACCCAAGGGGGTAATGATTCCCCATGGGGGTATCAGCAATCAATTATACTGGCGACAAACAACCTTTGGGTTAAGCAATGCAGATAAAGTTTTGCAAACCATATCTTTTAGCTTCGATCCTTCTGTTTGGCAGATATTCTGGCCATTGTGCTTTGGAGCAAAGTTAATATTACCTCGTCCAGACGGACATCAAGACAGTGCTTACCTGGTTCGGACAATTATAGAACAGCAAATCACCGTCTTGGCCACGGTACCCTCTATGCTGCGCCTGCTGTTAGAGGAGAAAGGAATAGAGAAATGTCAGTTTCTCAAACACGTTACCTGCGGTGGCGAACCTTTGCCCATCGAACTAGTGGAACGCTTCTTTGCTCGCCTGAACTTAGATAATGTTTTGCACAATTGCTATGGTCCCACAGAAGCTTCCATCGATGCCAGCTTTTGGACATGCCAGCGCCATACTAATTATATTACTGCTGCGATCGGTCGCCCTATTACCAATGCCGAAATTTATATTCTAGATTGTGATTTACGACCTGTACCTGCAGGAGAGCCTGGCGAAATACACATTGGCGGTGCTGGTTTAGCACGAGGTTATCTCAACCGTCCCGAATTAACAGCGCAGAAGTTTATTCCCCATCCTTTTGATTCATCGAAACGCCTTTACAAAACAGGGGACCTAGGGCGTTACTTGAGCGACGGAAATATAGAATTCCTCGGTCGCCTCGATCGCCAAGTCAAGATTCGCGGTTTTCGGATCGAGTTGGAAGAAATCGAAGCAAAGCTAATGCTGCATCCTGGCGTAGAAGCAAGTATAGTTGTAGTCCGCGAAGATACACCAAACAGCAAACAGTTAGTCGCCTATGTAGTTCCAAAAGACAAACAAACACTTACCCACACCGAATTGCGGGACTTTTTAAAGCAAAGATTGGCAGATTATATGGTACCATCAGCATTTGTCATGCTCGATTTTCTGCCACTAACACCCAATGGAAAGGTGGATCGTCGCGCCCTACCAGCACCCCCTGCACCCAACCGTCTCGAACAAACAGCAGACTTTTTAGGGCCAAGAGACAAGGTAGAACTGAAGTTAATTCAGATTTGGAAAGAATGTTTGAACATCGACTCGCTTGGCGTCACAGATAATTTCTTCGATTTGGGCGGACATTCGCTGATTGCTTTGCGTTTGTTAGCACTAATACAGCAGACATTTGGCAAAAGACTTCCTCTGTCAACTTTCTTGCAAGCACCAACAGTGGAACAACTAGCCAAGATTCTCCAGCAAGAAGAATGTAAAGATTTGTGGAAACCGCTAGTTGCAGTGCAACCAAAAGGAGAAAAACCACCGCTGTTTTGCATACATGCTGCAGACGGTAACGTTATAGTTTTCCACAACCTAGCTCCTTACTTAGATGCAGACCAACCAATTTATGCACTGCAACCCCATGGATTGGACGGGAAAAAGCCTTTCCACAAGAAAATAGAAGACATGGCATCAGATTACATTCAAGAAATTTGTAGCGTTCAACCAGAGGGACCTTATTTACTAGCTGGGTATTCTGCTGGAGGTGTAATTGCCTTTGAAATGGCGCAGCAGCTGGTTGCTCAAGGTAAGAAGGTAGCTATGCTAGCGCTGTTTGATACTTGTAGTCCGATTTATTTTCACAAGCTGTCGTTTCGTCAATGGATTTCTCGTCATTGGAATAACTTTTCCCAGCTAAAATTTCAAGACAAGCTGAACTACCTGCTTTGGGGAATTCAGCAGCGCCTTAACAGAATTAACGAAAAATTCAAACAGAATAATGCAGAAGAAAAATTGCTGCATGCTTGTGTATCTTTGGAAGACGATCCGAGTTTGATGGAAGCTGTTTTGTTTGCCAATCAGCAACAAGCTGTCAAAAATTACTATCCAAAGGTGTATCCGGGTAAAGTAATCCTTTTCCGGAGCCAACAGCAGTCTTGGTGGCTTGTGGGAGATTCCGAACTAGGTTGGAAGGGACTGGCAGAATTGGAAATTCACGCCATTCCAGGCGATCACCACAATATAGTTAGAGCAAATGCAGAATTTCTCGGGAAGAAGTTAAGAGATTGTTTGAGAAGGGTGTATAATGAAATGGCAACTATTTCTTAGGAAATTGTCTAGGATTGAAATTGTAGGTAGTGTTTGTTAGGTATGTGGCAGCTAAGAAGGTTACGTTAATTTGATAAATATTTCTTTAAGGTAAAAAAGAACGTGCTGCCCTGACCTACTTCTGATTCTACCCATACTTTGCCGCCATACATCTCTACAATTTTTTTTACTAAAGCTAGTCCAATTCCAGTACTGTCTGCATCTGGATCGTGAGAGAGTTTTTGGAACATTTGAAAGATACTGGTAAAGTGTTGCTTTTCAATTCCAGAACCGTTATCAGATACACTTATTTGCCAATAATTATCACTTTCTGTACAAGCAACGACAATTTTTCCCTGGGGTTTATCAATAAATTTAATGGCATTACTCAATAAATTTTGGAAAACTTGTTGGATTTGGGTTTTATCACCATTAACTACAGGTAAGCGATTAGCTATTTCTATTTGGATATTTTCTAGAGGTTGAAAAAGTTCGATTGTTTCTGCGACTATTTCATTTAAATCTATTTTTTGGAGTCTGTCTTGCAGACGTCCTACTCTGGAATACTGCAAAATAGCTTCTATTAAATTGTGCAGCTTTTTGACTCGAGAAATTAATTTATTAATTAATTCTTTTCCCTCGTTGTCCAAGCGATCGGCGTAATCTGTTAATAACCATTCTGATAGGTAACCTATACCTCGCAGTGGTGCTTTTAAATCATGGGAGACAATATAAGCAAAATCATTTAATTGTTGATTAGCACTTTCTACTTCTTGTAATAAAAGCGCCATTTTTTCTTGGGATTGCTGACGTTGAAAAACTTCTTGTTGGAGTTTTTCGTTAATTGTTTCCAGTTCAATCGTACGCTTATTTACTAGTTCTTCGAGGTGTCCTTTGTATTGGCGCAACTCGTACTCTACCCGCTTGCGTTCTGTAATTTCTTGCTCTAAAGCTTGATTTGCTGCTTCTAATTGTCCGGGACTTGGAAGTGTAAGCGCTTGAGGAACTAAAGGTATCAGCGTAGAAGCAGCATAAAAAGAAACAGCAGCTGTGAAGACTTTGATACCAGCTGATAACCAATAATCAGGGTACCAAACAGTCCATACTTCCATAATATGAGTTGTGCCGCAGGAAGCAAGAAATATCCCAAATAACAGAAAAATACTCTTAAAAAGAAGCTCTTGTCGTTTTTGGACAAAGTATAAAATTGTTAAGGAAATTGAATAGTAAGAAAGGGCAATTAGAGAATCTGCTAATGTATGTAATCCTACTAACTCTGAGTGCCATAGATAGCAATATCCACGAGGAAAAAAGTTTACTGCAAATAAAAAATTATTAACTAAGTCCACTGTTAAATCTCCCACGTATAGGGGGTCATACCCATACAAAAATCTTTAGATAGTAGCAAGAATTCGTTGGTATGTCGAAATTTGCTAAAAACTAGAGATACTTTGGAATTGTTGCTTGGCTGATGGCAGCTTTGAAATTATTAATTTATGAATGGTAGACGATTCCATTGTAATTTTTACAAGCAAGCGATCGCCTGCTGTGTCATCCGCCTTAATTATTTTTTGCACGACTAGCTAGCTACAACGGTGGAAAATACCAATTACTGCTGTGAGTACCGTGCTTGCACCCAGCAGACCGATGAACTTGTAAGTACAAAGATAAAATTCATTATTGAGTTAAGTTCGGTAGGATAGTATAGCCTAGGCAATAGCTGCATCTGCGCTTTGTGTCTTAGTCTTGCGTATACCTGACGTCCATGACAGCAACCATTGACTTTCTCATCAGTCTCAATCCCAGTCAACGCCGAGCAGTTGAACATTTTTGCGGTCCATTGTTAGTTGTTGCTGGTGCTGGTTCCGGTAAAACACGAGCACTAACTTATCGTATTGCTAATTTGATTTTGCAACATCGTGTTGATCCCGAAAATATTTTGGCGGTTACTTTTACTAACAAAGCCGCACGGGAAATGAAAGAACGCATTCAAAAAATATTTACCGAACACTTGGCGATCGCAGAATTTGGCCAGCGTTTTGAGTTGTTACCAGAATACGACCAAATGCAGCTCAAGTCAAGAGTTTGGCGTGCTTATATTAAAGATTTGTGGTGCGGTACTTTCCATAGTTTGTTTACTCGCATTCTCCGCTTTGATATTGAAAAATACCAAGACAAAAAAGGACGTCGCTGGCAGCGGAATTTTTCTATATTTGATGAATCAGACGCCCAAACTTTAGTCAAGGAAATTGTCACCAAACAACTTAATCTCGACGAGAGAAAATTTGAACCTCGTTACGTACGCTATGCTATTAGTAACGCCAAAAATCAGGGACTATCACCTCAAGATTTGGAAGAAGAACAACCTAATTATCGCGGACGGGTAATTGCAGAAGTCTATAGTTACTATCAAGATAAATTAGCAGAAAATAACGCCCTTGATTTTGATGATTTGATTTTAATGCCTGTAAGATTGTTTCAGCAAAACGAGCAAGTATTAGCTTACTGGCACAACAAATTTCGTCATATTTTAGTGGATGAATATCAAGATACCAATCGCACGCAATACGAATTGCTCCGCCTGTTGGTAACAGGTGGTGAAACCAAAAAAAGCAATTGGCAATGGCGCGATCGCTCGATATTTGTCGTTGGTGATGCCGACCAATCAATATATTCGTTTCGCATGGCTGACTTCACCATCCTACTGGACTTTCAGCAAGATTTTGGTGACGGTTTACCAGATGAAGATACCCGCACCATGGTAAAATTAGAAGAGAACTATCGCTCCTGCGAAAATATTCTGCAAGCAGCAAACCAACTAATAGAAAATAATACTCAACGCATCGATAAAATCCTTAGAGCCACACGTGGTGCTGGTGAGCAGATTTTTTTCTACAAAGCAGATGACGAAATTGCGGAAGCAGAATTTGTCATCACTCAAATTCGCACTTTGAAACAGCAAAATCCAGAGTTAAACTGGGATAGTTTTGCTATACTTTATCGTACTAATGCCCAATCCCGACCCTTTGAAGATATTTTAGTCCGCCATCAAATTCCCTACACGGTAGTGGGAGGCTTAAAGTTTTACGATCGCAAAGAAATTAAAGACATATTGGCTTATTTAAGAGTAATAGCTAACCCTGCAGATACAATTAGTTTATTACGAGTTATCAATACTCCTCGTCGCGGAATTGGTAAAGCCACAATAGACGCCTTAACAAACGCTGCACAACAACTGGGTACAACTTTGTGGGAAATACTCAGCGATGAAACATCGGTAAACACACTAGCCGGACGTTCTGCCAAGGCTGTAAATAACTTTACCCAAATGATTAGCCGCTGGCAAGAACAAGTAGAAATGCTACCAGTTTCTGAACTTTTGCAACAAGTGTTAGAAGACTCTGGATACGTGCAAGATTTAAGGAACCAGGGAACCGATGAAGCAGAAGATAGACTGCAAAACATTCAGGAGTTGTTCAACGCAGTACAGCAATTTCAAGAAGAAAACGAAGAAGTTACTCTACAAGCTTTCCTTTCCAGTACTGCTGTTAGTTCCGATTTGGATAACTTAAAAGAAGGACAAACAGCTGTTTCCCTAATGACTTTACACGCTTCCAAGGGATTAGAATTTCCCGTGGTGTTTCTAGTGGGTTTAGAACAAGGACTATTTCCTAACCACCGTTCTTTGAACGATCCTAAGCTCTTAGAAGAAGAACGCCGCCTTTGCTATGTAGGTATTACTCGCGCTCAAGAAAGGTTATTTTTATCTTATGCTCGCGAACGCCGCTTGTACGGAAACAGGGAACCCGCCATGCGATCGCAGTTCCTCGACGAATTACCAGAAGAATTATTAGCAATTCATCGCCCTAGCAAGCTGACTTATACCAAAGGCGTTGGTAACAAAACTTTTCAACCTCTAACCATAGAAAAACAAAGCAGTGCAGAAAATTGGCAAGTAGGCGATCGCGTCTTTCATCAAAAATTTGGCGAAGGAAAAGTTACCCATGTTTTTGGTTCTGGAAGAAAAATTTCCTTGGCAATTAAATTTGATAATCTGGGACAAAAAATTATCGATCCTTTAGTTGCTCAATTACAAAAAATTGAGTAATACTTTGAGATATTTTGTTTACTGCTTTTGATTCTACTGCTACGGGCTAAAGCCCTAACTACAAACTTTTTTGGGCTAAAGCCCTAACTACAAACTTTTTGGGCTAAAGCCCTAACTGCAAACTTTTTTGGGCTAAAGCCCTAACTACAAACTTTTTTTGGGCTAAAGCCCTAACTACAAACTTTTTTGGGCTAAAGCCCTAAGTGTGAAGGTAATTTTATCTAGTTCTTTTTACTTAATTACACTGATTTTAATGTAATTAAACCTCTATCAAAAACACGGTTATCGGTACCAATAGCCTTAATTTCTATTTTATCTGGATACACTTCATAAGCTGCAAAACTCAGTTTCTCAGCTGAATACTCCGTCCACTCGTTTTTTCCTACAGGACGAGTACCTGCACCGCCACCGCAAATTAAATAAGTTGTGCCATTAATGGCACGAGTACGTTCATAATGATGTTCGTGACCGTTGATATAAAGTTGAACGTTATATTTTTGAAATAGGGGAGTGAAAGTTCTAATAAAATCTGGATTACTACCATAAATACCCGAGGCATAAATTGGATGGTGACCAAAGACAATTTTCCACGGAGCATTACTGCGGCTAAGTTCTTTTTCTAACCAAATTAACTGATTTTTCCAATCGGCATTGCTATTAGTATCTAAACCAAAAAATTGCACCTGATTGCGGCGAAAAGTGTAGTAGCGTCCTTTCATATTAAAGCCAGGATATTTGACTTGTAAATCGCCATTAGCAGTGCGAATGTCGTGATTTCCCAAAACAGCATGAAACTTGACGCCTCGTTTGAGTAAAAAAGCATAGGGACGCTCAAATACAGCATTAATTTTCTCTATTTCGCCGTTGTTGTAAATGTTATCGCCAGCTAAAACTACTAAATTGTAGGGATTTTGGCTGTAATAGTTAGCCATTGCTCTAGCAACAGCATACTGTCCTTTTGCACCCGTACCTGTATCAGCAACAGAAACAAAGCGCAGTAACAAGTCTTTTTTGGAAGTTGCAGCTACTGCTTTTTGTATGTCATCAGTATTTTGACTAGCATAACGGCTAATGACACCTAAAAATCCTGCACCAACAGCACTGAGGCTGCTTAAAAATAAAAATTGACGGCGTTTTAGCTTCATAGTTGTGTCCAAAATCAATAATTAGATAAGTTTAGCCGAAGCAACAAAGTGATACATTAAGGCAAGGGGGTGGAAGTTGGAATTGAACATGCATGTTTTTGATGAGTTGCTGTGGGTGAAAGTTCCATGTCACAAGACAATCAAAATTCCCAATTATCTTCTTCCCCATCTCGCGATGAAAATCAATCTCGCTCAAGACAATATCAAAAAGTTCAACCTTTTTGGAAGGCTAAAACTATCGAAATTCTCAAAGGTGCGATCGCCCTTTTAGAAACCACCGTTGAAAAGCTGGAAACAGAAAGTTCTACCACTGCTGAGAAAACCCCTAGTTTTTTACAACCACTTCTATCGGGGTGGGAAGGACTGTTAACCAAAATTCGCTCTGTACTACCAGGTAATTGGAACGCGAAGTTATCTGACACCGGTTTGACGGTATTAGTTGTCGCGATCGCTGTAATTTTGGTTTGGACGATCTCAAATATCCTGACTGCTAAACCTGCGCCAGTAGCAACGGTTTCCCCTACTTCTCCAGATATAACAACTTCCGCTACTCCCCAAGGAGCACCTTCACCAGCTATAACAACTCTACCAGAATCACCACCCTCAGGGGAAGAAACCACACCACCAACACCACAACCAAAACCACAAGTTACTTCCACACCAACACCAACACCGACACTGGAACTCACACCAGAACAAAGTTTGATTGCGGCGATTGAAAATCAAGTAGCACAAGTGAGCGATCGCCTTGCCCCCGGACTGATAAAATCAATACAAGCTAATTTCCTTACTAGCACTCTCACGATTAAAATTAGCGACGATTGGTACACCCTCGAAGAATCGCAACAAAACAACCTAGCCGCTCAGATTTTACAGTGTTCTCAAGAATTAGACTTTACCCATTTAGAAATCATCGACTCTCAAAACAAGCTTGTAGCGCGTAACCCCGTCATCGGAAATGAAATGGTAATTTTTAGACGCAGATAATTTACGAAATTCCGCAGCAAGTACTTTAGTGCTAACTGTACTGGTTCGTAGCAACCGCTTGAGTGCTGAGCGTAAATATACCCAATGCAAAACCTGGTTCGCAGTCAGCACTTTAGTGCTTGACATCAATATACTCAGTGCCAAAAAATACAACTAGCCATGTCTTATGTAATTAGCTCCTAACTTGGGGAATGTGGTTGTATCGGTATCCACACAGTAAAAATAGAGCCAACGCCCACCGTAGATTCTACTTCAATTCGACCTCGATGTAATTCGACCAGTTGTTTAGTTAATGCTAAACCTAGACCTGTACCTTCGTAGCGGCGACGGTAGGGTGTATCGAGCTGGTGAAATTTTTCAAACAACAGTGGCAATTGTTCTTCAGGGATACCAATACCAGTATCTTCCACTTGAAAGATGGCAGTGTTGTCTTCTCGCCAAAGACGTAAAGTAACCGTACCACCTTCCGGTGTGAATTTGATAGCATTGGTTAACAAATTCCACAAAATTTTTTCTACTCGTTTTTCATCAGCGGTAAAGCGATCGCACTGGCGATCTACGAGTAGATCCAGTTTCAGAGCAACTTTTTGGCTATTAGCTTTTTCTGAGAGCGATGCTACTGTATCTTGTGCGAGCCGGACTAAAGAAAATTCTGTAATATTTAAAACCGCCTTACCCGCTTCAATCTGTGATAACTCTAGAATATCATTAATCATTTCCAACAAATGTTCTCCGCTATCGTGGATGGTTTGGAGATAATCCCGCTGTCGCTCGTTCAATTCTCCAAATGACCAGCGGAGTAAAGTAGAAGACATACCAATTACGTAAGTCAAAGGAGTGAGCAATTCATGGCTGATGGTAGCAAGAAACTCACTTCTGAGACGACTGGCGGCCTGAGCGGCGACTAAAGCATCGTGTAGGGCGACGGTGCGCTCCATAACTCGTTGTTCTAGAGTTTGTTTTTCCTGAGTCAGCGATCGCGTTAACTCAGATTGGTGAATAGCGATGGCCAGTTGTTCAGCAACAGAAGTCAGCAAGCTTTTTTCGCTCTCAGTCCATGTATGGGGACCGCTACAGTGATGAGCAATCAAAAGTCCCCACAATTTATCCTCGAATGCGATCGGAGCTACAAACTTCGCCCGTACTTGCATGTTCCGTAAAAACTTCAAAAAACATTCTTCCAAGGCGTAGGTTTTTTCGACATCATCCACAGCTAAAATAAAGCCTTGGCAATATTTTTTCCAAAAGGAACTATTTAGTGTAAAGCAACTGTCTTGCTGGCAATTTAGTACCGAAGAAATACTATCGCTAGCACGGGATTCGTAAATAACGCAACCAGAGTGCAACTCAAAGAAAGATGAAAATTGCAAAATCCGATCGTTAACTTGCTCAAATTTAGAAATATCAAAGCTAAAAGAATTTTGCTCTCCAACTTTGGGTGTGAAAAAATCATCAAGACGTTTTTCTGGAGAACCTAAACTTCCACCAGCAGACCCTGTTTGTAACGTTTGGTAATGATTGTTGCTTGTAGGGTTTGCTAAACCGAACATAGAATTGTTTTGCGAAGTAGCCAACAAAAAAGAAGAATTAGCTTCCTCGGAAGGATGGGGAGGTAATTTGCAGATTATTAACCGGTCTAATTCTAAAAACTTTCGTACTTGCTCGATGGCTGTTACCAAAATTACCGAAATATCTAAACTTTGCCGAATTTGGGTTGTGACTCGATTCAACAACCTCTCTTGGGCGAGCTGTTTTTTCAAGGCATCTTCTACTGGTTGACATACAGAAACAGCGGGAGGAGAAGAAACCGACGGTGGTGTTATTTCCCCAGGAGGTTGTGGTAAAAGATACTCTAACAACAACAATGTAAACTGGCTTTGGAGCTTGGCATCATTAGGAGGAGCCAGCATTTGTCGATAACGTTCGATATTGTGGTAGGTTTGAGAATCCTCAGCAAACAAATTCCCTAGTTGCATCAGAAAAGAGGCGATCGCTTCTGTATCAAAAGTGAACTCGACACTCCACAAATCCTGAGGTGGAATCTGCCCACAAAAAGCTGTGAAATCAGCAGGTTCTTTGTGTGGTAAATTTTGTGTGGGTAACTTTTGCTGGATAAGATGAGTTGCTGTTGTATCTTCCCAAGCGGTATCCACGTCCTTTTTTGGATAACCCACCATCAAGGCGCTAAATCCCTCACAGATAACAACTGCAAATCTTTGTCTTTGCCATTCTTCAGGAATGCAAATTTGTGCTAAAACAGCCTCTGTCAGTACCAAAGCTCCATTTTCTACTGTTTGAGCCATCCGCTCCAACAATTGCACAAGCTGATTAAATACATGTAAAGGCAAAATTCGAGAAAAGCTCAAATCAGGAGAATTCAGCATTTTCAACAAGGGGCTGAAGCCGGTATTATCAAAAATTTGTCAACGTGTTCTAAACAACAGTTTAAGATCGTAATAAAGATTATGCATCGTATTAATGCCAGTGCAGGAGGATGGAATTCCCAATCAGAAGACTTCAGATTTTTAGAACAAACTCCAGCTCCTTTGGTATTTCTTACTGCTGCCGATACTGACATTCAAACTTTAGCAACTGCAGTTTCTAAGTTACCTGCAAACTTTCCTGCCATCAGAGTAGCTAACTTGCTCAACTTGCAGCATCAAATAGAAATTGATACTTATGCCGAGCAAGTTTTGCAGTTTGCCCAGGTAATTATTCTCCGCCTTTTGGGAGGACGTTCTTACTGGGCTTACGGATTAGAAGTAGTGCAGGAAATAGTCCAAAGTCACGGTACAACTTTAATTGTAATGCCGGGAGACGATGCTTTAGATCCGTATTTAATTTCCCTATCTACCTTACCTTTAAGTGTTGTTCATAAAATCTGGCGCTATTTTAATGAAGGTGGCGTGAAAAATATCGTTAACGCTCTGAAATTTATTGCCGATTCCTGTCAGTTCGGTAATTTTAACCCACCACCTCCCCAGCCAATTCCCCGCGCAGGATTGTACCGCTTCCAGTCAAGCGATCGTTTGCTTTGTTCTTGCAATAATTCTAGTCTTGCCAAAGTTGGCATTCTTTTTTACCGCGCCCATTATCTAGCAGGAAATACCAAAGTTATTGATGCTTTGTGCGAGGCGTTGCTAAAGCGAAATTTACAACCCGTACCGGTTTTTGTTTCTTCGTTGCGCGAACCTGATGTCCAAGAAAAATTAAGCGAGTTTTTTCAACCGAAAGACTCCGAACAAATTGCTTTAGTGCTAAATACAACCAGCTTTTCTTTTGCCAATTTAGCGACAGAAACACCCCAAATTGATTTGTGGCGAAAATTAGACGTCCCGGTGTTGCAGGTAATTCTCAGCAGCAGTTCGGTGCAGCAATGGCAATCTCAGTCCCAAGGACTTTCTCCTCGAGACATAGCCATCAATGTAGCGCTACCAGAAGTTGACGGACGTATTATCAGCCGAGCCATTTCTTTTAAGGCGGTGCAAGCTCGCCATCCCCAATTAGAAACAGATGTAGTTTTCTATGAACCTGCAAGCTCCCGCATTGAATTTGTCGCCCAACTAGCAGCCAATTGGGTACGCCTGCGCCTTAAGCCACCCCAACAGCGCCGCCTGGCTTTGATTTTGGCAAATTACCCGAGTCGCGATGGACGTTTGGGGAATGGTGTGGGATTAGATACTCCTGCTAGTTGCATAGAAATCCTGAAATCTTTGCAAAAAGAGGGATATTGGGTCGAGAATATACCTAGTAATGGTGATGAATTAATACAGCTTATTACCACCGGAGTTACAAACGATCCTGAAGGCAAGCAATGGCGTCAAGTGCGACAAAGCGTTTCCTATAAAGAGTACGCGAAATATTTTGCTTGTTTGCCAGAGGTTGTGCAGCAGGGTATGTGCAAGCGATGGGGAAGTGTTTGGGAAACGAGCTGCAAAGACGCCAACGAGAAAGACACTGAGAATTGTTTCCCTTTTTGTACCAATGTTTCTGTTTCCCAGTATTTTCCAATTCCCGGTATTCAACTTGGTAATATTTTTGTGGGAATTCAGCCAGCGCGCGGTTATGACACAGATCCCAGTCTAAATTACCATGCACCAGATTTAGAGCCAACTCATGCTTATCTGGCTTTTTACTATTGGATAAGGGAGTGTTTTGGAGCAGATGCGGTCATTCATGTTGGCAAACATGGAAATTTAGAATGGTTACCGGGAAAAAGTGTGGCGCTATCTGATGATTGCTATCCAGAAGTGGTTTTGGGAGCTGTTCCCCATTTTTACCCGTTTATTGTCAATGACCCTGGCGAAGGTTCGCAAGCCAAGCGTCGCACCCAAGCAGCGATCGTAGATCACCTCACACCACCACTGACAAGAGCAGAACTTTACGGTGATTTGCAACAGCTAGAAAATTTAATTGATGAGTATTACGAAGCAGAAAGTTTGGATCCTAAAAGGTTACCTGAGATTTGCGATCGCATACAACAACTAGTGCTTAAAGAAAATCTGGCTTTGGATTTGAAATTGGTAAATGGTAAAGAATTAGCTATTAACAAAATAGACGGTTATCTTTGCGAACTCAAAGAAGCTCAAATCCGCGATGGTTTGCATATTTTGGGAAAATGTCCGACCGAACGACAATTGCGAGATTTAATTGTGGCGATCGCTCGCCATCCCAATCGCCATCAGATCGGACTTACTCGCGCGATCGCTCAAGATTTAGGCTTAGATTTCGATCCCCTCACAGAGGATTTCACCACCCAACTTTCAACTCACTCCTGGAAAATTTTACAAGCAAAATTTCAGCGCCTTTGTCGCACCGTTGGTGACGCCGTTGAAGTTCTAGAAGCACGCGCCGCTCAACTAGTAGAAGATCTGTTGTCTTTTTCTATAACCCCAGAACCATCCCTGAGCTTACCTTTGCGTTGTTCCCTAAATTGGATCGGCTCGCAGCTGATTCCTGCATTGCAGCAAACTCATCTGGAAATTACCCACTTGTTGCACGGACTGGATGGAGGCTACATTCCCAGCGCTCCTGCTGGCGCTCCTACGCGAGGGCGTCCGGAAGTCTTGCCCACAGGTAACAATTTTTATTCCGTTGACATTCGTTCCCTGCCGACAGAAATAGCTTGGGATGTTGGTATAAAGGCAGCAGAAACTTTGGTTGCATATTACGTACAGGAACATGGTGAGTATCCTAGAACACTGAGTTTGAGTATTTGGGGAACGGCCACAATGCGCACAGGAGGTGATGACATTGCCCAAGCTCTGGCCTTAATAGGCGTACAACCGGTTTGGGACGGGAAAGCACGACGAGTCATAGATTTTGAAATTTTGCCGCTTTCAGTGTTGGGACGTCCCCGCATCGATGTAACTTTGCGAATTTCTGGCTTTTTCCGAGACGCTTTCCCGAATTTGATCGATCTATTTCAACAAGCAGTAGCAGCAGTAGCAGCATTAGAGGAACCACCAGAACAAAACCCTCTGGCAGCACAAATTCGCCAAGAAACAGATTTTTGGACCAGACAAGGTTTGAGTTTGAGCGAAGCACAAGCGCGATCGCAATATCGCGTCTTCGGTTCCAAACCAGGCGCCTACGGTGCTGGACTGCAAGGTTTGATCGAATCCCAAAACTGGACGGACGACCAAGATTTAGCACGCGCCTACATTAACTGGAGTTGCTACGCCTACACGGGAAAAGGAGAAGCTCGCTCCGCACCAGAAGCTTTTGAACAACGTTTGGCACAAATGCAAATCGTACTCCACAATCAAGACAACCGCGAACACGATTTACTCGATTCTGACAATTATTACCAATTTCAAGGAGGCTTAACAGCAGCAATCCGCTGCATACAAGGAAAAAATCCCCACACGTATTTTGGTGATAATTCTGTAGCTGCTAAACCACGAGTTCGCCAACTCAAAGAAGAAATTGCCAGGGTCTATCGTTCTCGTGTTGTCAATCCCAAGTGGATAGCCGGAGTAATGCGCCACGGGTATAAAGGCGCCTCAGAAATGGCAGCAACAGTAGATTATTTGTTTGCATACGATGCGACAACTCAATGTGTAGAAGATTACATGTACCAAGGTATAGCCCAGGCGTATTTATTTGACCCGATTGTCAGCGAATTCATACATAACAAAAACCCCTATGCTTTGCGTGATATTGCGGAAAGATTATTGGAAGCACACAAGCGCAATTTCTGGCAGGATGTCAGTATACAAACCTTGGAAAATTTGAGAAACTTAGTACATAAAGCTGAAGCAACTATCGAACAAAAATCAGTTGTGTAATAAAAATCTATGGACAGTCTTGCATATTTACACGTAGCTTTCGCCTACGAAGAAACCTTACCCGAAGAATTGGTAAATTTCAATTCTTGGTTGAAGAACGCTACAGCGCCAAACTGGAAGCGTCTTTCCGGCAAAGCTTGGAAGTATATGCTACCTTTAGTCCTCAGCGTGTATACTCTCAGTACCTTTAGTAGCGCTTTTGCACTCGAAAGAGGCGATCGCGGCCCTTCTGTCCGCTACTTGCAACAGCGTTTAAAAAATGCAGGCTTTTACCAAGCTCCCGTCACACAAGTATACGACTTTAATACCGAGGCCGCCGTCCGCAATTTCCAAAAAGCTGCTGGACTAGAGGTAAACGGTATCGCCGGACCAACCACCCTACAAAAATTGGCAAGCTGGAATAAAAGTACTAAAAAAGCTCAAAGCACAAAAACTAACACCACAATTGCTCAAACTCAAAAACTCAAGACCGCAAGTAGCCAAACTAAAATAGCCAAAGCCAGCACTGCAAATCAAAAATCAAATACTGTTAATGCTACAGCCGAAAAGCGCCGCCATCCCAACTTATTACAAAAAGGTGACGAAGGTGAAGATGTCAGAATCTTGCAAGAACGTTTGCGAGTAGCAGGTTTTTATTACGGAAAATCCACAGGAATATTCGGTCCCATTACCGAAGATGCTGTGAAGCGATTTCAGCTAGCTTATAAATTAGAACCGGACGGAATTGTGGGGCCTGCAACTCTGAAAAAATTACCGCCAGTAGGTGTTGGTGATGGAGAAGAAACTCCCAAACCCCTCAAACAAAGAGATAATCTCAGTGAGGGCGATCGCGGTGAAGCAGTCAGAGTTCTTCAACAACAACTGATCGAGGCCGGTTATTTGAAAGGAGAACCAAACGGCTACTACGGTCCCTACACTGCAGATGCAGTCCGGCGCTTTCAAGCGGATAACTACCTAGCAGTAACTGGAATCGCAGGTCCAACGACGCGAGCCAAACTTTATAAAGCAGTAAAAACTGCTGCTAAAAGTGACTTTGATGTTTTGGAAATCCAAAGACGACTGCGAGAACAAGGTTTTTATAAAGGTGCTCTCAACGGTGTTATGGGAGAAGAAACCAAACGAGCTATTCAACTAGCTCAAGAGTTCTATGGTATCGACGCCAACGATGTTAGAAGTGGACGCTTCTAACACCGAAAAGCTCTCTCCCCTTTGTGCCCGCTCAAACTGCTCAAAAACTTTTGTGTATACTTCTTATCAGCAGTTATTGCCCCTATCATCCGCATACAAGTGCTACAAAGGCATTAGCGATCGCTGGCACTTCGGACAAATGGCATGAATTGATAGTTGGCAATCAAGCAAGTGATAACCTTCTTTTTGAGCAGTTTTCGCACCAATTTTTAAAATCGAATCATTTTTGAACTCGATGGTGGTGTTGCATCTTATACAAATTAAATGATGGTGATGGTGGGGATAGGGTTGGTTCAATTCGTAATGTTTGTGACCTTCTCCCAACTCTAATTCCCGCAATATCCCCATTCGTGCCATTAACTTTAAGGTTCGATAAATTGTTGACAGGCTAATTCCTTCTCCTTTGGCCTCGAGTTTGTGATACAAATCCTCAGCACTGAGATGTTCTCCTTGCGGAAGTTCCTGAAAAATGTGTAGAATTGTTTCTCGTTGGGGTGTTAAACGCCAACCTCGTTCGTTTAGTTCTGCCTTGAGTGAAGAAGCACTGTAGATAGTCATACTAATTTTTCTCAACAAACCCTGTCAGCTGAGAATATAGCAAAACTTCAGAGCAATTTGCAACAAGTAATGCTTATTGAAAATGATTGTTAGTGCCACAACCGAGGCTGGGAAAAATAGATTAACAAGAGATTAAGATGCGATCCCCTTGCTCAAAATGTCTTGAGAAAAGACAGTTTTGAGTTGCCGCGAATTTAAATGCAAAAATTTGCTATAGCCGCTGAGAAACTTTGGGAATGGGGATCGGAGCAATTAATTTATCGCCAGATGTCCATAGTCAACAATCTATAGTTGGGGATTTGTTCGCTATTGACCATTGACTATTGACTGCTCGCTAACTCAGAGATTCCAGATAGTCACGGATAAGATTGCGTCGCTTGGGTTGGCGTAACTTTTGCAAAGCTTTTGATTCGATTTGGCGGACGCGTTCCCGCGATAAATCGAGAGCTCGTCCAATTTCTGCTAGTGAGTAAGGATGGCCGTCAGCCAAGCCAAATCGCATCAAAATTACATCTCGTTCGCGACTCGTTAAATCTGCCAAAAGATGCTGCAAGTCTTTTTGCAAAGATTCTCGCATCAACAAATCCTCTGGCGTAACACCATCGGTTTCCAGCAACTCACCCAATTCAGTATCTTTATCCTTGCCAACTTTAGTTTCCAACGACACAGAGCGAGGAACTCTCAACAACACTTCCCGAACTTGGGCTGGTGTCATTTCTAATTCCTGTGCCAAATCTTCTAAAGTGGGAGTGCGACCTTTTTCTTGGGCAATTTTACGCTGAGCTTTTTTAATTTTGTTCAGCTTTTCGGTAATGTGAACCGGAAGGCGAATCGTGCGGCTAGAAGTAGCGATCGCCCGCGTAATTCCCTGACGAATCCACCAATAAGCATAAGTACTGAAGCGGTAGCCCTTAGTGGGATCGAACTTCTCCGCCGCTCGCTCCAACCCCAAAGTACCCTCCTGGACTAAATCCAACAATTCCAAACCGCGATTTTGGTACTTCTTAGCAACCGATACGACCAGGCGAAGATTAGCCTTGATCATGTGCTCTTTGGACTGGAGTCCATCATTTTGAATTTTCTCCAGTTCTTCCACAGTTAACTTAGCTACTTCAGCCCAGCGTCGTTTTCCTTGTCCTAAAATTTGCTTGAGTTCAAATACGTCCATACCAGCAGCACGAGCCCACCGTTCCATCGAAGGACGATGTCCCAACTCTGATGCTAAACGTTCCTGAATTTCTATGACTCGCAAATACGGTCCGACCACTTCATCTCCTTGCTTGGCAGCGTTAGACAGTATTGTTCGCAACCGCAAGTAGCGCTGAACTTTCTGAGCTTCTGCAACTTCTTCATCCCGTCCTAGCAGTCGAACCCTACCAATTTCCTGAAGATATAGACGCACCAAGTCTGTGCTGCGACGGTTAACGTTGGAAGCGAAACTAGCAGGATCGCTAGAAACCATTTCCAACTCTTCCAGATCGTCTATCTGCAGTTCACTCTCATCCATGGTGATATCTGGGTCAAACATCTGGCGTGACTGTTGGCTTTCGTAGGCGGCGTCTGCGTAAAAAGATGTTGCTGGCATAAGGATCGTCTCTATGGCTCCAGGTAACAATAGATTGCGGTCAGCTAATCAACTGTTGCTATTGTTCCCCTGATTTACGAAGAACTAACATTATTTGAAATAACCTTGAGTTTTTTTCACAACCAAATATGTGTTATTGCTTACATAAAATCCTGGTATTGACAATGACTTTTCTCCTCAAATTTGGAATGGGGAAGAATTATGCTTGTGATTTTTGTGACATTATTTCCCCAGATATTAGCGATACACCGATGGCTGACAAGCATAGTCATATCTACATAGTTGTGCGCGTAATTTCCTGAAGGTTTGAACAATTTTTCGTCAGGGTTTGTTGGTATTTTGCACAGTAGTAAATCGTTATCGGTCACAATCCTAAAAATCGAGTCCTGCGAAAATACTCATGGCGCGCAAAGCAGTTATGCCCTAAAAATTAGTAGTTTGTTAGTAGTTTTTCGTACAACTGCTTGCATCACCAAGCAGTCGCGCCCATAACTGCAGCCAAGGACCCGGCCCCTGTTTTTAACAAATCTGGTTCTTATTTATACCAATAAAAATCAGTACAAACGGCATAGTGATTACCTCAGTGTAATTGCGCTGGGATGGAAATTCCTGCGGCAACCGCGCCAAAGATAACAAAAAATTTATGCGCAAAGAAGAATTTTCTTCCGGTATGATTTCATCGCCATAGGGCAAACGCTTTTAGAGTTCCATGACATCATAATTCAGATCAAGAATCATTGTTAATAGATATGCAACAAGCTGCTAGCAAATAGGTAAGCGATCGACAACAGACATACAACAAAGCTGGTAACACCAGTTTGAAATCGAAAGAGAAATTCCACTCGGTCAGTAGCAACTGCGACTGCATTTGGATTTTGCATTCCCATGAATTTGAGAATACTTAATAATAGTGATATTCTGGCTTCCTATCTCGCAGCATCAGTTCTTCTAGCGCCTGTCGAGGAGTAACTTCACCCTGGAGCAAACGATAGACCTGTTCGGCGATCGGCGTAGAAATATTTTGCTGTTTGGCTCGTTGCATTAAAACATTAGTCGTATTAATACCCTCAGCTGTTCCTTGCAAGCAGGTAAGAATTTCTGTTAATGTTTTGCCACAGGCTAATTGATAGCCAACTTGGTAATTGCGGCTCAAGGGACTGTTACAAGTAGCAAGTAAATCGCCCAAACCAGATAAACCGTAAAAAGTTTCCTGCTTTGCACCCCAAGACACGCCAATGCGAACTATTTCTGTTAAACCGCGGGTAACTAAAGCAGCTTTAGCATTAGTTCCTAAATGCAAACCATCGCAGACACCTGCAGCGATCGCGATCACATTTTTGAGTGTTCCCCCTAGTTCTACTCCCAAAGTATCGGCGTTGGTATAAACTCGGAAATTTCCAGAAGAAAATACTAGCTGTATTTCCTCAGCAGCAGCGATCGCGCTACTAGCAACGACCGTTGCAGCTGGTAGTCCCTGTTGAATTTCTACAGATAAATTCGGACCGGAAAGCACCACCACAGGATGGTGGGGAAAAGCTTCTTGCCATATTTGCGAAGGCGTGCAGGTAGTTTTGGGATCTAAACCCTTGGTCGCCGTTACAAAAATGACTTTTGGAGAAACAGGTAAAAACTTTAACTGACAGACAATATCCCTAACACCGGAAATCGAAACGGCTGAGATAACAATATCAGCACCTTCTAATACCTTTGCCAGAGCTTGCGAACCGCGACGCGACCAAAGACGTACTTCATGATTATTTTTCGATACCAAAGTTGCCAAAGCAGTTCCCCAAGCACCCGCACCCAGAATAGCTACCGATTTGCAATTAGTCATCAGTCACTAGTTCAGCGTTAGTAGTTAATTGTTCTCTGCGGTTTTGCAAAGCGGGGATAACGTTGCATTAATTCCCTCACCTGTTCCGCACGGTAGGAGCTTCTAGTCAAGGGAGAACAAACAACTTGTAAAAATCCTAATTCTTCTGCAAATGCTTTCCAAGCAGCAAATTGCTCGGGATGGATAAATTTATCTACTGGCAGATGTTTTGGACTGGGTTGAAGATACTGGCCAACGGTCAAAATATCACAATCAACCGCTCGCAAATCTCGCATCACTTGGCGAATTTCTGCATCGGTTTCGCCCAATCCAACCATAATACCAGATTTTGTATACGTCTGCGGTCGCATTTGACGAGAACGCCTCAGCAATTCCAGCGTGCGATCGTAGTTTCCTTGGGGACGAACGCGGCGATACAAGCGCGGAACCGTTTCTGTATTGTGATTGAGCACTTCTGGTCCTGCTTGCAAAATTAATTCCAGCGCTTCCCAATTACCGCACAAATCAGGAATTAAAACTTCAATAGTAGTTTGGGGCCAGCTAGTGCGAATTTCTTCTATACAGCGGACAAACTGGGATGCACCTCCATCCGGCAAATCATCGCGGTTAACAGAAGTGATCACCACGTGGTTGAGTTGCATGCGGCGAACTGCTTGTGCCAAACGTACAGGTTCCGTTGGATCTAGAGGTTTGGGTTTTTTCTCAAAGTCAATATCGCAGTAGGGACAGGCGCGGGTACAAGCTGGACCCATAATTAAAAAAGTTGCCGTACCAGCATGAAAGCACTCACCAATATTCGGACAAGAGGCTTCCTCACAAACCGTATTCAGGGCTAAATCCCGCAAAATTTCCTTAACGCGACCTACGCGCTGCCATTGAGGCGCTTTTACCCGCAACCAATCTGGTTTGACAGTCACAATTTGCTTTCACCACTTTCATTTAGTTATCAAAGTTAATGGTAGCAAGTTCCCATCAAAACCAGCATACCTTCTATATTTGTCAGTTGCCTCCGATTTGTAATTTCCTTTTGCTTGTGATATCCTCGATTTATATTGGCATAACCGTGCCGGGATGTAGCGCAGCTTGGTAGCGCACTTCGTTCGGGACGAAGGGGCCGCTGGTTCGAATCCAGTCATCCCGATAGTAATATTCCTAAGCCATCAGTACTGCTTGGCCAAGCTTGTACAGCTTTTGTGCGTACTCAGTCCAAATTCCTTGTCCCCAATAGCGGAAACAACTTGTCTGCAACAGCAAGTTATACAGCAGGGCTTGTTGGTAATCTGGGCGTTTTGTCACCGATGGATCTTGTTGTAGCAAACGATCGTATTTTTCGTGGAAGGCAGCGCTGAGCTTGTCGATCGGATCTAAGACATTTTCATAGCCTTGCACCCAGCTAAGATGATTTGTCCAAGAAGCACCGTCCATGTGAAATTGGCGATCGCTAGCTTTTAAATCAGCGATCGCTTTTTCTACAGCTTCTGGTGTAGCACGCTCCGGATCTACTCGCTGCCAAATTTTGTGTTGGTAAATTGCTTGACAGCTCGGATAATCCTCAGGATTAACGCCAGCTGCTTCTATTAGTTCCAAATATTCTGTACCGTTAAGCGCTACCACACCAGAATAATTACCACCTTGTTCGCGAATTTCCCGATACACCCGAAATAAATCGCGGGGATATTCGTTCATCATCACGCCCCCATTTTCCCCGTCTGCGATCTGGGTAACTAACGAGGGAACCGTGACATTCCCAATTTGCTGTTTTCCCCTACTTTTTGCTTCCCAATAAGGCTGCATCTGAGCTACTAATTTAGTATCCGAGCCTTGAGTTTTAATCAACGCAGTTATACTGATAGTTTCACCACCAGAATTTCGAGCAACCAAACGATTGGGGATATATTTATCCTCTTGGCGCAAAGGAGAACCGTCAAGGCGTTCCACAGAATGTTCTTGTACCATCACCCAGCGGTAACCGCATTCTTTCAATGCTTTTATGCATGCAAACAATTTATCGGGATGATTGGGTAGGTGCATTTCTGGTAAAGAAAAGCCTTTGACACGCATAAGGGCATCGTAACCAAAAATTGCCGCAAAATGGTGTTGCCAGGCTTGAACGTGCAGTTTGATGTCGGGAACAGGCGTAGAAGGAACAACTGCATGACTCCACATCGTTCCCAACCATTCTACGTAGGGTTGATAATCGCCATCGCAGGTAATGCGCTTGAGATTGTTTAAAATATCATCTCGTCCCATTTGGCGCAGTCCCCACAGCAAATTTCCGGAATAGTCAAGCATAATTCGCGGATTGCAACCTTCGGAAATTAATTGGGGAATAAATTCTCCCATCCGACCGTAGCACCAAGCAAAGGTGGCTGCATTGTGGTTATCTCCTAGGTGAGGATGTTCAAACATATACTGAAGATTGCTTATTAGCTGCTCGTTCCTACCTGCAGGAATGGTCGGTTGATGCATGTGGAGAGCGCAAGCAAACCCCGCTGCAATATTTTCCAATTGCAGGTTAGTAGTATTTAAAAATACTGGATGTTGCCTTTGCACCACCGATTGAATTTCTGCTTCCCAACCACAAATATTTGGCAATCCTGACCTTAATTCTTCCAACACAGGTAGGTCGGGTAACGGTACTTTTGCAGTCATGGAAATTTCCTACAAGCGAGCGATCGCCTTTATTTTGACTTAATTTTGACTCAACCAGCGCGATCGCCAAAATCAACTTCCCAATTATTTATCGCCCTCGCTCCGACTAGTTTGCCTGTTTTCTTAGAAAATTAAGTTAGTACCAATTATTATTCCCTAGCTGTGATGGCCATTCGAGTTTACGGAATACCCAATTGCGGAACCTGTAAAAAAGCTTTGCAGTGGCTGCAAGACAACGGTATAGATTACGAGTTTATCAACACCAAAGAAAATCCACCTACCCGGAAGATGATTCAAACCTGGGTACAGTCTCTGGGTTCCCAGCCAATGCGAAATACCTCTGGTCAATCCTATCGCGCTTTGGGTGAAGAAAAGAAAACTTGGACCGATGAACAGTGGATTGAAGCGTTCGCCCAAGATGTGATGCTTCTCAAACGTCCCCTTTTTGTCAAGGACGACACCGCAGTACTGGTTGGTTTCAACCACAAAGAGGAAGTGCTCCGAGAAAAGTTAGGTATCTAGTCACCATACGCCTTCGATTATCACCTCACCACTCGCTTGTCAATGAGTATATCTTTCATATAATGAATGAGAATGTCTAAAAATAAAGTTTTATTAAGCGAGGAGTGGGAATGTACATTGTACAAATTGCCTCGGAGTGCGCTCCTGTAATCAAGGCTGGAGGTTTAGGCGATGTTGTTTACGGACTCAGCCGAGAATTAGAGATCAGAGGGCATTGTGTCGAGATTATTCTGCCAAAGTACGATTGCATGCGTTACGACCATATTTGGGGACTTCACGATGCCTATCTTAACTTGTGGGTACCTTGGTATGGTGGTGCCATTCACTGTTCTGTATACTGCGGTTGGGTGCACGGAAGGCTGTGTTTCTTCATTGAACCGCACTCCCGAGACAATTTCTTCCATCGCGGTTGCTACTATGGTTGCGAAGATGATAACATGCGCTTTGCTTTTTTCAGTAAAGCAGCATTGGAATTTTTACTCCAAAGTAACAAGCGTCCCGATGTTATCCATTGCCATGACTGGCAAACAGGTTTAGTTCCACCCCTGCTGTTCGAAATTTATAAATATCATGGCATGGAACACCAGCGCGTTTGCTACACAATCCACAACTTCAAGCATCAGGGAATAGCTGGTGTTGATATTCTTTGGGCTACCGGTCTTAATCGAGAAGCTTATTATTTTCAATACGACAAACTGCGCGACAACTTTAACCCCTTTGCCTTGAACTTGATGAAAGGAGGCATTGTTTACTCGAATGCTGTCACCACAGTCTCACCCAACCACGCTTGGGAAGCTCGTTGCACGGACGTTGGTTGTGGTTTGGGTCACACCTTATATTTGCATCAAGATAAATTCCGGGGAATTCTCAATGGTATAGACTACGATTTTTGGAATCCCGAAATCGATCGCTATATTCCTTGTAACTATACCAAAGAAAATTTTGAAGATAAAGCCAAAAATAAAAAAGCTTTAAGAGAAAGATTGCTGCTGCAGGACGTTGATAAACCCATTGTTGCTTACATCGGTCGCTTGGATCGTCAAAAAGGCGTTCATCTTGTTCACCACGCCATTTATTATGCCTTAGAAAAGAAAGCGCAATTCGTCTTGTTAGGTTCCGCGACAGAACCAGAAATTAATGCTCATTTCCAACACGAAAAACGCTTTTTGAACGATAACCCCGACGTGCATATAGAACTTGGCTTTAACGAAGAATTATCCCACCTGATTTATGCAGGAGCGGATATGATTGTAGTTCCGAGCAATTACGAGCCTTGCGGATTAACTCAAATGATCGGTTTGAAGTACGGAACTGTACCGATTGTACGGGGTGTGGGCGGACTGGTAAATACGGTTTTCGATCGCGACTACGATCGCAGCGTTCCCCCGCACAAACGCAACGGCTATGTATTTTACGATACTGACCACCAAGCAATAGAATCTGCCATGGATAGGGCAATTGGCTTGTGGCACTACTTTCCGGAGGAATTTCGCCAGCTGGCAATTCAAGGTATGGAATACGATTATTCCTGGAATCACCCCGGAGAAGAATACGTAAAAATTTACGATTGGATCCGGCACAAATGGTAAAGCTATAGGTATGCAGTTCTAATAATTAGCGATCGCACTTTTGAATTGTGTAGTAGTGCTGCGATCGCCCTTCCTCAAAATCCGTACTTTTTTGGGTAAAAGTGCTGTTTCCCACCCCAAGAAACTTTCCATTTCAGTGGAGTACGCCCAGGCTCTCAAATGCCCAGTACAATTTCTTAACTCCCCAGGCAGGATTCGAACCTGCGACCAATCGGTTAACAGCCGACCGCTCTACCACTGAGCTACTGAGGAATGCCGCGTTCTTTATAATAGTCCCAACTAATAAAAAATAGCAAGTATTTTTGGAAATTTTTTGAAAAAAATTTTTTGCAAATTTGCAGATAACAGTTTGAATATTTTATATTTGCAGTACTAAATAGCTCTGAATCTCACCAGAGGCGGAATAAAAGTTTATTTTTATTTGTAATTGCCTACAATCCCATTCTGAGTTCAGCCAGACGCTGTCTAGCTTTAGCATCAATGGAATTAGCCAAGAATCTAGCATGAGATTTTTTTCGTTGTTGGTACTTTTGCCGTACCCGACACACAGTCGCTTGCACGTCGTAGCACAGTTGTTGCGCTGACATCCATTCTGCTCCGTATCCTTGCACTACCAACTGCTGTGCTCGGTCTGAGGTAGCAACGATAATTCGAGAACAGGCTCTGGAAGCGATCGCAGAACACAAACTTGCACAGGCTTTTTCTATGTAAGTGTCTGCTGTCTGCCCGAAGTCTGTATAATACACTGACAGATATTCTGTAATAATTTCTTTGTGACCGCAGCAGTTTTGGTATTGAGCATCAAAAATAACTTGGGTATCGTAACCCATATAAGCGCTGTAGCTGGTTAGGGTTTCTATTAGCTGCCAGCGTGCTGCCTCCAAGCCAGCGCGATCGCGAGTTTTTTTTAGACAAGGCCAGGCGCCAATTATATTATAGCCGTCTACAAGCAAAACGGCTGTGGGTAAGGAACGGGACATGGTGTGAAATCACTATTCTCTAAAGTTAACAAGATTCATTCATAACTTTTATAGTAATTCAATCCTTCCTTGTAACACCATGTTACAAAAGAAAAAAGCAATAGCTTTACAAAAGCATCGCCTGAAATCAAAAGGGAACTTTAAGTATTAGGCAGTCGAGGAAAATTGCTTGGCCAGGGAGGTTGCAAAGGAGGGTTTGAAATTCAAAGTTCGCTGTCTAGCTGCATTAAACGTCCTTTTAGGCGTTGAGCTTCTCCCCGATCTACCAATGAGCCTCTTTCTAATAAAAAAGCACCATCACAGAAATTTAATTCGTCTAGGCGATGAGTGACCCAAAGGGCTGTAATACCGCGGCTTTTGACGAGTTTGCGCACACCAGCTACTAATTCTAGCTGGCTATCTGGGTCGAGCAAAGCAGTCGGTTCATCTAATAACAAAACTGCACAGCGACGGGCCAAAGCACCGGCGATCGCTACCCGCTGTTTTTGTCCTCCACTCAAGGCATAAATAGGGCGTCTTTGCAATCCCAACAGATTAACAGCTGCTAGCGCTTCTTCAACCCTAGCTTTAACTGCGGCTGGCGGTAATTTTTCTTCTACCAATCCAAAAGCCACATCTCCACCTACGGTAGGCATTACTAATTGATGATCGGGATTTTGAAAGACAAAACCAACAGGATGCAAAATTCTGATTTCACCAGATTCGGGAGCCAACAGTCCAGCCAGCAATCTCAAAAGCGTAGATTTCCCGCTACCGTTGGTACCCAACAGCATCCAAAATTCTCCCTTGGGTACCTCTAAAGAGCAAGATTTAATTACTTTTTCTCCCGATGGCCAGCTGAAATTTAAATCCTTGACTACAATACCTAGTTCCCTCATTTTCTAGACCGCCAACACCTTATTCAGAAGCTATGGCAAAGAAACCGGGCGGTCTACCACTACCAGTAGCTACCCCATCTTTCTGCACTAGTTGCACTCCCGAGATTTCGCTGGTACGAACGGCGACTTTTTTTCTGTTTTACCCTCGCACTTTAGTTCTACAATCTCTGGTGTACCAGAGCTCATGGCGGTGACAATCAGTTGGTAGACAGCCTCGGCATCCTCAGCAGTCTTGCGTTGTATAGATATAGGAAAAGCGGTATTTTTGACAGTTAAATCAATAGTAAACATTTAACCTTATTTCATCTCACTTCAGGTCTAATTTTAGCGTCAGCAAGCAAAACCTCTGCAATTGGGTGTGGGGATAGGCGCCTGCCAAGCGCAAAACAAAATATTTTTTTGATTGACATTTATTCTGATGAAGTTAAGTTAAAAAAGGACTGGAAAAATCAGTGAAAACGATTTAACATAATGAGAGTAGGTAAAAAATTGTAAATAGGATTGACAATCCAGCTTACTTTCTGTCTATAGGCAGCCAAAAAAAGGCAGCTTATATACAGAAGCAAAAACCTGTACTTATAAGATTTGGAGATTTGTTCCAATGACCATCGCAGTTGGACGCGCACCCACAAGAGGGTGGTTTGACGTACTTGACGACTGGTTAAAGCGCGATCGCTTTGTATTCGTAGGGTGGTCTGGTTTACTGCTATTTCCCTGTGCGTATCTAGCACTAGGAGGATGGCTAACAGGAACCACATTCGTCACCAGTTGGTACACCCACGGCTTAGCGTCATCATACCTGGAAGGATGTAACTTCCTGACAGCAGCAGTATCGACACCAGCAGACGCCATGGGACACTCGCTATTGCTGTTGTGGGGTCCAGAAGCACAAGGAGACTTTACGCGCTGGTGTCAGCTAGGAGGACTGTGGACATTCATCGCCCTGCACGGAGCCTTCGGGTTAATAGGCTTCATGCTGCGGCAATTTGAAATCGCTCGCCTGGTAGGAGTGCGTCCCTACAACGCCATCGCATTTTCGGCACCGATAGCCGTATTTGTGAGCGTATTCTTGATTTACCCGCTGGGACAATCCAGCTGGTTTTTTGCTCCCAGCTTTGGAGTGGCAGCAATCTTCCGGTTCATACTGTTCTTGCAAGGATTCCACAACTGGACGCTCAACCCATTCCACATGATGGGCGTAGCAGGGGTATTGGGTGGAGCGCTGCTGTGCGCAATTCACGGCGCCACAGTGGAAAACACCCTGTTTGAAGACGGAGACACAGCCAACACCTTCCGGGCCTTCAATCCTACCCAAGCAGAAGAAACCTATTCGATGGTGACGGCCAACCGTTTCTGGTCGCAGATATTTGGCATCGCCTTCTCCAACAAGCGCTGGTTGCACTTCTTCATGTTGTTCGTACCAGTGACCGGACTGTGGATGAGTGCAGTCGGAATTGTTGGTTTGGCACTGAACTTGCGCGCTTACGACTTCGTCTCCCAAGAATTGCGAGCCGCAGAAGACCCAGAGTTTGAAACTTTCTATACCAAAAACATTTTGCTCAACGAGGGCATCCGGGCCTGGATGGCTCCTCAAGACCAACCACACGAGAAATTTGTATTCCCTGAGGAGGTATTACCTCGTGGTAACGCTCTCTAATCGAACTGCTGTTTTAGGAGCAGGACGCGATCAAGATTCCACCGGATTTGCTTGGTGGGCTGGTAACGCCCGTTTGATAAATCTCTCCGGTAAACTGTTGGGCGCCCACGTTGCCCATGCAGGCTTGATAGTCTTCTGGGCTGGTGCAATGACCTTATTTGAGGTCGCTCACTTTGTCCCTGAAAAGCCGTTGTACGAGCAAGGCTGTATTCTTTTGCCCCACTTGGCAACTCTCGGATGGGGAGTTGGCCCTGGTGGTGAAATTATAGACACCTATCCCTACTTTGTTATCGGCGTTCTGCACCTGATTTCTTCCGCGGTACTGGGTTTTGGCGGAATCTACCACGCGCTCCGCGGCCCTGAAGTCCTGGAAGAATACTCCTCTTTCTTCGGCTACGACTGGAAAGACAAGAACAAGATGACCAACATCATCGGGTTCCACCTGATTGTTTTGGGAATCGGCGCCTTCTTGCTAGTGCTGAAGGCAATGTTCTTCGGCGGTGTCTACGATACATGGGCGCCTGGTGGCGGTGATGTTCGCGTGATTACCAACCCCACGCTCAATCCAGCAGTGATTTTTGGCTACCTGCTCAAGTCTCCCTTCGGTGGCGATGGCTGGATTATTGGCGTAAACAACATGGAAGATATTATCGGCGGTCACATCTGGGTAGGCTTGATTTGTATCGTTGGTGGTATTTTCCACATCCTCACCAAGCCTTTCGGTTGGGCACGCCGTGCTTTAATCTGGTCTGGGGAAGCTTATCTTTCCTACAGCTTGGGTGCTTTGTCCCTGATGGGATTTATTGCTTCTGCCTTTGTTTGGTTTAACAACACTGCTTACCCAAGCGAGTTCTACGGTCCTACAAACGCTGAAGCTTCCCAAGCCCAGTCTTTTGTGTTCTTGGTTCGCGACCAAAAACTGGGTGCAAACGTCGCATCTGCTCAAGGTCCTACTGGTTTGGGTAAATACTTAATGCGATCGCCCACCGGAGAAATTATCTTTGGTGGTGAGACCATGCGCTTCTGGGATTTCCGCGGTCCCTGGTTAGAGCCCCTGCGCGGTCCGAATGGTTTGGATCTTGACAAAATCAAGAACGACGTTCAACCCTGGCAAATTCGTCGCGCATCCGAGTACATGACTCACGCCCCCAACGGCTCTATCAACTCTGTAGGTGGCATCATCACTGAACCAAACTCCTTCAACTACGTCAATCCTCGCGCTTGGTTAGCAGCTTCTCACTTTGTTTTGGCCTTTTTCTTCCTAGTAGGTCATTTGTGGCATGCTGGTCGCGCCCGCGCTGCTGCTGCTGGCTTTGAAAAAGGTATAGACCGCAAAACCGAGCCAGTATTGTTCATGAAGGACCTCGACTAAATTGTCAAGTTTCTTTCATCACTGATAATTACTTTACTAACTAGCTCCTGTGTCAAAGCAGGGGCTTTTTTATATCTGCTTGACATTAGCCAAATTACGTTAAGAACACTCCTCGTTCTAGCAAGCGCGCGATCGCCTTTGACTTAGCCGTGAAAGTTCCGTCCGGGAGATATAGCACTCACAGCTTGTAGTACGAGCAGGGTAGTACTCTTGGAGTTAGCGATCGCATTTTTAAATACCACAAAACTTATAGATAATGGAAATGCTCCTTATTTCTACAGAAATTATTTCGCTTTGCAAACTCCAAATCAAATCACAGAAACATTGTTTTGTAACTGGCGGCGTTTACTCCAACCTTTTGGAGTCGAGAAAAATGTTGCCAAAAAAGTTTTTACCCAAATAGCTACTGCTTACTCAAGTTCAGGACGCTATTATCACACCCTGAAACACGTTTATCATGTTTTAGACACAATACAGATTTTACAAAACCGAGCTCAAGACTTACCGGCGGTTCAACTTGCCGCCTGGTTTCATGACGTTATCTATGACCCTCAAACCCAAGATAATGAAGAAAAAAGTGCTATTTATGCCGCTGAAATCCTAAAATCACTGGCGCTTCCATCCCATTTAATTGCCAAAGTCTTTACTCTTATTTTGCATACCAAAGATCATCAAGCCGAATCTGATGATTTTGATGCTCAGGTATTGTTGGATGCAGATTTAGCGATTTTAGGTACGAACCCATCATGCTACTATCAATACGCCTTGGCAATTCGTCAAGAATATGCTTGGTTACCAGATGAGGTGTATCTAGCTGGTAGGAAAAAGGTTTTGCAGCAATTTTGGCAGCAGCATCGCATTTACTTTACGGATGTGATGTTCGCAAATTTTGAATCCTCCGCTCGTCGCAACCTGCAAGCAGAAATTCAGTTTATCGACAGGACTTTATCATCAAGTCGATCGTTGTATTAATGATGCGATCGCCCTGCATCGGTATAACATCTTTACCATGTAACACGTCTTGAGTGATGTGAAAATAAATTAACAAGCCAACTAAAATACTAGCGATCGCTTCTGGGTCAGTAATTTTCAATTCTCGATGGGAAGCTAGGTATTGAGTAAGTGCTTCCAGCACGGGTTTTATAGTTGCACGAACATAAACTTTTGCTAACTCCGGAAAGCGAGCTGACTCTCCAATTACAAGCCGCATCAACGCACAATGTTCCCGGTCTTGGCTCATCTTTTGCAATGCTTTGCTTCCCACTTGGCGCAGTACTTCAGATGGCTCTCCTTCTAAAGGTTCGCTACCAAACAAAGAATGAAATTTTTGGCGTGCCAGTCGCTCAATTAAAGCCTTAAACAGTCCTTCTTTGTCTGTAAAATGGCTGTAGACTGTTGCTTTGGACACACCCGCTGTTGCTGCTACCCTATCCATGCTTGTTGCCGCAAACCCATGGGCTAAAAACTCTTGCATTGCTCCTTGGAGAATTTGTTCTACTTTCTCAACTGAGCTTTTCCGTTCTCCAGTTGTGGCTTTTTTACGTAACATTTTTTACTAGTTCCTACTACTTCTCCAACCCGGGACGCATTTTATGTATTTTTTAATATCCCAGATAATTTGAAAATATCTGTAGACAAAACTTATATTTTTTATTGCTCCCGCACCTTTATTTTGCCAAAACTAATAAATACAGCAAAATTTCACCGTTTTTTCTCGTGGTATTTAAGTAAGAGGGAGGCGAGCACATGTATATTGCACTACTTTTTCTGCACCAATAATAAAAACTAAACAGTTTAGTTAAGTAATTACTTGTCAAACTCCTGGCAGCAAGCATCAAAAGTTACATATTTTTCCGCAGCTTTACTTATAACTTTTATTACTCTTCACCCGAAAAGAAAGTCTGTGAAATGGTAAGAAAATCTAGTGGCTCCTCGAAAAACTTTTATCTTAAATGTTATAAAAAACACAAAAACCTAGCTAGGACGGCAACTTATGTTCAACAAAAGAAATACAAGCTTATTTTTCATCTTACTGTTAATATTCGTAGGTTTTGGGGATAGTTTCTTACCGAAACCGCTGAGTACTGCTAGCTTGCGCACTCGAACCGCAGTTAATAACTTTATCATTGGCTTGTTTCCGAAATGGCGTCCAAAAACAAAACCTTACGAACGTACGGAAAAGGCACTAGAAAGCGTTGAAAATGGTGAAAAGAACAAATAAAACACTATATGCCTTTGGTCAAAGAAGTTATTTTGCCGATCGGGTTTTTTCGTTATATATCGGCTTGCTCTGTAGTTGTCACTCGCGTCAAAATAAAAAATAATTGTAATTTCTCTTAACAATGGCGTCAGTGCAGCTTTTAGAATCCCTTTCCTCAGTTGCAGCTACATCCAAGCAGGGACACGATTACGACTTAGTAATAGTCGGCGGCGGAATCATTGGCTTAACCTTAGCTTCTGCTTTGAAAGATTCAGGATTAAGCGTGCTGTTGGTGGAGGCGAAAGCAGAATCGGCGGCGGTATTAAAAGGTCAGGCCTATGCCGTGCACATGCTATCAGCGCTAATTTACCAAGGAATTGGAGTTTGGGACAAAATATTGCCCCGAATTGAAATTTACCGTCGCGTTCGCCTTTCTGATGCCGATTATCGAGGTATAGTGGAATTTACAACAGCTGACACGGGTACCGAGGATTTGGGCTATGTAGCGGAACATCAAGCATTGTTGTACCCCTTGCAGGAATTTGTTCGCAATTGTCCGAACATTACTTATCTTTGTCCGGCAGAAGTGATCGGCACCGAGTACCAAAAGGATGCAGTCACAGTCAAAATTAAAATAGCAGGACAACCAGTGCAAACTTTTAAGAGTAAATTACTCGTAGCTGCTGATGGTTCGCGCTCGCGCATCCGCGAAGCTGCAGGAATTAAAACTCGCGGTTGGAAATACTGGCAATCTTGTATCGTGACATTTGTCAAGCCAGAAAAATTTCACAACCACACTGCATACGAAAAATTTTGGCCTAGCGGTCCATTTGCGATTCTACCTTTACCGGGAAATCGCTGCCGAATTGTTTGGACAGCTCCCCACAAAGAAGCTGAAGCTTTATGTGCTTTGGACGACGAACAATTCTTAAAGGAATTGAGCCGTCGTTTTGGCGATCGCATGGGTAAATTGGAACTGCTGGGCGATCGCTTTATTTTTCAGGTACAACTGATGCAAAGCGATCGCTACGTCTTGCACCGACTGGCTTTAGTTGGTGATGCAGCACACAATTGCCATCCGGTTGGGGGACAAGGTTTGAATTTAGGGATTCGAGATGTAGCAGCTTTGGCGCAGGTAATACGACAAGCAAACCAAGCTGGTGAAGATATTGGTTGCTTGCAAGTACTCAAACGCTACGAACGCTGGCGCCAGCGCGAGAACCTAATTGTTTTGGGTCTTACCGACTTTCTGGATCGAGTTTTTTCTAATAACTTTTTACCAGTAGTGCTGCTGCGCCGTTTTGGTTTGTGGGTAGTGCAGCGAGTTCCTTTGCTGAAGGTATATATCCTGAAATTAATGATTGGCTTAACAGGGCGGATTCCGGAATTAGCGCGGCGTTAACCAAAAAAGTAAAGTTCGCGCAGCAGCAACCAATCTAGTTTTCTTCGTTTTCTTTGCTGTGTTTCATAGCAACAGAAAATTTTCCAAGCTGATATTGCGATGTGACGTGACGATAAGATCTGTTTTTGTCAAAATAGCGGCAAGGTTATTCAAATTGTAGTTGGGGCATAAGTTGGAGAGTGCCGATACCCAACTCTTGGGGTGAAAGCGATCGCGCCTCAAATAAAGCCATCATATCTCGCAGCTGGGGGTTACCGCGGGCTGCACCCGTCAGTCCTTTGGCTATAATTAAACCACAATAGCCTTTAGTATGTTTGCAGCGTTGGTTCCATTTTCTGCGGGCTTCCACGTGAATTGGATCGTTGTCTAAAAATTCTCCGAAAAGGAACAATTCGCCATTTTGGGTTTGCAGCAAACCAAGATCGTAGCGATCGCCGCCTATAGGATCGGCGCCAGGATTAAAGCAAATCCCTTTGAGTCCACCGGCTTTTTCGATGTTTTCAATTACTGTTTTCGCTTTGGGTCGAGAAGTTTGAATTAAAATCACAGGCAGACCGTCACCTGCAGGTTTAATTTCTCCGGTCTTGTAGTATTTAACTCCCCGATGCAAGTACTCCAACATCTCCCAAGACACCACACCCAAGCTGAGAAAGGAGTCCTCTGGTATCAAATCATCTCGCAAAGACTTAAATGTGGAATCTCCGCGCAACTGCAACTGCTGTTGTTGTTCGCTATCATCATCTTCTCCTACCATTTCCTCTAATTCTGCTGCTAGTTGCGGCATAGTGGAAACAGTAACTGACACCGATTTAGTAGGTTGATCGTCAGATAACGGCAAGCAGATGCGGTAACGGCGATGAAGACAAGGAAAATTTCCACTTTCTAACTGACGGCGGTGATCCCGAAGAAAGCGATACAAGCTTTCCAAAGCAACGTATACTACCAGTGCTTCTTCGTCATACAAAACTGACCGCAGTCCTTCTAAAGGATGAATGTTACCAAAGCTGGGTTTAATTGCTGACAGTGGTAGCTGAGTCAAATCTTTACATTCTTCATCCGTTTGTTCTTCGGTTGCGTCTGCGCATTCAAAAGTGAGAAACAAACAATCTTGTTTGAGAAAAGCTTCTTCTAGGTGTCCTTGGGATTCCTCTTCTCTGAGAATGGTGGCGCGAAAGCGCTTGAGGGATTCTTGGGAACGATATAATAATATTCCGTACTCCATCCCCAACATTCCCATCACGGAAACGTATAGCTTATCTACATCCCACTTATTTATCTCTACCGATAAGATTTGTTGTTCTTCTAACAATTCCCAGGGAGCTGCTTGCCAAATAGCTAGTGCTTTCTGTTGCAAGGCTTGTGCGTATTGTGGTGGTAATTCGGGAACTTGGGAGTCAAGAATTTCAGAAAAGCCGCGAAATAGTTCATCAATTAAAGGTAATTCTGGGGAATAGTCTATGGCAATGTCCAAGTCTTGCAATACACCGCGCAAATAAAATTGAATTTCACGGTCTTTGACTACTATTCTTTGGGGACGACCGGGTTTAGCTGGACTGTGTGGATTTTCCATAGCTCGCATCAAAGTGCGAACTATTGCTTCTGGACCGCTTTCTGGAGGTACTACGTCCATTCCTCTAACGATACCTTGCGTACCATCCACCCAAAGAATGCATTCGCCTTTTGTCTCCGAGTCTGGGTGCTGGGTTTGTGGTGATGACAACGGACGGCGATCGCCCTCCCACACAGAAGGAAGTTGAGTTAATTTCTGCAAACGACGGCTGGTAGAGCGATTAAAACTTGTCATAAAGTAAGTAAATCAAAAAAAGCTATTGATAAAGTACATTTTTGGGTTGGGGCTAGCCTGGGATGAAAACTCCCTAGTTGTTGGTTGAACAGAGTAACTGCGGTTTTTGGCTGCCAAAGGCTAGAACTCCAAAGATACCGAAAATCCCAAAACAAATTGAGTCCCTCAATTCTAGAATAAAAATCTTTGGCTGCTTTGGACGGAGTATTTACAATTTGGCAAATGAGAATGTCTGTGTCGCTAAAATGGATTAAAAACTTTAACTTTTGGGTAACTTGGGGACGAAGTTTTGGGTGAAAAGTTCCCGATTTTCTGAAAAAAAAGTCAAATTTAACTATACAAGCAAAGGAGTTAAAAAGTCGATGACACAAGCAGCAAAGCAGCCTTCACAACGGGGAATTTATTTGAGCGAAGCCGCATTGCGCCAGGTGAAGTTTCTGCGGGACAAGCAAGGTGGCAAAGATTTATGCTTGCGGGTAGGAGTGCGTCAAGGTGGATGCTCTGGAATGTCTTATCTGATGGATTTTGAGGATCCTAACAAAATTACTTCTAATGATGAAGTTTTCGAGTACGATGGCGTCACGATTGTTTGCGATCGCAAAAGTCTATTATATCTTTACGGTCTGACGCTCGATTACAGCGATGCCATGATCGGTGGGGGTTTTCAGTTTACTAACCCCAATGCTTCTCAAACATGCGGCTGCGGTAAATCATTTGGAGTGTAATATAGTCAATTGTCTTTTGTTATTTTTGGCAAAGGATAAGTGATTGATGCTCACAAATCATGACTAATACAGTGGAATCCCTGTTCGATACAGGTTTGGAACGATATAAAGCCGGAGAATCGGCACAAACTTTGATTCCTGTGTTTCAAGAAATTTGCGATCGCGCTCCTAGAAGCAGTGCAGCATGGACTTGCTTGGCATGGCTTTATTTGCTTGATAACAAACCTAGTTTTGCTTACAAAGCTGCCCAAAAAGCAGTGAAATTAAATCCTCAAGATCCGCAAGCAAGGATCAACCTTGCTGTGGCCATGTTAGAAACAGGGCAAAAAGGTTTGCGCGAACACATCGAAGTGGCAAGCCAGTTAATCACGCTAAATTCTGAATGGCGAGAGGAAGTTCAAAACAGCATTGCAGATGGTTTGAGTCGAAAACCAGATTGGCAAAGCTTGGCAAAAGTCAAAAAATGGCTATTTGAATAGGGAAAGAGGGCAGAAGTTTTTCTGCCTTTTTCTCGCACTGGTAACAGGAAAGCCCTCAGGCGGCAGTGGGTAAAAACTCAAAACTCGAAAGTAAAATTAATTTTATTGCTCTTAACTTTCAACTGGAATGAAAGATAAGTTTATCGATTGGCTGAATCGAATTTTAGTGGCTGATGTTTTTTTAGTTTTATTTGGTTTTGTCTGGTTTGCGATCGCCCTTATCGGTAAAAGTAGTGGCTTGTCTTTAGGTTTGGATTTGTGGTACAAACTTTGGCAGCCCGTATTTAATCCAGCAATTGCTATTTTGATTGCTGGTGCTGTTGTCAGCGGTGCTATTAGTTGGCTGGGGCGGAAATTTCAGTCTCATCAATAGGTATGGAATTAGCTTGAGTGCAAAATTTCTTGCAATGCCGGCTGTAAATCTGGATACTGAAACTGAAAGCCACTTTCGAGGGTGCGTTTGGGAAGGACTCGTTGACCTTCTAAAACTACGATGGCTCCCTCACCCAGAAGAGCTTCGATCGCCAAGCTTGGTACGGGTAACCAACACGGTCGGTGCATTACTTTTCCTATGGTTTGGCATAACTGACCCATGGTCACGGGATGGGGAGAAGTAGCATTATATACTCCAGAAAACTCCTGTTTGATTAAAGCTTGGTAAATTAGGTTTACCAGGTCATCTATGTGAATCCAGGAAAACCACTGTCGCCCGCTACCTATGGGACCGCCAGCAAACAGCTTGAAGGGAGTAATCATTTTACCCAAAGCACCGCCTAAGCCCAAAACAATACCAAATCGCAAAATTACTAATCTAACGTTATAATCTGTGACTTTTTGAGCTTCCGCTTCCCATGCTTGACACACTTGGGCTAGAAAATCGTTTCCTGGTGGACTTGTTTCATCAAAAGTGGCGGTTTCGCTGGTACCGTAATAACCGATAGCAGAAGCATTAACCAAAACACTGGGTTTAGGAAGGGCGTTGGCTATTGCGGCGACGATTTTTTGGGTGCTGAGCTTGCGACTGTTAAGGATTTCTTGCTTGCGTGCTGGTGTCCACCGTCCTTCTCCGATGGGTTCTCCTGCAAGGTTGACCACTCCATCGCAAGAGGCGATCGCCTGTTGCCAAGGACCAGATGCTGTGGGTGTGTAAGCGACAATTTCTAGGCTGGGGAAGGCTTGGTTGGGAAAAACCTTTTGAGCATGGGTGGTATTGCGAGTTAACACCAGCACTTGATGACCTTGTTTGTGAAGGTATTTTACCAACCGACTGCCGACGAATCCTGTTGCTCCGCTAATTGCTACTTTCATTTTTTACCTCCGCCAGGCCTATTTTAAAGTTTTTCTCAACCAGAAATCCAAAAACTTTGCATTGTTTGGTGTCTTGATGGTGCCTTGGCTGGAATCAGGTTCGATATGATTAGGACAGACGGAGTGTTGAAGGCGTGGGGCTACTATGGCTCGCTATACGTGTTGTTTTGTTGTTTCTGTTTCCGTAAAAGATCTGCAGGCGTTACTTGTAGAATTGCTGCAAAGTTGTAATTTGGTAGTTCAGTATTATACCTGGGATTACATTTTGGCCAGTGAAATCCCTGGTACCGTGCCTTTTTCGAAAATGGTAAAGGTGGAAGTTTTTATAGAAATAAGCACGGCTACCGATGCAGAAACACGAATGAGTATTGTGGTCAAAAACGAAGAATTACCACTGCAATTGAACAATCACTGTCGGCAAGTTTTTGAAACGGTCAAGCAGGCCATAGAAAATTGTCGCCACTGGCATTTGATTGAAAGTTTAGCAGATAGCTACGAGCGCTTGTAGTCAGTGCTGGATGTTAACAAATTCACTAGTCTTCGATATCTTCCGTCATGCCGGGGTTAATGAGTGTAATATCATACTCACTGGCATCCGTTTGTCCGGGTGGTGTCGTATCGTGCTGTAACAGGTAATAAATTGCACGTACTTGAGGTCCAAAAATAATTTCGTCTTCATTTTTGAGGTCATGAACCTGCATTTTACGCCCATTAATCATTAAACCGTTAGAACTGGGCTTACCTTTAGCATCGCCATCAATCATGCGATAGTAATGCTTGTTGCTATTGTCTTTTCTGGGCAGTTTCAGTAACGTCGCGTGGCGACGCGAGACAAATTGCGAGATCAGACGGATATCGCATTCCCGATCTCGACCGATAGAATAAATTGAACGTTCTAATACAAATTCTTTGCGTCCGCGATCGTCTTCTACGATAAGTAGATGGCTTTCATGGTTTTCTGCTGCCATTGCCAAATTTGTTACAATCAATTGGGCTGTCATTAATCAAGATTAGTTTCGAGTTATTGCCTGCGATTTCCTTGACTGAAATTATGATTTTGACTGCGAGGTTGCGATCGCCAAAGTAATAACATCTCGCTTGCTGTTTAACTTACTTGCTTGGTATCTCCGACTCTTACCTGGATAAAGGCCGGGATTTTTAGATAATCTGGGTAAACAAAGAAAGTTTGATACCGCATAAGCTGTCCGACAAAAAACTCGTAAATTTATTTTTGAGAATGTTTGGGTTGTAATTGCGCCTACAACAGGATGTTCAACCTTCCCAATAGCAATGGAGTGACAGCAATGGTGCGATAATTCATCAGACAAGTCTATCAGATGATAGTTAAATTTAGTGGAGCCACTGCCGCATCCGGCAGGTCTGTTGTAGTTCTCCGCCGCCTCAAAAAAAGCGGATAGTTGATTCACAATATACCTAATGCTATCCCATTTTAGCCTACTTGGTGCCTTGGGAGTTACTAAAGGCTATTGTGGATTGACTGTAAGATTTCAATTCTATATTCCTAATGCTTGCAAGTTGTGTGTGGCCTTATGCAGCCGCGCTGATTTTTAAGCCCTATTTTACCATGGCAAGCGGGCAGGACAAGTAGTTGGGTAAATTGGGGATTGCTGCAGGCAGAAGTTTTAATCGCGATCGCCAAAGCGTTGCAACAGCAGGGAATTAGTAACAACACATACCGAACTCAAAGCCATTAAGGCTGCGGCACTGGCCGGACTGAGGGCAAAATGTAGACTAGGCAACAAAATTCCACCAGCAAGGGGAATTCCCAGAGTGTTGTATGCAAAAGCCCAAAACAGATTTTGACGAATTTTGTTGAAGGTGGCGCGGCTAAATTGAATTGCTCGGACAACGTCGGTCAAACAATTGCGCATCAAGACAATATCAGCACTTTCCACGGCCACGTCCGTACCTGCGTGTAAGGCAATACCAATATCAGCTTGGGATAAAGCCGGTGCATCGTTGATACCATCTCCTACCATAGCGACAACGTGGCGGCCACAGGCGTTTCCAGTTTTTTGCATCTGTCCGTTTTGCAGAGATTGGATAACGGCTGCTTTTTTAGCTGGAGGAACGCTTGCCATGACATCAGCAGGGTCCAGTCCCAGTTGTTGGGCAACAGCAGTAGCTGCTGTGGGAGTATCGCCGCTGAGAAGAATTACTCGCAAACCCATTTGCTGCAGTTTGTCTACGGCTTGTTTAGCATCTGGTCTGGGGGTATCTTCAACGGCAATTAATCCCGCAAGGGTTCTGCCAACGGCAACTCCTACCACTGTTTTTCCCTCTGCTGCTAGAGCTTGAGCTGTATTTTGTGCGGTTTCGTCAATGGTAACTTGATGCCAGCGCAACCAATCCCAATTTCCCAACAGCACTAAATGTTCTTCCACCACTGCACAAACGCCCAGTCCTGGTTCGGTGTGAAAGCGATCGGCAAAGGGAATAAAAAGCTGCTGTCGCTGTGCTTCTTTACGAATTGCTGTTGCTAAAGGATGACAAGTCCCGCTTTCCACGGCGGCGGCTAGTTGCAATAAATGCTGGGGCTCGGAAATTGCTACTGGCAAATCCTTTGTTTGTTGTCTTTCTAAGACCAGACAATCGGTTACTGTTGGATTCCCGGTTGTCAGGGTGCCAGTTTTATCAAAGACTACAGTATCCAGTTGATGTGCTTTTTCCAAGATATCGCCGCCTTTGATCAACAGACCGCGTTCTGCAGCGATCGCTGTACCCACGAGGATAGCTGTGGGCGTGGCTAGTCCCAAAGCGCAGGGACAAGCTACAACCATGACTGAAATTGCTAGCTTTAAACTCAGTAACAGCGGCGAGTAGTAAGTGAGTGGGGTGGTGGCAAGGTGAGAAATTAGCTGGGTTTGGTGGTGAGCTGGGTTTGTCCCTGCAAAGATGAGAACTTCGGGCCAAATCCGAGTCCCGAAAAAGTACCAAAACAAAAATGTTACTAAAGCTGCTATCAATACTCCATAAGTAAAATATCCTGCTACTGTATCTGCTAATTTCTGTACGGGTGCTTTTCTCAACTGTGCTGCTTCTACTAAAGCGACTATTTGCGCCAAAGTAGTATCGTTACCAGTACGGGTTGCTTGTATGGCGATCGCTCCTGAGTGGTTGATCGTTCCTGCAGTGACTGCATCCCCCGGTTGTTTGAGCACTGGTACGGCCTCTCCAGTCAGCATCGACTCATCTATGGTTGTTTGCCCTTCTACAACCACACCGTCTACTGGAATTTTGTCCCCTGGTAAAACTTGCAACCATTCTCCTACCCGGACTCGGTCTGCCGGAATTTCTATAATTTCTTCTGCTTCCTGCGTTCTTTTTGATTTGGCTAGCAATCGTGCCGTTTGTGGCTGCAGCTGTAGCAATTGCTTGAAAGCGGCAGCAGTACGATTTCTTGCTTGTTTTTCTAGGGTCCGTCCTAACAAGATAAAGCCCAGCATCATCACAGGCTCATCGAAAAAGCATTCCCAGCCTAGCTGGGGAAAGAGCAAGGCTACTAAGCTAGCCGTGTAGGCAGTTAAGGTTCCCAATCCTACCAAAGTATTCATGTTAGGCGCTTTTCGCCGCAAACCAAGCCAACCTTCGACAATAATGGCGCGACCGGGAATGAGTATTGCTAATGTTGCCAGCAGGCAATGAAACCAAATGTTATGCAAACCTGGAAGCAGCTGGCTACCAAAGCGATCGAAATGACCTATCCCTGACAAAAGTAGCAGCCCTGCTGCAATCACCAACTGTCTTTGTGCAGACTGTGTTGCTTGCCGCTGCTGTTCCTCCAGGCTTGGGGAAGATTGTGTCTGAATCGCTACTTCTTGTTGCCCGCCAATTCTCCTAGGTTGGGATGGAAATCCGGCGGCTGTTAGTTGCTTTGCCAGCGCTTCTGGATCGACTGCACCTGTTTCCGATTCTACGACTGCTACCTCTGTTGCCAAATTGACACTGGCATTCTTAACCCCAGGATATTTCATAAGTTGTTGCTCTACGGCTTTGACGCAGCCAGCACACTTCATTCCCTCGACATCTAGAATTATTTTTTCTGTAGTCGGTTTTAGTTCTGGAGAGAGGTTCGTTTCCGGGACAAGTCGCATGGAAAATTTTCAAAGAAATGTTAACGCCTTTGAGGGCAATACTACCCCTTCTTTGAGATTAGGCGAAATTTACGGCTACTACTAAATGTCATAATTATGAAGTTTTGTTAAGGCGGGAAATTAGTGAATTCTTTACGACTCCAGCGCCAATAAGTAATATAGACCAGGGTAAGTAACTGCAATGGTATAACAACGACTTCGAAACTAAAAAAAGGATGAATTTCTAAATGAGATATGGTGGCAAAATATACTAAACTCACCAGGGCAAGTATTGCTAAGGATATATTTTTACGTTTAGTGTTTAGCATATCTAATGTTAATTAATGCAGGCTAAATTTGATTTTTGAAAAGCTAATTATTTTTTCAAAACGTAATGAAAAAATGCCTAGCAGCCTGCCGGAGTTGGGAAAATTTTACCAGAACAAGTCAGCTAGGAAAGGTATTTTTGTTTGAGCACTATAAAGGTGTGTTACCAATAAGAAAATTCAAATGTCGAGCAAGTAGTTTTAGAACCAGCCTTGTCTGTTAACAAAGTAGGTATCAACAAACTCATCGTGGGATTTGTTTAAGTAAATCATCCCTTCCATTAAACCAACTAGTTGCATTATTAATAAAGTAAAGCCATAGGTAAAATAACCGCCAACCAGAGAAATTGCTAGCATAATAAAGCCTTCTGGAACATAGCCAAGAATAAACTTATGAATACCGAAAGCTCCTAGGATAATGCCGCAATATCCAGCTAAGAGTTGTTTGGTAGCGTGACTGGGATTAAGATTTGCCATACAGGTGTAGCTCCTTCAAGGGTGGTAATAAAATTCTGCTTTAATAGAAGAGTAAAATGATAAATTTACCAACTTTTTTAATTGGCAATTTTGTCTAGATCTTGCCGATAAAATAATAGGAAAAAGCAGCGTCACCTATTCTGCTAGGTAACGCCATTATCATTGGAGTTAGTGGAGATTTATAAATCTTTCAAACCACTTGCTTCAATGACAATTCCAGAAAATTAAAAAGTTCAATAATAGTAAAGCTAGCTTGCTAGATGGCAGGAAATTTCCGTCTGGAAACTAACTGCCCTGTTTGCAAAACAGCTTTGTATACTATTATTTTTACAATTCAAACAATATCACTTTCGGATTTTTTAAGATTCCCGCTCGGGATTGTAGGACTAAATGACTTAAACTAAAGATGGAAAGTTTCAAGATTTTTCCCCACTGTCAAGTAAACAGTAGCAAGAAAACTTGTATTGTTATTCCGCGATCAAATTCAGATGAAAACGGAATGTGCATACAGTTATCCTGACTATCTACTGACAATAGATAGTATTAGCATTATTAGATTAAATTGTCATCTACTTAGCTAACTGCTTGTAGTTGCAAAGCAGCATATTTTCTTTCAACCTAGCATTTTTCTGAGTTAACTACCAACTATATTTGTGACTTAATCTTGTAAAGTTAGTTAGGTTTTGGTAAAGGGTAATTCCACTTTAGTGAGTACTACTACCGAGGATGAACAGACTCAGTAAAGTACCGCTGTTCCACAGACTGTGGATGAGCATGGGAGCAAGGAGATTGCGCGATCGCGTGTAAACTACTCCTAGAACTACTCCTAGGGCAAATAATGGCAGAACTTCGGACAAGCTGAGGTGAGCAACAGCAAACAGCAAGCTACTGGCAAAAATTGCTTGCCAAACAGACATGTAACGAGTTAGAGAGGGTAGCAAAAAGCCGCGGAACAAAAATTCTTCAAATAAAGGAGCGGCGATCGCTGCAGTTAAGAAAAATATACCTAAGGCCAGAGAATCTTGACTTTCCAGTGCCAATTGTAACAAAGGATTGCTACCGCCTTGCCCTTGCCATATTTTTTGATTGATTAAAGACACTACTACCACTATCGGTAAGGCCGCGCAATAGCCACCAAATCCCCATAAAAACCATTTATCTTGCCAGCGAAAACGAAACCACTCTGGTGGAAGGGGAAGATAGCGTTTGATGGATAGGTACAACACCAGCAGCGCACCCAAGGCTACCAACATATAACTCAGGAATACGTAAAATGCTTGCAGGCGTACATTTTGGATTGGATGGGGAACAGGCACAACAGATAATATCAAGGGAACTAGCAGTTGTCCCATCAGGAAAAAACCAACAACAAAAACTTGCAAAATTGTTTCTCCACCCCAAGGTGTCGGCCAAGTCAAATCAGCGTTTTGCTCTAATAAAGCAGCTTTACCTTTCACAACGCGCTCCGCGATCAAAAAGATGAGCAGCACAACACCAATAAAAGCTCCTAATGCTGGTACAGTGCCAATAAGTGCTAATTTCCACATAGCATTGCCAGCAGCTTGCTGTATCTCGGCTTTAACGTTTTCTAAAGCTGATTGACGTTGCTGGAGTTGGTAGAGTTGGGTAAGAGCGGTATATCGAAACCAAGCTTTTAATTTAGCCTGAATTAATGGTTCAGCATTGGGAAGAATACGAGGAGGGTTACTCCAAAGTCCAATAAGGACAGCAGCAGTTTCCCGCCATTCCGGATCGATCTCGGAATTTTGCTGCAACTTTTTCCAAGTTTGAAGCGCTGCGTTAACGTCTCCCTTTTTTGCTTGTAAAATTCCTAACTGCAAGTCTATCTCGGCAAGAGATTTTTGCAATTGATGGAAAACTTGCTGCAATTGTTTCTGCTGTACAGAGTTCGAAACTTTGCTAGCAGGGGGAATTTCTGGTTGGAGTTTAGGAACTGCAGAAGTGGTGACTGAATCTGAACTTAGCTTTGCCAGCTGATTTTTGGCTTTTTCCAGATTTATCTTCGCCGATTTCCGCGCCTGCTGATACTGGCTGATAGCTGTTTCCAGAGGTTTCTCACCTATGATTGCTTCCTTAACTACTTGGAGGTTTTTGTCCTCTCCGTCTGCAGGTTGCCACTCAGAAGCCTGGAGGAGAATATTTGTTTGGTAAAGTTCCAAACGACTTTGGATTTGAGGCTCCTGCCAACTGTTTAATAAGGATGTACCTGAAAAAAAGATAGCTATCAGTGTTAAAAAAACTAAACCCAACCGCTTAATTGTCATCTATACTTCCCCTCGATCGACTGTTTTTCCATGGCTGCACCTGTTGGGAATTATCGCAAGAAAACGCAGCAACAGTGTGTGAGTTTCCAGCTTGGCGAATTCTAAACAAAATCAACTTCTGAAATTTGCGAGTTTTGCCACTATATTAGATTACAGCTAGTTGCACTACTTAGTTCTCAGGGAAAGACTTAGCAAATGGAAATACTGACAAAAAAATAGTAATTTTATATACTATCAACAGCAGTGAAAAATGCGTGTTCAATCCACTGACGTACTACTAAATTTCAGTCTACCCAAGTGTTAATAGCGAGCGATTTATCGCTTGTTCGTAGTAAGCAATTTATCGCTTGTTCGTAGTAAGCAATTTATCGCTTGTTCGTAGTAAGCGATTTATCGCTTTCGCAAAGAAAAAGCGCTCTCGAGCTTGAGAACGCTTTTTGTTATTTTTAGACTTTATGGTTACAGTCCTTATCCATTAATAGCAGGAGACTGTAAAGCTATGGGTAAAACTTCACCAGCAGCCAAGTCTAATGGGAAGTTGTGAGCATTGCGCTCGTGCATTACCTCTATACCCAAGTTGGCGCGGTTGAGTATATCTGCCCAAGTATTTACTACACGCCCTTGGGAGTCGAGAATGGACTGGTTAAAGTTAAACCCATTCAGGTTAAACGCCATCGTGCTGATGCCCAATGCCGTAAACCATATACAAACTACAGGCCAAGCTGCCAAGAAGAAGTGCAAGGAACGAGAGTTGTTAAAACTAGCATATTGCCAGATTAATCTTCCAAAGTAGCCGTGGGCAGCTACTATACTGTAGGTTTCCTGTTGTTGGCCGAACTTGTAACCGTAGTTCTGGGATTCAGTTTCAGTCGTTTCCCGTACCAAGGAGGAAGTCACCAAGCTTCCGTGCATGGCACAGAATAAGCTACCGCCAAATACCCCAGCGACTCCCAATTGGTGGAAGGGGTGCATTAAGATATTGTGCTCGGCTTGGAACACCAACATGAAGTTGAATGTACCGCTAATGCCGAGGGGCATGCCATCAGAAAAACTTCCTTGACCAATGGGGTAAATGAGGAATACGGAAGTAGCAGCTGCTACCGGGGCAGAGTAAGCTACACAAATCCACGGGCGCATGCCCAAGCGGTAGCTTAACTCCCATTGCCGTCCCAACCAGCAAAAGATACCAATGAGGAAATGAAAAACAATTAGTTCGTATGGCCCGCCATTGTAGAGCCATTCATCAAGAGAAGCTGCTTCCCAAATGGGGTAAAAGTGCAATCCAATCGCATTGGATGTTGGCACAACTGCGCCGGTAATGATGTTGTTGCCGTATAACAAAGAACCAGAAACTGGCTCGCGAATACCGTCTATATCGACTGGTGGTGCGGCAATAAAAGCGATAACGAAACAGATGGTGGCTGCTAAAAGCGTCGGGATCATCAGGACGCCGAACCAGCCTACATATATTCTGTTATTAGTGCTGGTAATCCAATCACAGAACCGATCCCACAGGCTACCAGTTTCGCCTCTTCTTAAAGTTGTGGTCATGGCTGTTTTGTTTATATAGTGTGGAACGCAATTTTTCTCAATCTTTGTAAGGGTTGAGAGATTTGCTTTTTAATGGATGTTTACCAAATGCCTTCTCCCCGATCGCCGGAATGTTCTAGTTAACAACTTCAATTTGTCCTTTTTCACCTCACACCACGTATAACCTTAATCCTATTTCCTAGGAAGGGAGATGGCTTTTTCAATGAGAATTTTTTGGCTCTTACTATTCTGTTATTACATTAATTCTTTCTGTTTTTGTATTTCTTTTTGTTTAAATTTTACTAATTTTTGTAAAAATAGTTGGCAAATTTAACAAAACTTCGCCAGATAATCTTAACTTTTGTTAAGAAAATAAATTTTTCACACTCCTTAAGAAGGTTGCTTATCGCTAAAATTTAGCAATTAGCCATTCTACCCCTCCTTTGAAACCGTTGCGGTGATGAGTGAGAGGAAAGCTGTAGCCTGCTGTTGTTGTCACGTGGGTACTGCAAACAACAGACACGTGCCGGTCTCACGATCTGAGTGCTAAATTTGTCAGAATAATGTAGATTTCAGTCGCTCTCCAGTTTGGCGGCAATAGATAAGAAAAAAGCTGAGTTTTGTAAAGTAGTTTGAGTTTATAGTTTTTAATAAAAAAATCAAGAAATATAAATTTTTTTAATAAAAGATTTTCCCTGGGGCGACAGTGGAGGCGCTGGCTTTTTGGGAAAGCGGGGAATTCAAATTTCCCCTTTGTCAAGCTTAATTTTATATCAACCAGGAGGCCAGCTCATATATCTTCCTCCCAGTATGTGCAGGTGTAAGTGGTAAACACTTTGACCTCCATCAGCACCAGTGTTGATGACCACACGATAGCCATTTGTCAGTCCAGCTTGTCGGGCCACTTGCTTGGCGGTCAACAAAAGATGTCCGAGTAGAGCGCTATCTTCAGGTTCGGCATCATCTAATTTGGGTATGGGTTTTTTGGGAATAACAAGAATGTGAACGGGTGCTTGGGGGTTAATGTCTTTAAATGCCAGCACCAGATCATCTTCATAGACAATACTCGCCGGGACTTCTCGACGTATGATTTTGCTAAAAATCGTCTCTGTAGTTTCACTCATGGCTATTTTTCAGATACTAAAGAAATTTTATAGGTAATATTTATGTTGGCTAGAGTGTGGAGCGCATCAATTGTAGGCATAGATGCTGTCAAAGTGGGCGTGGAAGTGGATATATCAGGTGGATTACCAGGAATTATTGTTTTGGGTCTTCCTGATAGTGCCGTGCAAGAATCAAAAGAAAGAGTAAAGGCAACGCTAAAGAATGCAGGTTTTGCCTTTCCTATGCGAAAAATTGTCATTAATTTGACACCTGCCGATCTACGCAAGGAAGGACCGTGTTTCGATCTGCCTATTAGTGTGGGAATTTTAGCGGCTTCCGAACAAGTTAAAGCGGAGTTACTCGAAAATTATCTTTTTTTAGGAGAAGTTTCTTTAGACGGTACTTTGCGTGCAGTAGCGGGGGTATTACCTATTGCTGCGGCTGCTGAGAAAATGGGAATTGCAAATATAGTCGTGCCTGCTGATAATGCTCAAGAAGCAGCTTTAGTAGAAGGATTGACTGTTTATGCTTTTGAAAATCTCTTAGAGGTGGCTGATTTTTTAAACAATCCAGAGCGTTACAAACCCGTGCGATTCGATGGCGCGACACAGAAGTTGCATGTTAAGTCTTTAGATAGTGCAGATTTGCGGGATGTGAAAGGACAAGCTCATGCTCGCCGGGCGTTGGAAATTGCAGCTGCTGGCGGCCACAATTTAATTTTTGTCGGACCGCCTGGAAGTGGTAAAACCATGCTAGCAAAGCGCTTGCCGGGAATACTGCCGACTTTATCGTTTTCCGAAGCTTTGGAGGTAACTCGTATTTATTCTGTGGCTGGTTTGCTCAAAAATAGAGGTTCGTTGGTGTGCGATCGCCCTTTTCGCAGTCCGCACCACTCCGCTTCCGGTCCTTCTTTGGTGGGTGGTGGTAGCTTTCCCCGTCCTGGAGAAATTTCTTTAGCTCATTTGGGCGTACTTTTTTTAGACGAGCTTACAGAGTTTAAACGCGATGTTTTAGAATTTCTGCGTCAGCCTTTAGAAGATGGCTTTGTGACTATTTCGCGCGCCAGACAATCGGTGGTATTTCCTTGTCGCTTTACTTTGGTAGCCAGTACCAATCCCTGTCCTTGCGGCTACTATGGAGATACTATCCAGCAATGTACCTGTTCGCCCCGTCAAAGAGAACAGTACTGGGCTAAGCTTTCTGGCCCGTTGATGGATCGAATTGATTTGCAAGTGGCTGTAAATCGTCTCAAACCGGAGGAGATAACTCAACAATCCCCAAAAGGAGGAGAATCATCAGCAACGGTAAGACAAAGGGTGCAAAAAGCACGCGATCGCGCTTTAGAACGCTTTCAATCAGAACCAAATCTGCGTTGCAATGCGCAAATGCAAAGCAGTCACTTACAAAAATGGTGCCAATTAGATGATGCTAGCAGGAATTTACTAGAGAGCGCTATTAAAAAATTAGGATTATCAGCTAGAGCCAGCGATCGCATTTTGAAAGTGGCCCGTACCATAGCCGATCTCGCTGGCGATGAAAACCTACAACCCCATCGCGTTGCAGAAGCAATTCAGTATCGCACTATAGATAGAATGCAATAATCGCCTCAAAGATTCGCTACCCTTTTTGCTGACATCAGCTTGCTAGTTGTGTAAAGTAGTTGAGGAGTCTTTGCTGTTTTGGAAATTTTTAGCAACTATCTATGGATAGAAAAAGCAAACGCCTTTTACTACTCGTTGTATCCTGCAGTTTGACTGGTGTCATTTTAGGAGGTACCACTAGCTGGGCCCAGAGCACTACATGCTTGCAAGCCAGTAAAATCACAAAGGAATGTTTAACCCAAGATCCTGTTACCAGCACCATACAAGGAATGAGTACGGGACTGCTGGCTGGAGCAGGGGCAGCTTTTGGTGTAGCATGGCAACATCATCGTCAAGATGATTTCAATCCTTAGATAGGAGCTTCCTAAAAAAAAGCCAGCTGGGTTTGTGAAGGTGCGATCGCTACTGGTAATTTACCTTGAGCACAAGCGTCGCTCACAAACTCATCCATGTTACTTATCCGTATTTGTAGATTATAATTGAAAAATTTTTGAGATTTTTCAAAAAAATATTTATGGATGTTCCTTCCAAATTATTAATTAAACTTAGTCAACGTTTATTTGATAATTTAGATGCCCAAAAAAAGTTTGTAGATGCTTTAATTGATCCCAAGCCATTTCCTCCCTGCATTCTTTGGTGCCAACCCAAACCAGAAACTTCTCCTTTTGCAGTCCAAGCACCGGAACTTTGGCAACCATCTTTTGTAGATCGTTTATTTCTGGAAGAAAAACCTGGTCAACACATTCTACACGAAAAAGGATATTTTTATTGTTTAGATTTTTCTTCTGTGTTTGCCGCTTCGATCTTATTAGCTATTTCTCAACCAGTGCAATTGATTTTAGACATGTGTGCTGCACCGGGAGGAAAAAGTATTTTTGCGTGGAAGCTTTTACAACCAGAATTAATCATTAGCAATGAAGCGATCGCCAAACGCTTGGGAATGTTAATTTCTAATTTCAAACGATGTCATATTAGCCCTTCTATTATTGTCAACAAAGACCCCAGTATTTTGGCAGAAAAAATACCTTTATCTAGCGATTTGGTGATTGTAGACGCACCTTGCACCGGACAATCTCTACTTGCTAAAGGAGAAAAAGCACCAGGATGCTTTCATCCCAGTACTATTAATAAAAATGCCAATCGGCAAAAAAGAATTGTTGCAAACTCTGCTAAGATTGTATCACCTCAAGGTTACCTTGCTTACATGACTTGCACGTTTTCCACAGAGGAAAATGAAGAAGTTTGCGAGTGGTTGTTAAAAAAATTTCCTCATTTTCAAGCAGTAGAAATTGACCACTTAAAAAATTATCAGTCCCGTTTAACAACAATACCCTGTTATCGAATGTTTCCTCAAGACGGTATGGGTGCAGGTGCTTTTACAGTACTTTTTAAAAACACTGCAGAGGGCGAGAAAAAAAAGATAAATCCAAAAACCTTGTCTGGAGTTTGGGCCAATAACAATCCAAGAGAATTTCTGGTCGAGTGAATGAAAAAAACAGCTAAACTAAAGCCTCACTATATAGGAATAGGTTGAAACAACACTTGTCTATCGCTGTTTTGCAGCCATTCATGTAGATTATACTGACGGTAATTTGCACCAATTGATTGAACAAATCTTCACCTGTTAAACCGTTGCGTCGCAATATATTTAACTCTCGTCAATTGCTTGATTTACATAACCCCGAAATGCTTAGTTCAAAATATTAATTTGAGCTTTTACTTTTTTCATCTGCTGTTGATTAAAAAATATTCTCAGTAAGTCCTGAAAGTTAGTGGTATCTACTGGTTGATGGGCTCGGGAATCGTAGTCGTAAAAGCGTGAAATATGATTGCGGCTATGGCGAATCAAGATGTGGGATAGTAATTATGGTAATTTCTTTTTGTTCTTTTCTACAGTATCTATTGGTAGCTCGGTTTTATCTTCTTGATGGAATAGTTTCAGTTGGTGGTAAATATCCCAAGCACTTTTGTTACGAACTTAAAGCACTAAAGTACTGACTACGAACTATCGATCGTTGATTTTGTCTACTCGATTTTTAGGTTGAAAGGTAGGCGAGCGTAGATTCCTTGGGGGTCGTTCATCTTTTGTAAAATAGCAATTTCTGCTTGTAGTTTTTGGAGTTCAGCTGTGAGTGGGTTGGGTGTTTTTAGTTGGGTGTGGTCGAGTTTGAGAACAATCTTTGCTTTTTGGATGACTTGCTCTAGAAAGCGTTCTTCCCAAGTTGTCAGTTTAGGATATTCTTGCAGTTCCCAATTTTGTCCTAGATTTGCTTGTTGAGCAGCATAAGCTACAGCAGCATCCAAACCGCCGATTTCATCTACCAAGCCAATTTGTTTAGCTGCTATACCCGACCAAACTCGTCCTTGAGCAATTTCTGCTACCTTTGCTTCTGGAAGCTTTCGACCTTGGGCGACTTTATTGAGAAATATATTGTAAATTTGGTTGACGCTGCGTTGATAAATTGCCAGTTCTTGGTTGGTTTTGGGGCGAGCAACTGTTTGGCTATCAGCATAGCGTGCGGTTTTGACGGTATCCCAGGTGATACCGTTGTTATTAGCTAGTTTTTGGGCATTAAAAAGCAATCCAAATACGCCTATGGAGCCTGTGATAGTATTTGGTTCGGCGAAAATGCGGTTAGAATCACTGGCGATCCAGTATCCACCGGAAGCAGCGACATCACCCATCGATACTACGACTGGTTTAACTGCGCGGGTGAGGCGCACTTCTCGCTGGATGACTTCAGCTGCTGTGGCGCTTCCACCGGGACTGTTGATGCGCAGGACGATCGCTTTGACATTTTGATCTTGTCTGAGTTTGCGGAAGATTTTGGCATAGCGATCGCCACCGATTTCTCCTTGTTGACCTTGTCCGTCAACTATTTCTCCTTCTGCGTAGACGACAGCAATTTTATTTTGAGATTTGCGATTTGTATTAGTTGAGCGATCGCTTTCTTGGGCGTACTGACTGAGACTGATTTGTGGAAAGTTTTTTTCGTCTTTGTTTGAGCCTACCAGTTGTTTGAGTTCGTCAACTACTTGATCGAAATAGCCGATGCGATCGACTAGACCGCTAGCTTTAGCTTGTTGTGCTTGTAAAAAACCTTGGTTATCCGCTAGAGCTTGCAATTGAGCGGGAGAGATTTTACGGCTTGTTCCTACAGCGTTGCGCCACTCTGTCCACACATCATCCAATAATTTTTGAGTTTGTTGGCGGTTTTCTGGACTGAGTTTTGTCAGTACAAAGGGTTCAACAGCGCCTTTAAATTTTCCTACCCGCACGACTTGTACGCCAATACCATATTTTTCCAACGCCTTGGCTAAAAACATCGGTTGCGAGCTTAAGCCGTTAATTTCCATTACTCCGAGGGGGTTGAGCACGATGGTATCAGCGACCGAGCTGAGGTAGTATTCTCGTTCTCCCCAGTCTATACCGTAAGCTATGATTTTTTTTCCTGCAGCGCGGAGTTTTTCTAATTCTTGACGAATTTCTTTAAGGGTAGCGAATCCAACGTTTGTGTTTGCAGAAGCACGGCTACCATCCAGATAAATACCGACAATGCGGCGATCGCTTCGTGCTTTTTCCAAGGAATCCAGAACACTGCGGAGGTTCATCTGTTCCACATCATCCCTGGAAAGTGCTTTTTGCAGTAGTTTCCCGGAACTTGGCTGTGCGTCGGTAATTTTCATGGATAAGTCAAAAACCAGCACAGACTTATTTTTCACTTGCGGTCCCGTATCTTTAGCGGCGCTAAATAGTAAAATTAATACTCCCGTAGTTCCCAAACCAAAAAAAATGAAAAGTCCCAGGATGCTTCCAACTAAGCTAGCTAAAGTTTGTTTGATAAAATTGCGCATATAGTTATCTAATATCAAGTCATAATTACGGTCGCAACATCTACATCTGCCTTAAACTTTTTGAACGCGTTGCAAGCTCCCCGAACGCTTGAGCTGTTCTAAGTTAGCATTGCCAGTACAGAATAAAACTGTGGTGATTTCGGCAACTAGCACTTGTGCTAAATCGAAAACTGCAGCTTCGGAGGAAGCAGCTGCTTGTAAAAAAGGCATTGCCAAACCGGCTATATCTGCTCCTAGTGCTAGTGCTTTTGCCACATCCAATCCATGTCGCAATCCTCCTGAAGCGATCAATGGTATATTTGGTGCCACAGCACGAATACTAGTTAGGCACTCAGCCGTTGGTAAACCCCAATCTGCAAAGGTTTTGCCCAAACGCCGCTGAAGAATATTGTCTGCTCGCTCGCTTTCTACCTTAGCCCAAGAAGTACCGCCTGCACCAGCGACATCAATAGCCTTGACGCCAGCTGCAATCAATTTCTCTGCAACAGCTGCTGAAATACCGTTACCAACTTCTTTGGCAATTACCGGCACGGGTAGCTTGCTGCATAACATGGCTATTTTGTCAAGGAGACCACGAAAATTCGTGTCGCCGCGGGGTTGAATGCACTCTTGTAGGGGATTGAGGTGCAAAATCAATGCATCAGCTTCCAAGATGTCGATCACCTGCAGACATTCATTCAACCCATAATCATAGTTGAGTTGAACAGCACCTAAATTGGCAAACAACAGAACATCCGGAGCGTACTTGCGGACAGCAAAAGTATCAGCTACTTGAGGTTTTTCTATCGCCACGCGCTGGGAACCAACCCCCATAGCCATTTTGTAGTGTTGGGCAACTTCTGCCAAACGGCGATTGATCGTACCTGCTTCTGGCGTTCCTCCGGTCATGGAAGAGATCAACAGCGGTGCGCCAAGGGACTTACCCAAAAAAGTAGTACTGATATCAATTTCGTCCAAATCCAGTTCTGGCAAACAGCAATGGATGAAGCGATAATTTTCCAACCCATTGGTAGTTTGTTGAAATTGTACGTCTTCTTGAAGGCAGATGCGAATGTGGTCAGCTTTGCGAGCTTCTGTTGCAGCTAAAGGGCTTGTTTGAGTGTTCACGGATGGATATTACTACAAAGGAACAGTCATTTCTATTTTCTTATCTTAGCTGTAGCTGTGGTACACAAAAGGTAACGAAAACTGCTTGGCGCATAGCTATTTCGTGATTTCAGGAACTTACACAGTTTTTGCGATCGTTTTTGCGAGAGTAAGAAAGAGCATTAATACTAATACATTTTTATACCAAAAATGCTGGATGCTACTTTTTGTAAGTGTTTGTCATCTTAGTTAACAACATAGTTTTAGTTAACAACATAGTTGGCGTTAATAATGGGGTAGCACCAGCAGGCCACAGTTAAGGTCAAATTTGCAATTTGAGAAACTGCCGTTAACTATCTCTAACAAAAGAAGACATGAAAATCACCAAAGTTAATTGCATAATATTGTATTTTTGCACCGTAGTATTCACAGAACCTTTACACTCTTGTTTCGAAAGTGAATGCTACTAACTATTACAACTACGTGCCAACTGGTCACGGAGCTAGGGTTATTATTGCACAAACATCCACAACAACATTATCAGTCTTTTTCCTTTTCCTTTGGGCAGGCGCATGTCTTTTATCCAGAAGTAAGTACGCAGCGCTGTACGGTAGCATTGCTGTTAGAGGTTAATGCAGCGAAATTAGTGCGGGGACGGGGTATGACTGTGAAGGAATACCTCAGCGATCGCCCCTACGTTGCTTCTTCGTTTTTAAGTATAGCAATTGCTCAAGTATTCGAAACTGCCCTTGCAGATAGTTACCCAGACCAACCGAAATTGGCAAATCACCCCGTACCCTTGGTAGCAAAATTACCTGTTTTACCTTGTCGGGGAGGGGAAAAATTTCTACGACAATTATTTGAACCCTTGGGCTACTGTGTTAGCATCCAAAATCATTTGTTAGATGAAAATTTTCCCGAGTGGGGACAAAGCCATTACTATAGTCTAGAACTACAGCACACCTTACCCCTATCTGCATTCCTCAGTCATCTCTACGTACTCATACCAGTTTTAGATGATGATAAACACTACTGGATGAGTGAAGAGAAAATCAAAACACTGTTGCTTCACGCTCGGAACTGGCTAGCAGACCATCCTGCAGGAAAAGAAATTACCAAAAGCTATCTCCAGCGTCAAAGTCGCCCTACCCCTGCTGCTTTGCTGCGACTAACTCAACAAGACAATCTCGACCCCGATGGGGAGCAACGAAGATACACTCAGCAAGAAGCTGCATTAGAAACTCCCCTCAATCTCCAGCAGCAAAGGTTAAAAGCAGTAGTAAGCGTTCTCAAACAGCGAGGTGCAAGGCGGGTAATTGACTTTGGCTGCGGTCAGGGAAACTTACTAAAAATCTTGCTCAAAGACCGTTTCTTCGAACAAATCACCGGCGTTGATGTTTCCTACCACTGCTTAGAAATAGCAAAACAACGATTGGATCGCCTGCGTTTACCTCGCCATCGCTGGAATTGTTTGCAATTGATTCACAGTCCCCTCACTTACGACAATAAACGTTTCCAAGGCTACGATGCCGCTACCGTGCTTGAGGTAATCGAACACTTGGAATTATGGCAGAGAAAGGCTTTTGAACGAGTAGTCTTCGAAAGAGCCCAACCAAAATTAGTCATTTTAACTACACCCAATCGGGAATATAACATCAAATTTCAGAATTTACCCGCCGGAAGACTGCGCCATCCAGCTCACCGCTGGGAATGGACGCGAGAGGAATTCCGAATCTGGGCAAATGCAGTCGCCGAGCGCTTTGGATACAAAGTCGAATTTCAACCTGTGGGAGTCGAAGTGGAACAAGTAGGCTCTCCGACACAGATGGGGATTTTTATGCGATGATTCATCGCAACCATAAGTTTTGCCAATAAACTTTCCCAATTCTAAGATTTAGGACATTCTTTACTACCTTCTGCTTTAGAGCCTCCTATTTTAGAGCCTTGGATTTTCCAAGCCTACTACTGTTGGAGCCTCACCTTCACCCTGAAACTACCAACTAATTATGAAAATAACTATTCCCGAGCTGTCCTTAGTTGTTTTGATCGGCGCCTCCGGTGCTGGTAAATCGACTTTTGCTCGCAAACATTTTCAAAATTTTGAGATAATTTCTTCGGATTTTTGTCGGGGATTAGTATCTAACGATGAGAACAACCAGTCTGCGAGCAAAGAAGCCTCGGACGTGCTGCACTACATCGTTGCTAAACGTTTGGCGTTCGGAAAACTAACGGTAGTTGATGCGATTAACGTTTATCCAGAAAATCGCAAAGAATTAGTTCAACTAGCACGACAGTACCATTTTTTCCCGGTGGCGATCGCTTTCAACCTACCAGAAGAACTTTGTCACCAACGCAATCAACAACGTCCAGACCGCCAGTTTGGTCCTCATATCATCCACCGTCACGCCCACTTTTTGCAACGTTCTTTAAAAGGCCTGGAAAGAGAAGGCTTTCGCTATGTCTACATACTCAATTCTCCTGAAGAAGTTGATGCTGCAGAAATTGAACGTCAACCCCTTTGGAATAACCGCAAGCACGAACGCGGTCCCTTTGATATCATCGGCGACGTTCACGGTTGTTGCGATGAACTAGAACAACTGCTGCAAAAACTGGGATACATTAAAGCTAGCAGTTCTTCCATAGCAGAAGTCCGTGATTCTGACACTTTGGTTGTTTCCTATTGTTTTCCTTCTCTTTGGGATAATGCTCCTGCTTACTACCATCCCCAAGGACGCAAAGCTATTTTCTTGGGGGATTTGGTAGACCGAGGCCCGCGCATCCTCGATACCGTCAGGCTAGTGCGCAATATGGTCGTCCAAGGAACGGCTTTGTGCGTTCCCGGCAATCATGAGAACAAGTTACTGCAGAAATTACGAGGTAAAAATGTTAAGGTCAATCACGGCTTGGAGCAAACCCTTGCAGAAATCGCAGCCTTGCCAGAACAAGTGCGCCCAGCCTTTACTAAACAACTCAAAGAGTTCTTAGATTCTTTAGTCAGCCATTATATCTTGGATGCCGGTCGTTTAGTTGTTGCCCATGCTGGTATGAAGCAGGAGTATCAAGGACGGGGTTCGGCGCAGGTACGGGAATTTGCGCTCTACGGGGAGAGCGGTGGTGAAATTGAAGAGTTTGGCTTACCTGTTCGTCATAACTGGGCCGCACAGTATCGTGGCGAAGCGCTGGTTGTCTACGGACATACCCCAATTCCGGAAGCACAATGGCTTAATAATACCATTAATATCGATACGGGCTGTGTCTTTGGTGGCAAACTAACAGCCTTGCGTTACCCGGAAATGGAATTGGTAAGCGTTCCAGCTTTTCGTGCTTACTACGAGCCTGTCAGACCCGTTTCCAAAACGGACAGCACCAAGCCAGATACAAGTCAAACTGCTCAACAGCCAGATGACGATTTGCTGTACGTTGACGATGTGTTGGGAAAGCGCGTTATTAATACTCGCCTTGTGTCTGGGATTACCATTGGTCAAGAAAATGCGATCGCTGCCATGGAAGCGATGAGCCGCTTTGCTGTCAATCCTAAATGGCTGATTTACCTACCGCCTGCAATATCGCCCGCAGACGCTTCCACTTTTGAAGCGGGATATCTGGAACATCCCCAATCAGCTTTTGCTTACTACCAAAGTCAAGGGATAAGGGAAGTTATATGTGAAGAAAAGCACACGGGTTTGCAGGTAGTGGTTGTTGTTTGTCGCGACCAAACAGTAGCCAGGAAACGTTTTGGTGTTGTCGATGAAGGTATTGGTGTTTGCTACACCCAGACAGGACAACGCTTTTTTGAAGACACGAGTTTGCAGACCCAGTTTTTGATGCGCTTAAATGCTGCTCTTACTCGCAGTGGCTTTTGGAAAAGATTCGATACTGATTGGGTTTGCTTGGACTGCGAACTGATACCTTGGTCTGCTAAAGCTCAAAGACTGTTGCCAGAACTGTACGCGCCTGTGGGAGTTGCTTCTCGTTTGGCACTCCACGAGGCTGTCACATTACTCACGAAAGCCAGCGTTCTTGGTTTTGATGTGAGCGCACAGCTGAATGATTACCAAAAACGGGCGGAAATGGCTCATCGCTACGTTAGCGCCTACCGTGGTTACTACCAACCTACAAGTAATATTTCTGACTTCAAACTCGTGCTTTTCCACCTCTTGGCTACGGAAAATGCTGTACACGCCGATAAAGACCATTACTGGCACCTGCAAGAAGTAGCAAATATTGCTTCCCAAGATCCCCAACTGCTGTTGGCGACAGGGTATAAGGTTATAGATTTGTATAATTCTGACGATTTGGCTGCAGGTGTGGATTGGTGGAAACAACTAACTGCTCGGGGAAAAGAAGGTATAGTAGTAAAGCCAGTGCCATTTGTTGTTAAAGGTGATAGCGGTATCCTACAACCGGCAATAAAATGTCGCGGACAGGAATATCTGCGTCTTGTCTACGGTCCAGAATACGATCTACCCCACAATTGGCAGCACCTGCGTCAAAGAAAATTATTGCGCAAGCGTTCCTTGGCAATTCAAGAATTTGCTTTGGGTATAGAAGCATTGCAACGTTTTGTTAGCCGTGCGCCTTTAGCTTTGGTGCATGAATGCGTTTTCGCTATTTTAGCTTTAAAAAGCGAACCTGTAGATCCAGGACTGTAAACAAAAGTTATCCCTTTTAACTATTGCTCGCGATCGCTTAATATGAAAATAAATTAAGAAATATTAAGCTACGACAACGGCCATGAGTAAAACCGCTTTGAACGTAATTGCTATCTTTGTTTTTCTCATGACTTTTTCTAGCCTGCTGGGACCGGTGTTGAATTTATCACCCGCAGTTACTGCCATTACCATCTTTGCGGTATTGGGACTAGCCACAGTTGATACCACAAGCTGGCAAGGTAAGGGTACAACTTTATTTTTAGATTGGATAGCAGGCTTTTCTCCCGAACACAGAGAACGCGTTCTCCATCACGAAGCCGGACACTTTCTTGTCGCCTACCTTTTTGATATTCCTATTATTGGCTACAGTCTCAGTGCTTGGGAAGCTTGGAAGCAAAAACAGCCAGGACAAGGAGGCGTGAGTTTTAACGACCAAAAGTTAGCGTTGCAGTTGGAACAAGGTACTGTTAGCGCCCAAATGCTGGACCGCTACTGCACTGTGTGGATGGCGGGTATCGCCGCTGAAACATTGGTATATAAAAATGCAGAAGGTGGCAGCGATGACAAAAGCAAGCTAGCTACAGTTTTGACTAGTATGGGTTTTTCTCCCTCTGCTTGCGAACAGAAACAGCGCTTTTTTGCTTTGCAAGCTAAAACTCTTTTGCAAAAAAATTGGTCGGCGTATCAAGCATTAGTAAGTGCTATGCGCCAACGAGCTTCAGTGTCAGAGTGCGTGGCTGCACTGAAGAACTTTCAACTTCAAAATTGACTCTAGATATCTTATCTGTTTTGACCCAAATTCCATACATCTTCTGGGAAGCCGCTTCCTGTAATGTATTAAAAGGCGGCTTTACCCAAAGCATTCCCTTGTTGCTCAAGAAGAAACTGCCCGCAGTTGGGAAACCTGTTGGGGAAAATAGTTTTCGCTTTTGCAACCTACTACGCAGTTCCGTCCAGCCGCTTTTGCTTGTAACAAGAATCGGTCGGCGCGTTCTAGCAAGCTCAGACCGTTAGCGTCATCTTCTGGCTGCAGACACGATATTCCCAGACTGATAGTAACATTAATCAAAAGCTGATTGTCAATGGCAAAGGCTTCTTCGCTAACTATGCGATTGAGACGACGCGCTACGATGAGTGCTTCTTCACAAGCGGTATTGCTGAGAATAATCACAAATTCCTCTCCGCCATAACGAAAAGGAATATCCTGGTACCGCAGATTTTGCCGCAATCGCTTCGCTAGTAACTGTAAAAGGCGATCGCCTACTAAATGACCGTAGGTATCGTTAACTTTTTTAAAATAATCTACATCTAAAATTATTAAACTCAGGGAAGTCTTGTAATAGCGAGCTTTTTGAATTTGCCTGGGTAATTCCCAGTCTAAAGCACGGCGGTTGCTCAATTCTGTCAGGGAATCAGCAAGAGCGATCGCCGATAAAAGCTCGTTTGTTCTCATTAAATCCCGATATTTTTGTGCTTTTCGCAAACCCACTGTTAATTGCGCTAGCAGTAAGCGCTGGTTGACTGTTAGTTTTTTGACAGATGTCTCCGTTTTCTCCTCCAGTAACCAAATGTAAGCATCTGCTCCCTGCTTGAGGGCGATCGCTGTCATATCAAATTCCCACTCCCAGCCATACTGATTTCTACCAACAAGTAGCTGGGGGCGATCCTCCAACAAAATACAATATATCCAAGATAGCTTTGCTTGCTCTTTCAGCCAGCTGCACAGCTGGATGCTGCCATCGCAACTGGCTTGAATTAAAATTATATCCGGCGGTGTAATTTGAATGTAGCACACTGCCTGATTAATATTATTTATAACCTCTAGGTTAAAAGTACTTACATCGCGGATCTGATCCGGAAGTGTAGCGATAAGGTTTTTGCTTCCAAAGACCAGAATAGAAATTTTCATTGCTTTGTTTTTTGCCCTATATTAACTTCAAGGATATAACCCTGGTCAAATCTCATTAGCTTTTGTGCTATCGATACATTTACGATCTTGTCCTTCCATTGACATTTAATTGCCAATTTCATCTCCTCTCATTCTTTAGTGTTACTTTGTTACTACAGCGACGGAAGTTGAAATTTCTGATACCTAATTTCTGCCCTTTACTTCCCTATCTCAAACAGTAAATATACTGAATCCTCCTTCCGAAAATACAACTATTACTGTAGTTTACAGGAGTCAGTTTCTGGAATTATTCTTTCTCGGGCAATTTTTATTAATCTCCAATGTTCTGTGCCAAACTTTAAATAATATTATTTTTCGTTGCCGATTATGATTTCCTCTGAAATTATTTCATCCGTATAAACCACTAATTGCTGAGCTACTACGTTTAACCTGTCAATGGAAAGTAATTCATTTTTTTATAACTTGCCCTTCTTCTCAAATTCACTACGAAATGGTAGGTCTTTAGTGAATAACTAATGACTGCTTTCTTTCCCAAATCAGGGCTGATATTAATATTTAATTGGGTGGAAAATGTGATACTCTTCGGTAGTGCGAGTTTCTACGTAACATTATATATTAGCAAGGCTGCTAAAAAAAAGATCCCGAAGAAAAAATTAAGAAATTTTGTTAGTGGCTTGTGTTCTTGTCGCAATTGCCCCTTAAGTAAGGGGCGAAAAGGTTAGTGGGTTAAATATTTAACAGCAGCCAAGCCCTCAGCGGGATTTATTGGTAGCCCTCAATTTCGTAGCCAGCGGCGACAATAGCTTGTTTGATTGACTCCTCCGAAGCCTTGGATTCTACTGTAACGGTTTTAGCTTTGACATCTACCTCGACTTTCGCGTCAGGTTCCATAGTGTGGATAGATTCGGCGATCGTTTCAGCACAACCTTCACAAGCTATGTTGGGAACTTTCAATTTCAATGCCATGAATAACCTCAATATCTAAAGATGTGCCACAGTTGTCAAAGTATATCTTATGGAATTAAAGAAGAATTCCTCATCTTGCTAGAGTAAGGAGATCGTACTGTTTGAGAAAAGTTTGCAGCTAGCAGCAGATTCAAACAAAATGTCAGAATTAGGATTATCTTCTCTGATGCGATTTCACTGTTTTACACTTTCATCCCTCCCATGTCTTACAATCCCCCCTACCTCAGCGGTAACGAAATTCGTACCTTGTTTCTTGAGTTTTACGCCCAACGGGGACACCAAATTTTGCCAAGTGCGTCCCTAGTTCCAGAAGACCCAACCGTACTGCTGACGATCGCGGGGATGCTACCGTTTAAACCAATATTTTTGGGACAGCGGGTACCAGAATTCAAACGCGTTACCACTTGCCAAAAATGCATCCGTACTAACGACATAGAAAATGTCGGACGTACCAAAAGGCATCACACGTTCTTTGAAATGTTAGGTAACTTTAGTTTTGGCGACTATTTCAAAGAACAAGCGATCGCTTGGGGTTGGGAAATTTCCACAACTGTGTTCAACTTACCTCCAGAACGTCTTGTGGTCAGCGTTTACGAAGAAGACGACGAAGCTTACATTATTTGGCGAGATCGCATTGGCGTTCCAGAAAAAAGAATCAAACGCATGGGTGCAAGTGATAACTTCTGGAATTCCGGACCAACAGGTCCTTGTGGTCCCTGTTCGGAGATATACTACGATTTTCATCCCGAACGCGGCGACGACAACATAGATTTGGAGGACGACACCCGCTTTATTGAGTTCTACAACCTGGTCTTTATGGAATACAACCGGGATGCAGAAGGTAATCTCACACCTCTTGCTAGTAAGAACATCGATACCGGTATGGGTTTGGAGCGGATGGCGCAAATCCTCCAAAAAGTTCCTAATAACTACGAAACAGACTTAATTTTCCCTATCGTCAAAAAAGCAGCAGAAATTGCTGGTATTGATTACTATCAAGCGGATGAAAAAAACCAAATTTCCCTCAAAATTATAGGCGATCACACTCGCGCCGTAGTTCACATGATCGGCGATGAAATTCGCGCTTCTAATGTGGGAAGAGGTTACGTACTGCGGCGCTTGATTCGGCGTTTGGTACGTCACGGACGCTTGATTGGTATTAGCGGCGAATTTACAACCCAGGTTGCAGAAGTTGCTATTTCTCTTGCAGAAGGTGCTTATCCCCACCTGCGCCTGCGGGAAAATGCCATTAAAGCAGAATTGCAGCAGGAAGAATCTCGCTTTCTACAAACATTGGAAAGAGGTGAAAAACTGCTTGCAGAAATTATTGCCGAGTTGCGACAGCAAAAAAATAACCAAATTAGCGGCGAAGACGCTTTTACTTTATTTGATACCTACGGTTTCCCCTTAGAACTTACCCAAGAAATAGCAGCGGAAAACAACCTGACAGTCGATGTTGACGGTTTTAATATCGCAATGGAAAGACAAAGACAGCGCGCTAGGGTTGCCCGCGAAACAATTGACTTAACAGTGCAAGGTTCTCTCGACAAGCTCGCCGAACATATTCAGGCTACAGAGTTTTTGGGTTACGTGCAACCAACAGCTACTGCAAAAGTCGAAGCCATACTGGTGGATGGTCTTTTCCAAGAAGAAGCAACTTTTGGAACTGAAGTGCAAATTGTCCTGGATCGGACTCCATTTTATGCAGAATCGGGAGGACAAATTGGCGACAAGGGTTATATTTCTGGTGAAGGTGTAGTTGTTAGGATTGACGATGTCAAAAAAGAATCAGACTTTTTCGTACACTTTGGTCGCATCGAACGAGGAACGCTAAGAGTAGGAGACACCGTTACCGCCCAAATAGACCGCGCCTGTCGGCGTCGCCTGCAAGCAAACCATACTGCCACTCACCTACTGCAAGCGGCGTTAAAGAAAATAATTGATGATTCCATCTCTCAGGCGGGTTCCTTGGTGGCGTTCGATCGCTTGCGCTTTGACTTCAACTTTTCCCGTCCCCTCACACCAGAAGAAATACAGCAAGTTGAGGAACAAGTCAATATTTGGATTGGAGAAGCTCATCCGGCGCACGTGGAAATTATGCCCTTAGCAGAAGCAAAAGCCAAGGGCGCGATCGCCATGTTTGGAGAAAAGTACGGCGAAAAAGTGCGTGTCATAGATTTTCCTGGTGTGTCGATGGAATTGTGCGGCGGAACCCACGTTAGCAACACTGCCGAAATTGGCGTTTTCAAAATTATTTCTGAAACTGGTGTTGCTTCGGGAGTAAGGCGAATTGAAGCTGTTTCCGGTCCGGCTGTGCTTGACTATCTGAATGTTCGCGATAAAGTAGTCAAGGATTTGAGCGACAGATTCAAAGTTAAACCGGAAGAACTACCAGAAAGAATCACGGCTTTGCAAAACGAACTCAAAGCCGCTCAAAAAGAACTAGAAGCCCTCAAGTCCCAACTTGCGATCGCCAAATCTGACAGCTTGCTGGCAACAGTTGAAACTGTAGGCGATTATAAAATTCTGGTCGCCCAAATTGAAGGCGCCGACGCCCCCTCGCTGCAAACCGCAGCAGAACGCTTGCAGCAAAAACTTGGTGCTGGTGCAGCTGTGGTGCTTGGTTCTGTTGTTGAAGGTGGAAAAGTTAGTTTGGTTGCAGCCTTCTCACCAGAAATTAACAAAAAAGGCTTGCAAGCCGGAAAATTTATTGGTGCGATCGCCAAAATTTGCGGTGGTGGCGGTGGTGGACGTCCCAACCTCGCCCAAGCTGGCGGACGCGATGCAAGTAAATTACCACAGGCGCTAGAGCAAGCTAAAACTGAATTACTTGCACAGTTAAGTTAAAGCTTTCATGACGAGTAATTCATGCTTGACCTTTCGTGGTGAGGGCTATAGCAGCAGCAGCAGCAGCCCTCCCTTCCACCCCCGTCACTGCCAGCGAGAAATTGCTCACTACAAACACAGCCAGCAATAAATCACTTACTACCAACAATTAGAAAACTCTACTATCCCTCCTAAAATAAATTCTCATCAGTTTAAACTAGAGTAAAATCCACAACTATTGCTTTAATGTTCTTAACAAAGGTGGTAACAAATGGGTCGTTTGAATCCTTATTCGCTGCAATTACAAATTACTCGCATGTTTGAACAAGGTCAAAGTTTTTTTGCCACCACTAAAGTACAAGAATGGTTGAAAGAGCGCGGTCACAATCCCATGGATTATGACATTATTTTTCATCAAAAACCTGCACCGGTGGGTTCCAAAGAAGTAATGATCGTGGAAATAGAATTGCGGCGCAAAGATGGACAGCCTGTAGATTCATGGTTGCAAGAACAAGCAAATTTACAAGCTTAAAACTAGCATCATATCATTGCTAATTATGACAGAACCAGTCACTTACGAAGGTGGATGTCACTGTGGTGCGGTCCGTTTTCGAGTAGTAGTTGATAAACACAAAGCCGACGATTGTAATTGTTCTATTTGTAGAAAAAAAGGGTTTTTACATCTAATTGTGCCAAAAGACAAATTTACCTTATTACAGGGAGAACAAGTACTGACTAACTATACCTTCAACACCAAAATTGCTCAGCACAAATTTTGTCGCATTTGTGGAATTCATTCTTTTTATATTCCCCGCAGTCATCCTGACTGTATTGATGTTAATGTTCGCTGCTTAGATGGCGATGTGATATCTAATTTTGAAATTGTTCCTTTTGATGGAGTAAATTGGGAGGAGAATGTACACAAATTAAGGTCGACTTGAGTATAATTTTTACCGGTAAGAAAATAGAGATATTTTTGAAAAGAATTGCAGACCCAAAAGTTTTGTCTGGGTGCTAGCTAGTTGCAATAAGAGTTTGCTACAGACAAAGAACTTGGAAGTATCAAGAGGAGCTTTTGAGTTTCGAGTAAGGTGCTGGCAGTTCAGAAAGTAAACTGTAAATTTCATAGCCCGTTGAGACGGGCTATATTTCAAAGGGGTGAAAAGCTAGATTTGTTTAAAGGTCGCCACCGCGAGAAGCTAGTACAAAAATCACTGCTGGACCGGCCAGTACGATCAGTGCTACAAACAGCAACTGGAAAATAACTTCCCAATTAATGCTTGTAAAAGCGTTTGTTAAAGCATCAAACATTTTCCCTCCCAGTTAACTCAAAAGTGTCGCTCAATTTTTAAATCCGGAATCGATCATATCTGGCGATCGCCTATTAATTTTAATTTACTTAACAAAATGAAAACAAACAATATATAAAACTCAAATCAGGATTGAAACTGTAATTTGGAACAACCAATCACCAATTTTGGAACAATCGCAACCAAAGGTTAGAAAAATGGCTACTTGGCAATGTGTCAAGCAATGTGGAGCTTGCTGTCATCTCGATCCTAGATTTCGTCCGGACTTGCATAAGTATTTGTCACCAAAAGAACTGGAACTTTATCTGAGCATGGTAGGTGAGGGGGGATGGTGCGTGAATTTCGATCGCCACAAACGTGAGTGTAAAATCTACCAACAGCGTCCGCGTTTTTGTCGTGTAGAAGCAGAGGTGTTTGAGGACATGTACGGAATTAGCGCAGAACAATTGAATGATTTTGCCATTGAGTGCTGTCAACAGCAGATAGAAGGGGTTTTTGGCGATCGCAGTCCAGAAATGCGGCGCTTTTATCAAGCCATTGGTTATAAATGCTGACCCGGAAAGAGGAATTTCTATTTTTGGGTTGCAATTTGTAACGACCATCTGAGAAAATGAAAGGAATATGAAAGCAACCTCGAGATAAAACTACTTGCCTGTGAAACTTGATTCTGCGCCTTTTGTGAGTTTAAAAAATGCCTCTCCAAACACAACCGAGGTAGAACTACAACGCGTGCTTGAGAGGAATACGAGCATTGCAGCAACCGATCCCCCATCATCGGTGGACGGTAATAACTCTCAGCAGCGATCGGCTGTAGCTATTTTTGCAACCACCTTTTTTACTGTCTTTCTAGCAGAAATTGGTGATAAAACTCAGCTATCGATTCTGCTGATGAGTGCACAATCCCATTCACCGTGGGTAGTATTTCTAGGTTCTGGAGCAGCATTGCTCGCAACTAGCTTACTGGGTGTAGTTGTAGGTAGTTGGATAGCTAAGCGCCTCTCTCCACAAACTGTCAACAAAGCTGCAGGAATAATGTTGCTGCTAATTTCTCTGATGCTACTGTGGGACATTATCCAATAACGAGACTTAGGACAAAATTATGGATTGGCACCTTTTGGGATTGAGCTTTTTGACAGTTTTTTTATCAGAATTAGGTGACAAAAGCCAGTTGGCTGCGGTGGCGCTTTCCAGTCGTTGTCAATCTCCCCGAGCTGTATTTTTTGGTACAGCAGCAGCACTACTGCTGACAAGTTGTTTGGGAGCACTGACTGGAGGAGCGGTGGCGGAATTACTACCTACCCGCTCCTTAAAAGCGATCGCTGCAGCGGGATTCGCTATCCTTGCCCTACGTCTGCTGTTTTTTCACGATGAAGCGCCTGAATGAGGATCGTCTCAGACGCAGTGTCATGCATTTTTACAAACTACTACTCTCGCCAATACCAGCCTAAAAGAACGCTACCTGCTACGAACTTGATTGCTTCTAAAAGCCAGTAGCCGCCATGCAACAGATTCATATTTTCTGGTACTTGTGTGGTCTGAAACAAATTTAATTGCAATCCGATTGCAGACATTTGTGGCGTTAGCAAATATGTATCTACCAGCGCGATCGCAAGCAGCAGCATCGATAAAATCACGCTTCCAAAGCGCCAGTGGGATTGATCTTTACCAAGAGCTAATACACCAGTGAGTATTAAAGCAGCAGCCAGTAATTCGATGCGATTGTAGTTCCAGAAAATAACGTAGGCTCCCGTTGTAAAGCTAGCCTGGGCCATCATGCCAGAAAAATAAAGACTTGGCATAATTACCCAGTCTAAAAGCAGGCTAGCACTAAGCCAAAAGCCCAAAGTTAACATGACAATAGATTGCCAAATCGGACGCTTCCATCCGAGGTTAGAAACAGTATTCATAGGAACGAATAATTGCTTGTGTGATATTCTTAGTTTCTAACTTTTCAAACTGTTTTGACAACACATTTCAATTAACATTTACATTCCACACGGGCAATGTATAAAAATAAAGAACAGAAATTTGTCATCGGTATTTATAGCAATTATTTGCCTGTGTAAAGAGGTACAATACTTATATAAGGGTCTTTGTACAGTCAAAAACACTAAAGAACACCAACAACAAACAAAGCCACACTTTCACAAGTAATTGCAGAGATTGCGGGCATGTTCTAATGCTGAATGAAATTTGCCCAAATTGAAATTGACCGAGAATTAAAAAAGCCGGGTAAATGCTATAATAGAAGAAGGACAAAAGCGATCGCAGGTGTTTTTTAGTAAGTGCAAAACAACTAAAAATATTTGCAATAAAAAATAAGCAGGCTCGTAGCTGGCATCAGCTCCAAAAGGATAAAGCCATGCGCTTGAAAGTTTTATTGGGTACAGCAGTAGCCTGGGCGATCGCCTGCGAAAGTCAGGCAATTCAACTGCAAGACGGGACGGTGTATTTTGCCCAGCCCCCAAGTCTTGTAGAGGCAGCTACTACCTACCAAAATACCTATGTATGGGGTGCAACGTATTACTTCACTATCAACTTGCCCGAAAATGCTGGCGAAGCGCTGCAAAGGGTAACGATTAATCAGCGCGAAGGAATGGACTACGTTCGGTTTAAGTTAAAAGATACTTATGCCTTTGAAGGAACGCGCAGTCAGAAAGGGGAAAAGTTGAAATTGAAAGATATCACCAGCGATCGCAAATCTCGCACCCTTTCTCTCACCTTTGACCCACCAATACCACCGGGTAAAAAAATTACAATTGCTCTCAAACCCGTGCAAAATCCAACGGTTGGTGGTGTTTATTTGTTTGGCGTTACAGCTTTCCCTGCTGGAGAAAAATCTCACGGTCAATTTCTGGGCTTTGGACGGTTACAATTTTACAGTCCCGGTATTAACTGGTTGAGATGGTATTATTGGTAGCTACCGCAAAGCGCTGCAAGAGCAGAACAGCAAACAGGGAAAGAGGAAGCGAACAATATCCTTGTAACTTCCCCGTGCAAAACGCTTGCTTTTACCGTCGCTACTTTGTTACCTGAATTTGTACGTTGTATTTTTTAGCAATCTCACACAATTGCTCGAACTGTTCCCTAGCTGCTTGGGTCAATTTATCTTCAGGGGGTAATCTATTTTTCTTGCCTTTTGGAACTAGATACCTAACGTAAAGAGAAATAAAATCAACTACGATCGCTATTCCCTTGAGAGCATGCTTGTCAGCTTGCGTTCCTGCTAGCAAAGCAGCTAAACCAGCTTCAATGGTATTTCTCGTAGCTTTGACAAATTGATCTACAAGCTCTTCTATATAGTAAGCTGCCTCTAGGTCTTCTAGTTTTTTATTGTCTGGCGTAAATTCATACCCGGCGGCGATCGCCTGCTGAAAAATACACCAGTCTGTAAACTCTTTCAATGCTTCCTCGGGTAAGCGAGGATAAATCATGTGTAATTCCCAATCGAACAGCAGATCTTGTTGTGACATCCTTTTACCTAAAAAAATCAAGCTGTACGGAAGCGCGCTAGTTCCTGACCCGTTTTCGCATCGTGAGCGTGAACGGTACACACTAAACAAGAATCAAACGATCTTGCGACGTGACCAACTTCTATAGGATCGGTGGGATCGCTAATCGGCGTACCGATCAAAGCTTCTTCAATCGGACCGCGTTTTTGTTCAGCATCCCGGGGTCCCACATTCCAAGTAGTAGGAGCAATAACTTGATAGTTCCTAATCTTACCGTCAACCAACTCTACCCAGTGACACAGGGAACCTCGTGCTGCTTCTGTTGCACCCCAACCACGTCCATCTTTTTGTTTCGGTTTGATATACCAAGGTTCGTTTAATTTCAGCTCCCGCAGACAACGTTCGGCCTGACGATATAGTTTTACCAGTTCGTGGACTCGTGCTAGCTGACGCAGGTGGACGCTGGGACCACCCATACGCTTGAAGACATCCAAGATAAATCCATCATAGTGCTGCCAAGATTCGCCGTGCTTACCACCTGCTATTAATTGTCGCGCTAGAGGACCTGCTTCTAAACGCCCGTAGTCTGCATGGCGCACTGCTGTTGACCAAGAATAAGCTTTGTTGAAGTCTTTATCATTTTTGAGAATGGGTTTGGTCGTGCGATCGAAGGGATGAATGTCTGCTGTTCCTTCGTCATACCACGCATGAGCGGTATTTTCACGAACAAAAGTATGATCCATTAATGTGTGAGTATCGCTGCAGCTATCGTACACTCCACTTTTGACGATCGCGGCTGCATTTCGACCTTCTATCGTTGGTTTTTGATATTTATCTTCATGAGGTAAATATCCCCAACTTACATATTTACCTACTCCCCCACCAAATTTATCCAAACCGATGTCTAAACCCATGCGCCAATAAAAACCCAAGTCAGACTGACTGTGAGCGCGGTTTTCATCTAGCCAGACCATGAAGTCATCATAAGTTTGGATTTCTTCGTAGCGCTCCAGCGAACAACCCAACCATATTGGTTCTAGCCAATTGCTGCGGAAATACTCTAAAATTGACCAAGCCCGAGTGATGTCTGTAAGGGTAGGAGCGCACGTAACGCCGCCGGGAACCATATAACTAGAGTGGGGCCACTGTCCGCCTAAAAGGGCGTAAATTTCCACAGGTTTGGCCGAAATTGTGACACCAATTTCATAATGCTTGCCACTAAAAGCCGCAAAGCGACGGACAGCTTCGTCGTAGTAGCGACTGTGCTGGTATTTTTTGTTAGTTAAATCAATAGCAAATAAGCCGTAGAAATAACGAGGTATACTTTGAATTGTTTCAACAAGTTGACCGAGATTTCTTGCCAAAATCGCATTGCGCGGGACTTCTGTTTCCCATGCCGTATCTAGGGCCCAGGATGCGCAAGTTAGGTGGGAACCACCGCAAATTCCGCAGATCCGAGGTGTAACAATTAATCCAGCTTGGGCGTCTTTACCGCGTAAAATAACTTCAAATCCTCGAAACAGTTCTGCATGAGCCCATGCATTGACTACGTATCCATCTTCGATCTCCACCCGTACATCCAAATCACCTTCAACTCTACCAACGGGCGAGATATCTAGTGTTTGTATACTCATAATATTCTGTTACTGGCTAGTTGTTGGCAGATAGCAGTTAGCAGCACTAAACTGTAAAAAACTCTTCATCTGTCCAATCTGGTGCTGCATCTTTGGCAACAACTGTAAGTAAGGCATATTCTTTCTTCTTCATTCCTGGTGGTATTTCTTTGGGAACGCCCATTACAGTTTGGGTCTTAAATACAGTTCCCGGTTTGAGATCGTAGAAGGGAAATTCTGGTTCGGTACACCCCAAACAAGGCATCCCAGCTCGAGTCTTGGAGGAAAGGCGATTCCATAAAATCCGGTTACAAGAAGAATGGGTCATGGGACCGCGACAACCTAAGTCATAAAACAGACAACCTTTACGCTGACCAAACTCGGCGGTTGTTGCTTTGTATGCAAAGTGAATGTTGCGGGTACAACCAGTCTGGGTAAAAGTCTTGAAGAAAGTTTGGGGACGATGAAGTTCGTCAAGGGTAATATCATCCAGACGACCCGTGGCGATCGCAACTAATATCTGCGTTATCCAATCTGGATGAGCAGGACATCCAGGAATATTAATTACCGGTACTCCTGCTTGAGACCTGTAATCTGCTCCCAAAAAACCACCTTTTTGCCGTTTGAGAAATTGCAATCCTTGAGACTCGGTAGGATTAGGAGCCATAGCTGGAATTCCTCCCCAACTGGCGCAATCTCCCACTGCAACTACAAATTTTGCTACTTTCGCTAAGTCACTAACCCAATGTTTCATCGGACGATGGGCAAAGCGGTTCCATTCCCCTGTACCGTTGGGAGCATTGACTACCGTGCCTTCAAACACAAAAATATCTAAGGGAATTTTGCCAAGAATACAATCCCACAACAAGCTTTGCAGATTATCTCCTAATTCTAGCCCTAAGGAAGGATGCCAAGGTATTTTAATACCAAAATCAGTAACTAAATCACATACTGTTGGTTCTTCAGCATTTAAAAATGACATGGTGTTACCAGAACAGGCTCCACCTTGCAGCCAAATTATGTTAGTCATTAGCCGTAGTTGTTTTGGGTACAATGCAAAGCTCGGGTGACGAAGCTTGTAGAGTCTCACCCGCAAATCCTAATTTTTTTGTTTTTCAACATCAATTACTTTCTACTTATATTATATCGGTTTCAATAAAAATTAGTCTAGTCCTTCCCAGGAAATTATATATATTTATTTTTTTACTTATTGTGATATAAACCAATAAAATCATGGCGAGCGTCTGGAAAATTTTATACTAGTTTATTTCGGTAGTATATCGATAAAAAATACACCAAATCAAAAACAAATTCAGCCAAAAAAATTACAAAATCAATTAAGATAATTTT